>Ga0316204_10000025_pt1 | contig 744429 bp, 684 predicted proteins | sample 6monrhotite_MG_2_FD_205661 | JGI IMG/M metagenome (GOLD analysis project Ga0316204, IMG submission 205661) | Microbial mat bacterial communities from mineral coupon in-situ incubated in ocean water Damariscotta River, Maine, United States -... | ecosystem: Environmental > Aquatic > Marine >...
AATCGATTCCACAATAGTAAGGATGCGTGTTATTGTAAAAGTTCATTGGGTTTTCTCCTTTTGGTTTTGTCACCTTCCAGTTTAGCCAAAAAGCTAAGCTGGGGGAGAAGGCTCAATGAGTATCAATTCGTTTCAAGTGACTCTGGACGTACCGCGCTTTTTTATGCCGCTCACTTCGCACACTTAAAAAATTATAGAGTCATGGGAAACCAATGTTATTCCTTGAGTGTCTGCTGTTCGAAACAGTGAAATTTAAAGTAGATGTCTTGTTACAGCTCCGGCGTTATGTGTCTAAAATATTTTTAACGGGATAATGATGAGAGTAGAAATAGTTGAATCAAATCCGAAATGGCCTGATGAGTTCAATTTTGAGAAATTAAAATTGAAAGAGGTTCTTGGTGAATTAGCTCTTGAAATTCATCATATAGGTAGTACATCGATACCTGGACTAGCAGCAAAACCAATTATTGATATCATAATAGAAATTTCTTCCCTTAGTGCTCTTGATCAACAAACATCCGTTATGAATTCTTTAGGTTATGAGGCAAAAGGAGAATATGGTATAGATGGTAGAAGATACTTTATTAAAGGTGGTTCCGATAGAAGTCATCAAATACATGCCTTTAAAACAGGGGATTCAAATATATATAGGCACATTGCATTTCGTGATTATCTACAATCACATCCTGAGGTAATGCAAGAGTATGCCATTTTAAAACGTAAACTGGCTAAAGTGTGCAATGATGATATTGATATGTATTGTGATGGTAAAGATGAGTTTATTAAACTTCAAGAATCTAAAGCAATAATGTGGCGATCCAACGCATAACAATACATCATGAAAACAAAAGGAACATAAATATTCTTTTGCGGGAAAATGGGCGCAGGAAAATCAACTTTATCTAAGGAAATCGCTTCTAAAGAAGGAGCAATCTTATTATCGGAAGATGAATGGTTAAAAACCATCTATCCTGATGAAATAAATACCTTTGAAGACTATATTAAATATTCATCACGTCCAAAATCTATAAAGAAAGTATCTTTGAGTTAATCAAAAAGCCTATTATGATTAACAAATGTTCTATATCCAAATATATCTGCATGCTATTGTATTTCTACTAATTTATTGAGGAAGCAACAATGAGTTCTAGCGAATCGGGAGCATCAGTAAGAGAGATGCTGCTTAAGGCAGCTCTCAAATGCTTTATTTCAGACGACTACCATAAAGTAACAACCCGATTAATTGCTGAAAAAGCAGATACGACTGTGGCGATGATTCGTTACTACTTTGGTAATAAAGAAGGTTTGTACGAAGAGATGATTAAAGAAAAACTGGGATCTCTACTGGATGCTCTAGACGGACAAATTTTGTCAACAACAAAAGGTTTTAGTGAATACTTCCAGCTTTATTACAAAACTATGATTGATCAGCCTGACTTTCCCAGACTTATACTAAAAGTACTGGCGCTTAACCAGGGACCAGGACGTCGATTCATTAGTCAACTATTAGAGCGCGGCAGAACTCGCGGGGCAAAAAATGTTGCAGCCTTGCAAAAAAAAGGGTCAGATAAAGGCATCAATTGATCCTGATATTATGAGAATTGCATTTGTTAGTTTGGCTATGACACCAATGCTGCTTAAAGATATTTTTGAAGAGCAAACTGGCCATGAAATGGATGAAGTATTTATTGGAAAATTAGCAGCATTCAATGGACACTTGTTTACGGCTGGCCTTGAAAATAACAAGGAGAAAAAATAATGCAGCTTCAAAACAATACCCGAGCAATTAAACGATATTCAAAAATAATGAAGCTCGCTAACTGGCTACAAAACATCCCAAACAAAATCACTCCTGCTCCATTTAGAATAATGCAAATTGGATCTTCGTTTTGGCATTCGCGCGCCTTATATGTTAGTGCAAAATTAGGTTTGGCTGACGAGGTAGGCGATGTTGAAAGAAGTACAGCTTCAATAGCGAAAGCATTATCTCTAAATGAGGACCATCTATATCGTTTAATGAGGATGTTATCTTCCATTGGAATATTTTCAGAAACAACGTCACGTACGTTTAAAAATACAAAACTATCGGATTGCCTTAGAGAAGATAATACAGATAATATAAAAGCGATGGTGCTTATGCACAATTCACCGGAAATGACCACATCATGGTTTGAATCTCTTGAGGAAAGTATAAAAGATGGTGGAATACCATTTGAGAAATCAAATGGTGTCGATTTATTTACTTATATGGATCAAAATAAAGATTTCGATATCCTTTTTACAAAAGCAATGGATTCTGTCGAAAATGTTGCCGGTTCGCTCTTTTTGGAAGATTTTAATTGGGGAGCATTCAATCGTATTATTCATATTGGAGGTTCTAAAGGAGCCAAGTCATTTTCAATTCTTAAAGCAAACCCAAACTTAAAAGCGACGGTATATGATCGACCACAGGTTATAAGTGCTGCCAGAGAAAAATGGCAAAAACATGAAGAATCTTCGATAGTGAATCGAATGGAGTTTGTTGGGGGTGATATTTTCCAAAGTATACCAAGTGCCACGTCAGATAAAGATATCTATGTCTTTATGGCAGTTCTACACGCATTTAGTGATAGCGATTGCATAAAGATTTTGCATAATCTTAGGGTGGCAATGGGTGATACATCCCCCTATATAGTCATCGCGGATGTGGTTGCGAATGAAACAAACATAGATGCTTTTATGGCTTCAATGGATATGCAAATGTTAATGGGTACTAAAGGACGGGAACGTACAAAAAGTGAGTGGGAACGTTTATTTGACGGTACAGGATTATATATTGAGAAAATATTACCTATTAGGACTTTTGCAAAATATATCGTTGTAAGAAAAAAATGAATTAGTAAAGAATAAATAATAGCAAAATATAGTTTAGGGTATAGAATAAGAATAGCTAAAACAATCAAAAAAATAGACGTGAGCCCAATGTGAAAAATTGTATTGATGAAGTAACCGAAAATACTCTTTGTTGAATTTGGTTGAAAGAAAAATTTGTCAATTATAGGAGTTATTTTTTCTTCGTCAAAAAGTGTTAATAAAAATGTTTTGGCATTTTTATCGATCCTTGTCCTGAGTAATTTCAAAAATAGTATACCCCTGAATAACTAAATATTTAGCTAAGACTGTAAATAATGGATAAGGTGTAGGTTCATTATCTAATGCAGCATATTCTATAATTCGCCCATGGTTGCTTGATACTTCAACAAGTCGAGACAATATTGGACCATCTATTGGATCAAAAATAAGATCCGCTCCTTTACCTTGAGACACGCAATAAGCAATTGATATTTATCCGATGTATTTAATTTTATCATTGTCCCGATATTAGCGGCATGATACTACGTTCCTAAAATAGGGGCTTAATTGTAGGGAAGCATATTCCGGCAAAATTCGTACTAAACGTTTTTGCGCAATTAATTCACTTGCCAAAAAAGCCAGCAGGAGTTTTAAAACCGCATTTGTTTTGCTGTAGTAAAAAATATTCCACTTCAGACTAGTTCTCACTATATCACGACGTATACAGTAAATTGACTAACCATAAAATAAACAAGGAAAAACTAAGCATTTCTTCTTAAACTCGAGCATTCTATGCTTTTTTATTCTAACTCGTTCTCAAATTCATCCACAATATCTTGTAATGCAGTAAGCAAGTTTTTGAAACGGTTATTTCCAAGACGCTGTGCACAACGATTTTCTAGTTCTTCCATAATGCTGAAACTATGATTCATAAGCTTAAGTCCAGCTTGTGTGAATACAAGTTTTACTGCACGTCTATCATCTTTATTACGTGTGCTCATGACATACTTTAAGCTGATTAATTCGTCTGCCAACCGGCCCATAGCCTGTTTAGACATTCCTGCACGTTTTGCCACATCAGTTAAGCTATTTCCTTCGAGATCAAGATTAGAAAGAAGCGCAGTATGAGTGGAGCTTAATTCAGTAAATCCACGTTGATGTAGACCTGCAACAATTGCAGTGTTGACGAACCGTGATGCACGAAGCAACCTTTGACGTAAGTTAGTTACTCGATTGTGGCCGCTATTAGATTCGGTAATTTGTCTCATATATTTTTTCTTTTTTAATTGTATTATTTAGTAACCTAGGGTTACTATACTATATCATATCTACCCTAAAATGGAGAAGGATTATGACAAGTCAATTGCAACAAACGTTCGATGATGTAGCAAGTTCCAAGTGGGTACCGTTTGGAGAAATGACCGGTGTTAGTTTTGTACCTTTAGCCGAACCTGTGCCAGAAGGCTCTATACATCGCGCACGACTGTCGAAAGGTACTGTCATTCCACCTCATACTCATCCATCTGATGAATATGTTTTTGTAGTATCAGGTATAGTGGAAACAGGAGGTCGACATTGTGAGACAGGAACATTCTGGATGACACCGGCCAATGTTCGTCAAGGTCCGCATATAGCAATAACAGATGTTGAGATTTTAACGATTAGACTAGGAGGGCTTGGAGAATTTGAATAAGATGATTCATTCACATCGAAGTCGCAGTTGACTTAATGATGACAAAATCCAATGGATATGTTGCAATTAACAAATAATAAAAAGCTGAAAAATGAAAAAAGTACAAGCTGAAGAATTTATGTGGGAAGCAGTAAAAGAAGGGAGAAAGGCCCTTGGAAAGAGCAGCCCCAATCCCCCTGTTGGTTGTGTCTTGGTCAAAGATGGAAAAATCATTTCAAAGGGACACACTAATGAGCCAGGGCAGCCTCATGCAGAAGCAATGGCCCTAAACCAATTACAAGGAAAGCTAGATGATGTCGTTGCATTCGTAACTTTAGAACCATGTTCTTTTCATGGCCGCACACCATCTTGTGCTCAAGAGTTGGTAAAACGTGGCGTGCAGGAAGTATATGTAGGCATAATTGACCCTCATCCATTAAATCAGGGTGCAGGAATAGAAATTCTTACAAAGGCTGGTATTTCAGTACAGCTAGGATTTTTAGAAAAGGAAATTAAAGGTGACCTTGAACCACATTTTGTTAATCACAGCTAATAAAGTCTTTCAGCGGATTCAGTCGCTAACGCACCTGATCCACTGAAGACAACTATGCACCAATAAGAACATCAGCATGACTTATGAAGAATTTAATAAATTTTGTCGAGCCCTTCCAGCTACCTCATACATCATTCAATGGGGAGGCTCTCATGTATGGAAGGTAGGGGGAAAAGTATTTGCCATTGGAGGTTGGGAGAAGGATGATAAACCAGCATTCACATTTAAAACGTCCGAACTCAACTTTCATTATTTGAGCGACGAACTCGGCTTTCGACCAGCACCTTACATGGCCTCTCGTGGAATGAAGTGGATACAACAATACGATGTACCTAGTACGGAAGATGATGAACTCATATATTACCTAAAAGAATCTCACCGAATTGTTTCCTTAGGCCTACCTAAGAAGAAACAAAAAGAGCTTGGTCTCAATCAGGACTAATTATGATAGTTAAAACGAAGTGTATAAAGTCCCATAACAGCGCATCAAGCCGTTCGCACTCGCTCACTGGGTGAACAAAAGCTCTCTTATGCTAAGTGTTATACGCTAGCGCGCAAAAAAGTTAAGCTCTCAGTTCAAACCATATACTTTGGAAGTGATAATTTATAGATAATAGTTTATGCATAACGCTCGAATTCATTTAGAAAATATTGACTACATATTACCGAATGGCACTAGCTTATTTGGTGGTTTCACTGTTGATATAAATAATCGAGTTACAGGAATAGTCGGACGAAATGGTATTGGTAAGTCAATCATAGCGCAGATCATGGCGGGGAAAATATTGCCAACTAACGGTAGTGTCTATGCATCTGGTGTTGTAAGTTTCGTTCCTCAGTCATGGTCAGGAAATCAAGCAGATTTGGTAGAAGAAGTTCTAGGCCTTAAAAAAACTATTGAAGCTATATCGAAAATTGAAGCTGGTACTGCTTGCGACAATGACTATGAAACTGCTGAAAATGGCTGGGATTGGCGTGAAAAACTAAAACTTCTCATTGTAGATCTTGGTATTGATTTCGAAGTTGATATAAAGAAGTCAATTGGTGAGTATAGCGGAGGAGAGCAGGTGCTTATTATGTTGCTTTCCGCATTATTTAAATATCCTGATATTTTTGTTCTTGATGAGCCTAGTAACCATCTAGATCGGGAATACAGAAAAAAACTGATAGAGTGGCTAAAATCCACAAAAAAAATGATTATTGTCGTGAGCCATGACCCAGAGCTACTTAACGAAGTTCAATCGATAATCGAGTTAAGTGATAAAGGGATAAATATTCATTCTGGAACATATGATACTTACCAAGCCAAAAGGCATTCTAGAATAATAAAACAGGAAAATGATCTAACAAAAGCAAAAGCAGCATTGGGCAGGGGGAAAAGACAAGCACAGTCAGCGTATGAAAAGCAGCAACAAAGGGAGTCTCGAGGAAAATCAAAAGCAAAAACAAAAGGATTAAGTTCTATAGAGATCGGTGGTGCGAAAGAAAATTCGTCTGCCAACCAGAGCAGACATGCAAAAATTGCCGAGAATAGAATAAATAACTCTCTTTCGATAGCTCAGGGTGCAAATGACCAGTTGGAGCGGATTAATCCTATTGAATTTGAATTACCAGATTCCAGTGTCTCCAGTACTCAAAAGATCTTGACCTTAGATGAGTTGAAGTGGGGATATAATGAGCCACTGCCTCACAAGTTGACATTTAATCTTATAGGATCAACACGAGTACATTTATCAGGTTCAAATGGAGTTGGTAAGTCTGCGTTACTCAAAACCATCTTGGGAGAATTAGTTCCAAAAGGAGGGCGTTTCAAACTGTTTTCTAAAGTAGCCTATCTTGATCAAAAATGTAGTGTGTTAGACGACAGGTTATCAGTGCTGGAAAATTTTATGGAGATAAATCCAGGCTGGAGTGAAAAAGAATATAGAGACCGGTTAGCGTGGTTAAGATTTCGTGGAGATAGAGTGTTGGTTAGTATTTCCAAATTGAGTGGGGGTGAAAAGTTGAAAGTGGCTTTAGCCTGTGCATTACTCGGGCCGTCAGTTCCTCAATTGCTGCTGCTTGATGAGCCAACAAATCATTTAGATTTTGATTCCAGAGAGGCGCTAATTGGTGCGTTAGATAAATACAATGGAGCGACAATAGTTGTGAGCCATGACAATGATTTTGTGCAGAAAATGAGTTGTAATAAGGTTATTGAATTGGGGCTACTTTAATAATGTATAGATAGCAAAGCGATGAAGTACGTTCGTTACACTCGCCGAACGCTTTAAAGCGTGGCCTGTTGTTAGAAGTACAAAATAAATAAATGGAGGAAATAGTGCCAAGAATGGTAGACAAACTTACAGAAGCTGAAGAAAAAATAGAAAAAAAATTAAGAAGTAAGTTCACTGAAGAACAGATGTGTGCATATTTTTTAACAAAAACAATTAGAAGCCAATATCAATTTGATGATGAATTTATTGCCAACTGGTATGAGAAAATATTCAATAAAAAATCAGAACATATAGAAAATGCAAGACGTGAACTTGTTCAGTCATATACCAATATGCTTATGTTTGAAAACAAGTATAGATTCCATCTTGATTATTGGTTACGGCAATATCAAGAAAAACTTATTATAGAGATGGAGTTATTTTTCGGCGGAGAAGCTGGTAAATAAAATGCTTCTAACAAGAAAATTCACTCATCACGCTTTACATTCACCAAGTGACAATATTTTTATTTTTTCTTCTAGCTGTTTTTTTATAGTATTTAAATCAATTACTTTTTGTTTTACAGTATTCAGTTTGTTCTCACATACTTCAAGCATATACTCAGCAGAAACCAGACCTTTTTCCAAATCTTCAATTAATTTCTGAATCTCTTTGAGTGTAAAACCAAATGTTTTTCCCTGTTGAATGAGCATAATTCTATCTACAGTCTGCTTATTATAAATCTTGTAATTATTTTGCTCGTCACGTTTGTATAGTTCGTGTATTAGTCCCTTTTTTTCATAAAAACGGATAGTGTCTCTTGAGCAACCTGTAATTTCAGCTAGTTCTCCGATTAGCATATTTTTCCTTCTCGTATTTATTTCTTGACCATGGAGTATAGTCCATGGTTTATGATAAACAATAAATATCCATGGCATTTTGTATGCTAAAGCTTAAAAGTTCGAGAAATAAGCGGTTATGCATAACAAGATTAAAGTTACTTATATAAAACAAGGCTTTCAATAATGTGTGTGTTTTTAACGAAAAGAAAAATATTTCTTATTAAAGGTGTGCTATTGATAATCACTTTTTTTATACTTGCTGTGCTCGCCTTATTTAAAGATGGTTTTCAAGGCCTTTCCAGTGAACCATATCAGCAAACAACACAACTGTTTTTCAACTGGGAGCAAGTTTTTGAAAATCCTGCAAATGTAAAAGTAACAACCCTAGTTACAGGAATAGCTGAAGGTGATCGATTTATTGTTTTAGATGAGACAGATCCTAATATAAAAAATATTAAGAATAGATATGAACCGTCAGTTGTTATGTCTCACTGGGTACGACACCCTGTTAAAGGAGATTTTTTGATTGATGCTGGCCTGTCAAAGACATTTTCAACTGGTACAGGAAATTATAATTACTTACTGAATCTAGTTTTCTATTTACTAGATGCCAAATCAAAACAATCCGTTAATATGGATTCAGCCGCTCAATTGAACAAAAACAAAGTCGTTCTAGGTTCTATATTTCTAACTCATCTTCATGCTGATCACACTTCAGGAGTTGCTGATTTTAAAGACTCGGTGGATGTTATTTTCGGAAAGAATGAGCCAACTTTTATGCAAAAAGCAATGATGGGGGAACACTTATCTGGGAAGAAATTATTTACAATTGATTTTGAGAACGCTGTACCCATGCCACCATTTAGTAAAGCTATAGACCTTTTTGGCGATGGATCATTTTGGGCTATATCAACTGCTGGTCACTCACCAGATCACATATCATATCTTGTCAATGCAAAATCAGGACCCAAACTAATTGTAGGTGATGCGGCAGCTTATTATGCTCAGTTAAAACATAAAATTAGGCCAACTCCAGGAGTGTATAATGTTAAATTAGCAATTGAGCATCTTTCACAGTTGAACGCATTTTTAACTCGTTATCCTGATGTGGAAATGCTGGTAGGGCATGAACTTGTGAATGAAGAGAAAGATAATATAACAAATCATTAAACCGGATCTGCGCAAAAAACGTGTCTCCTTGTTAACTCAAACGTTAGGCGCACAAAAAAATTAAGCATACAATTCAAACAACATATGTAATTTATTAAAGGAATATAACAATGGCTGAAGTCTCAATAAGTATAGATGTATCTGATATGGAAAAAGCTATTTTATTTTACACGAAAGCATTAGGTTGCTCTGAGCTTCGAATAGGAGAGGATACAACAAAATTAAGCGCTGATAATGTGAGTATTTTTTTATTAAAAAAAGAATCAAAATCAAACCCACTTATTACAGGAACTGCCTCACGAAATTATGAACGGCATTGGACGCCAGTTCACTTAGATTTTAATGTTTCTGAAATCGAGAAAACAGTATCTCTTGTGAAAGAATTTGGCGGTATTAATGAAGGCTCTGAATCAGGTGATTGGGGTGCGGTGGAATTCTGCTCTGATCCTTTTGGAAATGGGTTTTGTTTATGCCAAATTAATAATTAGAGTGAAAATTAAAAATCGCCTAACAAGAAAATTAACTTCGCGTGTTCCACAAACCGGACACTAAAAATGGCGCTGGTTATTTAAGCGTTAGGCATCTTTATAAGTAAGGGAGGCTGTGTGACCGACTACGATGATAAGCAGATTATTCAGTCTTGGCATCAGAATGCTAAAGCATGGATTGGTGCTATTCAGAATCAAGAAATTGAAAGCAGGAATTTAGTTACTAATAAAGCAATAATAGATGCCGTGATGGAACGCAGACCATCTACGGCGTTAGATGTTGGTTGTGGTGAAGGATGGTTATCTCGCACGCTTATTGATCGTAATGTAGATATAGTCGGTATTGATGTAGTTCCAGAGCTGATCGAAAATGCAAGTAAAATGTCTTCTGGGAAATATCATGTTTGTTCCTATGGGGATTTAGCTAAGGAACAGATTATAGATTCAAAGTTTGATGCTGTTATTTGCAATTTTTCACTTATTGGTAAGGAAGATGTAGATTATTTGATAGGCGCAATACCACAGGTGCTTAATAAGAAGGGTATTTTGTACATTCAAACTTTACATCATTTAGCGTGTTGTGAAGAAGGTAATTCCAAAGATGGCTGGAGAGAAGGATCTTGGGATGGTTTTGGGACTGAGTTTAGAGATCCGGCTCCATGGTATTACCGCACTAAAGCCTCATGGAAAAGGTTGCTTCGCGAAAGTGGTTTTGTAATTACAGAGTGTCGCGAACCCAGATATCCTGGAAAAGAAATACCAGCATCTATGATATTTATAAGTGAATTAGAAGGCTGATAGGGCGATGCCTAACAAGCGCATTGAGTCGTTCGTTCACTACAACTCATGAGGATTCCTTTCTCACTGGGACACGCGAAAGGCGCGCACACCCCTCATGCTTCACATTGAACGTCTGCTATAAGTGATTTAACTAAGCAGATTTAGCAATTGTCGACTACTGGCCGTAAGTGACACGCAACAAGGTAGAATAAAAAAAGTCTTTAAACGACCCTAAATAGACCTTCCTGATGGTTTCGCTAAACGACTGCTTTGTAAGTGTGGGCAGCCATTTGACTTTAGATAAGACGAAAAGCTTTACGTATATCTATGTTATGTACAGAAAAATACTTGTCCAGTTTTCGGTTGTGGCCTGAATTTCATCCGTAGTACTTTGTGTTTAAACTACAGCATGAGACACAATATGGAATTCAAAAACTTACAGAATCAGCATAATCTCCTATTAATTTGTAACGTTTGGATGCTAAAAGCACTCAAGAAAAAGATATCCAAGCGATTACCGAAAGTACAAACTTTGCCTATTAAAGTAATGTTCATACCAAACATTACTGACTTCAAAAAGCTCAAGGAACTGGTTATAAAAATGATAAGTATGGACAATTTCCTGTTTAATAATATACAGCATCACCTTGTTTATATGTTGAGCTCTGCCGTAAAAACTCAATCATTCAAGTCGGTATTTTAAGATGTTGGTGACCGACAAAAAAAAGATTAAGACCTATTATCAGGCGCTGTTAGATAAAGAACCAAGTTACGTCGGTATTTTTTATGTTGGCGTGAAAACTACCTCTGTTTTCTGTATTGCAACCTGTCGTGCGAGAAAACCCAAACTCGAAAATGTTGAGTTTTATACCACATTTAAAGAAGCACTCGATTCTGGTTATCGGCCATGTAAAATATGTAAACCAACGGAAAATTCGCATAAAGCGCCACCGCAAATAGAAGCGGCAATCAAGATGGTGAAGGAAAACCCGAAAGAAAAGATATCTGATTACCAGCTTAAAGATAACGAAATTAGCTCAGAACGAGTGCGTCGATGGTTTAAAAAACACTATGGATTAACGTTTCAAGCCTTTCAACGCATGTATCGAATCAACAATGCATTTCAGGAGTTAAAAGGGGGAAAGAAAACCACAGATACGGCGTTTGATGCGGGTTATGAATCACTAAGTGGGTTTGGCTATACGTATAAAAAGTTTGTTGGAAAATCACCTAAAAACAGTATTAATAACGACGTCATCCTGATTAGTCGTCTAACAACACCATTAGGCCCGATGTTTGTTTGCGCCACTGACAAAGGAGTATGTTTACTGGAGTTCGTCGATAGGCGGATGCTGGAAACTGAATTTAAAGATCTTCAGCAGTTGCTAAAAGCTCAAATCATCACAGGTGAAAACCAGCATATAAAACAGGCCAAGCAAGAAGTTACCGAATACTTTGATGGCAAGCGTAGAGATTTCGATGTCAAACTGCATACGCCAGGCACCGAGTTTCAAAATAGGGTATGGACAGCCTTATTTAATATTCCTTACGGTGAAACAACGACTTATCAACAGCAGTCTGAAAGTATCAATAATCCCAAAGCAGTCAGAGCTGTGGCGTCTGCGAACGGGTCCAATCGAATCTCGATTATCATACCCTGTCATCGTGTTATTGGAAAAAACGGTAAGCTAGCCGGATATGGTGGCGGACTAGAAAGAAAACGGTGGTTGATTGATCATGAACAAGTAAAAGTTAAAACATAAAAAAACAAGTAAATATACTAATGGTCACTGGAAACAAATATCCATTGGATGCTGCTTTATCAGTAAATAAGAAGTATTTATTTCAGCCGTTATTTAAATAGGTTATTAAGAGAACGAGATTTTTATAACTTGCGCAATATGCGATTCTTTAAGCAATTTAGTACTTACTGTGGTTGACCACATTGAATATAAAGGAATTTATCTTGTCTCGCATTTTATTTAACATAATATGTATTATGCCTCTTTATGATTAATCATCACCAATGCACTTTTTAGAGGAAAACCATTGCTCTATTTGAGCGATTTCTAAGGGTTTACTAAAATAATAACCCTGTATAGTTACTCCGTTAAGCTGATTTACCATTTGCAACTCTTCTAATGTTTCAACACCTTCGAAGACATTTTCAATGCCCAAGCTACTACTCATGGTTACGATAGCACGAACAATATCCTGTAGATTTTTATTGTCATGAATACCAGTAATCAAAGAACGATCAATTTTTATAACATCAATTGGAAGTTTGGTTAAGTAAGCAAATGAAGTGTAACCCGTTCCAAAATCATCTAATGCTATGGTGCATCCTAATTGACTAATATCAGATAAAAACAATTCTGTTTGACTAAAATCGCTTATCAGCAATGTTTCAGTAATTTCAAATTCAACCAATTTTGGATCAACACCCGACTCATCTATAAATCTTTTAATTTTTTTACTGTAATTGTTAACTCCACATTGGAGAGCGGATAAATTTATAGAAACTTTACTATGATTAGATTTTCCTGATTTTATAAAACGAAGTGCTTCCTGTATTATCCACTCTCCTACCGAATAAATAAGTCCTGTTTCTTCTAAAACGGGTATAAATTTAAAGGGAGGGACAATACCGAATTCCGGGCTATTCCAGCGAATGAGTGCCTCAAACCCCGTTGTTTGTTGTGTGTGAAGATCAACCTGGGGTTGGTAAACAAGAAAAAATTCGTTTTTTTCCAGAGCAAAACGTAAAGCATTTTCAATTTTAAGTCGGTCAGTAATTTTATTAGACATCGCGCTGGAATAAAATTGAAAGTTATTGCGACCAATATTTTTAGCTTCATACAAAGCAGTATCAGCCATTTTTATTAATTCCAAAGCATCAACTCCATCAAGTGGATACATTGAAACACCAATACTCGCGCCTATATGAATATTGTGACTATCAATATTAAACATTTTATTAAGGGCTTCGATAAGTTTATTGCAAACAACAAAAGGTTCTCTGGCATCTTTCATGTTTTCCAGAAAAATAATAAATTCATCACCACTGTTTCTGGCAATAGTATCACTTTCCCTTAGTAAAACTTTAAGTTGATCTGCAACGTTTTTTAATAATTTGTCGCCGATATAATGTCCGTAACTATCATTTATTTTTTTAAAACTATCTAAATCAACAAATAAAACACCTAATAGAGTTTCATTTCTTTTTGCATTTGCTAATGCCCTTTTTAACTCCTCAATGAATAAAGTACGATTTGGAAGTTCAGTTAACTCGTCATAATAAGCTAAATATTCAAGTTGTTTTTCAACAATCTGCCTTATCCCTATTTGATCTTTTAGATTTTCATTTATTATTTCCAGTTCATTTGTCCTGTCTTTAACAGTTTGCTCAAGCTTGTGTTGGTAATCTTCTAATTCAACTTGTGCTTTTTTTCTAGACTGAATTTCAACCTGCATATCAGAAATTAACTGGATGTTTTCATCAATTAATAGACGCCCTTGTATGAATTTCAAATTGAAATTTTTTGCAATATTTAACATAAACCAGGAATAAACAACGGTAGCAACAACCAAAGATGGAGAATCTTTTAGAATAAATACACTAATTAGCGCTACTATTTGCGGGACGCTAAAGGCAAGATATGCTGGCATCCAAACTGATAACGTACCTACAGAAGCTGTAATTAAACCTAAATTGAAAACCGTTAAAAATAAACGTAATTCATTATTTTGTAAGTCATAATATGCGATAGTTAAAAATGCAAAATCAGCCCCGATTATAAAACTTAGTAAAACATAATAATATGTACATCTAGCGAGATGCTTTTCACCCTTTTTTTTAATGAAGTTAGTTATGAATAGACGACTAGCGGAAGATATCACTAATATTGCAATAAACAAATTCAGATACTGTGTCTGTTCCGAATAAACAAACGTTCCCCATACAAGAATACCCGAAAATAAAATAGCAATATTTGCTAAATATGCCTGTCCAAAGAGAGTCCGAACCTGGTTTTTTTCAAGAGTATTAATTTATTTATCCTTAGTAGAGCTCATTACTATATCAGTGATAAATATGTCGGCATTTATGTAGATTTCTTTATGTATTAAGAAACAAAAAATCACCATTTTCCAGATTAATGTCTAATGTAGCATTTAAAGTAAGGCATAGAGGCTTTGTAATGTTTGTTTACAAAAAAAGTGATATAACTAAAGTCAGGTGAAGCTATAACCGATACTGGTTACTAATAACTATATTAATAAAGAAAGATTAAGTTTATAAAGGAACCATTATACAGATAAATAATCTATATCTTTACTGCGATATACCATAATTAAAGCACAAGGATCAGTAATGAATAAGAAAAATGATAACTGGCGAATAAAATGGCTTAGCGCACCATTAATGAAATTATTCAGAAAAGTGACGCCTACAATGTCACGTACAGAGCAGGAAGCGCTTGAAGCAGGTTCAGTGTGGTGGGATGGTGAACTTTTTAGCGGCAAACCTCAATGGAATAAACTCCTGTCATTACCAAAACCTTCATTAAGTGAAGAAGAACAAGCTTTCATGGACGGGCCGGTTAATACTTTATGTAATATGCTGGATGACTGGCAAATTACTCAGGAAGATAAAGATCTGCCAAAGGATATCTGGAAATACATAAAAGATAATGGCTTTTTTAGTATGATTATCCCCCGCCATTATGGCGGTAAAGAATTTTCTGCCTATGCTCACTCACAAGTCGTGATGAAAATTTCAACGCGAAGTATATCGACGGCAGTTACTGTAATGGTTCCAAACTCATTAGGGCCGGGTAAATTATTACTTGAGTACGGTACTGAAGATCAAAAAAATCACTACCTCCCTCGTTTAGCGGCGGGTAAAGAAATCCCCTGCTTTGCATTAACTAATCCACATGCCGGCAGTGATGCAGGTGCTATTCCAGATTTTGGGATTGTCTGTAAAGAAAAATTTGATGGCAATAAAGATGTCTTAGGCATTCGTTTAAACTGGGACAAACGTTATATCACCCTAGGACCTGTTGCGACGTTGTTAGGTTTAGCATTCAAATTATACGATCCAGATCATTTAATAGGTGATGAAGAAGAGTTAGGTATTACTTGTGCACTTATTCCAACCGATACTAAAGGTGTCGAAATTGGGGACCGTCATTTTCCCTTAAATATGGTTTTCATGAATGGTCCAAATTATGGTAAAGATGTCTTTATCCCAATGGATTGGATCATAGGCGGTCAAGAACAAGCCGGTCAGGGCTGGCGAATGTTAATGGAATCTTTGTCTGATGGTCGGTCTATCTCTTTACCCGCTTTAAGTACCGGTGCAGGAAAGTTAGCCAGTTTATCTGTTGGTGCTTATTCTCGTGTAAGACAACAATTTAAAATGCCAATTGGTAAATTTGAAGGTGTTGAAGAAGCGTTAGCACGTATTGGAGGTTTAACTTATGTTATGGATGCCTCGCGTTCTTTAACACTTGCGGCATTAGATAACGGTGAAAAACCATCTGTTATTTCTGCAATTGTTAAATATCATTTAACTGAATCAATGCGTAAAGTTGTTAATGATGCGATGGATGTTTTAGGTGGTTCAGGTATCTGTCTTGGTCCAAAAAATATTATGGGTCGGGCATATCAGGCGATTCCTATTAGTATTACAGTTGAGGGAGCAAATATTCTGACACGTTCCATGATAATTTTTGGTCAAGGTGCTATACGAAGCCATCCATATATTTACAAAGAATTAGAGTCCTTATCTGAACATGATGAAAATGAAGCGCTTGAACAATTTGACCGTGCATTATTTGGTCACATACGCTTCTTTATTACTAATACCCTGCAATGTTTCTTTAATGGTGTTACGAATGCATGGTTTATTCGCGCACCATCTCGCGCAAATCGAAAAGTAAAACGTTATTATAAACAAGCAACCCGTATGAGCGCAGCATTTGCCTTAGTAACTGATATTTCATTAATGATATTAGGTGGTTCATTAAAACGTCGTGAAAAAATATCAGCGCGTCTGGGTGATATTCTAAGTCATCTCTATTTACTTTCAGCTGTGTTAAAGCATTTTCAAGATCAGGGTGAAAATGAATCCGACCTTCCTTTTGTACACTGGGCTTGTCAATATAATTTACAACGTATTCAAACTGCCTTTAATGGTTATCTGTATAATTTCCCTAATCGTCCGATTGCCCTGCTCTTACGATGGATTATATTCCCATGGGGTCGTCTGTATGCGCCACCTGGAGATAAGCTTGGTCATGAAATTTCTACGTTATTAATCAACCCTTCTGAAATGCGAAATCGTTTAACTGACGGTGTGTTTATTCCAGAAGATGAAAACGAAGCAATAACTCAACTTGAGAGTGCATTGCATAAAGTGGTTGACGCAGCTCATTTAGAGAAAAAAATTCGTCCATTCCAAAAAACATTTAAACCAGAATATGCTGGTTATGATGCAATGCTTAAAGCCGCGGTCAATGAAGGTGTGATTGATAAAGATGAAGAATCACTCTTACAGATGGCAAATGATGCAAGAACACAAGTAATTGGAGTTGATGATTTTACTTTTGATTTTAAAAGAAAATAAATAACTTATTTATAAAATAAAGAATATGTAGGATATGGAATGGGTAGAAAAAATTATGACCGTCTGCCGCATGGATGTAATCTTGCGAGTCATAATTAATTCTACCTGTTTCATGCCCTGCGATATTAAAACAAATAATTAGGCAATATTATGGATAATCCTGAACAAAGAATAAGCTTACCAAAACCCGTTTATATCGTAGACGGTAGTCGTACCCCCTTTTTAAAAGCAAAAGCCAAACCGGGTGAATTTGCTGCGGTTGATCTTGCATTAGGTTGCGCTCGGCCATTAATGGCACGACAACCTTTCTCTGCTGAACAACTTGATGAAGTTATTGTTGGTTGTATGATGCCTGGACCAGATGAAGCTAATATTGCCAGAGTCATCGCCTTACGTTTAGGGTGTGGAAAAAAAGTCCCTGCCTGGACGGTACAACGAAATTGTGCATCCGGCATGCAAGCATTAGATTCTGCTGCCAAAGATATCTCATTAGGACGGGCAAATCTCGTTCTTGCTGGTGGTGTTGAAGCCATGAGTCATGCACCTGTGTTATTAAATAATGACATGGTTGGTTGGTTAGGCCGCTTGGCGATGTCTAAACGGCCATTAGATAAACTAAAAACATTTGCAGCTTTACGTCCTAGACATTTAAAACCCATTATTGGGTTGCTTCGTGGATTGACCGATCCTGTAGTTGGTTTGTCAATGGGACAAACAGCTGAAAACATAGCCCATCGTTTTAATATCGACCGATTAACAATGGATACTTATGCTGTTCAAAGTCACCAGCGTTTAGCCGCAGCACAAGAAGCTGGATTCTTAGGTGAAATTGAAGCGCTGTATGATCAAAAAGGCCATTTCTATTTAAATGATGATGGTGTTAGAACTGACTCATCCGTTGAACGCCTGGCAAAATTACGTCCTGTCTTTGATCGTCAATTTGGTAATGTCACCGCAGGTAATAGTGCACAAATAACCGATGGCGCAGCAATGTTACTGCTTGCCAGTGAAGACGCTGTTAAAGAACTAAAGCTTCCTGTGATGGGTAAATTAATAGATAGTAATTGGGCTGGGCTCGAACCAGCTCAAATGGGACTTGGTCCAGTTCATTCAATCACGCCTATCTTACAACGTAATGAATTATCACTGAGTGATATTGATTACTGGGAAATTAATGAAGCCTTTGCAGCACAAGTATTAAGTTGTTTAGCTGCATGGGAAGATGAGAAATATTGTAAAGAAGAACTTGGTCTTGAAGGTGTTTTAGGAAAAGTTGAACAGAGTGTTCTTAATGTTGATGGTGGTGGTGTTAGCCTTGGACATCCTGTCGGTGCCAGTGGTGCACGAATTGTTCTTCATCTACTCAGTGTATTGGAGCGTAATAAAGCAAAACGTGGCATCGCCAGTCTTTGTATTGGTGGCGGTCAAGGTGGTGCGATGTTAGTTGAGCGTGGTAAATAAAAATAAGATTAACTTAGAGAAGAAATTATGACTAAAACTAAATATACAAACTGGACAGTCAACCACGATGAAGATGGTATTGCATGGTTGCATTTAGATGTACCAAAAAGCAGTGCCAACACGCTTAGTGAACAGGTAATAAATGAATTAGATAGTATTGTTACTGAGTTAACAAAGAAAGAACCAACCGGGGTGGTCATCTTATCAGATAAAGAAAGCGGATTTATTGCAGGCGCAGATATTAATGAATTTACCACCTTTGAATCTGAAGAAGCCGCTCTCGTTAACATTCAACGTGCTCATACTATATTTAATAATATTGAAAAGTTAAGTTGTCCTACTGTCGCGTTGATACATGGTTTTTGCTTAGGTGGTGGTATGGAACTTGCCCTTGCCTGTCGTTATCGAATTGCAGAAGAAGATTCATCTCGACTAGGTTTACCGGAAGTTAAACTGGGTATTCATCCTGGCTTTGGTGGCACAGTACGCAGTATTGAAAGAATGGGCAGTTTTTCTGCCCTAGACATTATGCTAACTGGCCGAGTATTAAAATCACGTCCGGCGAAACAAATGCGTTTAATAAATTATGCGGTACCAAAGCGTCATTTAATCACTGCCGCAAGACAAACCGTTCTCAAACCGCCAAAAATTAAAGCATTACCCTGGTGGGAGAGTATTATTAATCATGGTTTAGTTCGCCCATTTGTTGCCAAAATAATGATAAAGAAGGTATCTGCACGTGCAGCTCGTGCGCACTACCCTGCTCCTTACGCCATTATTGATTTATGGTTAAAGCATTTAGGTAATCGAACAAAAATGCTTGAAGAAGAAGTAAAATCAATCGCCCATTTATTGGTTGGAAAAACGGCTCAAAATTTAATTCGTGTATTTAAACTGACTGATACGCTTAAAGGCTTAGCAAAGAGTAAATCTGTTTCAATAGAACACATCCACGTAATCGGTGGTGGCGTAATGGGTGGAGATATTGCGATCTGGTGTGCTCTACAAGGTTATAATGTTACCTTACAAGATCAACGCCATGAAACATTAGCCGCCGTTATTAAACGAGCAGCAAAGTTATACAAACGAATACTCAAACAAAAACGTATTATAAACTCTACACTTGATCGCTTAACACCGGATATCAATGGCAATGGTTTAGTTAAAGCAGATGTTGTAATAGAGGCAATATTTGAAGACGCTGAAGTTAAATGTAATTTATATAAAGAAATAGAACCTAAGCTTAAAGGATCCGCAATTATTGCAACAAACACATCCAGTATTCCTCTTGAACAATTAACCGGCTCTTTAAAGAAACCAGATCGTCTGGTCGGCTTGCATTTTTTTAATCCAGTTTCAAAAATGCCATTGGTTGAAATTGTTATTGGCGAAAAAACCAGTAAAAAAGCACAACAAATTGCGACCTCATTAACTAAGAAAATTAAAAAACTGCCTTTACCTGTAACAAGTACACCGGGCTTTCTTGTTAACCGAATCCTCATGCCATATTTAACAGAAGCAGTCACATTATTTGAAGAAGGAGTACCAATTACTGTTATTGATAAAGTGGCTCTTAATTTTGGCATGCCAATGGGACCAATTGAATTAGCTGATACGGTTGGCCTGGATATTTGTTTACATGTTGCAGAAAACTTAGCCGAATCTATGCCCATCACTGTTTCAGAACATTTACGTAAATTAGTCGACAACAAATTACTGGGTAAAAAATCAGGGCAAGGTTTCTATAATTTCAAAAAAGGAAAATTGGTTAAACCAAAAAACAAAACGGGTTTTACACCACCTGGTGATATTGAAGATCGTCTTGTCCTGAGAATGCTCAATGAAACTATGGCCTGTTTACGAGAGCATGTTGCAGAGTCTAAAGATTTAATTGATGCAGGTATTATATTTGGGACTGGTTTTGCACCATTTCATGGTGGACCATTACAATATATAAAGGATCGTGGACAGGAACAAGTGCTTATGGCGTTAGAAAATCTGGAGAAAGTTCACGGCCCTCGTTTTAAACCAGACGAAGGTTGGAAATCAATTGTTATTGAGTAAATAATATGAACAACAAACAAGATTACATTACACCTGTAACCGCAAAAAACCTCTCAGATTTATTTTATGAACGGGTCAAGCGTTCAAATAATGCAACAGCTTATCGATATTTTGATAACGCTGATGAAGCCTGGAAAGACTTAACATGGCATGCTATGTCAAAAAAAGTTGAACTTTGGCATAATGCGTTTCGACATGAAGGTCTCATAAAAGGTGATCGTGTTGCGATTATGATGGGCAATTGCCCTGAATGGGTAATATTTGATCAGGCAGCATACAGTTTAGGACTAGTTGTCGTTCCTATATATACAAATGATAGAACAGAAAATATTCGGTACATTTTAGAAAATGCGAACGTAAAAGTATTTTTTATTGAAGATCCCTCTCGCTGTAAAGCTTTATTGATGAATAATGGTACTGAAGACAAATTGCAGCTTGATGAATTACTTCGCATTATTACAAATGAGCCCATAGAATCTTATAATAATCCTGTCTTAGCACAAGTTAATCACTGGCTACCTTCTTATGCCGAAGCAATAGAACGTGTTCATATAGATCCTGATGATCTGGCAACAATTGTATATACATCAGGTACAACCGGCCGACCTAAAGGCGTTATGTTGAGCCATAACAATATTTTTTCTAACGCATATGCAGCGGCTACCTTTGAATATTTTGATACTGAAGATATATTTCTCTCTTTTCTGCCTTTGTCGCATATGTTTGAGAGAACGGCTGGCTACTATATGCCAATGATTATCGGAGCGAAGATAGCGTACGCTCGCTCAATAGAAAAATTGGGAGAAGATTTAATTTCTATCGCCCCGACTGTTTTAGTTACCGTGCCTCGCATTTTTGAGCGCGTATACAATAAAATACATGAGCAATTATCCAAAAAATCATCAATAGCACAAGGATTGTTTAAACTTGCTGTTAATGTTGGCTGGCATCGTTTTTTATTACAACAAAAACGTGAGAGCTGGCATCCAAAATTATTGTTGTGGCCAATACTAAAAACATTAGTAGCAGGTAAAATATTGGCTAAACTTGGTGGGAATTTACAGCTTGCAATTTCTGGTGGTGCTGCTCTTTCACCTGAAATAGCAAAAACATTTATAGGATTAGGTTTAACAATATCACAAGGATATGGTTTAACAGAAACCAGCCCTGTGGTATCAACCAATAAACTAAATAATAACGATCCATTTAGTGTTGGCCAAACACTGGATAATATTGAAGTAAAGTTAGGTGTTAACGATGAACTGTTAGTAAAAGGTCCGGCAGTCATGATGGGTTACTGGAAAAATGATAGCGCAACGAAAGAAGTAATTGATTCAGATGGTTGGTTCCATACTGGAGATAAAGCAAAAATAGAAAACAACCATATTTATATTACAGGACGTATCAAAGAAATTATTGTTTTATCAAATGGTGAGAAAGTTCCTCCTTCAGATATCGAATTAGCAATTGGTACCGATCCATTATTTGAACAAATTATTGTTATAGGTGAAGCTAAACCATTTTTAACTGCAATTATTACGATAGAAGAATCTAACTGGAAAGTGTTTACTTCAAACTTATCAGTTCCTGTCGATGAGTCATCACTGAAACTTGAACAGGTTAATAAAGTCTTGCTGGAAAAAATTAATAATCAACTTATTGCTTTTCCGGGCTACGCAAAAATTATTCGTGCTCACTTTGTCTTGAATCCATGGGATATTGAAAGTGGCCTAATAACACCAACATTAAAACTTAAACGATCAGCAATCTGTGAGAAATATCACAAAGAAATTATTGAGCTATATCATGGCCACTGACATAAATAAACAACCGGAAATAAGAGTCTTACCGATGCCATCAGATACAAATGCATCAGGTGACATATTTGGTGGTTGGTTAATGTCACAAGTAGATATTGCCGGTAGTATTGCTGCACACCGCCAGGTAGGAAATCGTGTTGTTACGGTGGCTGTGAATGAGTTTCTATTTATTAAACCTGTTTTGGTTGGTGATTTAGTAAGTATTTATGCTGATATTGTACATATTGGTAACACATCAATACGTATCGCTCTTGATGTTATGGCTGAAAGTGAGCGAGGAAAAGCCAGTGCGCAGAAAGTTGCTGAGGCAGTGCTTACCTATGTTTCCTTAGATGAAAACAAAAAACCGAAAACTATCACACGTAAATAAAATAGTTGAATAAATTACATTCAAACTATTATATAGTATAACTTTTAATAACAAAGATAATCCCATTAGTATATGAGCCTACCTTTTGATAGTCAAAAACTTCGCTACTTTGTTCCCTTGTCTGAGATTTCATCAGATAATTTTATTGAGCTAGTTAAAAACGTTATTGTCGAAGTATTGCCGGAAAATAAAAAATTATTTAACCGCGGTGATCAGAATAACTTTACTTATTATTTATTAAATGGTGAAATTGAAATTATCGATGCAGATAATAATCGGACAACTTTAACCTCAAAATCCAAACAGTGTCGTTACCCTATAGAACATAATAAACCAAGACAAAAAACAGTCATTTGTAAAACTGAAGTACATTATTTTAAAATTAATAATGACTTACTCGATGTTTTGTTGACATGGGATCAGAATAAAAATTATATCGTAAATGAAATTGGTGATAATACGATTGAAGAACATGACTGGATGACTCAGTTATTACAACTTGAAATATTTCACAAAATTCCCCCGGCAAATATTCAAGCTATGTTTCAACGAATTCAATCACTACCCGTGCAAAAAGATGAAGTTATCATTAAGCAAGGTGATAAAGGTGATTACTATTATATTATTAAGAGCGGAAGTTGCCGTATTATCCGTAATGCAGAAGAAACAGGTAATAAGGAGTTAAAAATTGCAGATATAAATGCAGGCAACGGTTTTGGTGAGGATGCCTTAATCTCTGATGCACTACGCAATGCTACCGTTATTATGAACTCTGATGGCATACTTATGCGTTTAGCTAAGGATGATTTTGTCGAGCTACTTAAAGAACCTGTTGTACAGTCAGTTAATTATAGAGAAGCTGAAGAAATGGTTAAGGAAGGTGCAATATGGCTTGATGTACGATTGTTGAGTGAACATCAAAATAAAAATATTCCTGGTAGCATTAATCTCCCTCTTTTTCTTTTACGACTAAATGCCAATAAATTATCAAACAAACATAAATATGTTGTTTATTGTGATACTGGAAGCCGTAGTTCTTCTGCTACATTTATCTTAAATGAGCATGGATATGATGCATATTTACTTGAAGGTGGTTTAATGAATCATGCCGAGCAAGAAGAAAGTGCGGCTTGATTGATAAGCCAGACCTGCATTTTCAGCCCAACTCACCAAACAGATTAATATAATTTTTTGTTGTTATTTTAGCAACATCCTCTAACGCAATATCACGTAATTCCGCAATTTTTTCTGCGACATGAACAACATAAGAGGGTTGATTACTTTTGCCACGAAAAGGTACTGGGGCAAGATAAGGTGAATCTGTTTCTACTAACATTTTATCCTGAGGAACATTTTTGGCGACTTCTTGCAAAGCTTGTGCATTTTTAAATGTAACTATGCCTGAAAAAGAAATTACAAAATTCAAGTCTAATGCTTTTTGCGCAACTTCCCAGTCTTCAACAAAGCAATGCATTACACCACCCACTTCATCGGCTTTTTCTTCTTTTAATATTCGTAACGTGTCATCAGTTGCATCACGCATATGAATAATTAAAGGTTTTTTAGTTTCTCTTGATGCAGTAATATGTCGTCGAAAACGATCATGTTGCCATGTTAAATCACCTTCACTACGAAAATAATCTAAACCTGTTTCACCAATGGCAACAATATCTTTATCATCTGCCAAAGCAATAAGCTCATCGGCACTGGGATCATGTCCTTCAGTTTCGTTAGGATGTACGCCAACAGAAGCAGAAATGAAATCATACTTTTGTGCGGTACCAATTACCGCTTTAAAATTTTCCATATTGATCGAGACACAAAGCATATGACCAACACCGACATCGTTAGCGTATGTAAGGGCGTTAGATAACTTGTTGTCGTATGGAGTTAAATCTAAACGATCGAGATGGCAATGAGAATCAATTAAAAACATAGTTATTCACTTTATTAATTATCAAATAAAAATCGGGCAATAAAGCCCGACTCTAAAATATTTATTCATCGCTAAACTACATAGTATGCGTTTGACGATCTGATTTTAATGCACCAGCAAGGTACGTTTCAATTTTAGTACGTGCAGCACCTCCATCCTGATCACTAAACTGAACGCCAATTCCTGCAGCACGGTTACCCTGAGCACCTTTAGGTGTAACCCAGATAATTTTACCCGCAACAGGTAATTTTTCAGTTTCTTCCATTAAAGTTAATAGCATAAAAACTTCATCTCCAAGCCCATAACTTTTATTGGTTGGGATAAAAAGACCACCATTCCTGACAAAGGGCATATAAGCAGCATATAGCGCGCTTTTATCTTTGATTGTCAGGGATAGAATACCTTGTCTTCCAACGGGTGCTACCATAATCAATATCCTAAGATTATTTAATCGACTAAATTACGAGCGCTTTAAACCGGCCCAGTGTAATAGTAAACCTTCAATTAACATAAGTTGATTTGCCGATGTATCACTTAACCGTATGGTATCGTTCAACCGGTCAATCAAACCATATAATGATCTCAAGTCTACCTGTCCTGCTAATTTCTGCAAGGTTTGAGCGTAATCTACATTAGTCATACTTTCAATTGGCCCACCTTGTTGGCTACGAACCATGTCCATAAGCCAGCTGGCTACCCAGTTTAACGGCAGTTTTTCTAAAACCTTGAATCCATCTTTAAGCCACATAGCAGCACTGTCGAGTGCATCACTCTTACCAAGCGCCAATTCCTGCCAATTGTTAAAGAGCTTATCACGAACTTGTAAACCTTCGTCTTTGGCCATGTCCGCGGCGGCTAATGGTGCGCCAGCACTCAGTTTTAAGACCAATTCTGCCTGCTCAATACCTTGTTCTTTCAGCCACTGTAAGCTTTGCTCTTCTGACGGTAAATCAAAGCGTACCATTTGAGTACGACTGCGTATGGTCGGCATTAATTTAGACGGTTTATCAGAAATAAGGATTAAAACGGTGTTTGCAGGTGGTTCTTCCAGGGTTTTTAATAAACTATTACTGGCATTAATATTTAAAGCATCTGCAGGAGATACAAGGACAACCCGGTAGCCAGTACCATGGCTGGTGAGAGAGATTTTCTTGATTAAATCACGTATCTGATCCACTTTTATCGCTTTTCCCTCTTCTTCCGGGAATAAAGTGAGTAAATCCGGATTAGATTCTGCCTGTATCAACTTGCAGGACTTGCATTCACCACAGGATTTATCGGCTAAAGGTTGCTCGCAAAGTAACCAATGAGCAAATTCAGCTGCAAACGCCTTTTTTCCAATACCCTTAGCACCATGAAATAACAAGCCATGAGCAAGCCGTTTGTTGTTTCGACTGCTTGTCAGTGTTTGCCAGTTTGAAATTTGCCAGGGGAACATGCTTTAAACCATTTTCTCAAGTATGGCTTGGATCGAGTGTTGAACATCAGCGATTGATGGTGAGGCATCAATCACCTCGTAACGTTCAGGATTTGCCGCTGCACGTGTCAGATAAGTTTCACGTACCTTATTAAAGAAATCATGCTTTTCCAGTTCAAAACGATCCGGTGCACTGCGTTTGCCAGCACGTTCTAAACCAACATCGATGGGTAAATCTAAAATTAATGTCATATCTGGCCGACGATCACCCTGAACCCATTGTTCTAATTGTGCTATACGTGATAGTTCAATCCCACGACCGCCACCTTGATAGGCATATGTACTATCCGTAAAGCGATCACAAAGCACCCACTTTCCTGCATCCAATGCGGGTTGAATGACTTCATATAAATGTTGAGCGCGTACTGCAAACATTAATAGTAACTCAGTGTCATCACTCATGGATTGTTCTTTGGCATCCAGTAATACCGTACGTAGTTTTTCACCCAGTTCTGTTCCACCAGGCTCGCGGGTAATGACGAGTTCCTTACCTGCTTCTTTTAACCAGCTTTCGATAAATGCCATATTTGTGCTTTTACCAACACCTTCCGACCCTTCGACGGTGATGAAACGACCTTTTGTAACTGATTTATTCATATAAAAATTCTTTAATTGGATTTCTTATGTTTATAAGATGAAAATGGTCGTGCCCGACCTTTTAACTGGTACTTAATAACGGCTCGGTTATGTTCTTGTAATGTAGCAGAAAACTGATGACTACCATCACCACGTGCTACAAAGTATAAAGCATTACCCTCAGCAGGGTGTAGTGCGGCATGAATAGCATTTCTACCGGGTAGAGCGATAGGCGTTGGTGGAAGACCTCGACGGCGATAAGTATTGTAAGGTGTATCCTGGAGTAAATCCTTTTTACGTAAATTTCCTTTATATTTATCACCCATTCCATAGATTACAGTCGGATCTGTTTGCAGTCGCATTCTTTTTTCCAGTCGTCTTAAAAATACACCAGCGATTTTCTGACGTTCACTGGCAAGCCCGGTTTCTTTTTCAACGATTGAAGCCATAACCAGTGCTTCATATTCATTTTTATACGGTAAACCATCGGCACGATTATTCCATTCTTCTTTTAATACAGATTGCATAGACTCATAAGCGCGTTTTAAAAATTCAATATCAGTAAGTTCTTTAGGAAAATGATAAGTGTCAGGTAAAAATTGCCCTTCATAATGGCCTGTTAAACCAAGATTTGTCATGATTTGCTGCTTGGGGATTTTAGTAAGAGTATGTTTTATATGCGGATGTTTATTAAGCACTTCAAGCAATTGTTGAAATGACCAACCTTCAACAATCGTTAAAGAGTATTGAATAACTTTGCCAGTAAAAATATTATTAAGAAATTTTTTCGTTGTTAATTCTTTTGTTAAACGGTAATCACCTCTTTTCATTTTATTCGACAAACCATTAAAACGGGCATACCAAAGTAAATAACGAGGATGTTTGATTATTTTATTATTCGCCAGATCATATACCACTGATGAAAGCGAACTCCCCGATTTAATTGAATAATCAATATTGTCTGACTGAATATTTAAGGTGTCAGTCAAAGCTTCTTTATATGAGATCCATACCCAAACAGAGAAAAGTAAAGCCGCTATACTGCTTACAATAATTATTTTTTTTATAATTGACATAGTTTATTTATTTCTTTTTGAAGTTGTTTTGTAACTTTACCAACTTTAGTGAATCGTGTTTTACCGATCGTTTTAACCGGCCAAATACCAAACAAACTATTGCTTAAAAACAATTCGTCTGCCATCTCAAGTTCACTTTTACTGAATTCTTTTTCATAGACAGCAAAGCCATTATTTTTTGCTATATTAATAATTGTTTTCCGCATGACACCCGCTACACCGCATAATGATAAACCCGGTGTAAAAATCATATTGCTTTGTACTGCGAAAATATTACTCATAGTGCCATCAACCACATTACCCTGTATTGTTGACATCAACCCTTCCTGAAATTCATCTGATTCCCACTCATTTCTTGCTAATACCTGTTCAAGTCGATTAAGATGTTTTATCTCAGCTAGTTTTTTATTTACTGATAACGTTGTTTCGCAATAACAAACGGCAACCCCCTCTGAATAATTATTCTCAGGGTAGTTAGGCCATGTATGTTTACTAAGAATACGCGTTATATTTTGTTCTTTGGGGTAACGATAACCTCGCTGCCCTTCTCCTCTTGTTAAGATTAATTTAATAACAAATTTAGGTTCATTATTGTTGCATAGTAAAGCTATTTCTTTTTCTATTAATTCTTTATTTGGTAAGCTAAGTGATAATTTTTCACAACCTAAACACAGCCTTTGCCAATGATATTCCCATAAAGGAATATTACCATTGTGTACTGCCATAGTTTCAAACAAACCATCACCATACTGTAAGCCACGATCTTGAATACTGATCGTATCTTTAACTTCGCCATTGATTAAAATTTCTATCATAGTTTTTTATACGTTCATCAATACACTGTGCCGCCGGCTTCTCCCATGCCAAATCCTATCTTGTGCTCGCAGACACATAAACTAAACTTAATTCAAAATATTTGTATATATGTCGAAATAACCGCAATGTCAGGACTTGAAATAGGTGGAAACAAATAAAGACCGTCTGCCGCAGGGATGCCGTTACGCGAGTCTTGATTTGTTTCCACCTGTTTCAGGGCCGGTGTTACTACTTAACTACTGTAATGCAAGCAATAATCCTCTCGCTTTATGTCGCGTTTCTTCTAACTCAGATTGAGCAACAGAGTCAGCCACCAAGCCTGCACCAGCACGAAAAGACAGTGTATTATTTTCCAGCGTCATTGTTCTAATTAAAATATTTATATCCATATCACCATTATGATTCAAGTAGCCCATCGAACCGGTGTAAGCACCACGAGCTTCAGTTTCAAGCTCAGAAATTATTTCCATACAGCGGACTTTTGGACAGCCAGTAATAGTTCCCCCTGGAAATACCGCTTTAATCACGTCCCCTGGTAATATGTTGTCTTTTAACTGACCACAAACATTAGAAACAATATGGTGAACATGTGCATAAGATTCTAATACCATAAGCTCATCAACTTTAATGCTGCCGGGGACACAAATTCGTCCTAAATCATTACGTTCAAGATCAATCAACATAATATGTTCTGCACGTTCTTTAGGATGAGCAATTAATTCATCTTTAAGTGCACCATCTTTTTCTTTATCAGATTCTCTACGTCGAGTGCCCGCAATTGGACGTGTTTCTGCATGACCCTGTTTAACACTAATCAAGCGTTCCGGTGATGAGCTTATGATTGAAAAACCATTATGAACCGCTAAACCTGAAAATGGTGCTGGATTTGTTTCACGTAATTTTTGATAAAGATCAACGGCATTAACTTTTACATCCTCTGTTTTCCATAACCGGGAGAGATTCGCCTGAAAAATATCACCATCAATAATGTATTGTTTTACTTTTTTAATTGAATTTAAATACTGGTTGTCACCTTCTTCATGAATAGTGTTTATTACAAAAGAATCATTCTTTTTTAAAGAACCACATTGTTCTGAATCTTCTATTAATTGTGTTAAGAAATCAAAATATTCTTCGCAGAGATAATAAGTACAATTAGCTTGATGATCATAAATAATTGCTGCAGGAATACGTGTTGCATAGGCAATAGGTGTTGCGGGTGGTTTTAATTTAAGATGCGGTTCAACTTGTATAGCGAGTTCATAACCCAGGTATAAAAACCATCCACCGTTAAAAGGGAGTGATTCACATTCAATAGAATCATTACGCTGAGACCGCCACCAACGGCTAAGATTTTTTAGGAAATCATTGCCTTCAATTTCACTATAACCACTTAACTCTGCTTTATTGGACAAGGTAAGTGTTTCTTGTGGAAAAGCAAAAATTATATCGAAGTGAGATGAGTCAGAGCAGGCAACACTTTCAAGTAAAAAAGGATAACGTTGAGGGTTTGATTGATGCAGTGCCAGTAGATTTAACTGGCCTTGTTGGCTTTGTATTTTTAGCCCATTGAATTTAAAACCAGGTTTGGAATACGGCATCACAGTGTTACTCGATTACTTATATTCCCTTGCTTACTTCGCGCCGGGTTAAATAAAAGCACAGAAACCCAGCCTGTAATTCAATTACACTTTACGGAAAACTAACGTTCCGTTTGTGCCACCAAAACCAAATGAATTCGAAATTGCGATATCAATTTTCATTTCTTGTGGTGTATCAGGTACAAAGTTTAAATCACACCCTTCATCAACATTAAAGATATTAATTGTTGGTGGTGCTACTTGATCTTTAATCGCCAGTACTGAAAATATTGCTTCAATACCGCCTGCCGCACCTAATAAATGTCCCGTCATTGACTTAGTTGAACTCATTGCTAAATTATTCGCATGATCACCAAAGGTTAATTTTGCCGCTTGTACTTCTACAATATCGCCTGCTGGCGTTGATGTGCCATGTGCATTAATATAATCAACTTCGGTCGGGTTAATGCCTGCATCGTTGATCGCATTATTCATGCAACGGCTTGCACCTTCACCACCTACTGATGGTGTTGTCATGTGATAAGCATCACCACTCATACCAAAGCCTAATACCTCAGCATAAATTTTCGCACCACGTGCTTTTGCATGTTCATATTCTTCGATAACCATAACACCAGCACCATCACCAAGAACAAAACCATCGCGATCTTTATCCCATGGACGGCTCGCTGTTGTAGGATCATCATTACGTGATGACAATGCGCGAGCTGCTGCAAATCCACCTAAACCTAAAATTGATGTTGCGTTCTCAGCACCACCGGTAATCATAACATCAGCATCACCGTGTTCAATCATACGTGCAGCATCACCAATGCTGTGTGTTGCTGTTGCACATGCTGTAGTGATTGCATAGTTAGGGCCTTTGTAACCATAACGAACAGATAAGTTACCCGAGATCATATTTATGATGGTCGCAGGGATAATAAAAGGTGAAATCTTACGTGGCCCACCTTTCAAATATTTTTCATAGTTAGCTTCGATAGTACCTATACCACCGATACCAGAACCAATTGAAACACCAATGCGATGTGCATTTTCTTCAGTCGTTTCTAAACCTGAATCTTCAATGGCTTCAATTGCTGCGGCAATACCGTAATGAATGAATGAATCCATCTTACGAGAATCTTTCGCAGACATAATGCTTGTCACGTCAAAGTTTTTTACTGAGGCACTAAATGTGGTTGCAAAAGCAGAAGCATCAAAAGCACTGATTGTTTCGACACCACTTTTACCTGCAAGAATATTCTTCCAGCTTTCTTCAACAGAATTACCAACCGGAGATAGCATCCCCATACCTGTTACAACTACACGACGATTAGACATTATTTTTTTCTCAATTATATTAAAGCAGAAAATAAAAAACCGCTACCACAATGCATGAATGCATAATGGTGCGGCTTCATATTACGATTCAGCAGTATTAGCCGTTAGCGTTAATATAGTTAACTGCTTCTGCAACCGTTGTAATCTTTTCTGCATCTTCATCAGGAATTTCAGTTTCAAACTCTTCTTCAAGAGCCATCACTAATTCAACTGTGTCGAGTGAATCAGCACCCAAGTCGTCTACGAATGAAGCATCTTTCGTTACTTCTTCTTCTTTAACACCCAATTGCTCAATTACGATTTTTTGTACACGTTCTTCAATGCTGCTCATTTGGTCAATTCCTCCAAGTTTTTATTCGATTGACGCTGCGGGCGCTATTGTATGGGAAACACCCGTCAGATTCTAGTTTCATGGCTCATTTAGCCAAATTAATCACATATTTAATTATTTTTTATTAATTTCAATGAGTTACAGTAATATTTGCCTCATTAACTCATATGCATGCCACCATTCACATGAATAGTCTCACCGGTGATATATGCTGCTCCTGGAGATGCTAAAAAGGCTACAGCATGTGCAATTTCAGCTGCATCACCTAAACGTCCAAGAGATATCTGGCCTAATAATGCTTCACGTTGTGCTTCTGGTAATGCGCGTGTCATATCTGTATCGATGAACCCTGGAGCTACAACATTTACAGTAATACCACGAGAACCGACTTCACGCGCTAATGACTTACTGAAGCCGATAACACCCGCTTTAGCGGCAGAATAGTTTGCCTGGCCAGCATTACCGGTAACACCAACAACCGAGGCAATACTGATAATACGACCTTTTTTGGCTTTCATCATGCCGCGTAGGCAAGCTTTGCTCACTTTGAAAATTGAGGTCAGATTAGTATTCATAATGTCATCCCATTCTGCGTCTTTCATGCGCATAACAAGATTGTCACGGGTAATTCCTGCATTATTAATTAAAATAGTTGGAGTACCAAAATCATCAGTAATTGCTTTAACTGTCGCAGTAATACTGTCTTGAACGGTCACATTCATGACCATTCCTTTACCTTTAATATCGTTTTCTTTCAGGTAGTTAGAGATTTTTTCTGCACCATTTTCTGATGTTGCAGTACCAACTACAACCGCTCCCTGCGCACCTAAGGCAAGTGCGATTTCTTTACCAATACCACGACTAGCGCCTGATACGAAAGCAACTTCATTTTCTAAAGACATAATGGTTTCCTTTTTTTATAGAGCTGCTTCTATCGTTGCTGTATCAAGCAACGCAGAAGAACTTAGCGCTTTATTAATTCGTTTGTTAAGTCCAATCAACACTTTTCCAGGACCACATTCATTAAATTGATCTGCTCCGTCTGCAGCCATTTTTTCTATTGTTTCAACCCAACGTACTGGACTGAAAAGTTGACGTTTTAGAGCGTCTCGGATATCTGCTTCGGATTCTGCAGCAACAACATCTACGTTATTGATAACTGGAATAGAAGGTGTGTTAAATGAAATATCACTCAAAATTTCTGCTAACTGATCCGCGGCCGGCTTCATTAATGCACAGTGAGACGGCACACTAACGGGCAGTTCTAATGCGCGCTTGGCGCCCTTTTCTTTTGCTAATACACAAACCCGTTCAACGGCTGATTTATTACCGGCAACAACCACTTGCCCTGGTGAGTTGTAGTTTACTGCTTCAAGAACTTCGCCTTGTGCAGCATCTAAACAAACCTGACGCACAGCATCATCATCCATTCCTAAAACAGCAGCCATTGCACCGGTGCCGACAGGAACTGCTTGCATCATAAATTGGCCGCGTTTCGATACCAACTTAACGGCATCAACAAAATCCAAACTACCCGCACAAACTAACGCGGTATATTCACCTAAACTATGCCCTGCCATCAGTGCGGGCATCGCACCACCTTTGGCTTGCCATACTCGCCATGTTGCAACACCGGATGCCAGCATAGCTGGTTGTGTTACATCGGTAGAGTTTAATTTTTCTGCCGGTCCACCTTGAACCAGCGACCACAAGTCATAACCTAAAGCATCAGATGCTTCCTGAAATGTTGCAGAGACTTCTGAAAAGTTTTCATTAAGGTCTTTTAACATGCCCACAGATTGTGAACCCTGACCCGGAAAGATAAATGCTAGAGACATTTTTAAATCCTATAATTATTATATTTAATACTTAATTAAAGCTGAACCCCAGGTAAAACCACCACCAAAAGCTTCAAGTAAAATAGTTTCACCACGTTTAATTCTGCCATCACGTACCGCTACATTTAGCGCAAGCGGTACAGAAGCGGCAGACGTGTTGCCATGTTCATGTACGGTTACCACAACGTTGTCCATCGACATGCCCAATTTTTTGGCTGTTGCGTTAATAATACGAATGTTTGCCTGATGAGGTACTAACCAGTCAACCTCAGATTTTTCCAAGTTATTTGCGGCCAATGTTTCATCAACAATACGGCCTAACGTGTTTACCGCCATCTTAAAAACTTCGTTACCTTTCATTTGCATGTAGGCTTCACCTGACTGTAACAGTGCAGGGTTTTCAGACACACCGGCAGGAATAGTTAATAATTCTTTATACTTTCCATCAGCATGCAAGTGTGTTGATAAGATACCGGGCTCATCACTGGCTTCCAAAATGACCGCGCCTGCACCATCACCAAATAATACACACGTCGTTCTATCAGTCCAGTCAACTGTACGTGACATGGTTTCAGCACCAATCACTAATGCAGTTTTATGGGTACCTGATTTAATAAATTTATCAGCGACGCCTAATGCATAAACAAAACCTGTACATACGGCTTGTATATCAAATGCTGTACAACCATGAATATCGAGACGATCTTGCAATAAACAGGCGGTACTAGGAAAAATACGATCAGGTGTTGTTGTTGCAACAATAATTAAATCAATATCATCTTTACTAACACCTGCTGCCTCCATTGCATCTAATGCAGCTTTTTCAGCTAAATCACAGGTTGTTTCTCCATCAACAACAAGATGACGTTTTTTAATTCCAGTGCGTTCAGTAATCCATTGGTCAGTCGTATCTACTGTTTTTTCAAGATCAGCATTCGTTACGACTTTTTCAGGTAAGTAGCCACCTGTTCCTTTTATCTTTGAATAGATCAACTTGCTTGCCTCGCCGCTAATTGGCTTTCTAATTTTTCACTGATTAATGAAGGAACGTCTTTTTCAACTTCAAGCATTGCAACATGAATCGCATTACAAAAAGAGTATGCATCAGCCCCGCCATGGCTTTTAACAACGACACCTTTTAAACCTAAGAAACTTGCGCCGTTGTATTCACGTGGATCAACTCGTTTTTTAAATCTTTTTAACACAGGCAAAGAAATAAGGGCTGATATTTTAGAAAAAATATTCTTCTTGTAACCATCCTTAAGAAAACCTGTAATCATTTTTGCTGCACCTTCCGTGGTTTTAAGCATGACATTACCAATGAATCCGTCACATACTACAACATCAACTGAGCCAAGAAAAATACCATCGCCTTCAACATAACCAATATAGTTCAGTTTACTGTCAGCAAGTAAACGTGATGCTTCTTTAACACGCTCATTACCTTTAATTTCTTCTTCACCGATATTTAATAAGCCTATTGTCGGTGAATCAAGATCAAATACCGCTTCTGCTAACGCATCACCCATAAAAGCAAATTCTAGTAATGACTCTGCTGAAGAATCAACATTCGCACCTAAATCTAAAACGTGAGTAAAACCCGTTGGGTTAGTTGCGTTAGGTAATGTGCTGCAAATAGCCGGACGATCAATACCGGGTAATGTTTTTAATACAAAACGAGCAGTAGCCATTAATGCGCCGGTATTTCCTGCGCTAACCGATGCCTGTGCTTTACCTTCTTTAACAAGGTTAATAGCAACACGCATAGAAGAATCTTTTTTACCGCGTAATGCTGATGATGGCGCTTCAGATGAACCAACAACTTGTGTAGCGTGCTGGATATCTAATCGTGAAGAAAATGCTGACGCTTTATCACCTAATTCTTTTTTTATGGTTTCTTCGTCACCAACGAGAATTAAAGATAAATGTTTATATTTTGTTAATGCATCAAGTGCTGCCGGTACCACGATGGATACGCCGAAATCGCCGCCCATACAATCCAGTGATATCGTTACTTGAGGTTTACTCATAAATTTGATGTCCATTTAAGCAAAGACGGGATATGGTTTCCCATATCCCGTTGCACGAATGCTATGAAGCCAGATAACTGCGTTAAAGCTTCTTCAAAATGCTCATGTACTTGAACGAACGTACACTCCGCTTTTTCATCAGCTTTGCCTTTTTCTCTAGCTTCTCGCTATTCGTGCAAAGGCCTTATGAAATTACAGAAAACTAAAATAAAGGAATTATTCGCCTTTAGTTTCGATAATTTTTTTACCGCGGTAAAAACCATCAGCAGTTACGTGGTGACGTAAATGTGTTTCACCTGATGTTGAATCAATAGATAGCGTGCTACCTGTTAAAGCGTCATGTGAACGACGCATGCCGCGACGTGAAGGAGTTACTTTGTTCTTTTGTACAGCCATGATAAAGCCTCGTATTACTTATCTGTCTTTAAACTCGCAAGAATATCAAAAGGGTTATCCCGTTTAACATTCTCAGTATTTGGTTCTTCTATCTGTTGGCTATTCCAATCTTCCGTAATCACATCTGAAGAACAACTTTCATCCAAATGTTTTGGTATAGGTGGTAAAGCCAGGAGGATTTCATCCTCAATAATATCCGATAACATCATCGTATTATTATCTATCAGTGTTGCCTCATACCCTTCGGGTAATCTTTCCATTTCAGCTTCTGATCGTACAAATGCAAGCTGAAAATTAAGCGCAATAGGAAGATCCATCTCTTTCATACAACGCTGACAAATGAGTTGTGTATCAGTCTTAATTTCACCGGCCAAAATAACGACTTGGTTAATATCAACTGAAAACTCGACATCAATGAATACTTCACCCTCATTAGAAGAAAGCGCGCTAATAAGACGCTTCATCTGCTTTAGGGGAATGGTGCCCTGTAAGTGCTCTTCTCTCGTCGCGAGACGAATCGGATCCACTTCCAGCGGTAGTCTTTGATGCTGCCCTGACATAGGCCGCGGATTGTATCGGGGTGATACCTTTATGTCAAAAAAAGTGTCTCAAATTGACAGAAAAATCCTTAATAATCCGTCTGTTCCGTGATTATTGTTCAAATATTGAGCAACACTCAATTTATCACAAACTTGACAGTTGAGCGTGAATTCCATACATAGGTATAAGGAACTAAAAAGGTTAAAGCAATAATGATAAAAAAGCTCCTAATTGCCAACCGTGGAGAAATTGCCGTACGTATTGTGCGTGCATGTGCGGAGATGGGTATTAAATCAGTTGCAGTCTACGCAGAGGCTGATCGCTATGCATTACACGTCAAAAAGGCAGATGAAGCCTACAGTTTAGGCCCTGATACGGTTGCTGGTTATCTGAATTCTCACCATTTGGTGAATATTGCTGTTGCAGCAGGCTGTGACGCGTTACATCCCGGATATGGCTTTTTATCTGAAAACCCCGAACTAGCCGAAACTTGCAAGCGTCGCGGTATTTACTTTGTTGGCCCAGACGCTGAGACCATTCACAAATTAGGCGATAAAACCATTGCTCGGCAAACCATGAGCTCAGCAGGAATACCCGTCACGCCGGGGAGTAACAATAATGTTGCTGATATTGGCGACGCAAAGAAAATTGCCGGTGAAATCGGCTATCCGGTCATGCTCAAAGCAACATCAGGCGGCGGGGGACGTGGAATTCGACGTTGTGATACTGAGTTAGAACTTACCCGAAACTATCCTCGAGTCATTTCAGAAGCTGAGAAGGCCTTCGGTAGTGCCGAAGTGTTTATTGAAAAATTTATTGCTGATCCCCGGCATATTGAGGTGCAGGTGCTGGCTGATCATCATGGAAATGCCATTCACCTGTTTGAACGTGATTGTTCAATACAACGTCGTCACCAAAAACTGATTGAAATCGCCCCTTCTCCCCAATTGTCTGATGAGCAACGTCACTATATTGGAGATTTGGCTGTAAAAGCATGTTTAGCTTCAGGTTATAAAAATGCAGGCACGGTCGAATTTTTACTCGATGAAAATGACAACTTCTATTTTATGGAAATGAATACGCGCTTGCAGGTCGAACATACCATTACTGAAGAAATTACGGGGATAGATATCGTACAAGAACAAATTCGAATCGCCTCCGGTTTAAAACTACGTTACAAACAATCAGATATTACACGCCGTGGTTTTGCGATGGAATTTCGAATCAATGCTGAAGATCCTAAAAATGATTTTCTGCCTAGCTTTGGAAAAATTGATCGTTACTTTGCCGCGGGCGGTCCCGGAGTACGCACTGATGGGGCTATCTATAGTGGCTATGTGATTCCGCCCTATTACGATTCGATGTGTGCCAAATTAATTGTTTGGGCAATGGATTGGGATTCTTTAATTGATCGTTCACGACGCGCTTTGCGAGATATCAAATTGTACGGTGTCAAAACAACCATACCTTATTATATCGAGATTCTTGCATCGGCTGATTTTCAAACAGGTAAATTTAATACAAGCTTTGTTGAGCAGCATCCAGAATTAATAAATTATTCCGTTAAACGATCTTCACGGGAAGTGGCTGCGGCCATAGCTGTGGCATTAGCGGCTAACTCGGGTATATAAATTCATATAGCTTATAGGCTTAAAGTTAGCCGCTATGAAACAGACAGGTTTAAATTAAGACTCACAAAAGAAACCTTTACCGGCTGCTCGACTGCAACATCCCTGTTGCGTGGCCGTGGTTTACTACTAAAGTTAATGAGACAAAAATACGTTTAAGGATTTAAAGTAATGGCAAAAGTGAATATAACCGATACGATCTTACGTGATGCACATCAATCACTGATAGCAACACGAATGCGTACTGAAGATATGCTCCCTATTTGTGAACGTCTCGATCAAATTGGTTATTGGTCACTTGAGGTATGGGGTGGCGCAACTTTTGATACCTGTGTTCGTTTTCTAAAAGAAGATCCGTGGGAACGACTTCGTTTACTTCGCCAGGCATTACCGAACACACGTTTACAAATGTTGTTACGTGGACAAAATCTGTTGGGTTATCGTCACTATGCTGATGACGTTGTCTGTTCTTTCGTAAAACAGGCAGCAGAAAATGGCATCGATGTTTTTCGCATTTTTGATGCCATGAATGATCTGCGTAATTTACAAACGTCTATCAAGGCCGTTAAAGAAGCTAACAAACATGCGCAAGGTACACTTTGTTACACCACCAGCCCTGATCATAATTTACAATATTTTATAAGTTTAGGTCGCGAGCTTGAAAAGATGGGATGCGATAGTATTGTTATAAAAGATATGGCGGGTTTATTAACACCAAGTATTACAGCCGAGTTAGTTAAAGCACTCGTTGAGCAAGTTAGTATTCCCGTTCACTTACATTCACATGCAACAGCAGGACTAGCAAGTATGTGCCAGTACAAGGCGGTCGAAAATGGTGTCTTTGGTATTGATACAGCCATCTCTTCTTTTTCACAGGGTACGAGTCACCCGCCAACAGAAAGTATGGTCGCGGCATTTAAAAATACAGAATTTGATACCGGATTAGATTTGCCGGCTTTACAAGAAATTGGTTTTTACTTTTATGAAGTAAGAAAAAAATATCATCAGTTTGAAAGTGAATTCACCGGATTAGATACCCGTGTTCAGGTTAATCAGGTGCCAGGGGGAATGATTTCAAACTTATCAAACCAGTTAAAAGAGCAAGGTGCATTAACACGCATGAACGATGTGTTAGAAGAAATTCCTCGTGTGCGTAAAGAATTAGGCTATCCACCTTTGGTTACGCCCACATCACAAATTGTCGGCACACAAGCCGTACTAAATGTACTCGGTGGTGAGCGATATAAAACAATCACCAATGAAGTAAAACTCTATTTACAGGGTAAATACGGCAAGGCACCAGGAAAAATTAGCCCCCAGGTGCAACACATGGCCATTGGTAATGAAGATGTTATTGACTGCCGCCCTGCTGACTTACTTCCTAATGAAATGGATAAGTTACGCAAAGAAATTGGTGTGCTCGCACATAATGAAGATGATGTTTTAACTTACGCCATGTTTCCCGATATTGGTCGTACATTTTTAGAAGAACGTGAGCAAGGTAAACTTGTTCCCGAAGCACTTGAATCCGCCAATGTTGATAATAATGGTCACCATGCGGCAACAGATTTTAACATAACCATCCATGGTGAAACGTACCACATCAATTTAACTGGTGCAGGTCATCGCACTCAGGATATGCGTCCCTATTATTTGAGTGTTGATGGTGTACCTGAAGAAGTGATGGTCGAAACGTTAAGTGAATTTGATCTCGATGAAGATGATAGCCAACCACGCAAGACATCGTCAAGCGGTAAACGTCCACGTGCCACTGAACCGGGTCATGTTACTACATCCATGCCGGGGGTTATTGTTGAAGTGCTGGTTAATATTGGTGATGAAATTAAAGCCGGTACGCCTGTACTTATTACTGAAGCAATGAAAATGGAAACCGAAATTCAGGCCGCTGTTTCAGGTATCGTCAAAGCCATTCACGTTGCAAAAGGTGATAGTGTTACGCCAGACGAAACATTGATTGAGATACAATAATTAATAATTTTAGCCGTAATTGTTTATAATCTTTATTTTCAACTAAAGCTGTTTAACTATGAAACTCATTCTTGCATCAACCTCCCCGTTCCGAAAAGCCATCTTAGATAAGCTTGGTATTGAATTTGATACTGCTTCACCAGAAACAGATGAAACCGTATTAGATAATGAAACACCACAGCAATTGGTTGAGCGGTTATCTATTGCAAAAGCAAAAGCTATTGCAGATAAAACAAGTGACGCTTTAGTGATTGGTTCAGATCAAGTCTCAGTTATTAATGGTGAAATTATTGGTAAACCACACACCCATGAAAATGCCATTAAACAATTACAAAATGCATCAGGTAAAACAGTGACTTTTTATACCGGACTTTGTTTATATAATTCTGCAACTCATCAATACCAGGCAGATGTTGTTCTTTTTAATGTTGTATTTCGACAGTTAACCGATCAACAAATTGAAAATTATTTAAAAAAAGAAGAACCTTATAATTGTGCCGGAAGTTTTAAATCTGAAGCATTGGGTATTGTTTTATTTGAAAAACTTGAAGGTGATGATCCCAATACATTAATGGGGTTACCATTAATTCGATTGGTCAAAATGTTAGAAAAAGAAAATTATACTATTCTATAAATTTTAAAATACACGCCATTCAGCTATAAAATCAAGATAAAACGACGCGTAGTTTTTTTATAATTAAAAGCTATAGTTAATTGTCAATGATGAGTAGTTATTTTGATTGGATGGTGTATTCAAATACTCGCCAAATAAGACACTGGCGCTCCATGCATCAGAAAAATAGTAATCAAGAACTGAATAGACATAATCACTGGCACTATTATCGATTGCTGAAATACTTTTGTTTTTACCAATAGAAACTGAGAAAGAATCAAAGTCTAAACCAGTTTCAACATTATATGATTTTTTAAGTAAACCGGATGAAAGCAATAAAGTTTTAACATTAAAGAAACGTGTGCTTGCAAAAGAAGCCAGTTTACCGACATCTGCTGAATAGCTATATGTATAGGTATTGCCACTTAAGCGAAAGTGTTGTCCCAAATAAAGCCCAGCCTTTAATCCTAAAGCAGCACTCGATACCTGGATATTTTTATTTGAAAGCGTTGTAAGGTTGATTCTTCTTATTGCCGGTGCAAATTCAACAAAGAAATGTTGTTGATTGTATTGTATTCCCGCACTGGTTGAGAACATGGTGTATGCCCCTCTTAAGCCAGACGACTCTAAAGTACCTGATAATTTCCAATCGTTATTATACTTTTTAGAAATGCCAACAAAAGCAAGGTTACTTTCTATCGTATCGTTACCAGAAGGTATTTTGCTTTTGCCTAAACCGAAAAATAACCGCTGTATCTCACTTAATCCCATATCCACACTTAATAGAGAATTGATGTTATTTTGTTCATCTTTACCAACATCAAGAGAAATAGTCGTATCACCAGATTCAGCAAAAGCCGAAAAACTAACCAAAATACTGCATATTACATAAAATATAGACCTATTTAACACCGTCACTCTCCTCGTAAACCATTTAAGTTATACATCTTTTGTTAACAACGCATGAACTTTTATTTGGTTGACAACAAATTAAATTTTTAATGTGATTTATCACATCCGGACCTAAATATATTTGCAATATGTAGATGATAAAATGACTAGTGACTAGATATAAAGAAAACCATGCAAAATAAAATTACACCTGATAATCATGAAATCACACATCCTGATACGGTTTTATTTCTTCTAAGACTAATTCAAAAGGCATCATAACTTATGTTAATGCTTTTTTTATTAATATAGCTGGATATAAAGAGTCAGAACGATTAGGACAACAACACAACATTGTTCGTCACCAGAATATCCATCATGTAATTTTCAAACATGCTTAAAGGTGACTGGGAAAACAATATGGAACGGCAAGAACAGTTGTTGTTGAATATGCAATGTGCAGAAAATGTGAGTGTAAAGTTACTTGAATTGTTAAGTGAGCTTGCCAACGAGAAAAAGCGTTTTGAAAGTACCGATGAAGAAGTTGCAGGTGATATTGATTTATTTTAAGTGAATCAGGTTATCTAGTAAAATTATAATGCAGAAGATCTGCAAAGTGAAAATAAATTTTCCTCTGCAATCTCCTTTCCTTAGATAACTTCTACCTTAAATTAAAACTACGCTCAAAAATACCAGCCATCGTCACACCCAGACGGTCTGCAAACCGATCTAAATAATTAGCTCGCGGTGTGTAGTCAATAATTTTTTCTGCTTCAATAATTTCTCTGGCAACAAAACTACTGCTACCTAAGCCATCAGTTAAGCCAAGAGCGACACTTTCTTCTCCAGTCCAGACTAATCCGGTAAATAATTTATCATTATCAGCAAGACGTTTACCACGCCCCTCTTTCACAGTATCTATAAATTGTTTATGAATAGTACCTAATAAATGTTGAATATGATCTTTGTCTGATTTTTTAACTTCTGAAAAAGGATCAAGAAAACCTTTGCTTGAGCCGGCTGTATACAAACGACGTTCCACTCCAATTTTTTTCATGACACCGGTAAAACCAAATCCATTCATTAACACACCAATTGAACCAACGATGCTGGCTTTATCAGCGTAAATTTCATCTGCAGCGACAGCGATATAATAACCACCTGATGCACACATATCAGAAATAACTGCGTAGACTTTTTTATCTTTGTGTTTTTTTCGTAAACGTTTTATTTCATCATAAACATAACCTGCCTGAACAGGACTACCACCAGGACTGTTGATTCGGATAATAACGGCTTTCGCTTTGGGTTCTTTAAACGCTGCGCGCAAACCTTCAATAATATTATCAGCACTGGCTTCTGCCCCGGCGGCTATCACTCCCTGTACATCAACCAGTGCAGTATGTTCAGTTGCTTTACCCAAATTAGCAGTGCCATCTGATGATGAATAAATCATGATAAACAAGATTAGAAAATACACGAAAAAAAGTGACTTAAAGAAAATACTCCACTTACGTGCACGGCGTTGTTCGTCTACAGCTGCAAAAGCAAGTTTACTAATAACTTCAGATTGCCATTCTTCTTTGTTATTTTTTTCATCTGTCATGATGATATTCGTCCTGTATGTTTATTAAAGAATCCATTTTTGAATTCGTATTGAAGTTGTCATGCTTACTGGATTAGTAACTAATTCACCAGCCATTCATGTAAGTCGTTAATATTATCTAAACAAGTTAAAGGATTGCAATCCAATAAGCGTTGTTTGTCATGTACACCATACGTTACAGCAACTGAATGTGCAGCTGCATTGTTAGCCATGAGTAAATCATATTCTGTGTCGCCAACCATAATCGTTTCATTCGCGTTTACACCGTAGTAGTCAATAATATCTAACATCATTTGCGGATGAGGTTTAGAATGTGTTTCATCGGCACAACGCGTAAAAGGAAAAAATTGTCCCATTCCTGTTTCTTTTAAAACTTTATCCAGCCCATTTCGCCCTTTACCTGTTGCAACGGCTAAAAAATAATCTTTTTCAGCTAATTCTTCAACCAACTCACGTGCACCCGGAAATAATTCACAAGGCGTTGCTGTTTGATCAAAAAAATATTCACGATAACGAAGTGTTAATGATGTGAGTTCTTCATCATCGGCTTGTGGGTACAACGCATAAAAAGCCTCACGTAAGCCTAAGCCAATAATGTTTTTTAACTCATCATTCGTTCTTGGTTCTAAACTTAGTTCAGTTATCGCATTTTGCAAACAGGCAACGATATGAGCAGCAGAATCCATAAGGGTTCCATCCCAATCGAAAACAATTAATTTAGCGTCGTGGTTCTTAAATTTTGACTTCACAGGTTTAGACTTCATAACTAATATTTAACTTGTTTAATACATTTACCAGCGTTTCATCGAGAGGCGCTTCAACTGAAATAGCAACATCTTCACCGGTTTCGGTGTCAGGTAATTGAAATGTCAGTGAAAATGCATGTAAAAACAAGCGTTTTAAACCTTTGCTTTTCAAATACCGATTAAATTCATCATCACCGTATTTATCATCACCGGCAATGGGATAACCAAGATGTTGTGCATGCACGCGAATTTGATGAGTACGTCCAGTATCTAATTTTACACTCATCAAACTGGCTTCTTCACCGACAGAATAGGGAATGAATTGAGTACGTGCTTCTTTGCCCCCTTTATTACGCTCAGTATCGACAAAAACAAGACGTTCTCCGGATTTAATCACATTTTTTAATAAGGGTGCATCGACCCAGCGACTTCTGCCCTTCCATTGACCTTTTAATAACGTTAAATATCGCTTATCCATTGTTCCTTCACGCAGCTGTTCATGTAAACGCCTGAGTGCGCTGCGTTTTTTGGCGATAATCAAACAGCCAGAGGTATCTCTGTCTAACCGGTGTACCAACTCAAGCTGCTTATCATTAGGACGAAGTTCGCGTAATGCCTCAATCAGACCAAAACTGAGACCGCTCCCTCCATGAACCGCAAGCCCTGAGGGTTTGTTGATCACCATAATGCGTTTATCTTCAAATAAAATACTCGATTCAATCTGCTTTAATACCTTATCAGAGGCTTTACCCGGTACTTTTTTCTCAGCTTGACGCACAGGAGGAATACGCAGCATATCGCCTTCTTTGAGACGATATTCAGGTTTAATTCGCCCTTTATTGACCCTAACCTCTCCTTTTCTCAAAATTCGGTAAACAAGGCTCTTTGGAACCCCGTTTAGCTCACGCATTAGGTAATTATCGACACGTTGGCCGGCATAATCGGCGCTTATCTCGACAAATTGGACTTTTGATGGCTGAATTAAGGGCTGGAATTGTTCTTTTGACGACATTCGCGCATTGTAACAGCATTAAAGCCACATGAAACAAGCATTGATGCTTCATGCTAACACTGGTATATTGACCACAAGTGTTTGGAATTACACACAAAATTTTTCCGGTCTGCCCCTCATCTACCTGCATTTTAAGGTCGTTAAAACAGCAGATTAAATGAACACTAAATAGAGTTTAACAACATACGAGTTTTCGGATGTTGATAGAAGCAAGAGCTCCGCAGCATGCATTGAAAATATTTAAACATGATGCTGGAGTAACATAAAAAATTAACAGCGCTCCCACGGCCAGAATCGAAACAGGCCGGTGGAGACTGAAAGTAAATTAAAATCTGGCGATTCCTTCGGGAATATTTTCAGTGCTGAAGCTTTTATTAGCAGCGGATTTTAGTTTTCATACAGTCCAACTGATCGGCTATGCCGACTCACCCGGTGGTTGAGCGCCAGATAAAGGTTTAAAAATGAAGAGAATGCTATTTAATGCAACTCAGTCAGAAGAGTTGCGTGTGGCGTTGGTTGATGGCCAACGTTTATATGACCTAGACATCGAAACCGCGATTCGCGAAACCAAGAAGTCTAATATCTATAAAGGTAAAATCACCCGTGTTGAACCCAGCCTTGAAGCTGCGTTTGTCGACTACGGTTCTGAGCGACATGGTTTTTTACCTCTCAAAGAAATTTCACGACTTTATTTTAAAGATGGCGCCGAAGTTTCTGGTCGCGTAAACATTAAAGAAGTCATCCGCGAAGGTCAGGAAATTGTTATCCAGGTTGCAAAGGAAGAACGAGGCAATAAAGGCGCGGCACTGACCACGTTTATTAGTCTTGCGGGCCGATACTCAGTCTTAATGCCTAACAACCCTCGTGCAGGTGGTGTTTCTCGCCGTATTGAAGGCGAAGCACGCAGTGAAGCACGAGATGCTTTGTCTGAACTCGATATTCCTGCTGATATGGGTTTAATTATTCGTACTGCCGGTATTGGAAAAAGTGTTGAAGAATTACAGTGGGATTTAGATTATCTCATGAATCTTTGGGGTTCAATTGATAATGCTTCTAAAAACCGCCCTGCTCCTTTTTTGATTTATCAGGAAAGCAGTTTAATCACCCGAACTATTCGTGATTATTTCCGTAACGATATTAATGAAGTCATCATTGATGAGCCGGCTATCTATGAACAGGCACGTCAGTTCATGGAGCAAGTGATGCCGAACAATTTACATAAAGTTAAACTTTATGATGATCCTGTTCCTTTATTTACCCGTTATCAAATTGAAACTCAAATTGAATCTGCATTTCAACGTGAAGTACGTTTACCGTCTGGTGGTGCACTTGTTATCGACCACACTGAAGCATTAATTTCAATTGATATTAACTCAGCTCGCGCTACTAAGGGTGGAGATATCGAAGAGACAGCATTTAATACTAACCTTGAAGCAGCAGATGAAATTGCACGTCAATTAAGACTGCGTGACTTAGGTGGTTTAGTCGTTATCGATTTTATAGATATGTCACCAGCAAAGAATCAACGTGAAGTTGAAAACAGAATGCGTGATGCCTTAAAACTCGATCGAGCACGCGTACAGGTGGGTCGTATTTCTCGTTTTGGTTTACTTGAAATGTCACGCCAGCGTTTACGTTCATCACTTGGAGAATCTAGTCAATTAGTTTGCCCACGTTGTAATGGTCAGGGCACCATTCGTGGTGTTGAATCCAGCGCCCTTTCTATTCTTCGTATTGTTGAAGAAGAGTCAATGAAAGAAAAAACAGCACGTATCGTTGCGCAAGTTCCTGTTGATGTTGCTGCGTTCTTGTTGAATGAAAAACGTGAAATATTGTTTGATATAGAGAAACGTCAGGCAATTAAAGTATTGCTTATTCCTAACCATGATATGGAAACACCACACTATACTGTTCAACGTATTCGTGATGATGAAACATCTGAAGATGCATTACTCAATAGTTACAACTTGATCGATACATCTACTGATAAAACATTAGAAAATACAGTGACACCGGAAACTCGAAAAGTCACAAAAGAAGAGCCTGTTGTTAAAGCTGTTGTGCCGGCAACGCCACGTCCTGCTGCTGCAACCTCTACTCAACCCAATATTTTAGTTCGTTTATGGCGTTTATTTTTTGGTACGGGTACAACTAATAAAACAAAACCGGTTAATAAAGGACAACCTCGTCGTAATAACGGACGCAACCAAAACCGACGTAATGCTCAGCAAAACCGTCGCCCAAATAATCAACAACGTAATAAGCCTGCTGAAAACAAACAAAAGCAACAGGCAAAGAAAGCACCTGAGGCACGTGATAACAAAGACAACAATCAAAGTCAGCCTCAAAGTCAATCACAGCCTCAAAGCCGTCGCGGTAAACGTGGTGGCCGTCGTGGTGGTCGCAATCAAAATGAAAATGCGACTAATACAGACCAACAAGAAACAGCTGGCACTAAAACTTCAACACAACCTCAAAATAAAGATGCTGTTAGCAGTGTAAAACCTGTTACTCAAGTAGCATCACAAGAAAATAATTCACAAGTGAAACCTGCTCCAGCACAAACTAAACCTGTTGAAACTAAAACAGATGCACCTGTGTTTCATGAAACACCGAAACCACAAATGCAGCAGACAGAAACTAAAAAACCTGTGATGACTCAGGTTGAAGTAAAGACAGAGACTAAGTCAGTACAACAGTCTACTAACACAGATAAACCTCAGGCAGTAAAAAAAACAAAACGTGAAGAAGTAAATGAATCCCCCAAACCTACTGTGCAGACAGATAAAGCAGATTTACAACAAGTCTTCACAAAATCTAATGATTAAATAATAAATGTGTATTGCCGGCAAGAATTCCGGCATACAAAATAATTAATCGCAGTATGTAAGGATGCAATAAAATGACGTTACAAGAAGCTCGTCTTGCTATAATTGGTTTAGGCTATGTTGGTTTACCGTTAGCAGTAGAATTTGGCAAAAAAACTGAAGTAGTCGGTTTCGATATTAATAAATCAAGAGTTGCCGAATTAGAATCAGGTGTTGATAATACCTTAGAAACTTCAACTGAAGAATTAAAAGATGCCGTTCATTTATCATTTACAACAGATACAAATAAACTAAAAAATTGTAATGTTTTTATTGTCACTGTTCCTACCCCCATTGATAAAAATAAAAATCCCGATTTAACCCCTTTAATTAAAGCCAGTGAAATGCTGGGTAAAGTGATATCAAAAAATAGTATTGTTATTTATGAATCGACCGTTTATCCAGGCGCAACTGAAGAAGTTTGCCTACCTGTAATAGAAAAAGAATCAGGACTAATATTTAATAAGGATTTTTACGCCGGCTATAGCCCTGAACGAATTAACCCAGGTGATAAAGAACATCGAGTCACTACTATTTTAAAAGTAACATCTGGCTCAACTCCAAAGGTAGCAAATTTTGTTGATGATTTATATAAATCTATAATCACTGCAGGTACACACAAAGCGAGTTCTATTAAGGTTGCTGAAGCTTCCAAGGTTATTGAAAATGTACAGCGTGATGTCAATATTGCATTAATCAATGAATTTGCAATGATCTTTAGTCGTTTAGGAATTGATACTGAAGAAGTTTTACAAGCCTCAGGTACGAAATGGAATTTCCTGCCTTTTCGTCCAGGTTTAGTAGGTGGACATTGTATTGGTATAGATCCTTACTACCTTACGCACAAGGCTCAGGAGCTGGGTTACAACCCGGAAATTATTCAGGCCAGCAGAAGATTAAATGATAGCATGGGTGAATATGTTGTTGCGCAGGCATTGAAATTAATGCTAAAAAAACGCATTCATATCAGTGATTCTAACGTTTTGATTTTAGGTCTGGCTTTTAAAGAAAATTGTCCTGATCTACGTAATACCCGCATTGTGGATATTGTAGATGAATTAAAAGAGTTTGGCGCAAACGTTGATGTCTATGACCCATGGGTAGATAAAGAAGAGGCTCGTAGTGAGTATGGCCTTGAGTTGATCGATAAACCTAAAGAAAATAATTATGACTGTATTCTTGTTGCGGTAGCCCATGACGAATTTAAACAAATGGGTGCAGATAAAATTCATCAGCTTGGTAATAAGAACCATGTTCTGTATGACATTAAATACCTTCTTGATAGCACAAAGGTAGATGGGCGACTATAAATAGCTTTCTTATCGATTAAAGGAAAACCTTCGATGCCAAAAAAAACTTTTCAGGTTAATGGTAAAGAAGTTACATTCGATTTACCTAATGACATGCCTCTTTTATGGGTGCTTCGAGATCATTTAAAACTACTTGGTACTAAATACGGATGCGGTATTGGGCAGTGTGGAGTATGTACTGTACATATTAATGGTGAGGCTATTCAGTCTTGTCTTATCCCTTTTTCTTCACTTGAAGGTGCTCAAATTACGACTATTGAGGGCCTATCAACTAATAATGATCACCCCGTTCAAAAAGCATGGTTGATTGAAAGTGTTCCTCAATGCGGATATTGTCAGTCTGGACAAATCATGGCCGCCGCCGCATTACTACAAAAAAATTCTAAAGCAAATGATTATGAAATTGAAGTAGCCATGGATAAAGTATTATGTCGCTGTGGAACATATCAGCGAATTCGTAAGGCAATAAATCAGGCCCAAAAACTCATAAACAAAAAGGATATGTCATTATGAGTTATAAAATATCAAGACGTGAGTTTATTAAAATTAGTGCCGGAGCCAGTCTGACTCTTGCTGTAAATTTATCTGTAAACACAGCAGGTGCAAAGACCTCAAAATTGACAGCCGGGAAGTTTACCCCATCTGTCTGGCTTGAAATAAATAAATCTAACAAAGTTACAGTCACTATTGCTGAATCAGAAATGGGACAAGGTGTTCTTACTACCCTTTCAATGATGGTCGCTGAAGAACTGGATGCAAAATGGGATGATATTAATGCCGTATTAGCAGATGCAAATCAAAAATATGGTAACCAGGCAACCGGCGGCAGTTCAAGTTTACGTAAGAACTGGATCCGACTACGTATGGCGGGAGCGACAACTCGAAAAATATTAATTCAGGCAGCAGCAAATAAGTGGAACATTAGTACTAAGCAATGCATAACAAATGAAGGCAAAGTAATTAATTCTTTAAACAACCAATCTATTTCTTATGGTGAGTTAATTGATATAGCAGAATCAATTCCATTACCAACGGAAGTATCTCTTAAACCAAAAAGTAAATTTAAATTTATTGGTAAAGCAATTCCAAGAATAGATTCCCAGATAAAAATAAATGGAAAGGCAAAATATGGAAATGACATTTTAATCGATGGTGCATTAACCGCTACTGTGATCCACCCTCCAGTTCTTAAAGCTACTATTGTTTCATATGATGCTAGTAAAACAATAAAAATTGAAGGTGTTACTGATGTCATTCAGATAGATGAAGGCATTGCTGTTGTTGCTAAAGATTTCTGGGCTGCAAAAAAAGGCGCCCAGGCATTAGATATAACATGGGAAAATCAAAAAAATAAGATAATTAACACCAGTTTTATTAAAAAATCACTTATAGACAATTTGCATAATACAAAAGAACATAAGATAGAACAGGATAAAGGGAATGCAGAGGTTGTTATATCAAAATCAACTAACACTATTCATTCTGAGTATTTTTTACCTTATCAGGCGCACGCAAGTATGGAACCAATGACTTGTACAGCTTATGTAAATGGAGACAAATGTGAAGTATGGGCTCCAACACAAACACCTACAAGTGCTAAAGATGAGGCAAAGTCACGCAGTCAATCTTTTTTTTCAAAGCTCAAATATAAAATACTTAAAACTGATGATGGTAATGTGATACTACATAATACTTTAATTGGTGGTAGTTTTGGTCGACGATTACAAACTGACTTTGTATCAGAGGCAGTACAAATATCAAAAATATTACAAAAGCCTGTACGGCTTGTCTGGGAACGTGAACAAGATATTAAAAATGATTATTACCACCCTTCTACATTACACTCTCTTTCTGCAGCATTAGATAAAAAGGGGTTGCCTGTTGCCTGGTGGCATAAAGCATCTGGCCAGAAACAACGCTTTGGTGGTGCGTTTTTACCATATAATATTCCCAATAGTAGACTACAAGGTAAAAGGATTTCATTGCCCATTAAAATTGGTCCATGGCGTTCAGTAAACCATTATTACAATGCATTTGTTGTTGAATCATTCATAGATGAACTCGCCGCTAAATCTAACTATGATCCTCTTGAATACAGACTGAAGTTAGTTGACGATCCACAATTCATTGAAGTGCTTAATCAGGTTGCAAAAAATGCAAACTGGGGCAAGCCTTTGCCAAAAGGTCATTTTCATGGTTTAGCAATGCATAAAGGTTTTGGTTCTTATGTCGCTCAGATAGCTGAAATTTCAATAAACAGAGATCATTCGATAAAAGTACATAAAGTAACAGCAGCTATAGATGCCGGTATTACTGTAAATCCCGATACAGTGAGAGCACAAATGGAAGGCGCAATTGTCTTTGGGCTCAGTGCAGCACTAAAAGGGAAAATTACTTTTAACAATGGTAATCCAGTTCAAAGCAATTACCACGATTTTCCTATTCTTAAATTTAGTGAAATGCCGCTCATTGAAACCATTATAATTGATAGCGAAAAATCACCTGAAGGAATTGGTGAGCCAGGAGTCCCTTCAATTGGACCAGCTATTGCCAATGCTTACTTTTCAGCCACAGGTAAACGTTCATACACACTACCGATTAAAACATATTGAATATTAACTAAGTTTTAATCCATCAAGATATAATGTAATTGGTTTTGAGATATTCTTTAAGAAGAGGCTAACACTTTTAATATTAGCTTTATCCATTTTCCTGTTTTCAGGAGAGTTAAATATTTCTTTTAGTAAAAATATTTTATTATTCCAGCCAGGAGTAAGAATAAATTCTTTATTAAACCTATCGTTGTATTTATAGCCATTATCAATGTGAGCTTTATCATAAATTTTTAATTCAATAACAATTGGTGTTTTTTCTTCATTAAATATACTAAATTCTAGCTTTTTGTAATTAGACCAATCTCCAGGAAAGTGTTGTAGTGCAATATCTGAAAATATATCAGGTAAAAAAATTACTTTTAATGATTTTTGCCCTTCAAGAACATTTTCACTACTCAAAGATAAATTAGCCTGATTCACATCCCACCGCGAGAGCTGAACAGATGTTTCAAAATTTGCTAACATTGGAAATTCTTTTTCCATTTGATATTCATCAATTACAACACTTAATAATGGCAGGCAACTATATATAAATAGGCTTATCAGTATAAGTGACAACATTACATTGTTAGATTTAGAATTTTTGGTAATGAATATACTAAATAATAAATATCCAATCATAGCTCCTAAAACATCATTTACTACGTCATTTAATTCAAAATCACGACTAACTAATAACTGTAAAACTTCAATTAACAACCCCACTAAAGCACTAAGAGCAATAACATATAATAAAGTTTTAATTGGTTTAGTATTATGAGTTGGTAATAAATTTAGCGTTATAAATGATAGGGCTGCAAAAAGAAATATATGGCCCATATCCCATACATACTTAAAAATACGATGACTTTCATAATCAGGACCACCTACAAAAAGTAACACAATTAAAGTAAAAGTAATAAAATATATAAACTTCATTTTAATATCTACCTAATACATGAAACATAATAAACTTCCAAAACAGTATAATAATGTTACTAATTGTTATAAAAAAATAACTCATAAATGTTAAATAATTGTAACAAAGATCATAGCAAATTAATTTGTTATTTTTATTAGCATTAAAGTGAGTATTACTTCACATATTATTAATTTTTAAAGATGAATTATCTAAAACTATGATCTCTAACATAGTTATTACGTCCTCTAACATCTATAAATACCCTATCGTAAGTTGTTTAAATATGTGAGATAAAAAAATATTTTTTTATTATCGAATATTTAAAAATTCAAAAATTAAAGGTTTTATAAATGTTTTTAAATGTAAGAATAATGAATGTTGCACACTTTGTATTTTTAATTACAATATCAGTAATAATGACTGGCTGTGGCGGTGGCGGTGGCGGCTCTGCTGGTAGTACGCCAATAGCCTCTACGTGCGGTATAGCTCCCTCCTCTAGTTATACAGTTAATTGGGATACTGTCGTTGACGGTGATATAACTGGTTATCGCGTGTATTACGGTCTGACATCCCCTCTAAATAAGACAAATTCATCTTTCCAAGATGTGGGAAATGTAAACTCATGGATTATGCATCCATCAGATTATGGTTATATGTCATGTGATACAGTAAATATAGCAGTAGCATCAATTGGTGGCTCAAAAGGAATTTCTTCATTATCTACACCAATTAGCATAGTTTTAGATTAAGACATTTACTTCAGGTTTTAGTATAATATAAACAAAATTCACTTAAAATTCATAAGTGTTTTAAAATGTACTTCGGTTAACATCGAAGATGTTTCTTAAAGGCAAAGCAATGACAAATTTACGAAATTTATTAGTATCTTTACTTTATACATCCATTATCTTGGCTACTACATCTGTATATTCAGCAACATATTACGTTGATACAAATTCACCAAATGATAACGGCGCTGGGAGCTCATCTGATCCGGTTAAGTATATCGGAACAGGTATCTCTATGATGTCGTCATCAGGTGGAGATACATTAATTATTAAAAATGGTACATATTCTAGTTCACAAGACTCTATGTCATCATTTGTTAGCGGAACTACTGGCAATTACAATATAATCAAAGCTGAAAATGATAGCGGTGTTATTGTAACTAGAGGATTATCTATCAATAATATGGCTCACCATCTCCAGTTTGAAGGTCTAAAATTCGTATCTAACAATCAAAATTCAATCAGTAATGCTCATCACATAAAAATTCTACGAAGTGCTTTTGAAGGCGGCCCATTATCCGGTAACAATTATACCTTTGGTATGGGCACAAACAATCCCGGAGAATCTACAGAATATATTTTGATAGAAGATAGCTGGTTTTATGGTCCAGGTGGACGCCAAAATTTATTAATCTATAAATCTAATAAAGTTGTAATTCGAAGAGTTGTTTTACGTCATGACCTTGGTTGGTCAAATGTTGGAAAAACTGACCCTGAGGGTGTAGGAACTATATACAATTCGAATAATGTTGAATTGCAAAATGTAATTGTAATTGATAGTTCACATAATCCTGCAAACACCGGTAGTGAATGGGTAGGAGGATTTACCGTCGTAAACAATGTGTCTTCTGGTGGTACATGCAAAGATAATAATATAACAGGGACTATCGTTCTTAACGTTGAAGGTAATGGTTTTGAAGTTGGTGGTGATGGCCAGGTATTAAATATTCAATTTAACGATTCAATAGTATGGTGGAGCCCACCATCAAGCGTTGGTGCTGGTGGAGCAAGCGCGATAAGCATGAATAATCCAGGCTATAAAACAGTTACCGCAACTAACATGACTATAGGAAATATTGCTTCAGGTGTTGCTTTGTGGGGTGGGAACAATAGTAACATTACACTAAAAAATTCAATTCTATATGGTATGAATTCATTCCCAATTGGAACGCCATCCTCTGGTGATGGCACGATTACCCATTCCTATAATAATTGCAGTAATAATGCAAATAACAACACATGTACTTCAGCAACAGGAACAGTTACTTTCGATCCTACTGCAAATGGTTTATCACATATAACACGTATAGAAAATGGAACCACACTAATGACAGCAGGACAATCGGGCGGTCGTATTGGTGCTATAATTACAAACAAGGTAGGCGTTAGTGGTACTCTTTGGGGAGATGCTGGTTATAATACAATTACCAATAACCCTCTCTGGCCTTGGCCAAATGAAAGTCGAATACATGATGATATGAGTTCAATAAGTAATCGAGGATTTTCTGCTCCGGGACAAACGCTAACTAATTATATTTGGTCAGCACTAGGCAATGCCCCACCAAGTAACATTGCTAGCATACAACTTCCGGCACCCAAGAACATTAAATATACAAAAAATAAATAAGCCACTTATATAATATAATATCGGTTATTCAATTAATGCACTGAGTGCTTCACCAGTGCAATTGGTTGAGCATTTATTATCCATATCATAACACTTCATCACACGGCATTAAGTCAACTTAAAGAGTGATATAATAATCGACCAGTTCAGTATAATTCAAATTAAAAATTACTGGCATATTATTTTGTACTACTACTTTTTAAACTGTTGATTAATAATTTAAATCGATAGAAAGTAGATTGTTTAACCTAAAAAAGATACACTTATCACTAATATTAGTAATCTCTACATGTATTATATATTTAATTTTTTATAGGACGTGGCGTGACTGTTAAGCTAAAACTTGAATCTCTTGAAGCATTTAGGGGGATTGCCGCAGTACTTATTATTTTATTCCACTCCCAGATATACTCATTAATCACACACAATAGATTTATCGGTAATAGCTTCTTATTTGTAGATTTTTTCTTTGTATTATCCGGTTTTGTGATGATTTATGTTTATGACGACCGCCTCAATAAGTTAAGTGAAATTGTTCCATATATTACTCTTCGGTTTGGACGTATTTACCCATTACATCTGGTTATACTACTTGCATGGCTAGGATATATTTTAACCAAATATATAGTATTTGTTAATTATGGCCTTGGGCACGATCCTACTATTGTAAATAATGTTAAAAGCTTCACTCTAAATATATTATTATTACATTCTATGGGATTTTTAACAGAGGGCTCTTGGAATGACCCCAGCTGGAGCATTAGCGTAGAATTTTATACTTATTTAGTTTTTGCTGCATTTTGCCTGCTGCCTAATGCAAAAAAAATTAGACCATATCTTGCCCCTCTTATTGTATTTTTATCTTATTATTATTTGTTAAATACAACAACTCGGACCGATTTGAATATAGTTTATGATTTTGGTATTTTTAGATGTATCGGAGGATTTTTTTCTGGTGTTACAGTATATTATTTATTTAAAGGAAAATTGTTCTCAATTAAACGTGGGAACACCATATTTGAAGCAAGTGCATTAGCGTTTCTTATATATATGACAACAGTTTCTAGCCAGAATATAACTTTGCAAATGATAACCTTACTTTCATTTTCTATTGTAGTACTAATATTTTCAGTTCAAAGCTCTGGTCATATAAGTAAGCTTTTACATTTAAGGCCATTTCAAGTAATTGGTAGGTACTCATATTCGATTTATATGTTACATGCTTTGATTCTAGACTTATGTAGTAATATTTTTGAATATATATTTAAATACCAATTTACTGAAATTGACGGAGATAATTATATTGTACTTGGAGAATTTACTGGCTTCATAGTAAATATAAGTATGGTGTTACTTGTTATCTATATTTCAAGTTTTACCTATAAGTATGTAGAAAATTATTATCGATTAAAATTTCGTGCCATATCTAACAAACTATAATTCGCAAGAAATAATATGAACCTATATCAAGATTTTTTTTTCAAAGCTATGGACTTTTTTAGAAGTAGAAATACCATAGAGCGTTTAAAATTTTTAAGGAAATCTCAACACTGGACATCTAAAGAAATAACTAATTGGCAATTACAAAAGCTGAATCAATTAATTCAACAAGCTAAAACAAACTCGCCTTATTATAAAAATAAATTAAATCACCTAAATAAACCATTAACATCGTTAAACGAAATTACAAAGCTCCCAATATTAACGAAAGATGATATTCGGAAGAATCAAAATAATATTAAATCTGAAAACATCTCAAAAAATCGATTTGTCGAAAGTCGGACAGGTGGTTCTACTGGAGAACCTATGTTTTATTTTTGGGATAAACGAGGTATGGATTGGAACAGAGCAAGTGTATATAGAAGTGCTGAATGGGGTAATACTAAATTAGGTGAAAGAACCATACAAATGTCGGGTTCGCATTTTGATTATACACAATCGCAAAATTTTAAAACAAAAATAGTTTATTTTTTACAACGGTACAAAGATTTACCTGTTGGTTATTTAACTGATGATATTATGGAAACATATTATCAAGAACTATTACGTTATCGACCAACAAGTATATGGGGCTATGCCAGCGCCATTGATATAATTGCAACATTTATCAATAAACATCACCCTGATACTGATTTTTCATTTTTACATGCAATTATGACAAGCTCTGAAATGCTATTGCCAAATCAAAGAAAAAATATCAACAACGTATTTGGTGGAGATAAAGTTTTTGATCAATATGGTAGCCGTGAATTATATATAGCCGCAGAATGTAATCGCCATAATGGATACCATATTCATTCAGAAGTCATATATGCGGAAATAGTCGATTCAAATGGAAATCAATGTAAGCCTGGCGAACTCGGAAAAATTGTACTTACAGATTTATCGAATCATGCATTTCCATTTATTCGATATGAAATTGGTGATCTCGGTATAATGGATGAACCAGGTCAATGTGAATGCGGGATGTATCTACCTAAATTAAGTAGCATACAAGGTCGAATAGCCGATGTTATTACTTTAAAAGATCGCATACTAACAGCACCAAATTTTGCGACTCTATTTAGTGATATAAGAGGAATTCAAGCTTACCAAATTCGGCAAGATAAAATTGATGAAATAGAAATAGTTATAGTTCCTGATAACAATTATTCAAATGACTTTGAGAATTATGTAAAATCAGCCGTTGAATCTATGGTAAATGGAACTGCAAAAGTAAAAACATCAATAGTAGATTCTATTGACGTACCTGAATCAGGAAAAAGAAGATTTATAATCTCAAATATCAGTAAAAATCATTTTTGATTACTGTTTAAATGTTACATACTACCAGTATACATTGACATTATTTTTATAGCTCATTATATAAATGTAGCCAATCATTTTTAATTTTAGACCATTTCAAACCTAAAACATAACTATAACCCGCTTCAGACATATTTAAAGACTTTTCAGGATATTCCACCATTTGTATAAGGTACTTTCCAAGAGTTCCATGATCATTCGGATCAGCTAATAAACCGGATTCATTGTGTTTAACCATATATGGAATACCTCCTACATTTGTAGATACAACGGGTAAACCAGATGAAAATGCTTCTAATATTGAGCCCGGCATATTGTCAATGTTAGATGTATTTATAAATATATCAGCAAGATTAAAATATACAGGTACTTGATCATTACTGATGTTACCGAGTAACTCTACATCAGTTAATTTAAGTTCGGAGATTAAATCTTGTATATTATTCATTTCAGGCCCATCTCCTGCTATATACATTTTAGCATGTGGATATTTTGTTTTTAGAATATGAAAGGCACGCACAGCACATTGAATATTATAGACTGAGGTTAGATTCCTTACCGATAAAACAACAGGTTCAAGTTTAATTCTTTTTCGATATGTAAAACGTTTTACATTTGCAATATTTGAGATAACCATAGAATCATATCCGAATTCATCAAATACAGATTTTAAATAACCTGAAGGAACAACAAGCTTATTAATTCTTTTCATTGCAAAGGCTAAAATTTTTTGGTGTTTTGAAAAAAAATCGTAAGCAGCCCCACCATGGTAGTTAATAATAATTCGCTTAGAAAATAAATTTGCTAATATTATTGGAGGTATTGTAAACAAGAAAAAATTTAATCCAGAAGAACTAAAAATATGGATAATATCTGTATTTTTAATTTTAAAGCAATCGACGAAAAAAATCATCCATTTTACGACGCTTCGGACTACACGAATATTATTAAGCCATGAATATTTTCCTAAATCAGGATTTGTTCTTATTTTAATAATCGGGTAGTTTATTTTTTTTAATCGCTCATAAAACTCTTCAGCAAGAACTGTCATGCCAGCTGCTGGAGGTGGAAATTCTGATATTAAAGCGACAGATGGAGGGTTGCTAACGTTCATTAATTTTTATTTAGTTTTATAACTTACAATAGTATCTTTCAACGTTGAATGCTCTATACCCATAAAAAATAATTTCCCAAATAGTTCGCTTGAAAAGAGATTCCATTTCATATCAGACGGTAATCCAGAAAAAACAGTTTCCATTTCAGAGTGACGAATTTTAAGAGTGTTTTCAATAAAGCCATCATTAAAGAAATTTGGATTTAAATTCATATACGTTTCTGGTGTGATAGGAAACCCTAGTTTTTTCCGTTTAATTATATTCTTAGGCAGTAGTTTTTTTGCTGCCTCTCTCACTACTGTTTTATTTCTCGTTAAAGGATTACCTTTAAGAATAGACAGCCATGATTGGGGGTGTTTAAATCTCAAAGGAAGGTTAACCGCAAATTTAACCATTTCATTTTCTAAAAAAGGGATACGGCTTTCAAGGCCATGCATCATACCCATTCGATCATTTCTTTGTAATAATGAGTTGAGATGCGCTTTTTGATATATCGTACTGTGAACTAATGCATTGTGTTCAACAGTATCAGTAACAAAACCATATGCATCATTCGCTCTGTTTTCCCATTGTTTAGATACTCCTCTGGTTGAGAGTGACTCTATCATTGAGATACCTTCATTATAAGGAAAAATTTTATTTATTATAGATGTAACCTTGCCTGTTAAAGGAATATTATTAAATGAATTTTTAATTTTATTTCTTAATATTTGTTTTGATGCATGACCATATCCTATAAATAGTTCGTCTGCACCCTCACCCGTCAGCAATACTTTAATACCATCTTGATTGGCCCGTTTAGATATAATTTGAAAAGGGACATCGTTAGGATGGTATGCAGATGGAGTCTCATGTGAAAAAGTAGTTTCAACAAGATCATTAACGTATGATTCTTTAGTCATTTCTGCATAAACAAAATTAAGATTTAAGTGATCAGCAACTTGTTTGGCGTATTTTTTTTCACTATTAATACCCACAACATCTGCATGATATAGTGATATACCTTTGCAGTATTTATCAGTTAAGGTTGAAATTAAAGATGAATCTATACCTCCACTTATTAATGTAGCTACAGGTGCATCTGAGACAGAGTGCATTTCTACACTCTTATTCATAAGCTCACTAAAAATATTGGTCATCTCATTAAGATTTGATTTCGAGTAATCATGAAACTGTGATTCATCTATAAGATTAAAAATAGAAAAATATTCTTGTTGTTCTATATTTGTAGTATTTGATTTTATATGAATAAAATGACCTGGATTGAGTGCATTTACACCTGAAAACAAGGTATAAGGTTCCCAGCCGGTACCACCATTAAATATCTCAAACATTACTGCCATATCAGGCTTTACTTCATCCATAAAAGGAGTGATTGCTTTCATTTCTGATGCAAATATAATTCTCTTATTATTATCGTTATAGTATAAAGGTTTAATCCCCATTCTATCACGTGCAATCCAGAGTTCATTTAACTTATTATTCCAGAAAGCAAATGCGAACATACCGTTTAACATAGGTAGTGTTTTTTCCACTCCATAATGTATGCATGCTTTCAATAATACTTCAGTGTCACCAGATGAAGTGAATTGAACACCTTGTTTTTCAAGCTCATTTCGTATTTCTTTAAAGTTATAAATTTCACCGTTGTAGGTTATACAGCAGTCAGCTATTTCTTCATGCATAGGTTGATGCGCTGCATTAGATAGATCTTGTATACTTAATCGAGTATGTACTAATCCAACATTATTACTCTCATAAATACCTGAACCATCTGGCCCTCTATGTAAAATGGTATTCTTCATTTTATCTAGTATGTTCTTATCGACCTTACTATTTGTTATGTTGTATATTCCTGCTATGCCGCACATAATATTTCCTATATAGAATAAATATTGTTTTTAAACAATAAGGGTAGCAATCTAACTAAGTACCGCTAAATTAAAACACGCCAAATTTAATATTATTTTCACTAAAATTGGTTAACACTGTATCAATTATGAAAGGTGTATCATCGTAATCATCATGAAATAATAATATTTCACCTGGAGTGATTTTTTCAGCCAAAATATTTTTAATAACTTTTTCTTTTGAATCAAATGAGTCTCGACTATCTTTTGACCACATGATTATTTTCCAGTTATTAACCATAATCCAAACAAGCCCAGAAATCGTGAGATCTCCATATGGTGGTCTTAGAATTTTTATTTTGTAATTGAATTGTGAATTTAATTTATCAGCATAATTTAAGTCTTTAAATATAGAGTTAATCGTTAACTCTTTCATACTAGAGTGATAATAAGAATGATATCCTATCGAATGTCCTTGATTGATGACGTTTTTAACGATATCAGGAAATTTTTCCATCTCACTGCCTAACATAAAGAATGTTGCTTTAACATTATACTTACCAAGAACATCCAGTATTTTTAGCGTATTTATTGGATGCGGACCATCATCAAACGTTATATATATTTGTTCAGGATTTCCTAACCGAACTAAATATCGAGAAAATAATTTATAAATGACAATTTTAATTAAATGTTTCATATTAAACTAATGAACTACGCCGGATGATTTTAATATTTCTTTAGAATTCATATGCCAGGTATGATTACTCATTAGAATTTTATACGCGTTATCAGAGATTTGAACTCTTAAATCAGTACTATTAATCATTTCTTGTAATGTGTTTTCTAAATCGTGCATATCTAACGTTTCAAAAATCATTGCAGTTTTCTTATCGACAAGAACATCGGTGATCGGCATAAGATTTGGTGCAACAACAGGTATTTTTAAACCCATAAATTCAAATAATACAACAGGGGAACCGAATTCATTTGAATGTGTGATAACGGCAATATCTAGCAAAGATAAATAAGTATGTATTACCTTTCTCGAAACTGGACCTGTAAAAATAACGTCGTCTTGAATCCCATTTGCATTAATGATGTTTTTCACATTATCTAAAACTGCACCATCACCAATCAATAAAAGTACTAGATTTGGATTATTTTTTTTCATTTTAATAAAAACGTTTGCGAGTAAGTCTAATCGATCCCATTCATCAAACCAACCAGCAAAGCCAATAACAACCTTGTTGTTAAGGTTGTATTTTTCAACAAGCTTAGGTGATTTTTCTGATGTTGAAAACTTATCAGGATCAATGGCATTTGGTGTTACATAAATATCTTTATCAGGTACACCTTGCTTAATAATCATGTTTTTTAAATATGATGAAACAGTGTGTATTGAGGTGCACTTTTTAAAAATAAATTTTTCAAATACTTTGCATAATCTAATAAAAACTTGCTTCCTAGCTCTATCATTAATCCCACTAACTTCATTTGCTTCAAGGATAAATGGGATTTTATGTTTTTTAGCTTTTATAACACCCGCAACCATATAAAATGCATAACGCTCATATATAATGTCATATTTACCAGTTGACAGTACATTTTCCAGATTACGCATTGCTGGTATGTTATAAATAATTTCTGATATTTCAAAGAGAAAACCGGGCAAGTTTTTACTGATAAACTTCCATAATGAATCTATGCCTTTTGTTTTAACATTTGATTTATCAACAGGTGCGTTTCCAGCATGTATCATTGGATTGATACCAGGCGGTGAAACTACTGTGACAGAATGCCCCATTGCCTCTAGCGCATTAACAATACTTGTAATGTGCACGCCTTCAGCACCTCGACCTTGTGTTCGATGATGATAAAGAATATTCAGTTTTTTATTATTCAATTTTAATTACTCGTCATATATGAGTGAATATGCATTAAAGACTATACTTTCATGGAAATAATTCTTGAAGCGCTGGTATGATGCTATCCCCATTGTATCTAATAAACTTCTGTTATTTGAGAGTTTTAAAATAGCATCTGCAAGAGCATCAACATTTCCCTTTTCAATTAATAGGCCTGTTTCCTCATTAATTACTGTCTCAGGATTCCCCCCTACAGAAGTTGCAATAACAGGTATTCCTACACTCATTGATTCAAGAATTGCTATTGAGATACCCTCATAATCTGAGGTAACAATACATAGATCCATATCAACTAGTATGTTTTCAATATCATTCCTGAATCCTAAAAAATTAACTTTATCGTTTAATTTTAACTTATCACAATACTTTTTAATATTATTTAGTTCTGGACCATCACCGACGACAGTAAGATTATAGTCAATCGAGTTATTTATTTTATTTAATGCATCTAAAAGTAAATAATGATTCTTTATTTTAGCAACTCTGCCAATAGATATTAAGTTCAGAATTTTTTTACTCGAAGAACAGTGTGCGCTTTTATTTAATCCGGCTATGCCATTATGTATTGTAATGATTTTATTTTTATTAATACCTATATCATCAACCATATAGTCTTTAATAGATTTAGATACAGTAATGAACTTATATATGTACTTAGAAATCAGTCGCTCTATTGAGTGCCTTATAAATTTTTTAAGATTTGAAATAAATTCATTTGAATATGATATATATGGCCCATGAACCGTATGAATTATTCTATCAACACCACATAATTTTGAAGCTAATGTAGACTCAATAAAAACCCCCCAGTTATGGATGTGTACCACATTAATCTTATTATCTTTAATTATTTTTGCAATTTTTCTTATTGTTGAAAGATTGTTCCCATCATCAGACTTTAATGAAAATATAGAAATATTATCTTTCAATTCTTTTAATAATTCACCTTCACGTTTTGTAACGCAGATACTAATGTTATATTTATCAGATAAACCATTTGCTAAATGTAATACAACTTTTTCTGCACCACCAAATTCAAGTGATTCTATAATATGTAGGATGTTTTTCATTATGTATTAGTAGCTAAGTCTTTTATTTTACAATACATTTCCCATGCAGAAACATAATGTAACGTGTAATCATTAGAATTTTTGTATTTTGTTTCAAGAATATCCCATAAATTTTCAAAACCGCGGTCGTCGAAGAACATTCTCATATTCTTTTTTTGTAACCCATGTGTATATACTTTTATAAAAGTGTGATTATCTTTACCTTGGACTGATATATTTGACTTTTCCCATAATGAAACTCTTGTTTCATTAGGTGGCGCATCAAGTGATAACTCACCTGCTTCTATCTTAGGTATAAGTCCGAGTTTGCGATTATTCCAGTTTAATTCTAATGGACCCTGTATCATTAGTAGTTCATCATTAGTCCAGTTATTTGTGGTAAGGGCACTACCAATATTATGAGATTTTCTTTTTCCATCTTCCTTAGCAAAGTAAATACTATTTATTGTTTTAGTTTGCGTGTCACTTGGAGCTGATGGCATAGTCATATCATATACGCAGCCTGTATTTAAAAGCACGTCTATCTCATTATCGACACCACACCATTTACCATCCGGTCTAGAATTGTCAAGTGCCCAATTGCCATGTATAAATCCATATACTATTTCGCCAGCTTCATTTTTACGTAATAAATTATGTTTATCAAAAAGCAAATGTTTAAAGTCATTTAGTGTTTTAGTGAGGTTAGCTTCATTGTCATTATCATGATGCAAATGAATGTCAACATCACCTAAGCCTTCATCACAGATTTTTTTTAATTCATCTATTACATATTTATCATACTCCTCAATCGGGTAAAAATACGAATGCTTAGGATGATTACCAACGCTATCTGTGTGTCTGCTTGCAACATCCCTATATTTTTTAACCCATGTATCTACCAGTTTATGTGCAGTTTTTTTATCGGCTCCCCCAAAATAAGGTTCATAGTGATCTGCGACGCATACATAAATGTGCTGAGGCTTAAAGGCTTTTTTCTTTTTAAATGAATTTAGAATATATGGAGTAATCCATATTTGCATATTTCTTGATTTCAAAAGCAGCCAAAAAATAATCATACCCATTAATAAAAAAGTTATTAAAAAAACAGCCATTTATCTTTCTGCCTTTGTCCATTGTACATTTTGTTTTTTTGCTAAGAATTTAATAAATCCTATGAATAAAGCTATATTCATACTAGTGAAATACATTGGGATATAAATGTAACTTGGTAAATCACTTTCTCGATTCCTCCATCCATAAAATGATATCGCATAGAATAGTAACTGTGTTATAAGTAAGAATAGACCATCAGCTCTATGAGATAATAATACTGACAGTAACAATATTAGAATCATAAAGTGTGGTGCTAGCCAACGCAGAATTTTATGCGACCAAAAGGTGAATGAAAACCATGATAAGGGTGGAAATAAAAATGCAAATTCTCGAACAATTGTCTGGAAACCACCTGACGTCATACGTATTTTAACACGTAAGTCATCCATAATATTTTTTGAAGCCTCTTCATACGCAATTGCATTTGATTCATAGATGATTCTACTTCCAGATTTTACAATATCAAATGTGATGGCCGCATCATCATTAATAAGTGTGGGATCAATTGGATTAAATGATGACTTTCTTACCGCGAGTATCTCTCCTTCTGCCGCAGTAATTGAGCCCAAATGGCTTTCAGCTTGTTTTATGGCAGATTCATATTTCCAATATAAATCATCACCTTCAGCAGATTGTCGATCTGAATTTTTATAGATCCTTTTTGACCCTGTTACAGCAGCTATATTTACATCTGAAAAATGTTTAACTAACTCATGTATTGCGTTCTTTGAAAAGTCATTATTAGCATCAGAGAAAACGAGAATTTCTCCTGTCGCAAACTCAACAGCCCTATTTAGCGCTGATGATTTTCCATTACGCTGTGCATCATGTATCGCTATAAAATTAGAATCAGCATATTCATTAGCAATTTTAGGGGTGTTATCATCAGAGCCATCAGAGACAATTATTATTTGAAATTTGTCTTCCGGATAATCAAGCTCCAATGTGTTTATTATTTTTTCTCTAATAACTTTATCTTCATTATAAGCAGCTATAATAAAACTTACTGAAGGGTACGAATCCAAAGAGCTTGGTTTATGTTTGTTATTAACAAGCTTCGAAATGAATATAATACCGGCTGGATATATAAAATAATTATATAAAAATAAAGAAATCAGTAAGTATAGAGAGAAAATCAGGAAAAGCTCCATTATGCTACTCCAACTTTAATTTTTTCGACCATTAACTCGAGACACTTATCTATATGAATCATAGATTGGCTTCTTTCATCTAGGTAAAAACGACATGAATAATGATGAACGAAAAATACAAGAATAAGTAAGAACCGAATCTGCTCATTTATCGAAAACATCTTACAATATTCATCTATGAGTTCTAATTCATAAGGTGATATAGTGTTATTCAATAAATAACTATACACATCCTCAAATTCTTTCGATTCATCGACTTGATGGTTATATGTTATAAGATACAATAAATCGATCAAAGGAAGTCCATTTATGACTGACAGCTCCCAATCGATTATTCCTTCCACCATTCCATGTTTATTAAGAACACTGTTTTCAAGCTTGAAGTCACCATGCATGCACACAGTCATAAAAACATTTTTCTCAAGAATATTGGATATATAATTTCGTATTTTTGAAATATTTTCGGTTCGAGTAGGCCAGCGTTTTAATAATATATCAAAATATTTATTTATACTGGTTATATGAGTGTCATTATCCGTATTAAGATTTAGAGTAGAATTAGACAATTTTATTAATTCTTTATATACGTTATCGATCATTAATTTGGAATCATTAGTTTTAATATCAACAGTAATGCCTTGATATGATTTCATTATGTAACAATTTAACCCGTTAATATTTTCAGAATAATATTCATCTGTAATTAGTTTATTAACTTGATCTATACTCCTTAAGTACTCAATTGTTTTCTTTTCATTTGTTCGCTGTCTAATCGCCTCGTCATCCAATGCAATGACCACAATAAATTCATCATCAAACTGGTGATCTTTTAAAGAAAATATAATTTTAGAATGCTTGTAATAAATAATTTCATAGTCAATTTTCGTATATTTTTTTAAATATGATTGTTTTTTTAAATAATCAATTATGCTATATATTAAATTTTTATTCGTATCCCCTTTCTGCACAACCCAAATATTACTATTTGAAATCAGCCTGGAAAATGGGCTTTTAAGCAGTATTTTTTTTATTTTTTCCTTTAAAGTGAATGTATTTTTATTGCTTGAGCAAGTACCAATTTTATTTGTTTCATATGGATTTTTGTCATATGTAAATGTTTGATATTTTGATATAAGAGTATTTTTGGTTAATTGGCTAAACATATTTAATCTACAATCTGAAAATATGTTTCTAAGTTTAGATAAGATGGTGGAATCGTTGTTTCTCAAAGAGTAACTATTAGGTTCATAAATACATATGGCCCCACTATTATTCAAGCGGTCAGTTATAAGCGATATAATTTGTGCATCACCATAATCATAAAAATTATTATAACAATCAAGTATGATCGCGTCATAGGTGTAATCTAAATAGGTTTTATTGTTCACTCTTATAACATGACTGTCTTTTTCCATAACACAGTTTGAATTTTCAAATATAAACACACGATCGCACATAGTTAATAATAAGTTTAACGATGCTGCGTGTAGATCACCACAAACGAATATATCACCCTGAATAGCAGTACCTAAATGCATCCACCAGGCAACATTCAACAGTTCATTTCGTTCGTCAACATTTGTCTTAATTTCAGTCATAATCAAAATAGGTTCTTATTTGTATTGTATAATTGCATTATATTTATTAATTACTCAAAAAAGATGGGAAACAAAGTAAAAATCTAAAATAATTATTATCGGTATAACTTTCTATATGTAAACGCTTTAAAATAAAGTTGTTTTTAATAGGTAATGGGTTATTACCTGGAATATATGTAAAACCGACTTTATATCCAAAACTTTTAGCTTTATTTATAACCAGATCATTATATGAACTTTCATTACCATTTGGATATGAGATTGAATTTATGGGACTATTTAAATTTAGCTCAATTTGTTTTTTCGATTCAAGCAATTCATAATCTAACTCTTCGTTGGTTAATCGGCTTAAAATAGGATGAGTAACCGTGTGAGAACCAAAATTAATTATTGAACTATTCATTTCTTTAACTTGGTTCCAGTCAAGCATTTTGCTTTGTGAAGCATCCATTTCTTCTATGTTTTCGTATTTATCGTATAAGTCATTTAGAATTTTTTCGCGTTCAATGTTTGGTATTAATTTTAAATCTTCACAAATAATTTCCATTATTTCACCGCGTTTACTTTTAACAGCGCCAAGATTATATGTTTTTCCAATTTCTGATATATTTAATGTATTAAGATCGGTTAGAAATATTAAAGAGGCTAAACGATCAAACCAAATTACATTATTCGTATCAATATAACCTGTGCTTAAAAAAATTGTGGCTGGTACATTATATTTTTTAAGTATAGGGAATGCGTTTAAGTAATTATCATCAAAACCATCATCAAACGTTATTAGTATTGGTCTTTTAGGAAGAGAAACTTTACGTTCAATAGAATCAATAAGCTGTTCCATACTGATTGGATTATAATATTTTTTAATATGTTTGATTTGATAGTCAAATGAATTTCTGCTCGCACTAACTAGCTCAATATCAAACTTATAACTTTCTTTTTTAATATCACACACACGGTGATAAGCAAGAACAACAAGCTCTTTTTTAAAGAGTGTTCTTAACCCAAGTACAAAACTATAAGGAATTATATAGCTGATTAAATCGATTAATAATTTCTTTTTACCCATTGCGCATCTATCCTAGTAATGCATGTATTTTCGAGAATGACTTTTAGTCGAGAAAAATATCGAGACATTTTATATAAATATCACATTCAATATTTTCTAATAATACATTGAAACGAATACTTTCAATAAAATGACCCAGCCTATACAGATTGAACCAATAATCATATAGTCACGTTTACCGATTTTTATTTCTGTTTTATATGCATTTCCAAATACAGAAGCAAATGCCAGAATAATATATAGCGTTTCATACTCCAGTGTTACGAACATTGAGCTCAACAAATATCCTATTAAACATAAAGCAACTGCATTTGATGTTGATATGTGAGCAACATTTTCACTTGTTGAAGAAAACAGGTATAAATATCTAAAAGCGATATACATCATACCAACCCAAAAAAAGAGGCCAGGCATGCCTAACTCGCCCATATTTTCAATTGCAGAATTATGCGCAATTAGGCTCCCTGTGTATTCTGCATAATTTCCTTTACCAATTCCAAATAATGGATTTTGTTGTACCATTTCAATTCCTTGCATCCACATATCAACGCGATGTTGAGCAGAATTATTATCATCTTTAACCTGAGTAAGATAACTTGGTGCAAGCAATAATGCTGAAAAGGCCAATGCCCCCATTAATAATATTCTTGAAATTGATATCCCCATTGTTTTTGCAACACGAATAACACCATAAGATGCCAAGATACCCAAGGTTGCTAAAAAACCACCACGTGAACCAGTAAACCAAATCGCCATGAGTAAAGGAATAAGTGCCACTAATGCAATTAGTCTTGTTTTGAATTCATAATGTTTATCAAAGTATTTAATAATAAAAGGTAAGGCAATAGTATAAATAACACAAAAAACACCCGGCCCATCAAAAATATTAATCCATTGTGTTCTACCAGTACCTCCAGCGTCTAACACGCTTTGATCAACCCAGCCAAGAGGTTGTCCTGCCCATCCAAGACCATCGTAACTAAATTTATGTTCAAATCCTTCCAGTACAATAATATAAATTAAGAATAACATTTTATATATCACTGAATTCAATTTATCAATATCGTCATCGAGTGTTGTGACTATAAATTTATACAAAACAAACCATTTAATATAATCAACAATAAATTTACTCGTTAAAGCATTGCCTTCATTTACCATAGAAGCAATAAAAACCCATGTTATAAATGCAATTATAAAATAATCAAGAGACTTTAAAGTTAAAAATTTATTTAATTTTCCGCTGAAAATTATAACTAACAGCCATATAGGGTAAAGCAATAAATCTGTACGCAGTCCTACAAAAGGTTCTATCCACAACTGTGGCGCTATAATAAGTGTAATTAAATATATAAATATCATTTTGAACGTCTAAGTATTTTTTCTGATATAAATAAATAGATATGTTTTTCTTCATCATGATTTAAGAAATATCGTGATTTCACTAAAATCATAACAAATAAACTAATAATTAATAATTTCAATATAATGACATAAGCAATTGACATCTCAGGGATTAAAAGCGAGGAAATAAATAACAACACAGCGACACCTACCGAAAGGAATAATTTCAAATAATTATAATGTACTTTAAAGTATTTCTGAGATTTAAAATGCATTAAAATTAATGAAACAAGATCTGTAAGTATTAGTGCATAACAGGCTCCAAATATACCGAATATTGGTATAAGAGAAAGATTCCCTCCCACACTAACCACCGCTGTAACTATACCTATATAGAAAAAATATTTTGTTTTTTTCGCATATAAAATACCTGTTTGCAGAGGATAATTCATTATTTTTAATATAGAAGCAAAAATTACAATTGGAACGATTTTAGCCGCAACCCAAAATGATTCGTCCGATAGTATCATTAATATTTCTTTGATAAGAAGACTAATACCTAATGCTATTGTCAAAGTTGTATATAGCAAATAGCGAACAATTTTCGACTGTATCTCAGAAGCATTATCTTGCTTCATTATAGAGAATCTGAAGGATCCATAAGAACGGCTAAAAGGTTCACCTATTAATTGCTCGATGATCATACTGAATTTTATTGCCAACATGTAAACACCTACTGAAGACAAAGAATCGATGTAATTTAAGCCAAACTTATCTATATTTGTAGAAATTAATTGGGTAAATGTTCCGAGCAAAAAAGGAAAGCTATAATGCAAAATGGGTATTAATTTTTTTAGATCGACTTTCAGACCACAATTTTTAAGAGTAAAAATACTTAATATTACCCATCCAATAAACACAGCCATTAAGTTGCCAGTTAAAACACCGATAACACCTTGTTCAGCATAAATAACTAAATATATATTAATTGAAACCTGTATGATTAATTTGGCAACCGCAATGTAAACGAAGAGCAATGATTTTTCTACAGCTCGCACGTATGCAAGGCATATTTGTGACGACAATTCAAAAACGATCGTAGCTAAAATCAATAACACACCTAAACTATATTTTTCTGATGAGAATACAAGGATTGAAATATCCTTATACCAAAAACCGACAAAAGTAACGCCAATAATACTTACAATAAGGGAGCTAACATAATTTGTACTAACCACTTGATGTTGATCGGCTACATTATCGTATTCAAAGTAAAAACGTAATGTTGCATGTGCTATACCCATGGATAAAAAGCCAAAGACAACAGCACTTACGGCATAAAATAGTTCAATAGCACCATACTCACCTGTTGTTAGATAATTTGTATAAACAGGTAATAAAAGAAACGCACCAAGTCTATTAATTATATTCCCTATAGCATATATATAAGAATGTTTAAAAAATCTGTTAAGATCCTTTTTTTGATCTGTCACTATAATCGTCCTTAATCTTAATTATTTTAATAATTTTAAGTTATGTAACACATTATTCATTGTGGAAAATTCAAAATCATTAAGTAATTTTTCCAATCTATGGTAGCAACGTTCTAAATTTGTATAATGTCTAAATTGTGATAATTTTGATAAACCTTCAATCCTTGGTTGTTCTGGATCAACTTCCCATGGATGCAAGTAAAATACAAACGGTTTATTTTTAGCGTTGATGGTACCTAATCCCCATTTCGTATACATATATGGGAAAATCCTAAAGTATCCTCCACCTGCAACAGGTAAGGTCATCCATTTATTTTTTACCGTGGAAATAGGAAATTCGATCAACTCTTTTCCAGATGGTGTTTTTAAAATATGTGGATCGGGATGCGCATCAGCAATACCATATTTATCATGGCGCATTGGGAAAATGCTTGAGTCATACTGAAACCCTAGGTCATATAAAACATCTAATGCCCATAAAGACTGTTTAGTAATTGAATATGTTGCTGCTCTGTACCCCATCACTTCTTGTTGAGAAAGATCTTGTAATAAAGATTTCGAATCTTTTGTTTCCTTCAGAAAGACATCTTTATTCTGTTTGTAAATTAGTTGATGACTCATACCATGCGATGCTATCTCATGCCCCTGCTCTGCAATACGCTTAACAATATTAGGATAATATTTAGCAATCCACCCAAGTACAAAAAAAGTACCTTTAGTATTTTTATCATCAAGCAATTGAAGAATTAAGTCAGTGTTCTTTTCTACACGGCACTCAAAAGTACTCCAATCATTAAAGTCAACATTATTTTTCATTGCTTCTACTTGAAAATAATCTTCAACATCAACTGAAAAAACATTTGTAATACTCATTAATTAATACCTGATAATATGGTTGGAATGACTATATAGCATCTTCATCCCATGATGTTAAAAACCAATTTTTTGTTGAGAGTGTTTCTATTCGTTTTTCATTGAAAACGTAAAACATTGGACGGCTATCTCTTTTTCTAAATCCGGAATTTTTAATGGCAATATCGATATCATCAGTACCAATAAATTCAACCGATATAGATACTGCATCCATACAACGTATTCTATAAACGAACATAGAAAATAATGATTTAAGAATATTTTCTTTGTCTTTGGCAAAAAAATCAACAATGAGAATACTGTTGGTTTCTTCGATATAATAATATGAAATATAGCCAAGCATAGATTGATCACTTTTGTTTTTTATAACAAAAAAACGGGTAGTTAGATTTTCTTCTCCGTCCATACGCCAATCAATATATTTTTTAATTCGTTCTTGAATTAGACAGTTGTTTTTAAAAATAGATGTTTCCCATAATTCATCAACATCTTTAGAGATAGAATTACAAAACTCATATTCAATATTCTGAGAATATTTTATGTATTTAATAGTGTCAGCAGTAATAATTATAAAATCAATTAACGGGGCGATAAACATAGCCAAAATAGCTGGTATTCTTTTTTTGAGGTATGAGTTTATTTTATTTATTTTTACATATCTATTAACATCCATATGTAATTTATACCCCGCTCTTTTTACTACAGGCAGTGCATTTAAATTTGGATATGAAATAATAAAATCATTCTCACCAACTGATTTTTTTAATGTGGATTTCAGTAATTTCATTGCTGGCCATAATGATCTATGATGAGAATTAACAGCAAAATCACCGATTAAACCGACCGCTAATTTTTCCCCGTTATACTCAAATATTCTACCACTAACACCTTGAGCCCCGATTTTTTCTTGACTATCATCATGGAGTAGAAAATATATAAAAGTACCGGGATAAATATTGCTTTGATACAACCATTGATACTTGTAGTCAAAACCTGAAGAATCAGGAAAATTATCATTCCACAATTCAATAACAAAATTTCTATCATCATTAATATCAACTGGAAGAATTGTGTAACCTTGTTTTATCATGGTTGTTTTACTAACGGGCCATCGATAGGTTCGATCACTATGGCCGGCCAATGTTGCATTGATGTGGCGCGACGTTTGTTTACTATGTCTTTGTAGATAAAATCAACGTGCACCTTGTCGATATCAAGCCATTCTGACACTTCGTCTATAGATTTATTGTTATTAAACCCCCATAACGCAACATCCATTTTCTGATAGGGTAAAGCAAAATAAAATTCATCTTGCCCCTGACTTAAACTATATGTATCAGTAGTAGGCATTGCATTACAAACTTCTTCAGGCAAACCTAAATATTTAGCGAGTGCATACACCTGAGATTTATATAAGTGTGCAATAGGTTTTATATCTGCAGAGCCATCTCCATTCTTAACAAAAAAACCTTGATCATATTCAAGCCGATTTGGTGTTCCAACAACAGCGTAGTGCAAGCGATCAGCGTGAAAATACTCAATGTTTTTTCGAATTCGTTGTTTGTAATTAGTTGCCGCTACAATTTGAAGATAATCTTTTAAAGATAATCTTTTCTCAGCCATCTCACCATTTGGTTTTTCTACGACAAGTTCAAAATGATTTAATTGTCCTTCATAGCCACCTTTAATTATTATTTTATTTTTCCATGTCCCATCATAATCAGAGAAAGCATTCTTGATTGCCGCATCTCTCCACTTATAACAGCCAACTTCTTCTAATGTTTTTGCAATATTATGGACTTCATATTCTAAACCTAATGTATCAACAACTTGCTTACCTAAGCTAACGCTATCGTCAGAAGAATCTTGCTCTGGTAATAATAATGTAAACACCTTCTTTGTTCCTACCGATTTTGCTGCAAGCCCTGCACATACCGCACTATCAACACCACCTGATACAGCAACAACCAAACCTCTTTTGCGAAGATCTTTTTTTAACAATTCAATAGTCTTCTTTTTGATTTTTTCAACTTCCTGTTCCTCATCGAAACCAATAAGATCATTTAAATTCATTTCACTATCCTTTTAAATAAAGCTTGAACTCTTAAATAATGTAAAAATTATTTTTGTAGCATTATAACTCTGGTGTATCCATTATCGTCTTTTATTGACTCAAATGTTTTATATAACCGTTTCTTTTTCTGACGCTCTAATATGGCTTCGCCCTGTCCTAAGCCTAATTCAAACATAAGCCATCCATCTGGTTTTAAAAATTCAATGGCTTCCTGGCATAATTTATTTATGATTTTTATACCTAATGCTCCACCGTTAAATGCCATTTCTGGTTCAAATTTTATTATTTCTTGGGGTAAATCTTTTAATTTTCCACTGGTGATATAGGGTGGATTACAAATTATCACATCTACTTTTTCTTCCATCTGCATATTTTTTACTGGCTCTAGTAAATCTCCTACTAAAAATTTAACTCGTTCATCTAAGCCGAGAAAATTTTTATTATCTTTTGCCAATGAAACGGCTTCATTGGAAAGATCCATAGCGTAAAAACTAACATTTGGTTGATGTGATGCTATCGCCAAGGCTAAATTTCCACATCCTGTACAGATATCAAAGGCAAAAGCCGTTCCATTTTTATTAACGATGTCATTAATTTTATTAAGAGCAGCATATCCAAGTAATTCTGTTTCTTTTCGCGGTATAAGTGCATGTTCATTTACATGAATATCGATACCCATAAATTCTTGTATTCCAGTTATATGCGCTAAAGGAATACCATTTAGTCTTTTATTAATCATATCATTCAAAGAAATATTTTGTGATTCAGATAAGTCTGGTAGTTCTAAGTCAAATACTTTCTGAGATGCTACATAGTTACCAGATGCTGCTAACCACAATGCGCGTAAAGTAGATTCATGTGTGTCTTCCGGTTTATCAGATAAAGTTACAAGATTGTCTGTAAGTTTTTTCAGGCAGTCAGAAAATAATGTTTCGTTTATTAAATTCATATGTATTCTTGCAGACCTTTTTTATCGATTTTTCCATTACTAGACTTTGGCAATTTTTTAAGAATATGATATTTTGCTGGCACCATGAAATTTTCTAATTTGTTGACACACGTTTTTTTAATATCTCTCATTTCAATCTCTTTATTGCCGCTAAGTGAAACAAAGGCATGGATAACTTCACCTAACACATCATCAGGTACACCAATTACTGCCGCATCGTTAATGCCTTCTATGCTATGCAATACATTTTCAACTTCAATAGGACTTACTTTTTCTCCTCTGGTTTTAATTATGTCATCACTTCTACCAATAAAATATAGTAGATTATTCTCATCTAGTTTGAATAAATCATGAGTGCACAGTATTTTCTCTCCGGGCCACTTACCTTGTTTAAGCATTTTTTTACTTTCATCGGGTTTATTCCAGTAGCCCATCATAATATGCGGTCCGCGTACGTGAAGAATACCCTCGTTTCCTACTTGAACAGGATTATCGTTTTCATCTAACAGAAAGATTTCTGTTCCCGGAATAGCTTTTCCTACCGATGAAGGATGTGTATGTACTATTTCAGGCTCAAGATAACAAACTCTCTTACATTCAGTTAAGCCATACATTTTATAAATAAGCGCGTTCGGAAAAATTTCTTGTAATTTTGAGACATATTCAGCGGGAAGTGCTGCGGCAGTATTCGTCACTCGCGTCACACATGGAAAAGATAATGCTTTTTTAGCATGCGAATTAATTAACATAGAATAAATAGTAGGCACACCAGGAAAAACGGTAACCTCAGCGTCTTTTATTAATTTATAGACTACAGCAGGATAAGTAAACGAGCGTTCAAGTATTAAAGTTGCACCAAGATAAATTGTAAAAAGAAGTTGATATAAACCATAATCAAAAGCAAAGGGAAGAAAATTAATAATCTTATCTGAATGCGAGAGCCTTAAATATTCTGATAAACTACCAATAGAGAACAACATTGATTGATGTGACTGCATAACACCTTTAGGAAATCCTGTACTGCCTGATGTATAAATTAGTCCTGCCAGATCATTTCCCACTACGTCGTTTTCATATGCGGTAATGCTATTTACTTGGCCCGCTATATTTTCAAACACATGAGAATTGATGTTATCAAATGTGATATCCGGATCATTTCCAGAACAATAAACATCAGTTATTGTATTGCTGTGATTAACGACATCTAAAAAAAATTGTTTAAGGTGTGAGTCTGATAAAAAAAATTTACTACCGCTATCGTCTAAGATGTACTTTAGTTTTTCATTCTTGGTTTGTGGGTTGATAATTAAAAAAACCGCCCCAGTTAGAATAGTCGCAAAAATAGAAACGACACATGGCCAGGTATTATCCATGTATATAGCAACTCTATCCCCTCTTTTTATTCCTTGCATCTTAAGGTGGCCGACAAGTGCATTTACTTCATTGAGAAGCTCACTATACGTATAGGACGCCCCTGAACTTTGAATAACTATTTTGTTTGGATAGCTGGCGCAAGTTGATAGAAAAGTATCTGCAAGGTTTCGATTTAAAGTAACCACAATATGTAAACCACGTTAAGTTAAATCAGGTTTTCTTTTTATCAATAAATGCGATGATATTTGCAACAGAATCAAGATTCTCAGGTACCATTTCTTCATCTTCAATAGTTATATTAAAGTCATCTTCGATGAATGTAAGAATCTCTAAAATACCTGTCGAGTCAACTAAGCCTTTTTCAAGAAATGAATCACTATTTTCAAGTGCAGATTGATCGTCCGTAAAGAGAAAATTTTCTAAAATGTATCCACGAACTTTAACTTCTGTTGACATTTATCACCCCATATTTTTTATAAATTTCAGGCACTTAGTGTAAAAATGCTTGTTATTTTTCAATAAAGAGATGATGCCACATTTGTGTGGATATTACACCCATGAAAGTCATATTGTCCTTAAATCCAATAGCTCGTCCCGCTTGAATTTTACGCAATAATAAGGAAACTTTTGCGGTGTCAAAGTAGCCATATCGCCTTATTTTATCCTCAGATAAGAGATCTGCGACGATTTCTTGACCTTTAGGCGTTTGAAATGAGGGTATATCAGGCGCTCGATAAGGTTGCTTATGCCTGCTTGTAATTGAGTTAGGTATATACCTTCCCATCGCTTTTTTTAGGAGATATTTTTCATTTAGTGCTTTCATTTTTAGTTTTGGATGTAATTTCTGGGCAAATTCTATGACTCTATGATCAAGAAATGGAAATCTCCCTTCAACCGAGTTGCGCATGAGCATACGATCACCTTGTGAGCATAAAAGGTATCCTGCCATTAATGACTTCGCCTCAATATATTGAGCTTTATTAAAGTTATGCCAATTGGATAATTGTGGATGAAAAGTAGCCTCGAGGTTGTCTATAGATGTATTTTTCTCTGCTAAAGCAGATTTCACAGAGTCGGAATAAAATTCCTTAGTTTTAGCTGTTGTAATCCAGCGAGGAATATGTGAAAAATACGAAAGATTGGGTTCATCAAGTCCAGCTCCAAAAAAATTCTGCAAATAAACTTGCGATTTTCCGGGTGAAATATCGAGGTAGGGATAGAGGCGTTTTAAAAGTAAAGGTCGAAAATTAGAATCTTTGTTAACAGCCCAAAAATGCCTGATTTTTGCTTCTTTAAAGATGTCATACCCTCCTAAAACCTCATCAGCTCCCTCTCCAGTAAGAACAACCTTAAAGTTAGACTCATGTACAAACGAAGAGAGCATTCCCATAGGAATGGGGGCAGTGCGTAATATTGGCGCTTCTGTATGCCATATTGTTTTTTCAAAATTTTCAGCTATATCAGCATTTGAACATTGAATTCTTGAATGTTTTGCCTGTAAATGAGAAATAAGTTCTTTTTGAAAATGAGATTCATCCATTTCTTCTTCATCAAACCCTATTGAAAAGGTTCTTAAAGGTGAATTTGTGAAATTTTTAATAATTGATACTAAAACAGATGAATCAAGTCCTCCCGAGAGGTAAGCAGCGACTGGCACATCCGATCGTAATCGTATTTTTGTTGCATCTATCAATAAGTCCTTTAGCTCTTCAGCTAAATCATCTTCAGACGCATTTCTATAGTGGTCGTCATTTGGATAGATCCAGTCCCAGTATTTTTCGCGGGACACCTGACCATCACAAAAGGTCATTATTTCTCCTGGAGAGATCTCCTCAATGCCAGAAAATAGTGTATTTGGGCTAATCGGTGCCCAAAAGGTAAATAGCTGGTCTAAAGCGTTTAAATTCATTTCAGGTGACGATTTTAATGCTGGAAGAATGGCTTTAATTTCTGATGCGAAGATCAGTTTGCCACTTTCCTGAGCATAAAATAAAGGGGTAATACCCACCCTGTCACGGGTTAAAATAAGTTTCTTATTGCTTTTATCCCATAATGCAATCGCAAATTGGCCATTTAAGTGACTTACAAATTGGTTCCCATACTCTTCATATAAATGAACAATGACTTCCGTATCAGAGTGAGTATAAAAGGAATGACCTTTTTGAATTAAATTTTCTCTTAATTCGATATAATTAAAAATTTCACCATTAAAAATAACCCATATGGTTTGATCTTCATTGTGTATTGGCTGTTTACCGCCTTTGAGATCAATAATACTCAGGCGAGCATGAGCAAGACCTATATCTTCATCACGGTAATAACCATAGTCATCCGGTCCTCTATGTTGAATGCGAGAAATCATAGTTTCAACTAAAGAGTTCTCAACTGAAGAGGCTGATGAAAGATTAAAAATACCCGCTATTCCACACATCGCTATGATTTGACTCCTTTATAGGTACGTAAAATTGGGGGAGTTTTATTATATACTTTGTGAATAGAAACAGGTAATACATTCTTATAAATATGGATAATATAAGATACTTTTGTAAAATTATTTAAAACCATGAATTTTTATAAATTTATCTTTCTAATTAACAGCAATTTTACCTTTATAAGTAGAAAAAATGCAGTGAAACTATATCTTAATTTTAAAGACTTAATCAATTTATCATAAGCTTTTTGGTGATTCTTATACCAAAGAAGTGAAGATGCATAATCAATATAAATTTTTGCTAATACCTCACAGGCTAACTTTTCCTTTCCGATAAATAATGAACGGTTATTCGTTTGAATGTTTTCTAAAACCTGTATGTTATTTTCATAACTATCAGTATCTGCGCTTAAACTATCATTGCTCTGAAAAATAGTTGTTGACACTGCGTCAATCATACGAACTTTGTGATTAATTGCTATTCGCAAAAAAAGATCAATATCTTCAGCAGATTTTAAAGTGACATCAAATCCTTTTACCTGAAGAAAAGCTGACTTCAATAAAAGAATATTCGGAATGCCAAGGTAAGGATAAAGATAAATTTGAAAAAAATCACAGGTGATATTCCCCATATTAAGAGTTAGAGACTCATCTCCTTGCAATGATATTAATCGAGCTCTGCAAGCAACAATAGCAATATCACTATATTTTTCAAACTCATTATATTGAACTTCTATTTTATTTGGCAACCATTCATCATCTGAATCTAAAAAAGCTAAATACATACCCTTAGATACACTAACCCCAGCATTACGTGCAACAGAGACCCCACTATTACTTTGATATATATAGTTAATCTTATCTGAAAATTGAGCAAGAATATCTTTAGTATTATCTGTAGAACCATCATCGATAACGATTATTTCAATATTGTTATAGCTTTGATTAAGAACAGATTTTATACACCGCTCAATTATATAGGCTCTGTTATACGTTGGTATAATTACACTAACGAGATCATTCATTATTAGAATACCCCGTTTTTTGATGTTTTGTTCTGAATAATAATAGCGACAATAATTCAGGTAGTAACCTGCCATTATTGTCACATAAATCCAGTTGATTGATAGCTATCCGGCCAAAGTAATTTATAGCACGTGTTTTAGACAGCTTGTTTAATGAGTTTCTTCCGCCAAATTGATATTTATATCCTTCTTTTGCTGCAATTGAATATATTTCTTTTGTTACAGAGCTATGCGGATAAGCAAGAGAAGTAATATTCATATGTAAAATATTGGACAATATATCACGACTCAGTTTAAGTTCGTTTTCTGGATTAGATAGTGATTTTAATGGTTCGTGAGAATGACCGTGTGTTCCAAATGAAACCAACTCACTTTCATACATATCAGTGATATCACTATCACTTAACATTTGATTTTTACTGCCAAGCAAATAAACAAGCGCATCAATATCAGAAATAATTTTAGTATTATCGTCTATAGATGATATGATCTGAATGTAATCATAAGCTGTCGCTTCTGGTCCGCAGTTCAAATTATATCTTGATAATACAGTTAAAAGGTGAGTAGCATTATCAGAACTTAATGTTATTAAGGCATAAACAATCTCTCGCCAATTAAGATAAGTAGAATTGATTGCACCCGTAGTACAAAACACAGTTATAGGTACACCTACTTCTTTCGTTATAGGGTATGCAAACTCATAATTATCCTTCCATCCATCATCAAAGGTAATTAATAGTGGATAGTGTGGAAGCACCACATTATTTTCATTGCATTCAATAACATCATCTAAAGTGACAATATTATAATGCCGATTGAAATATGTAATTATTTCTTTGAAAAAATCGCTAGTAACTGTCCACTCTTTATTAGCTTGGAGCCATCGTGCATCTGACGTATTTAAAACCCGATGAAATACAACAACAGTTAAAACATTTTTATTACGGACAAGATGATATAACGATAAAATTTTTGAATAATATAAAATACTTTTGATGAGTTTTTTTGCGAGCATAATGAAATCAACTTTCATATGAAATAATTATATCATGAGCTGTAATACAGTATGCATAAGCCGTATTTGTACTCAATTACTACCTCGAACACAGCTAACCTAAAGATTATATTATATCAATATTTATTCTAAGCATGAATTTAGAAAATATTATTCTATTTGATGATAAAGAAATTTATTTAAAATAAAGCCACTATCATTTACATATTGTCTTCTTAAGAAATTATTTTTTTTGCTTTTTATTTTCTAATGAAGTAGATAATTTATTAACGAAATTATTTTTTTCTTCCAAAGAATCCGCAACTCGAGTTAATTGTCGGGTAATTTCAATTAGCGCGCGATAAAGAACAGGATCGCCTGGTATAGTGCGATCTCTAACATCACCAGACATTTCTCTTTCATCATAGAGATTTTCCTGCATTAAAGAGAAGTCTTTTTTCTTATGACTCTCAGTATATGTTTCCCACTGGAGCTCATCGATAACATCAGTAAATTCAACGCTACCCACCTTCTTTTTATCATCTGCAAAAGCACATGTTAAAGCAGTATCACATAATGTATTAATTAACCGTGGTACGCCGCCACTAAATTCAAAAATTGTCTTAAATATTTCATCGATAAAAAGTTTCTTACTTTTATTTCCTGCAACTTTTAATCGATGTATTACGTATTCTTTTGTTTCACTTTCTGTTAGTGCGCGAATATGAAACCTTAGACTAACACGTTGTAATAACTGTTCCATATCGGGTGATTCTAGTTTTGTATTTAACTCAGGTTGCCCCACCAGGATTACTTGTAATATCTTCTCTTTTTGGGTTTCAACGCCGGACAACATTGTTATTTCTTCTAATGCTTTTTTATTTAAATTTTGAGCATCATCTATAATGAGAAGCATTTGTTTGCCTTCTAGATAGCGATCAACTAGAAATTGATTGAGCATATTTAACAACTCAACTTTTTTTGACTTGAACGGATTCAAACCAAATTCAACTAATATAGATTGTAATAATTCAACTTCATCAAGTTGGGTTTGAAATATTTTAGCTACAATTATATTTTCATCTAAAGAATTTAAAATCTTTTTAATTAATGTTGTTTTACCAGATCCAATGTCACCTGTGATAACAACAAAACCTTCCCTATTTACAATAGCATACTCCATATATGCTAAAGCACGAGCATGCGAGGGACTCATATACAAATAGTCTGCATCGGGAGTCAATTTAAAAGGAAATTCGGCTAAGCCAAAATGTTCTAAATACATGTTCTTATATCCTTATCTGATAATATAATTAAGTGTTGCTATCACTCTTTTATCTTCATAACTTAGTAATGCATTGGTGCTTATTCGTTCAACAAATTCAAAACTTAATGCGCCATTTATATTTCTACCGATTGAATTATTGTAAGTGGCTCGATATAGATTGTCAGTATCCTCACGTGCTGGAGCAAAGTTAGTATATGTTGTCTTAGTACGAGTCACCTCCAACTCTATTGACGAGGTTCGATTAAAATTATATGTCGGTAATATTGATAATCGTTGTATTTTAGTGTCAAGCGTGTTTTGAGTGATATAATTCCGATTAATATTTTCTGCAACTACATTCAGCGCAGACGAATTAAACGTCCTATTATATTGAAAAGTAAAATTATCCTCCGTAAAAACATCTGTACCTGATACAGTCGTAAGTAATGTATTATTGGTAGTAATATTTTGTGCCGCAGAAGATATTTCCGTCGCCGCGTCAGAAATATTATGTGAGTATGAAATTACTACATCTGAATTTGTCGTACGTTGATTTTGGAATGACAAAAGATAACGTTCTTCTAAAAATTCACTTCGTGAATCGTAATTGATATTTGTTAGCCCTGTTTCTGCTATATACGTATTTCTTGCTTTTTTATATTCAAGCCGAGCAAATAAACTCGTATTATTATAACCATCTTGTGTATCATCTAGATAACTTAAGACTTCATTTTCTGCATTAATTGAGGCAACAAGTGAAGAATTTATGTTATATAACCAGTTTAATTCAGTGGATACACGATTACTATCGTCGTTAGTGCTGTCATAAGAAGTATTCTGTAATCGAGCTGAAAAATTTATATTATTTCTAGAATTTAACCGCCAGTAATATTTTGGCCCAGTGGTAAATATATTTGTATTTTGCCTATTAGATTGAGTATTACTTTGAAGCGGATCTAGTATTGTTTGCGTATAAACATCCAATAAAACCCATTCAAAATGTCGAGGAGAAATAATCCAGGTAGAATTTAGATTTAGATTATTGAATATTGCATCTTGTTGTTGATTATTTCTATAGTTAATTGCAGTTACATTTGCATTTACATTCGTAAGAAAGCTTGATGAATTTTCTACAATATTCATCGTTGCACCAAGAGTTTCAACCCATTCCTCTTCAACAGGGTTTAAAATCAAATTAATATTTTCATGTCTAGCTAACTTAAATTCAAAATTATAATCTATATTAACAGCCATCGCGTTTGAAAACGCTAATATATAAATCAATGAATGAAATAATTTAACAAAACGCCAGTTATAATTCATGGCGTTACAACTCCCTAGCCTGTCTTGAAACAACTATAAATACCATATAAATTAAATTTACAAAAACATAGTTAAATTAAATAATTAATGTAATGTACAAACATTTACAATCACGTAGCGCTAAACAACTTTTTTAAACTTTTTATTCCTAATCGAGGAATCGCCGGTTTATCTGCAAATACAATACCTAACAATTTTTTATCTCCAATTGTCTCAACAGCTTCCAGTACTTTTGCGTTAGTTGCCTTTCCATAAGGAACAACTAATAAAACATAATCACATAATTCAACTAAAATACGAGTATCAGCTGAGTCCATTATAGGCGCCGAATCAACAAATAAATAACGATCAGAATATCGCGAAATTAAGTCCATCATTAAGTCTTTCATCTTTACAGATGTAAAGTATTCCATTGATGTTTCTCGTGTACTTCCAGCCGCAATTACTCTTAACCTTTTAATTCCGCTTTCTTGTAATATGGAATCTACAGAAACATCATCATTTTCAAGAAGATCTGTTAACCCTTTTGATCCATTAAGATGTAATTTATGATGGAGTTTAGGATCGCTTAAATTACAATCAATTATCAATGAAGTTTTACTTTCATCCAAAGAGAATGCCGCAGCTAAATTAACCGCTGTCATTGTACAATGGTAGCCAGGAACGCAAGATGTAAGCATTACACTTACATTCTTACCGTGACTTTTTTGTATGATTTTCGTTCTAAGTCCGCGATAGGTATCAGCAATTTTTTTATCTTCCATGTCTGAATAAATTACATTGAGCTCAGAAAGTTCCTTATTCTGATACAAATTATTATTTCTCATTAAAGCTATTTCTTTAACTGACTTATTTGTATTAACGGGTGTAGTCACGTTTGTCCGAATAACAGAAATATCTCTTACATTGGATTCATGAGCCTTTAAGTTATTTGAACCAACAACAGTTAACCCTTTACTTCTTGATTTATTCAAAGCATCTTCAATCTTGCTCATTAAAATTTCCCCGTTAACTTAAACCAAGCAGCACAGCCATATATGGATATAACTGTAAACATACCAACACTAATCATAATTAAACTTTTTCTCTCATCATGACGTTGGCTAAAGTTAATAGTTTTTCGGAATTCAGCTAAAACAGGCAATTGCATCTCTGTTGATAATATTTGTGAAAAACGTATTCTTGGATCAACTTGCAATAGCATAAAAATAGCGCCTACAGGAATTAATACTCCTAAGATAAGACCAGCAAGAGCAAAATGTAAAAATCTTAATCCAGTTGGAATAAGAGGAATTTTAGCTGGCTCTTGAATTTCAAATGTTAAACCTGAACGTTCTTCATCAAGACTTTTAGATACCCGCGCGTTTTCACGGCGCCGAAGAAGATCTTGATAAATGGTCTGATTAACTTCATAGTCTCTCGTTAATTGTGATAATGCAGCCTCTCCATTGTGGATGTTTCTTGCTCTACTTAATTCGGTCTTCAGCATTTTTTCTGTTTCAATAATTCGAGCTTTTAACGTGACCATTTCAGTTTCAGTTGCAGATGCTTTACCTCTTAATTGCTGATAAATCGGATTAAGTAAGATTGATTCATCAACAAATCTACCTCCTGATTTTTTTGCGTGGAGTTTAGCTTCTTTACGTCGTTCTATTTCATCATTCATCGACTTTGTTAAATCAGTTATCTGATGATTAAGTTTAACAATATCAGGATAAGTTCCTGTGTAATCAAGCTTTAGTCTATCTCGCTTTTCATGTAATTCTGCAATTTGAGCCCGGATTTGACCTTCTTTAGACTGACTAATCGTAATAGCAGCTTCGCCTGATAATTGCTTATCTAAGGATTTACTTCGAATTTGAGCTTCACGTAAATCAATTTTTGCTTGTTCTAACTCTCTCTGAAAACGACTTATTCTTCCCGAAACCTCTAAACTCACCCCAGGTCGTGTGTCTAAGTTTTTTGTTCTAAAATCCCTTAAGTCATTTTCAACGTTAGATAAATTTTCAAGATAATCATTAACCTGTTTATTTATAAAGTCATAAGCAGCTTTACTTTCCTTGCTTTTAGACTTTTCACCTTCAAATATAAATAACTCGGCTAATCTTTTTGCTGTATGGTAAGCGCGAGAAGGAATATTATCACTATATGATATTTTTAGTAGACCTGCACCTATAGTTTTTATAGCGATTTGTTTCTTTAGCTGTACTTTTATTTGTTCTTTTTCGATATCCGTAGGATTTGATTCAAGCCATCCAACGTCATTTAATAGTTCATTCATAATGATTTCACCATGAATAATTTCTTTCGCATTTGCAGCGTGATCAACAGGCTTAGTCGTTTCTGCCCGACCCCGCATTAATGATTGTAAAATATTCGACTCATCAATATGAATAATTGAGAAAGATGTATATTTTTTAGGCCAAATGATGCCTGTGACTAGCAAAGTGATACTGATAATAAAAAATACTGTAAAAACAATATTTCGTTTTTCATAGCACTCTGCCACTAGTGCTTTGAAAACATCTTCAAATGGTAGTTGCATAACTGATAACCTAATCCTTACACTTAGTTAATTTATACAGAATTATATTAAAAAAGTCTTTCTGGCACAGTAATAATATCACCAGGACGTAGATCGATATTAGTCTCTACTTCGCCATCATTTAGAATATTTCCTAAATAAATACGAATAACGCGCACTTTTCCTTTAATTTTTCTATATAACTTTGTGTTATTCGCAGAAGCAAAATCATTTACTCCACCTGCATCCAAAACTGCATCCAGAACAGTCATTCCAGGTCGATAAGTTATCGAACGAGGTGTCACCACCGCGCCTGTTACACGTAAGCGAGTTAAGTATGTATTACTCTGTAATTCCGTTACCATTACGGTCACATTAGGATCACGAACAAATCGGGTAAGCTTTTTTCGTATATTTTTTGCAACATCCTCAGGCGCTAAACCAGCTGCCTTTACATCACCGACTAGTGGCATGGAAATTTTGCCATCTGGACGTACTGGCACCGTCACTGACAGCTCAGCATTCTTCCAGACATTGATGCGAATAGTGTCATCAACACCTATAAAATACTGGACTACATTTCCGTAGGTGTTCTGACCCTTAACTAAATTAGAGTTTGGTAATATAACATCGGACGCACAAGCACTTAGTAAAACTAAAGCTGCGAGTAAAAGGCTTAAATTTGACATATTTTTCACTATCCGCTCCATTGGATAAATATTGGTTCGACTAAAAATTATATACAAAGCTATGGATTGAGCTTAATATTGGGGGACAAGCATTTTACGAATAACACAAAGAAAGATCCATCATTTTTTGTAATTATTCTTCCGACTTCATGTGAAGCATACAATATAAAAATATTCAATTAAACTATAATATTAATTTAGCCTAATTATTGATGAAACAATCCCCCTCTTATGATGAATGCTATCGCTTACTGGATATTAATATTGATAGTAATTGGAAAGAATTGAAGAAATCATACAGAATTCTTATTCAAAAATGGCATCCAGATCGGTATATGGATGAGGAAAAAAAATCAAAAGCAACGGATAAAATACAAGAACTTAATGTCGCCTATCAAGTGTTATTAGATTATTATAAAATCTATGGTGCATTACCATTATCTGCTACAACTGCTACAACTGCTACAACTGCTACAACTGCTACAACTGCTACAACTGCTACAACTGCTACAACTGCTACAACTGCTTCAACTGCTTCAACTGCTTCAACTGCTTCAACTGCTTCAACTGCTTCAACTGCTTCAACTGCTTCAACACAAAAAGGGGAACATAAAAGTACATTATTTAAAGATCACTCTGATGTTGAAGTCCCGAATGGCCTCTTTAAATATAGCTTTGTTTTCATCGCATCAATAGTGACTGTTGTTATAATTTACCAATATTTTAGTGAGGTTTTTGAACCTCTAGCAACACCTTTTGACTTCCCTGAAGAAAGTCTGGCTAAGCAAAATCATATACAATTTAGTAGTCCGCACAAGAAAATCATAAGCAAAAATAAAAAGAAGGTTATAACTAAAAAGGTTACGTATTTCACTTACGGCTCAACCTTAGGAGAGGTTTTATTGTCGCAAGGACCGCCTGATCACACAGAAGGAGATATTTTGTTCTACGGTAAATCTGAAGTACATTTTTATAATGGTAGAGTTACGAATTGGCAACGAACTGAAGAGAACCCATTAAATGCACTAGCTATTATAATACCAAAAAAAGAAAAAATTAAAAAAGATGGCATTAAACTCCGGTAGCATTTACCTGGCACCTTGACCAAATACAACAACCTGCACTGTTTGAAAAATGATAGTTAAATCCAGAAATAAACTGTAATTTTTAATATAGTACAAATCATATTCAAGTTTATTACGCGTATCATCAATATTCTCACCGTACGGATAACAAATTTGTGCCCAACCAGATATTCCTGGTTTAACTATATGACGCAAGTCATAGTGTGGGATTTTCTCAATAAACTCTTTTACAAATTCAGGGCGTTCAGGTCTTGGTCCTACAAAGCTCATATCACCTTTCAAAACATTCAGCAGCTGTGGAAGCTCATCAATTCGAGTCTTTCTAATAACTCGTCCAATTAAAGTTACTCGTGAATCATTTTTCTTAGCAAACTGTGCGCCATTTTTTTCTGCATTTATTTCCATACTACGAAATTTAAGAACCGAGAAATCGTTGCCCGCCAAACCTACTCTTGTCTGCTTATAAAAAACAGGCTTAGTGCCAAAACTGCTTAACCATATTAAAATTGCTGCAGAAATGAAAATTGGACTAGTCAAAACTAATATAAACAGGCTCACTAAAATATCAAAAATACGTTTATTCTTGCTAGCTTTAACAAAACCAGGTGAAAAAATCATGATACTAGGATGAAGCACATCTAATTCAATATTTCCTTTTATCCGTTCAACAAAATTAAGTAAATCTCGAACAAATATTCCTTGCATCTTACAACCCATTAATTGAGCAGCAGGAAATCCTTGCCGTCTATCCGTCATAGCAACAACAATTTCATCAACATCAAGTTCTTTGGCTAAATCAAGCAAAGACGTTTTCACCTTAATAATTTTATTAGCATCAACATGAGCGACCGTTGAATCTACACAGATATACCCTAGTATTTCTTGACCTCTTTTTTGAGCTTCTTTTTCAAGCTTTTCGATTATTTTCGCTTTTTTACCTGCACCTAAAACAATGATTCGTCGTCTAAATAGCTCATTGTTATCAATGTTTTGAAATAGCGTCCGCGTGAATAAGATACCAAAAAATGCGATTAATATAGCAAACAAAAATACACCTCGACCTAAGAATAGATCTGGTGCGATATAGAAAAGTAACGTATTAGCAACGAAACCAAGGCCAAAACTAAGGAAAATACGAATCATCATACCAGAAAAATCATCAACGACATTTCTGGTATGTAGTCCCATCCCAGTCATACTTAGCCATAATACAAGAGCAAATGAAAATGCCTTTGGCATAAGTGGCCCTAGCAATATTTTGTCGCTAGGATCACCAAATGGATCGGAAAAACGTAGCTCAACAGCCAAATAAACTGAGAAATACAATACGATCAATTCAACGACAATAAGCCAGATAATCGATGATGGAATATAATGTTGAAAAAGTCTTAACATTTTACAGTCCTTGCTATAGAGAGCTTAAAATGTGTAAAAAATAGGCACTATTACTATTGTTCTAAGTATGTAATCCAAGTAAACAGCGACCAAATCTTGCAATTCATTAACCATCTTATAAAGTAGCACAAAAGCAACTTATAAAATAGTAAACATTCAAATCTTGCACATTTTAAAATAATTGTGGTAAATGTGAAGACTAAATTTAGATAAATTATTATAACTATTAATCATATTATAGAAGATTTTTAAAATACGATTCAGACTATACTGGAATATAATTTACCTCATTTAAATGCTATATTGATAATATATGTTTTTCACTATAATCATACCTACTAGAAATAGATCCTCAGACCTAAAAACATGTTTAAAACACATCAAATTACAAACATATTCTGATTATGAAGTGTTAGTTATTGATGATGGTTCAAATTTAAACACTGTCACTCAATATGCTGAGTCAATTCCCAGTGATGATAGGTTTAAATTATTAAATATAAATGCACCAACAGTAAAAGGATTAGGCGCATCAGTCTCAAGAAACATAGGTTTAGAAAACGCTAAGGGATTCTACATTACATTTTGTGATGACGATGATTATTGGACAGATAACAATCATTTATTAATTGCTTATAAAACACTTAATAATACAAATATTGATATGTACATTGCGAATCAAAATGCGGTTAGTTCAAATGGACAAGTTATGTATAATGATTGGTTTCCATTATTAACCGGTAAGACAAGTTCATATAAAAGTATTTCAACAGAAAATAACACATACTTGCTATCAACAAAGCAGTTGTTAATGGAGTCAGAAATCCCGCAACTAAATACTTTAGTTCTTAAAAAATCTATTTGTACAAAAATTAACGGCTTTTGGCAAGAACTTATGTACGTTGAAGATCGAGACTTTTATTTACGTGCTTTGGAACATTGTAACAATATCTGTTACAGAAAAGATATTGTAAGCCAGCACAATATACCTGATCCAAAAGTGATAAAATCAATATCCAATAGTATCTCTGAATACGAACAACATGTACTAATGATTTCTGTGCTAAATCATGTTTTAACAACCACAAATCGTAAAGAAATCATTCAGTTTTGTACAAAATTTCTTGGCTGGAAATATCGCAATCTTGCTTTAATAACTCAAAGTAAACCACAACTAATATTTGCAAGAAGCGCACTAATAAATTTATTTACTGTTAAATGGTTCTTATTCACACAGTATTTGAATATAAAATATATCATTAAGTTCGCATTTCGTATTAAATAAATCATGCGAGCTAATTATTATGTATAAAGTACTATTACTATCTCAGGATAACGACAATCGAAGTTTCTTATCGGTCACACGGTCTTTAGGAAAGCACAACATCATTATTCATACTGCATCATATAATAAATATTCATCAACAGTTTGCTCCCGATATATTAAAAAAAGATATTTTTTATCTGAATACTCTGCACATCCGGAACAATGTAAAAATGAGATAATTGAATTACTTAAGTTAGAAAATTATACTCTGGTATTACCCTGTGACGACCTTTCTGCCATTCCGTTACAACACCACCAGAATGAATTAGAAAAACATTCTATTATTTATACTCTTAACTCTAAAGCATACGATACAGTTAAAAATAAACATGAAACAACTTTACTAGCTTCGTCATTGGAAATAAACGTTCCCAAAAGCATTTTGCTTGAAAAACAAGTTCACATAAAAAATATTATTGACCAATTTTCATACCCAATAGTTTTAAAACCTCTATCTTCTTTTGATGAAAAAAGTTCAGAAAGACATAATGTAATCATTATTCATGATGAAAACACATTAAAAACTGAACTAAAACTAATGCTGTATAACTCTCCAGTCCAGATTCAGTCTTATTTTGATGGTACAGGAATGGCAGTTAGTCTGTTGAGTAATAATGGTGAAACTCTCATCGCGTCACAACACAAACGGGTACACGAACCTTTTACCGGAGGTGGAAGCTCCTATCGAACAAGTCTGCCAATAAATGATGAATTACTTAACGCAGCAAAAAAAATGATTAAAGCTCTAAAGTACACAGGTGTTGCAATGTTCGAATTCAAGTATAACCTCTCAACAAAAAAATGGGCATTACTCGAAATTAATGGCCGTTTCTGGGGTTCGCTTCCATTAGCAATATCAGCGGGTATTGATTACCCATATTTATTATTTTTAACTCTACTTAACAAACCGCTTCCTCTGCACAAAATAGTATACAAACCAAATATTTATCAACGAAACCTTGAATCAGATATGTACTGGTATAGTGATGCGATATTAAATAATTCCAAGGAAGAACTTCTTGCTCATGGTTATACATATAAAAAGCTGGCATTAGAGTCTATTCGATTATTAACATTTAGAGATAAAATAGACAGTTTCTCTCTGATAGATCCCTGCCCTTTTATTTCAGAAATTAAAAATATAATAAGCCACGTTCTTTACATTATATTTAAAAAAATACGACTAAGATTTTTTCGTAATAAATTTATTCGGCAGCAATATAAGAAAAAACTACTTTTAAAATTATCAAAAGCAAAAAGTATTGTTTTCGTTTGCAAAGGTAATATTTGTAGAAGTCCTTTTGCTCAACTAGCAGCCAAAAAATTATGGCCATCAATTTCAGAAATAAATTCTACCGGTTTTTATAAAAACATTAAACGTAGCCCACCTGAAATTGCTATTAAATCAGCATTTCAACTAACTATTGACTTATCAAATCATCGTTCTACATTAATCGACATCAAGCAAATTAAAAAGTCAGATTTGATTTTCTATTTTGATGAAGAAAATAGAGCTGAATTATATAAAGAATTCGCTATTTATAAGCATAAAATGTATCCTCTGAGTTTGCTTTCAGAGAATTTTTCTGTAGAAATCGAAGATCCTATCGATAAAAATGAAAGTGATTTTTTAGAAACATATCAGGAAATATATGATTTAATAAAAAATACAACGATCTGACATTTTCTATTATTCATCGTTACAATATAAGTGGAATTAATTTAAAAGGAAAAACGGTGAAAACAATATTACTTACTGCCGGAACTGGCTATATCGGTAGCCATACTTATATTCTATTATTGCAAGCAGGTTATAACGTTACAGTTGTTAACAACCTTCTGTAACAGCAATATTTCTGTCCTTGATAAAATTGAAATACTGGCCGGCAAAAGGCCGGAATTTGTAAATGTAGATGTTCGTGATGAAGTTGCAATAAGTACTCTGTTTGAAAAATACCCAATATATGTCGTGATTCATTTTGCAGGTCTTAAGGCTGTAGGTGAATCAGTTGAAAAACCTCTTCTCTTCTATCACAATAATGTTGAAAATTCACTTTGTTTATAGTTCGTCTGCAACAGTGTATGGTGATTCTGCCTCATTACCGATTACTGAAGACTTTCCTCTATCTGCAACAACCCTTATGGCCAAAATAAGTTGATATAAAAAAATAATACATATTATTTACAATAGTCAAATATTAAAATTAAGTAGAAATGGATCCACTGCAATTAATAAAATGTGAGGTGTTAGTAATCAGAAATAGTGATATCGAGATTAATTTCTTCACTAATATAATACATAATTTAACAAATTAAGACTGCAAGAAAACACATTTAATACTAATATTACTACATAATAAAAACGTAAATACAGAGTTGTGTACATAGCAAAAATATATTTCATAAAATTACAACTATTACTCAATGATTGTGGCTAATTATCAAGAGCAAATTCAAACTGGTAATATAGAAATTATTTTTTGTTGTTGTTCTAAAGGTAGTACCTCAAACCATAAAATACAATGATTTTGTAAACTAATATATTATCTATAAAGCCTTATTGTGTGATAACATTTCACAACATTTACTCACTTTATCAGTAGCCATAGAACGAAATTAAAAATATCTTTAAACAAATATTATTAATATTTTTGTGAGTATGCATTTGATACAGTAAAAAACAATATACTGACACAAAGAGTTTAAAAATCTCGTATTAAAATAAAAATTTAACTACGGCAAGATAATTTAATTTTTAAGTCAGGCTATATAACTGCCATTGTTTTGTAGTTTTTCTATTACCTCGTTATATTAGGATTTATGTGAAAAATCGCGTAATACATTTAGATATTGCAAAAGGGATCTCCATCATATTAGTTGCCTTGTATCACAGTAAAATAAAGTCAATTGCGCCAGACTTTATAAACTCAATGAGCCTTTTTAGAATACCCACCTTCTTTTTTCTATCGGGAGTGTTTTTTAATACATCACCCAATACTTATGCATTCTTGTGGAAAAAATCAGATACACTACTCAAACCTTATTTTGTTACATCGTTAGCTATTTTTATTATAGCAATCCTATTAAAAAAGGATCATTTAGCTTGGCAACTAAAAGGGATATTTTATGGTAATGGAGATACTATAGAATGGGTACCAATGTGGTTCTTACCTCACCTTTTTGCAGTATATTTATTCACATACTTTGTTTTCAGATTTACAAACATTCAAGAAAAATCTGTTTTCTATAAATGTGCTTTCGTAACTACTTTATTGGCAATTGGAATTCAATGGATTAGTACTTTTTGGTATTTACAAATTAGTTTGTCAGGCATAGAGATTACATTACCAGGGTTGCCTTTCAGCATTGATATAATTTTAATAAGCTCTGCATTTTTTATTGCGGGGGCGTTTCTAAAAAAAACGGTTATAAATTTTACCCCAAATTTGTATATATTTTCGATATCAATTCTGATGTTTTTTATAGTTTCGGTATTTACTGATGCACACATGGACTTGAATAAAAGAATTTATATTAACCCTATTCTTACTACAGTTGGTGCTGTATGCGGGATATATTTCCTAACATCTATCTCCTGTTATCTCAATAAAATAATAGTTTTAAGAAATATTTTACTAATTATTGGCCAAACAAGTTTATTTATCTTGATTTTTCATGACTTCATAGATACTCAAGTATATAAATATTTTATTAAATCTGAATTGACTATAGCCAATTATTGGTTTGCCATTATTGCATTTTTAATTAGTATCTCAATTCCGGTATTATTTAAAGCTATTGTGTTAAGAAGTAAATTGCTATCATTTGTCTATCTTCCAGTGAAATCTAAATAATACGAATTGCTAAATTAAGATAAAATGGTAGCAATGATAAATCAAGCTGAAAATACGGAGATAATTTTATATTTTTATAAATAACATAGCTAAACCACATAAAAACTAGCAATTTGGAATCATAAAATATATCATTTATGAATTTATATCGAAAAGATTACTTGTCAAAAAAAATACTATAGAAAGTCAGAATGACTTTTTTGTAACATTATAAAGATATATAGATTGCTATAAAAGTACACCTCTAACTTAGTTGTGATTTATAGTTATTAAACCACATGAATAACATATAGGAGCAATCTGTGAAAACAATATTACTTACTGGCGGAACTGGCTATATCGGTAGTCATACTTGTATTTTATTATTGCAAGCAGGTTATAATGTTGTAATTGTTGACAACCTTTGTAACAGCAATATTTCTGTCCTTGATAAAATTCAAACACTAGCCGGCAAAAGGCCAGAATTTGTAAAAGCAGATATTCGTGATGAATCTGCCTTGAGTGACCTATTCGATAAATATCCAATTTATGCTGTTATTCATTTTGCTGGTCTCAAGGCAGTTGGTGAATCAGTTGAAAAACCTCTTCTCTACTACCGTAATAATGTTGAAGGTTCACTATGTTTATTTGAACAGATGAACAAGCATAATGTTAAACGTATTGTATTTAGCTCATCCGCAACTGTTTACGGTGATCCTTCATCATTGCCGATTACTGAAGACTTTCCACTATCTGCAACTAATCCTTATGGCCAAAATAAGTTGATGGTTGAAAATATATTAAAAGATATCGCATATGCAGATAAAGACTGGCATGTTGTTTTACTTCGCTATTTTAATCCCGTCGGAGCACATGAAAGCGGCCTCATTGGTGAAGACCCAAATGGGCTCCCAAATAACTTAATGCCTTATGTTGCTCAGGTTGCTGTTGGCAAACTGCCGCATATTAATGTGTTTGGTGATGATTACCCGACTCATGATGGCTCAGGTGTTCGAGACTATATTCATGTAGTTGATCTGGCATCAGGCCACATTAAAGCGTTAGATGTCATTGATGATAAAGAAGGCTGTCAAATTTATAATTTAGGTACCGGCAAAGGATATTCGGTAATTGATGTAATTAAATCATTTGAAAAAATATCAGGCAATAAGATACCCTATAAAATTGCTGCTCGGCGCGAAGGTGATATTGCTGAGTGCTTTGCAGATCCCTCACTCAGTAAAAAAGTGCTCAAATGGGAAGCTGAATTTGGAATGGATGAAATGATTAGAGACCACTGGAACTGGCAGTCAAAAAATCCTAATGGATATAAAAACTGAACTATTTTTAATTAAGAAGCCTTATCTAACCGGTGCATCATACTAACAAGATCTGCCTCTGATCGGCTCAAGCCACACACATTTACAATATCATCAACACTTGCCCCTGTTTGTGCCATTCGAATAGCTTGTTCATAAGGTTGATTAGAAGAATTATAGAACTCAGCTGGTGCACTTGAACTAGTTTGTATATTTTCTTGAGTGCTTACCAATGCTGGACGTTTACGTTGTTGGCGCTCAATTTCTAGTACTCGCCCGCCTACGCCAACAGCTGCATTCGCTAATGCGCGTAGATCACGTTGCAGTAACTGCAGTGAGACTGATTGAAGTTGCTGTAGTTTTCTTTGACGTCTAAATGAAAACAAACTCATAACAAGAATTGCAACAACAGAAATCATTAATACATCTGATATGCTTAATAGGTTAAAAAATTGAGTAAGTTGTTCCATTGTCTTTCTCGCTGTAATAATAGTTAGTAATTTGAAGAGTTAACTTACGCTATACATACTCATCAATATTTTTGCCTGGACCATTTTCTACTTTATTTTTTTGTTTTTTATTGCGGTGTTGATCTTTTGGTGACTTTTCTTTTTGACCAGACTTCTCAACCTGCCGACTGGGCGGGGTTGGCCATAAGTTTGTAATTTTATCGGAAGTTCCAATATCTACCATTTTCCTATAATGGCTAGTTGTATTGCTTCTGCTACAAAGAAGCAACCTCCTGCCATTCCTCATCGGATAATAATTTATTTACATCAACCAGTATTAACAATTCATTTTCGCGACTTGAGACACCTTGAATATATTTTGAACTTTCGTCATTTCCAACATTAGGTGCTGTTTCAATTTCAGACATTTTTAAGTCGACAACTTCTGCAACACTATCAACTAATATACCTACAACATTGTTATTTGCTTCAACAATAACAATTCTTGTTTCATCGTCATTTTCTACATCAGGCAAACCAAAACGTCGACGTGTATCAATGACAGTTACAACATTACCACGCAAATTAATAATACCAAGAACATAATGTGGCGCACCTGGAACAGGTGCAATTTCAGTCATACGAAGTACTTCCTGAACCTGCATAACTTTGATGCCATATTTTTCACTTTCCAGGTGAAACGTTACCCACTGGATAATTGTGTCATCATTATCTTCAACCACATCATTCATTTAGTACTCTCCTGATTCCTTAAGAGGGTGACAGTATCATCGTCAACGTTCTGACACTTGCACCAGCCTAGCTTATATATTTGCATTTACTGTGCCAAAGACACAATATTGCCGTTTAATCTGTTGTTTTAGGCCCTTTTTCAAGCATGGTGGCGAAACCTTCGCTATTTAATAGAGCGCACATATATTCAATAACGGTTCCAGCCAGCCAACCGCGCGTGGTTTTTGACGTTCTCCACTTCACTTCATCTGATTTTAGCGTGATGACCTCACCAATACTGTCACAAGCTAATCCCCAGCGATAATCATCAATTAACACAATATGGTTAACTCTTTCTCGTGGATCGTCCCCTGCTAACAAGGCTAATTTATTAGTAGGTAACACCATTCTGGACGTATCAATGACGGCAATTTTATTGCCTAAATGCTGGAGAATACCCATATAAAAATCGGCATGGCCAGGCATTTCGGTGACTGTATCCGTCCACTTAATGACGCCACATAATTCCATCAGGGGAACTGCCAGTTTTAGCCCTGCAACCTCAAAGAGTAATACCTGAAAAGGCCCATCAGCCCATGCAGGTATAGTCGATTCAGAGTCAGCTTCTACCGGAGTTTCAATTTTAGTTTCAACAACAACATCGTCCTGAATGTAGATCTCAGGTATTTCAACTTTCTGTTCAACTTTTACTTCCGGAATAACTTTTGCTTCGACAATCGTTTTTACTTTAGCTATTTCAACCTCAACGTCAGGTTTTATATCCGGTACAACGTGTTCAGTTTCAACTTCTGTTTCAGCTAGCAGGGAATCTAAAAATAAAGATATGGCGAGTTTTTCATCAACCAGTGTATTTGAGTTATTAGCCATATTATGAACTCACCAACTTTAGATGTCTTTCTTGTTTAGAGTTGAGTAAATAAGTTAACAAGGCATCATAAGCTTTTGAGCCCCGGGTTGATTTATTCATTAACGAAATAGGCAATCCCAGACGACTTGCTTCACGGAATTGGGTATCAACAGGAATAACAGAATCCCACACAGCATCATTATATTTTTCGCGTAACGCACGTAAGCTTTCAGATGATGCCCGGGTACGACGATCAAACATGGTGGGAACGATGGTTCTGTGTAACGGTGTTTTTCGTGATTTCGTAATCATCTCGAGGGTATTCATCATACGATCTAACCCTTTTAATGCTAAAAATTCAGTTTGTACTGGTAATAGCAAACTGTCACAAGCGGCTAATGCATTAACCATCAATATACCAAGCATCGGTAAACAATCAATTAAAATGTAATCAAAATGTTGCTCTAGTGCAGTCAGTGACTTTTTTAACACCAATCCTTTACCTTGTTGTGAGCCAAGCTGCCGATCTAATGTTGCTAATGCTGTTGATGCAGGAAGAAGAGTAAGTTGTTCTACTTTTGTTTTCGTCAAAACAGATGAAACATTTTCATAGGTAAAATCATCTAACTCAAACAAAGAATAAATACTGCGCGGCATGTCATCAGGATCAAAACCAAAGTAAGATGTCATCGAGCCCTGCGGATCCATATCAACCAGCAAAACCCGAGCCCCCTGCGTGACTAAGTGCCCTGCGAGCGAAACAGCGGTGGTTGTTTTACCTACACCACCTTTTTGATTGGCAACAGCCCAAATTTTCACAAACCACCTTCATTTTTTGCTTTGTTACGAGTTGATGATGATACACCCTCCTCTTTAGCTTGGCTGGTATTACGGTCAATTTCTGCTATTCGGCGCGCGTTTTTATCAGCAAGTATCACTATTTTAACTCTGCGATTTCGTAATCTACCTGCTGCAGTTGAATTGCTCGCAATGGGTCGATATTCAGCATAACCAATAGAAGATAGACGACGCGGATCGACACCATAATTTGTAAACAGATGAACCACACTCGCAGCACGTGCTGCAGAGAGTTCCCAGTTTGAGGGAAATAATTCATTGTTAATAGGTATGTTGTCAGTATGTCCCTCAACATCAACTGAATTAGGTAATGTTTTTAATACAGCCGCCAGTGCTTTTAAAGCAGGAAAGGCGTCTTCTTCGAGTTCCGAATCCGCACTGGAAAATAAAATCTTGCTGTTCATCTCGATTTCTACCCACAGCTTATTTTGGGTAACTTTAATTAAGCCTTTATCAATCAAAGGTTGAATAGATTTGCTGACGGTCTCAGCAATTTGTTTCATTTCTTTTTCATAAGTACGTTGTGACTTGGGTAAAATTTTAATAGGCTCGATAATTTCATTAGCAGGTTTTGAACTGCTAACCACTTTGTTTTCTTTGCCTATTTGAATTGGATCTGGTGATTTAGGTGCAACTTTAAATGCGTCGGTCATTGTGTCTGCCAGTACTCGATACTTACCTTCGTTCACTGACGAAATGGCATACATCACAACAAAAAAGGCAAATAATAACGTGACAAAATCAGCGTAGGACACCATCCATCGATCGGTGTTTTCTGATTCATGGGAAATGGATTTTCTTCTGGCCATCATTCATACCTGATAATAATTAGCGTAGAAAACCTAATAATTTAGTTTCTATATTTCGTGGGTTTTCACCTTCAGCGATGGAAACTAAACCTTCGACAATCATTTCATTAAAATGAGCACTGCTTACAACAATGCTTTTTAATTTGTTAGCGACTGGCAAAAAAACTAAATTTGCTAAAGCAACACCATAGATCGTGGCAACAAAGGCAACAGCGATACCACCTCCTAACTTACTAGGATCAGACAAGTTACCCATCACCTGAATTAAACCCAGTACTGCACCGATAATACCGATAGTAGGACTATAGCCTCCCATGCTTTCAAAAACACGCGCCGCTTGAATATCAAAATGTTCACGAGTGTGAATATCAACTTCCATGATGGTTCTAATCGCTTCTGGTTCACTGCCATCAATAAGTAACTGTAACCCTTTTTTTGCGAAAGGATCACTTTCGGCATCTTCAAGATTTTCTAATCCTAAAAGTCCCTCACGTCGCGCAATGTTACTCCAGCTAATTATTTTACTAATGACTGCTTCGCTATCAAATTGTGGTGTACTAATCGTCCACCACAACATTTTAATCGCACGAAGAAAAACCTGTAGTGGTGACTGCAGCATTACAGCACCTAATGTTCCACCAATAACGATTAATGCTGCTGGCCCATTAATTAAAGTCGATATCGCCCCCCCTTCTAGCTGTTGGCCAACTAAAATAGCCGATACACCGACAATCAATCCTAAAATTGTTAAAAAATCAATTTTCATATACGTTTAATTATTGCTTGTGAAAAATCATGAATATCTAACACTTTGTCTGCAAGACCACCATCAACAATGGCAGCAGGCATTCCATACACAACACAACTCGCTTCATCTTGAGCCCATATTTCTGATCCTTGTGCTCTTAAGGTGCGTGCACCTTCACGGCCATCTGCTCCCATTCCTGTTAAAACAATCGCTAATGTTTTAGCCGGAAAAACATTGTTAATTGAGCGAAAAGTAATATCAACCGAAGGTTTATAGGTTAAGCTAGGTTCACTTTCGATTATACGAATTGTGGCATTCCCTGCCCGTCCTTCAACTAACATCTGTTTTCCACCCGGAGCAAGTAAAGCAAGCCCCGGTTTTAGTTTGTCGCCATCTTCAGCTTCTTTAACTGAAATTTTGCAAAGCTGATCCAACCTTTTAGCAAATGCCGGAGTAAATGTTGCAGGCATGTGTTGAATCATTACAATTGGTTTTGAAAAGTCAGCCGGTAAATCAATCAGAACGTTTTGTAAAGCTAATGGCCCGCCAGTTGATGTACCAATTGCAACCAAATCAATTCCGCCTGATTTGCTTATATTTACAGCTGTTCTTTTAACGGGTGCTGCAGTCGAAACTTTAGTTGCTGATGGTATTGCTGAAACAGGTGATATTTTTCTCAGCGTATGTTTTTTTTGTGCAATTGCCCGTACACGCTGACAAAGTAATTTTTTAGCTTCGTTTCTATCCTCAGAGATATCCTCAAAACGTTTGGGTAAAAAATCTAATGCCCCCGCTTCAAGTGCCTCCAATGTGGCTTTTGCACCTTCAGTTGTAAGTGATGAAAACATGACAATAGGTATTGGATTTGATGCCATAATTTTCTGTGTTGCTTTAATTCCATCCATGACCGGCATTTCTATATCCATTGTTATTACATCCGGTTTTAATTCTGCTGCTTGATCAATTGCCTCCTGACCATTAGCTGCATCACCAATGACTGTTATTAATGGATCTTCTTCCAATATTTCTTTTACCCGACGCCGAAAAAAACCGGAGTCGTCTACAACCAAAACTCGGGTTGTCATTTATATATCCTCTTAATTTTTATTATCATCAATGTAACTAAATTTTACGCATACATTTTCATTAATCCAGGAATATCTAAAATAAGAGCGATACCACCATCACCTGTAATCGTTGCTCCAGCAAGTCCTGAAATACCATGTAACATTGCACCCAAAGGTTTAATGACGACTTCTTCCTGTCCAATTAATTCATCAACAATAAAGCCAACTTTTTGTGTTCCGATGTGTACCACAACGACGTGTCCTTCTTTGGGCAGCGGTGCATTACTTTCACCGTTGACAAGCCAGTTGTTTAAATAATAAAGAGGTAATGTTTTTCCCCGAACAAGAACAACCCGTTTGCTATCCATGATATTTGTTTTAGTAAGATCAAGGTGGAAAATCTCACTAACATTCACCAGAGGTAAAGAAAACAATTGATCTTTCAAACGAACCATTAATGTTGACATAATCGCAAGCGTTAAAGGTACTTTAATATTAATGATCGTACCTTTACCTAATTCAGAATCAATCTCGATCGAACCGTTTAATGAAGTGATACCTGTTTTCACCACATCCATCCCAACACCACGACCGGAGATATCTGAAATTTCTTTTTTGGTTGAAAAACCCGGTGCAAAAATCAGGTTATAGCATTCAATATCGGTTAATCTTGATGCAGATTCTTTATCATGTATACCTTTACTAACGGCGATACCTCGTAAAATGTCAGCATCCATACCACCACCATCATCAGCAATTGAAAGCAAAATATGATCACCTTCCTGTGATGCAGATAATGTAACGGTACCCTGAGCTATTTTGCCATTACTTACACGCACATCAGGCATTTCAATCCCATGATCGACTGAGTTACGCACTAAATGCACTAATGGATCGGCGAGAGCCTCAACAAGATTTTTATCTAAATCTGTTTCTTCTCCTATCATTTCCAGTTTTATATCTTTCTTTAAGCTACGTGCTAAATCGCGTACAACGCGAGGGAAACGACCGAATACTTTTTTGATTGGCTGCATGCGTGTTTTCATTACAGATAATTGTAAATCAGCCGTCACTAAATCCAGATTAGCGATGGCCTTTGTCATTTCTTCACCAGCTGCATCACCACCCTCTGAACCTAATCGCGTAATACGATTACGCACCAATACCAGTTCACCCACCATATTCATAATTTCATCTAAACGGCTGGTGTCAACACGCACGGAAGTTTCTGCGGCAGGTTTTGTATCTTTAGCTGGTTTAGCTTTTGTTTCCTTTGCAGGTGTGGTTTCTTTGGTTGCTGTTACAGATGTTTCTTTTTTAACAGGTGGTGTGATTTTTTCAACTGCTTTGGTTTCTTTTACTGCTTCAACTTTTTTAACCGTATTATTTTCTTGCTCAGTAGAACTAGCTGAGAAGGATCCTTTACCATGAATATCATCTAATAGAGCTTCAAATTCATCTTCTGATATTTCATCATTCTTTTTGTTTTCTTCGTAACTGCCTGTAGCAGGTTTGTTTGTATCAGGTGTTGCGCTATCAACAGAAAATGAGCCCTTACCATGAATATCATCTAATAGAGATTCAAATTCATCTTCTGATATTTCATCATTTTTTTTGTTTTCTTCGTAACTAGCACCGACAGGCTGCTCATTTTCTACAGGCGCTTTACCATGCAATTGATCTAATAAAGCTTCAAACTCATCATCTGTAATTTCATCTGACGATGATTTGGCTTTTTTAGCTTCAGCTTCATCTAACATTGCTTCAAATTCATCATCAGAAATATCTTCTGACTCAACTGAAGAAGTTTCAACCGGTGCAACAGACTCACTTGCTTCTTCTTCTGAAGTACCGGAAATAATGGCTTCTAATCGACTTAATAATAATTGTTCAGCTGCCTGTGGTTCTTCACCACTTCGTAATGCATCAAACTGATCATTTAATACATCAAGTACGGGTAAGACGGTATCCATGAGATGATTGTTAATCGTAATCTCATTATTACGTAACATGTTAAAAATATCTTCTGTACGATGACAAATCGCAACCATGACATCAATGCTGAGAAAACCAGCACCGCCTTTAATAGTGTGAAATCCACGAAAGACGGCATTTAGTAATTCTGAATCATCGGGACTATTTTCGAGTTCTACCAACTGCTCATTCAGTTGCTCAAGAATTTCTCCCGCTTCAATCAAAAAATCCTCTAATAGTTCATCATCCATAGTAATATCATTCCAACTTGAAAATTAAAAACCTAAACTTGATAACAAATCATCAACTTCATCTTGTCCTGAAACCGTGTCCTTATGTGCAATCCCGGGCACAGGTGGTCCATCAAGTGATGTTGCACTCCCTTCGGTTTCGTTTACCTGAGGAGCACCAGTAATTTGAATTAAACCAACCAATTTGTCTTCTACTTCGCCAACCAGATTAATGACTTTTTTAATTATTTGACCGGTCAAATCCTGATATTCCTGAGCAAGCAAAACCTTGGTTAAATGGTCTTTTACTTTTAAAATTTCATATGTATTTACAAAAAAATCATTAATATCTCTGCTTAATTGACGAAATTGATCCGCCGATAATTCACGATTTGTAAACTTCTGCCATGTAGCATGCAAATCTAATGCCTGTTCATTAAGCTTATTACAAATTGGGATAGAATCTTCGATCGCTTCTAATGTAGTATTGGCAGCTTCATCCGTTTTCGAAATAACATAGTTCAATCGTTCTCTGGCATCAGGAATACTTTTTTCAGCCATAATGTTAATCGAATCATCAATACCAAAATTAGAAATGGCATCATGCAGTTCACGGGTTAACTTACCCATATCCTGATACAATTCTGTTTCACGAATTGTAGTGAGCTCATCTATAATTTCTATAGCATCCTCTTCATTCCCTCTTTCCATACAGGCTAAAAGATCTTTTACCCGGGCAATGTTATCGTCCGTAATTAGTTCATTCTCTTCAAGCATCGTTAAAAACCTCTTACACCATTAACCAATTCGGGCAAAAATCTTTTCCAGTTTTTCTTTCAAAATCAGAGCTGTAAAAGGTTTCACGATATAACCGTTGACACCCGCCTGAGCCGCTTCAATAATCTGTTCTTTTTTCTGTTCTGCAGTCACCATAAGTACCGGGATGTTTTTTAGATTTTCATCAGCATCGGCCCTTACAGCTTTAAGTAAATCTATACCCTGCATACCTGGCATGTTCCAGTCAGTCACCAACAAGTCAAAATTTCCTGATTTCAACATAGGCAAAGCAGTCAAGCCATCATCCGCTTCACTGGTATTATTAAAACCTAAGTCACGTAGTAAATTTTTAATTATTCGACGCATTGTAGAAAAATCATCTACAACAAGAATTTTCATATCAGTGTCCACAAGTTATCCTCCGCAGTACACATTTAATTGATTGATCCATTAGCAATAATTAAAACCATTGCGACAAAGGAGATCAGTTTTGTTATTGAAGTTATCGGCCAATTTAGTAAATTTCTTGAGGAAAAGAAGCAAACTAAAAGAAAAAAGAGAGAAAATGTCTTAAGAAAATACTATTGGAGTGCTATTGAGAGGTGATTGATCAATTATTAAGCAGTACTACAAATAAAAGTATGGATAAATAATAAACAGAAAGTAGAAAATAAGAAATTAAGCTGGTTTTGCCATACGAGATTGTAAACGAATGATAGCTTGACTATGAATTTGACTAACTCGTGATTCACTGACTCCCATTACGGCACCAATTTCACGAAGATTAAGCTCTTCATCGTAGTAAAGTGCCATAACTAATCTTTCACGTTCAGGAAGACCAGCAATTGCTTCAGAAAGTAAACGTTGTAAATCATCTTTGTGTAAACCATCCAGTATACCGGGGGTATTATCAGACATGCTATCAAGCATTGTTTCACCCGTTGTTGCACTGGTATCGTCAACACTAAGTACTTTATGGTAACTATTGTCCTGAAGGATTTTGTAGTACTCACCTAAACTCATATCGAGTGTTTCGGCTATCTCTACGTCACGAGCATCACGACCATGTTCATTTTCAATTTCGCGAACGGCTTCTGCAACTTCCCGTGCTTTACGATGAACAGAGCGAGGAGCCCAGTCATTTTTACGAATTTCATCTAACATAGAACCACGAATTCTGATTCCGGCATAGGTTTCAAAACTTGCACCTTGAGTTTCATCATACTTTCCGGTGGCTTCTAATAAACCAATCATCCCTGCCTGGATCATGTCTTCAAGCTGTACACTTGCAGGTAAACGATTAATCAAATGACAGGCAATACGCTTTACCAATGGCGCGTGACGTTCCACCATATCATTAGTGTAGTTAGGTTGTTGTTGTGCATATGCCGCTATACCGTTCATGGCAGTACCTCCAATGTTGTTCCTGACACTAACCTTTCCACAAAAAACTCAAGGTGTCCACCCGATGCCGTGGGTGCAGGCCAATTGTTTACCTTTTTTGACAATGTTTGGAATGCCTGAGCGGAACGACTGCGAGGAAAGGCTTCTACGACGGCTTTTTGACGCTTTACAGCCTTCTGGAGATGCTCATCATAGGGGATATGACCGACATATTCTAAAGCCACATCAAGAAAACGATTAGAGACTTTTGATAATTTATCGTAAACCTCACGACCTTGTTGAGGACCGGAAACCATGTTCGCTAAAATATGGAATTTAAATATCCCCTGTTCTTTGCTAAGCAATTTAATCAGTGCATACGCATCGGTAATGGATGCAGGCTCATCACAAACGACAACTAAAACTTCCTGTGCAGCACGTGAAAAGCTTGTCACGCTATCTGCAATACCCGCAGCAGTATCAACCAGTAAAACATCAATATCATGACTCAATTCGCTGAACGCACTGACTAATCCGGCATGTTGTGCTGGAGTTAATTCAGCCATATTCTTTATACCTGATGATGCAGGTATAACTTTAATACCATGCGGGCCATCTAATAAAATCTCTTCTAAATCACATTCACCGTTCATCACATTTGATAAGTTTTTATCTGAATGCAGACCCAGCATGACATCAATATTTGCTAAGCCCAAGTCAGCATCGAGAATGGTGACATTTTTACCTTGTGTTGCGAGAGCAATCGCAAGATTCACTGTAACATTCGTTTTACCAACACCGCCTTTACCGCTAGCAATTGTTATTACACGAACTGGATGTGGTTTTGCCATACGTCTTAATCCTGCGGCCTGGTCAATGTGTGTCGAATCTGGTGTAAATGCTATTATATCAGCCCCGTCCATTAGCGACCATACCACCTATAGTTAATGAAGTCGCCTCATCAAAGGCGCTTGTGGATGCCATATGTTGCATGACGGAAACACTTCGACTCACAATACTATGAGCTCGTGCTAAGTGAATATCTTCAGGTACTTGCTGACCATCACAGAAGTATGAAATAGGTAAACCATTTTCTACAGCAACAGTAATCGCACCGCCCATACTGGTTGTCTCATCTACTTTCGTTAAGATACATCCTGCTAAATTCATTTCTTTAAATTTATCACCTGTCTCGGTTAATACGCCACGCTGACAGTTAGTTGCGAGCGTTAAATATGTTTTGATTTTTGGCAAACCTTCTGCCTGTAACATCGCAAACTGTTTGTTTAATAACATATCACGCTGACTCATACCTGCCGTGTCGATCAATATTAATTCTTTATCCTGAAGACTATCCAATGCTTCACGTAAACTGTCTACATCACCTGTTACGCGCATGGGTACACCCATGATACGAGCGTAACTACGTAACTGCTCATGTGCTGCAACACGATAATTGTCAGTGGTAATCAGAGCAACTCGATGCGGCCCATGTTTTAGAGTATAACGTGCTGCCAATTTTGCGATAGTTGTTGTTTTACCAACACCTGTGGCACCAACTAAGGCAACAACGCCTCCTTTTTCAATAATTTCATTATCAGAAACCGGGATGCGATGAGCTAACTCGCCTAATGCCAAGCGCCAGTTGTGTTCAAAATCCTGTTCTTCATTTACTTGCGCTGCAATATCTTTTGCAAGCCTAGGACTTAATCCTAAAGACATTAAACGTTGTAATAAACGTGCGCGTAATGGATGGTATTGAACTTCTTTACCCCAGCTCAAACCAGATAATTGATTAACCAATAATCCTCTTAATGATTTGAGTTCAGACTGCATTTCCATAAAGGCTGGTTCTTCTGTCCAGAGGTGCTCATTATTATGGGTTGGTTGTTTTGTCTTGTTGCTAGCGAAGATTTCGTCTGATTTATATTGGTCTGAGCTCTTTTGTACTGAAGCTGCCGGTATGTTTCTTCCGTAGCGGATGTCATCTAATGCTGCATCACGATTTCGTTGTGCAATATGTGTGCGTGTTGATGCATCATCTTCTTTAATAAAAGGATTTGGATTTTTTGTAACGTTGTTTGTTTCAGGTTCATTAATTAATGATTCGTCATAATCAATAGCAGCAACAATTTCAACCCCTTCATCAATACGGTTATTTGATAAAATAACGGCATCTGGACCAAGAGTCTCACTCACCTTGCGTAATGCGGTTCGCATATCATCAGCTACAAAACGTTTTATTTTCATCTTACCCGGCCCCTGTTATTCAGACTGTTATCAGTCCAAGCCTATATCATAGTGTGCCGATTCCTTCTGTATTCTATTGACCTACAGTGGCGACAATTCGAATCTGTTTGTCGCTAGGAATCTCGTTGTATGACAGTACGTGTAAGTTTGGAACCGTGTGTCGCACAAATCGCGCTAACATGGTTCTGATTAAACCGGATACAAGAAGTACAGCTGACTGCCCCATGGCTTCCTGTTTTTGAACGCTTTCCTGTAATGCAGTGAATAAACGTTCTGCTAAACCCGGCTCAACACCACCTACTCCGTCTGCCTGTATAGCTTGATGCAACAACTGTTCCAGATTTGGATCCAAGGTAATCACAGAGAGCTCAGCCGCCATACCATTGATTTGTTGGACGATCATGCGTCCTAAAGAGGTACGAACAGCGGTAGTTAATTCGTCAGGATCCTGACTTCTGCTCGCTTGTTCTGCCAATGTTTCGGCGATCGTACGAATATCTCGAATCGGAATTCCTTCAGCCAATAAGCTTTGTAATACTTTAACGATAACGCCCAAATTCAATGTATCTGGAACAAGGTTTTCAACAAGTTTTGGTGCAGACTCTGCTAGCTTATCAAGTAAATGCTGTACTTCTTCATGACCAAGCAATTCATTGGCATGAGTTTGTAGCAACTGGCTTAAATGTGTCGCAATCACCGTATTAGAATCAACCACGGTATAACCTAAGGTCTGCGCCTGATCTCGTTGTGAACTGTCAATCCACTTCGCTTCTAAACCAAAGGCAGGATCCTTGGTATCGGCACCGGAAATTGTGCCATAGACCTGACCAGGGTTAATCGCCATGTCTTTGTCTGGTTGAATATCCGCTTCACCAACACTCACTCCCATTAATGTAATTCGATAACCATTCGGTGGGAGTTCAAGGTTGTCTCTAATGTGAACAGCCGGAACAAGAAAGCCTAATTCCTGTGATAACTTTTTACGCACCCCTTTAATACGAGCCATCAATTGACCACCTTGATCTTTGTCGACCATAGGGATGAGTCGATAGCCAACTTCTAAACCAATCGTATCAACGGGGGTAACATCATCCCAACTAAGCTCTCGACTTTCAGGTGCTTGTTCTACTGTCTCAACAGGAACTTCTTTAATTTCAGGGTGCAACTGACGTTGTTTTATATAATAAGCACCTAAACCACACGTTAATGATAAAAAGAGAAATGCAAAATGAGGCATGCCGGGAATAACACCCATCACAGCAAGAACGACAGACGTTACAACTAATGCTTTTGGATTTTTAAATAACTGACTTAATATTTGTTCACCCATATCCTGAGTACTGGAAACACGGGTAACGATAATGCCAGCTGCGGTAGAAAGTAATAATGCTGGAATTTGTGCAACCAGACCATCACCAATGGTTAATAAGACATAATTTTTTGCTGCAACCGCAAATGTTAAATCATGCTGTAAAACACCGATCACTAATCCGCCCAAAATATTTATGATTAAAATCAGTATTCCGGCAACCGCATCACCCCGAACAAACTTACTGGCACCATCCATTGAACCATAAAACTCTGCTTCTGCACTGATATCATCTCGACGACGTCGTGCTTCATCTGCTTCGATCAGTCCCGCATTTAAATCAGCATCAATCGCCATTTGTTTACCAGGCATCGCATCCAGGGTAAAACGTGCGCTTACTTCCGATATACGTGTTGCACCTTTGGTTATTACAACAAAGTTGATAATGACCAAAATAGCAAAAACAATAATACCGACGGCATAATTACCGCCAATAACGAATTCACCAAATGCTTTAATAACCTGTCCGGCTGCATCACTGCCTGTATGTCCCTCTAGCAATACAACTCGGGTAGAAGCAACATTTAGTGCAAGCCGTAATAACGTAGTAACAAGTAGTATGGTTGGGAATAAAGAAAATTCTAATGGGCGTAGACTATAAATAGTCACAAGTAAAACAACTAAAGCAAGAGAAATATTAAAACTGAAAAACACATCCAACATGAAAGGAGCAAGCGGCACCACGATCATTGCCATCATGACCATGACTAATATCGGCGCACCTAAGCCATTTCGACTTATGGATTTCATGTTATCTAAAAAAGCTACTTGTTCTGCCACTCTGATTACCTTCATGCTCTAATATTTAATGCAGTGTTGCATCACGGTCATGGAATGGAACGGGCGTTGTCTATTTAAGATGCGCTATACCGTATGACTAAAGCATCCTTGCGGTAAACGATCTTAAATCGACGACGCCCTTTGCACTTCCTTACGTCTGTTCTTAATCATATATTTATAACTAAATATATTTACTTATCAAACTTCATATCTTCAGGGATAGGAAGATCATTCAACTTGTGTTCCTTCTTACGTTTATGCCAGTTACGATCTGTGCGTAATTTAAAGATGTATGCTAACACTTGAGCGACCGCTAAATACAATGCTGCCGGAATCTCTTCATCAATTTCAGTTGTATGATGTAAAGCACGTGCTAAAGGTGGTGCTTGTAAAATTGGCACCTCATGTTCTCGAGCAATCGTTCTGATTTGCATTGCAATAATATCGACACCTTTAGCGACAACAACCGGTGCAGCCATGTTTTCCTGATCGTATTTAATAGCAACAGAATAATGTTCCGGGTTGGTAATAATAACGTCAGCCTTCGGTACCTCTGACATCATGCGGCGTTGTGCTATTTCACGCTGAGTATTTTTAATACGACCTTTAACATCCGGATTACCTTCAGTATCTTTATTTTCATCTTTTATTTCCTGAAAGGTCATTTTTAACTGTTGCGTGAAATCATAAATCTGGAATGGCACATCAATTAAGGCAATTAAAACCAGTGCCGATGCACTTGCAAGAAATGACCAAATCAATAAGTTAACCATGTGTGGTAATGCCTGAACCAGTGGTTCACTGCCTAAGCCTAAATAAACATCGATTTGTGAATACAAAAATAAAACCGCAGTTGAGCCAATAATGAGAAACTTAACTAATGCTTTAATTAATTCGACAAAGCCTTTTTTAGAAAACACTCTCCCCATTCCGGTAACAGGGTTTAACTTGTCCCATTTGAATGAAAGAGATTGAGTACTAAAAGTAATGCCGCCCATCATTAATGGTCCTGCAACTGCGGCTAAAGTCATTAAAGCAAAAAAAGGCGCGATATAAATTAGTGCATCTAAAATTGCACTTTCGAGCATTACCGGCATTGCAGTAGTGTCAAAAATATTTTCACGGCTGATGTTTAAGTGCCGGTGAAAAAGATCGATAAAGTTTTTAGCAATACCTGGTCCGATAAATAAAATACTTGTACCCGCCATTAACATCATTAACATGGTATTTAATTCACGCGATGTTGGAACCTGCCCTTTTTCCCGGGCTTGTTGCATTTTCCGGGGGGTGGGTTCTTCGGTACGTTCCTGACCGGTATCTTCTGCCATTATTTAATACCTAATATATTTTGTATCAAATGATAAACTTCACTGAACAGAGAAATTGATTTAGGGGCAATATTAGGTAACGTCACCATGACTAAACTAAAACCTAATAACATCGTAATCGGAAAACCAATTGCAAAAATGTTTAACTGAGGTGCTGAACGGGTCATCACACCAAAAGCCAAATTAACCACTAATAATGATGCAATAGCAGGTAAAGCGATAGCCATACCACCGGCAAAGATATTTCCACCCCACTTCACTATTTGCATAAAATCATCGGCAACTAGACCCTGAGCAGAGATAGGCATTGTTTTAAAACTTTCAGCTAACACTTCGATTAAAACTAAGTGCCCGTTAATGGCGAGGTAAACTAACATAACAAAAATGGTATAGAACTGACTAAGGACAGGCGACTGTTGTCCATTTTGAGGATCTACCATCAATGAAAAGCCCAAGCCCATTTGCATGGCAACGATCTGTCCACCTGTTATCACGGCACTAAAAACAAGTTGTACTGCAAAGCCGATAATTAACCCGATAAGAATCTGTTGCGCAATAATGAGAATCGCTAAAGGACTAAACACATCCACTTCTGGTACAGGTAAAATTGGAACAAGAATCGACGTGATCGCCAGTGATGTCATAATCTTTACTTTAATTGGTACACTACGTGTTCCATAAACCGGCGCTGCAGAGACCATTGCTGACACTCTAAACAAAGGCCATAAATAGGTGCCTATGAGTGCAGTGATTTCTGTGGCAGAAACAATCACTTTTAACCGACCAGGTATGGAATATCTTGAATTAGCTGTATCGTATAATCCATTATTAAACGTAGCATCCATGGCCCGGCTAACATTAAAACAAAAAGAGTAACAACAAGTTTAGGAATAAAACTTAATGTCATTTCATTAATTTGAGTTGCTGCCTGAAACATACTCACCAGTAAACCAACAACCAAAGCTGGAATAAGAATAACTAACGTCAACATCAATAAAACATGTAATGCGTTTTGAAATATGGTTAATACATCTTCAGGACTCATGTCATTTCCTCTTACACATAAAAACTGGATGCTAATGTACCGATAATTAAATTCCAGCCATCAACTAACACAAACAACATTATTTTAAAGGGCAATGAAACAACCATTGGTGACAACATCACCATACCCATCGACATCAAAACACTGGCAACAACCAGATCGATAATTAGAAAAGGAATAAATAATAAAAAACCAATTTGAAAAGCAGTTTTTAGTTCACTTGTGACAAAAGCGGGAACTAAGATTGAAAATGGCATTTCAGCATGCGATACAAATTTGCCATGACCTGCGATTTTCGAAAAAGTCATAATATCTGTTTCACGCGTTTGACCAAACATAAAGTGCCGTAATGGTTTTCCTGCTGCTACGGCAGCGTCTTGTATATTCATTTTTTCAGCCAGATACGGTTGCAAGGCTTCATTATTAATACGATCAAAAACGGGCGCCATGATAAAAAAAGTAAGAAACAAAGATAAACCAATGAGTGTTTGCGATGATGGTGCCTGCATTAAACCAAGCGCCTGCCGCATAATAGATAACACAATAATAATTCGTGTAAACGATGTCATCATCATCAACGCTGCTGGCAACAACGTTAAAACTGTCATTAATATTAATATTTGAATGCTAACAGTGTACGACTGCTCACCATTCGCTGCAGTTGTAACCGTGATGGCTTGCAAACCTACGTCAGCAAAAACACTTTGCAGTGGCACCAAGCCCAATAGCGTTATCACAATAAGTGACACAATGCCTTTTAGACTTATTTTCATGCCTTGCTCCGGCTTTTAATCGCAGCATGTAATTTTTCAGCAAAACCGGAAGAGACTTTTGAATTTGTTTGATTTGAACTTGCTTGTGATTCAATCGGTTTGTCCATTACATGTAATGTGCGTATTTCACCTGGTGCAACACCAACAAGTAATTGAGTTTCACCTGCCTGAACCAAAACAATACGTTCACGTTGTCCAACTGAAATGCCGCCAAGTACTTTTAAGTTACCTGTTGTTACACCATTCATGTTTCCCATACGGCGCATGAACCATGCCATACCAAAAACCAGGGCAACGACGACGAGTAAGCCGAAAAACATTTGTAGATAATTACCAACACCAATAGGTTCATTAGTGAGAGAAGAAATAACTTTTTTTTCAGTTGCCGCGTAACTGATTTGTGCAATCAAAAGTAAAAAAAAAGTAGTTAGAGAACGCATAAAAATAACCCTGCTATTTCAGTTTTTTAACTCGTTCAGCAGGACTAATAATATCTGTTAGTCGAATACCAAACTTTTCATTTACAACAACAACCTCACCATGAGCTATAAGTGTTCCGTTAACCACAACGTCAAGTGGTTCACCTGCCATACGATCCAGCTCAACAACAGAACCTTGATTTAATTGTAATAAGTTACGAATATTTATTTTTGTACTCCCGATTTCCATTGAAATTGTTACTGGAATATCTAAAATTACATCCAGATTAATATCTTCACCAGAAGAGGAACTGGACGTGTTTTCCAGTTTATCCAGAGTGACATTTTCTGCTCCTAAAGCTGAACCTGCCGTAGACTCTTTCATTGGCGTACCAGCCTCTTCCATTGCTGCAGCCCAGTCATCCATTGAATCATCGTTATCATCACTCATGATGTTCACCTTTTTGTTGTATATTTGTTGTACTTAATACTGCTAATTCTTTGTCAAACGAATGATCGACAGCTTCAATAATTTTTACTGCTTTGCTACCTTTTGATTCACCCACCTTGCCTCGCAACACAGGCACTTCTTCTGCACGTAAGGTCACCATTTCAGGCATACTAATAGGCAAAATATCACCTTCTCTCAGGTTTAATACATCAATAAGGGATATTTCAACTTCTGTTAAGCTGCATGACAATTTAACTTCAGCCTGTTTTATTTCTTCACGTAATGAGATAACCCAACGTTCATCCTTGTCAGCAATATCACTGGCAATACCTGCATCTAATAAATCTCGAATAGGTTCAACCATTGAATAAGGTATAGTGACCTGAAAATCACCACCTCCACCATCTAACTCAACATGAAAGGTAGAAACGATAACCACTTCGGTTGGACTGACTATATTTGCAAACTGTGGGTTCACTTCCATGCTGTTAAATTCAAAATTTACATGCATAACTGGCTTCCAGGCATTTTCTAAATCTTTGAAAGCATCATTTAATACGAGGCGAATGACACGTTGTTCAGTCGCAGAAAAATCTCGCCCTTCAATTTTTGCATGACGGCCGACACCTCCGTAATAATTGTCGACAAGTATAAAAACAAGCTTAGGATCAAAGACACACAGAGCCGAACCACGCAGTGGATGTATTTTTACAATATTTAAGCTGGTGGGAACAAACATGCTATGAATGTATTCAGAAAATTTAACCATTTGTACACCACTCACTGAAATTTCAGCTGAGCGACGTAACATGTTAAATAAACTTATGCGAAAACTACGAGCAAAACGTTCATTGATCATTTCCAGCGTTGGCATACGACCACGAACAATTCGATCATGTGACGCAAAATCGAACTCACGTGCAACACCATCTTGTAACTCAAGATCATTTTCTGTTTCTACATCACCGTCATCGACGCCATGTAAAAGCGCATCAATTTCGTCTTGTGATAACAGTTCGCTCGCTGACATTTTTAGTCCTTACTGCATTATAAAACTGGTAAAATAAATATTTTCAATTGGACCTGCAACGTGTCCATCCTGAGTCGCGTTCTCATCAGCAGTAACATTATGTGCCTCTTCTTTCTTATCTTTCTCTTCACCATGAGGTGCAGCATGGCCGACTGAAACAACAACTTTGTTAACCGTATCTAATAATTTCTTTTGTAGTGCTTCTTTTCCACTACGATCTTTAAGTTCATCATAACTTACGCCACTCAATACAATTAATATGTTATTTCTTATTACTGGTCGATATGAATTTACTATTTCTAATGCTTTTTCATCACGTGTTGCAATTTGCAGATCAACTTGCAAGTAACGCACTTTAGAAGTTGGATCAAAATTCACAATAAATTCTGGCACCATGGTCAAATATTTTATAGGTGCTTTTACCGTTTCTTCTTTTTCAGCTGAATCGGATGAAGTGCTTTCACCTTCACTTAAAAACCACCATGCAGCTAACCCAGCTAAATTCAAAACAACTAAAATAATTACAATTAAAAGAATGGGCGACTTCTTTTTTGAGTTGTTTACATCAAGTTCAAGTTCTTCTTCGGCCATTACAATTTATTTCCTGTGTGCAGGGCTTTTTTTGTTATTTACTGTAATGCAAAACACATACCAGTAATTCATAACAGCAACAAAGCCAATTAAAACAATAAGTTAAAAGATATAAATAAATGAACGCCAATGGTTTGACGACTTTAAAGGGGTACAGCATGACAAATTCATGACCCTAATTAACATTAGTGTTCAGAAAATAACCAATAACAATACAATTAGCGTCCAGTTATTATTTGAACAGATGCTCACGATAATGGCGTAATTCATTGATTGAATCACGGGTATCATCCAAAGCAAGATGAGCCCCGGACTTCACTACGCCTTTAGCCACTTCGGGGGCCCAACGCTTAGCTAACTCTTTAAGTGAACTCACATCGAGATTTCTATATAGAAAATAGTCCTCTAGTTCAGGCATAAGCCGCGCCATAAAACGCCGATCCTGACAAATACTGTTACCACACATTGGTGAAGCACCTTTAGGAACAAATTGACGCAAAAATTCTAATGTTTTCTGCTCCGCATCCCTGACAGTCAATGTGCTCTTTTTTACACGTTCAGTTAAGCCTGATTTACCATGCTGATTGGTATTCCACTCATCCATACCATGCATAATTTCATCACTCTGATGAATCGCAAGCATGGGGCCTTCTCCCAGTTCATTGAGCTCACTGTCTGTCACGATAGTTGCGATTTCAATAATGACATCATTTTGGGTATCCAAACCGGTCATTTCGAGATCTATCCAAATCAAATTATTTTTATCCTGAATCATAAAATTACCTTTATATTTAAACTTGCTAATCATTCTAGCAAACGCTAACCTGCCTGCCGATATTATTTATTTATTAAAATGGTTATTATGGAAACGTTTAGTATCTTATTTATTCTCGCTCTTTTACTCTCACTTATTGTCCAGCTTTGGTTATCAAATCGACAGTCAAATGCGATTCTCAGCAACCGAGGCGCCGTACCTGACGCATTTGCAGAACAAATAACGTTAGAGCAACATCAAAAAGCCGCTGATTACACAATGGCTAAATTGAATATCAATAAAATTGAGCTCGTATATGGCGCAATATTATTACTTGCCTGGACACTCGGTGGTGGTTTAGAGCTAGTCGATATCTCTATCCGGGCTTATGACTATGGTGAAATTATCACCGGCCTTGCTGTTATATTTAGCATCATGTTGGTTTCCGCCATTATTGACCTGCCTTTTACACTTTACCGAACCTTTAAAATTGAACAGCGGTTCGGCTTTAACCGCATGACCGCGATTCAATTTATTAAAGATATATTGACACAAACTCTACTTACTTTAGTTCTCGCAGTTCCTCTCATCGCAGGTATTTTGTGGTTAATGCAGGATGCCTCATCAATATGGTGGATTTATGTTTGGGCAGTATTACTCAGTTTCGGGTTATTAATCTCATGGATTTTTCCTACCTTCATCGCGCCCCTGTTTAATAAGTTTATGCCATTAGAAGATGAAGAATTAAAACAACGAATCACGACATTGATGGATCGTTGTGGTTTTGCGAGTAATGGTATTTTTGTCATGGATGGCTCTAAACGCTCGAGCCATGGCAATGCCTATTTCACCGGCCTTGGCAAAAATAAACGCATCGTCTTTTTTGATACATTACTCGAAACTCTTGACCCTAATGAAGTAGAAGCCGTACTGGCACACGAACTCGGACATTTTAAACATCATCATGTTCGTAAAGGTCTGATTTTGAATGCAGTAATGACTCTCGCCGGTCTCGCCATACTTGCATGGCTGATTAAACAGGATGCTTTTTATAATGCGCTGGGTGTGAGTCACGCTTCAACTTACATGGCATTAATTTTATTTAGTATGGTTATGCCGTTACTTAGCATTTATTTGCAACCGCTCATGTCATCGCTGAGTCGAAAACATGAGTTTGAAGCTGATGACTTTGCAGCAGAACAAAGCCAACCGCAAACATTAATTAAAGCTCTGGTAAAATTATATCGAGATAATGCAAATACGCTGACTCCTGACCATTTATACTCAGCTTTTCATGATTCACATCCACCTGCCCCCGTGCGTGTGGCGCATTTATCAGCTAAAATTAGCTAACACTTATCACAAAATTTAATACTAGGATTAAAATTTATGAGTCGCATATTCACAACCATTAGTCTTATTTTTATTTCTACACTGGTTAATGCTGATATCAAAAATGGGAAAGAGCTCCATGATAGCAACTGCACCAGCTGCCACATTTCAATTCAAGGTGGTGACGGCTCAGGCATTTATACTCGCGAGAACAACCGTATTGAAACTTATCCGGCATTAATTAAACAGGTAAAGCGCTGTCGGGACAGTCTTGGTGTGGCCTGGCCCGAAGATGATATTAATGATGTTGTTGAATATTTAAATACTTCATTTTATAAATTCAAAAAATAACGTTACCCTCTCAACCACACATGGCTGACATTGAACAATTACACGGTACAGTCATTGCAGCATTTCGTCGCTATACTCTAGTTAAAGATATAAGCAACGCATTAATTCAATGTCAGCAGCGGAAGTCTGTGGGTCAGGTTGTCTGTGGTGATAGTGTTCTCTGGCAACAAGAGGATGCTGAAACAGGCGTCATCACGGCAATAGAAAAACGCCATTCAATCCTGCAACGTCCTGATATTAATAATAACTTAAAAATTATTGCATCAAACATTGATCAGGTATTTATTGTTGTTGCCAACAAACCAGAACTTAATGAAGGCCTGATTGATCGCTATCTTGTTGCCGCTGAAAACAACAATTTAAACCCCGTTATTTTATTAAATAAAATTGATTTGTTTTCTGAGCAGGAATTTTTAGATTTAAAACAACGTTTACAGCTCTATCAGGATATTGGCTATCGCGTTATTTATACCAGCGCTAAACAGGAGCACGGATTAGATTCATTGACTGATCTATTAAAAGATAAAAATAATATTTTTGTCGGTCAATCCGGTGTGGGGAAATCATCATTAATCAATACTCTTCTTAAATCTGATGCGCGGATTGGTGAAATTTCTGAATCAACGGGTAAAGGTAAACACACAACCACTACAGCATACCTTTACCCATTAGACGATGATCAAGGTCATATTATAGATTCGCCAGGTGTTCGTGAGTTTGGCTTAATAAAATTATCTGAAGAAGATGTGTTTTATGGCTTTATTGAATTTAAACCCTATCTTGGCCACTGTAAGTTTAGAAATTGTTCTCACAAAAATGAACCCGGATGTGCATTATTAGCAGCTTTAAAAGATAAGAAAATTACTGAACAACGATGGAAAAGTTGCCATCGTATTATTGATTCGTTAACAGAAACCAGATTCTAATTCTCTGATAAAAAATTTAATGAGCAGCTTTTGCCGCTTTTTTATTGTCAATACTACCTTCGTTTTCAGTAATCGATTCAACGGTTGCTTTATTCATAACGATTATACTGATTCGTCTGTTAATCGGACTCTTAGGATCTTTTTTATTAAATAACACCGTTGATGCAAGGCCCACTACTCGACCTATCTGTTTCGCAGGCATTCCCCCTTTAACAAGCTCACGTCTGGCTGCATTTGCACGATCTGCTGAGAGCTCCCAATTACTGTACTGTTTACGAAGAACTTCACCATCAACGGTTTCATATTCAATAATTCCTTTACCAAAGACAGATTCATCCGTATGGCCGGTAATACTAATTTTATTATCGACATTTTTTGCGATAGTTTTTGCCACTTCACTTAAAATCACTCGGGTATAGGGTTTTAATTTTTCACTGCCCGAAGAGAACATTGGGCGTTTCTCTTTATCTATTATCTGAATACGTAAACCTTCAGGAATTATCTCTAATAGTAACTGATCCTTAAAGTCTTTAAGCATTTCACTTTTTTCAATAGATTTTTTTAATTTGATTAATAGTTGATCAAGAACAACTTTTTCTTTCTCAATTTCTATTTTTTCTTTAATTTCTTCAGATTTATTTTTTGTAATAACTTCTTCTTCGGTTTTATCTTTGGATTGTTTGTTAAGTACCTCACCATCACCGTGTGGGACTTCTTTAGTTCCGCCAAGTTTAATCATACTAGTACTAGCGCCACCCGGACCAATCAAGGGTGACGGGTTTCTAAACATGTCAGATATACCACCACGCATCGCATCATCACTAATACCTAGTAACCAAAGCAACAGGAAAAATGCCATCATTGCAGTTACAAAATCTGCATAAGCTACTTTCCATGCGCCACCATGATGACCGCCACCTTTAACGATCTTTTTGATGACTATCGGTTGTTTTTTATCGTCTGCCACTTATCGGTCTATTTTTATTTGAGGTTCAATTAACAAAAAGTTTATTTTTGCCCTTTCACATATTCTTCTAATTCAATAAAACTTGGCCTTAAATCACTGGTCAATGCTTTACGCCCAAACTCGACGGCTATCTGGGGTGTATAACCATTCAAGGTAGCGACAATACAGGTTTTCGCACAGCCAAAAATCAATCCTTCTTCTTTAGCCTGTTCGCCCATAGAAGCAGCCATGGGACCGGCAAAACCATACCCCATCAAAATACCCATAAAGGTACCCACCAGTGCAGCACCAACATGATGCCCGAGTACTTCTGGCGGCTCACTGATATAACCCATGGTAATAACAACCCCCATAACCGCGGCAACAATACCAAAGGCGGGTAAACCGTCAGCCATATTTTGTAATGCATGGCTGGGGGCTTCTGCTTCGTGATGATGCGTTTCTAATTCAAGATCCATCAAACTTTCCAGTTCGAAGGCATTCATGTTGCCGCCTACCATGAGGCGTAGATAATCGCAGATGAAATCAACAAGATGATGGCTGCTGATAATTTTTGTTGCTGCTTTAAATATTTCGCTCTCATACGGTTCTTCGATATCCGCTTCTAATGCCATTAAACCTTCTTTACGTGCTTTCGAGAAAAGATTAAACAGTAAACCTAACAATTCCATGTAGGTTTCTTTTTTATATTTTTGACCTTTTAGTAACCCTATAATGCCTTTAAGTGTTCCAAAAACAACTTTAGCAGGAAAGGCAACGATGAAAGCACCAATTGCGCCACCTAAAATAATTAATATTTCAAAGGGTTGCCATAATGCAGAAAGCATGCCGCCAGATGCAAGATAGCCTACAACAATACTAGCAATCGTAATAACAAGACCAATAATAAATTTCATTTTCTAAATTAATCCTAAATAAATATCAAATACCCAATTATTGAATACCATATCACGGTAATCATTAAAGATCATATCGACCATTTATAAGAAATACTTTAGAAAATATTCATGTGACCGATATATTGCTTGCACTTGTACAAAAGCAAATATATCTGTTAAAAATGAATCGATATTTGCCATTATATAGGCTTAATAAAATAGGGTGAAATTAGACGCTCTATAAATGAATACTAAAAACTTGAGTATCAATGGAAAATAATAACATTAACAAATGGTTAGAGCTTGCAGTCAATCAGCCTGTGCCTGTACTCAAGCATACAATTAAAGAGCTGCGGACTTTATGCCGTAAAGAAGAAATTCCTTTAAAAGAAATTACCCATGTGGTTGAGCGCGATCCTGGTTTGGTTGTACATATCTTGCGCTCTTCAAACAATCGTCCTAAGGGTCGATTAGCCTCAGAAATTACTCACGTGAATCAGGCATTTCGCTTAATGGGAACCGATCAATTAACAAAATTACCTGATGCCTTACCTGCTGTTGGAGATGTATGTGAAGGCGATGCTAAAGTAAGATTATTAGAGACCTTTAATCGCGCTTACCATGCGGCACGTTTTGCCACCGACTGGGCAGCAATACGGCGCGATATGACACCTGACGAAGTCTTTGCCGCTGCACAACTTCACTTCATGGGTGAAATGATTCTTGCGATACATGCGCCGGAACTGCTTGCGAAAATTACCCAGTTACGTATTAACGATAACCTTGCGTCTGAAGAAGCACAATATATCGTTTTAGGTTTCACCTTTAACGAATTAACGCAAAAAATTGCTGCAAAACTTAATTTTCCTGAGCTTGTGACCGAAGCATTATCAGCAGAAAATGCAAAATTTCCACGTGCCTATGGCATTATGTTGGGTGTACAACTCGCACGGAATATTACCCATGAAGGTTGGTACTCTAGCCAAACGTATGAGATACAAGAACAAATCGCCGAGTGGATGGATATCTCTGTTGATGAAGTTATAGCTCGTACTCATATCATAGCAGCTGAAGTAGCACGTGAGGTGCCTCAATATGACACCGAGCCCGCAGCCCGTCTGCTACCTCTTATCAGGGAAATTCCTCCTGAAATATCAGAAGAGCAAGAAAGTACTTCCAAAGAACATGCCGCTATTTGTCTCATACCACAATTGTCTTTGTTACGAGATGCCGTGCAAATGATGACAAAATTTTCTCCTAAAAACATCACGTCTGATGAATTTATTCAACACGTTGTATCCGCGATGCATGATGGAATTGGACTGAACCGTGTGGTATTTAGTCTTTATAATGATGAAGAGCGTTTATTACAGGGCAATGTTTTCAAAGGCGCAGAGAATGATCCGGTATTTAATCGTTTTACTATTGAGCTAGGTGATAATAATATATTTTCTCACTTAATAGAAAAACCACAGGCTGTTTTATTGAATGAATCAAGTCGGGCAAAATTCTGGCCGCTTGTCACCAGTGACTTTCAAAAATTGATCAACACAAACTCTTTTGTTGCGATGTCTATTTTTGTAAAAAATGAACCTTATGGATTATTTTACGCAGACAGGCATACATCCACCTGCCAGATCGAAGAAAGAAGTTATAACTATTTTAAAACACTATGTACGCACGCAACCAAAGTACTGGAACAACTCATTTAAGTTCAGAGTTCTAAAAGACCTGCCGACCGGTAAAGGCGTGCGAGAGTGTACTACTGTTAACGTATTCCAGTTCTCCACCAACTGGAACACCATGCGCTATACGACTTGCCGTTATATTGCGCGAATTTACCATTTCACTGATGTAATGTGCCGTCGCTTCACCTTCAACGGTAAAGTTCGTTGCTAATACGACTTCTTTTATTTCATCGTGATCAAGTCGTTTAGCCAGTAAATCCAAACCAATTTCTTCAGGCCCTATTCCATCAAGCGGAGAAAGGTGGCCCATTAAAACAAAAAAAAGACCTTTATAATTTGTGGACTGCTCGATGACCTGAACATCTGAAGGCGTTTCAACGATGCAAAGTACTGAACGATCACGATTGGTACTCTCACAGATATCACATAGTTTAAGTTCACTTAAACTTCGGCATTGTTCACAATGTCCGACTTCCTTAACTGCCTTAGCAAGTATGACACTTAGATTTTCTGCACCACTGCGATCACGCTCAAGTAACTGATACGCCATACGTTGTGCTGATTTTGGCCCTACGCCAGGTAAACAACGTAAGGCTTCTATCAATTGATTTACAAGTACGCTACCTGACATAATAATTTAAAAAGGAAGTTTCATTCCGCCGGGTAAGTTTAATCCCGCAGTCATGCCAGACATTTTATCGGCAGATGTTTTTTCAACCTGACGTACAGCATCGTTAACGGCTGCTGCAATTAAATCTTCCAACATATCTTTATCATCACTTAGCAAACTATCATCGATAGAGACACGTTTAACATCATGACGACACGTCATAACGACAGATACCATACCACCACCTGACTGACCGGTGACTTCTATATTTGCCATCTCTTCCTGCGCTTTAGCCATGTCAGCCTGCATTTTTTGCGCTTGCTTCATCAAATTGCCGATTCCGCCTTTCATATTCTTACCTCGATATATTCTGTTGTTTATTTGTTCACGTTAAAATTTAATCTTTATTTTTTATCTAATGCAGTATCTATTGGTTGAACAGATTCAATATTAACATTTGCATTAAATGCATCCATAATATTTTTTACGTTATCATCATTAATAATAGAATTTTCTGCTTCTGATTGACGTTCTTGTTGTTGTCGCCCGCTACGTGCTGCTGGCGTTTCTGTTTCTACTTGTGCTTTTTCTATATTTAATTTAAGCGGTACCTCAAAATATGTTGATAACATTTCTTGTAGTTGTTGTTCACGACCAGACGTTAGCATAGCTGAGTGAGAAGGCGCGATAGCTAAGTTTAAATTTGAGTTATCAATACTGACAAAAGCACTATGTTCAACCAGTTGATTCAAAATACCTGTCGTAGATATTGAAGAAACAACTTCATGCCAGTTAGTTGAAGATAATTCAGCTTCACTAATTTTGGCTAAATTTGTTGAACGGACTATTGGAGCAGGTTTAGCTACTTCTGTAGTAGCCTCATTTACACTAGATGCTTCAGCAACAACCTGTTTTTCTTCCACTCCGGCACTACCATTATCAGGAGCAATTTTTTTTTCAGTGTAACCTGTACTTTTTACTGCAGGTTTAGGGGTTGCTTTTTTAGTTTCATCATCAGGACGAAAGGCCAGCATACGTAGCAACACCATCTCAAGTCCATTACGCTGATCTGGCGCTAACGGTAAATCACGCCGGCCATGCAATGCTATTTGATAATATAACTGAATATCTTCTGCCGTTAATGTATTTAATAATTTAAAGTAACGATCTTTGTCACCCATATTAAAATCATAAGCATCCGGCACTTGTTTCAACAAGGCTAAATAATGCAAACAAGTAATGAGTTCTGCTAACACAGCGGAAAAATCAGGCGCTTGTTGCGCTAATTCCTGAACACGTTGAATAAGTAGCGCACCGTCCTTAGCAACTAATGCATCCAATAAATCATAAACATAATGCTGTTCGATACTGCCGAGCATTAATCGCACATCAGCATCATTTACATTGCTATTACTAAATGCGATTGCTTGATCTAATAAGCTGAGCGCATCACGCATGCTGCCATCAGCTGCTCGAGCTAATTGTAATAATGCAGCTGCATCAAAACTTATATTTTCTTTTTCTAAAATAAGTTGCAAATGACCCTGAATACGTTCTATGGATAACCGTCTTAAATTAAATTGCAAACAACGGGATAAAATTGTGACGGGTAATTTTTGAGGATCAGTCGTCGCGAGCAAAAACTTAACATGCGGTGGTGGCTCTTCAAGTGTTTTTAATAAAGCATTAAAACTATGACCAGACAACATGTGTACTTCATCGATCAGGTAAACTTTGTAGCGGCCACGGGTGGGCGCATACTGGACATTATCTAAAAGTTCCCGGGTATCTTCGACTTTGGTTCGTGAAGCAGCATCCACTTCGATTAAATCAACAAAACGACCTTCATCAATTTCCTGGCAAGTCGAACACTCACCACAGGGAGAGGCACTGACACCTTGCTCACAATTGAGCGATTTCGCAAGAATACGGGCAATGGTCGTTTTACCAACACCACGTGTGCCGGTAAATAAAAAGGCATGGTGCAAACGACCACTATCAAGCGCATTACTTAGAGCTCGTAATACGTGCTCCTGCCCCACCATTTCAACAAAGCCACGGGGACGCCATTTACGTGCAAGTACCTGATAACTCATGTAAATCCTTCAGATTAATGATGATACAAACTAGCCTGGTATTGTAACTCAAAAAGGCGCATTTTCATTGTTATAGGGGTCAAGAAAGTCATAAATATTGGTGAAATATGTTGCCGAAATAGCGATTGTAAGGCGGCGACCTGAACAAGCCACACCCCGGCACACGAATCCACCGCTGTGGCTGCTCCCTTCCAGGCCTGACCAGGTTCACGGTTTATCGTTGCGAGGGGACCCATCCAAGTCACCATTGAAGGTACAACAGTAAAATCCACGATAAAGATGGATTTAAACGGGCGTGATTATGAGGCTTGTGGATCCTGTGGTCAATATGGAGATGACCTATTTATAGATACAACTAGTTTATAAATACATCTAAGAATCGAGTAATTTGCGTACTACGAAGCAGAGGTCTTTTGCAGTATAAGGTTTTGATAATAGTTTTTCAGCCAACAGCTCATCTTCTTTGGTTCTTTGTCGATCGTCATCAAAACCACTCACTAACTGAATCTTAACATCAGGATATTTTTTTCTAACGATGCCAGCAAGTTTATAGCCGTCCATATTAGGCATAATGACATCTGACAAAAGTAAATCTATTTTATTGTTTTCCATTATTTCCAAAGCATCTTCACCACTATAAGCAACGTACGTTTGATAACCTTTGCTTGTTAAAATATTATTTGATAAATCACAGATTGCAGTTTCATCATCAACGATTAAAATTGTTTCATTTCCACCTTTGTCTAAATCAATATCTGAAATAATGTCACTTTGTTCAACAACAGAATGATAACGAGGAAAATAAAGTAAAACATATGTACCACCATTGATACTTGAATCAATCGTTATTGCCCCTTTAGCACGCTTAACAAATCCATAGACCTGAGTTAAACCAAGTCCGGTTCCTAATTCACCTTTTGTTGTAAAAAATGGATCAAAAATTTGATTTAATACATCTTCATTTATGCCACAACCTGTGTCAGAAATCGAAACCTGAACATAATCACCCGCAGTGATGTTTAACACGACCGCTTCATCTTCGGCTAATTTCCGATTAAACGTTGTCAGTGTCAGGTCACCGCCATCTGGCATTGCATGCATGGCATTGATGCACATGTTCAAAATGGCATCTTCCAAATCCCCTTTGTCTAAAAAGACTGGCCAAATTGAATCTTCTAACTGAAACTCTAAATTGATGCGCGCTGTCAGCGTCTTCTCCAGCATATTTTGAGAGTCAAGTAATAGCTGATTGATATCAACACTTTCGGGTTGTGCAGACTCTTGTCGGGAAAAGGAAAGTAATTTTTTAGTTAAAGTTGCACCGCGATCGGCTGCTCTTTGTATTTCTTTAATAAATTCATTCGCCTTCTCACCGGATTCATCTGTAATAACCATTTCTAATAACTCAGTGTAACCAAGAATCACATTGAGCATATTATTATAATCGTGAGCAATCCCACCTGTTAACTTACCCAGCGAATCCATTTTCTGACTTCGACGTAATTGCTGTTCTATCTGTTTCTTATCAGTAATATCTGACTGCACACTAAGATAATGTGTTATCTCACCCAGCGTATTTTTTATGGGTGAAATTTTTGCTTCATCCCAATAGAGTTCACCATTACTTCTTTTGTTATAAAAAACGCCTTCCCATGTTTTACCTGATTGAATGGTTTGCCATAAATTCTGATAAAAACTTTCTGGCATTTCACCTGATTTAACCACTGAAGTATTTTTATGTATAACTTCTTCATGAGTGTAGCCTGTCGTTTCAATAAAGGCAGGATTCACATATTCAATGTTGCCCTTATAATCTGTAATAATAATTATATTTGGGCTTTGTTCGACAGCAAGTGATAATTTCTGAATAGTATCGTGTGTTATTTTTCTTTCCAGCTCAGCTTCTGTGCGTGCAGCAAATATTTTTAAAAGCTCTTCCATTTGTGAAGGATTTTTCATCGGCTTACTGTCCATAACTACAATAAGTCCGGTTGGTTGCCCACTATCGCTATACATGGGTATTCCGATATAACTGTCGACATTCATTTCAACAAGCATTTCATCATTCGGAAACAGTTGCTGAACATGATCAGGATATGCGCAAGCTTGCTTGCCGATCACAGTCATACAAGGTGTGCCTGTTAAAGAGTAAGAAAAGTTTGGAACTATCTTTCCATGTGCATAAACCATAAAACTATTCACCAACATAGCATCATCTTTATCTAACAAACCGATAAAAGCATAATCTGCATTGAACATGCTAGCCATATTCGTAACCAGAGTCTGAAACAAATTATCATCTGATGTACTCGATACTGTCGAGGCAATGGTTTTAATTGCTTCATCAGTTCGTTTTCTTTCAGTGATATCCTGAACAGAACCATATGAACGAATCGGTTCACCATTACTATTATAATGAATCTCACCTCGCCCGTTTACAAACTTAATACGACCATCACTTAATAATAATCGATGTTCAACTTCAAAACCCTGACCATCCCGGATTGCATTATTAAACGTCGTTTCAATAAGCAGTCGATCTTCAGGATGAATAATTTCAATATATCTATCATAGGTAATTTTATTTTTAGTAGAGTCAACTTCAAATATTTGGTAGGTTTCTTCAGACCATGTCAATTCATTAGTCACTAAATCAAAATCCCAGGAACCGACATGAGCGATATTTTGAGTTTCAGCAAGGCGCTGGTCTGCCATAGCTTGATTCATTTTTTGTTCCGTAATATCAAACATGAAACCACGTAGCAGTATGGGAACATCATTTTCAACAATGACTTGTACTGAATCACGAAACCACGTTCTACTACCGTCTTTATTTACAAAACGATATTCAAATTCATGGTTTTCTTTACGTGCAGTAGCTTCAGTACAAAATAAAATCGAGGTTTCTTTGTCTTCTGGATGCAAGTGATCTGTCCAAAAATTTTCGACATACCACTCTTCTGGCTTAAAACCAGTTACGACTTCTATTTGTGGTCCGACATAAGTAAATTTCCATGTAGCAAGATCAACTTCCCACGGTATAGCGGCGGTTGTTTCAAGCAATGCACGAAGGTGAATTTCATTTTCTTTTAAGGTTAGTTCGGCTTGTTTACGATCTGTAATATCAAGAATAATGGCAATGAAAGGACTTTCAACATCATCACTATCAATCAACTGCAAATGCACTTCTACCGGATAAGTCGAGCCATTTTTGCGTTGGTGAATCGTCTCAAAGATAAGAATATTAATCTTCTTATCAATAATGGGCTGAATTGCAATTTTAAAACTTTCAGCTGTATATTCCGGTTTTATACTATAAGCTGATAATTGTTTAATTTCTTCAAGATCATAACCCAGGTTTTCAAGTGCCCCTTTACTAAGATCCAGAAGTTTAAAGTTATGTCTCTCAAAGATATATATTTCATTAATACTGGAATTTAATAATACACCTAACTGCTTTAGGTTTTTATTTTCAGCCGATGATTTGTATATCTTTATACTGCTCCCGTATTTCCAGCTTATGGAAATCAGGAGCAAGAGAGTGACAGATAACATAACTAAAAACACAGGATGATCTGTCCACGACAAATGTGCAGCAGCATTCTTAATATCAATGACGTTTTCATTGGCAAAACTTGATGAATTAAATTGGATATACAATAAAAATAAACTGAATAATCTAAACGACATTGTATTACCAGCCTTGTTCATTAGTAATTTCTTATATAAACGATATAATTACACTATTAAGCTAAGAATACATGATTATTTTGAAGTTAAAAGTAAAATAATGCAGTAGATCGGTACTTAACTAAATCTTTTTTTAATATCTTTCAATAATCCACGGCTGGCTGATTCCACTAAGTCAAAGACGTGTTCAAAGCCTTGATCCCCACCATAATAAGGGTCCGGCACCTGTGTTTCTGAGTAATCTTTACTAAAATCTAAAAATAAGCTTAATTTATCCTCAAGTCCGGCAGGACAAAGTTGTTCAAGTAACAAATAATTATCATCATCCATGGCCAATATATAATCGAATTCATGAAAATCTTTAGCTAACGTTTTTCGTGCACGTAAATCGCTTAAATTAATACCGCGATTTAGTGCTGTTTGCTGAGCACGACGATCAGGTTGTTCTCCAATATGATATGCATGTGTGCCGGCCGAATCTGTACTAATCCAGTGTTCATGACCTTGTTGTTGAACCATGTGCCGAAAGACCCCTTCAGCAGTTGGTGAACGACATATATTACCCATGCAGACAAAAAGCACGGTGATTTTCTTCTTACTCATTTATTTTCTCGAAAATGGTTAGGTATAATGGCAAGTTGGTACTCTGTAAGCATAAAAAACTTCACATAGTATTTATCTTTAGTATAGTGTAAAGCGATAATATTTAATTTCCATTACGGCTTTATGACACTAACGAAACTCAAGACCTTAAAACAATCTATCGATACCGAAATGCAACAAGCATTAGTTCGTCTTGCTATTTTATCATGGGGGCTTATATTTTTCGCAATTGGTTTGCATTATAATTTTTACCACCTCTCGGCTCAAAATTTCATTCTTTATGGCGGGCTTTTTTTCATCTATAGCATAGCGCTTGCTTTTGTTATTAAATACTGGCCCAAAGTACAATGGCGACTTTACCTCACAGTTACCATCGATATTATTTTTATTTCTCTTGGCATCGTTTTTACCGGAGATAATACGTCACCTTTTTTTATTCTCTATCTATGGGTACTCATTAGTCAGGCAATGCGTTTTGGTCGTAACCTGCTTTATGCTGCACAAGCAGTCTCTTTTATCTCTTATGGTGTCGTCGTATTATATTTTGGTAATTTTCACGAACACCCATTAGAAATTTCATTTTTACTACTCAGTTTAATTATCATGCCTTTCCATCTGAATAAATTATTAAATTTATTACATCAGGCACGTAATGAAGCGAATGAAGCAAACAGAACAAAAAGCATCTTTATTACAAACATGAGTCATGAATTACGAACTCCACTTAATGCAATTATTGGTTACAGTGAAATGCTAAAAGAAGATGCAGATACACTCGGTTACGAGGTTTACTCTAAAGATCTGGGTAAAATCAGAAATGCCGGACTTCATCTCTTAGGCTTAATTAATAGTATTCTTGATTTTTCAAAAATTGAATCTGGTAAAATGCAGTTAGACTATGAGTCGACTGACATTGCGACTCTATTAGAAGATGTTAAAGAAACCATAATGCCTTTAGCAGCGACCAATAATAATTCTCTTATTGTTAATCAATCTGATGAAATGCACTCATTTATTACAGACAGAACTAAACTCACTCAAGCACTTTTGAACTTGCTCAGTAACGCCTGTAAATTTACAGATAATGGAAAAATAGAATTAACAGCATACCGTGAATTTAGGCTAGAAAAAGAATGGCTATGTTTTTCGGTAAAAGACACGGGAATAGGAATATCCGAATCTCGATTTAATGCACTTTTTAAACCCTTCACACAGGCCGCGGTTTCAACAACACGCTTGTATGGAGGAACGGGTTTAGGACTCTCTATAAGCAAGCAATTTGTTGCGATGATGAGAGGTGAAATATTAGTCGAAAGTACATTAGGAAAAGGAACAATCTTTGTAATCAAACTTCCTGCGCTCACCAGCAAACATTCTTAGCTAGAAATCACTTCACTATAGATTAAACATTCTAAAATTAAATTTTTCGTCTCAATTAAGCAGAGCACCAATGAAATTATCGAGTCACTTGAAAAATATAATAATGCGTTAAATCTCTAGCGAAATCACGAATGGCATAATGCAATTTATGAATTTGAAATATGGCTAAATGCACAGATAGCATCAAGATCATTCAAACTTTACCTACAGCACTGCGAAGAACTGCGCCATAATCCACCTGATAAGACTGGGATGGTAGTTAACCGTATACCAGCAAGTAACACGCTGACCATACATAAGCTCACAAATCTCATCAAATAAGGTAAGATACTGTTTTTGAACAAATAAACAGGTTTCATATGTCAGATACGCTCGAACTCACAAAAGATTTAATTTCACGTCCATCACTGACCCCTGAAGATGCGGGATGTCAGGCATTAATCGCTGACCGGTTGAGCAAAATAGGCTTTCAAATTGAACATATGCGGTTTGGTGATACGGACAACCTTTGGGCACGTCGTGGTACCGAAGGTCCTTTGTTTGCATTTGCAGGTCATACTGATGTTGTCCCTACTGGTCCGGAAGAAGACTGGACATACCCTCCCTTTGAACCAACTATTGCAGATGGTCTTCTATATGGTCGAGGAACAGCAGACATGAAAGGCTCTGTTGCCTGCATGATGACGGCTTGTGAAAGATTTATTAAAAAAACCCCAAATCATAATGGCAGCATTGCTTTTCTCATAACCAGTGATGAAGAAGGGCCGGCACATGATGGCACGGTTAAAGTCATCGAAACATTAGAAGCACGTAATGAAAAAATTGACTGGTGTTTAGTTGGTGAACCGTCCAGCACAAATAAAGTTTGTGACGTAATAAAAAATGGTCGTCGTGGTTCAATTGGTTGCACGTTAAAAGTTAAAGGTAAACAAGGCCATGTTGCCTATCCGCATTTAGCTAAAAATCCAATCCATGAATTTGCACCTGTTTTAAAAATTCTCACTGAAACTGAATGGGATCAGGGTAATGAATTTTTTCCACCAACAACCTTTCAGGTAAGTAATATTCATTCGGGTACTGGCGTAACAAATGTTATTCCCGGCGAATGTGAAGTCGTGTTTAATTTTCGTTTTTCGACTGCTATCACCGATATACAAATACGTGAAAGAGTTGAAGCATTATTAAATGAACATAATATTGATTACAACATCGAGTGGGCATTATCTGGTCAGGCATTTTTAACCGGACGTGGTGAATTAGTTAACGCGACTCAACAAGCAATTAAAGAAACATGTGGCTATGATAGTGAACTCTCCACTGCCGGTGGCACATCTGATGGACGCTTTATCGCACCAACAGGTGCACAAGTTGTTGAACTGGGTCCATTGAATGCAACAATACATCAGGTTGATGAATGTGTTGGCGTTGAAGATTTAGAAATACTATCAAACGTATACGAAAAAATACTTTTAAATTTACTAAAGTAAAAACTCATGAAAACACAAACTGAATTTTTAAAATTACGCACCCATCTTGAACAACTTATCATTGGGCAAAAAGTATTACTGGATCGTTTACTCATCAGTTTGTTAACCGGAGGCCATGTGCTACTCGAAGGCGCGCCGGGATTAGCAAAAACAACGGCAGTTAATACGTTAGCCAGTGGCGTACACGCAGGTTTTCAACGTATTCAGTTTACACCAGATCTTATGCCGGGTGACATAACCGGTATCGATATTTTCGATCCTGATGCACATCAGTTTAAGTTTGTTAAAGGTCCAATATTTCATGAAATTGTTTTAGCCGATGAAATTAATCGTGCGCCACCAAAAGTTCAATCTGCTTTGTTAGAAGCTATGGCAGAACATCAGGTTACTGTTGGTGGTGTAACACGAAAACTACCTGATTTATTTGTCGTCATGGCAACTCAAAATCCAATAGAACAATCCGGTACCTATCCATTACCTGAAGCCCAATTAGACCGTTTTTTATTACATATTAAACTGGATTACCCAACACCGGATGAAGAGTTAGAAATTCTGAAGTTAGACAGACAACTTCACTATGGCGAAGATAAAAAACCATTACAATCACCCATCACACCTGAGATCGTATTAGCTGCCAGACGTGAAGTTGCTGATATTCATGTTGATGAAATGCTGGAAAAATATATTGTTTCTATTGTTACAGCAACAAGAAGTCTCGGTGACTGGCATAAAGACTGGTCTAATATTTTAATTGCAGGTGCTTCACCTCGTGCGTCTATCGCGTTATTACGTGCTTCAAGTGCATTAGCCTATTTAAAAGGGCGAGATCATGTTATCCCCGAAGATATTCTGGAAGTGGCACCTGATGTATTAAGGCACCGACTTGTTTTAGATTATTCTGCACTTGCCGCAAATATAAGTGCAGATGAAATCATTAAGCGTCTTTTAACTGAAATACCTATCCCATAATAGAAACACTTTTTGTGATTAAAACAATACAAAAATTAATCAGTATCGGACAACAATCCTTATTTAAGGTTGATAAAACACTACAGCAACCTTTGCTTAATAACGATGAGATTCTCGACTTATTAATGCGCGTCCAAAATAATAAACAAACACGCCCACATAAACACGACATTTCTTTTCGAAAAATTGGTGACGTTCGTTCTATTTTCCGTGGTTATGGTATGGATTATGAAGAAAGCCGGCAATATCAGGCAGGCGATGATCCTCGATACATGAACTGGCAACTCAGTGCGAGAACGGGGCAGCACTATATGAAAGTTTTTCGTGAAGAGCGTCAGCCGGGTATTTTTATACTTGTTGATCGTCGGCATACAATGCGCTTCGGTACAAAACAACGTCTTAAAATAACACAGGCAGCCCGAGCTGCAGCAATTACCGCATTTACTGCGCAAGAAAAAAACTTTTCAATTGGCGGGGTTATTATAGACGAAGACCTGGAATGGTTTAAAGAAAACCAGAATAAACAAGCTGTGTTTGATTTTATACATCGGGCTGCACGCCCTGCTTTACCGGCTTTTGATCAGGATAAAATTAAAGAACCTGATATAGAGGATGTTTTACGCTTGCTGAATGAAATATTAACTACCGGATCTAAAGTTTATCTTATAAGTGATTTTCACGATCTAAATAAAAAAAGTCAGTCTATATTATTACAACTTTCATCTTTACATGAAGTTCATGCAATACAAATAACAGATAAAGCCGAAATTGAAATCCCTCATGCAGGTGATATCTCACTTAAAAGTGTGGTATCAAATAAACATTACGATATAAACAGCAACTCCAGATTCGAACAAAATAAATTTAAAGTGGCTGCAAATCATTTCTTTTCAGACAAGCAGCAGTTGTTTAAAAATAGTGCAATAGACTATCAACAGGTTTTCACTACTGATGAAAACATCGAATCAAAAATAAAGTTATAACATGGGTAAACCAACCATCTCATTACCCAAAATAGAGGGAATATATGATATTCAACCTCTTCCTGAACCTGCTCTTAGTTTTTTTGAAACGGTAATAATTGTTGTTGGATCACTAAGTATTGTTTGCTTAAGCATATTTTTAATCTGGAAATACTTTTTTTCAATCAAAGCTGTTTCAAAACGCAGACTCATTAAACTCCGGTTAAATTATTCAGAAAACAGGCTGTCTGAACATGATGCAATTTATCTACTCTGTCAAATTATGACACAGGGACTAAAACTCAATTACCTCGGTGAAGACACCCTTCTGCCAGAAAAGTTAACTCCAAAAAAAGAAAAGTGGTCATTATTCATAAAAGAAATATCTGTACTGCGTTATGCTAAAGTTAATAGCGCAAAAAATGATATCAAGAGCCTGATTAATGAAAGTCTCTATTGGTTAAAACACTGGCCATGAATAATTTTAATTTTACATTTAATTCAGGCACTCACTATGAGTTAAGCCAACCTGGGTGGTTATGGCTAATTCCGGCTTTTTTAGTTTTTACTGTTATATTTTATTTTACAAAAAATAAATATATGGCAAAATCTACGGCTGCCAACCTTGCAGAAAACTCAATAAAACCACAATTTTTTCACCCGCTAATCACTCTATTAACCGCTCAATCTGGCCCGACAACAAATCAGCGACCATTTAATCTTATTAATTTTGTAATTTTTACTCTTTTGATTATTGCATTAACTCAACCCGTTAAAATTGGTGAAAAACTACCTGACCCACCACAAGAACGTGATATTGTTTTTATTGTTGATACCTCAGTATCAATGATTTTACGTGACTACATACTTAATGGCAAAAGAATAGACCGTATGAGCCTGTTAAAAGTTGTACTGGATAAATTTATTCAGGAACTTAAAGGTGAGCGAATGAGTATTATTGTCTTTGGCGATCATGCTTACACGCTTGTTCCGCTCACATCTGATGAGACATTATTAAGAAGCATGTTGTCCCGGGTGCAGGCAACAATGGCAGGACGTTTCAATGCAATGGGTGATGCTATTGCACTTGCGGTCAAACAATCATCACAATTTAATAACACAAATAAAAACAGTAAAAGAAAACGAATTCTTGTTTTATTAACCGATGCAGATCAACCAACTGGAAAAATAGAACCGGTTATAGCAGCCAAACTGGCAAAAAATGCTCATCTTCCTCTTTATACTGTTGCCATTGGTGCAACCAGTTTTGCAGCAGGCGAAAAACAATTAGGAGGTTTGCTTTACTCCCCTGTCGATTTAAAATTATTACAACAACTTTCATCAATAACAGGAGCAAGTAACTATCAGGCAGGTAATCCTCATGCACTGGAAAAGGCCATTCATGCGATACATAAACATGACACCAATAAACGCTCAGTTAAACCTGTCTATTTTCGTGAACCACTTTACTATTGGTTATTAATCAGTGCTTTTATACTTTTTAGTATGCAACAATTAATTGCTGTATTGTTTAAAAATTATCACCGGAAGAAGTTACAATGAACTTGATTTCTGAATTTCATCATGTTTATTGGAGAGAACCTTTATGGTTGTTACTTTTTTTTCAACCCTTTATTTTTATCCTGTTAAAAAAGATTGTCGAAAGAAACAACTTATTGTTATTTGCTGACAAAAATTTACAACCCTGGGTCGTATTTCCAAAGTATCACGCCTTTAAAAATATCCTGTTAAGTAAAAATACAATCTACCTCTCTGCCTGGCTGTTATTTTCTATTGCAGTAGCCGGACCACGAACACCGCTAACTCAAATTGACAAAAAACATTATTTTGGTGTCAACATTATGTTAGTTGCTGACCTTTCACGTTCGATGAAAGCAACGGATATTTCACCCAATCGATTACGCAGAGCTAAAATTGAAATTTTTGAATTATTAGAAAAAGCAAAAGACCATCGTATTGGATTAACTGTATTTTCAGCAAGACCTCATCTATTTATCCCTCTAACGTCAGATCATGATGCATTTAAAATCTATCTTGAGTCACTCGAAAAATTAGATTTCCCTACACTTGGTTCAGATCCAGTCGCAGCAATTGAGTTCGCTCAAAAAGAACTGATTAAAACAAAGGGAAAATCTGTCATTATTATGCTAACCGACGGCGATTTTCCTGCTGTAACACCTGCTCAGCTTGATAAGCTTAAGCGTGCCAACATACCTTTATATATATTAGGTATAGGAACCGTTGAAGGAGAAGCGGTTCAGCTTAAAGATGGCTCATGGCTCAAATACAATCAGCAGCCTGTCGTTTCCAGAATGAATGAAAATAACCTTCGCAAACTAAGTAGTCAGTTAAAGGGAATATATAGTTCTGTTTATGATGATGACCTTGACTGGCAAACGATCTATCAAAATAATATTGCTCGACTAGGCTCGGTAAAAAATATCCATGATGAGCAACGTATTTTATGGCGAGAGTTATTTCCTTATTTTCTTATACCATCTTTAATTTTATTTTTAATTTCTTTAAGCCCGTATCAGTTTAAAATAGTCACTAAATTCATTTTGCTAACTTCATTTTCGTTGTCATTGGTTATTACTCCAGGAAAAGACGCAAATGCCATTGAATTTGGGCAAACCGCAGAACAATCTGCATACCGGGCATATAAAAAAGGAACGTATTCTCAGGCAGAAAAGCTCTACCAAAAGATGACTGGTTACCCGTCATATCAAGGTCAGGGTAATAGTTTGTATAAAATGGGACATTACAATGAAGCAATTCAACAATTTGTTGTTGCTGCATTAAATGCACGAAATAATTCAGAACGCGCGAATTCTCTATATAACTTAGCGAACAGCTATTTTAGAACAGGGAATTTCACTATGGCCATTTCGACTTATCAGGATGTATTACGCTATCAACCAGACAATAAAGCCTGTTTACAAAACATGAAAACCAGTGAGGTTTTAAAGAAAAATATCGAGGCCAGAATTAAGGCAAAAGAGAAAATCATTTCATCGTCACGTTCAGGTAGTGGACCACGCTCAGCAAGTGTTGCTGAAGGCACGGAGATTGGTGAAAACACATCAGTTTCAACTGGCGATAGCACTAATAAACTGGACAATGATATTCCATTACCAAAAATCCCTAATTTAAGTGAAGATGCGGTAAAAAAACTTCTACTTTCTGGTTTAAATAATATTTCGTTTGCTGATGTTGATTCGAGGAAATCATCTAATAATAATTTTCAACAAACTGAAAATGAAAATATTAATTTATTAAAAGCACAGCAACAAGCAAATGCACTTGATGACACACAATACTTGCTTTGGAAACGTTTATTTGAAATTGAGGAAGGTTTCCCTGCTCCCGTTAAAAAACCTCATTTATTACCGGATTTGAAACCATGGTAGTAAATAGTTTAAGACTCATAGTCATTCTGTTGTTATTTTTAACTTTAAATAATATTGGTTTTGCTGCTCCACAACTACTTTTATTTACCGACAAAGTGAAAAGTAGTCTCGGTCGCCCTATTCGTGCAGAATTGTACGGACTATCACTAAACACAAAAATCACAGAGGTAAATCTTGAACGCTTAAACGTAAACTTTGGCGTTGTTACAGAATATGTCATCAATGATACTCGTGATGATCGCTGGCCTGATAAAAAAATACAAATTTTAAAATTAAAACTCTATCCACGCCGTAGCGGTTCAATTCAAATTCCTTCGTTATCAGCAAACAATATCGTTAGCAAGAAACAAACTATTCAAATCACTAAAGGTAAAACAGGTGAGCCAACATTATATTTTTCAACACAATCACCTTACAATCGTCAACAAGTTATTGTTCTGGTGTCTGTGCTCTCATCTGAGGCTAATTCACGCCTGACAATAAAAGAGAGGCAAACGATGAATGGTGTTGATAGCACCCCGCTCCATTTTAAACGGTTCAAAAATAATAATGGAACATATCGTTTGCAAATTGGCTGGGGAATTTCTGCATTAAAAAGTGGAGAGTTAAAGCTAAATTTCCCACCTGTTGAATACAGTGTCAGCGGTGTTTCTAGAAAACAGTTTTATCTACCCATCAGAAAAATTAAGGTAAAACCATTACCTGCATACCTCCCAGCAACAATACCTGTTGGCAAAATAACGGTTCATAGTAATCTGCTTCCAAAATATTTTCTAAAAACAGATTCGTTTTCTTATTGGGATATTAAAATTAGCGGTCAACTTAACAATGCATATAGTCTTCCACCAATATTAAGACAAATTAAATCCAGCAAACAAATACAATTTTTACCCTCTAATACTGTACGTTCTGCAAACGCAACAGAAGATAATATGGTCAGCACTGCTCATTATTCCATTCCGTTTAAAGCATTAAAGAGCGGTTTTTTAACGCTACCTGATATAAAGATACAATACTTTGATCCTGAAAGCGGAAAAATCATTACCTTTATTCACCAAATACAAAGCGTTTTTGTTTTAAGTGTTTTTTGGCGAAGCTTGATTATCATTGTATGTGGATTACTATTAATATTTATATTTATTAAAGGGCGCGGTCATTGGCAACGACTCAAACTTTCAAAACTGTATCGAAAACAAGCGCTCAACCTATTACAATACAACGATAGTATTAAATATATTCGTCAAGCAACTCAATTATTAGCCGAAGCAGAACGCTGGCCAAAAAATATTACAGTTAGTCAATGGGCTGAATTTTGGCAAGATAAATATAAGGTAGATAGTCGTTTTGAAAATTTAATAAACCAGTTATCATCTTTACTTTACAGTTCAGATAAAGATATCGACATAAAAAAAATAAGCCAGCAAATGCTGGCTTTGGTTAACAATCGAATTAAACGTTAAATTAACTTGTTACAAGTTCGAAATTGCTACTTCAATCGTACGAATCACATCGTCTTCCAGTTCTTTAGCCACTTTATGTGCTTTACTTGTTGCAGCAATTTTACCCGGACGAACAAATAAAATATGCGTACTATTATCTTTGCTGTACAAAGTTATTCGTAAAGGACATAAAGCAAGCATACTTGGGTCAATATTACTTATTTTATTAGCATACCATGCACTACAAAAAACCATACTGCGAATGCTGTCTAATTTATTTTTATTATAATCTTCACCCCAGCGTTTTGCAGAACGTGATAAATTTTTCCCTATATTGGGTTCAAAAATAACAAAGTAGCTATTATTTTCCAGCTTCGTAAAAATACTTTTATATACTACTTCCATACCCGCTGAAACAGTTCGATCATACACAAGTGGATTTGTTCGGGGCTTGCTCACCACTTTTTCTTGTTTTGGGATATTCTGTGGCTCAGCAGCGAATAAAATTGTCATTGGAATTAATAATAAAACACCTATTAACTTATACACTTTACACTCCTTAAATAATCGTTCAATAACTACTACTATCAAATTTAATTCGTTACATCTTTGAATTATTGTTCACTTAACTTTTTCCATGTTACTTCATTCCGAATATAACTTGGAATAGCATCTTCTGCTTTCACGGTTTTTTCTTGTTTATACAATTCGGCTGCTAAAATGGCAATATCCTGAGCATGAGGAAAACATCCCTCTGTAAAACTTGTAATATTGACCGAGGATGATTGGTTTAGTTCAGCATCAAAGGTATCCCAACCACTACCCTGACAATGCCACTTTCCGGCAACATCAATGTTAGCGACTGGACTCACTTTTTCCTCGCCACTTAATGTCATTATCCCATCACTAAGTTGGTATCCAGCCCAATATACTTCATTCATTCGTGCATCGATAACACTCAGTACACAGATCTTATTCTGTTCCCGAAATGCAAGTTGAGCGAGTGCAGCAAGGCTTGAAACAGGGATAACAGGTAGGTTTTGACTAAATGCCAATCCCTGAGCAACGCTGGTACCCACACGAACACCGGTAAAGGAACCTGGTCCGGCATTAAAGGCAATCGCATCAAGTTGTGATAATGAAGTTCCACTAGATTTTAATAAATTGTCCACCATAGGTAAAACCCGCTCAGTATGCTGGCGAGGAATAATTTCAAATATTTCCTGAGTCGTCCCATTAGCTAATAATGCGACAGAACAGGCTTCGGTGGCGGTATCAATTGCGAGAATTTTCATTAACGAGGCTGCGTATTAAATTGACCTTAGCATACACAGTGAGCCATAAAACGGCTAGTAGTTAACGAGAGAATTTTAAAGGTTAGTTGGAAAGACTATATTACAGTTGTTAAAACACCAGACGACGACGACTTTGACGGCTTTGAGCTAAAAATTCTTTTGTACTCATTGGTTGTACTTCACTTTCTAACTCTTGTTTGAGTTCTTTTACCAATTTTAACGCCTCAGATTCAACATGATGTGGTTTTTCTTCAGCCATGTTAGTTTCAGATGGAACACTTTCTTTAATCGCATTAATACCATCATCTGTAAATTGGAATTCAACGCCACCAATGATTAGCCAATCACCATCATGAAGCTCTGCCTGTGATGTGACTTCACCATTTAAATCGATAGAGGTTTCATTTTCATGAGATTTAACAATAAAACGGTATGATTCTGTCTGTTTAATTACTTCAAGCGTGGCATGATTTTCCGCAACGCCATCTTCAGGAATACAGATATCCATTTCAAAATTCTGTCCAATCGTCATGATGCTCTGATCTATATGGAATTTAATAACCGGTACACTGCTTGAATATTGCGTCAAATAAGCCACGATACAATCCTTTTATTACATTAACTTAAATACTTTGCTTACAATAAAGACTAAACGGTCTTTATTACATCAGGTAGATGTATAAAACTTCAATATATTCAATAACTTATTATTTTTATACTATCCAGCAGAAGTAGCAATGGGGGAATTGAACTTCAAGAAGGAGATAGATATTATCGAAGTTGCTTTGAAATGTCACAGGATTTAACAAATATTTTGTGACGCAGTCGACATTTCGTTAGTAGATAAGGAAATACTAATTAAGTGGGTTTTATTTTAAGAAAGCCTTCAACTTTTTTTTCATTTCGTGTTTTCATCATTGCGGGCAAACTATCCAGAAAAATTTTGCCATAGGACTTAGTGATCAACCGAGGGTCACACAACATTAAAACGCCGCGATCATTCACATCACGAATTAAACGTCCTGCGCCCTGCTTCAATGTAATTACAGCAGTAGGTAGCTGGAAATCAATAAACGGGTTACCGCCCTTTTTACGCATATTTTCAATTCTTGCACTCAACACCGGATCACCGGGAGAAGCAAATGGTAGTTTATCAATAATTACACAGGTCAACGCTTCGCCGCGCACATCAACGCCTTCCCAAAAACTACTGGTCCCTAATAAAACGGCATTACCATGATGACGAAATTCACTGAGTAAAACATCACGAGGTTTATCTCCTTGCACCATCAAAGGGACATCCAACTCTCCATCCAGTAATTCCGCTGTTTGTTGTAGCGCTTTATGGCTTGTAAAAAGAAAAAACACGCCACCCTGACAGGCATGAATAATGGGTAATGCTTTATCTACAACGGCTTCGGTATATTCCGGCGTGGTTGGCTCAGGCAACGATTCAGGAACATACATGACGGCTTGTTTACTGTAATCAAATGGGCTATCCCAAATAGCTGTGTTATCCGTTTCAATACCTAAACGTTGTTTAAAATGATCAAAATTATTGGCCACGGTTAATGTTGCTGACGTGAACAGCCATACAACATTCATTGTTTCCATTTGCGAATGAAAAATATCACTAATATCAAACGGGGTAATGTGTAAGGTAAAACTTCGGCGATGTGTTTCAAACCAGTGAATATGATCATCCGGCACATCGGTAGAAAGTTTAGTGAAACGTGAGCGTAATTCTACACAACGTTCATAACAATTTTCTAAACCTTTACTTCGCTCAGCCAAAGGTAATAATTGTTTTTCAAGTTCTTTTAATTGCTCAGAAACAGCTAACAGTGATTTTTGAAATTCTTTATCATGCGCAATACTTTTCCAGTCTGCCCGACGTTGCTCAATACCAAAAGTTAAACGTAAATCTTTAGTCAGTTTTTGTAATACTGAAGCGATACGAATAAAATTTGGGTCTTCATTTATTTCTGAAATGTATTCCGATTCACAATCATGACCGAGTTCAAGAAGTTGATTACCGCTTATCGATTCTCCAAAAAATGAAGACGCCACTTCTGCAAGCTGATGTGCTTCGTCTATGATAATAGCGTCAGCTTGAGGTAGCAGTTCAGCAAACCCCTCTTCACGTAACATCATGTCCGCAAATAATAAGTGATGATTAATGACAACGACATCCGCCGCCTGTGCTTGCCTGCGAGCATCAATGACATGACAATTTTCAAAGTAATCGCAGTCAGAACCTAAACAATTGTCTGAAGTAGAAGTGACACTCGACCAAATCAGATCTTCTTCAGAGATAGATGACATTTCAGCAATATCGCCGCTTGCGGTCTGTGTTGACCATTCGCGTATCTGGATAACACTATGTGCCATTTCTGGTGTACGAAAACGGCCTTCCTGTTCCGCTAAATCCAAACGATGCAAGCAAAGGTAATTTGCCCGACCTTTTAGTAGTGCAACAGTTGCTGGCACAGCCAGCGCTTTCGACACAATGGGTAAGTCTTTATGAAAAAGCTGGTCTTGAAGATTTTTTGTACCGGTTGAAATTAAAACTTTAGACTGGCTCATTAAAGCAGGCACTAAATAGGCAAAGGTTTTTCCTGTTCCCGTACCTGCTTCAGCGATTAAATGATTTCCACTTTCAATAGACTCAGCAACACGCTCAGCCATTTCCTGTTGTTGTTTACGCGCGGCAAAACCCTGAACCAGTTTAGAGAATGGCCCGTCTTCGCCTAAAAGGTAAGATACATCAGATTGTTGCAAGGAGTGACTCTTTAACATTATAAAATTTCATGGATAACAAGAAGTTAGCGAATAAGGCAAAACTGATGAAAAAGCGGAATGTACATTAAGGTCGTTCTCGCACATCCTTGTGCTTCTCGACACCTAAACATACTTGTTCAATGTACATGAGCATTTTGAAGAGGATTTTAACGCCGTTATCTGGTTTCTCGCTATTCGTGACTATGTATGACTGGCTTGATTATCCCACACTTCGTCATCTATTAAACCTTCGTCGCTATTCCAAACCAAATGAGCAAGACGTTTAAATCGAGCAACAGACATTGCACCACGTTTACTTCGATTACTTGAACCAGCTTCATCAATGTCGTCTAGTATTTCATCTCGAGATGCCTCGTAAATTTCAGTCGTTTCAAACTCTTCATCCATCAACACTAATAAAATCTTATCCCAGTCTTGTTCTGTTTTTATTTGACCTAATCGCTGACCACCTTTTTTTTCATCGAAAATGGCTCGACCTTTAATTTGAAAACGACAATTTTTACGCTCATCGGATAACCCGATAGCATCATAACCCACGGCATCTTCCTGTGGTTCGAGATCAAGGTTATGACAAGCATCATGGCGTGCTATTTCTGCACTTATTCCCAGAGGTTTGCCTGTCATTCGACGGTATTCTGCCGCGATTCGACGCGCTTCTGAAATCAATTTGTCGACTGAATATAATGACACAATTTAATCCAAGGTTATTCTAAGTAAAGACCACAACTAATTGTTCATAGTTTATCTAATTAGCGTCTGAAACGGAAATTACTTAATACCTAAGCAGTTTTTTGCTAAGGATATTAATTACTTAGAGAACTCGCTTTATCTTGCGCATTTTGTGCTTTTTCAAGATTTCCTAACTTCTGATAAGCGTGAGCCACAACCCGCCAGCAATCACCTTGCAACGTGCGTCGACTTGATTGACCTGTATTTTTAGCTTGTGAAGATAAAGTAAGTGCTTTTTTGGCAATATTTAAGGCTTCTTTAGGTTTATCTGCATAAAGGCGTAATTTCGCCATGTACAGCCACAATGTTGGATTTTGAGGTTCTATACGCAATGCGCGCTCAAGATGGCTTTCCGCAGAACTAAAGGCTCCTTTTTTACTGGCTTGTCGGGCTTTACTGAGTAAAGCCAGCACGGCTTTGCCTGTTTTGGGACCTGGGCGAACTTCCCCTGATTCAGATGTCCAGCCCGGTGTTTTATCTTTTGGAGCCTGACAAGCAATAAGGGTCATTGCAAAAGTAAAAAGCAAAATTCGAGTAATTAATAAGGTGTTATTTTTCATGAGGATGATTGATTCGCTAAAATTTGATTACATTTATTATATAGATATTGTTAAGAATTGAAATATTTTAAAGCATAACACTCGAATGCGACGGTTTATTCTAAACACCAAATATGAATACTTCACTCTATTTAATGTGATGTATTATTTTATACATGAACCATATTTAACGGGTGCTGAATTTTTTCGAAAGGCCAGGTAAGCTGCAGAAGGACAATCTTCATCAACAAGTAACCCTTGCTTGTCTTCTACGTAAGAATATTCAAGCTCTTCATCAAATGAAAATGATAAAGGTCGTGTTCGTATTTTTTTCATTATGTTTGCCCAAATGGAAAGTGATCCACTTGAACCCGTCAGTCCCGTTGACTGATTATCATCAGTCCCCAACCAGGTAACGATTAAATGTTCACCACTAAAACCTGCAAACCAGCTATCGCGCGTATCATTTGTTGTTCCTGTCTTTCCTGCAACTTTTAAGCCTTTAGGCAAACGCCATTGTAGCGAACGTGCAGTACCATGACGAGTGACTTCATGCAGTGCACTATTAAGAATTCTAACTGAGGTTTCATCAACACCCTGTTTTATTTTTACACGATAATGTTTTAATGGTTCACCTTTAGCAGTTAACACTTTCCTTATCGTATGTAATGGCGTAATAAACCCCTCACCTGATAATGTTTGATACATTTGAGTTGTTTCGTAGGGTGTCATTGCTACAGCGCCCAATAACATAGAAGGATAAGGGGGAATATCTCTTTGAATACCAAGATTTCTTAACGTTGAGACTATAGATTCAAATCCTAACGCTAAACCTAAACGCACTGTTGCCTGATTATAAGAACTAATCAGAGCTTTAAATAAAGGGATTTTACCATGCGATTCTCCGGAATAATTGCGTGGAGACCATAACTTTCCATCCTGAGCTTTTAAGGTAATACTTTTGTCATCAATTATTGTAGTAAGAGAATATTTATTTTTTTGTTGCAGCGCAGTTAAATATATTGCAGGTTTTATAAGCGAGCCAATAGGGCGCAAGGCATCTAACGCGCGATTAAAACCTGCATACGTAGGTTGCTTATCACCAACAATAGCAAGCACATCAGCATTATTTGTATTAGTAATAATAACCGCCCCTTGTAACATACCATTTAGATTTTGTTGCTTATCTAACTGCTTAATTTTACTTTTTACAACTTGTTCAGCTATTTTCTGCACATAAGGATCAAAGGTTGAGAATATTTGTAAACCTTCAGAACTTAAATCTTCTTTATTGTAATCTTCCTGTAATTGCCGGCGTAGTAAATCCATATATGCAGGATAAGAACTTCTGATTTTTTTATTGTGGCTCACCACATTTAATGGTTTGTTTTTTGCCTGTGATGCCTGGAAAGGTGTTATGGCAGCTCGTTTTAGCATTAAATTAATCACAACATTACGTCGGGTAAAAATACGTTGTTGATGTTTCCATGGATCGTAATAAGACGGCCCTTTAACCAAAGCAACCAGCGTTGCAATTTCTGACAAATTGAGATTATAAATAGGCTTATCAAAATAAAAACGACTCGCTAAACCAAAGCCATGAATTGCCCTTTTATTATCCTGTCCTAAATATATTTCATTTAGATATGCCTGAAGGATTTCATCTTTGTCATAATGAAGTTCAAGTAAAAGCGCCATTATGGCTTCATTAAATTTTCGAACTAAACTTTTTTCACGTGTTAAAAAAAAGTTTTTCACTAATTGTTGCGTTAATGTACTCCCTCCCTGAACAACAGCCCCTGCTTTAATATTGGCAAACGTTGCGCGCAATATAGCTTTAGGGTTAACACCATAGTGTGAATAAAAATCCCGATCTTCAACGGTTAACAACGCATCGATTAATTGCTTCGGAACATCATCGAGTTTAACTAACAAACGATCTTCGCGATGCGACGGGTAAATACGCCCCATCACCGCCGGTTCTAAACGAACTACGGCAATTTCAGTTGCATCTCTAAAATCGACTACATTTGTAATAAAACCATCTTCAATTTTAATTTCTATATATCGTGGTGGTTGATGACCATCCCAAAAATCAAACCCCCGAATTACAATACGATAACTATCCCCTTTTTTTTGATATGTTCCTGCTTTTATATCATCTTCAGTTAAATGATAACCTGAGTTTTTTAATTCAAAATTGATTTGCTCATGTGTGAGCGGTTTACCTATATAAAGTTCTAAAGGTCGCGCATAAACACGTGCAGGAATTGACCATTTTTTGCCATCAAATTGTGAGCGAATATCAAAGTCGAGATAAATCACATAAATAATAAAAATGAATAAGAGCGAAAGGAAAATTCGCAAAATTGGCAGACGTTGTTTGTTCTTATTATTTCGTTGACGTGTCGTTTTTTTTGAGCTTGTTTTTTTCTTACGTCGTATAGGAGATTTTCTTTTCATATGAATATTCTACCGCAAACACACTTTTTTAAACGGTAAAAAATCACAATAAATAAGGCGTTGGTATGGCTGATTTACTTTAAGTAATTTAGAAATTGTCGAAATAAATTAAACGACAACATCAATAGTATCATTATCACTTTGTTGTGATGGACGAGCGTGTTGATTATGAGAATGGCTTAACTCATTTTTGGGTGCACTATAAGCTTCATTAACCCGTGAGCGATTTAATGAGGCTTTTTTTTGTTCATTATTGACCGGATTTTCTTCCGGACCAAAACTAATTAAACGACCATCCAAACGACGTTGATCATCTTCTCTTTTCTGTTGAAGGTTCTCCTGAATGGCTCGTTGCTGTTGAGCTTGTTCCTGAGCTTTATTTTCAACTATTGCCTGCTGTGCTTCATCATTAGACTGCCTGTCACTGCTGCTTTTTGAGGGCGTAACAGTGCGAGAAACCGGAGAAGTTGATGTAGATGAAATTTGCATAATTACAGTTTAGTTCATGTAATCGACTATTTCTGTGTCCTTTTAAGCAATTTTCAGTAATATATATTCAAGTGATTTATTAAATAATCACCTTATATTATTGATTATTCTGATATTTATACTAAAATAAAAAAATGCAGAACGTAAATAGACACTTAAGGTGCAGCCCAATTTTCCTGTTTCTGACTTTCTCACTGCTTGTTTCAGGTTGCAGTAGCAGTCCGAAATACATCAGCAATAAGTCAGCCTCGAGCAAATATGCTGTCATAAAAACGGCGAAAAAGATGCTTGGGGTTAAATACCGATATGGCGGAACATCACCAGGCCAGGGATTCGACTGTAGCGGTCTGGTTCAATACAGTTACAAATCAGCGGGAATTTACCTGCCTCGAACCACACGTCAGCTATACAAAGCGATACGCCCTGTTTCCCGACGTTATTTAAAAGCAGGCGATTTAGTCTTTTATAAAACGTCAGTTTCACGTGCTGTTTCACATGTGGGAATTTATTTAGGGAATAATCAATTTATCCACGCACCATCATCCGGCAAGCGGGTAAAAATTAACTCAATGCAAGAAAAGTACTGGCGCAAACGATTCAGTGGCGCTGGTCGCGTTCTTTAACGTTTTACTTTCTAATACGTTTCATTAAATTTACTCGCCAGGAACTAAAGTGTTTATGAATATCAATACTCACCGCTAAGGCTGCTGGAATAACAATCAATGTAATCAATGTGGCAAAAGCAAGCCCCCATGATAAAGCCAGAGCCATTGGAGCAACAAAAGGATCATTACCGCCCCAGCCATATGCCGTTGGTAATAAGCCAACTACGGTGGTTGCAGCTGTGAGTACTACTGCGCGTAGCCGTCTACGACCCGCTAATATAATAGATTCCATAGCCTCCATGCCATCTTCTCGTGCACGTTGTATGAAGACCAGCAATATCATCGAACTATTTACCACAACACCCGTCAACGCCACCATACCCATGGTTGAGAAAAAGGATAGCGGCATCGGCTTCCATAAAACATCATGCAAATAAAAACTTAGAATAACGCCGACGACACCAAAAGGAATCGCCAGCATAACGATAAGAGGATAACCTAAACTATTAAACTGTATGGCAAGTAAAAAGAAAATTGCAATTAATGCAAATAAAAATGAAAAAGCTAAATCATTGAACGACTCATCATTTTTTTCTGCTTCACCACCAAAATGTATTTTAACTTTGTTTTTATAGTCACCTAACCATGTCAATTTATTATCAGCAACTTGTTTATTAAGTTTAATACTACTGGTTAGATTTTCATCGACATTAGCAAATACACGAATCACACGTATACCATCTTTATGACGAATAGTTGTATAACCCGTTGCTTCATCAAATTGCGCGATCGAACTTAAAGGAATTAAACCACCTCGATTATTTGGCACTTTTAAATTTTGTAACGCTGAAATATCTTCAATATCCTGCGGATAGCGAATCGTGACATCAACTTCTTCAGTTCCATATCGTGTGGTGGTGACTCTTAAACCATCTACTGCAGCGCGTACATGTGAGGCAGCTGTGGCAAGGTTTACTCCCGCGTAAGCTGCAAGATTTTTATCCAAAACAACATGAATTTCTTTATCTCCGGGTTGTAAGCCACTTTCTATTGTTGTGACGCCTTTAGTTGTTTTTAAGAAATCAATCAGATTTTGTGCAACATGTTCATTAGATTTTCCATCTTTACTGGATATCTCAAGTTCTAATGCTCGTCCCGTCGGTGGCCCGGGTTTTACCAGCTCAAAAGCGATCTCCAAATCAGGATATTGTGCTGGTAAGTTTTTCTCAAAATAACGCAGATCGTCTACAGCATCATGCTCAGTTCTTAATACAGCTGGTGTATAAAGCACACGTATTTGACCAAATCGACTGCCGCGTTGAGTTAAAGGATCACCGGCATCGCGTTGAGTTTGTCCGCTGGATAAAATAGTGCTTTCCAGATATTCAGGTTTTATATAGTCACGAATACCCTGATCAACCTTCTTAAGATGTAAACGTAATTCATCTAAGCTTGTTCCCTGTTTAGCAGTGACACGAACTAAATATTGATCAACAGCAACAGCAGGAAACAACTGAAATTGCATGGCTTGTTTAGCTAAAACAATACTACCCACCAGGATTAAGGCCGATAAAAATACCACGGTCCAGCGATGGTGTAAGACCCATGCTAATATTCTTGCGTAGCCATGCTCAAAATTAATTAACCATTGCTTTTCTTTCGCTTTACTTTTTGTATTAGTTAAATGACTAACATGGCTAGGTAAAATTAAAAACGCTTCTAACCACGAAAAAAACAATAATGAAATAACTACAACTGGTATAGCAACAATAAATTTACCAATCATGCCTGACATAAACATTAAAGGTATAAATGCAGCAACCGTTGTTAATATAGTCGTTGTAACAGGACCAAATAATTCATAAGCGCCTTTCACTGCGGCATCATTTGGTGAGTCACCCTTCTCCATGTGATAAGCAATATTTTCACCAATGATAATGGCATCATCTACCAGCATCCCTAACACCATTATAAAGCCAAGCATCGATACAAGGTTTAATGTAATACCTGACAAATGCAAAAGGAATAAACCAGTTAAGAAAACAATGGGTAAACTCCAGGTAGTTGTTAGTGCGACGGACATACGAAGAAAAAGAATTAATGAGATAAAAACTAAAATCAATCCAACAATACCATTATTCGTTAACACCCCTAAACGCAAACGTGTAAAACGTGAAAAATCCTGAGATGTTGTTACATTGATATCGGGCCCGTATAGCTCAGGGATTGTTTTAATATATTGTTTTACCCTGTCAACAACATCAATTATATCACCATCCATTTTTTTCAGGATAATCATATTTAAAGCAGGTTTTCCACCTGAATCAAAATAAACCGTGGGAATGACCAGCGATTCTTTGATAGTAGCAACATCAGACAACTTAATATTATCACCACGATCATTAGAACGTAAAACAAGATCTGCAACATCTTTAACATTTTGAAACTGACCAACAATGCGTACTGTTTTTTGACCATCCGTAGTATTTATATGCCCACCAGGCGAATTTATATTCCAGGATTTTAGAAGAGTTGAAATTTCACCAATAGAGATACGATGTAAAGATAATTTATCCGGATCTACAGTAATACGAATTTCTGCTTTTCGGTCACCTTGAATTTGTACACGTGCAATTCCCTTTATTGCACGAAGTTCATCTGAAATTTGATCGCCTAAACGTTTTAGTTCAAGTTCAGAGACCTGAGCTGAAATTGCCATTTGAATAACAGGAAACACTGCGCCATCAATTTCCAGAACATGTGGTTTTGTTGTTAAATCATCCGGTAATACAGCCTGATCAACTGCCAGTTGTACATCACTTGCCATTTGTTTCCGATTACTTGCGTTAGGGTCAACCTCCAGGTTGATAATGCCTGAACCGCTAAAGGCAATTGAGTTCATTTTATCAATGCCGCTTAACGATTTTAATTCCTGTTCAATTGGAGTAATAACAAGACGTTCAATTTCTGATGGCGACGCGCCCGGATATGGAATATCAATACGAATCTTATCCAGATTAACATTCGGGAATGCCTCACGATTAATATCAAATATTGCATAAATACCGACAGCCATTAAAAAAATGGAAATCAGATTAACCATTAAGGGGCGTTCTACAAAATAGCGAAATACTGACTTCATTTTTTTACTCCATCCTGACTATTCATTTTGTCCCAGAACTGGCCAGTAAAAATTTGTAGTGCGACAATTCGATTATTTAAATCAACTTTTTGATTTTGATAGGCTAACTGAGCAAAAGAATAGTCATTTTGAAACTGAATAAGTTGTGCCGTATTCGCCCTACCAGTACGAAAACGATGTTCGGCTTCTTTTAACTTCAATGATTCACTTTTTAAGGTTTGTTTCGAGGCCTTAACGGCTTTTTTAGCGGCTCTAATTTCAGATACTAAACCAGACACGGTATAACGAATATCATCTTTAGTTTTTTGTATATTTTGTAATGCAATATTTTTTTGTAATCGAGCTTGTTTATATTTCGAACTTAAACCTTTGTCATCAAAAAGATGTTTATATTCAATACTGACTGCACCAGCCCAATCTTTCTCACTAACTGTACCACTGCTGCTTTTGCCATCTGTTGTTCTGGAACCAACTGAAACAACTAAATCAAGATCATCTTTTTTGCTATCTCTGGCAGAGAATATCTTGCTTTCTGCAATTCTCAAGTTAGCTAAAGAAACTTTAACCGCAGGGTGATTGTTTTGAGTAATATTAATCAACTCTAAAATATTATTATATTGATTTTTATCCGCAGAAATTAATACCGGCTTAACTATCTGATCCCACTCTTCAAGCATCAATCGATTAAGAGAAGATTGTTGTTGTTTCCATTGAATTTGAATAGCACTGAGCTCAGCCTGCTTTGAATGTACCTGTGCCTGTACTTGCAAATAATCTTTTTCTTCCGACAAGCCTAATTTAACATTCTTAGCAATATATTTTTGGAGTTCTATTGCACGTTGCACGGCTTGTTTTGCATTCGTTAATTTTGCTCTGGTTAACGCCGCCGCATAAAAAAGATTTTTTACTTTTTCTGTTAAAGTAATGCGCGTTAACAGATAGTTCGCTTTAGCCAAATCATGGCCAGCATCAGCAGATACTAAACCTTCAGTATAATCAGGATTTCCTTTACCTTTCGACAAAGGTAAACGGTAACTTAAATCCAGTCTTGTTGTGTTAGATGGGTTAGGTAGCGGTCCAAAAACAAATGTACTGTCTTCATATTTATAAACACTACTCAAACTTAACGTCGCGCCAGAATTTAATTTTCGGGCAATAGAACCACTTACATTCAAACTATCAGATGGAGTACCAAAGCCGCTTAAATCGTGACGAACACCAGCAGCACTATTAAGAATCCAGCCCAAACTACTTTCTACTTGTTGTGTTTGTTCTGCCGCCGTCGCAACTTCTAATTCAGAAATCTTTAAAGAGGGATAGCGATCTACAACGCGTTGCATTACCTGATAAATGGTTAATTCAGATTTTATTTCTGCAACAACAATATTGGAAAAACATACACTACCCAGCAACAGTAGTTTTAAAATTCTTATTTTATTCATTCCGGCTTATCCTTTGAAATACCGTAAAGAAAAACATTCATATGAAAACTCAAATACTCATTTACATCATACTCTTCATCAAAAGGTGCAAGAGAATGTTGCCATATTGCAGAGAAAACCATGGGTGAAAGGAATGTACGCGCGGCAAGTTTTGCATCACACTCCTGAAATTCTCCCCGTTCTATTCCCATGATTATTAAATTAGTAACAAAGTTACGAGTACGTTGAATGACGTTTGTCAGGTAAAATGTGGCTAATTCAGGAAAATTAGATGCTTCGGCCATAATTAATTTTGGAATACCAGATAACTCATTTTCTAATACGTTTATTTTCCATTGTTCGACTAATTTATACATAAGATCTTTAATAGAACCTGAGTATTGTTCAGCCTGTTCTTCTGCTTTTGCGATTTGTGGTACCACAAACTCACTCACAACTGCTTTAAATAATGCTTCTTTACTCTCATAGTAAAGGTAAAGTGTCCCTTTCGAGACACCAGCTTGCTTTGCAACATCATCAAGCTTGGTCGCAGCATAACCTTTAGCAGTAAATGACTTTAATGCTGAGGTCAAAATTTCTGCAGGTCGTTCCTGCTTCCTGCGACGCCAACGACATGTCTCCTGACTTGATGTCTTTAGACTCGAGGTCTCCAGACTGGTTGAGGACAATACCCCCACAAAAAACCACCTATTAAATAACTATTGAGTCAGTTATTTAATAGAAAAAAACGAAAGCTGTCAATAAGTTATAAGATATAGAAAGCAAAAGAATAAATTAGATCGGTGGTATTCAAGGTTTTGTAAAAAGATGAATGACGGATGTTTAAATATAGTGATCCAATAAATTTGAGATATTCTTGAGTAATACATCATCCTGAAAAGGTTTATCTAAAAATACATTTACTCCATGATCTATATTTGCAGTATCACGAGCAAAGTCACTATATCCTGTACATAAAATAACCGGTATATCGTAACCTGAATTCATAATATTTTTTGATAATTCCAGTCCGGTTAGTCCTGGCATAGTTTGATCAGTAATGATGAGATCGAATTTATTTAAATTATCTTTAACATAATTTAATCCATCAATTGGATCATTAAATGAAATAACCTTATAGCCTTCATCAATCAATAAATCGCTAAGATATTGGGTAATAAGTGATTCATCGTCTATCACAACAATCGTTTTCCCAACATATTTGTTAATTATTTTTTCAACTAAATATTCCTGTGATTCTTCTTTAATATTTTTTGATTTAACTTCAGGTAAGTAAATCTGAACAATAGTCCCTTTATGAGAATGTGTTCTTTTTGACTTAACAACGATGTGACCACCACTACCATGTGCAATACCATGTAACATAGACAACCCCATTCCTGAGCCTTTACCAACTTCTTTAGTCGTGAAAAAGGGATCAAAAATACGACCTAAAATATCTTTATCAATGCCAACCCCACTATCGCTGACTTCCAACTTAATAAACTTACCTGAAAAAGTACTATGACAAGAATTACAAACGCCTTTAACATGTGGTAAAAATTCTAATGAAACATCGATGGCACCGGTATCATCTTCTATTGCATCTTTAGCATTAATAACAAGATTCATGATGCTTTGGTTAAATTGAACAGGATCCACCTCAACATAATGTTTTAAATTATTAGTTCGGATTTTAAGATTAAGATTAATGCTACTGGGGATAAGTGAAGACAGCATCTTTATTGCTTCATTTGCTGAAGGGACTGGATCTATTATTTGCAGACCACCAACATCGCCACGACTGAAGGCTAATAATTGCTGTACAAGATCACGGGCACGTTCTCCAGCCCGAGTAATTTGATTCAGATAACTTATGATCGTTTCATCATTATATTGCTTGCTATGTCTTTTGGTTAAACTGGTATAGCCTATTATAGAAGCAAGCACATTATTAAAATCATGCGCAATACCTCCTGTTAACTGCCCTATTGCTTCCATTTTTTGGGTTTGCTGTAATTGCCGTTGCAGTTGATATTGAGCAGTCACATCTTCAACGACACTACAAATCGCATAAATATTATTTTCATCATCAAATAATGGAAATTTATCAACAGACAAACTCACATTATTTTTATTTACTTCAAATGCACTTTCATAATGCACCAAACATCGCTCGGATAATATTTTTTGATTATCTCTGCTAAAATATTCTGCTATTTCATCGGTAAAAATATCTTCTGTTTTAAAGCCAATAATCTTATCTTTTGACAGACCAACAAATTGGCAGAACTTTTTATTTGCCAATATAAACTCATTATGGGCATTAGTTAAAAACACAAGAAACGGTAAAGAATCTACAAGTTTTTGTAGTAGCTGTTGGCTTTGTTTAAGCGCATCCGACATCTGTAGACGTTCATGAATGTCTCGTGCAACAACAAGAAATTCCTTATTACTATTATTTTTTAATAAAGTGCACTTTAAGTGATAATATTTATTTCTATTTTCTGACGTAAGGCAAGCATCAAGCTCTGCGTAACCATTAGTTATGATTCTATTTGTAATTGAAGATAATAAGACTCCATCACATGATTTGAATAAGTCTGAAAACTTACAGCTAAGCAACTTTTCTTTTGGAAGTAAAGCAACATCTTCCAGATTTTTATTCCACCAAAGAATATGCCCATTAAAATCAAATCGTATAATAATATCGGGAATCGAATTAAGAATTGCATCAATTTCTATCTGTGGAAGATGAGACGTTTGATGATTATTTGTATCAGCAGAAGAGTTGTTGGGTGGCTTATTTTTCAATTATCAGTCACTCAATAAATGAATAATAATTAAGCTGCAACTTCAAGTTTTTTAATTTGTTCCAGTAACTCTGATAATTTAAAGGGTTTATATAAAATAATATTTGCCCCTAACTTTTCAGCCATTCGTAAATAACTATCTGCATGGCCTTTGTTACCGCCAGACATTGCCATAACCACAATATCCGAATTTATTTTTCGCAAACCAATTAACAATTCAATGCCATCAACTTCAGGCATAACAATATCAGTTAAAACAACATCGGGATTAAATTCTGAAAATTTATCTTGGGCAACTCTACCATTACTAGTAGTAAGCACCTCATAACCTTCATCAGTTAGAAAATCAGCCAACATTTCTAAAAAACTTACATTGTCATCAACAATTAATATTTTTAGTTTCTTCATTTTGAATTATAGTTTTCAGGCTTAATTACTCAAGTAGGGGGAGGGAGAGTGAGAATTAACCATATATTAAATTAGTGTATTTATGGATATATTATAGTGTATTTATGTATAAAAATACTGGCAAAACGTTAATCAATGTCACAATATAAACAGGGTTAAAAACTTAATTTTAAACCTGTCATGTATTAGTCAGTATAGATATAAGAATGAGATAAATAAGACCTGGAGTCTTAGATTTATAAAATTTATTAATTTGCACAATTGATATTGAGTTCAACTAACAAGCTACAGGAATTCTGTGTCAAAAATTAAAGCGGATATTTAGTCTGTTAGCGTCAGCTCTTTACGTAAAATAACATAATGCATAGGCGCATCAAAGACTAACTTAACGGCACTTTTATTATTATTTTTATCTACTTTGATTTCAATAATATCATCGCCATTTTGAATAATGATCGATTCGCCAGACTTCCTTTCCAATACAAGCATTTTCTATCCTCTGAAATATTATTCGTCTATCCATACACTGCTAATGTGTATATTAGCACTAAACGGTTAGATTAATTGTATTAATTTGGAAGAGCCGGTAATTACTATTTATGTTTACATTCATATTGAAGCCTGATCCGAACACGAAAGATAGCGATTTAACTACAATCATATACAAGGATATCAGATAAATAATAACCAATTGATTTTAAAGGATAAAAATGGTTATTGTTCATATACACCTATGTCATAGCCATTTCCAATTGGACGAAATTGCTTGTCCAAATCTGAAGCAGATGCCGTTTTATTGTTAAATTTCGCGATTCCATTATCGATACTGAGAGAAGACACTTTCGAGTGGTAATCATGTGTCGCTAAATTTACAAACAGTTCAGTCGGTGTAGATGACAGGATAGAATTAATGCCATAACCTGCTTTTTTCCAATCAGATAAAGTATAATTTATAGAGCCAATTGTAAAAGCATTCAGCACAATATTATTGTTGCTTGCAAAGTTACCACTTTCAACTGAAATACTACCAATACCAGAACCATTAGAATTATTCGTTAAAATATTATTAAAGAAAACATGGCCTCCACTTTCTTCTGACAGTTTGATGGGATAACTATTATTATCGTTATTAACAACAAACGTATTATTGATAAAAGTAAGATTTTTGGGGCCGGATGAAGCATCCATTTTATATCCACGTATAGCATGACGGCCATTATTATAAATTAAGTTATTACGAATGATTGTGGACTGAACTCCGTCCATACTTACTCCATTTACTACATTGTCATGAATTATATTGTTTTCCAATATCAGCCCCGTTTGCAAACCATCAGTACCCTCCCCGACAGAAGCATCACCATTAAAATGAATACCATTTATCGCATTATTATAAGAATTATTATTACGTAGAATAGTATTATCAGAGCCGCCATTAGATAAATAAATGCCATGACTATTCTTAGAGCCTGATGTGGTATTACCTTCCACTAACGAGCTTGCAACCTGAGATAAATATATATTAACTGAATCAGAATCTCTTACTATATTATTTCTTATGATTAAACCTAGCATAGGATTTGTTGGACTGGCTCTGTGAGCACCAATTCCAATACCTGTTTGACCTGCCCTAAGAATTGTAAAACCTTCAATTGTTATATAATGTGTATTGTTAATATAGATACTTTCATTACTTAATGCTTCAGAACCTGTAATAACTGCTGAAGATGCATTTGCTTTAATAACAAGACGTTTAGTAATAGTTCCATTTGTAGACACTCTAAAGCCTGATGTATAAATACCGTCAAAAACAAGGACTGTGTCACCTGCTTTAGCTACATCAACAGCTGATTGGATAGTACTAAATTCTTGATTTACTCCTGCAGTATCATCAACACAATGTGTTGTGATAGTAGAACAGTCAACTGTCGCCTGTGGAGAAAAGGTTGCTGACACATTATGATTCTTATCCATAGAAAGAGCGCAACTACCTTGTCCGTTACAATCACCGCTCCACTCTGTAAAATTAAATCCAGAATCAGGCATCGCCAATAAAGTAACACTGTTTGTAGCTGTGAATTGTTCTGTGCAATCTAAACCACAATTAATCCCCGTACCTGTAATAGTACCCGAACCACTTTTAGTAATGGTTAATGTCGTTACATTTCCTGTATCTGGTTTGGTTAAATTAGTCGTGTTGCCATTGCCACCACCGCAAGCTACGTTAATAAACACACAAACTAAAAGTAAAAATGGTTTAAAAATATAATTGTAATATTGTTGTTTCATACTATGAAATTCCTAAAAATAATAATTGCATTAAATTTAATATTTAAACAAGCAAATCATAGACAATAATCTGCAGGTTCGATGTGAGTTTAATCACATGCTCAGTGTAAATTTAATAATAATGATCTGGTAAATAGACAGATAAAAGTATTCTTATAAAATGACATGCAACTTAAATCTAAAAATAAGAAGAGTGAGATGAATTAAATTATTATGTAGTATAAGGTTATATACCCATAACAAAAAAGAGCTTACATTTCTGTAAGCTCTTTTCATACTACGCTTAATATGGGTGTCCATAAGGCTGGATGTCTCTTGCCCTACTCTTGAATACGAACGAACCATATTTCTTTGATGCAATTAAAAATGCCCTACTTACATTACATAAGTAGGGCATGTATGGCGTCCCCAAGGGGAAATGCCGATCAGCCTGTAACCTATTGATTTTATTAGCCGTTACACCAGTAAATTGAAGTCCTTTGTACCCATAAATTGTACTCAAATCAAGCTTTGCGTTTAACAATAGATGAAAGTGAGATTACTCAGAATAAGAACCATCTTAAAATTTACCTGAAACACTCATCTGTGAAGCTATCATGTACAAAATCATGCTAACTTGTACTTGATAATATGCCTTTACATCCTTAAATCAATAACAATAAATAATAATATTTTTTAAATGGACACTTATGACGAACATTCTGGATGTTTCAATATCTTCTGTAACTGAACTTAGTGCAGAGCGATCTATAGAGATTGTCCGAGCACTCCTTCGAGCAGAATGTCATTATGCCAAGTTAAGTCCATCGGCTTTAACAATTTCCAGTCGTCTCACTGCTCCAGACGGCGGTATTGATGCCGAGGTTAAGGCACCAGACGAAATTACTTTACCTTCAGACTGTATTATCAAGCAAAAACTTACTGGGATTCAAATCAAGTCAGGAACCTCTTTTACTCCTTGGACTGAAAGTGCTATCCGTGGCGAATTACTTAACAAAAAAGGTCAAATACAGCCTGAAGTTAAACGTCTTATTGAGAGTAAAGGGAGTTACATGTTAATTTGTACAGGTCATGACTTAACTCCAGAGCGCCGTAATGATTCACGACAGTTAATTTCTGATGTTCTGACAGAAGTTGGAATTGAAGGCTATTACGAACAAGTTGAAGTTCTCGGTGCTAGCCAGATAGCAGAATATGCCGAGCGATACCCCAGAACCGCATCACTTTTATCATTTGACCCAATTCAAGAAGCTTGGCTAATCAATGAGTGGCAACGAGATGCTCACATGTCGAATACTTTTGAGGCTTCATCTGAACAGACACAATTAATTGAACAGATTCGTGAAGGAATTCTGGGTAAGATAAAGCATATAAGGATCCTTGGTGAACCCGGTTTAGGCAAGACACGAGTTGTCCTTGAGGCTGTTAAAGATTCCAACATAGCACCTTATGTACTTTACCTCCAACACGGTACTCAGTTTGGTCAGACAAGGCTCTTTCGCCAGTTATTAAAATCTGGGTATGATAAACCGCTGGTATTGGTTATCGATGAACTACCTGAATCCGAGTTATCTGATATATGGAGACACTTAAAACCCATATGCGGTAACCTGAAGATTATTACATTAGATCATGGAAGAGACGAAACAAGCGACAAAGAAATTGAGCGACTCCAAGCACCTCGCCTTTCAGACGACACAATCAAACAAATACTTTCAAACCGCGTAGGTGAGTCACGCGAACTTGACCGCTGGGTTACAATCTGTGAGGGCTCTCCACGAGTTGCGCAAGCAGTTGCAGATAATCTTCTCGCAAACCCTGACGATATATTGAAGCCACCATCCACAGTACCAATATGGTCAAGATTTCTACATGGTTACGATAAACGAAATAATGCAGTAGCAAGACAAATCGATTGCGTTGCAGAACATCTCGCATTATTCAGCAGGTTTGGTTATGAAGTGCCAGTAGGAGATGAAGCAAAATACATTGCAAGTATAATTAATGAATCCGACCCAACAATTGGATGGGCTCGATTTCAGGAAATCATTCACTCCCTTCGAACTCGAAGAGTATTGCAAGGTAGCAGAACCTTATTTTTTGTACCAAAGGCTCTTCACATCTATCTATGGAAGCGGTTTTGGGAACATTATGGGCGTGGTTTTGACTTCATGAAAACCTTTAATGCAATGCCATCATCGTTACACTCATGGTTTATGAATATGTTTAAGTATGCTGGCGAAGGTTCAGCTGCATATGTTATTGAAGACATACTCAAACCAGATGGTATTTTTTCTCAACAAGCAGTACTAACATCACCTAAAGGAGCTCAGGTTCTTTCTATTCTTGCTGAAGCCAACCCAAGTGCAGTCCTTAGTTTACTGGAAGTGACAATAGGAAACTGGACAGACGAAGAATTAATGGCTCTATCAGAAAGTAGGCAGCAGTTTGTATGGACGTTAGAAAAAATCGCTGTCTGGACTCCATGTACCGTAAGAGCACTACGTCTCCTCAGTCGCTTAGCGTTAAATGAAAACGCAACCAACTCAAACAATTCAACTGGCATCCTACTTGGACTTTTTAACATAGGGATGGAGTCAGCAGCCACGGAATCACCTCCTTCAACTAGACTCCCTGTAATCCTAGAACTACTTCGTTCATCAGATGATAAAAAGAAGAAACTTGGTCTTAAGGCAATAGATTGTGCACTTAAAACACGAGGTGGCGGTTTCCGAACTATTGGTCCTGAATACCAAGGCATAAAAGAAAGAGCCAAACTGTGGAAACCTGCCACATACGGCGAGTGGTGGGAAGCCTACCATGAGTATTTTCAAGCCCTCATTACCGAAACACAACATTGGCCTTCCCATTTACGCTCTGAAGTATGTGGTACTTTATTAGATGCTATAGATGAACAAATCAAAGTCCCACCATGTACAGAATTAGCATTTGAAGTCCTTGGCACACTTGTCGAAGACAGTATGATGTCACCAGAAAAACTAAACAAATTCTTCTGGAATTGGCGCGAGTATAAAGACTATAACGAACACCGCGAGATAATACATAAGTTACGAGAAGTTGAACGTCGTTATACAAGAAGAAACATTACAAATAGATTTCAACGATATATAATTGATGTAGACTGGATGGAATGGGATGAAGACTTTCGGGAAAGGCATGATAAGAAACCGAATCGCTCAAAGACATTAGTTAAAGCATTAGCCAACCGCATCACACGACACCCAGAGATTTTCAATCAAATCAAACATCTTCTTACAACAAATAAAAACACACCTGCTCTTTGGTATTTTATTGAACAGTTAGCCGAGGACGATAAAGAGTATCAGCTACTTCCAATAATCACACAGATAACTATTGAAACTGAAAATCACGTTTGCCTACACAGTTACTTGCATACCATCAGGAATAGAAAACCCGAGCTATACCTGTCCACCGTTAAAAGTTTTTTTAGCAAGCGTGACACCGCTTGGATAGGCGCTACTATTACACTTCGTGATGAGTATAATGATAATTTATTCGTAGAATGCCTTAATGCTCTGGAGAAAGGCTGGCTAGAACCACAAAATTTCCATTTATTAGGATATGGTAAAGCTTTTGAATCAATACCGCACGAGAGAGTAGGACGCCTGCTGCAACAACTAAGTGAGCATAATTCAAAAGAGTCATTACTATTACTTATTGAACTATTGGACTCAATACCTTTCGATAATACATCAGTGTTTAACTCGAACTTCGTATTTGAGATAGTATCAAACACTGTGCCCAATGAAAGAACTCATAGCAATATGCATGGTTACCACTGGCATAGTGTCTGCAATAAATTAATTGAATGGGATAAAAGCTATACACTTCCTCTGTTAGACTCTCTACTTACAGCAATGGGCGAAGAATATCGCTTAAGTTATGATTCAGATGTTGAACCACTTGCGAGTGAACTCGTAAAGGCTGATCCTTACGGTGCGTGGAATGTTATAAAAAAACATATAGAAGCAACCCTTCCAAAATGGCGAAGCGATATATTGAACTGGCTTAAAGGCGGACTTCGCACATTCAATGAAAGTGACTCAAAAGGTGTCCTTACAGACATCTCTATACAATTAATTATTGAATGGATCCAAGAAGATCCTGAACAAAGATCGAGTATGTTAGCTCATGCTGTCCCTGCAACACTTGATGACGATAGTGGCGGTCAACTTACAAAGGAGCTATTACAAAGGTACTCTAAAATTGATGGTGTTATTAGCGGCATCTCTGCAACATTCCATTCAGGTAGCTGGAGTGGTTTAACAAGTGACTATTACAGGCGAAAAAGAGAAAAACTACGTAACTGGTTGGCGGCAGGTTATGGTAATGAAATAACACTATGGATTGAGTCAGAGATTGGATATTTGGATAAGGATATTGAGAGCGAAGAAATAAAAGAAGAGCGTGAACGATTCGATTAATTTTGTAAATATATTTAAATAACTGTCCACGATCATTCTTATTCAAAGCTACTTGACCACTACAAGCGTGAAACGTAACTTTGCTTCAGTAGGATCACGAGTTTCAAGGGAACGTTTATAGACAGAGCCGAGTTGCTCTTTAAGATTTGCTGGTACACCACGACGGATATAGTAAATACCCGAACGCGGATCTTTCCACGGACTACTCATTATTATTATTCTTGTCATGCGTTGTACCCACCCTTTGTACTCATAGGTGGCGTAACGTCTTGAAATCAAAAAAAAAGCCCCTGAAATCAGAGGCTTATCTTTATATGGCGTCCCCAAGGGGAGTCGAACCCCTGTTACCGCCGTGAAAGGGCGGTGTCCTAGGCCTCTAGACGATGGGGACTAAAAAGGTTTAGTCTTCGTCGTTTCGTTCGGATAAAAGTGTTGTCACCATGCCGGTTAACAAGACAATAAATCCTAATGGTATGATGGTGCCAAGCCATATTATCGCATTTTCGTTCTCTTTAAAAAGAAGCGTAAATCCGAACACCATACCAATAACGATGAGCAAAATTCCTGCAATAACAGCAAATCTTCCTGCTTTATGCATTTGCTCGTTTCTTCATACAGGTCATAGTCATATTAACATTTCCCAGTATTTGGTGGAGCTAGGCGGGATCGAACCGCCGACCTCTACACTGCCAGTGTAGCGCTCTCCCAGCTGAGCTATAGCCCCTGTAAGAGAGCGCGCAATTTACGTTAGCAGGCCAATTATGTCAATAAATTTCTTTAAAATTAGTGAGTTTTTTGGAGCATTACCCTGCGGCTTCAATTTTTGCCCAGGTATCACGCAATGTCACCGTACGGTTGAAAACAGGCTTACCAGAGGCCGGATTATCGCTATCACGGCAGAAATAACCTTCGCGTTCAAACTGGAATCGCTCCCCTGCTTTGGCCTTTTCAAGTGAGGCCTCGAGGTAACACGTTGACAGCGTTGCTAATGATTCCGGATTTATATAATCCGTAAATTCTTTGTTTTCTTTAGTAGCCGCATCCGGGTTTGCATGCGTGAATAAGCGGTCATAAAGACGAACTTCAGCCTCAACCCCCTGTGTTGCAGAAACCCAGTGAATAACGCCCTTCACTTTACGACCATCTGCGGGATTTTTATTATGTGTGTCCGGATCATACGAGCAGCGTAGTTCTGTTATTTCGCCATTACTGTCCTTGATGACTTCATCACAGCGAATCACGTAAGCATTACGTAAGCGCACTTCGCCACCCGTTTTCAAACGCTTGTATTTGTTGTTTGCTTCTTCTTTAAAGTCATGTTTATCAATATAGACTTCTTTAGTAAACGCGATGATGCGTTTACCCATGTCTTCTTTTTGCGGATGATTCGGTGCTTCTAACTGCTCTACCTTGTCTTCAGGATAGTTTTCGATTACCACTTTTAATGGATTCATTACCGCCATTCGGCGTGGTGCAATTTCGTTTAAATCTTCACGAATACAATTTTCTAACACACCCATTTCAATGGAGTTATCTGATTTGGTGACACCAATACGATCACAAAAATCCCTAATCGATGCGGGCGTGAAACCACGGCGACGTAAGCCCGCTAAGGTTGGCATGCGCGGGTCATCCCAACCGGATACATGGTTGTTATCAACCAGCTGATTCAGCTTACGTTTACTAACAATCGTGTATTGTAAATTTAAACGAGAAAATTCAATCTGCTGTGGATGGCATTCAAGACTAATGTTGTCTAACACCCAATCGTACAACGGACGGTGATCTTCAAATTCTAACGTGCATAGAGAATGCGTAATACCTTCTAATGCATCCGAGATAGGGTGTGTGTAGTCATACATTGGATAGATGCACCATGCTTCACCGGTTTGATGATGAATTACACCATGACGAATGCGATACAAAGTTGGATCTCGCATATTCATGTTAGGTGATGACATATCAATCTTTGCACGTAACACGCGTTCACCATCGGTAAACTCACCTGCACGCATTTTTTCAAACAATTCTAAATTTTCGTCGATAGAACGAGTACGATTTGGGCTATCTTTACCTGCTTCTTGCAACGTTCCCCGATAAGCACGCACTTCTTCTGCATTCAAATCACAAACATACGCTTTATCTGCTTTAATAAGTTCAATAGCAAAATCATGTAACTGTTCAAAATAGTCAGAGGCATAATACAAACGATCCTGCCAATCAAAACCCAACCACTTTACATCTTGCTCAATGGCTTTAACGAACTCTTCTTTTTCTTTGCCTGGATTAGTGTCATCAAAACGTAAGTTACAGGTGCCATTGAACTCATTAGCGATACCAAAATTCAGGCAAATTGATTTCGCATGTCCAATATGTAAATAACCATTGGGTTCAGGTGGAAAACGTGTTGCCACTTTGCCATTGTTTTTACCGGCAGCGATATCAGCATCTATATATTGCTGAATAAAGTGGCGGGGTTTTGTTGTTTCGTTTGTATCGCTCATTATTTTGATTCTTTGTTTATATGTTTTAATTTAATACTATGTACTTTTTTTATGTATCAGCGTCGGACTGAAGTCCGACCTACAAAGTCTTTATCTGAAGCCGAAAAAACATTTAATTTTTTAAGTGTTCTTTGCGCTTTGGCAGCTAATATTTATTCTGCTCTGTTTGCTATGTATTCTAACGCTTTATCAATACGACGATTACACGCATCTTTACCGATTAAATATACAGTTAAGTCCAAACTGGGTGATGGTGCACCACCGGTTACAGCAACCCGTAAGGGTGTACCGACTTTACCCATTTTGACATTTAACTTTTCTGCAACACCATGAATCACATCATGAATAGATTCGATGTCCCAATTATCTAATGCATTTAGATCGGTTTGTGCTGTTTGCAATACGTCGGCAGCAACGGGACGTAACTGTTTCTTTGCCATTTTTTCATCGAACTCTTCAAAGTCACGATAGTAAAACTGACTCACTTCTGCAAGTTCAACTAATGTTTGAGCACGTTCACGTTGTGCAACAACCACCTCTTGCAAATTTGGCCCTTCAGAAGGATCGATGCCGAGATTACCTAAATGCACGCTGAGTAATTGTGCAACTCGAGATGCATCTTCTTCTTTAAGATATTGTGCATTAATCCATTGTAGTTTTTCGTTGTTAAAGGTTGATGGTGCTTTGTTCACATCAACCACATCAAACAATGAAATCATTTCATCTAAGGTAAAGAGTTCCTGATCACCGGCTGACCAGCCTAAGCGTACTAAATAATTCATCACTGCTTCAGGCAAGTACCCCATTTTACGATAATCAACCACACTGGTTGCACCATGACGTTTCGACAGGCGAGCACCGTCTTCACCTAAAATCATTGGAACATGTGCATAGATAGGTGCTTCATACCCCATCGCGTGTAATATATTAATTTGACGTGGCGTATTATTAATATGATCATCACCACGAATAACATGGCTAATTTTCATATCTAAGTCATCAACCACAACAGAAAGATTGTACGTTGGTGAACCGTCTGTACGTTTGATAATAAGATCATCAAGCTCACTGTTTTGTACAGTAATCGAGCCGCGTACTAAATCATCAAACTGAACAGCACCTTCTTGTGGATTCAAAAAACGGATCACATGCGGTTGATCGGCTGAAACCTTTTGGCCGCGACAATGACCGTCATAACGAGGTTTTTGTTTCGCCGCCATTTGATCTTCACGCAGCTTTTCAATGCGTTCTTTTGTACAGTTGCAACGGTACGCTTTGCCATCATTGAGGAGTTGCTGAATGACTTCTTCGTAGCGTTCAAAACGATGCGTTTGATAAAAAGGGCCTTCGTCGTAATCCAACCCCATCCATGCCATACCTTCGAGAATGGCATTAACAGATTCTTCGGTAGAACGCTCAAGATCTGTATCTTCAATACGTAAAACAAATTTGCCGCCATGTTTACGAGCATAAAGCCAGGCAAATAAGGCAGTACGGGCACCGCCAATATGTAAATAACCAGTTGGGCTAGGGGCAAAACGGGTCCGAATGGACATAAACTCTCCAATAAATAAAACGTACAAATTGTTAGGGCGCTATTGTAACCATCCGCAGCAAAAATTACACGGATTGAGCTTTTGATTTTCAATTAAAGGCAGGATTTACAAGTCATTCTGTTCAGGTAATAAATGGTTGTTGGCATAATTAATATGAACAGATTGGTTAATAAAAACATCGAATAAATCAGGATCAATATGGCCCGTTTCACTCATATTTTTCAATATTGAAACCGCTTGTGAAAGCTTCATGGGATCTTTATAGGGTCGATCACGTGCTGTGAGTGCTTCAAAAACATCTGCGATTGCCATAATTCTGGCTTGCACAGACATTTCATCTTTAACCAGCCCTTTTGGAAAACCTTTACCATCAACACGTTCATGGTGACCACCGGCATATTCAGGAACATTTTGTAAATGTTTTGGGAAAGGTAAAGTTTCGAGCATTTTTATTGTAGCGACAATATGGTTATTAATAATATCGCGTTATTCCTGAGTTAATGTCCCCTTTATAATACACAAATTATGAATTTCATCTTGATTAAGTAATGGCTGCATGACACCTTGTTTGTCTTTCCATTTAAGCTTTGCACAATTTTTTATTTTTTCAATATCTTCCTCATGCATAAATTCACCGCCTTTATTATGATGACGAATAAATTTTCCAGCCTCACTAATAGTTTTAATTTTTTCTTCATAAGCCAAATTCACTTCATCACTATTAATGTCTTGAGACAAAGCAGTTAATTTTTCGATTTCTGCATCACGTTTTATTATTTCTAAACGCAAATCAACTAATTCAATACGATCAACAATGCGTTCAAGCTTAGTGGATTTATCCATGACATATTCAGGCGTGGTTAATTTTCCACAGTCATGTAACCAGGCAGCGACTTCTAATTCATAACGGTCATCATTACTCAGTAAAAATTCTTTAAATACTCCCTCTTTTGTATTATGTGCGGCATCGGCAATTAACATAGTAATAATAGGAAGCCGTTTACAGTGGCCGCTGGTATGAGGTGACTTTTCATCGATCGCGGTCGCAATAAGTTGCACTAAAGAATTAAAAAGTTGATTCAGACTATCAATTAACTGTTTATTTGTAATAGCAACAGCAGCCTGACTTGCTAATGATTCAACCAGATGTTGGTCTTCATCACTAAAGGGAATGATTTTATCTGCCTTTTCAGACTTTGCATTAATTAATTGCAGTACACCAATCACATCATTTTCATGATTTTTCATTGGCACCGCTAAAAAAGACTGAGAATGATAACCTGTGCTTTTATCGAACTCATAAGTACCGGAAAAATCATAACCTTGTGTATTATAAGCATCGGGAATGTTTATTGGTTTATCTTCGATAACTGCTCGCGTCACCACCATGCTTAAATTAGGTTCACCCTTTTCATCATAAAGACTAACGGGTTTAAAGGAAATAGGGTTATTGGTGTTACCACCAAGATGAATATCCAGGGAGTCGGTTTGAACAACAACCATTTCAAGTTTTTTATCTGCATTTAACAGATAGATCGTGCCACCATCTGCATGCGTTATTTTTTTTGCACCAACTAAAATCTGTTCTAACAGACTGGAGAAATTTTTTTCAGATGAAAGAGCAATTCCAACTTCATTCAATAAATTGATCTTTCTAAAAACGTTATGGATGCTACTTTTATTGATGCTCAATGTGACGTTCCCAAAAATAAATACTATATCTTAATAATTTAACCTGTATCGTGACTGGTAGACAGGCTTTAAAATAAAAAAAGGGTTTTACCATTATATGATAAAACCCTTTTAAAATAATGTTAGATTTTTAAAATCAAGTAATAGTAAACAATTTCCCAAAATTCGAAATAGAAAATATTTTCTTAATATCAGCATTGCAGCCATTAATCGTAATTTTTGAGCTTTCATTCCCCGCATGTTCACGCAGTAGTAAAAGCATACCTAAGGCTGAACTATCAATGTATTCAGTACCTGACATGTCAATTGTATACGCAGCATCTGATTTTTCATTTCGATAAATGTTTCGGAAATCATGATGCGCATTAAAATCAAATCGACCACTTATGCTGATTAATACTGAATTACCACCATCACTTACATTACCTGAAATTGCCATACCTGATTCCCTATTATGTTATTGGCTATACACTTTAGATCAACTGTAAGCCTATTTGACCGATTATACTCAAATTTAACGGCATAAAAATACTAACCTTTAATTTAATAAAAAAAAACCTCACAAATATGTGAGGTTTATAAATTAGCGCAAATGCGCAAGAGGAGGAACTACCTAACTAAAGAATTACTACAAAATGTTGCTCTACATAGTTAAGTTATCGACATCTCCAGCCCCGTCTTTAATATTTTTATACTTTTAACTTATTGTTATTTATGGTGTTTATTAATTAAATACAATAATTTAACATTATTGTTCAATTTGAGCGCTATCTTTTAGCCACACACATGCCCCGCCACTCATTTCGTCAATTGCAGCTAATCGTGCCTGATGCAGTGCCAGTTCCTCCGTAGAGGCACTCACCACCTTCAATTGTCCTGCCTCAATATTTACTGTTCGAGGTTTACTTACCGTGCTTTCACTATTTGTACCATCATTGTGCCCATCTAATGACAACATTGTCTGGCCCCCGGTCATCGCTAGATAGGTATCAGCTAATATTTCAGCATCCAGCAAAGCGCCATGTAAATCACGCTGAGAATTGTCGATGGCGTAGCGTTTACAGAGCGCATCCAAATTGTTTTTCTGCCCAGGGTGCATTTTTCGGGCTAAAACAAGAGTGTCTAAAACAGTACAGATCTTCTCTATATGGTTATTATGTTGATTAAGCTGGTTCAGCTCGTGATCAATAAAGCCCACATCAAAGGGCGCATTATGAATGACCAGTTCAGCACCACGAATAAAAGTCAAAAAGTCATCAACAATATCTTTGAAAAGCGGTTTATCGGCGAGAAAGGCCGTACTGATTCCATGAACCTCTTCTGCACCTTCATCAATATCACGTTCGGGATTAATATACTGGTGATAGCGGTTACCTGTTACACGGCGGTCTATTACTTCAACGCAACCGATCTCAATAATTCGATGCCCTAGCCGAGGCTCAAGACCGGTCGTTTCTGTATCAAGTACTATTTGGCGCATTATATTGTTCTCTAATTATGCAATTATCTAAGTTGAAAGTATGAAAGCAACGGCTATGGGACAACATATTCAGTTTATTCATATATTTTCAAAATCAGTGATATTTAAAGTTCATCAATCCCCTGATTTGCCAGTTCATCAGCAATCTCATTTTCAATATGTCCACTATGCCCTTTTACCCAAACCCATTCAATCTCATGGATTTCCCGAGCTTTATCCAAGCGTTGCCAAAGATCGACATTTTTTACTGGTTTTTTCGCTGCAGTTTTCCAGCTACGTTTTTTCCAGTTCTCCATCCACTCATTAATGCCTTTTAAGACGTACTGAGAATCACTGGTCACTTTTACCTTACATTCCCGGTTTAGACTTTCTAGCGCCTGAATCACCGCCATTAACTCCATACGATTGTTCGTGGTCTCTGGGTCGCCACCACATAATCGTTTCTCATGATCGTTGAAACGTAATAATACGCCCCAACCACCTGGTCCCGGATTACCTCGACATGCTCCATCGGTAAACGCTTCTATCACTTCACTCACAGCTTGTTCCTATTTATTGTTTCTAAACCACCCGCAACAACCTTTCGTTGCCTGCGCCACCTCGGGCGAATTGGTGTTAACGTCTCAACCCGCTTACGTGCCACAAGTACATATCCTGCGCCAAAATTTGGCCAAAGCCTACGACCCATTTTTTCTAAAAATCCCAGTTTTTCACTTATTCTTTCACTCTGGATAGCCGGCCGGAAAAAGTAACTCTGACGCTGAACCACATCAAAACCCAACAAAGCCAACCAATCCATCACACGTGCAGCACTAAAAAAGCGGGCACTCCAGGGCGCTTGTTTCGACCAAATTAAGAGATAGCGCGATATATTCCATAAACTCCAGGGATTAAAGCCAAGAATAACAACATGCCCTTCTGCGATTAAAACCCGCTCTGCTTCGCGCAAAACCTGATGCGGCTCAGCAGAAAAGTCTAAAACATGAGGCAAAATGACGATATCCAAACTATCCGATTTCATTGGCAAATGTGCCAGATTAGCCTGACAGTTAACGCTTTGATTTTTATCATAATCTAAGCGAAACCGCGTTGAAACACGGCTACTATTGAGCCAGTCCCCCGCGCCTTTTTCCACCTTTATTTCAGGACAACCACACTGCAATAAATAATAACCAAACAAATCTGGCAAATATTCATCCAAAATTTGTTGTTCACGCTCTGCCAGCCGTTTACCGAGCGCTGAGGCATACCATAATTGGAACTGTTGCCAGACCTTAATTTCATCGGGCACTAACTGTCTTTGCTGAAATGACTTTTTTAAGTCTTGTACAAATCGTGGAAACATTTTTTATCTAAATATCCTGATTTTGATGTAGTTGGCATTCTGTCTTAGAAGAGTTGACCCACTGCCGCTTAATTCATACTATATGTACATAATAAACCGTATCTTATTAAAATCACTAGAAATTTTATAATGCCCAATAACTTATTTTTTAAAAAAATCTCATTTAACACTAAACTATTACCAACACGGTTTTTAGTGCTTTCGTTTCTCATTGTATTTTTAAGCGGTTGTTTAGTTCAACCCGTACTTGAAGATACAAATCTGCTACCTGAAGATGCAAATCTGGTGCCTGAAACAAATAGTGATGTTACAGAACAAGCAGAAACCGATATTCCCGAAATAGATACATGGCAGCGAATTCGAAATGGTTTTGACTTACCCGATGTTCAAGACAAAAGTGTACAACAAGAACTAAACTGGTTTAAACGTCATCCTGAATATATTAAACGTGTTGTTGAACGCGCTCGCCCCTATTTGCATTACATTATAGAAACCGTTGAAGCGGCGGGTATTCCATCAGAAATCGCATTACTTCCTATTGTTGAAAGTGCCTTTCAACCCTTTGCCTATTCACATGGTCGTGCTGCAGGTATTTGGCAGTTCATTCCAGCAACAGGCAAACGTTATGGATTAAAACAAAACTGGTGGTATGACGGACGTCGTGATGTATATACATCTACCAAAGCTGCCATAAAGTTATTAAAAAATCTAAATCAAAATTTCAACGGCAACTGGATGTACGCTTTAGCAGCCTATAATACCGGTGGCGCACGAGTTAGAAGAGCAATACGTCGTAATAAACGTCAAGGCAAACCAACTGATTTCTTTTCATTAAACTTGCCGAATGAAACACGAGCCTATGTTCCTAAGTTATTAGCGTTAAGAGATCTTATTGAGTTCCCGGAAAAGTACGGAATCAAACTTGACGATATCCCAAATCGTCCTTACTTTGAACAAGTCACTCTCGATAGTCAAATCGATCTTGCACTTGCTGCTGAAATGGCCGGTTTACCGCTTGATGATCTTTATCGACTAAACTCGGGTTATAATCGTTGGGCAACTTCTCCGAATGGCCCCTACAATTTATTGCTACCTGTCACTCATGTTGATGACTTTAAAACTAAGTTAGCAGAGCTTCCTGCAGACAAACGTATTCGCTGGGTTCGCCACCGGATACGTAAAGGTGAAACACTCGGCACAATTGCTCAAAAATTTCATACCAGTATTCGAACCATTAAACGAGTTAATCGTTTACGTGGTAAAATGATTCGTACCGGTCATGACTTAACGATTCCTGTCGCAAGTCGTTCATTACGTGAATATCACTTAAGCGCCAACCAGCGTAAAAGTAAATTACAAAACATTCCACGTCAGGGTCGTAAGGTTTCGCATATCGTACAGCAAGGTGACACTTTCTGGGACTTAGCTCGTTATCACCGAGTTGGTGTTAGACAGCTTGCTAAATGGAACAGCATGGCACCACGTGATCGATTACAAGCAGGACAACAGTTGATTATCTGGTCACGTCGTGGCAGTTCCGTTTCTTCATCCTTAGATGTTGAAAATCTATCCGCGCCACCACGTAGAAGTATAACAAAACGTATTGGTTACCGTGTTAGAAATGGAGATTCACTGGCAAGAATATCCAATAAATTCAGAGTGTCGATTAGACAGCTAAAACGCTGGAATAGAAGTGTAAGAACTAAAAAATATTTACAACCTGGTCAATGGTTGACTTTGATTGTTGATGTAGCACGACAATCAGGTAGATCTTAATTAAAAATTTATTGCACATTATTTTTAATTAACAATTCAGAGTAACCCATATCTTCTTTAAGAATATGGTTGTTTAGCCAGTCTTTTAAAAACATCATTAATTCATCTGGAAGATTAAATTGATTATCTTCCGACTGTTTTTTTAATTCGAGTAGTTTCACTTTAATTCTTTCATGTGATTCTAAATGTTCTTCAGTCGCATCATAATCATGGCTGATGAATAAGCCTTCTTCATAAATGAAATGTGCTCTTGCATAAGTTATGATTTTTTTTAAAATGAACTTAGCATCAGATTGACTTTTACCTGTTTCTATCGAGGTATGTAAATCATTTATTAAAGCTATTAAAATTTTGTGCTGACGATCAATTGAAGGGACACCAACCGATAATTTGTCATTCCACTCATAAAACATTTTTCATCTCTATATGTATGTACTATGAATAAGTATAAACTATTTTCAGAAAGGATTTTGTAAGATAAGGCAATGAAGCGTTATAAATTGTAAACAATTATTAAATGGTACTTTGCTCATTACTAATCCCGAAATAATGACGCCTGTAACAAAGTTTTTGTATATGATTCTTTTGGGTCATTAAAGAGTGCTTCTGTTTTCCCCTCTTCGATTACCTTACCATTTCGCATAACTAATACATGATGAGACATCGCACGTATGACTCGTAGATCATGTGTAATAAATAAATAACTTATATTATGTTTTTGTTGTAATTCACTTAATAAAGTTAAAACCTGTTTTTGTACAGATACATCAAGTGCACTGGTTGGTTCATCAAGTAAGATAAGTTTAGGCTCAAGAATAACAACGCGTGCAATAGCAATACGCTGACGTTGACCTCCTGAGAACTCATGAGGATAACGCGTTAACATTGATTCTTCTAAACCAACTTCATACAATATGTTTTTTATTCTTTGATAACGCTGCTCAGGAGAAAGTTCAGGAAAATGAATTTTCAAACCTTCTTCGATGATTTGTTTAATTGTCATTCTTGGCGACAAAGAAGAAAACGGATCCTGAAATACAACTTGGAACTCTTTACGTAATGGCCTTAGTTCACGTTGAGTTAAATCATTAATGCGGCTGCCATTAAACTCAATACCACCATCACAATTTTGCAAACGTAGCAGACACATGCCTAAGGTTGTTTTACCTGAGCCTGATTCACCAACAATACCAAGTGTCGCTGCTTTATTTAAAAGTAATGAAACATTATCGACCGCTTTTACATCACCAATTTTTTTATTAAAAAAGCCAGCTTTAATTGGAAAATAACAACGAATATTATCCGCCTTTAATAATTCATCATCATTATTATCATCAGGTTTATTATCTTTTACCAGTGTTTCAGGCTGGCTATTTAATAACAGTTGAGTGTATTCATGCTTTGTATTTAAAAATAAATCATTAACGTTATTGTGTTCTACAATTTTACCTTCTTTCATTACACAAACATAATCGGCAAATCGTTTTACCATATTTAAGTCATGCGTAATCATTAATACCGCCATGCCGAATTCTTTTTGTAAGTCTTCAAGTAATTCAATTATTTGCGCTTGAATAGTCACATCAAGTGCCGTTGTTGGCTCGTCTGCAATTAATAACCGCGGTTGACATGCTAATGCCATCGCAATCATGACACGCTGGCGCTGTCCTCCAGATAACATATGAGGGTAAGCATCAAAGCGCTTTTCTGGTTCTACGATACCAGTACGATCGAGTAATTCAATCATATGTAACCGTGCTTTAGTACGTGACATATTTTTATGTACTATCAAACTTTCAATTAACTGTTCGCCAATACGATAAACAGGATTAAGCGCCGTCATAGGCTCCTGAAAAATCATTGCGATATCCTGACCACGAATCTTACGCATTTTTTTTTCATCAAAAGACAGTATGTTGTCTCCATCAAACTGAATATCACCCTTTATATAATGTGTTTGGCGGCGATCATGAAGCTGCAAAATTGAATGAGCAGTAACAGATTTACCTGAACCGGACTCTCCAACTAAAGCTAGTTTCTGTCCAGCAAAAATATCAAAACTAATATCATGTACAACCGAAGTTAATGGCTCAGGCGCAAGACCAAATGCAACTTCCAGATTGTGAATGGATAACAATGGTGTGGTATTTTTATTTATCTCATCCACGTCGCGAATCCAGCGCTTCTCGTAACGCTTCACCGATAAAAATTAATAACATCAGGGTGCCCACTAAAACAACAAACGTGCTCATAGAAAGCCACCAGGCTTCGATATTCTCTTTACCTTGTGATAGTAACTCACCCAAACTCGGGGTTGATGGAGGTACACCTAAACCAAGAAAATCTAAACTAGTTAAAGCTAAAATTGCACCACTAATACGAAAGGGCAAAAAGGTCACAACCGGAGTCATACTGTTTGGTAAAAGGTGACGGAACATGATTGCTCGATTAGATAAACCCAATGCACGAGCTGCTTTGACATATTCCATATTACGGCCACGTAAAAACTCTGCGCGCACATAATCTGCTAATCCCATCCAGCCAAATATTGAAAGCAAAATAATTAACAACAACACACTGGGTTCAAATAAAGAAGCAAAAATAATTAGTAAATAAAGTTCTGGCATAGAACCCCATATTTCAATAAATCGCTGAGCATATAAATCTATTTTTCCACCAAAATAACCTTGTATCGCACCGGCTAATACACCAAGTACAACACCGATAATCGTCAAGACAAAAGCAAATAAAACAGATAAACGAAAACCATAAATTAAACGCGCCAACACATCTCGGCCACGGTCATCTGTTCCGAGCAAATTAGCTTTTGATGGTGCAGCAGGATTAGGTTGTTGATTGTAATAATTAATGGTGTCGTAACGAAACGGGTTTAATGGATAAATTGCCCAGTTATCATTTTTATTAAGTAATTGTTTAACATACGGATCAACATAATCTGCTTCTGTTTCAAAGTCGCCACCAAATGTTGTTTCTGGATACATATTTAAAATAGGAAGATAAAAGGAATTTTGATAATAAACTAACAAGGGTTTATCGTTGCTTAAAACCTCTGCAAATAGACTTAAACCGAACAAAACAATAAATAGCCACAAACTATAATAGCCGCGTCTGTTCGCTTTAAAACGTTTCCATGATCGATTGGGACGGTTGACTTCTTTTTCTGGCATGGCTTCTGTTATGATGGTTTGATTATTCATATTAATTATTATGTGACTCAAACTGAATACGAGGATCAACCAGGACATAACTTAGATCTGTTATTAATTTTGCAACCAGTCCTAATAAGGTGAATAAATACAACGAACCTAATACCACAGGATAATCCCGCTTTAAGATAGATTCATAAGCCAGCAAACCTAAACCATCTAATGAAAAAATTGTTTCAATTAATATACTGCCAGCAAAAAAAGCACCTATAAAGGCACTGGGAAAACCTGTTACCAAGGGAATCATTGCGTTTCGAAAAATATGTTTATAGAGAATAGTATTTTCAGTTAAACCTTTTGCTCTTGCAGTTAAAACATATTGCTTACGAATTTCTTCAAGAAAACTGTTCTTGGTCAAAATTGTCATTACCGCAAAACTACCCACAACTAAAGAAATAACCGGTAAAGTGATGTGCCAGAGATAATCGGTAATCTTGCCGAACCAGGTTAATGTTTCCCAGTTATCTGATGTTAAACCGCGCAAAGGAAACAAATCCCAAAAACTGCCTCCACCAAATAACACTAAAAGAAAAATTCCTAATACAAAACCAGGAATAGCATAACCAATTAATATAATTGTACTGGTAAACACATCGAATGGTGTTCCATCCTTCACTGCTTTAATAATACCTAAGGGAATACAGCTTAAATAAACTAAAATAAATGTCCATAAACCTAAGCTAATTGAGACAGGAAGTTTTGACACAATTAATTTTACAACTGATTGTTGATGATAATAACTATCTCCCAGATCAAATCGAATATAGTTACCTATCATGGTAAAGAATCGTTCATAGGCGGGTTTATCAAAGCCGTATAGTTTATTTAATTCAGCTAATTTTTCTTTATCTAAACCTGCATTGCCACGGTATAACCTTTGACTGCCACCACTCGCCTCACCACCCTGAGACATGCCTTGCGATTGCATTTTGTGAATTAGCTGCTCAACGGGGCCACCTGGAACAAATTGTGTAACAACAAATGTTAGCAACATAACCCCAAACAAAGTTGGAATCATTAATAACAGTCTTTTTAATATATAAGCGGCCATTATTGTTTACTCGATTTCATTTTTTGCCACCACGTACTTAAAACCCAATTATTAGCTGAGAAATAGAGTGGTAATTTTTTTGGATATGAAAACTTGTCCCAGTAAGCAATTCTATGAACCGCAATATACCAGTTAGGAATTAAATAGTCTTCATGCAACATAACACGATCTAAAGCTCTGGCTGCCGTTACGACTTGCTCCCGATTTTTAGCAAAAACAACATGATCAATCAGTTTATCGACTACTTTATTGTTGATACCGATTAAATTACGTGAACCCTCTTGATTTGCTGATGACGAATGCCATAAATTATAAAGCTCATTACCCGGGGATTGTGACTGCGGATAAGAAGCAACCATTAAATCAAAATCAAACGTTCGACTACGACGAATATACAATGAAACATCAACCGTTCGATAATGAAGTGTAATGCCAAGCTTACGTAAGTTGTAAGCAAACGGTGCTAAAATACGTTCGAAACCCTTCTGGGCGAGCAACACATCAAATTCAAAACGACGCCCCTCTTTATTTTGTAAAACGCCCTCTTTCACAAACCAACCTGCTTGTTTTAAAAGTGCAGCCGCCTTAATCAAGTTCTTACGCAAATCACCTTTATTTTTACTCGACGGAGGTGTCCAAACTTTATTAAAAACATCGTCGGGTAGATCTTTTCTATAATGATTCAATAATTCAAGTTCTTTACCTTTAGGTAAGCCTTTAGAAGCAAGCTCACTATTACTAAAGTAACTGTCGCAACGTGTGTATTGATTATAAAAAAGCATCCTGTTTGACCAGTTAAAATCAAAAGCCAGACTTAATGCTCTGCGCACACGTTTATCTTTAAATAATAACCGGCGGGTATTAAATACAAAACCTTGCATCCCGGCATTGTTATGATGTTTTATTTCTTCTTTTATTATTTGTTTAGAATCAAACTTTTCACCAACATAATCCCTTGCCCATTGTTTAGAATAATTAACTAAATTAAAATCAAATTCACCCGCTTTTAAAGCTTCGAGCATCACTGTTTCATCTTTATAATATTTATAAATCACAGTATCGAAATTAAACATACCACGACGTGTCGGGAGATCTTTCGCCCAGTAACCAGGATTACGTCGGTAAGTTATATCTCTGCCTAAAGAATAGCTTTCAATGGTATATGGCCCGCTTCCAATAGGTTTCTTACGAGATAATTTATCAAATGCTTCGCCTTCTACCCACTTATGAGAAAAGACAGGGATTTGTGCAGCAATAAGATGCAACTCAGGATTAAGTCGTGAGAATTCAAAGCGAATGGTGCGTTTATCGACAACAATTGCCTGTTTTATATCTGCCCAATAAAAGCGATAACTAGGGTGGCCTTTGTCACTCTTAATCGTATCAAAAGAAATTTTTACGTCTTTTGCTAACACTGGACTGCCATCTGAAAATCGAGCCATGGGATTAAGTTTGAAAGTAACCGAGAGTTTGTTTTTTGCTAACTTAATATCGTTCGCAATATGACCATAGAGACTATATGGCTCATCCATGCTTTGAACCATGAGTGTTTCAAATACAAGATCGGTCAAACCATCAACCGCGACACCTTTTAAGATATACGGGTTCAAACTGTCAAAATTACCAAAACCTGCCATGATAATTTTTCCACCTTTCGGCGCATCCGGATTCACATAGTCAAAGTGTTTGAAATTCGCTGCATATTTAGGTGTGTATCCTAAACCAATTGAAGGTGAGGCAAGCGTAACCATTTGAGGTAAAAGCAAAAAAGTCAACAACACTATCGATTTAAAGATCTGCACCCACCGCTTCCTATATGGCTATATTTATAATTATCGCCTGAATATTACCTTAATTTCACCCATTTAGTATAACCAAACTCGACTGAAATTGAGCGATAAGTGACTTGACTAACAGGCTCTGAATTTAGGGGAAAACATTACTTTAATACTCGGCCTGAAAGCATTATCATTGGTTTTAAATACAAAAATAACTAAATACAAATAAAGAATCAGAGGAATACATTATGGGTTTTCTACAAGGCAAACGTGCTCTTATTGTTGGTTTAGCCAGCAACCGTTCAATCGCATACGGTATTGCCCAAGCCATGAATCGCGAAGGTGCTGAACTTGCCTTCACTTACCAGAACGAAAAATTACAGGATCGCGTTGCCAAAATGGCGGCTGAATTTGATTCAGAAATCGTGGTTCCTTGTGATGTAAGCAGCGATGAGCAAATCGAAAATGTCTTCAATGAACTCGATAATTACTGGGATGGGTTAGACATTATTATTCATTCTGTCGCCTTTGCACCTCGTAATGAGCTTGAAGGTGATTATTTAGACAACGTGACGCGTGATGGTTTCCGCTTAGCGCATGAAATTAGTTCTTACAGTTTTGCTGCCTTAGCAAAAGCAGGACGTAATATGATGGAAGGCCGTGATGGCTCATTGCTGACGCTTAGCTACTTAGGTGCAGCGCGCGCGATGCCTAACTACAACGTAATGGGACTGGCAAAAGCCAGTTTAGAAGCCAATGTGCGCTATATGTCCCAAAGTCTTGGCCCGGATGGTATCCGTGTAAATGGTATTTCTGCTGGTCCAATTAGAACATTAGCGGCAGCGGGTATTAGTAATTTCCGCAAAATGCTCAATGAAGTAGAAGCAACCGCCCCACTTCGTCGTAACGTCACAATTGAGGACGTGGGAAATGCTGCTGCATTCCTCTGTTCTGATTTAGCCTCAGGTATTACCGGTGAAATCACCTATGTTGACGCGGGTTACAATACGATTGGTATGCGTCCACTTGATGCAGAGTAATTCATCTGCCTTTTTTGATCTTGTAGGTCGGCCTTTAGGCCGACAGTGCGATGTCAAAAAGCATTAATCCATCAGACTACGAATGATTGATGTTTATATACCGCGTCGGCCTAAAGGCCGACCTACAAAAATCAACCTAAAACCCTTTCTTCCTGCAAAATATTTTCTTCCCCTTCCAAACGACCAATAATAACAGCACCACATGAATCACTAAAAACATTTACTGATGTTCTGAACATATCCAGAATCCGATCTACAGCCAGGATCAGACCCAAAGCCTCAACAGGTAAACCAATAACCCCAAGAATAATAGTAATTGCCACCAGACTTGCAGCAGGTATACCCGCCACACCAATAGATGTTAACAATGCCACCAGTACAACGGTAAACTGAACGGTTAAACTTAATTCCAGACCATAGGCCTGAGCGATAAACATGGCAGCAACACATTCATATAGCGCAGTACCATCCATATTCACCGTCGCACCCAGCGGTAAAACGAAGGACGCTGTTTTATTTGAAACGCCTGCATTTTTCTCAACACATTCCATGGTCAATGGTAAAGTTGCAGAAGAAGACGCGGTCGAAAATGCGGTTAACATTGCAGGTGACATTGCCTGGAAGTGTCGCATAGGATTAACCTTTGCGATAAATTTTAACATTAATGGAAGCACCACAAAAACATGTGTTGCCAACGCAAGCACAACCGTTAAAAAGAACCAGCCAAGTGTAGAGGCAAGACTAAGAATTTCATTTCCATTCATACCCGCAATTACTTTAGCGACTAAGGCAAAGACACCGAATGGCGCAAATTTCATTACCATGTCAGTGATTTTCATCATGACTTCTAATATGCCTTGCCAGAAATTATATTGAGCTTCTGCGTAAGCTTCCTGAATTCTTGTTATAAAATAACCAAATAAAATTGCGAAAAAGATTAATCCTAAAAGTTGTCCATTCGCGGCAGCGGCAACAACATTTGAAGGAACCATATTAAGAAAAACATCAGCTATATCACCAATGCCACGCTCAGCCACTTTTGCTGCAGCTATTTTTCCCTGTTCAATATCAAGTCCCAAAATTTCCTGTGCCGGTATTCCATCTATCAACCCCGGTGTAAGCGCATTAACAAACAACAAGCCTAACAATATGGCAAAAAGACTCGTGGTTGCGTAATAAAGAAGGGTTCTGCCACCCATTCGAGCCAATCCATCACCACCACCTATACCCGCGACACCAACAATAATTGAAGAGAAAATTAAAGGAATAATAATCATCTTCAATGCATTCATAAATAATGCACCAAAAAAAGAGAAAATTTCGTAAAAGGTAATACCAGCAAAACCCGCTGTTTTACCGGCAAAAATACCGGCAATTACAGCAAGTACTAAAGCAATTAAAATTTGCCAGTGAAGTTTAAGCCTAAAAAGTGTTTTAAACATGATTTATCCCCTAATCATAATTTAAGTACCTAGATGAAATTACGATTACTGATAACAAATCATGTTCTAATTATTGTATGGTCGTTATTGATTTGCTTCAGTATCAACATCCAGCGCAGTTGGCGAAATAGAAATATCAGCTTGTGATTCTAAATAATGTACATATGAATCATAATCCGCATTGCCCATCACCTGAGTAATTTTGGTAACATCTACTTCACCATCAGTTGAATCGACAACTTTAAATAATCCTACCACGGCCTGATTGCCAGATGCTAAAGCAACTTTTCCCCATGTGGTTTTATCAGCAGGTTTTGCCATCGCAAATGCGTATTGTCTGACTGACGCAGCTACTTTTGAATTCTTTTCCGCTTTGCGTTTGATTAAACCTGTTTTAGTCCAGGTGACTTCCGGATAACGTTTTTTAACAGAATCAATACTTTCATTATTGTTAACCCGAGTAAGTATATCTGCTGTAACTTCTTGTGATTTCTTACTTGCACTAATTTGTAATAATTTTTCTTTAATACTCGACTTAACTTTATTTAAAGCAAGTACTGATGCCAGCTTATGCTCTTTAACGCGTAAAACAATCACGTGAGTATCTGATAGTTCAAGCAATTCACTATTACGTCCTTGTTTTAAGACATCATCACTAAAAGCAGCTGTCAGTATTTTAGGATTAGCAAACAGACCTGTTCCACCACGACGTGTTATCAACGCGCTTACCTTCACTTTTATACCCAGAGCTTCGGCGACAGGCTCAAGAGAATCCGGTGATTCATAGCTAAGATTACTGATTTGATCTGCATCATCAAAAAAGACTTTACCGGCTAATTGATATTGTAATTCTTTTTTAATTTCGTCTTTAACATCGTCTAAAGGTTTTAATGTACGTTTAGGTTTAATCAGAATAAGACGTACTTTACGTTCTTCAGGATCACCGGCTCGAATATCATCAAGTTTAATTAGCTGGAAACCTGTTTTAGATTTGATGACCTGACTCACTTCACCCTTCTTTAATGCAAAAACAACCTTATCAAATTGCTCTTCAACACCACGTGTTAAATAACCAAGATCACCACCTTGTTTTGCTGAACCTTTATCCTGAGAGTATTTTTTTGCTAACCCGGCAAAGTCTGCACCTTGTTGAATTTGTTTACGGATTGATTCCATTTTCTTTTTAGTTGCAGCATCATCAGCAGCCATGTAGCTTTCTGGTGAACTTTCATAATGCTGCTTAATCATCTTATCGGTCACATCCTGTTGTACTGCGACCGCATCCATATTTAATTCAACATATTCAAGCTGTACTTTTTCATCCGTCATAAATAATTGAGCATTTTTTTCGTAATATGACTTAATCTCATCATCACTAACTGTCACTAATTTACGGTATGGCTTCGCTGAAATATCGAAATAACCAATATCACGTTTTTGATTTTCTAATGCGGCTAACTTTTGTTTTTCTTTAGATGTTAAAAAAGCACTTGTACTAATGGCTGTACGAAGTTGTTGAGATGCAATATCTCGAGATAAGTCATTTTCAAAGGTATCACCATTAATACCTTGCAAAGACAAAACTTGTTTATATCTTTTAGGAGAAAACACACCATCTTGCTGAAATGCTTCATAAGATTTAAGTTTTTCAAGAACCTGTTCTGCAGATGCTGAGTATTTCTGCTCAGTTAATGCCTGATTTAAAACTTCTTGTGAAATTAAACCTTGCAACACTTCTTTTTTAACCTGAACCGTGCCAAACATTTCCGGACGGTATTGTTCGCCAAGCATATTGCGCAGACGTTCCTGATAACGTTGATAAGCACGTGTTAGCGTTGTACTACTAATTTCAACACCATTAACTGAAGCTGCAACAACTTTTGAAGCACCAGATAAATAACTTCCTAAACCAAATAACGCAAAGGAAATGACGATTAAACCCACAACGATCCAGACAAAGACACCTTGGGCATTATTACGAATTGCTTGCAACATAACTTAAACTTTTCTATTTATGATTAATTTGAACGCTATTATACGTCGTTTATTTATTCTTGTATTTATAAATTCTGTATAAAAAAAGGCGCAACCTAATAGATTGCGCCTTTCGTAATAGTGGCGGAGCGGACGGGACTCGAACCCGCGACCCCCGGCGTGACAGGCCGGTATTCTAACCAGCTGAACTACCGCTCCGCGATTTGGTGGGTGGTACAGGGATCGAACCTGTGACCCTCGCCTTGTAAGGGCGATGCTCTACCAGCTGAGCTAACCACCCCTGATCGAATGCGCGCTAGTTTAATGCATCCTTAAATGCTTTGCCAGCTTTAAATCCAGGATTTTTTGATGCCTTGATTTGAATTTCTTCACCGGTACGTGGATTACGACCTACGCGAGCTGCACGGTCACGTACAGTGAAAGTACCGAAGCCAGCAATCGCAACTTGATCACCATTTGCTAAGGTACTGATAATACTATTTACCACTGTGTCTACAGCACGTGCTGCTGCTGCTTTAGAAATGTCTGCACTTTCTGCTACTGCTTCTACGAGTTCTGATTTATTCACTTAATTCTCCCCCTATGGAATGAAAAAAAAATACCGCTTTATTAATACTAAAGCGGTGATAAATATTTATAAAACTTATGAATTTATACCAATGCTAACTAGACTAGGTCAAGCGAACGTTGCACAGTTTACTTGTATGACCGCATAAAACCAGCACTTTTTAGTGAGTTTGTATGTTTGTACTATCACTTTTTTTAGTTTTGCTCACTTTTCCACCAGTTTTAGCACCTGTTAAAGGTTTAGGTGAAGTAACTAATGCCGTATCCAAAACTTCGTCAATCCATTGAACCGGTCTAATATCTAAACTTTCTTTTACATTATCTGGAATTTCAGCTAAATCTTTACGATTCTCTTCCGGGATTAATACCGTTTTAATTCCTGCACGATGTGCTGCAAGTAGTTTTTCTTTCAAACCACCAATCGGTAGTACTTCACCACGTAAGGTAATCTCACCTGTCATGGCAACATCATTACGAACAGCGATACCTGTTAACGCTGAAACTAAAGCAGTACACATGCCGACACCTGCACTTGGTCCATCTTTAGGAATCGCACCTTCAGGTACATGAACATGGATATCTTTTTTCTCAAAAAGCTCATCTTTAATACCTAAAACAGAGGCACGGTTTCTTACCACAGTCATTGCAGCCTGAATGGACTCTTTCATCACATCGCCAAGCTGACCGGTTACGCTACTTTTACCTTTACCGGGAAAGACCGCTGTTTCAATGGTTAATAATTCACCACCAACCTCAGTCCATGCTAAACCGTTAACCTGACCAACCTGATCATTTTCATCAATGACGCCATAGCGGAAACGTTCTACACCCAGATATTTTTCCAGATTCTTATCTGTAATTTCAACACTCGAAACACCTTTGTCGAGTAAAATTTCTTTTACAACCTTACGACATATCTTGGCAATTTCACGTTCTAAATTACGTACACCGGCTTCACGGGTGTAATTACGAATAATTCCACGCACCGCATCTTCAGCAATATTGATTTCATTTTCTTTTAAACCATTATTTTTGATTTGTTTTTTCACTAAATAACGCATAGCAATATTTAGTTTTTCTTCTTCGGTATAACCCGATAAACGAATCACTTCCATACGATCTAATAATGGACCAGGAATATTCATGGTGTTTGAAGTGGCAACAAACATCACTTCAGACAAGTCATAATCCACTTCCATATAATGATCGTTAAATGTGTGATTTTGTTCGGGATCCAAAACTTCCAATAAAGCAGATGCTGGATCGCCTCGGAAGTCCTGCGCCATTTTATCTATTTCATCTAACAAGAATAATGGGTTACGTGTTTCAACCTTGGATAAATTTTGAATTATTTTGCCTGGCATTGAACCAATATAGGTACGACGATGACCACGGATTTCCGCTTCATCACGCACACCACCTAGTGCCATACGTATAAACTTACGGTTGGTTGCTCTGGCAATAGATTTGCCGACAGACGTTTTACCAACGCCAGGAGGCCCTACTAAACACAAAATAGGTCCTTTCATTTTTTTCATGCGTTGTTGAACTGCCAGGTATTCAAGAATACGTTCTTTAACTTTTTCCAGACCATAGTGATCGGCTTCTAGCACTTCTTCAGCTTTAGAAAGATCGTTACGAATCTTGCTACGTTTTTTCCATGGAACACCAACCATCCAGTCAAGATAGTTACGGACAACCGTCGCTTCTGCCGACATTGGCGACATCATTTTTAATTTTGCAAATTCAGCTTTTGCTTTTTTAAGCGCCTCTTTAGACATCCCCGCACTCTCGATTTTCTTTTCGAGATCGTCCATTTCATTTGGCACATCATCCATATCACCCAATTCTTTTTGGATGGCTTTCATTTGTTCATTTAAATAATATTCGCGCTGGCTTTTTTCCATTTGACGTTTAACACGTCCGCGAATACGTTTTTCTACTTGTAGTATATCAATTTCAGATTCCATCAATACCATCAGGTGTTCAACGCGTTCATGTAAATCGACAATTTCAAGAATTTTTTGTTTTTCATCCAGCTTAAGAGACATATGAGCCGCAATGGTATCAACCAAACGATCAGCTTCTTCAATGCTAGAAAGAGAAGTTAAAATTTCAGGAGGAATCTTTTTATTCAGTTTAACGTACTGGTCAAACTGGGCTGTTAAAGAACGAACTAATACTTCAGATTCACGTTCATCGACAACTTCATCATTTAATTCTTTTATTTGAGCAGTGAAATATTCTTCCCGACCAAGAAAGTGAACAATACGAGCACGTTTATTACCTTCTACAAGAACCTTAACTGTACCATCGGGAAGTTTAAGTAATTGTAAAATACTGGAGACTGTACCAATTTCATATAAGTCTTCTTGTGCAGGCTCGTCTTTAGCTGCACTTTTTTGTGCGACCAATAAAATTTGCTTTCCGTTATCCATTGCAGCTTCTAATGCCTGAATAGATTTTTCACGGCCTACGAAAAGAGGGATAACCATGTGTGGATAAACCACAACATCACGTAGTGGTAAAATTGGAATTGCGGATAATTGAGTTTCGACCATTTCAGACATATTGCTGTCCTGTAATTATAATTTGCACGTGATTAAAAGAATATTACGTAACGATATGTGGTCATCAACCTGACGTTTCAAGGGTAAAGAATGAAATAACACCTCGTTAAAGAACACTATTTAAATGTTCAGAATGGCTCTATTTCCAAAAAAAACAAAGGGTATTAAAAATACCCCTTTGTTTCATTAATCTTCTGCCGAAGCGGTGAGCGGTTCCAGATTCTCATAAATGAAAAGCGGTTCCCCTTCTCCGTCAATACAGGAATCATCGATAACCACCTTCTCGATATTATCGAGTGATGGTAAATCATACATAGTATCAAGTAATGCATGTTCTAAAATAGAACGTAAGCCACGAGCACCTGTTTTACGTTCCATTGCTCTTTCTGCAATTTTAGTCAATGCACTGTCACGGAACTCAAGCTCACTACCTTCCATTTCAAACATTTTTTGATACTGTTTTGTTAAAGCATTCTTAGGCTCAGTTAAAATTCTTACCAATGCTGCTTCATCAAGTTCGCTCAGTGTTGCAACAACCGGTAAACGCCCGACAAACTCAGGAATTAAACCAAAGCGTGTAAGATCTTCGGGTTCAACAGTGTGCACAATCTCGCTAGCACTTTTCTTGTCGTCTTTACTCTTAACTTCAGCACCAAAACCAATGCCGCCTTTTTCAGAACGGTCACGAATAATGCGATCTAAACCAGCAAATGCGCCACCACAAACAAATAATATGTTTGATGTATCGACTTGTAAGAATTCCTGCTGTGGATGTTTTCGTCCACCTTGGGGAGGAACAGATGCAATCGTGCCTTCAATCAATTTCAACAAGGCTTGTTGTACACCTTCACCTGAAACATCGCGTGTAATTGACGGGTTATCTGACTTACGGGAAATTTTGTCAATTTCATCGATGTAAACAATACCAGTTTGTGCTTTTTCTACATCGTAATCACATTTTTGTAATAACTTCTGAATGATGTTTTCAACATCTTCACCAACATAACCGGCTTCGGTTAATGTTGTTGCATCAGCAATCGTAAACGGTACATCTAATAAACGGGCAAGTGTTTCTGCAAGTAGTGTTTTACCACAGCCTGTTGGCCCAATAAGCAAGATGTTACTTTTAGAAAGTTCAACATCGTCTTTTTTCAGACCTGTTTCCAAACGTTTGTAATGATTATAAACAGCAACAGCAAGTACGCGTTTAGCCTTTTCCTGACCAATAACATACTCATCTAAAATATCATTGATTTCGTGTGGTGTAGGAAGAGCATCACCTTCCGATTTACTGGATTGTTCCTGAATCTCTTCACGAATAATATCGCTACATAATTCAACACACTCGTCGCAAACAAAGACTGAAGGACCTGCAATCAGTTTACGCACTTCATGTTGGCTTTTGCCACAAAAAGAGCAATACAGTAGTTTGTTTCCACCGTCTCCGGTGCTTTTATCATCACTCATGTTATTCGCCTCACCACGAACATTATCAACTTCTATACAATGCGGCGTTTTAATGACTTTTTCAAGTCATCACATCGCATTTTTGCCCTTGATTTTGCTAGTATTTTGTACAGTAGCAATGTTAATTAAAGGCTATTAATCTTCTGTCAGTTTAGGCCGTTGTGCCATCACTTCATCAATCAAACCATATTCAACTGATGTTTCCGCATTCATAAAATTATCACGATCTGTATCTATCTGAATATCTTCCATACTTTTACCAGTATGATCAGCAAGTATTTTATTTAAGCGCTCACGTACTTCCATGATTTCCTTAGCATGTATTGCAATATCACTGGCCTGGCCCTGAAAACCGCCTAATGGCTGGTGAATCATGGTGCGCGCATGTGGCAAAGCGTAACGTTTACCGGCTGCGCCACCTGCTAATAACAAGGCGCCCATACTGGCTGCCTGGCCAATACACAGGGTACTTACATCCGGTTTAATAAACTGCATTGTGTCGTAAATTGACAAACCTGCTGTTACCGAGCCCCCTGGCGAATTAATGTACAAATAAATGTCTTTATCCGGATTTTCAGATTCAAGGAAAAGCATCTGGGCAACCACCAGGTTTGCCATATGATCTTCAACTTGCCCTACCAAAAATATAATGCGTTCTTTCAGTAATCTTGAATAAATGTCGTAAGAGCGCTCGCCGCGAGACGTTTGCTCAACAACCATAGGAACCAACTGGCTCATAATCTCTGTATTAACTGTTTTATCGGTCACGGAAACTTATCCTTAAGGGTAAAATGTTAAATATTTGATGTATTTTCACGGAAATCAGGAAGATATTACCAAACGGGAACCTTACTTCCAAACCTTCGTACAACACTATTTATTTTGCTCTGAGTCCATAATTTCTTTGAACGTCATCTTCTTATCGACCACTTTCGCTTTTTCCATAGCCCAATCGACAATTTGTTCTTCAGTTACCAGTGCACGCACTTCGGCAAGGCGCTGCTGATCAGCGTTATACCAATCAATAACCTGCTGAGGCTGTTCATAAGGCGCAGCGATTTCTTCAATTTTTTTCTTAACTCGCTCTTCGTCAGCTTCAACTTTCTCAGATTTGACAATTTCAGACATGATTAAGCCTAACTTCACCCGACGAATGGCCTGATCAGCAAACATACTCGCATTGAGCTGCATACCCTGATCTTGCATACCCTGTTGTTTCAGGTTTTCCAGCATATTTTTCTTGATGGCTTCTGACTCATCTTCAATTAATGGTTTTGGCACGTCAAAGTCATGTGCATTAATCAACGCATCCATCACTGCTGATTTCATCTTAGTGTTTAAACGATTATCTAACTCTAACTGCATGCTTGCTTTAATTTCTTTGTGCATATTCTCAAGATTTGCATCTTTTATGCCCAGTTTTTTCGCAAATTCATCATTTAATTCAGGTAATTTAGCTTCTTCAATTTTATTGATGTGAGTATCAAACTTGGCTGGTTTGCCCGCTAATTCTTTCGCGTGGTAATCATCAGGGAAAGTCACATTTAAAGTAACATCATCACCGGCTTTTGCACCGATTAGGCCTTCTTCAAAACCTTTGATCATACGACCGCTACCTAGCTCGATTAGCATATCGTTCGCTTCACCACCCGGGAATAATTCACCATCAATCATACCTTTGAAATTAATGTTGAGTTGGTCGCCATCTTTAGCTGCGCGATCAACCGAAACCCATTCTTTATGCTGGCCACGAACGGTTTCTAACATTTCATCAACATCGGCATCTGTTATTTCTGCCGTTGGTTTTTCAACCGTTTCTTTTGATAGATCACCTAATTTCACTTCGGGATAAATTTCAAATAACGCGGTGTACTCCATGCCCTGACCTGGATCACTTTTAAGCGAATCGATACGAGGCTGACCTGCCGGGTTCAATTTTTCCTGTCCAATCGCTTCATATAAAGTCGACTGCAGGACATCACCTACAACTTCCTGACGAACTTGCTGTTCATATTGCTGCTTAACAATTTTTAGAGGCACCTTACCCGTACGAAAACCTTTTACCTTAACGGTTTTTGTCATATCTTGAAGACGACCATCAACAACTGTGGAGATACGTTCTTCTTCAATCGCAACTGTAATTTTGCGCTCAAGACCATCGGTGGTTTCAACAGAAACTTGCATTGCCTTCATCCTCTATTTCAATCAGAAATTATTTGTTTTTAGAAAAAAATGGTGCGGATGGAGAGACTCGAACTCTCACGCCTTACGGCAGCAGAACCTAAATCTACCGTGTATACCAATTTCACCACATCCGCATAAATTTGAAACCGAAGTATACCGGCTCTGGAGGTTAAGTGGAAATCTATCAAAGTGAATAGATGAAACGCATGGTGTAATGACAAAAACCACGTGAATTAAGCTTTTTCATTCCACTACATTTAATTTATTACTGAACCATACTTACTGTAAATAATTAAGATTAGCTTATAACATATTGAATATTAATGATAATATGATTCATAAGCCCCATATCATAACGAATAAAGCGATTAATTATCTCAAATTAAAACGGTAAGATTTCATAATTCCCCTATTATGATAATTTGTATCATTCATTAAGTGCTTAAACTATCTAACGGTTTTTCTATACGAAATTGAGACTGGTATGTTTTTTTATTCGACTTTTAACCCATCCTGAATTCTCTGACACAAATTACCAAGACTTTTAACTAACGAATGAACTCCGTTATAATTTTCCTTGGTTAATTCAAATTCTATATTAAGCATTAACTTATACATTTCATCAAAACCATAGTTACCACTGGTGCCTTTTAAATCATGCACATAATTTCGAAGCTCGTCCCATTTTTTATTTTTATCACATACAGAAATATTTTCTATATATTGAGGTAATTTATAGGCAAAACGCTGAATTAAATCTATCATATCAGGTTCATCTGCGAGCAAAGAGGAGACCAGAGATTCATTTTCTTCTTTTGTTTCTGTAGATGCTTTTAAAAATTTAATAACACAAGTTTTAAATTGCTGCTGTGATATTGGTTTTTGAATAAAGTCATCACAACCGGCTTTATGGCAAGCATCCACATCTTCTTTCATTGCGTTTGCGGTTAAAGCAACAATCGGTTTGCTGTAATTCATTTCACGTAAACGTTTGATCGCATCAATTCCATTCATCACAGGCATTTGCATATCCATTAGTATTAGATCAAAATTTTCTTTGACTGTTTGCTCTATCGCTTCTTTACCATTGTTAACAACCACAACATCCGCACCTAGTTTTTTGAGATACATTGATACCAGCCTTTGATTGTCAATATTATCTTCTGCTAACAACACCTTACCACTCACTCTGGTTTCTAATTCATCAATGATGTGAGTTGAAACAAGCTTTATCTCTGGCATAGAAGAAAGTAATCTATTTTTATCGATTGCTCCTGTTGCGACTGTTAAGCAAAAACAACTCCCAACTTTAGGGGTACTCTCAACACTAATGCTTCCCCCCAGTTTATTAGCCAGTTGTTTTGATAAATGTAAACCCAGACCTGTTCCACCATATTGACGTGTCGTTGATGTGTCTGCCTGTGTAAAAGGATCAAATATTTTACTTATTTGCGCTCGAGTGAGACCAACCCCAGTGTCTGTAACATCTACATTCAATAAAGAATTATTAACGTCAAATGAAACCTTTACATGAACCCCTCCTTTAGCTGTAAATTTAACGGCGTTATTGCATAGATTAATAATAATTTGTTTCAAGCGAACGGGATCAGTCACTATAGTTTCGGGTACAGGAAAATCGTATTCAATGTCAAAAAATATTCCTTTGGCTTCAGACATTAGGGATATAAGCGAATGAACATCTTTAAATAATTCAAATAGAGGAACATTTAACTGTTCGATCTCTAATTTATCAGCTTCAACTTTAGATAAGTCCAGAATATCATTTATTATTTGCATTAAATGTTTACCGCTACGTATAACAGTGTTTATAGACTGTACACGTTCAGGCATAGTTTGAGATGTATCAAGCAATGATTCAGAAAATCCAATAATTGCCGTTAGGGGTGTGCGAATTTCATGACTCATGTTTGCGAGAAATGTACTTTTAGCTGTATTAGCCGCTTCAGCCGCCATTTTTTCTAACTTAGCATCACGAGCTTGTGCTAAAGCTTTTTTACGTTGTGTAACTTCAAGTGCATAGCCATGCACTATCTGTTGATTTACAACAGGAGAAAACGTCCATAAAAAAGTTCGGTTTTTATAATTTGATTCTACAGCCTTCAAGGTTTCATTGTTTTGTACGCATTTATGAATAATATTTTTTATATTCTCTGGTAACAGAATGCTCATATGAGATTGCAATATATCTAATGAATCTATTAACTCGTTACCGTATGGGTTTAAATACAGCACCTCACCTTTTATATCCATTGAAAGGACTATGTTGGGATTCTTCTCAGGAAACTGCGCCAATCGTTCCATCTCCACCAACGTAGAAGTTAATGTAAGACTTTCATCAAATAAACTAGCAGACGCTTTATTGAGTGCCGTACCAAGGTGCTCTAATTCAATCGAAGAATTACTCACCAAAACCTCTGTTCCCTGAATACTATCCAACTCATCCGCAAAATCTGTATAACGTTCTATTGCCTGAATAGATTTACGCACATACATAAACAACAATAATATAGATAAAATGATAATAAAGAATCCTTCTATTAAATACTCTTTAATCATTTCATTCTGAAGGGAAATAATGGGCTCAAGGCTGGACGTTATTTTTACCCAACCTATTAATTCACCTAAAACAACAGGTTGCCAAACAACCATAACTTTATCATTTACAGTTTCAAAATATTTTTTACCCTTAGGTAAAAGTAAAGCCGGTTGAGCATATTTTAATATTGGTTCTCCCTCATCCTGCCGGGTAATATCACCCAGCAACTTGCCTTTTTCATCGCTTAATTGAATTTTATTTACGCCAGGAAACTCTATTGCCCGCAATAACAATTGCTCCAAAGAACTATAATCTCTGGAAATCATATAAACAGCACTTACAGCAGCAATATTGTTGGCCAACACTTTTGCCTGAAGCCGCATATTTGATGTGATTTTTTTTATTTGATCCTGGGTTGTATGCCAGGAATATACTGCCATCGACAAAGCTAAAAGAAGAGAAATATACAGAGCAAGTTGAAACATCAACTTGCGTGGCCACATTTTTTTAAATATTGAAGTTAAATTAATTCTGGTAAATCCCATTTAATACTACTCAATCCATTAAATTTATATGTACACCCTGAGCTTCCAGCTTATCCGCTCTTTTACTTATATATCTTTGGAAATTAGGCTGAGCTTTGTATGCTTTAGAAGCCACATAATCTAAAACTGACTGAATGTGGAACGACTTTAAATAGGCATCTATACGAAAGACTTCGTTACCCTTATTATCAAAAAAAACAAAACTCGGTGACAGAGTTATGTTTAATATTTTAGCTAATGCTTTAGCAGTAACTGTTTTGTTTTTAAAATCCTGTAGTTTTTCATTACTCCACATGTCTAAACGCACCACATTAAAACGTTTTATTTGGTTAAGAGTTTCTTTACGCTTAAAAATATCGTTATGAAATTCATCACAGTCATGGCATTTTTTTTGCTCGAATAAAACAAGTAGTGGTTTATTCGACTTAAGCAACTTTTGTAAGTTATAGGGTTTCTTTAAAATAAATTTTTCGTCATGTAATTTGCCTGCTGTCGCTTTTTTTATAAATTTTCGGGCATAATTTCTAAAGGTTAGTTTGTTTTCATTATGTCCACGTACATAATCTAAAGCTGTTTCATATTTATAGGGTGCATAATAGCCATTTACACGTAACGCAACCTGACCTTTTTCAGTCAAAAAAACCAGCGTTGGCGTGTACATCACTTTCATTTGTTCAGTAAATTTCTTTTCTGTCGTTAACTTACCAGATAAATCTGTAACTTCTTTGTCACCCCACATGTTAATTGCGATCACATCAAAATATTTTTTTGTTTTATCAGCAAGTTTTTTCTGCCCAAGATTGTCTTGTAATAATTTTGCGCAATATGGACAGCCATCCTGGTAAAAATAAAGTAAAACACGCTTTTTATTTTTTGTCGCCTCCTGAATGTCTTCACGTAAATCCAAAAAAGACTCTTTGAACCATGCGGGTTTATCCTGATAACCCGGGTTAACCATATCTGACTGAAGTGCAGTAGGCGTGACGGCTTGTTCAGCAACCAAAGCAAAAGAAAGCGCAGCCAAAATAAGAAACAGCCATAAATGCAAATAACGTGTATTTAGTAACATTTCTATTCCCTACCTTAATAAAGATAATACTAGCCTAGTTAACGATTATATGACTGTAAATACCATAATTTTTCATCTTGAAGCGTCACATTTTTGACCTATCGTACATAACATAAGATAAAACATAGCTATCTAATTGATTTTATTAGACAAATACAAAACAAGCTATCTGGCACACATTTCGCATTATATCTTGTGACCGCATTTGACAAACTTTCTGAGGTATAGCGGAGTCACCATGGATAACATTGACCAATACATAAATCCAACAGCTGCACGTGAGCAACTTGGTATTGCGCCAGCTGAACTACAGCAAACGCTTAAATTAGCTGGTTTACTGCAAACTTCGTTAGAAATAGACAGCGTTTTAAACTTTTTCTTACAAGCAGCCCAGCAAATAGTTAAGTTTGATGCGGCTCATTATAGTTTTGAAGAAAGAGAACTTAACCTAAAATACGGCAAAACACAGCGGCACCGATGTTCCTACCGGTTACGTCTTGCCGGTGAATTTCTGGGTGAACTCGTGTTTACACGCCGTCGCCGTTTTGCTGAACAGGAAATGGAACAACTTGAAAACTTAATGGGACAATTAATATTCCCACTAAGAAATGCTGTTTGGTATCAACGTGCTCTACAAGCGGCAAAAATTGACACTCTAACTGGTGCACACAATCGCGCTGCCATGAATGAAATGCTTGAACGTGAAGTTGATTTAGCACATCGCCATCAATCTGCACTTTCAATGGTTATTTTTGATCTCGATCATTTCAAACAAATCAATGACAACTATGGTCATGCGACAGGTGACGATGTTTTACGTGAAGTTGTTGAATGCAGTAATCAGGCTTTACGTAGTACTGATATGTTATTTCGATTTGGTGGTGAAGAATTTGTTGTTATGTTACCCGGAGTAAATGCTGAGGGTGCAGCTTTAGCGGCTGAACGACTACGAAGTGTTATCGAAAAACATGTTTTTAATTGTCGACAGGGTACTGTAGCAGTAACAATCAGCGTTGGAACAGCAAGTTTAACATTACAGGATGATGTAAAAACAGTCTTAGAACGAGCTGATAAAGCGTTATATTCAGCTAAAAAATCAGGCCGAAACCGTGTTGTTTGTTCTGACGAGCCACAAAAAGTAACGGCAGTAAATGCTTAAAACCAAAATTTAAATCAGTTTATGAACTGATTCACATATTTGGTCTGCGGTGTGCAGTCTGAGTGTCTATAATACTGACATTGCCACTCAAATATAATCAATATCATGGAATATCTAAATCAATTAGAAAAAATGCTTGAAAGCGGTCACCGTATCATAACAATGGAAAGTTATGAGGTTGATCGGGTATGTGATTTACTACTTGAACTTAGTCGCTTTAGTTCGAAACCGTATTACATTGCTCAACCAGAGAAGGCAATGTATCGCATAGGTGCCTCTCATATTGGCATTCCAAAAACACATCACCCGGAAGATTTAATGGAGCATATTGAAGCAAGCCAGCATTTTGCTATTTATATTCTAAAAAATTATTCCGAAATATTAGAAGACAATGATTTAATTGAAGACTTAATCAATATTGCAACCGCTGACACCCATAAAATTGTCGTCATGGTAGCTGAACATATTTCGTTACCTGAAGAGCTAAAGCCTTACGCTGTTCGTTCAAAACATCAAATGAAGGCAACCGGTTAATTAATTATTAACGCCCTTTCCCTTTATAAACCATTCGATTTGCTTTTTTAGATGAGATATTGTCTTTAAAGCGACTTTTATCTTTTTTCGGTTCTGGAACTTCATATTTAAGCCCAACAGACTGATAAAGAACAATCATTTCTTTTTCTGTTAAATCTTCACTTTTAGATGGGCGTACACGACGCTCTAATTTTATGTCGCCATATCGAATGCGCATAAGACGACTGACTGCGAAACCAAAATATTCCCATAAACGACGTACTTCTCTATTACGCCCTTCTTTTAATATAACATGATACCAATGGTTAGCTCCCTGCCCCCCCGCCGCTTTAACATCAATGAAGTGTGCATCACCATCATCAAGCGGTACATTAGTTTTAAGTTCCTTCATTATTTCAGGCGAAACTTCACCTAATATGCGTACAGCATATTCACGTTCAATTTCACTTGATGGATGCATGAGTTTATTAGCTAACTCACCATCTGTCGTTAGCAATATTAAACCACTGGTGTTTAAATCGAGTCTGCCAATACTGATCCATCGGCCTGATTTAAGATTCGGCAAGTTTTTGAATATGGTCGTTCGACCTTCAGGATCATCCCGGGTACAAACTTCACCAACTGGTTTGTGATACGCGATGACACGTTGTTCAACCTGGGTGCGGCGTTGAGTAATAAATTTGTTATCAACTTTGATGTTATCTTTTTCAGAAATACGATCACCAATGGTGGCAACCTGATCATTTACTTTTACGCGACCTTGTTCAATCCAGCGTTCCATCTCACGACGAGAACCCATGCCGACGCGAGCTAACACTTTTTGTAATTTTTCATTCATAGTTTTGTGATCTTTAAACTCTTCGAAAAAAACGCAAAGGCCGCAAAAACGCGGCGGTTATAAAGTTTTTGACTCTCTTATTTGCGCCCTCAACGTCTTCGTGGACTTTGCGTTGAAATGTTAGTTAGCGATTAATGAATAACTTCAGGTGTTTCTTCATCTTGAGATGCAACATCTGCAGAAACTAATTCATTCTCATCTGTTTCTTCATCACTATCAGCAGTTGGTATCGATGGCACAGCAGGAACATGAAGATCAAGTTCAGCATTAATAGCATCAATGTCACGTAAGTCAGCCAACGCAGGTAATTCAGTTAAACTTTTAAGATTAAAGTAATCAAGAAAACCTTTCGTTGTTGCATAAAGTGCCGGTTTACCCGGAACATCACGATGTCCAATAACACGAATCCAGTCACGTTCAACCATTGTTTTAATAATTTGCGAACTTACACCTACCCCACGTACTTCTTCAATCTCAGCACGCGTAATCGGTTGACGGTAAGCAATCAATGAAAGTGTTTCGAGTGTAGCGCGTGAATAGCGTGCAGGACGTTCCTCGAATAATTTAGCGACCCAACTAGAATAATCATCTCTTACCTGAAAACGGAAACCACTACTGACTTCCTTTAACTCAAGTGAAGTATTATCTAAATACTGTTCCTGCAGAGCTTTTAAAGCATCACGTAAAGCATCTTTGCCCGGGTGTTTATCATAAGGAAATAAATCCATTAAACGATCGATATTTAATGTTTGACCAGTAGAAAAAATAGCTGCTTCAAGTATACGCATTAACTCTGTTTCACTTAGCTCAGAGTTAATAATAATCTTTTTAGACTTCTCAGAAGTCTCGTTGACGTCTTCCTGATTTTCATTTGAAGTTTCTATTTGTTGTGACTCACTCATGTAAAAAATATCCTAACTTTTGTTATTTGTTAACAGCAACGAGTGCTTTAACATGAATTCGGCCATACAATTCTGTTTGTACGATTTCAATCAAAGATTGTTTGATGAGCTCTAAGATAGCGAGCAAGCTTACAACAACACCACCCCTACCTTCTTCAATTGTGAATAATTCACCAAAATCAGTAAAGGTATCAGCATTTAATTTTTCTAATACTAATGACATACGTTCACGTACCGATAAGGGTTCCATCGATATTTGATGATGCTCAAGCAATGAAGCGCGCTGCATAATATCTTTAAATGCCGAAAGGACTTCTTTTAAATCAACTTCGGGTGGCTTGCGTACAACTTTCAGATCGGGTCCTTTAGCTTCTGCAATATGAAGATCTCTTTCTAAACGCGGCATGTAATCGATATCTTCTGCGGCTTTTTTGAAACGTTCGTATTCCTGTAAACGTCTGACCAATTCAGCGCGCGGATCGCCCTCTTCTTCTTCTTCAGATTTTGGACGTGGTAATAACATGCGTGATTTAATTTCAGCCAACATAGCCGCCATTAATAGATATTCTGCTGCGAGTTCCCAGCGCATGTCTTTCATTAATTCGATATATTCCATGTATTGCAACGTAATATCGGCAACCGGAATATCAAGAATATCGAGATTCTGACGTTTGATCAGATAAAGTAATAAATCAAGCGGCCCTTCAAATGACTCATCCAAAAATATCTCTAACGCATCAGGCGGAATATAGAGATCTTTTGGAACAACAGTAAGAGGCGCACCTTGCACAATGGCAAACGGCATTTCCTGTTGTTCTGGATTTGTATTTTCAGTTTCCACTTTTTATTTTTTGCCTATGTTAATTATATTCAAGTCCCATGACCTGACGAACTTCTGTTATCGTTTGCTTCGCCACATCACGTGCTCTGTCACAGCCTTCATTGATGATATTTCTAACCAAATCATGATCCGCTTCAAACTCTTTGGCGCGTTCATGAATGGGCGCTAATTCTGCTTTTACAGCATCAATAACAGGACCTTTACATTCAATACAGCCAATGCTTGCAGAGCGGCAGCCTTCCGTTGCCCAGGTTTTCGTTTCTTCGTCCGAGTATACCTGATGCAAATTCCAGACAGGACATTTTTCTGGATCACCGGGATCAGTTTTGCGCACTCGCGCAGGATCGGTCGGCATGGTGCGTAATTTCTTTTCTACAGTCTCAGGCGCTTCACGTAAAGCGATGGTATTACCGTAAGATTTGGACATTTTTTGACCATCTAATCCGAACATTTTAGACGCCGGCGTCAGTAAAGAATTAGGCTCAGGTAAAATAATACGACCACTGCCCTCTAAATAACCAAATAAGCGTTCCTTATCACCCAGCGTAATGTTCTGCTGTGTATCGAGTAATGCTTTACCTTTATCGAGTGCTTCTAAATCACCTTTTTCCTGATAACTCTTACGTAACTCATTGTAAAGTTTACTATTTTTCTTTCCCATTTTCTTAACAGCAGCTTCAGCTTTTTCTTCAAAACCCGCCTCACGTCCGTAGATATGGTTAAAACGTCGCGCAACTTCACGGGTGAGCTCAACATGTGCAACCTGATCTTCGCCCACCGGCACTAAACTGGCTTTGTATATTAAAATATCCGCACTTTGCAGTAACGGGTAGCCCAGAAAACCATATGTTCCCAAATCACGTTCTTTTAGTTTTAGTTGTTGATCTTTGTAGCTCGGAACACGTTCCAGCCATGAAAGGGGTGTCATCATAGAGAGCAATACATGCAACTCGGCATGCTCAGGGATTTTAGACTGAATAAACAGGGTCGCCGATCCCGGGTTAACCCCGACAGCTAACCAGTCAATCACCATATCCCAGACACTCTCCTGAATCACATGCGCGTCTTCATAATGCGTCGTGAGTGCATGCCAGTCAGCAACGAAAAAATAGCATTCATGTTCATGTTGAAGCTTAATCCAGTTTTTTAAAACACCGTGATAATGACCAAGGTGTAACGCGCCCGTTGGACGCATGCCAGACAACACTCGTTGCTGTTTCGTTAAAGAATTCAATCTTCTCTCCTGAGAGTTTCTGTACAGAAATGTACTATATTTTAGCTGATTAGGTGATGGTTTTAATGAGTTTATTGTTTGCATTTTAGCTTGATTATACGTGGAATATGTCTGTGCCAAAAGCCCTTTTCGTCGTCTGATGTTGCTGCGTTTTGTACAATTTTTAACCTGAAAGAACCAGCTATTTACTCGGATATATTATTCAAACGGCGTAGGATCTCCCTCACCTCTACGGACAACGTCTGGCACTTCATCGGTCATATCGACCACTGTCGTTGCCTCAAGCCCGCAATAACCGCCGTCAATGACTAAATCAACCTGATGTTCAAGTATTTCCCTAATATCATAGGGATCAGTTAATGGCATATCCTCACCCGGTAAAATGAGAGTGGTACTCATAATCGGTTCACGATGTTCTTCGAGTAGCATATGTGCTATCGGATTAGAGGGTATACGAATACCAATTGTACGGCGCTTTGGGTGCATCATTCGTCTTGGAACTTCAGAGGTGGCTTTAAGGATAAAAGTATATGGCCCCGGCGTATGGGCATTCAATATTCGGTAAAGTGAGTTATTAGTCAGTTTTGCATAGGTACTAATTTCAGATAAGTCGCGGCACATTAAAGTAAAGTTATGATTTTTATCAACCAGACGAATTGCGCGTATTCGATCCAGTGCTTTTTTATCCCCCATATGGCAGCCTAACGCATAAGCAGAATCCGTTGGATAAACTATCACTCCGCCTTCACGTAACAGATCAACCGCCTGATGAATCAAACGACGTTGTGGATTGTCTGGATGAATTTGAAAAAACTGACTCACTTAAAATGCCCCAATTCTTTGTTTCCACGCATCACTATGCCAAATAGGTCTACTGCCCGCAGGAATATCTTGCAAGTATCCAAGTTCCCTATAGATATTTTCCGGGCTATGGAAATCTGAACCTTTCGAAATATAAAGCTCAAACTGATTAGCTAACCGTGCCATGCGATCTTCTTCTTCTGGACTATGGCTACCTGAAATAGCCTCAAAACCTAATCCACCTAAGGCTTTAAATTCAGCAATGAGCTGTCGCAATCGAGTCGCAGAAACTTTATAGCGCGCCGGATGTGCAATGACAGCAAGCCCGCCAGCACCATGAATCCAGGATAAAGCATCTTCTAAACTTGCCCATTTGCCTGCCACATACCCCGGCTTGCCTTTAACTAAGTAACGTTTAAATACTTGTCGAATATCTTTTGCTTTGCCCTGCTCAACTAAATAGCGCGCAAAATGGGTACGGCTTAATATCTCGCCATTGGCAAATTTCTTTGCACCTTCTAATGGATTCTCTAAGCCTTTTTTTTCTAATTTTTGCGCAATTTCTTCACCGCGTTGTGCACGAAACTCACGTAACACCATTAATCCATTATTTAAAACCGCGTTATCAGGGTTTATGCCAAGACCAACAATATGAAATGTTTGGTGGCTCCATGTCACAGAAAGCTCAATGCCTGGTACAAATTTAATACCCAGCTTCTGAGCTGCGATGGCGGCTTCTTTAAGTCCTTCCGTTGCATCATGATCCGTTAAGGCAAAGACCTCAACCCCTTTTTCATGTGCACGCTCAACCAATTCTGTTGGGCTCAACGTGCCATCAGAAACAGTGGAATGACTGTGTAAATCACAATGTAAATTCATAAGAGCGAGCAGTCTACATGACTCATGACAAAGTCTCTATTCAACTGAACAATTTAGACTTTATACTGTCATAAATTCATCTGAAAATTAAAAGGTTCTCGTACTATGCCATTTACTGGTGACATTTTTTCACTCGTAGAAATTAAACAACATGCTCAAGATTTGATTAAAACACTGGAGCAAGAATTAATTCAAACCGAGACAGTGAATTTTATGCCGCTACCGCAATTGGAAACGGCATTAACGCAATTCTTTGAGGTCAGTGAAAAAATTGAAACCCAACCCGAATTACTTAATTCATCAGAAAGTGACTTTAGCAATATTTCAGAGCTTGGTGATTACGGTCTACAACTACTTGCAGGTTTAGAGCAGTGGGTTGATGCAGCACAATTTGAGGATAAAATGGTTCTTCAGCTCTCAATTCTCAGTCTGGCCATATGGATTCATGATCACGATGGTGAATTGCAGCAACTCGACAATATAGTTAATGCCCTGTCGCAGCTAGCAAATCATACCTATAATCTGAAAGTCTTAATTAAACTGCATAAAATTGTTGAAAAAATAACCAATTCTGCCCATAAAATAATAAAATCTGACTTGGATAAGACAGATCCAGGGCGTCCATGGCGATTATTGAACCTGAATCACGGTATAATCGCTACAAGAACACATAATACCGATATTATGAATACTGTCTTTGAACAATTAGTGTCTCGCTTACCTGATGATGCGGCTAATTTTTTTGCTGATGGTATGAAACAGCTGGACGTCATTGACTATCCGGAACATGTAAAATATGTGATGGAACAGTTTTACCAATCAACCAATAAACCGACATTACATTAAGTCGTAAATTATAAGAGAAGTGATATTTAACTATGAAGTTTTTATTTGATTTTTTTCCCATTGCATTATTTTTTATTACTTTTAAATTTTACGATAATCCACAAGAAGGTGTCTACGCTGCAACAGCCGTTGCAATTATAGCCACCATACTGCAGGTTTTTCTTTTTTGGCTTAAACACAAACGTGTTGAAAAAATGCATATCGTTACACTGGTACTCATCACAGTCCTCGGTGGTGCAACATTAATACTTAAAGATCCTGTATTTATTAAATGGAAGCCAACCGCAGTTAACTGGATGTTTGCTATCGCTTTCTTCGGTAGCCAGTTTATTGGAGAGAACCCTTTTGTTAAACGAATGATGGCACATGCCGTCGAATTACCTGAAGCTGTATGGGGTAGACTGAATCTCGCATGGGTGGTTTTCTTTACAGCCATGGGGTTTGCAAACTTATATGTTGCATTTAACTACGATCTTACAACCTGGGTTGATTTTAAAACCTATGGCATGTTGGGCCTCACTATTTTATTTGTTATCTTACAGGCTGTTTTTCTCGCGAAACATATGCCTGAGGATAAAGAGTCAATAATTAAAAAAGCCGAAAAAAAATTAAAAGAAGAAATAGAATAAAATGTTATACGCCATTATTTCTCAAGATGTAGAAAATAGTCTCGATAAAAGAGTGTCTGTGCGTCCCGAACATATTGGGCGGCTACAGGAACTAAAAGAACAGGGCCGGTTAATATTAGCCGGACCACACCCGGCAATTGATAGCAATGAACCAGGACCGGCAGGTTTTACAGGTTCACTGGTAGTTGCTGAATTTGAGTCATTAGAAGCAGCACAAAACTGGGCAGATAGTGACCCCTATATTAAAGCCGGAGTTTATGACTCCGTTATCGTTAAACCCTTTAAAAAAGTCTTACCCTAAATCTAAAATTATTAAGGAATAATAAAATGAACAAGTTAGCATTAAGCGTAGCAAGCATTTTACTTGCAACTTTATTTACTCATTCTGCTTTTGCATTAGATTCAAAGTCAGTGGCAGCCGTGAATGGAAAAAAAATATCACAAAAACAATACGAAACACTATTAAGACAAGTTCAGGCAAAAACTCAGCCTGGCAAACAGGCACCCGTTAATCGTCAGGTGATTTTAGACGAACTGATTAACCGTGAAGTTCTTTTTCAGGAAGCAAAAAAGAAAAAACTGGATAAAGATAAACAAGTATTAGCAATACTTAAACAACAAAAAAGGAATTTGCTAATACAAAAATTACTTTCTGATTCTCCCGCCGCCAAACCTGTCAGCGAAAAAGAGCTAAAAGCATTTTATGATAAACAAGTTGCGGCTGCATCAGATGCGAAAGAATATAAATTACGTCATATTTTATTAAAAAATGAAGCAACGGCAAAGAAACTCATTAAAAAGTTAAACGATGGCGCAAATTTTGAAGAACTCGCTAAAAATGAGTCAAAAGATCCATCAGGTAAGAATGGTGGTCAGCTAGGCTGGTTAGCTACTGTACAAATGTCACCTGCTTTAGCTGATGCAGTAAAAAAACTAAAGAAAGGTACCGTCAGTCAAAAACCCGTTAAATTAGGCGATGACTTCCACATCTTCAAATTAGAAGACTCACGCAAACGTGAAGCGCCAAAATTTGAAGATACAAAAAAACAAATAAGCAGTATTATTCAAAGACAACGCATACAAAAATACATAACTAAGTTACGTAACAAGGCGAAAATAGAAATTAAATAACTTATGTTTATTTGAAATATAAAGCCCCAAGTTAGGGGCTTTTTTTTGCGTTAAATATTTATTCCCACTTAAAGAGCCATGCGCCAAATAATAAAAACACAACACTTTGTACAGCCAGTATTATTAAATGATAACTAACATCCATTAATGAAGCGCCATCGATCATGATTGCACGAGCAGCAGCAGTAATATGGGTAAGTGGAAGTATTTCTGCTATATTTTGCATAATAGGTGCAGCACCTTCTAAAGAAAACCAAACCCCTGAAAAAAACATCATTGGCCAGCTAAACAAATTAAGCAACCCACCTGCCATTTCTTCACTGCTGATACGGGCAGCGATAATCAAACCAAGACTAATCATGTTCAATGATCCTAATGCGAATACTAAAAACAGATTCAGATCAGAACCATTCATAACAAAACCAACAAAAAAGTTTGTTCCATAAAATACGAAGGCCGTGACCACCATAATTAATATTAATCTTGAAACAACTTGTGCAGATAAATATTCAAATGCGGTAATGGGGGTTGCCTTAAGCCGTTTAAGCATTCCATTTTTTCGATAACGTACAATAACAAAACCGACACCAAACAAAGCGCTAAACATCATATTCATTGACAAAATACCGGGGATAACCCAGTCTATATAGCGAATTTTTTTTCCGCTTACTGTTTGCTTCTCAAATTTGCGGTGTTTAGAGCCCTGTTGCTTCGTTCCTAATAGTATTTTTTCAATCAGATAGCCTTTAGGTGATTCAGTATTTATCCAGTATTGTTGTTTTTCTGCATCTAATAACATATCAACCTGATGCCGTTGCACTTTTTTAATTGAACGAGCGACTATTTCTTTATCTGAATCGACTGAGTAAAATTCAATATGTTTTAAGTTAAGAAACTGTTTAGATGCCAGCGTTGCAGTTGATTTATTAATAACCCCTACTTTAAACTGCTGCCCAATGTCACCGGAAAAAGAAAAAGAGAAACCTGCCACGATTAAAACAGGCATTAAAATATTCCAGCTTAAAGAAGAACGGTCACGCCAAAATTCTTTATTACGTGTTATTAATAATGCTAAAAATCGTTTGAATGGCATAATCTACCTGACTAAATATAAAATAAAAATTAGGCTCTAAGTTCTTTTCCTGTTAGTTCAAGAAAGAGATCATCTAAAGTTCGGGGTCTTATTTGTAAATGTGAAAGAGAAATTTTATTTTCAATTAAAGTTGAAACAACAGTATTTACATCACAGGTTGTAATTTCAATATAACCATTTTTTTCGTGAGCTGTTAGTGAGGACAAGTCAAGATTTTTTATTTCTGAAGCGGGCAATTGTAAAATAACATCATTAAACGTTTCCGCAAGCAATGCTTTTGGTGTTCCCTGTGCAATTATTTTTCCATGATCCATAATCGCAATCTCATCACAAAGCGTATAGGCTTCATCCATATAATGAGTTGTGAGTATAATTGTTTTTCCTTCTGCCTTAATGTCATTAATAAGTTCCCAAAAATTTCTTCTTGCTTGTGGATCCAGGCCAGTGGTAGGTTCATCTAAAAATATAATATCGGGGTTATTCACTAAGGCTATAGCAAGTAATAAACGTTGACGCTGTCCACCGGATAATTCACGATTATCCTGATCAAGATATTCGGTTAAATGACAACGCGTGATTAAATGTTCCAAATCTGCGTGCTGTGGATATAACTTTGCAAACATCTCAAGCGTTTCACGAACACTTATAAAATCTTGCAATGAGGTTGACTGAAACATAATACCGGCTTCATTTCGAAACTGGTTACCTAATGGTTTTCCTTTGTAGAGAATTTCACCTGATGTGGCTTTATTAATCCCTTCAATAATTTCAATGGTTGTTGTTTTACCCGCTCCATTTGGCCCTAATAAACCAAAACAAATACCTTTTTGCAGCGTGAAATCAATATCATTAACGGCTTTTACTGAAGAATAATGTTTAATTAGGTTTTTAATTTGTAATAATATTTCGGACAACAGCTTTATCCTTTAAGAATTGAATATCTACTTTTAGAGTATTTTATAAACTAATAACTAACATTTTCTATTAGCGTTTGGTCAACACCAAGGAAATCTGCAACTTCTTCTATCTTATATAAAACTTCAATTTTAAAGGGAGTACCCTCTGTTAAAGCCTGATACATTCGGGCAATACCATAATTAAGCGGAGTGCTCACCCAAAAAGCAGATAAGGTTTCTTCTTGACCTGATTCGTATGCTGTTAATCGACGTTGTGCCACGCCCCATAAATCATCAAAACTTAAATGTACTGCATTGATATCACGAACATCATGAAAACGGTGCAATGTATGAGTTGTTTGTGCTTCTTGTTCTTCTAGTTTCTCAACCCATTCACTGGCAAGCGTTGCATTGAGTTCTCCGGTAAGTTTACTACAGATAATATTATTAATAATTTGTGTTTGATAACTACCCATTATTTTCTCAATATGCTTATACAGACGGTTCCAATAATAGTCTTGTATTCAAGTTTTCTCAACATCTCTAATTTAAGGCGGTGTTTTGCAATAATTTAATTAAGCCTTTTTCATCTAGTATTGTAATTCCCAGCTCTTCTGCTTTACTTGCTTTTGAACCAGGATTTTCTCCAACAACAACATAATCTGTTTTTTTAGAAACACTCCCTGATACCTTTGCACCTAATTCTTGCAATGCAGCCTTCGCATCATTTCGCCCCATGGTTTCAAGTGTACCGGTTACAACAAAGACTTTCCCTACTAAAGGTTGTTCGTTTTTTGTTTTTTGTTTTATTTTAGGCCAGTTGATGCCGACATTAATCAATTGTTCTACAACCTCGATATTATGTGGTTGCTTAAAAAAAGTAATCAGATTTTCAGCAACAATGGGACCAACATCTGCAACCGCAAGTAATTGTTCCTCATTAGCACTCATAATATTTTCTAATAATAAAAAATGATTCGCTAATATTTGTGCTGTGGTTTCACCAATACTGTGAATCCCCAAAGAAAACACAAACCGTGCAAGTGTTGTTTTTTTACTTTTTTCTAATGAGGTGACAAGATTTTTTGCTGATTTCTCAGCCATGCGATCGAGCTTAATTAAACTATCAACGTCAAGATGATACAAATCTGCAATTGTATGAATCAGTCCTTCATCAACAAGTTGCTCTACTAATTTATCACCAAGGCCATCTACATTCATTGCTCGACGAGATGCAAAATGTTTAATCGCTTCTTTACGTTGTGCTTCACAATACAATCCGCCGGTACAAAAGGTCACCGCTTCATCTTCAAAACGTGCGGTTTCAGATCCACAAACAGGGCAAGTATCGGGTAAATGAAAACGACGAGGTTTACCTGTTCGCTTAGATTTTACAATGCTCACTATCTGAGGAATAACATCACCTGCGCGACGTACAATAACCGTATCCCCTACTCGCACATCAAGACGATCTATTTCATCCTGATTATGTAATGTTGCATTGCTCACGGTTACACCACCAACAAACACCGGCTCCAAGCGGGCGACGGGAGTCAATGCACCAGTACGTCCAACCTGAATATCTATCGCAAGTAACTTCGTCATTTCTTCCTGGGCAGGAAATTTACGCGCGATTGCCCAACGAGGTGCGCGCGAGACAAAGCCCATTATTTCCTGATAATGAACATCATCTACCTTGTAAACTATGCCATCAATTTCATCGGGCAAGTCGTTTCGTTTTTTTGCTAAACTCTCATAATAATCAATGCAACCTTGCACACCTTTTACTACCCGACTCTCCGGGTTAATTCGTAAACCCCACGACTTTATTTTATCCATCATATCGCTATGTTTATCTGGCAGAGTCATGCCTTCTATTAAACCAATACCATAACTATAAAATGAAAGTGGACGTGTAGCAGTTATTTTAGGATCAAGCTGCCGCAGAGAACCTGCTGCTGCATTTCGCGGATTAACAAATGGTTTTTCACCTTTTTCTATTTGCTGTTTGTTTAATTTATCAAAACCGGCTTTTGGCATAACTACTTCGCCACGAATTTCCATGAGCGGCGGAAAATTTTTACCTCGGAGTTTTAAGGGAATAGCATCAATGGTTCTAATGTTTAATGTAACATTTTCACCGGTTCGACCATCACCACGTGTCGCGGCTCGTTCTAATAGTCCATTTTTATATAGCAAGCTTATTGCTAAACCATCCAGTTTGGGTTCGGCTGCATATTCAATACTTACACTGTCCACACCTTCACGGACGCGTCGATCAAAATCAATCATATCCTGATCAGAAAAAGCATTGCCCAAAGATAACATTGGTACTTCATGCTTTACTTCAGAGAAAGAATCCAGTGGCGTTGCTCCAACACGTTGAGTTGGTGAATCCGCAGTAATGATTTCCGGATTTTTTTCTTCAAGCTCACCTAATTCACGTAGTAAGCGATCATATTCACTATCAGGAATTTCCGGATTATCTAAAACATAATAGGAATAATTATGTGAATTAATTTCTTCACGTAAAAAATTTATTCGTTGTTTCGTTTTTGAATCGACCATAATTCTAAAGTTCTAATGGCGTTTTTGACGTTGCGAAGCGTGTTGTTTTAAGCGATAGCTTTCAACTTTATCTTTTAAATGAGAGATGGTTTGTTGGGTTAAAACACTACGATTTTCATCACACAACTCCCCACTTAATGCGTCAGCCAGTCGTTTACTAATTTCAAGTAAACTATCTAATGCCTGACGACATTCAACAGAACCCGGTAACTGCATAAACACTGCCAAACCAGGTGTAGAGATATTTTTTAATTCTGATAAATCAAAAAAACCAGGCTCAATGGCATTTGCAATACTAAACATGGCTAAACCATCTTTCATATAATGATAGATTTGATGCTCACCATGGGTTAAACCTGCAGACGTCATTACGGCATGTATCCCTTCTCCGGTAAACACATGGCCTTTTGGTGACATAATGTTAAGAACAATCAGAAGTGTTGCCGGCCCTGTTTCGTTTGTGTCTTCAACAGCACTAAACGGTATTTCCTTTTGCCTGGTATATTCTTCAAAACGATCCCGACCGGAAATAACCTCACTTAATGCTTCAAAGTCACTCGAGTCGGGTTCATCATCAATGGGAGTTAAAACAGGAATAAGATCATCGTCATTCGTTACAGCATGATCTGGTGTGTCGATTTTACTTGAAATGGGTGAGAATAATTTCTTTAACCAATAAATCAAGTCATCATCAGAAGAACGGAATTTGAAATAAATGCCACCGACAATAAGTAATCCAATAATGACTAAGGTTAAACGTAAAGAATCCACACTTTCCCCCTAATCAATAAATGAAAATCTAAGCTGATGCTAATTCTGCTGCTGCTTCAACATCTACCGCTACAAGACGAGACACACCAGGTTCATGCATGGTTACACCCGTTAAGTGCTGTGAAATTTCCATTGTGATCTTATTATGCGTAATAAAGATAAACTGTGTTTTATCTGACATGTATTTAACCATGTCACAAAAACGACCAACATTCGCATCATCCAATGGTGCGTCCACTTCATCCAGCATACAGAAAGGAGCAGGGTTAAGTTGGAATATAGAGAACACGAGTGAGACAGCCGTTAATGCTTTTTCACCACCTGATAACAAATGAATCGTACTATTACGCTTACCAGGTGGGCGCGCCATAATTGTTACACCAGCATCAAGTAAATTATCATCCGTTAATTCAAGGTAAGCATGTCCACCACCGAATAGACGCGGGAATAATTCTTTAACACCACTATTCACTTTATCGAAAGTTTCTTTAAAACGAGTCCGTGTTTCGGCATCAATTTTGGCAATGGCATTTTCTAATGTTGTTAAAGCATCGGTTAAATCTTTATCTTGTTCATCAAGGTATTTTTTACGTTCCGCTTCCTGTTCATATTCTTCAATAGCAGCAAGATTGATTGGGCCAAGACGTTGAATTTTTGACTCTATATCATCAACACGTTGTTCCCATGCAAAATCATTTGCTTCTTCTGGCATTTCATCAATAAGCATCTGTAACACAAAACTGGTTTCATTGATGGCTTCTTCTAAGGTTTGACGACGTACCTTAACTTCCTGCCAACCAATACGAATTGATTCCAGACCACTACGCACTTCCTGAACGCCATTTTCAGCACCAGTGCGTGCTTCTTCTAACTCACGCATATGATGATCTATCGCTTCTACCGCTGTTCTTGCCTGAGTGAGTTCTTCTTCAACTTTAATTCGGGTTTCAAGCAATACAGCCAGCTTTTTGTTCATATCTTCAATCGGCGCATCACTTTCTTCAGCCGCTTTAGTTAACTCATCACGACGAGCTGCAAGCTGCTGCTGACGTTCCTGCATACGCTCTAAAGCTTGTTCCGTTGAATTCAATTCTGCGCGTAAAGTTTCTATACGTACTTTAATTTCATGTGCAGCATCACGTTCAACGCGAGCTTGTTCACGCTTAGAACGTAAACTGTCCTGACAAGTTTCACGACGTTGTTGTAATTCACCACGCTGCTCTTCAAGTTTTGCCATTGTTTCAATAGCAACTTCTAACTTCTCACGTGCGATTGCTAGTTCCTGATTATCTTTTTCTATTTCTAAACGAACTTCTTCAGCTTCAACGCGTTGTTCTTCCTGACGCGTTTGCATTTGTTCTAAACGAGCCTGACGTGCACTTAAATCTGATTGGCGATTTGCTCGTTGACGAGATAGTTGATTGATTGTCGCCTGACTACCATCACGATCCATTTCGGCCGTACTGAGCTGTTCACGTTCTGTTTCAAGTTGTTGTTGAATTTCCAGTACCGCAGCTTGACATTCATTAATTTCTGCAGCTAAAGTTTTTAATGTTTGCTCACGTTGTAAGATGCCGGCCTTTTCATCTTTATCGCGCGCGACACGTAACCAGTTTTTACCTAACCAAATGCCTTCATTCGTTACAATTGATTCACCATCTTGCAAGTTTGTACGCATAGACAATGCTTGTTGTAAGTTATCCGCGACTAAAACACCTTTTAAAAGACTGCTTAATTTCCAGGGTGCTTTAATTTTACTTTCTAAAGAGTCTGCATTAACAGACTCTGTACCAGAATCTGCACGTGTATCAAATAAGGTTAGCGTACCTTCCTCAAAACTTTCTAATACTTCCATTAAGGGATCAACACCATCAACGCAAACCGCTTCAAGATGCTCACCTAATACACATTCTGCAGCCTTCGCCCAACCTGCTTCAACGTCTAACTCTTCTGCTAAACGTGGTGCGTCTTGTAAATGTTGAATACTCAACCATTGCGTGACCGCGCCTTCTTCTTTACCTAATGCAGCTTGTTGTAATGCTTCAAGTGATGCACTGCGACCACGTAAGTCCTGTAACTTACTGCGAGATTCATCAAGCTGTGTATTTGATGAATGAACAGAATCACGAAGCTGACCAATTTGGTTTTTCTTTTCTTCCAAGATGGCTTCTGTTTGTTGAATTTCAGCTTCATCTTTTTGTAACTGTTGTTCAATCTCACCACTTTCACTGATTAACTGTTCATGAGACTGCTTACCTAACTCTTCCTGTAAACGATCTAAGCGTTGCTTTTGACTTTGCAGATGTTCTTCAACATGTTGAATATGAGTGCGTTCAACTTCTGCATTACGTGCAGGTTCTGTTGCTGCTTCACTAAAGTTATCCCATTCACTTTGCCATGCTTGCATCGCACTTTCTGCTTCTAATAAAGCAGCCGATGACATTTCAGCCGTCTCTTGTAAATGATCGAGTTTCGGTTCGACTTCAGCAAGATTTTCTTTTACCGTGCTTAAACGTTTTTGATCTGTTTCATGATGTGCATGTGCTTCTTGCCAGTCTTGCTCAAGTTGCGTTAAGTCTTGTTGTTGTTTCTGACGACGTTCTTTTGCATGCTGGATGGACTGTTCTATTTTAGCAATCTCAGTACCAACACTATAGAAACGACTTTGAACCTCGTTAAAAGTATCTGATGCTTCTGTGTGCGATTCACGTTGTGATTCTATCTCTGCTTCAATACTTCGTTGTTGTGCAATAGCAGATTCAAGTGTAGTTTCCTGTTCACGAATTTGTGCTTCCGTTTTTTCTGCTTCGTCTTGCTTAAGCATCCAACGTAAAGCGGTTAATTGTGCTTTTAACAAACGTTCTTCTTCACGTAAGACTTTATATTTTTCTGCCGTGTTTGCCTGACGTTTTAAACGCCCTAATTGTTTTTCTAACTCATCACGCAAATCACTTAAACGATCCAAATTTTCACGTGTATGCTTAATACGGGTTTCTGTTTCTCGCCGACGTTCTTTGTATTTTGAAATACCTGCAGCTTCTTCAAGAAAAACCCGAAGTTCTTCTGGCTTGGCTTCAATCAAGCGCGAGATCGTGCCTTGTTCGATAATGGCATAACTACGTGGGCCTAAACCGGTACCAAGGAATATATCGGTAATATCACGACGACGGCAACGAGTCCCATTTAAATGATAAATGGACTGTCCATCACGGGTAACTGTTCGCTTAATCGAAATATCACTAAAATTAGCGTATTCGCCACCGAGCTTGCCTTCACTGTTGTCAAAAATAAGTTCGATAGTCGCCTGACCAACCGGCTTACGGCCTGTTGAGCCGTTAAAAATAACATCTGCCATGGACTCACCACGCAAATGCTTGGCTGAGGACTCCCCCATTACCCAACGTACGGCATCAATAATATTGGATTTCCCGCAACCATTTGGCCCCACAACACCACTTAACTGGCTTGGGAATTCTACGGTTGTTGGGTCGACGAAGGATTTAAATCCTGCTAATTTTAGTTTACTTAATCGCATGGAGAGAATGTACTCGATCCCTTGCTATACATACAAGATTGACTTCGCATTCAATGCATGCCGAACGAAAATAAATGCTAATTTTGGTGAAAAAACGTTCAATTTTCAGATCAAATGTACTCCAATCAATACATCAAAAATATCTGAGTCTAAACCGTGGTTAGGATATGGAATTGCGATAGCAAAATTCAGACCGTTTGCTACGTGGACGTGGCCGTCGAGCAGCCACGAGCCCATGGACGGGCGAAGGTAGAACAATGCAGGACGATCCCATGGAAGGAATCGCTAGAGTCGCGTCAGGAACAAAGACCGAGCAATTATCGAGGGATGGCATCTTTTGCGTGTCTTAATTTGGTTAGCCCTGTTCCAAATCCGGATTTAAGCCAACAATATCCCCCTTCGTTTTAAACAAGCAAATCCAAACCTAATCATAAAATCAATGCTAAAATGGCCGTACACGAAATACCCTATTTAACAGAGAGAACAAAATGGCAACAAAACCCAGTAAAGATTTAGAAACCTTCGACAACCCGATGCCTGAGCGTGATTACACCATTCGCATCGATATGCCCGAATTCACCTGTTTATGTCCCAAAACCGGCCAGCCTGATTTTGCGACTTTACACCTTGAATATGTACCCGATAAACAGTGTGTCGAACTAAAAGCATTAAAACTCTATATTTGGGCATTTCGTGAAGAAGGCCATTTTCATGAAAAAGTCACCAATATGATTCTTGATGATTTAGTCACAATAACTCAGCCACGTTTCATGCGCCTAACCGGTAAGTTCAATGTGCGTGGTGGCCTTTATACTGAAGTGGTTGCAGAACATCGTGATCCGAGCTGGATAGCTCCTGAGCTGGTTCAACTACCTTAAATTGATGTAGGGGGCGGCAAAAGTGTCAGACAAAAGTTACTCGTCTAAGCTGACTCGTCCCTCTCCCCTTTTTATAGGAGTTGACCTTGGTACCTCTGGTTGCCGTGCCATTGCAATTGATAGTGCGGGCACAATAAAAGCGCAGGCAAAAATCCACTATGCGAATAAAAATCACAAACTACAAACACCTGATGACTGGTGGCAAGCAACCCAAACTGTATTGCATACCATTACATCAAAAATACATCACCAGCATATTCAATCAATAGCCATCGATGGAACATCAGGCACAATATTGCTTTGCGATCACGCTGGACGACCTCTTACGCCAGCAGTCATGTATGATGAACAACACGCCAAAGAACAAGCAGCATTCCTGCAAAACTACGCGCCAACAAATTCACCGGTTTTAAGTCCAAGCAGTGGCTTAGCAAAAGTGTTATGGCTACTTGAACATCATAAACCTGAGGGTAAATTTCATATCATTCATCAGGCTGATTGGGTAGCAGGTCAACTATGTCGTCATTTTAATTTTAGTGACAGTAACAATGCTTTAAAAACAGGGTTTGATCCTGTTAACAACATCTGGCCATTATGGTTATTAGATTTATTTAAAGAACGAAAAATTAACCCGGCAAGTTTACCAAACGTCTTTTCACCCGGATCTTTTATAACAAACATACATCCACATGTTGCAACTGAACTTGGCTTACCGATTGATGTTGAGATCATAGCAGGCACAACCGACAGTACTGCGGCATTCATGGCAAGTGGGGTTGATAAAATTGGTCAGGCTGTAACATCATTAGGATCAACGTTGGTTTTAAAAGTGATCAGTGATGTCCCAATAAATCATCCAGATCACGGTGTTTATAGCCAACCCTATGGTAAACATTGGTTAGTGGGAGGTGCATCAAATTCCGGTGGTTCTGTGCTAAGTTACTATTTTAGTGATGAACAAATGCTAACACTGACAAAACAACTTAATCCAGTCGTTTCTACAAACTTAAATTATTACCCTTTACTTAAAACAGGTGAACGTTTCCCAATAAATGATGCAAACCTATCACCTCGTATAACACCAAAAGTTGATAATGATCTCGTTTTCTTTCAGGGATTATTGGAAGGCATTGCAGACATAGAAAATAAGGGCTATAAATTATTAGAACACTTAGGTGCACCCTATCCATCATCTGTGGTCACAAGCGGTGGTGGAGCAATTAATAATGCATGGCAACAAATTAGAGAACAGAAACTCGGTGTTCCGGTTTCTGTAGCAACACACACTGCAGCAGCATATGGTGCGGCAAAACTTGCAGCTAAAAATCACCAACAAAACAAAAGAGACAAATATGATCAGTAATCCGTTCACCGGTGCAACTTATTTTTTAAATGGATTAAGTTTAATAAATTCAACAAAAATTCGTCGCTATGTTTTAATGCCATTATTAATCAATATTAGTATTTTCAGTCTTGGTTTATGGTTTGCTATTAACCAGTTTGACGTTTTTATAACATGGGCGTTATCTGATTTACCAGGCTGGTTAAGTTGGTTAGAGTGGATCATGTGGCCACTGTTTGCGCTCACATTTTATGGCGTTGTCTTTTTTGGCTTTTCAATCATCGCCAATATTCTGGCTGCACCTTTTAACGGGCCATTAGCAGCAGCTGTAGAACGTCATATTACAGGAGAAAAAAATAGTGATGGCAATAAACCGTTTAGTCAGGAAATAAAAGATTCCATACTTAGCGAATTAATAAAACTTAAATATTCATTATTTTTAATGATGCCACTGGCATTTCTGTCCTTGTTATCTTTTGCCTTTCCTTTGATATCCCCATTAGTCGCAATATTATGGATCACTTACACTATCTGGATTTTAACACTGGAATATGCTGATTTTCCAATGGTCAACCATGACATTAACTTTCATCAGATAAAAGCTAAATTAGCTAAGAAACGTTTTTTGTCCTTAGGCTTTGGCTCAATGGTGATGCTTGCCACTCTTATTCCTATCATCAATTTTTTAGTTATGCCCGTCGCGGTTGCGGGGGCGACTAAAATGTATATAAAAGAATTTAGAAGCTGAACAAAGAATCAAAAAGATTTTCTTGCAACATAAAAAAGAGAGTCACTTATTGAGTCATGATTTACCCTGTTACCTGACAGATCAAATACAACAATATCCGACTCAAAACCGGCAGCAACTAATTGTGCATGCTGGATTGGTTGTGATATGTAGTAAAGCATAGTGGCATAGTTATGACACATATCATTTACCATAGAATATTCGTCAGTATGAATTTCATGTTTGCGAAATTTAAACCTGTTTTTCATAGCAATCATTAAATTATATGCATACTTGATACCTCGGATGCCTAATTTAAGTGGGTGAAATGAAAACATAAACTTTGGAAAGCGAAACAGTTTCTTGTAGTCAGGGTTGTCTTTATTATAAGTTGAAAATAGAAATACACCACCCGGTTGCAACAAACGATATGCTTCCTTTAATATTTCAAGTCGACCTTTGTGATCAACCATACTTATTCCATTCATAGAAAACATAATAGTATGAAAATGATTATCCTTAAAAGAAGTTAAATTTCTTGCATCGCCCTGCTCAAACTGAACACCAGGAAACTTCATTTTGCATTCCTCGACCATCTCAATGACATAATCCATACCGATGTAATCTTTACTAACCTCACGTAACGCAGTAACGGTTCTTCCTCCACCTACACCAATATCTAATATAGGTTTGTCAGCAGTATCCTTTACATGATTGAGCGCAGCCATTTCAGCTTTACTCAAATCATCCTGCCATGCATATTCGGCAACTACTTCACGCATTGTTTTTTGATTTATTCGATCAATATGCTTATATGTCATTAAAATAGATGCTCAACTGTTATTTATTTGATAGCAAAAAGAATAGCATCCATTTTGTATTATTCCCACAATTTAAGCGGTGTAATTCAATGTTAAATTATAATTACACAGTTATACTGCATTTCCATACATGACTTTCATTAACGCATACAAAATTATGTTGTTTAAAAAAATTAAAACAAAATCAAAAAATATATTTAGTATGCCGCGAATTATTTCAACTTTTCGCTGGAGCTGGAAAATACTGCTACTAATTTTTGTTATGGACACAGGTTATTTAATTGGTATCTGGCCAGGCTGGAAAATTTATGCAGAAGGCCCAGTGCAACAATCCAGTTTCATTCGTAACTATATTTCCGAACGTTATCGCCACCGTAACTGGCCACGCTTGCACTGGCAACCGATATCCATAAATAAGATTCCAAAACATATGATTAGAGCGCTCATCGTTGCAGAAGATGCGCGTTTTTATTCACATAGCGGGATCGATACAGATGCTTTAAAAGAAGTGATGGAATACAATTTATCAAAAAATCGTTTTATCTACGGAGGGAGTACAATCTCCCAACAGACAATAAAAAACATATTCTTAAGTCCTTCACGAAACCCATTACGTAAATGGCATGAGCTTGTTTTAACTATCGGAATGGAACGTAATTTAAGTAAAAAACGTATTCTATCCCTGTATTTAAATATTGTAGAGTTTGGTCGTGGAATATATGGTGTAAATGCTGCAGCACTACACTATTGGGGGATTCCCGCTTCACGCCTCTCGATACAACAAGCGATCGAACTAGCTGCAACATTACCGGCACCAGTTCAACATAATCCAAATACAAGAACAACGTTTTTCTTAAAGCGGGTCAAAAAAATTGGACGATTTTTTTAAACCGAGATCGAATAACTTCCAGTTTCATACTCATTAATTATTCTAAGTGCTTTGTCTTTATATGTTTCTTCCACGCTGACAAAAACAAAATCAATTGCAGATAACTCACCTATTGCCCCCTGCAGGTATTCACCTTCTACAAAGGCTGGAATATCATTTGCTTCTAACATTCCTTTTACAATATTGGCTTCAATACTATTTTGTGCTGTAAATACTTTTATCATAGTTAAAGTGTATCAATAATGGCTCCGGCCCAGGTTATAGCCTCAATATTTATTATTGTGAACTCCTCTGCAGGAATATCATCAACACACACTTTATCCCAGTCTGACATTTCAAAAGCAATAACACATGTAAGCACTTTCCCTAACAAGCCTTCACCTTCTAATAATGCTGACATAATTTCAGCACTTAATGGCAAGGGTTTAAGCAGCTCAGGTAAAGGTCTCTGTAGTAATAAGTCAAGTGCAGAAAACATACCAACAGTAAAAAAACTTTCAATATTTGTTGCGCCAATTTTTTCAGCAACGAGCTCGCACATTTTTGCACGCACCATGGTCGTACGTAATATTTCTGACGGCCGATCATCTAACGAACTCATCGCCAGCATAGATGCCCAGCTTGCGAGCTGTTTTCGTCCTAACAATAATATGCCCTGTTCAATTGAATCTATTTTTCGTTGTAACCCGAAAGCAGCTGAATTAATTAATTTCAACAAACGGTAGCTTGTTGCAACATCCGTGTTAATGGCTTCTGTTAGATCATATGTATCTGAATCTGGATTATTTACTACTGATAATAAATGCAAAACAGTAAGGCGATTGGCAGGTAAACTTGTGCCTTTTATAATTTGTGGTTTACTTAAAAAATAACCCTGGAAATAATCAAAACCTAACTTTCGACAAAATTCAAACTCCTGAAAATTTTCAATCTTTTCTGCCAGCAATTCAACATCGAACTTTTTTAACTCTTTAACATGCTTTACTAAGTCTTGTTTACTTTGAGCCGTTAAATCAATTTTAATAATTGTTGCGAGTTCGATTAGTGGTGCATGCTCAGGATTATAAATATAATCATCTAACGCAATGATATAACCTTTATCAACTAATAACTGAACCGCATCAATAAGTTCAGGTGTTACAGGGATATCCTCTAAAATCTCTAATATCACCTGATCTTTTGAAAATGGGATTTTATCAACATCTAATATAAAACTTTCAGTTAAATTAATGGCAGCGAATTTATCGCGAACTAACTTCTCTAAACCGATTTCAACAAATGTATTTATAATGGTTTGTGTTGTTGCACTATCACCATCCAGCATTGCGCTTGAACTATTGTTCGCTTCTGCAGAGCGAAATAATAGTTCATAAGCGTACACCTTAAGTTTTTTATCAAATATGGGTTGGCGACCAACAAACACATTTTTCATATTAACCAAACACAACGAACATTAAGTCGTTAATATTTAACACTATGATTTTATAAAAATTCATTTAGTCTTTTAACACCTTCTTCAAGTCGTTCAACCGATGTTGTGTAAGCAAAGCGGACAAAAGTGTTTGCTTTGTTTTCACCAAAATCTTTTCCCGGTGTTATTGCAACACCAATGTTTTCTAATAAATCATAAGCAAACTGATAACTATCTTTAGAAAATTTTTCACAATTCGCATAAATATAAAATGCACCTTGTGGTTCAGTTTCAACTATAAATCCGAGTTCTTTTAATTTAGGTAATAGAAAATCACGACGATGTTTAAATTCTTCTTTATGTGATTCCAAAATAGCCATTGTTTCTGGTTTGAAAGCAGCTAATGCGGCATATTGCGCAGGCGAAGATGCCGCAAGAAAAATATTTTGTGCCAGCTTATCCATGTCATCAACAAGCTCTTTCGGTGCAACCAACCAACCTAAGCGCCATCCTGTCATATTAAAATATTTTGAGAAACTATTTATTACAATAATTTTTTCATCAATTGCCAGCGCGGTGTCAACTTCACTTTCATAAACAAGGCCATGATAAATTTCATCAACAATAAAATAAGCATTTTGTTCATTTACAAACTGCGCCATTTTGATGAGTTCTGATTTTTCAATTAATGTCCCTGTTGGATTTGAAGGTGAGGCAACCATGACTGCTACCGTATTTTCTGTCCAATTTTCCTGCAAATGTTTCAAAGTCAGCTGATAACCTGAACTTGCATCAACAGAAATCGAACGCGCTTTACCTGATAAAAAGCGCACAAAATTTCGATTACACGGGTAACCGGGATCAGCCAGTAAAACTTCCTGCCCTTCTTGCAGTATAACGCCAAGCGCTAACATTAACGCACCTGAAGCACCGGGAGTAATCACGACTCTGCGTTGACTAATCTCTATGTCATAACGCCTTTTATAAAATTTCGCGATCGCAATACGAAGCTCGGGTAATCCAAGTGCAGGAGTATAATGAACATCTCCATCGCTAATTGCCTTAATGCCAGCATCAATAATGGGTTGTGGTGTTGGAAAATCGGGTTCACCAATTTCCATGTGTATGATGTCTTTACCTTCAGCTTCTAATTCTTTCGCGCGCGCAAGTAAGGCCATCACATGGAAGGGTTGAATATCTTTGATGCGTGAAGAATGATTCATTGTGTAAGTTAGGCAGAATGAAGTGCTTTAATCATATTCATATTCACATAGTCAAATCCATGCGCATCACCTTCAATCACCTTGAATCCTGAACCAGGTTCACCGTATTGATCTAACACTATGGTCGCACCTGTGAAGTCATGATCCTTGGTATAATCATTGATAGTAATAATTGTTTTTAAGTTAGCACCAAGTGAAGATAATATCCCGTTACGCGAATCTTCAAAGGCAATACAATCTTCTGCTTTTAAATTCATTTTCTCTAATGTCCAATCATAAATATCTGGTGCAGGTTTTTTAGCAAGAACAATATCGCCTGCCGCAATGACCTCAAACCAGTCCATCGATTCTTTGCCTAATGTGTGCGTTAACAGTGCTTCAACATTTGCGGGGGTCGTTGTGGTCGATATCGCAAGTCGATACCCTTGTTCACGCGCTTCATTGAGTAAACGTTCAACACCCGATCGCAAAGGAATCGCGCCTTTTGATAACAGATCGGTATAGTGCGCAGTTTTCGCTTTATGCATGTCAGCAATAAACCCTGCCACATCTTCTGGCTGGTCAAACTCAGGCTTATATTTCTCTAAGAAAAATACCATTCTCTCCTTGCCACCGGTGACACTTAACAGGTCTTCATAAATCTCAACCGTCCAGTCCCAGTTTAATCCGGCATCGGCAAAAGCCAGATTAAAAGCGACGCGGTGGCCATCTCGTTCTGTATCGGCGAGTGTTCCATCGACATCAAATATTAGTGCTTGTAATTCAGGCATTCAAAACTCCAAAATTGTGTAAATTTAAATATTGTGACATTAACCACTTGATATATATTGAAATAATCCCATATTATGGTGTGATATTACAGATGAGTGCTAGTGTACCACTTCGAAAATATTTCGTAATTCTTGCGTATTTGGTGACATTCTGGTATTAAGTCGCGTCGTATTTTTTAATTAATCGTAAATTCCACGGCTGGAGAGATCTAACAATGCCTGCAAAGAAAAAAACAGCTGCTAAAAAGAAAGTTACTAAAAAGAAAACGGTAGCTAAAAAGACAGTAGCAAAGAAAACCGTCGCGAAAAAGAAAGCTGCCGCGAAAAAAACAGTGTCTAAAAAGACAGATGCTAAAAAGAAAACGGCTGCACGGAAAAAGATTCCATCCAGTATTTCTCAGGAATTTAAACAATTCGAGCCTTATAAAATTAAAAAAGGTGAGGAATATATGAATGAGGCTCAAGTTGAGCACTTTCATAATATTCTGGGAGCGTGGAAACGAGAACTCATGGAAGAAGTTGATCGTACTGTACATCACATGCAAGACGAAGCGGCTAACTTTCCTGATCCAAACGATCGTGCATCACAGGAATCAGATTTCACCATGGAACTGCGTACACGCGACCGTGAACGTAAATTAATCAAGAAGATAGATGAATCTATTGATTTTCTTGACTCAGGTGACTACGGCTATTGTGATGAATGCGGTATTGAAATTGGTATTCGTCGTCTTGAAGCTCGCCCAACTGCAAATCTATGCATTGATTGTAAAAGCCTAAGCGAGATTCGTGAAAAATCGATGTCTTAATGTTCTAGAGATATCAACAAAATAAAGCCTGATCAAATCAGGCTTTATTTTTGCTTAAATTTTAACCAGGTTATACTGAAAGAGCCCTATCTCCTACTCTGCGATCTTCCACAATACTGAGCTGGTTGCTTTTCGCAAAGCCCATGACAAATTCGTAAGCTTCAGGGTTAAGCTCATTTAAATTTCGTGCGACAACCAGACACTTTTCACCATCGATCATACAAGGGGCAACGGCATTTGAATAATGTAATCGTTGATCCGTCCCAAAACTTGCTAAGGTAGAAGAAATACGCTCAATCCAGTCACTTGGGCGTAATTTCTTACCATCATCAGTAACGCCTCTGATAACCCATTTTCCATCACTATTCACAATAACGCCTAACTCTTATTTTCAATTATGTACACTACTCATGTTTAGCGACAAAAAGTGACTTTACTTTAGAAGATAAATTAGAAAAATCAGGCAAAATGGTTGATATTTCGTGGTTATAATTACTTATGTATCCTCAACCTGCTTATCGCGGGCGTTTTGCGCCTTCTCCGACTGGTCCATTACATTTTGGCTCCTTAATTGCCGCTATGGGGAGCTATTTACAGGCAAAACAGCAACACGGTACGTGGCTCATAAGGATTGATAATATTGATCCACCACGAGAGCAAAAAGGCGCATCTAAAGAGATATTGAAGATACTCGAAGGCTTTGGCTTTGAGTGGGATGAAGATGTTCTTTACCAAAGTAGCCGGCTAAAACGGTACCAGGAAGCCGTTAATGAGCTCATCAAACAACAAAAAGCATATCCGTGTAGCTGCAGTAGAAAAAGCATTCTTAAAGAAACCGGCCAAAGCCAACACCAAGGTGAGATAATTTATCCTGGATTTTGCCGCAATGGCCCTTTAATAATTAACGAAGACTCAACAGATTATTCAATTCGATTGCGCTGTAATAATGAAGCTGTCTGTTTTAATGACCCGATTCAGGGAAAACAAACCATTAATTTAGAAAAACATAGGGGTGATTTTATTATCCAGCGCCGCGATCATCTTTTTTCGTATCACTTAGCATCGGGAATTGACGATGCTGAACAAAACATCACCGAAGTTGTGCGTGGAGCAGATTTACTTAATGGCACTGCTAGTCAACTTCATGTTCAGCATGCTTTAAACTTAACCAGTCCACAATATTGCCACCTTCCCATTGCTGTTAGTGCCGATGGTCATAAACTCAGCAAACAAAACCACGCTGAAGCAATTGAAGTTAAAAACGTTGTTTCCTTGCTCTATAAATCATTAAAGTTTTTAGGGCAAATGCCGCCTATAGAGCTTATGGAATGTAATCAAAAAGACGTCTGGAACTGGGCAAAATCTCACTGGCATCTTGATTTAGTTCCAAAACAGTCAAAGTTAAAAATTGATTAGAATAATGATTAAATAATAAACTTACGTGTGCAGAGATTTCACTGTATAAAGTCATATATCAACAACCATTTAGAAATATTTACACTGACAAAGATAACATTGTGGAAACACCAAAAATAGATAGCGTTGAAAATATGGAGCATTACTTGCTCTCCGGACGTGGCGAAATTATGCAAAAGCTGCGTCAGCTTGGCAAAAAGCATTCGCTCATTTCTCTTCATTTTGGTGAGCAGACGATGCTCAGCACAGTGGTTGATGTGTTAGCAGATAAAAACTTATTAGTGCTCGATTATGGTAGCAATGAAGATCTAAACCAAAAATTACTAAAACATAATCGCGCAATTGTTAAAACGGATTACGATGGCATAACCGCACAATTCACCATTAACGATATTCGTAAAGCCCGTTTACAAGGTAAGCCCAGTTTTGCCTGTCCATTACCCGATAGCGTACTCTGGGTTCAACGACGTGAATTTTATCGTGTAAGAATTCCATTAAGTGAAGTCGTTACCTGTGAGCTGATACATGGCGATAATAATCGCACTGAATATCCTGTGTTAGATATCAGTACAGGTGGTATTGCTTTGTTTGATAAAAATGACGAGCTTGAACTAGAACCCGGTAATGTTTTTCATAACTGCAAGTTAACCTTGGGAGATCATGATTCTGCTTTCATTAAACTTGAAATTCGAAATCATATTTTAAAAAACCCGAATGAACCATCTGAAGGTACACGTTGTGGCTGTGCCTTTCTAAATTTAACCGGTGACTTTGAGGTTGCAGTACAAAAATTTATAAATATCGTTGACCTGCAGCAAAAAAGAACTGAATAATCTAGTATTTCAAAAAGTTAAAGTATAAAAATAAAGAAACATTAAAAATCAGGAGCTATTTTATGTCTGACAATCAAATTTATAATGTCCCTGCTGAATTTGCAGCTCAAGCAAACATTAATGCTGAACAATACAATACATTATATCAACAATCTGTTGATGATCCTGAAACGTTCTGGGGTGAACAAGCCAAACAATTTTTAACCTGGTCTAAACCCTGGGATAAAGTCATGGACTACAGCTTTGATGCTGATGATCTTTATATTAAATGGTTTCAGGGCGGTACGCTTAATGTAGCTTATAACTGTATTGATCGACATCTGGCAACAAAAGGTGATCATGTTGCCATCATTTGGGAAGGTGATAATCCCAACGATGATAAAAAAATCACTTTTAATGAATTGCATCACAATGTCAGTAAGTTTGCCAACATCCTAAAACAGCGTGGTGTTAAAAAAGGTGACCGCGTTTGTATCTACATGCCAATGATTCCAGAAGCGGGTTATGCCATGTTGGCCTGTGCACGTATCGGTGCAGTTCATTCTGTTGTCTTTGGTGGCTTTTCTCCTGAAGCACTTAAAGGTCGTATTCTTGATTCTGATTGTCAGGTTGTAATTACCGCTGATGAAGGTGTTCGTGCCGGTAAAAAAATTCCACTAAAAGCAAATACCGATAAAGCTCTTGAAGAATGTCCAAATGTACATACAGTATTAACCATTAAACATACAGGTGATGAGATTCACTGGCATGATGAACGTGATGTCTGGTATCACGAAGCATTCGAAACAGCAGCTGCAGATTGCCCTTGTGAAGACATGGATGCAGAAGATCCTTTATTTATTCTCTACACCTCAGGCTCAACAGGTAAACCCAAAGGTATCCTGCATACTACCGGTGGTTACTTATTATTTGCTGCAATAACTACTAAATACACCTTTGATATACATGAAAGTGATATCTATTGGTGTACCGCAGATGTGGGCTGGATCACCGGCCACAGCTATTTACTTTATGGTCCTTTGGCGAATGCAGCAACCACGGTATTTTTTGAAGGCGTGCCAAACTATCCGTCTGCTTCTCGCTTCTGGGAAGTGGTCGACAAACATAAAATCACTATTTTCTACACGGCCCCTACCGCCATTCGTGCATTAATGCGCGAAGGTGACGCGCCGGTAACTAAAACATCGCGTGCCTCACTACGCTTACTAGGCACCGTCGGCGAACCAATTAATCCAGAGGCATGGCAATGGTATTATAATGTGGTGGGTGATAAACGCTGCCCAATCGTTGACACATGGTGGCAAACTGAAACCGGTGGCCACATGCTCACCCCGCTCCCTGGAGCAACCGCACTCAAGCCCGGCTCAGCGACTAAGCCGTTCTTTGGAGTAAAGCCCGGCATTATTGATACCGAAACAAATAAACTGATTGAAGGCAACGGTGAAGCCTCTGGTGCGCTAGTAATGACAGCTTCCTGGCCGGGCCAAGTCCGCTCAATCTACGGTGACCATCAACGCATGGTCGATACCTACTTTAAAGACTACCCCGGCTATTATTTCTCAGGCGATGGCGCGCGTCGTGACGCTGATGGCTATTACTGGATTACCGGTCGAATGGATGATGTACTCAATGTCTCAGGCCATCGTATGGGAACGGCTGAAGTCGAATCTGCACTGGTTTTACACGAAAAGATAGCCGAAGCCGCTGTGGTGGGGTATCCGCACGATATCAAAGGCCAGGGAATCTACGCCTATGTGACCCCTATTCTTGGTGTAGAACCGACAGATGAATTAAAGAAAGAACTGGTCGAACTTTGCCGGCAAGAAATTGGCCCCATTGCCAAACCAGACATTATTCAATGGGCACCTGGCTTACCAAAAACCCGTTCCGGCAAAATTATGCGCCGTATACTGCGTAAAATTGCCTCAAATGAACTGGATAATCTGGGTGATACTTCAACCCTCGCAGATCCGGCCGTGGTTGATCATTTAATTGAAAATCGGGCGAATAAATAACACAATGTAGGTCGGCCTTCAGGCCGACGACATACTAAAATGAAACCACAGAACTTTTAGTTAAGAGATGTACTATTTAATAACATTTATATGCGCACCGCATTCGCCGAATAATCTCTAATATATTTTTTGAGAAGGGACATTAAAAAATCTATCGTAACGACTTTATCCTACGCTCAATCCGGCTCTGCCAGCCAGTCCCCTGAGTAATTTGAAACATATGTTTTAATACTTTGCGTTCACTTGGGTTACGAACCGTTCGAATAGTAAAATCACCCTTCACAAAAATCCCGGGCGTCACATCCGTAATTTCAAAAGCGCCTACATACTTCACTGCACCCGGTTCAACGTTAACCGTCCACTGATAAGCCGAGCGTGCGTCTTTAACCAGTGTATAAAAGAGCTTTTTTGAAATAAACCGGGAAATATAGTAGCTACCGGGATCTAAATTTTCGGCAACAAAGTTGCCGTTTCTAAATATCATGACGCGAGGCGCTTTGATAAATGGAGGTAAATAAAACTTTCCATATTGTCGTAATTCAATCTCAGTCACTTCATGACCAGGGATATGAACATTACCGTAAATCATGCCCTTTTCAGCTGAAATTATTTCAAACGGGGGTTTAGGTTTCGTCGCACAGCCCGACAAATTTAAGAGTAGCACCAACGCTACAGTAATCATTCCATACTGAGTTATCTTCATATTAACGCCCATAAAAACAGTGTTATATTTTAAAATATCATTTCTATGTAGATAAATGCAGATTACATGCCAACAACGACTAAACAAACTCAAATTTCAGGCAATAAAAAGGAACCCAAAGGTTCCTTTTTCAAAAACGAATATTTATTTCTAAATATTAATCTTCAGCAGTTACCGCTTTCATACTTAAACGGATACGGCCTTGCTTGTCGATTTCGAGGACTTTAACTTTAACGGTTTCGCCTTCAGTTAACTTGTCACTAACGTTCTCAACACGCTCTTCACAGATTTGTGATACGTGAACTAAACCGTCTTTACCCGGTAAAATTGTTACGAATGCACCGAAGTCCATTAATTTCGCAACTTTACCTTCGTAAACAGCGCCTACTTCAACATCAGCCGTCAATTGTTCAACCTGACGCTTCGCTTCTTCAGCCGCAGCGCCATCACTTGAAGCAATTTTAACCATACCTTCGTCGCTGATATCGATGTTAACACCAGTGGCTTCTGTGATTGCACGAATTGTTGCACCACCTTTACCAATAACGTCACGAATTTTGTTTGGACTAATTTTGAAAGTCACGAAACGTGGCGCAAATTCAGACATCACTTCACGAGGCTTATCAAGAACCGCATTCATTTCTTTAAGAATAGTCAAACGACCTTCTTTTGCCTGGCCTAACGCGATTTCCATAATCTCTTTAGTGATACCTTCGATCTTGATATCCATTTGTAAAGCAGTGATACCGTTTTCGTTACCCGCTACTTTAAAGTCCATGTCACCTAAGTGATCTTCATCACCTAAGATATCCGTGAGAACAGCAAACTTGTTGCCTTCTTTGATTAAGCCCATTGCAATACCCGCAACTGGAGCAGCTGTTGGTACGCCCGCATCCATCATAGACAGACTTGAACCACAAACAGAAGCCATTGAACTTGAACCATTTGATTCTGTGATTTCAGATACAACACGTAAGCTGTATGGGAATTCTTCCATATCCGGCATGATACCCATAACACCACGTTTAGCTAAACGACCATGACCAATCTCACGACGCTTAGGTGTACCCACACGGCCAGTTTCACCTACTGAATAAGGAGGGAAGTTATACTGCAACATGAACGGTTCGCGGTATGAACCGGTTAACGCATCAATGATTTGTGAATCACGTTCTGTACCTAATGTCGTTACCACTAACGCTTGAGTTTCACCACGTGTAAATAAAGCTGAACCATGTGCACGAGGTACAACGCCAACTTTAACAGTGATTTTACGTACTGTTTTAGTATCACGACCATCGATACGTGGCTCGCCATCTAAAATCTTAGTACGTACAACTTTACTTTCTATTTTTTCAATCGCTTCACGTACTTCTTCTGCTGAATGACCTTCGCCATCTTCAGAAATCAATTTTTCTTTAACAGCTGTACGAATTTCGCTTAAACGTGCATAGCGATCCATTTTGTCGCTAATAGTGTAGGCTTGTTTGAAGTCAGCTTCAGAAGCAGAAGTAACATCAGAAGTTAATTTTTCATTTTCTGCTGGAGCAACCCAATTCCAAGAAGGAGTAGCGACTTCAGCAGCGAATTCTTTAATTGCATTAACTGCAACCTGGAATTGCTCATGTCCGTACATTACTGCACCTAACATGACTTCTTCAGAAAGAAGTTTAGCTTCAGATTCAACCATGAGTACTGCATCAGATGTACCTGCAACAATCAAATCAAGATCTGATTCTTCTTTGCAAACGGTAGCTGATGGATTCAAGATGTATTGACCATCTTTATAACCAACACGTGCTGCACCAATTGGACCATTGAACGGCGTGCCTGTTATAGACAGTGCCGCTGATGCACCAAGAAGTGAAACGATGTCTGGAGAAATATCAGGGTCTAATGAGATAACGGTACAGATGATTTGTACTTCATTAGTGAAACCTTCTGGGAATAATGGACGAACCGGACGGTCAATAAGACGTGCCGTTAATGTTTCATTATCCGATGGACGACCTTCACGTTTGAGGAAACCACCCGGAATTTTACCCGCAGCATATGTCTTCTCAGTGTAGTCCACTGTCATTGGAAAGAAGTCACGACCTTCAACTTCTTTCTTTGAAGCAACCACGGTTACTAAAACAACCGTGTCACCCATACTTACTTTTACCGCACCTGTTGCTTGGCGGGCGATTTCCCCTGTCTCAAGCTGTACCGTGTGATCACCAAATTTAAATTCTTTCGTTACAACAGCCATGAAGCTTCCTTATGTTTTTTTTAAAGGTTGGACAGGAGAATCGTTATTTTTTATGTCTTTACGTTCTTATTTATGCTCGAAGTTACTTACGCTTGATTTTATTTACGCAAGCCAAGACCTGAAATTAAGTCACGGTAACGTTGAACATCTTTCTTTTTAAGGTAGTCGAGTAATTTACGGCGCTGGCTAACCAAACGTAATAAACCTTGACGAGAATGATGATCATGAATGTGCTCTTTAAAGTGACCTGAAAGGTCATTAATTCGAGCTGAAAGTAGAGCCACCTGTACTTCAGGTGATCCAGTGTCTGTGTCTGAACGTTTATAGTCAGATACGATTTTAGCAGTCATTTCTGCGTTTATAGCCATTACAAGCTCCTCTGTGCATAGTTTTAGCTGGAAAATAGAGCGCGCATTTTAACTGTTCAACGGGTCTGGTTACAAGTGAGAGAAGCTTAATAATGAGATAAATAATTGATAAATACGAGAAAAAAGTGATTATTCTGCTAGATTCAATCATGATTCTCAAATACGAACAAGCGATTTGGTTTCACACGCCCATCATCCATAATTTCACCAATACCAAGGAAGCCTTTTTCTTCAGAAAATAGTCGAACTAACCCTTCAGTCGGTGCATTGGGAACTTGCACTGCCTGTCCACGACAAATATAAAATGCAGCATCTGCAGATAAATCGACACTATCCCAGTCATCCAATGCCTCTTCGGCGGGCATTAAATGACTATCCAACTCGTCAAAATCCTTTTCTTTTGCCTGTATTGCTAGTTGCTCAAGTTCTTCTAATGTGATGCTCTCTTCTAAATGAAATGGACCGCTTTCTGTTCGACGTAAAGCACTTAGATGAGCACCACAGCCCAACTTTTCACCAATGTCTTCGGCTAATGTACGAATATAAGTTCCTTTTGAGCAATGCACTTCAACATCCATTTCATCACCTTCATGACGTAATACCTTAATATCAAATATATGCACCGGACGTGATTTGCGTTCAATAACAATCCCCTGATGTGCCAGTTTATAAAGTGGCTGACCATCAATTTTTAGAGCTGAATGCATCGGCGGCACTTGTTCAATGTCACCTAAGAAGGGTTCAATCGCAGCGTTGATTTGTTTTTTACTGTAATTTTCTACGGGGCGCGTTTCAATGACCTCACCTTCAGCATCAGCTGAAAATGTTTTAACGCCTAACTTAAGCGTTGCCAAATAAACTTTATCGGCATCCAGTAAAAAACCGGAAATTTTAGTCGCTTCACCTAAACATAAAGGCAATAAACCTGTTGCTAAAGGATCAAGACTCCCTGTGTGCCCGGCTTTTGCAGCATTATATAACCGTTTAACTATTTGAAGTGCTCGATTGGATGTGATGCCGAGTGGCTTATCAAGCAAAACTATACCGCTAACGTTGCGGCCTTTACGACGACGTCCCATTAATGTTACTCGTCAGAACCTGATTTATCATTATTAGTGTGTTCGTCATCGTCCATATCAGACATTCTATTTTCAGGATTTTCCATTCCCATTGCTTTATTAATTAAAGCCGACAAATCATTACCATAAGCGATAGATTCATCATATTTAAAATGAATATGAGGAACGATACGGAGTTGCATACGTTTAGCCAGTTCATGTCGCAAAAAAACCGCCGCACCTTCTAAAACCTTTAAGGTTTCTTCAATAGGATGTTCTTCATCTAATACAGTAAAAAAAATATTAGCATGAGACATATCTTTACTTAACTTCACCGCCGAGATTGTCACCAAACCCAAACGCGGATCTTTGATTTCTTGCTGAACAAGCTGTGCTATTTCACGTTGAATTTGTTCACCAACACGGCGTGTGCGACTGTAATCTTTAGGCATAGTAATTAATCGTTTTGTTTATAGAATTGGAGTTTAGTGATTGTTATGTAGGTCGGCCTTCAGGCCGACGCGGTGTTTGCAGTATTAATGAAAACGAATTACATCCTCACAATAACTAGCACTGTGTCGGGCTGAAGCCCGACCTACTTTAAAATACTTTTGTAGGTCAGACTCATAGTGCCCCTCAAACAATATAAATATGAGGGTATCAGTCCGACGTGCGGTATTAGATACTCATGTTAAAAAGAATTACATTTTCATAACGACGAGCACTGCGTCAGAGTAAATTCTGACCTACAGGGTACGGGCTACAGATACTCTTTCATAGACCTCAATTTGGTCTCCGGGTTTAACATCATTGTAATTTTTCACGCCGATACCACATTCTGTGCCTGACTTAACTTCCTGAACATCATCTTTAAAGCGACGTAGTGATTCAAGCTCACCCTCATAGATAACTACGTTGTCACGTAGTACACGAATTGGGTTACTACGTTTAACCGTGCCTTCCGTCACCATACAACCAGCAATTGCACCAAGCTTTGGTGATTTAAAGACATCACGCACTTCAGCAAGACCAACAATCTGTTCTTTGAATTCAGGTGCTAACTTACCACTCATGGCAGCTTTCACTTCATCAATTAAATCATAGATAACACTGTAGTAATGGAGATTTATACTTTCTTCATCAATTAAACGTTTCGCTACCGCATCGGCACGAACATTAAAACCAATCAAGATAGCACTAGAAGCCATCGCAAGATTGGCATCAGATTCGGTAATGCCACCAACACCACTAGCAACGATAGCAACTTTCACTTCATCAGTAGAAAGTTTGTGTAATGAATCAACTATCGCTTCAGCTGAACCTTTAACGTCGGTTTTTAATACAACATTAACGGTACTAACATCACCTTCTTCCATTTGGTTAAACATATTGTCCAACTTAGCCGCTTGTTGACGCGCTAATTTCACATCACGGCTCTTGGCTTGACGATGAGTCTGTACTTCACGCGCTTTACGTTCATTTGCTACAACAGTTGCTTCATCACCGGCACCCGGTGTTCCAGATAAACCTAATACTTGCACAGGAATCGCTGGGCCAGCTTCTAATAACTCTTTACCATGCTCATTGAGTAAAGTACGAACACGACCATATTCAAGTCCGGCTAAAAGAATATCGCCTTTCTTGAGCGTACCTTGCTCAACTAAAACAGTTGCAATAGGACCACGGCCTTTATCTAAACGTGATTCAATAACCGCACCTTTCGCTGGCGCATCTTTTACTGCTTTTAATTCAAGTACTTCTGCTGTTAACAAGATTGATTCAAGTAAGCTATCAACACCTTCTCCAGTGTGAGCTGATACATTTACAAAAATAGTATCACCGCCCCAGTCTTCAGCGATAACACCCTCTTGAGATAATTCATTTTTAACGCGATCTGGATCAGAACCTTCTTTATCAATCTTATTGATTGCAATAATAATTGGCACACCACCCGCTTTAGCATGTTGGATTGCTTCACGCGTTTGTGGCATAACACCATCATCCGCAGCAACAACAACAATAACAATATCCGTTACACCTGCACCACGTGCACGCATAGCAGTAAAGGCTTCATGACCAGGAGTATCTAAGAAAGTGATTTCACCATTATCAGTTTCAACATGGTAAGCACCAATATGCTGTGTAATACCACCTGATTCACCCGCGGCAACTTTTGCTTTACGAATATAATCGAGCAATGAAGTTTTGCCGTGATCAACGTGACCCATAATTGTTACGACAGGTGCACGCGTTACTTCTTCAAGATTTTCTACAGATTCCTGTAATGTTTCTTCAATCGCATCGTCATTAATGAGCTTATAAGTGTGCCCCATTTCTTCAACAACGAGAGCAGAAGTTTCCTGATCTAATACCTGGTTAATCGTTACCATTGTACCCAGGTTCATGAGTACTTTAATAACTTCGTTAGATTTAACCGACATACGTTGAGCAAGATCAGCAACCGTAATTGTTTCTGGAATAGCAACGTCATGAACAATCGTTGCCGTAGGTTTCTGGAAGCCATGTTCTTCAGATGATTCAACCACACCGCCTCGACGTTTTGGTTTTTTCTTTTTACGCTTTCCTGATTTGTCTGAATTTACATGTAACTCTTTACGTCCATAACGTGTATCAGCTTTTTTGTTATTACCGCGTTTATCGGCTGAAGGTGCTTCTGTTTGTTTCTTAGCCGCTTCTTCAGCATCTTTTCTGGCTTGCTCTTCAGCTGCAATACGTGTTTTTTCATCTACTTCAGCTGCTTTTACACGTTCTTCTTCATCTATTACAGCTTGACGTTGAGCTTTCACTTCATCAAGCTGACGTTGCTCATCATCTATTACCGCTTGTTTTTCAGCTTCAACTGCATCACGTTTCGCTTTTTCTTCTGCTGCTTTAGCTTCTTCTTCTTCCTGAATAACGCTACGTTTAACATAAGTTCGCTTTTTACGCACTTCAACAGTAACCGACTTACCTTTACCATGTGTACCGGTGACTTTAAGCTCACTGGTCGACTTACGGTTTAAAGTGATTTTCTTTGGTTCTGCTGAACTACCTGTTGATTCATGTTTCGCTTTTAAAAAACTCAACAGCGTCATTTTTTCTTCGTCAGTAATCATGTTTTCAGCACTACTTACTTTGACGCCAGCTTCATTCAACTGTTCAAGCAACCGTTCAACGGAAATGCCTACTACATCAGCAAATTGTGTAACACTAACATCTGCCATTCTTTTACTCCTACCCTCAGTAACCTATTAGCTACCGTAATTAACCGTTATCTTCTTCTGCAAACCAAGGCGCACGTGCTGTCATAATTAACGCACCTGCTTTTTCTTCATCCATATCGTCAATAACCATGAGTTCATCAATAGATTGCTCTGCCAAATCTTCCATAGTTACAATACCAATGGCTGTCATGTGATATGCTAAATCCGAATCCATACCTTCCATTTCTAATAAATCTTTAGCTGGTTCAATTGCTGTTAAATCTTCTTCTGAACTAATAGCGCGCGTTAACAGAACATCTTTTGCACGACCACGTAATTCTTCAATCATGTCATCATCGAACTCTTCAATTTGTTGCATTTCACTCATGGGAACATAAGCTACTTCATCAATACTGGTGAAACCTTCCTGAACAAGAATAACGGCAATTTCTTCATCCACATCTAATAATTTCATAAAGACTTTTTGTGATTTAATTGCTTCTTCTTCACTCTTTTCATCAGCTTGTGCTTCTGACATCACATTTAAGGTCCAGCCAGTTAATTCGCTGGCTAACTTCACATTTTGACCACCGCGACCTATGGCTTGAGAAAGTTGATCTTCTGCAACGGCGATATCCATCATTTCAGAATCTTCATCAACAACAATTGATTCAACTTCGGCTGGTGACATTGCATTAATAACAAACTGTGCCGCATTGTCATCCCATAAAACGATATCAACACGCTCACCGGATAATTCGTTCGAGACAGCTTGTACACGTGAACCACGCATACCCACACAAGCACCAACAGGATCGATACGCGGGTCATTACTTTTAACCGCAATTTTTGCTCGTGAACCCGGATCACGTGAAGCACCAATAATATCGATGAATTCTTCACCTACTTCTGGTACCTCAATTTTAAATAATTCAATCAGGAATTCCGGAATGGTACGACTAACAAAAAGTTGTGGACCACGTACATCAGTACGAATTTCTTTTAATAAACCACGAATACGATCGCCCGGACGAACTGACTCACGCGGAATCATATCTTCACGTGGAATAATGGCATCTGCATTATTGCCAAGATCAAGAAAAACGTTACCACGTTCAACACGTTTAACGACACCCATGACAAGATGACCAATTTGTTCCTGAAATGCTTCAGCAACCATGGCGCGTTCTGCTTCTCTTACCTTTTGTACAATAACCTGTTTTGCAGTTTGCGCGGCAATACGGCCAAATTCGATTGATTCAACTTCTTCTTCAGTGAAGTCACCAACTTGAATTTCTTCATCTTCGTATTGTGCTGCACTTATTGTTGTTTGGCGATCAGGCATATCCATTTCATCATCGGCAACCACTTCCCAGCGACGGAAAGTATCGTAGCTACCATCTTCATGGTCTATCGCTACGCGGATATCAACATCGTTGTTGTAACGTTTTTTGGTTGCCGTTGCTAAAGCAATTTCGATTGCTTCAAAAATGATACTTTTATCTACACCTTTCTCGTTAGATACCGCATCAACAACTAATAAAATCTCTTTGTTCATTATCCTCATGCCTCTATCAAAACGACTCTCTACAATTTATATATGTATTTAGCGTCGTACTTTTATATCCTAAAATTTAAACTCTCTTAAAGATCCGTAATAACATTGGCCTTATCAATATCATCCATTTGTAATTGATAAGTCGTATCAGAATCAGCATCTTTAATATTGATATCGTCACCTTCGATACTCTCAATAACACCGGTGATTTTCCGTTTACCTTCCATTGCGTGGTACAACTTCAATTTTACTTTGCTGCCTACAAACTGTTTAAACTGTTCAAAGTTAAATAGTGGCCGGTCAATACCGGGTGATGATACTTCTAAGGTAAAAGCACCTTGAATGGGTTCTTCCACATCAAGTACACCGCTCACCTGATGACTTATCTTCGAACAATCACTCACCGTGATGCCATCAGGCGAATCAATATAGATTCTTAGTACGGTATGCTTTCCCATTGGTAAATGTTCAACACCAACCAATTCATATCCTAAACCTTCAACCGCAGGCCGAAACAATTGCGTTAATTTATCCTGGCGACTATTCGACATCCCGCGTCTTTCTTCCTCTCAGAAAACAAAAAGTGGGCTCAAGGCCCACTTAAAAAATTCAATATATCAGGTTGGATTATACCACTATAAGTATTAAGTGCAATCATCTATCCGGGAAAAACTCATGTCTTTTCTACCATGGCAGAAACAATGTTACCTTTGCCCTGATATTCCACTTTAGAAAAATAGAGCTTATTAGCCATCGCAATACCACGACCGTGATTATCCATAACCCGCTCAGTATCAAATTCCATAAACTCGTCCCACTTAAATCCGTTTCCCTGATCGGTAATGGTAAATGTCACGCCATCTGAATTGTTTATTATATCGATTGAAGCAAATACATTGGAATTTTTAGGTATTTTGAGTCGTTTATCGATCTCAGCTTCCCATAAACCCTGTTTGCGTAATTTCGATTTTTCTTCATAACCGATATCTAAATTTCCATGCTCAATCGCATTAATCATCAACTCACTCAAACCCATCGCTATTTTATCTGGCTCACTACAAGTACACGCAACCAGGGAAGAAACGGCTCGCACATCCTCTAAATTATGAAATTGAAACTGGGCATTTTTTAATAATTTAACGGAAGACTTGGTGACCTTGAGGCTGGCTAATAGTGCTTTGTTATAACCACGGTCTTTTACCGCCGTATTAACAACCGAGTGAAGAATATCACTGGTAAAGGGTTTTGTTAGATAATAATAAGCACCTGCTTTTAAACCTTCGAGAATATCTTCTTTACTGACTTTGGCCGTTTGTAATATGACGGGGATATATTTCAGTTCTGAATGTACCGACATTTTTTCCAGCACTTCCATACCGGACATTCTCGGCATCATACGATCAAGCAAAACCACATCGTATTTATTGGGATCTGCTTCGAGTTTTTCCATGGCCTCAACACCGTCATTCGCCGTTTCAACAACATACGGCTGCCCTTTCCCTGTCAGGAATTCCTCAATAATATCAAGATTTAAGGGCTCATCATCAACGACGAGTATTACAGGTGAATCCATTTTACATGCAGCTCCAAAAAAGAGATCGCGTTAAATTTATTATTTCATGGCCAATTATTAACCTTTTTATATTATCGGTTAACAAGGTCAAATCTTTACATAAATAGTAGTGTTTTATTAAATAACAGCTATCTGCGCATATCTTCTAATAAAAAGTGGTTATTTACCACTATTTTGAGTTCTTCCAGCCCGGAAATACTGCTGGTTGTCATAATATTTTTCACAAACATTATCACTATCCCAGCCCGGTAAACCAAGTAATGGAAATGGATTAAGATCTTTCGGCTTCGTGTAAACGGTACCACCGCTAAATAAATCAGATAAATGTTCATCAATCCAGTAAAGTTGTTGATGATTCGGTTTCTTTAATAACTCATCATCGACCTTAATTAATATACTGTTCGCGGTCATACCAACATAAGGTGATAAGCCTTTTTCATACAAGGCATGTCCAAAAGTCACAACGTTTAATTTTGACTCTAATTCATCTCTTCGTTGCCAAAAAAGTTCTTTCCATTTGAAATCGCGAACTAACTGCAACAGCGAATCATCGCTGCTTAAAATAACCGCCCCGCCTTCATCAAATAAAGAGAGCATATTTTCAACAGAAGAGCGCCGGCCTAAATCACTATTTCCATCGATACGTGCTTGTGCTGCTGGAACATGAATAGAATTAATGACCGCTTTTGTTTTAGGAAACATAAACCAGGTCAAAAACTGAAAGAAGTCATGCCAGTTTTCAGTGCGTGTTTGAATTTCACCCGTTAGGTAAATACGAGGTGCGTAATGTTCGCTGTAATGTCCCGGTTTACCATCTTGCTGAACAATTTTTAATGTTTTACCACTTAAAGTTTTTATTGGTTGCGGTAAGTCATCTAAAATTTGCTGATAATTTTTTAAGTCCGGCCAGCTATCTTTAAATTCACTAAACTTTTCAGCCCATGCATTCAGAGGCTTATAAATAGGAGAAAAAGAAACAAAGCCCGCATCCCACTTTTGTTTTAAATCTATATTCTGAGAAAACATAAAGTAACCTGATTAAGGCGCAAGCCGTTCATTTACCCAGTTATCTGAACCTGATATTGAATAAAAAAACCGATCGTGCAAACGGCTATCACGCGCTTGCCAAAATTCAATGGTTTTAGGAACAATACGATAGCCACCCCAAAATGAAGGTAATGGAATATCCCCTTCCAAAAACTTATGTTTCATTTCATCAAACATCGCATCAAGTAACGCACGGTTTTTCACAACTTTACTTTGATGTGAAGCCCATGCGCCTATCTGGCTACCACGAGGGCGGGAAAGAAAATATTTAAGTGATTCTGCCGTTGGAACTTTTTCCGCTATCCCGGTTACTTTTACCTGTCGCCCCAATGGATGCCAGGGGAAAAGCAAGCTCACTTTATTATTTTGTTCAATGTGATTCGCTTTGCGACTGGAGTAATTAGTAAAAAATATAAACCCGTTTTCATCAAACGATTTTAATAAAACCGTCCGTTGCCAGGGCTGACCTTCACTATCCACCGTTGCCAGTATCATTGCGCTCGACTCAGAAATATCGGTCTCGCAGGTTTGACCATACCAATTTTCAAACTGTTTGATCGGATCAACATGTAAATTAGAACTCTGCAATCCTTCTGCCATTAATTTGTCACGGAGCTGAGATGTTTTTAAAGACGCTGTATACATAATATTCTATTGTTGTGGCATTAATGGGCTACAGCCTTTTATTTCGACCTTACCTTGCAACATATTTCCCTTGGAGTATTCAGTAAAATAACAGGTGTTAGTTTTTGGATCATAATTCTCAACCCACAGGTTTTCATCCTTCCAGGTTGCAGCAATATGACGCTGTCCTTCTGGTACAACTAAAGACATTACACCACCGTATTTTTTGACAAATATTTGCTGAAAGTGAAAATAATACGAAGCCCAACCAATAATAAAGACGGTACCCGCAGTAATAAAAGCATATTTCCATTGATCAATTTTGTAACCAAGAAAAACCAGTAATGCGATAATCAGTGCAAATATGCTTATCCAGTATAAATATGTAATCACGATGTTATCTCCTTCATCTATGCGGCAAATTATAAATGCTATTATAAAGCAATACTAATACTGTTAAACTAATCTTTTCATATCTAAAGCAAAAACGTCATTACGAGGAAATATAGTGACCGCAGTAATCTCCACTATCAACATTTCGATCATAGAGATTGTTTCGCTGTTCGCGTAATGACAGCAGCACTTAATATGTCAATTATTTTAAGCACACTCAATGCACGCTATATCCACACATCATTAGGATTGCGGTATTTGCTGGCGAATATGGGTGATTTACGTCCACAAACTCAGTTAATTGAGTTTGTCATTAATAGTCGTCCCGTTGATATTGTTGAAGCCTTATTGCAAAGTAATCCAAAAATTATTGGCTTAGGTGTTTATATCTGGAATGCAGAAGAAACACTGCAAGTTGTAAAACTGCTTAAAAAAGTATCACCTGAGACCTATATTATATTAGGTGGACCGGAAGTAACTTATGAAACTGAAGAACAGGCAATCACATCTTTAGCTGATTATGTCATTACCGGACAAGCGGATATTACATTTCAAGAAGTATGTCACGAGATATTAAATGACGTTAAACCCTTACAGAAAATTATAAAAGCAAAAACTTTCAAGCTAAACAAGATTAATCTACCCTACGCTGAATATACTGATGAAGACATAAAAAACCGTGTCATTTATGTTGAAGCATCACGAGGCTGCCCATTTAAGTGTGAATTTTGTTTATCTTCATTAGATAAAACGGTTTATCCCTTTGATTTAGATTTGTTTTTAGCTGAGATGCAAATATTATTTGAGCGTGGTGTACGCAGTTTTAAATTTATTGATCGCACCTTTAATTTAAAAATTGCGACCAGTATTAGAATAATGAAATTTTTCCTTGATAAAATGAAACTTGATATAAAACACCACGAAAAAGTGTATTTACACTTCGAGCTTATCCCGGATCATTTACCGGAAAAACTAAAATCTGTCATACAGCAATTTCCTGAAGACAGCTTACAGTTTGAAATTGGTATTCAGAGTTTAAATCCGGATATTCAGGATATTATCAGCCGTAAACAGGATAACGAAAAAGTCCACAATAATTTACACTGGATTAGACAACACACCCACGCGCATATTCATGCTGATTTAATTATCGGTTTACCCGGTGAAACGCTGGCTAGTTTTGCTACAGGTTTTGATCAACTGGTAAAAATGGATCCTCACGAAATTCAGGTTGGTGTTCTTAAACGACTGCGCGGCACCCCCATCATTCGTCACACTAATGAATATGACATGCGTTATAACCCGCTTGCACCTTATGACATTTTAAGTAATAACATTATTGATTTTAATACCATGCAAACACTCAAACGGTTTGCACGTTACTGGGATATGATTGCTAACTCCGGACGATTTAAACACACAAAATCATTTTTGCTGGGCGATACACCTTTCGAGAATTTCCTGGCATTAACTAATTGGCTTTACACCGTAACCGATCAAACCCATAAACTGGCTTTACCGCGTTTATTTAATTTACTGTTTAAATTTTTGACTGAAGAATTAAAACTCGATAAAACTAAAACCATAGAGTATTTATTAAAAGACTATGATGTATCCGGTATAAAAGGTCAGGCAACCTTTATGCAGAAAGCTAAAGAACAAAATATCAAACCCTTTAAACGCCGTTCGGAATCAAGACAAAAACGGCATCAGATAAACAGCTAAAAGTAAAACTCTTGCCGTTTTACTATCCCTCGCTGATAATATAGTGTCTATACTCCATAATCAGGCAGTGTACGCATTTCAGACATATATGTATTGCTATTGGGATAATTTTTTAAACATTGTATGCAACAGGAAGCAACGGTGACTCATTTAAAAACTGATACTAATTCTACATTTACAGGGCTCAGTTCTACACAGGCTAAAGAACGTCTGCAGCAATATGGTGCCAACGTACTGGAAGAAAAAAAACGTTCCTCTTTGTTGCGTCTGCTGGGCTATTTCTGGGGCCCCATTCCCTGGATGATTGAAGTGGCTGCGATCCTTTCTGCACTGGTTCAGCACTGGCCTGATTTCTGGATTATTTCAGCACTACTGGTTTTTAACGCTGGAATCGGCTTCTGGCAGGAGTTTACAGCCGGCAACGCTGTTGAAGCTTTGAAAAAACAACTGGCACTCCAGGCTCGTGTGTTACGGGATGGGAACTGGCAGGAAATAGATGCAAAGCTACTGGTTCCCGGAGATGTTATCCGTATCCGACTTGGTGATGTGATCCCTGCGGATGTAACATTGCTTGATGGAGATTACCTGAGTGTGGATCAATCAGCTCTCACGGGTGAATCTATGCCGGTTAATAAACAGGTGGGTGATAAAGCCTACTCAGGTACCGTGGTAAAACAGGGGGAAGTCCTCGCGGAAGTGATCGCTACAGGCAGCCAGACTAAATTTGGAAAAACTGCCATGCTTGTAGGTCAGGCAGCAACGGTATCTCACTTCCAGAAGGCAGTACTCACAATAGGTGACTACCTGATTTATGTCAGTCTGGCACTGATAGTGATTCTGATGATCTTTCAGTTACATCGCAGTGCACCGTGGCTGGAGCTGGTGCAGTTTGCCCTGATACTAACCGTCGCCTCTATCCCTGTGGCCATGCCCGCAGTATTGTCCATGACCATGGCAGTGGGAGCTATGGCACTGTCAAAACATAAAGCTATTGTTACGCGCCTGGAATCTATTGAGGAAATGGCCAGTATGGACGTGCTATGTTCAGATAAAACTGGCACCTTGACGCAAAATAAACTGACTCTTGGCAAGGTCGAGCTGTTTCATGCAACTGATGAGCAGGCAGTCTTACTTGCCGCATCGCTGGCTTCAAAAGCTGAAAACAAAGATGCTATCGATCTGGCCGTATTAAATGGACTGAATAGTAAAAAACAGCTTGAACAATATCGTCTAACTCACTTTGTTCCTTTTGATCCAGTTTCCAAACGTACTGAAGCCACAATAGATGATGGCAGCGGTAGCACCTTTCAGGTCAGCAAGGGTGCTCCACAGGTTATCATGCAAATGTCCGACCTTACAGAAAATGAATACCAGCATGCACAACAGGTAGTTACGACTTTTGCTGAACAGGGCTATCGTGCCCTGGCTGTGGCACGCAAAGATCGAGATGCGCAACAATGGCAGTTTCTCGGTATTCTTTCGCTATTTGATCCACCACGAGAAGATTCAGCAGACACTATTGCCCGTGCTCAGGCCTATGGTGTAAGTATGAAGGTACTCACCGGCGACAACCTTGCTATTGCCAGACAAATTTCGGCTAAGCTCGGTCTGGGTACGAATATTCTGCATGCCAGTGCGTTATCTCTCGATGAAGATGGTCACAGAGATAACACGGATGGTGAATGTGTAGAGAAGGCTGATGGTTTTGCCGAAGTTTTCCCGGAGCATAAATTTGCTATCGTTAAGTTATTACAGGCGCGCAACCATATCACTGGAATGACCGGTGATGGTGTGAATGATGCTCCGGCCCTCAAACAGGCCGATGTCGGCATCGCGGTAAGCGGTGCGACAAATGCAGCCCGGGCAACTGCTGATCTGGTTCTAACTGCACCGGGATTATCAGTGATCATCAATGCCATCGAAGAGGCACGGCGTATTTTTGAACGCATGAATGCCTACGCCATTTACCGCATCAGCGAAACTATCCGCATTATGTTTTTTGTCGTACTGACGATGATATTTTTCAACTTCTACCCCATTACAGCGATCATGATTATCCTGCTTGCTTTTCTTAACGATGTCCCTATTATGGCAATAGCCTATGATCATACCGGACTGGAAAACAAACCGGTGCGTTGGGATATGTCACAGGTCATTACTGTATCTACCATTATGGGGATTGTTGGTGTAGCAGGCAGTTTTGGAATGTTGCTGCTTGCAATGGACTGGTTAAAACTCGATATAGCGCATATTCAGACTTACGTTTTTCTTAAAATGGCTGTAGCAGGTCATCTCGTATTGTTTGTTGCAAGAAGCAAACAATATTTCTGGAAACGGCCATGGCCTGCTCCGCTAATGATATGGTCAGCACTCATTACAAAACTGGCAGCGACCTTTCTTGCAGCATATGGATTTGGACTTATTACCCCCATCAGCTGGCCAGAAATTGCCCTCATCTGGGGCTACTCCATTAGTTCAGCTTTAGTAACCGATATAGTTAAGGTTCAGGTCTATCGCCACTTACAACGGCGCACTTCGAGACATCAAAACTTCCTAAAACGTCTAAAGCAACCGTTACGTGGCTCTGCTCACATGAAATAAATGTATGACCAAATTAAATAATGCTGCTTATCATTTTTAAATTAACCCGGCATTTCTTTAATATAAATATCCTGTTTACTATATGGAATTTCAATGCCTTCAGCATTAAAGCGTTTATAAATTGTAGTATTTAATGCATCCAATACCCTACCGCGTATTTCAGGTGTTTCAACCCAGCATAAAAGATCAATATCTAAACTTGAGTTTCCAAAAGATCGAAAACGGACACGGGGTTCCGGATCAGTACAGACTTCTTTTTCGTTTAAAGCAACCTCCAGTAATATCGCTCTAACCTGATCAATATCTGAACCGTATGCCACTCCAACACTTACATTCAAACGGTATTTTTCATAAGGGCCACCGGACTCATTACTGATGCGAGTATTACCCATGATGGCATTCGGAATCGTGATTTCAACATCACCCCGTGTTAATAAACGTGTGCTGCGAATGCCTATGTGCGTTACCTTACCGCGTTCACCACTATCTAATACAACATAGTCACCAATCTTATAGGGTGAGTCTGCCAGAATAAAAACACCGGCAAACAAATTTGCCAATGTATCTTTAGCCGCAAAACCAATTGCAATACCGACAATACCGGCTGAAGCAAGCCATGCCGTCATATCGATATGCCATGATATAAATACCAGATAGATTGCGATAACAAAAACAAAAATATACGCTAAATTTTGAAAAAGTGGTTTGGTTTGAGGACGTATAAGCGACTGTTCCTTAGAGTTAAGACTTAACTGTCTTAATCCAATAACAATGACGCGTAGGAAAAAGCTACTCCATAAAACAACCATCACAGTCGCAACTAATGATTGTATTATTCCATCTGTGACCGGGGATAATTTTAGAGGGATCATTGCCATTAATGTACCCAATAAAAATAATGTCCAGAAAACTGGTCGGGACAACAGGCTGTTTATTTGATCATCCCAATGTGTTTTTGTTCTATTGGTAAGTTGTGAGATTAAGGATGATAAAATACGCGTTACAACCTTTGCGAGTACTAAAGATATGACGATGACAACGATAAATACAGCAAAAGGATAATCACTAAAAAAACCAAGCACAGGATCTAACTTTGAATAGGCCTCGCTTAAAAAACCAGACTCATTAAATGGCGAAATTAATTTGCTTTTATCGATACTCATAAATTTAACTCTATATATAGTTCTTTAGCTATTCAAAAAATACTGTTTACATATTTATTATAGGCAAAAAAAAACCCCGTGATAAACACGAGGTTTCTTCAAACCACAAATGTAATTGTAATTAAACAGTTACGTTTGAAGCTTGTGGGCCTTTTGGACCGTCTTCTACGTCGAAAGTCACTTGTTGACCTTCAGCAAGAGTACGAAAACCTTCGCTAGCGATTGCAGAAAAATGTACGAATACATCTTTGCTACCGTCGTCAGGAGTGATGAAACCAAAGCCTTTAGATTCGTTAAACCATTTAACGTTACCAGTTGCCATATTGAAATTACCTCATATAATTTTAAAAAAAGTGTTACAAATCTTACAAGGAAATTAACAGGATAAAACGTCTGACAAGAACCAGTAAATTGTAGCGAAGGAATTGTAACCTCTTTTTTTAAAAAAAACACCATATCCATCTTAATAATCAACTAGTTTAGTCACTTAATTTAACCTCATAATGAGCGATAAACCCTTATTTATTTTGAACATTTATTTAATCTTGTCCCCTTTTTAACAAAACTTGCTATATAATGCACGTTCAATTTCTGGTGCGCATCGGTCTGCACCTTTTAAAACACAGCAATCTGTTTTTGACTCACCTCGAAACACGCTAGTTAAGTTTCGCCTAAGACCGTCCCAAATATAACGTTTTGGGTAGGCCAATCTTCATAATTTGGAGAAAATTTCTCATGTCATTTGACTCACTCGGCCTTTCAGCCGAAATACTTCGTGCTGTATCCGAAAAAGGTTACACCACACCAACACCCATTCAACAGCAAGCTATTCCTCTCGTCTTAGAAGGCCGCGATTTAATGGGGGGGGCACAAACAGGCACAGGCAAAACAGCCGGTTTCACTCTACCTTTATTACAACGATTAATGGATACAGCTAAACCTCATGAAGGTCGTCGCCCTCTTCGTTGTTTAATACTTACCCCTACACGCGAATTAGCCGCTCAAGTACATGAAAGTGTGCAAACTTATGGTCGTCACTTACCGCTTAAATCAGCTGTAGTTTTTGGTGGTGTCAGTATCAACCCACAAAAAATGAAACTCATTAAAGGCTTAGATATTTTAGTCGCGACCCCCGGTCGTTTGCTTGATCATGTAAACCAGCGCTCTGCTGACCTTTCAAATATTGATATTTTGGTTCTAGATGAAGCCGATCGTATGTTGGACATGGGTTTTATCCACGACATCAAAAAAGTGCTCGCTTTATTGCCAAAGCAAAAACAAACATTACTTTTCTCAGCCACTTTTTCAAATGAAATTAAGAAGTTAGCCAATACTTTATTGAACAATCCTGCGCTTATTGAAGTAGCACAAATCAACACAACGGCTGAACGCATTAAACAAGTTGTACATCATGTCGATAAAGGCCGTAAACGCGAATTATTGTCGTTTTTAATTGGTTCTAAAAACTGGAAACAAGTTTTAGTCTTTACCCGTACTAAACATGGCGCTAACCGTTTAGCAGAACAACTTGGTAAAGATGGTATTCCTTCTACCGCGATTCATGGCAACAAAAGCCAGGGTGCGCGCACAAAAGCCCTTGCTGATTTTAAAGCAGGTAAGGTGCGCGTTTTAGTCGCAACCGATATTGCTGCACGTGGTATTGATATTGATCAACTCCCGCATGTCGTGAACTTTGAATTACCTAACGTTGCTGAAGACTATGTACATCGTATTGGTCGCACCGGTCGTGCAGGAAACGAAGGTGAAGCGATGTCTCTTGTTTGTGTTGATGAACTCAAATTATTAAAAGACATTGAACGTCTGACTAAAAATGACATCCCCCAAATTGCCATTGAAGGTTATGAGGTCGACCCCTCGATTAAAGCCGAGCCGATTCAAAATGGTCGAGGTGGTAGACAACAGCAACCAAGGAGACGCTCAGGCAATAACACTGCGAAAGCAAGAAATGGTGCAGGTAAATCATCAGCTAATAACAGCAAGTCAACGGGTGATAAATCGAATAGAAAACCAAATGGGAATAAACAATCAACTGATCGTTCAACAGGCGGTAAGTCTGATTCACCTTGGGCTAAAGCAAATGAAAATAGATCACGCTCCCAAAATAACAATCAAAATCGCTCGCAATCTGGTAATCGCTAAAAATAAACTTTAGCCTCTTCTTTTTCAGTTTCATTTCAGCTTCATTTGCTACCTTTTCTCCATCGAAGATTTTGATGGAGAAAAGATATGTCAAACACCACAAATACCGTAAATGTCTGGGATCCTTTTATCAGGATATTCCACTGGACACTCGTATTGTCTTTTTTCATTGCATATATAACTGAAGAAGATTTTCTTACAATTCATACCTTTGCCGGTTATACCATTCTCACTCTACTTACTTTGCGTATTATTTGGGGTTTAATAGGAACACGGTACGCACGTTTTAGTGACTTCTCCTATTCACCACAAACAATTAAAGAATTTATTAAAGATACATTTTATCTCAGAGCAAAAAGATACCTGGGTCATAACCCTGCAGGTGGTGCAATGGTTTTTTTAATAATTATAAGTTTGCTTATCACAACATTAACAGGAGTAGCTATGTATGGGATAAAGGAACAAGCAGGCCCACTGTCAAACTGGTATATGCAAAAAGATAGCTTGTGGGGCGATGTCTTTAAAGAAACGCATGAATTTTTTTCCAACTTTTCTTTATTACTTGTCTTTATTCATGTAACGGGGGTCATTGTAGAAAGCTTTATTCACAAAGAGAATCTTGTTGAATCAATGATTGATGGAAAAAAACGTTTAGATACAAAGTGATAATAAATTGGAGAAAATATGAAAAAATTATTAGCGCGTATGCTTATAATGAGTTTTTTTATGACGCAAAGTTACTCAATTATAGCCGATGAGAACACGATAAATATTTTAATGGAAAGTTATCAATCTCAGGGCATAATCAGTGGTAATGCGCAACGTGGAGAACAATTCTGGAATAAAAAATTTACCGGCAAAGCGCCTTTTACAGAACGCAGCTGTAACTTATGTCACACAGAAAATCTTACTAATAAAGGTAAACATGCCCGTACAGGTAAAATACTTGAACCATTAGCACCTTCTGTTAATAAAAATAGTTTCAGTAACATAAAAAAAATTAAAAAATGGTTTAAACGTAATTGTAAATGGACAACCGGAACAGAATGTAGCACGCAAACAAAAGCAGATATCCTCGCTTTTATTAAACAGCAATAATCAAACGGAGAATCAAAATGAAACACACAATATCCATTAGCCTGATTGCCCTCATTACCGGTATACTCATGGTGCAGGTTGTATTTAGTGATGAGGATAGACGTGAATATAGACAACAGTCAATTGGTGTTGCGCCTGTATCTTCACCAATCTATCAGGAAGAATGTGCAAGTTGTCATATGGCATACCCACCAGGCTTATTACCTCGTCGCTCGTGGGAAAAAATACTAGCAGGGTTGGAAACGCATTTTGGAGACAATGCAGAATTAGATGTAGAGAGCTTAAATAAGATTTCTGAATTTCTTATTAAGAATAGCGCGGATGATTCAGAATATCGTCGTTCTCGCAAAATAATGCGGTCGCTCAACGATAACGCGACGCCTCTAAGAATTTCTGAAACTCCTTATATTAAATACAGACATGATGAAATTCCTGCTAAATTTATAAAATTCAATAAAAAGGTAAATAGTCTTGCAAATTGTAATGCCTGTCATTCTAAAGCAGAACAAGGTCTATTTAGTGAACACGACATCAATATTCCTGGATATGGTCGCTGGGACGATTGAGCATAAGCAAGCTATACTTTAAATCTCGGATATCACAGTGATCGATAGTTTAAAAATCATAATTTCCAGTTTAGTCATCATCGTCGCCATGCCAATTTTTGCAAGTGATGATCATGATGAAGCAAAACAATTAGTAGATTCTGGCGAAATACTTGCGCTTGAAGTTATTCTATTAAAAGCACGAAAGATACATAAAGGTAAAGTGCTCGATGTTGAACTTGAAATGAAAGATAATAGAAAAATTTATGAGGTTGAACTATTGACTACTGATGGTATCGTATTTGAGCTAAAGTTTGATGCACGAACCGGCAAACACATATCAACAGAGAAAGAGAATTAATCTTGCGTTTATTACTTGTCGAAGATGATGGAGAACTTGTTGCAAGCCTCAAAAAACCTCTTAAAAATGCCGGCTATGTGGTCGATGTTGCTACAGATGGTATTGAGGGCGAATATCTCGGCAATGAAAATATTTATGATATTGCCATACTTGATCTTGGCTTACCAAAACGTAACGGACTTGATGTTCTTAATAATTGGCGCAAAGACAATAACAAATTACCAGTAATAATACTCACTGCACGAGATACTTGGCAGGAACGTGTTGATGGTTTTAAAATTGGAGCAGATGATTACATCGGCAAACCATTTCACGTTGAAGAGTTAATAGTCCGAATTACTGCTTTGCTTCATCGTAGTATTCAATCCCCTGGTAATTCACTTAAAAGTGGACATTTAACTCTTGATGAGGAAAAACAAACTGTAACAACTGAAGATGGTCAAACACATACATTAACCGGCACTGAATTTCGCTTACTTCGCTATTTCCTACTTAATATTGGTCAGATACTCTCGAAATCACGCCTAACCGATCATATTTATAATTTAGACTCAGACAAAGACAGTAATGTGATAGAGGCATATATAAAACGCTTAAGAAAATTACTCGGAAAAGAATGTATAGAAACTCGTCGCGGCCAAGGTTATATTTTTAAAGATTCAACCCAATGAACTCAATTCAGTCTAAATTAGCATCAGGTTTAGCAGTTAGTTTAACACTTGTCCTTTTACTACTTTGGTTTGTCGTCAGCAATAACATACAAAAGCTCTCAGAAAACTATATCGCCTCACGATTAGAACATGATATTGAAACATTACTCACCGCAATAAACTTTAATATAAATAATGAGCTTGTTATTAATGAGCAACTCATTAACAGCATATACAAACGCCCCTTCTCCGGGCATTATTATACAATTATACACCAAGGTAATATATTAAGATCACGATCTTTATGGGATCAATCTTTATCAATACCCAAGATCACAAATACCGACTATATTAAATCAAATCAAATTGGACCTGACAATCAATCACTTATAACAATTACGCGGCGATTTAATAAACAAAACCAAACCATCACTATTAGCATTTCTGAAGACTTATCCCCCACTATAAATGATATCAACCAATTCAAAAAATACTTCAGTATTTTGTCTCTTATGATTTTTTTTATTTTATTAGCTATACAGTTTATCGTTTTAAAAAATGGATTAAGATCACTAAAAAATATACGAGGCGAACTTAATAAACTCGAAAAAGGAGCCATAGACAAATTATCTACTGATGTACCATATGAACTTGAGCCCTTGGTAAACGAAGTTAACCATCTTTCATTAGCACTTTATAAACGGCTCAAACGTTCACGAGATGCGCTAAGTGATCTTTCGCATGCTATTAAAAAACCGTTAACCCTACTCCAACAATTTAGTGATACAAATAATAGTAAAAATGATAACGCATCAATATCATTTTTAAACGAGCAAATTTCATCTATCCAACATATTACCGACAGAATTCTTAAACGTGCCCGAGTCGCCGGAGCATCAAAGTTTAATACTCCTTTTAGCATTAATGATGATTTACCCATATTATTAAAAACAATTGCGATGATGTATCCAGAAAAAAATATTCATATTTCTTTAGAAATACCTAAAACAATGGAAACACTGATTGATCGTGAAGACATGCTAGAGTTATTAGGCAATTTACTAGACAATGCTTGGAAATGGGCTAAAACAACGATTAACATCAACTTTATTAAAACACATCAAATAGTGATTATCATTGAAGATGACGGGCCAGGTGCAAATACAGATTCACTTAACGAACTAACTCAACGCGGCGTTCGACTTGATGAGTCCGTCCATGGGTATGGTTTTGGCCTCGCTATTTCTTCTGATATCATTAATGACTATGAAGGTGATTTAATATTTAGTCACTCTGACATACTCGGTGGTTTTAAAGTTGAAATACATCTTCCCGATGCTCGTTAAATTCTATAAACAATAATCATAAAAGTTAATAATAACATGAAAAAAATTGCAATTTTTGTTGATGTACAAAACATTTATTACACCACACGTGACAGTTATGGGCGTCAATTTAATTATAGAAAACTGTGGCAACAGTTAAGCGCGGAAGGTGTAATTGTTTCTGCAACAGCATATGCGATTGCAAGAAAAGATGATTCACAAATAAAGTTTCAGGATGCGCTTAAACATATCGGGTTTGAGGTAAAACTCAAACCTTATATTCAACGTAAAGATGGGTCTGCTAAAGGTGACTGGGATGTTGGTATAACTATTGATATTATGCAAAAAGCCAACGATGTTGATACCGTAGTTTTACTATCCGGTGATGGTGATTTTGATTTATTATTAAAAAAGATTAGAACTGATTACGCAGTAAATGCAGAAGTTTATGGTGTACCTGAACTTACCGCAAACTCGCTGATTAATGCAGCAAACGTGTTTCACCCTATTGAAAAAGGTCTATTACTATAAATATCAACTTTTAGTCATTAGCTAAGTTATTTAAAAACAAATTCCCACACCTGTACCATCGGTCAATGATTTCATGAATGCCTCCATATCAGTATAATTCTCTGGTGATAAATTTAGGTTATTAAATGTATCAAATTCTAACTCTGGTGCAATATTTGCAATTACCTCTGGCTCATGATTTCTGCTTGGCACATCAATATCATAATGTTGTATGTCTGCATTAAGTGAATCATAAGCTCCATTATGCATATAGGGTGCGGTTAGCTCAATATTTCGTAAAGTGGGTGTTTTAAACTTACCCTCTTCAGCCTGGATCAGTAATTTGTGAAAAACTCGGAGAAAATTTAGAGTAAGCAGAGGTCGGTGCATTTCGATCACCAAACTGACCTGTAATAGAGCCCTCTGATACTGGTGTTGCTTTTGTTACATTTGGATCAGCAAAACCTTTAGTCGCAGAATGGCAGGAAGCACAAGACTGATTTTCATTAGCAGATAATCGAGTATCTTCAAATATGAGTTTACCAACTTCTTCCGCTGTCGCAGTAACAGTCGAGCCAGTATTCCCACCGTGGATGAACCGGAACTACCTCCTCCACATGCACTCAACAATACGGCTGCGAACAAACTTAAGCAGTAAGAAATTTTCATAATAAACTCACATCACACAAATTATAGAGTGAATACACCATGAATCAGCGTGGGTACAAAAAAATTGATTTAGATCAGTTTATAGCTGAACAGCGCTATTCTGAGATTCGAAATGAGTGATCTGTCACATTTTTGTCAGCTAGGCAAAAAATGGTAATAAACAGGTTTTAGAGAGCAAATTAAGCATAAATATAAAACAAATGCTCACAAACCCAGTTTTTCTTATGGCATAATGCGCGCCCTTTACACCTTATTAATATATAACCATCGGAAGTTTATTTTGATTACGACAGCAAATATCACAATGCAGTTTGGGGCAAAGCCCTTGTTTGAAAACATTTCAGCTAAATTTGGCAATGGCAATCGCTATGGCCTGATTGGTGCTAACGGTTGCGGAAAATCAACCTTTATGAAAATACTCGGTGATGACCTTGAGCCTTCTTCAGGTAACTTTTCAATTGATGTAAACGAAACGGTAGGTAAACTAGGTCAGAATCAATTTGCTTTTGAAGAATATACCGTTCTTGATACTGTCATCATGGGTGATGCGCGATTATGGAAAATTAAAGCAGAACGTGATCGTATTTATTCTTTACCCGAAATGAGTGAAGAAGAAGGTATGAAAGTCGCTGAACTCGAAGTTGAATTTGCTGAACTCGATGGTTATACCGCAGAATCGCGTGCCGGTGAATTATTATTAGGTTTGGAAATCTCAGAAGAACAACATGCGGGTTTAATGAGTGCCGTTGCACCGGGCTGGAAGTTACGTGTATTACTTGCTCAGGCCCTGTTTGCTAATCCAGATATTATGTTGCTTGATGAGCCAACTAATAACCTGGATATCAATACCATCCGCTGGTTAGAAAATATTCTCAATGATCGTAAAAGTACGATGATTATTATTTCGCATGATCGTCATTTCCTCAACAGTGTTTGTACCCACATGGCCGATCTGGATTATGGTGAGTTACGTATTTACCCTGGTAACTACGATGAGTATATGACGGCGTCAACCATGGCGCGTGAACAATTACACGCTGATAATGACAAGAAAAAGACAGAAATAGCTGAGTTACAATCTTTTGTTAACCGTTTCTCTGCCAATGCATCTAAAGCAAAACAAGCAACATCACGTGCGAAAAAATTAGAAAAAATCGAACTCACTGAAGTCGTTGCTTCTAGTCGTAAAAGTCCATTTATTCGTTTCGAACAAGACAAAAAACTTTATCGTATCGCATTAGAAATTGAAGATATGAGTAAAGGTTTTGATGGCAAATTATTATTCGAACATCTAAACCTCTTAGCAGAAGTGGGCGAACGTATTGCCGTGATCGGACCTAATGGTATCGGTAAAACAACCTTGTTACGTACACTTGTACATGACTTAGCGCCAGACAGTGGTCACATTAAATGGTCAGAAAATGTCGAAATTGGTTACTACGCACAAGATCACTCAGGTGATTTTGAAACTAACATGTCACTTTTTGACTGGATGAGTCATTTCAAACAACCCGGTGATGATGAACAAGCTGTGCGTGGAATATTAGGTCGTATGTTGTTTTCTCAAAGTGACATTGATAAACCCGTGAATAAAATTTCAGGTGGTGAACAAGGCAGAATGATTTTCGGAAAACTTATGATGCAGCACCCAAATATATTAGTGATGGACGAACCTACCAATCATCTGGATATGGAATCTATTGAAGCACTTAATCTGGCGTTAGAAAATTATGACGGCACACTTATTTTTGTTAGTCATGATAGAGAATTTGTTTCATCATTAGCTACGCGTATTATTGAGTTATCTCCAACAGGGATAAACAACTACAGCGGAACCTATGAAGAATACTTACGTGATCAAGCTGAATTAGAAAATAAGTAACAAAATATTACTTAAACAACGAGGCTGGAAATAAGAAACACAATTCATTCCCGTATATCTTTAACAGGAATCTAGTTGTTTAAACACTAGAACCCTGCATAAAGTACTTCTTTATGCTTTACTTTAGTTGCGCAACATAAGCGGCAAGTGCTTTGATATCTCCATCAGAAAGTCCTTTTGTCATTGACTCCATAATGATGCTGCTTCTTTTTATTGACGTGCTATTATTTTTTAATTTATCCCGAAATCGTCTTAAGGTAGTTTCAACATAGTTAGTTTGTTGACCTGCAAGACGAGCATAATCTGTATTACCTTCTCCTTGTTTACCATGACATGTACTACACTGCTTTATATATATAGACTGTCCTTTCTTTGCAAGCTTAGCATTTGTTTTAGTCTGATTAACTTTTAGACTGGCATAAAAAATAGCCAGATTTTCCTTATCATCGCGTGAAAAATTTTTTGATAACGCATTCATAACATAATTCTTACGACGTCCGTCTGAAAATTTTTCAATTTGATCGAGTAAGTACACCGGGTTTTGTGCTGCAAGATTAGGCGCACCCGGCTTTTTACTGTTACCATCAGCTCCATGGCATTGATTACATAAAACTGCGCGATCCTGCCCCAATCTGATTGCCTGCTGTCTCAGTTCGGGTGTTGATTGTTTCTTTGCCAGATCAGATAACATACGAGTAATTTCTGAATCTTTTGCATAACAAATTAAACTAAAAAAGAAAAACACCGAAATAAGACTAGCACGATTTAATAACACAAACATATTACACCCCCTTCCTTTTTTCTTTTTTGGATATCATAAAACATTCTTCTACCTGAAAAATCAAATTAGAATATTCTTCATCACTCATGTAATGAGCTGCTTCCTCTAATGCCTGACCTGCAATATCAGCATGTAATTTTGCTGTTGCAATGTTATCCTGCTTAGCATATCGAATAGTATTATGAATATGTTCCCAGACAGTTGCTTTTAATTTTTCACTCAAATAAGGATGGCTAGCTGAAGAAGATTTCTTTTGTTTCAAATATTTAGCAAACTCGCTTTCAACACCGCTAATATTTTCTTTTTCAGTATACTGAAATTCCTGATTCTGAACTTTCGCTGTAATGGGTTTTTCACTACGTTCTTCATCTCTAACATTGGTTGAATCAATATTATTATCAGATGAAACAGTTGACAGGCTATCAATTTGTTTATTAAGTACTGACGTTATATCAAATGAGCCATTTGATCCTACATGCTTATGATAAGAATGCATACGGTTGCGTATAACTTTTTTCGAAATTATTTTATAGAGATCCTGCAATGAAGCAAGTAAAGAGTGATTTTTCATATTCTACTTAAAAACTTCTCTAAGCTATAATTCTATTGATAGAGCGGGTGTTTTTTTCTCGAAGTTTCGCCATGAAAATATTTATATCTAAATATAGCATCGGCACCATGACAATCAGTGCAAATAATCAATTCACTATTCTTGTTACGTAAAAAACTATTCATTGCATCACCTTCAACATTTTTACCACTACCCGGTTTATTGTTTTCTGGTTGCCATTGATGTGGGTCATGGCAACTCAAACAACTAATCAGTCCTACATGTGCACTTTTTCCCTTTTCATCAAAAACAGGAATATTAGGTAATCGATTACCGGTAAGCCGCTTTTTACGTACATTGTTAGACCATACGGTCACATGGTCAGGATGCTGTAATTTTGGTGGCACCTTATTTTCTGCTGCCTTGCCTTTTGAGTGACAACTTAAGCACATCTTTTCAACAGCAGAGGCAACATTAGCAGGTTCGCGTGCCCACAAATTTATATCCATTGTAGCATTATGTGGTGTATGACATTGACCACATACACCCGAATGTTTAACATCTTGACCCTGCTGATTAACCGTTTTTGGATTAGTGACAGACATATCGTGATCTGTTCCTAAGATACTTCTTTTCTTCTTGTGACATTCCAGGCATAACTCAGAATTATGTGATGCCTTAATGCGTAAAAAACTGTTTGATGCTGTTCCCTCTTGTAAAGGATCTCCGGTTTCACTTACATCAGGTGCCCAATTATGAGCGTCATGACAGGTTACACAATCAACCAGACCACCTTGTTTTACTTTATTCCCATCTTTATCAAATAAAGGCAGTTTATCTGTATGCGCTTTAAGTTTTTTTAAATCAACACCGATTGGATGCGAGTAACCATCAACTAATTTTTTCTCCGCTATACCTTCTTTTTTATGACAAGATTTACATAAGCGTGAAAAATTTCCTTTCTCTGTATGATGATCCCTGGCACGCAGAAAAGTTCCTTTTGCATTATGTGGAGTATGGCACTGCCCACATACTCCACCTTTGAGAAGATCTTTTTCTGATATATCTTTATTATTAAAAATATTGTGTTTAGTTGATAAGATTGATTTTTTCTTTACATGACAATTAAAACATAGAGCACTATTCTTACCCTGCTCAATTCTTAAGAAACTGGTCTGTTCATTACCTTCAATAAGTTCACCATCATCTGTCAAACTGGCTTTTCCACTCTTACTCCAAACGTGAGGATCATGGCAGGAACCACAGCTAACGTTACTTCCCAATACTGACTTATGTCCCTTATTGTTATATAAAGGCAAATCTATGTGTTTACTACCTAATAAGCTGGGTTTTTTACTTTTCCATTTTCCCTTTTTAATCTCAATACCCAGTTTTTTTATCGAAACCATGGTTGGGTGAGAATGTATCCCGATCGTTTTATCTTTAGCTAGCCCATTTTCACGATGACAGCCCATGCAGCGTGCAGCAGACTTATCCTTTGTTTTTATTGTATGTCGTGCCCATAACATAGAGCCATTTGCGTCATGTGGCTGATGACATGTTCCACATAAACCTGACTCAGAGATTGTCTGGCCATTTTTATTTATGGCATTGGGTGTTGTTTTATCTAAGTTATGTTTTGTTTCCGCAATGCTTTTTTTATCTTTGTGACAGGTAAGACATAGAGAAGAATTTTTATTATTTACTATTAGAAGTTTTTTACCTGTAGCAGCATGAGGACTGTGACAACTTTGACAGATTACCTCTCCGTCTTTTGTAAATTTTGATCCTGCTTTAATTAAACTATGTGGCTTATTGGGAGGTTTTTTAAAGATAGGATGATTTCCTTCGTCTGGACCTGTACTTTTTTCCAGATGACATGCCAGACACATACTTGAGTTAATATTTTTCACACGCAAAAAAACAGGCGACTCAGTTTGATTCCAGTTAACCCCGTGTGCGGTATGGCATGTCCCGCAATAAACTTTTCCATCATCATTAAGAGGGAATATAGTCTTACCTTTCGACGTGGGAATATTTACTTTTTCTGAAGGTTTAATACCAACCGGATGTGGATGTTTATCTGATTTCCAGACAAAACGAGAATCCAGTACAAATCCATCATGGCAGGAAAAACACATATTGTTTGTGCTGGCTACATCCTGTTTACCTGTCTCGACTACAGGTTTAGGTTCATAAGGAATAAGCGGAGTAACATCTTTACGATTAAAATCTTTCAACCACATAATGTGACATGTCGAACATTCACGTTTACCGGAAACTTCACGAGAAGCCTCAGCCTGGTTAAAAAAATTAGATATAACAAATAAAAAAACAGCCCCTATTTGCAAAGTATAAATCGAATGAAGTGTTTTTCTGTTTAATAAACATAACATCGTTTACGGCTCCAGCGAGAATACCGAAACTTGGTTTTTTAGCATTTCACTCACGTATAAATGGTTTTGTTTATCAATTGTAATACCTGCAGGTGAAGTGAATTTATAAGGTTCTTTATTTTCCGATAAAACGTAACGAAAGTGAGTATCACTGGAAAACACCTGAATTACACCAAGATAACTATCACTCACGTAAATATTACCTTTATTATCAAGCGCTACACCCTTAGGCCGAAATAGTTGGCCGGGTAATACACCCCATTCTCCGACTATCGACTGTAACTCTCCTTTAGCATTAAAAACTTGCACCCGACTATTTAATACATCAACAACATAAATATTATTTTTGAATATTGCTATTGTAGCAGGATATCGAAAATCCCCCCTGTTTGTACCTTCCCCCCCCCATTGATAAAGTAACTTACCTGAATAATCATAAACCATAACTTTATGGTTATTATTACCCGTGACATATAACAATTTTAATTTTTTATTAACTGCAACATCGACAGGACGAATAAGTTTATCTCCCTGTTTTAATATTATGCTGTTTTTGTGTATTCCATCTTTATTAAAAACCTGAATTCGATGGTTATCTTTGTCAGCAACATAAATGTTATCTTTATCTACATCAATACCGACCGGATTTCTTAAATCACCTTGCTTCTGTCCATTCTTAGAAATAGTTGAAATGCTTTCTCCACTATCATCAAAAACCTTGATGCGGTGATTACCACTATCAATAATATAAATATCCCCATTTTGATCTACAGAGACATCACTTGGCAAAGATAGTGGGTTAGCTTTACTACCTTTTATGGTAAATAAATGTTTTATTTGCTTAACAGGAATAGAACCATCCGCTATAACAACCTGCGGTAAAGTTATAATAAGAAATAAAATTACAGGAATAAAAAAATTATATTCTACCCTTAATAAAAAGTTAATTCTTTTTATCATATTGTTCTTTCCACCAGGCTCTTGGATTTTTTTGCATTTTATCGCTGGTCGATTTGTGTTTCGTCTTTGGACCCGTCATAACCCCAATAGAAGGTAATGTCTTCCCTGCTTTAAGTAGATTTGGCAGATAAAATGTTTTGTATTTTTCTATCAACCCAATAATATTCAGGTTAGTTACATCACTAATACGCCTGTCCGAGAAGCCTAATGCACGGAATGGCAAATAACTTTTCTTTTCTTCTGTGTGGCAACGACTACAAAACCGGCCTTTTGGCATAACAATTTTATGGAAACCTTTCTTGATAGCTTCTTTATCTATATCTGTAAGCTTGTCACGAATAGCGATAAAGTCCTTTGCTTCTTTTGTATCTTCTGTAATCTCCAGTAACTTCTTCTCATTATTCTGATTGGTATAAGCAACAATCTTTGAATAATAATCATCGGTGACGGTTAAGAAACCTGTTACTTCATCCTTACTGGTACCAAATGGTTTACCCTTTACTTCAATTCCAGAATAGTTCAACCATTCGAATGATAAAGTTGATTCCTTGATTTTACGTGGATCATTATGACAAGTCATACAACCGGCAAATTGAGTATGCATATTCATCAATGTACGAATCATAGGTTCTTTAGAATGCGGGTAGTCTCCGTGACAGGAAAAACAAATACTCTTTTTCCCAAGCAACACTTTATTTACCAATGGCACGTTATGAAAGTGGCGTAACCTTTCCGTATTACGATCTTCCTTTAACTTTACCAGTAAAGCAGATTCTTCCTTAATTTTAGAAAAACCTAATTTTTCAGCTAATACGGCAAACAATGAAAAAAGCAAAGCAGCAATGACGCCCATTAAAATTGTGGTTGTAACAAATGATTCTACGGGATGATTACGACGTTTTCCGGAAATACTAAATAGATCATCTCTATATCCACCAGGTAATTTTGATTTATGATCCATAATAATCAAAATGGCAACACCCAGCCCAAAGAATAACAAAACTGCTATTACAATAATGATTGTGGGTGCTGCATGTGTGACTTCATACATATTAAATTACCAATATTTTTAACTCAGTTTGTTACGATGACCCAAATTGCAAATAGTCCCCAACCTGTCCATGCCAAAACAAATGCAAGTGAACTATAGGCAATAACTTTTTGCCATTTTGTTAATGGCCTCATCATTGCAGTGGCTCTCCTATATCTAATTGCTGTTCATCACCACTATCTGTCAGTAGTTCTCTACTCTCCATCATGTCACGTAAATGTTCACGTTCTTCAGGGTCTTCAACAAGATTACGCAAATATTCAAGAAAGTGTTCTTCGATTTGATGTTCTCGTGTAATTTTTCCGGTTAAAAATGTCCATTGCATTGGAAAACGACCGGGTGCCAGATGCACGTTGTACCAGTGCCAAAAGGCTATTACCAATAAAGCTAATAACGCTTCATGTGGATGTGAGATACGCATGAGTTCCTGAAAATGTGCAGCCATGCTTGCTGGCAAAATGCTGGCCCAAAATTCGGGAAATATAAATGATGAACCGGATATCACCATCACCAAATTACCAAATGCTGCTGCAAAATAATGTATTTTTTGTTTATAGTTAAATTTATCCATTTCAGGACGTTCTTTACGGTTGCCCGCAAAGTACAAAACATCGTCCTTAAAATCACGGATATCTTTTAATAAGGGAATAATGGTACGTCGTATATCAAAGATGCCCAGTTTAATGCGTGCAAGTGGCCCCAGTGTTATCGTAGCAACATGGTAAATCATAGAGAAAATCATCACTGCAGCAATGGTTCGATGAATAATTCTGGAAACGTTAACGCCGCCCATTAAAGAATTAAAAGGCTCAGCCCAAATCGCGTCAAAGAAATAAATAGGTAAACCAGTAAACGCCAGTGTTAAAAATGTCACAAAGGTCAGCATATGCTGGATACGAATATGAATATTGTATCGGTATATATCACCAATTGGATTGGATACAACATTTTTATATATCACCACTCGACTTTGCGGCAAAGCAGAAATGAGATCTTCAATTTCATCTTTCTCAGTATCATCGATTTTATTTTGCTGCATTGATGTTTCTAAAACACTGCGTGCATGACTCGAGAGTTGCATTAACCTGTATCTCCTACTCTAAAAATTATTATTGATTTTATATTTTTCTATCACGTCCACGTTTACTTTTACGTCGCCATGAACTGCCATGAAGCAAACGCCATGCAACACCATCACGACGACGCCCGATTGTTTCTATAATTGACAAGCCAATTAAAGCGGCAAGAGCAAAGTTACCAATCAGGCTATATATTATTTCTGTATAATAACGAAATACATTGTCTTCCTGATGGCTTGTAGGATGAGGATCAAGATTTGCATAACTTTCATCTGCATAAATATGGCACCGCTTACAGGTTTCAACACGATTAGCTTTACTTACCGGTGAATCTTTATCACGCGATGGTTGTATTTCATGAACACTCTTATAATAATTTTCTTTTTTAGCATGACAATCAAGACAATTTGCAGTTTGAGTAAAACCATAACCGGTTAACTTACCATGAAAACTATGATTATAGGATTCTACTGCTACAGAGAACTTTTTACCCAGACTACGTCCATCTTCTTTCGCCTTTTTTACATGCCGATCGATTAATTTTTGATCACCATGGCACGAGGAACAAAGTGCAACAATTTCAATCGATGATCTTTTAACTTCCTTAATACGTCGACTGGTATGTTTATACCATTGCTTAGCAAATTTTTCTTTTTCATGACATAACACACAACGGTCAATAATATGTTTAGGGGGGGCTTCCTCTTTAGGATTATAAAGAGGATTGGTATGACAGGTTATGCAATATGGTTTATCTATATCCAGACCGGTTTCAATTTTTTTTCTTCCATGGATACTTTTGCTATACGCATCATAAATAATTTTATGACTAAAAGGTTTTCCTGTTGCCGGATTTTTAATTGAGTGACATTCTGTATTGCAAGTTACACCCGTATCTACCTTTTTATGTGGCAACTCATTGATATAAGTGTGGCAGTCTCTGCAGGGAACATTTCTATGTACTGTATTAGAAAATACTTTTGGCATAACATAATAAGAGCGTCTTGCACCGTCATCGGTAATACGAGCCATATTAGGATATTTGTGACACATTAGGCATGCTTCATCATCATCAAAAGATGCCATGACCAGGTTGCTGTACAACATACTGCCCAGCAATAAAATAATTGTTATTGTAATATTTATTTTCATTCTTATTGTTTTCTTAATCATTTTTACAATATTACTTATTATGACAGTTTCTACATAATTTTTGCATTCGTAAACGTTTTTTAGCACCGGCACCTTTTGCTGCTGCTTCTACTTTTATGACACCTTTTGCATGTGGGTTATGGCATGTACCACAAAAAACCTTACCGCTACCTGGCTCTAATGGAAAAATAATATTATTTTTTTTCTCCATTTTTAACTTATGTTCTAGTATATCTTTTGGTGGTTTAACCAGATGATTCGGGCCTTTTTTATCTGAAAAAAAGCTAAATGAACCACCAGGATGTGGCTTAACCGGATGACAGCCAGTACACATAGCTGACAGGTTTTCCTTATAGTTAAAATCTACATCTTTAATACTTTTTGCATTTTTTAATTTTTCTGTTGTCAAATGGCATACTGTACATAACTTTTTATTTAACTTTCCATTTTTACTTATCTGATCATGCGGGTTCAGTCTCTTATATTTAGTTTTATCATGGCAGCGATAACATAATTCTGTACGTGTGTCATATGGGCCTTCACGAAAAAAAAGTGGATTTAAACCTTTTTTTGATTTCTCTTTTTGTAAACATGTTATGGGCAAATCATGGCAAGTGATACATGTTAATTCACCGCCCCCTCTTTTTACCGCTCTAGAAAATGAAATCGGCATGTTTTTTTTAATATGTTTCGATGGAACCATACCAAAGGGATGAATATATTTATGTTTAGATATAATGCTATGACATCTATTGCATAACTTATTGATGTTATTTGTATGGAGTTTAAGATTACTTTTTTTTAGATTATGTTTTTTTGGCTTTTCTTTGTGGCATGCCAGACAGCCATCATCCTGCCAATGAGGATTTTGAAACTCTTTCCCTGTTTTCTGCGTTTGATGCTGCTGATAGTCAGGTAACACTTTTACGCTCTCTTTTGCTTTTATTGTTGATAATGATGTCGCTATAAATATCATGACAACACTACTCAAGTATCCATTCCTAAAACATAAAAAATCAAAAATCAGTTTCATTTTAAATTTGATAACCTTTTATTTCTTGATTTTTCATGAAAATCTTAAATTTTTTTCTACTGCCCTCAACTCAATTTTATTAATTATCAGTCTGGCATGGTTTTATATAATTATATTGATCTAGCTCAATAAGCACTAACATAACAACATTAACATTTCTCAGCCGCCACCGCCCATACCACCGCCGCCACCCATCATGCCGCAGCCCGATACTACTCCATTATTATACGTACACGGATTATGAGTTTGCCCGTGGCAACTCAGGTAACATCGACCATAATTATTACCCAAAGATTCATACCGGGGAGGTTGTCCTGACACACCTGACACAACGGAGGTATCAAAATTAATGAGTTTATCGTAGCCACTGGCATGCGGATCATGACAAACATTACAGGGTGTACTAAGACCCATGCCGCCCATGCCACCCATGCCACCACCTGTTATATGAAAGCTATGTCTGGAAAAAGTTTGATTCCCTAGAATGCTACTACGACTATGGCATTTGTAACACATGGCATAGGATGACTGACTTTCAGTAGTCGGATCCTGAGTAAGATATTGTCGTTCAAGTAAATGTGGATTATTTGAACCATGTGGTCCTTTGGGACCATTACCACCAGTTGCCGGACCATTATCATTACTATGACAGTCTGTACATTTGATAATGCTATTGGTTGTTAATGGTGAAATAAGGCTTGGTACATTATTATTGCGTCCTGCTCCAACAACAGGATGATAGGACATACTTGCTGTATTAAATTCCTGCCGTACATTTGTGTTAGTAAATACACGTTGTGTTGGTGCAGATGGTTTACCTGTGCTATCACCATGACAACGAAAGCAAACCTCATATTCATAAGCAACGGGATTCACTTCAGTATTAAATCGATTAACACCACGAACACCTGTTAATGGACCCGCTGGTATTCCAGATGCTTTGGCTGCATGCGGGTTATGACAATCTACACATTCAACATGACGAGCAGAAACGACCGCGGACTCTTTCGGATCATGCGTACCAGTATGACTATCAATGGGGTGAAATGAACTCTTGTTAAACTCAGCCATAATATTCTTACTCGCCACATGAGCGTTGTGACAAGAAGAACAATTATCCTCTTCAACATTGGATTTTAATATGCGTTCATTCGATCCTGCTGAATGAGGTTTATGGCAATTCTGACAGGCATTATCTGCGACTGTATTAAATGTTGAATCCGGCCAGGGATCAGGTGTTTGTCCATTCCATGATTTAGATGAAAGATTATGTGGAGTCTGGCTCCAGCCATATTTGGTGTGACAAGTCTCGCAGAGCTGTCCACCCTGATTAGACAAAACTAAAAATTTTCCATTGGTATTGTCATGAGGGTTGTGGCATGACGTGCACTGCAAATCACCATTGTTATCCAGCTTAACGGCTCCCGTTAATGCGCCGGGATTAACCAACTCTCCATTCCCCTGTAAAGCAGACGAATAATTAAATGAAACTGGATGATCATCAGATAAATCTGTACCTAAACGTGTCGCTCCCGTTGGCATCGTCGTCACTCCACCCTGCATACTAATGTCAGATTGACGACTTAATACTTTACCTAATGCAATCGTACCATCATGACAACTTAAACAAAGTATTGAGGCGCCGGTTGGTTGTCCCGGTGAAGCTTTTGCACTTGTACTTGAGTAAGGTGTGTATGTCTGGCCAGATTGTGAACGGTTCCAGAGAGGACTGTTTGGTTTTGAATTATGTGGAGTATGACAAAAGATACAAATTTCACTTTCCTGTGAAGCTTTGATACTTCCTGGTCCACTAACTGATAAATTATGTTTGGTATCTTTAACACCAGCATGACCACTAATAGTAAAAAGCATCATGCAAACTAAAGCCAGTGACAAAATTATTTGTGTTTTCATAACTGACCGCCTATATAACGAAATACCTGTACACGCTGATTATATGAGTCAGCTACATATATGACATTATTATCACTAATAAAGATCCCTGCTGGCAACCAGAATTCTCCCTGACCATTGCCTTGCCGGCCTACGTGTAATAAAAACTTACCTTTACTGTCAAATAATTGAAAAACATGAAATAAAGCATCAATGACATAAACATGACCATAGCTGTCTGTTGCTACGCCTTTTGGTCGCGACAAGTACCCCGATCCTCCTCCTTGTTTACCAAAGTTTCGAATAAATTTCCCATCACGATTAAATATCTGCACCCTGAAATTAAGTGAATCAGTAACAAATAGTTGGCCTGATTTATCAAGCCATAACATGGTCGGATAATTAAACTCACCATTAGCTATACCGCGCTTACCTATAACCGACTTTAGTTTACCGTTAAAAGAAAACCGTTTAACCTGATGTGCCGCCGTATCCGTTATATACAAAGTATCTGAATCTGCATCGACTGCAACAGAGGTTGGCTGAGTAAGCGGAGCTTGCAGAGGAACAGCAACCGCCTCATATTTATTTTTTTCAATCTTAAATAACTGAGCCAACTCAGAATCAATAACATAAACATTATCATTCTTATCAACCGCCAGCCCAACAGGAGAAGGCAATACTTTTTCATTGCTCATGCGGACAAGCGAATACTTTTTATTCTTCAAATCAAAACGATGAACACCTTTCACCCCGGGATCAGCAACAAATAAAATATTATCTGATGTTTGAGTGATAGCCATCGGACGCACCATTTTTTGTTCTTCTTCTCCGGTAAATAATTCACCTAACCAGGAAAAAAATCCCTTTTTAATACCAAAGTCATCGGGATGATTAAATGAAGCCACATAGGCAATACGTGGCTTATCCGGTTGACTTGGCCAGACTAATCCAGCATTAGAATTTAAATTAATAATTTTATGCACAGGTGCGCAAGCGGTCACAAAAATTACCGTGCTCAGCAATGTGATATAAATATAATTATAAATAAAATGCTTATCTTTCATTAAAAATGTCTTCTTAGCGTGGCATTAAAAATTGTCCGGTCATTTTTAATTGAACCTTGTGTTTCAGTGATTTTTCTTGCACCAAACTCCAGTAATAATTTACGAATACGCCATTGCCCGGTTAAACTCATATTACGGGTGTGTCGAGGTAAACTCCCTCCTGAATTCTTATCATCACTAAGTTGTAGTAAAAAAGTAAATCGTTCTGCCGGATGTGATTTTAATCGCAATGCATAACCTGTAAGATTTACATCCTCAGAAGAAAAAAGATTATCAACCTGCAAACGACGCATACTTAGATGCAAGTCAGATGAAGCTGGTAAGGCAACCTGCATAAATACTTCTGCATTGTTTTGTTTGTACGATGAGATATTTTCATTATGATTCTCATTTATAATCTCACCGCCAAACGTTAAGTCAAAATCTGTGGGGAAAGGATAATTGACACGAATACCATACGAAGTAGTATCTGACGAGTCCAAAGGTAATGTAGGCAAACCGGATTTAAGATTATGTTTTTTGTCCCTGTAATTTAAAAAAACGGTAAAATATTCATTAACCTGAAGGCTGATCTGGTAATTTTTTCCTATTGAATCATAGGCAGCGGATCCACCCGGATTATATTGATAACTAACAAGCACATCGAGATTAGCTGGTAAAGCAGGATTTACTTTTTGTATCTGCGTTTTTTTCCCTATGACTGTTACAACATAATCGTTTGCAAGGCCTTCAGTAAGAACCGCGTTAGTATCTGTGCGTTTAACTACAATTGTTGCTGTATTGATATAGTCATGTGCAAGCATAACAGGAGTTGAACCGGTTAAAGTATAACTCGCATCAACCACCTGTGCCACATTTGATGCTACCCGATCATAATTATCATAATTAAATCCAATATTAAATTGAAGCAAACCAATAGCTAACTTATGCTTATAAGTGATCGCACCATTTCCACCAAAGTTATTTAGTTGTAATCCGCTTGCTTTACTATCAGCACTATGAATTTCAGCATTGGAAAATAAATTTTTATTCCATTGATAACGCAACCCTGCAACGGCTGAATTATCATTAGTCTCAAAACCTGATTGCTGACGCTCAAGAAAACTGTATCGATAATATGAATTTGCATAATTAGAATGTTTCCAGGTTAAACTTGGATTAACTCTTAATTCCTTTAAATCTCTGTCCTGTTCCTGATTTGTTTGTAACGCAATTAAATTAAAATTAATATTACGCTGTTGTCCCAATACAAATCGGGAATTAAGATCAATTGTATTGGTTGTTACATTAAATGGGGTTATCGACACACTTTTTGAACCACTCTTTGATTCCTGTTGATTTTTTATATAAGACAACTGTGCAAAGCCGCCATTTTTTAGGTTAGCATTCGCACTAATACCTTTATAAGTAATTTGATCATTTACAACCTGAGTAAAACTATTTCCATTTGTTGACTGTTTGTATGCCTCAACATTTAAATTAACCGGACTAACAGGTTTACGTAAAGAAAAATTCATTCCATATTTTTCATTTTCCTGAATAAAAACATCAGTGACATTCAATGCAACCGAAGGATGTGATTTATTATAAAATAGCGTTAACGGGTACGGTTTTTTTTCAAGAAATATCATGTTGGCATTGAAGTCATAAAGCGTGTCATCATGTTCGGCAGTTCCTGAAACAGTTTGCAAATCCTCCCGGCTAAGCAAAATGCCCCCACCTAAATTCACCTTTAGTAAATTGGGATGATATACATAGCCATATGCCTGCATATGAAACTCTTCTTCAAGGAAGGAACGTGTTTCCTTACTTTCAGGTCCGGGAACCTGTTGAGTTAAATTACCATCATAACGATAACGCATAGCAATATAGCCTTCCGTATCTGTTATCTTAAACGTGCTTGTCTCATCTGCATTTACGCTAAACGTGAGCATGACTAGCAGCATAATGAATCCTGCCTCAGGAGCGTACAGTTTTATCCCGATCCCCGTACACATTGCTACACTAAACTCCAAAATATATTATTAATTTTTTTTATTGATTTATTCTTTTCCCGTTACTGAATAATCCATTCCTTCCATGTAACCAAACCCATAAATATTTATTTTATTTACACCATACTGACTCGTTACAAGAAGCACATAGTCAAGTTTAAATTTTTGATCTGCATAACGCTGAAAAAATTTCACATTACTATAATCAATCGATATACCAGCAGGTAAATTTATATCTGAGGGCTTGTCTCCCGGTTGACCAAAAAATAATAGTAGCTTTCCTTTGTCATTGATAAGCTGTATGTTTTCAAATGCAGCATCGACTACATACAAATTTCCATTTTTATCAAGTGTAAGTCCCTTAGGGCGGGCAAACTTACCTAATCCACTTCCAATACTGCCAAAACGTTTAACAAACTTACCGTCCAGAGTAAATTCTTGTACTCTGAAATTTCCGGTGTCTGTTACATACAAATGCATATCTGGTCCAATTTCCAGATTTGTCGGAAAAAAGAATTCACCTTCTTTGGAGCCGACACGACCAATGTGATTAAGTGTCTTTCCCGTTGCTTTATCAAGTACCTGTACCATGTGGTTTTTCAGATCAGTTACAAAAAGCCGATCAAGTAATATTGCAACATCAGAGGGCTTAAATTGTCCTTTGACTCCATATGCACGGATATATTTATCATTTTGATCAAAGACAAGAACCTGAGCTCGTCCTGTGTCACTGACATATTTAGTGCCATCAATATCAATCGTAATATTGATTGGCTTTTTCATTCTTCCGGAAGCACCACCTGAAACAAATTTGTGTTGACGCGTTTTAAGATCAAGAACCATATAACCGGCTTTCGCCGCATCAACAACATAAATTTTCCCATTATATACTGCAATCCCATAAGGTTTTTGTACCAATGATTCTTTGGATTGTTCTCCCAGAATAAAATCTGCAAAACCGCTTTTAGATTCTTTCAGATCATTAAACGTTGTCAGCGACAATAAATGCTGAATTCGTGGAGGATTTGGTAATGGGGGATAAAAGACAGGCCCGTCATCCTGTTCTTTTGGTGAAATACTACACGCTGTCAGTATTAAGACTGCGATTAAAAATGAGATAGACTTTATCGTATGTGAAGTTATTACTTGCCGCATGATTATATGAAACCTGATTCTTATTCGACGTATTCATACAGTCTGCATGACTACTTACTATTATTTTCCAAACTCACATAAGTTATGCATGAAATACCTTCCCTCTTCAATTATCTGAAGAGGGAAAATATATTATTCATGTTGCTTATTTATCGTGACAAGTAAGACACAAACCACTACCTGCATTTGAGATTCTTAATAGTCTATTAGTTGTAGCAGGAGAAACAATAGCAGCCGTGAATTTGTTATGCACATCATGACAAGTTGCACATTGAACCTGACCACCGATTAACATAGCAGTGGCAATGGTACCTGATTTAGTATCCGTTCCAGAACCGATAGTTACTGCTGTAGAAGGATCATGAAGCGCACCATCCGCTGTTGCTAAAGCAGCATCAAAAGTAAATGAAATAGGATGATCATTATTCAAACCATCACTACCTACAGCAGAAGTCCCAGACATTTTAGTTCCGCCTGAAGTATTATCATAAGCCACGGTACCATCATGACAGGAAAGACATAATTTAGAAGTACCTGAAGGTTGTACTGTTGTTGCATTTAATGTTGGTGAATCATACAATGTATAAGAAGCTACTTGAGACAAGTTGTGATTCCACAAAGGTGCATCTGTTACATTTGTATTTGAATTATGAGGTGTGTGGCAGGCAATGCAGATCTCACCACCAGACCACCCCGAAGAACTAAAATCATGTTTAGTGCCCGTAATTGTTCCTGCTAATACGGGTAAAGCTGTGAAACTTAGAATAATGCCGATTAAACAAGCACGAGGATTCATTTTTAAATCTTTAGTGATTTTGGCTAGCATATCCATGTTGAGCCTCCCTAGTGGTTTTAATTAACTTCTTTTAATCTCTGTTTACATAATGTTTATAGTGCAATCAAAATTCAAAGATATTGATCTAGGTCAAGTTCCGATGCATTTTAAATTTATTTTTTAGAGTGACTAGCTATTTGATTTAGATGCAACCAAATTACATCTTTATACGATTAGCGTGTTGGGTCTGCAAATATGGAGATATTGTATATCCATGTCTTAGAAAAAAAGGGCTAATAAAAATCAGCCCTTCTTAGAGGATATGGGGTAGTTAAACACTCAGGTACTTTACACCTATAAAATTGTTCTTTGTACCAAGCAATTAACCATCTTTATTAATTTGTTCAATTAATTCTTTTAGAACTTCATCCGCTTTATCATGTTCTATCTGACAAGTCCCGGCAGCTTGATGCCCCCCGCCGCCATATTTGAGCATTAATTCACCGACATTTGTTTTTGAACCACGATCAAAAATGGATTTCCCTGTCGCAAATACTGTGTTTTGTTTTTGGAATCCCCACATTTCATGAATAGAAATATTACATTGTGGAAAATGCGCATATATCACAAAACGATTACCAGCGTGAATCACCTCTTCTTCGCGTAAATCTAAAACCACCAGATTTTTATGGACGGTTGAACACCGGTCTAACTGTTCTCTAAACAAAATATTTTGTTCTTCGTAAAGCTCAATACGTTCTTTAACGTCTGGCAATGTCATGATTTCATCTATTGTGTGGTTCTTGCAGTAATCAATCAGATCCATCATTAAACTATAATTTGAAATTCTAAATTCGCGAAAACGACCCAACCCGGTACGTGCATCCATTAAGAAATTGAGTAAATCCCAGCCTTTAGGATGAAGCACCTGTTCCATATTAAATTGAGCTGAATCTCCGCGATCTACCGCTTCCATCATGTCATCCCATTCAGCCGGAAAGACCTTATGCTCACCATAATGTTGCCAAACGACCCGTGCAGCAGAAGGAGCATCAGGATCAATAATATGATTATCGACTTTTTTATTACGAATCGTTTCTGATAAATGATGGTCAAAAGCCAGATTTACACCCGCCACATAAGGGAGGTTTGTCGTAATATCGTTATCAGCTACCTCAATTTTTCCATCCTGCATGTCCTTGGGATGAACAAACTTAATATCGTCAATTAAATCAAGGTGTTTCAGCAAAACTGCGCAAACTAAGCCATCAAAATCACTTCGGGTTATCAGCCTAAATTTAGTATCCGCCATCAATAACTCCTAAAAAATTACGTTTAAAATATAAATATATTAATAGATAGATAGCGGCAGCAAATAAAGGATATTGAGAGAATTAATGAATAAATTTAACTTTAGTAAGCAATATTGCGACGCCAGCTATACCTAAATGATATAATTCCATTTTAATTCTACTATATGGCCGTTTTATGAAGTTATTAATACGCAATCTTGCACGTACAACCACAGAAAAAGAACTCTTAGCCCTGTTTGAACCCTTTGGCACGGTACAGTCATGTACAGTAGTTATGGATAAAGAAACAGGACTTTCTAAAGGTTTTGGTTTTGTTGAAATGCCTAAGCAAGGTGATGGCAAAGCAGCAATGAAAAGCTTAAATGGTAAAGATATTGCGGGTAATAAGATTCGTGTTAAAAAATCTGACTCTAATTAATCTCAACTAACATGTCAGAAAATGAACATCAAAAAGTCCGCAAGCAAGACCCACTTCATGGCATAACGCTAAAAATGATTGTTACCCAACTTGAAGAAAATTATGGTTGGGAAGAACTCGGAAAAAAAATTAACATCAAGTGTTTCACCACTAACCCCAGTATCAATTCCAGCCTTAAATTTTTACGTAAAACACCCTGGGCACGAGAAAAGGTCGAAGCACTTTATTTACAGAGCAAGTAAAGTCATCCCCCTTCCTTTATAAACTTACCTTTTGAATAGTTCCACGAGCCAAATGTTAGTAACGTATAAATAATTCCAATAAAAAATATTTGCTCAATTTGAGTAATAATTTCATTGTAAAAATTAATGCTATTCCCAGTAACAAGCCCGCTAAAGCAATAAAAGACAACTAAGAATGGCATTAACCGGAATATAATTTTTTTAGCTGACTTAAGAAAAAATGATGAGCCCGTAAGTATCGGTGGCAGATCTTTCAGCTTTATTGCATGCTAACGGCTTTATCAGATAATGTTGAAATATCTGCCTGAACCGATTTAACCATTAAAACTATCAACAATAATAATTGGGAGCTGCATTATAAACAGTTTTTTTTCATTTTATGTGTCCTTTAATTTCTGTTAATTCTTTTATAATTCGATGCTCTATTGGTTCAAGTGAAAACTTTTTACGCACTAACAGCCCGTAACTTAATTCAAAGAAGCATGAGATAAGAATGAATGAGAAGAAAATCAAGATTGCTTTTATATTGGTTGAATAGGTATGGAACAGCAAGGTCATCAAAGCTGAACCGCTGATGAGGCTGGCAAATAAAGTAATCATTTTGTTAGCAACTATCTTTTTATTGAGCTTGTAAGCACCAATATTAATGATAAAAAATATCAACAAGAAACTACCGCTACCAATGATTGCTATTTCAGTTAAGTTTATCGAATTTGCCATGATAAGGCTTAACAACATAGTGACAACAATGCCTTCAGTTGGAATATTATGCTTTTCGAGCGCCAAGTTACTGGGAAGCTCCCCTTCCTTGGCTAGAATATAGCCAAGCCTGGAGTTGCCATAAATAGTTGCGTTTATGGCTGTAAATGTAGCAAGTAAGGCTGCAACGGAAACGATGGTAAAGCCGATTTGCCCAAGTGCGGGTTTTGCTGCAACTGCCAGAGCATAATCTTTGGCCGCCATCAACTTATCTACAGGAACAGTACCCACCGTAATTAATGCTATCAGTACATAAAGAACAATTACAAGAAGAACCGAACCATAAAATGCTTTGGGTAAATTGCTTTTTGGATTCTTAATATCTTCTGCTGAGTTTGCGATTAACTCAAACCCTTCATACGCTACAAAGATAATCATTCCAGCAACAATAATTGAAAATGAGTCACCCCAATGTTTAGGTGAAAAACGTTCTGTTTCTACATAAGGTGCGCTCGTCACTATGACAAGAACCAAAAGTGCTAGTTTTATAACGACAATAATCGTTTCAGATTTTTCGACAAAGGTAACACTAATGTAATTAATAATAGCTGGAAGGATAATGGCAACTGTAATTAGCGCATGTTTTAACCAGGCTGCATCACCCAATGCGGTTCCCTTAAAAAAAGTTTGGCCATAGGATGCAAAGGCAACAGCATACAACGATATGGTTACCAAATAACTAAGCCATAACATTAAGTTAATAGTGCTTGATAAAAGAGAAGTGCCAAAGGCTTTATCCACAAAATAAACCGTACCGCCCCTGTTTTGGAAGGTAACAGAAAATTTTGCATAAGAATAAGCGGTTGATATTGCTACGATACCTGCAAATAAAAAAGCAAGCGCAGTTGCACCATCTGCCAATGATACAGCTTCACCTAATACGGCAAAAATACCCCCGCCAACCATACCGCCTATACCAATAGCGGTTGCACCAAAAAGCCCTATTGATCGTTGTGAATTAGCCGTTACTTGCGGTGTACACATGCATATCTATCCCTTTTAAATTACGTCTAGACATCTTTACTTTGGCTTTAGTTTTAAATTTTCATACTGATGATGGCTAATTAATACAGCCACCGCGAAAATTGTCAATGCAAGTGGTATTAAGACTCAGATATAAGCTTCTAGATAAGCGGCAAGAATAGTCGCAAGTGTAATAAAAACGACAAACTAGTAACACCTAAAATATCTGTGTATGCGATACCAATAAAATAAAACACAAATAAAAAAACTGGTGAATCCATTTTTTACCACGTTTAAAATCTTTTATCTGGTTTATACTTTATTATATGCAATTTCAGATTATTGAGCTTATTCTATCTCATCTAAGGCTTCATGAACTGCCCTAAATATTAAACGGTCTGCTTCGACAGGGTCATTATCTGGAATGTCCCATGCCATAATTTCACGGTATCGTTCAACCAAGTGATTCATATCCTTAACAATTCTTTTATGGTAACGATCTATTTCAATTTGTTGCATTTGTGACATAGCTTTTTCCTGTTTATTTTTTAATTCACCTTATCATTATATAAACATAGGGTAAAATTAATGAGTATTTAATAATGAACTTGCGACCAATTTACGCCCCCATTCATTGTCTGCGAAAGAAGAACCACTAATTGCATAAAACGCAAAGGTAAAAGCCTATAGAGCTATCGTACTAATATATCCAAAAATAACAAACCAGCCAATTAGTGATGCTGCAAATGGGGATTGAAGAAATGTCTTTATATAAAAAGAATAAGTAGCCAGTGCAACGATAAAGCCACCAATGAGAATTACTAGCGGTGTATATACGCCGATCATTGACACTGATATGCTAAGCACGATAAAAATCCCTCCGCCAACCATGCCACCTAAAGCAATGGCAATGAGTTCAAATACACCAAGTGCATTATTTCGTTTTGACATAAAGAATTATTGTTTAATTCCATATTTCAACCTTCATTTCCTATACTTCTTTTAATTTTATACTTAACATGTAACGTACATTATATTTAAACCGACTTATGTACTATGATAATTTAATTTACTCTCTTATAAGTCAGGGTGTTAAATTTTAATTAACGTATTCATAAATAACTTATATTACTTTTCAATCTCTGGAGTTATACATGGATTTTAAGGATTATTATCAAATTATGGGCGTCAGGAAAGATGCCAGTCAGGATGAAATAAAACGTGCATATCGAAAATTAGCCCGCAAATATCATCCTGATGTAAGTAAAGATGCTGATGCCGAAGTTCGTTTCAAGGAAGTTGGTGAAGCTTACGAAGCACTGAAAGATCCTGAAAAACGTGCCGCCTACGACCAACTAGGCGAAAACTGGAAAGCCGGTCAGGACTTTAATCCTCCACCAGACTGGGATGGTGGTTTTGAATTTAGTGGTGGTGACTACACCGGCGGGAATGCTTCAGATTACAGTGATTTTTTTGAATCTTTGTTTGGCCGCGGTTTTGCCGGCGCACAACAAGGTGCACAGCGTGGCAGGTATAACGCACGCGGTGAAGACCATCATGCTAAAGTTTTTATAGATCTCGAAGACGCGTATAACGGAGCGACACGAGGTATTACTTTGCAATCACCTCAAGTTGATAACAATGGTCGTGTTGTCACTCAACAACGGACTTTAAATGTAAAAATCCCCAAGGGTGTTAAACAAGGTCAACGTATTCGGCTTAGTGGACAAGGTTCACCGAGCATGGGCAACGCAGCGGCTGGTGATCTTTATCTTGAAATAGAGTTTAATCCTCACAGTATGTATAGGGTCGATGGTCATGATGTTTACCTTGATCTTCCGATTACACCATGGGAATCCGCTTTAGGCGCAAGCGTAAAAGTACCAACACCAAATGGAGTAGTCGATCTTAAAATTGCTGCCGATACAACCTCAGGTCGTAAACTTCGTTTAAAAGGACGAGGGATTCCGGGAAAACCAGCGGGTGATTTTTATGTTATAACGCAAATTACTTTGCCTCCTGCTAACACTGATGCAGCTAAAGAACTGTATAAAAAAATGGAACAGGAACTATCCTATAACCCACGTAGTAAACTGGGAGTATAAGAATGATGAATCAGCAAATTCTAAATGGTATATTAATTGATGAACAAACCGAATTATCTTTAAATGACTTATGCAAAGCGTGTTCAAGTTCTGCTGAATGGATTATCGAATTAGTAGAAGAAGGTGCATTAGAACCTATCGGTTACGTTCAAACACAATGGCGGTTTTCAGGAAACAGTTTAAAAAGAGCACGCACTGCAATGAGACTTCAACATGATCTTGGGCTGAATCTTGCGGGTATTGCGCTTGCTTTAGATTTACTTGAGCAAATTGAAACGCTGGAATCACGTTTGTGCCAGCTTGAAATAACACATGACAACTAAAGCGTTTTCCTGAACGTCAAGATGCTTCCAGCGACAAAAGCAAAAGCAAAACCAATAAGAGCCATGAATGAAGGTAACAAATCGATTATTAATGTATGTTTAATTAATAACCCGCGTATTATTTCAACAAAATATGTAAATGGAATGATATAGCTAACCGGTCTTACCATTTCAGGGATAGCTTCTATTGGAAAAATAAACCCCGACAATAAAATAGAAGGAATAATAATAAAAATTGCAATAAACATCGCTTGTTGTTGTGTTTTTGCAACCAATGAAATTAATAAGCCCAGAGCTATCATCACAGCAACAAACGTTAACGCTAAAATAAACAGAGATAGATGAGAAGAAGGTTCTGGTAAATCAAATAATAGCCAACCAGCTCCAAGAATGAAGTAAAAGTCGACTAGCGCAATGATTACATAAGGTACTAACTTGCCTAAGATAAACGTGGTTTTACTTAAGGGTGTAACAAGTATCTGTTCCAGAGTCTTCTTTTCACGTTCACGAACAACTGACAGACCTGTTAAAATTAATGCAATTTGCATAATTAAAACACCGATAATACCCGGAAGAAAAAACCAGGTTTCTATTTCATCAGGGTTAAATAAAATTTCCGTGTCCATAATAAAAGGATCATCAGCAATAACGACATTTTCTGAACCAGGGTCAGAGAAATACATATCACCCGTCACATTTTTATCCGTTGCACTGCCTGAATGGTATTTCATCGCTGTAGTTAAGGATGGCATTGTTCCATCAACATAAAAGGTGATATGTGGTTGTTGATTTTCAATAAGTAATGCAGAAAAATTTTTATCTATCGACAAACCTGCCTTTGCACGGCCAGATCTAATCTCTTCTATAATATCCTTTTTACTCTCTACCGGATATAAATCAAAATAACCATCGCTCCACAAGCCAGTTTTGATTAAGTTTGTAAAAACAGATTGATCTTTATCAACGTATGCCATTCGCACATTTTTTGGTTCTAATTTTAGAGCAACACCAAATAGAACAAGTAAAACTAACGGCATCACAATGATTAATCCTATTAAACGAGGATCACGGCGTAATTGTAATAACTCTTTTTTAATTATCGCAGTTATCATTTTTCTACTTGTCCTGTGTTAACGCAATGAAAACATCTTCAAGATTTGGGTCATTCTCTTCAAAAGTACAAGTTTTACCCGTTACTGATTTAATTGTTGAAACTAATATCGATTCATTAATTTCAGGAGCAACAGCAATACGTAATTCATTTCCAAATTGATTAACCAGGATGATGCCTTTTAATTTATGTAATGCTGAATGAATTTCTGGAAGATAGGTTATCTTGCTTGAAAACACCTTAACATCGCCTAATGCTTGTTTAATTGTATCGGGGGAGCCTTCGGCCACAATACGTCCGGCAGATAAAAAGGCTAATTGATGGCAGCGTTGGGCTTCTTCCATATAATGCGTCGTCACAAAAAGTGTTTTACCTTCTGTACTTAATCGATAAAAATCATCCCATAATAATTTACGCGTAACAGGATCGATTCCCGCTGTTGGTTCATCAAGAAATAATACTCTTGGGTCATGTGCTAACGCACAAACAAGCGCAAGGCGACGTTGATACCCGCCAGATAACATTCCCGCTCTTTTATTCTTAAAAGGCGTTAAATGATAACGATCAAGAAGAGATTTTAAATGCGCTTTATCCGTCACGCCATACATGCTGGCATAGAACTTCAGATTTTCCCAGACACTCAGTTCTTCATATTGACCAAAATGCTGTGCAACATAGCCAAAATCATTTTTGGCTTTCTCAACACTCATATTGTTGATTGTGATTTCTCCTTCATCACTTTTAATGATGCCACATAACATACGAATCAGCGTTGTTTTACCGGCAGCATTTGGCCCGAGTAAACCAAATATCGTTCCTTTATGTACATTTAATGAAACAGAATTTACGGCAATATTATCCTTGAACCGCTTTAATAAGTTTGTCGCTTTAATCATTCTATTCCCTGAGTATTTATTTTATATTACAGATAATTATATAAACATATATCTACATTTTATACATAGTAATTAGTAAATTTATAGCATTAATTTAGTAAAGTTATTAGACTTTTGTAAATCATAATTTATGACAAATATGATTTGAATAAAAACTAATACCTGAATTATAAAAGGCTTAATATTATTCAATATAAGCTCTAAACCTTTACTGGTATTGGAATGTAAATGGAACTTTGAAAATGAAACAGGGCTGATTTATATAGCCTACTACATTATAAAAAATCAGAAATTTTTATCATTGATTTCATATGGAGGATGTTTCAAATGCTTTTCACCGGTTTCATAAATCGTATCTGCTGAACCTACTATCAAATCATCGGCTGGACACGCAATATCATGATCTTTATTTGGATAGTCAGCATTTGCCAGAACATGACGTATTGCGTTTAAACGTGCGCGTTTTTTACAATCTGATTTAACAACAGTCCATGGAGAATCTTTGGTATCAGTGTAAAAAAACATCGCTTCTTTAGCTTCAGTATAATTATCCCATTTATCGAGCGATGCCAGATCGATATCACTTATTTTCCATTGCTTAAGAGGATCATGCTGACGCGCATGTAATCGGCGAAATTGCTCATTACGGCTGATAGAGAACCAAAATTTAATCACTTTTATACCACTGCGTGTGATCATGCGCTCAAGCTCAGGGCACTGTCGCATAAACTCTAAATATTCCTGAGGTGTACAAAATCCCATAACTCGCTCAACACCCGCACGGTTATACCATGAACGATCCAGAAAAACTATTTCCCCTTTTGTAGGAAGATGTTGAATATAGCGTTGAAAATACCACTGTCCCTTTTCACGTTCATCTGGTTTTGCAAGTGCAATCACTGGAGCACCACGCGGATTTAAATGTTCGGTAAATCGTTTGATGGTTCCCCCTTTTCCGGCAGCATCACGGCCTTCAAAAATAATAAGGTATTTCTGACCACTGTCTTTAATCCAGTGTTGAAATTTAGCCAGTTCAATTTGTAATAATGTTTTTTCCTCTTCATATTCGGCTTTTTTCATTTTTTTCTCATACGGATAATTTGCCGTAGGAAAAATGGCATTTTTAGGCATGGATTTTATTTCATCAACCGCTGCCAGATAATTGGTGCCTGGGTGAGCAAGGGACACGTTAAGTGCATCTTCTGTCTTGTCTGTCATAATTCTCCTCATGTTATAATGTTCTAAGTTTAACTTTATCATTATATTTGTTTATTGTAATTGATATAAATTAACAGAAATTGAATGTATTCTAAATAGAATATTCAGAATGTAATTAAAATAACATATAAAAAGTGTAACATAAAAATATGAACGATCTTGATTTGACACAACCTGAATATTACATCAACAGGGAACTTAGTCTTTTGCAGTTTCAACGCCGTGTACTTGCACAGGCGTCTATTGAAACGGTTCCATTATTAGAACGATTACGCTTTTTATGTATTAGTAGTACAAATCTTGATGAGTTTTTTCAAATCAGAGTCGCAGGGTTAATGCATCGTGCGGCACTTGAGTCCAGCAGCGGCACAATGGATAACAGCACGCCAGAACAAATACTTGGCCTGATTAAAGATGAAACACATTCATTAGTAGAAGAACAATACCGGGTTTTAAATGATGTATTAATTCCGGAATTAGAAAGCGAAGACATTCGGTTTTTAAAACGTAATGAATGGGATGAAGAACTTGCTGGGTGGATACGGCGGCATTTCATTAATCAAATATTGCCCGTTTTGAGTCCATTGGGACTTGATCTGGCACATCCATTTCCTCGTGTATTTAATAAAAGTTTAAATTTTATTATTTCCCTCGAAGGTAAAGATGCATTTGGCAGGGATAGTCGTATTGCAATTGTCCATGCACCAAGCAGCTTACCCCGCCTGATTCAGGTACCTGAAAAATACGCCGATGGCAACGCATACGTATTTTTAACATCGATTATCCACACACATATTAGTGATCTATTTCCCGGAATGAATGTAACGGGTTGTTATCAATTCCGTGTTACTCGAGATAGTGATTTATTTATTGATGCTGAGGAAAGTGATGACCTGATGGGTACCATTAAAGGTGAATTATCATCTCGCAGAATCACGGATGCCGTACGATTAGAGGTCGCTGATAATTGTACCAGTGAAATGTCTCGATTCTTATTGAAAAAATTCAAATTAAAAGAGGATGATTTATACACGGTTAACGGGCCAGTTAATTTAAACCGACTACTTGAAGTTGTTGATATAATCGAACGTCCCGATCTTAAATATCCACCTTTTACACCTGGTTTGCCCAAACGTATTCGATATGAAGAAGATATGTTTAAAGCCATACAACAAGGTGAAATATTATTATTTCACCCGTATGAATCTTTTAGCCCAATAGTAAATTTTTTAAAACAAGCCGCACAGGATCAAAAAGTACTCGCAATAAAAATGACGCTGTATCGTACTGGTGCAGTATCACCGTTAGTCGATGCATTAGTTGATGCTGCAAAATCAGGCAAAGAAGTAACTGTTGTCGTTGAATTACGTGCCCGTTTTGATGAAGCAGCCAATATCGAACTGGCTTCCCGATTACAGGATGCCGGCGCACACGTCGTTTATGGTGTTGTTGGCTATAAAACGCATGCAAAAATGTTACTTGTAGTGCGACGCGAAGGTAAAAGTCTGAATCGATATGTGCATTTAGGTACAGGAAATTATCATCCCGGTAACGCACGAGCTTATACAGATTATAGTTTTATGAGTTGTGACAAAGCGATTGGTGAAGATGTGCATAAATTATTTTCTCAGTTAACCGGTTTAGGTAAAGCGACAAAGCTTAAGAAACTCTTACAATCTCCCTTCACTTTATATAAATCTTTACTTAAACAAATCAAGACAGAAGCAACAAATGCACAAGCAGGTAAACCCGCTCGTATTATTGCAAAAGTTAATTCTTTAGTAGAAAGTAACATCATTCAGGAGCTTTATCGGGCTTCACAGGCCGGTGTGAAAATTGAATTAATAATTCGTGGTGTTTGTCGACTAAGACCAGGAATTAAAGGTGTTTCAGAAAATATTACAGTCCGTTCAATTGTTGGGCGGTTTCTTGAACATTCGCGTGTTTACTATTTTCAAAATGATGACGATCCTAAAGTTTTTTGTTCAAGTGCAGACTGGATGGAACGAAATTTATTCAGACGAGTTGAAGCTTGTTTTCCAATTTTAGATGAAATGTTAAAAAAGCAAGTCATAAAAGATGGTTTACTGCCCTACCTTTCTGATAATACCGATAGTTGGGTTTTAAACTCTGACTCGAGTTACAAAAAACTTACCCCAACATCAAGTCAAAAAACCAATTCTGTTCAGAAATACTTACTTGAGAATCTTGCCGCTGAGTTATAGTAATTACAGATGTTTAATTTTAAGAGTAAATCCAATATCTGATAGATAATCAATTTCATTCTCCAAATCTGCAATTGTTAATGGGTTTTCATCAAACCAGTGATCAGGGAACTTTAATGTGAGTGATTTTTTTTTAGCTTCGAGTATAAAATCAGGCTCTTGATATTCAGGAATACTGCGATTGAGAATAACTGCAAGTCGTAATATTACCAATAAGTAAAATATTACTTTTCGATATTTTGATGAAAAATATTCAAAATCATCTAACTGAAATTTATGTTTGTGATATCGAATAAACAATGAAAGCAATTGTTGCTCCTGCATCGAAAACCCCGGCATTTCTGAATAAAGCGCAAGATACGCACCATGTTTATTATAACCAGAATGAGAAATAGCTAATCCTATCTCATGTAATTGCGCGGCCCATATTAATAATAGATGATGATTTTCATCTTTTAGAGACCATGTTTTTCTTACCTGGTCATATAAATACCGACAAGATGTAATAACATTTTGAGCATGTTTCTCTCTGACTTCATAACGTGAAGCAAGTTGAGTGACTGATATTTCCCGAATATCGTCATGTTTAATTCTTCCGACAATATCCAGCATTAAGCCTTCACGCAACGCACCATCAGAAGCGGTCATTTCTTTTATCTTTAATACTTTAAAAACTGAGTTTAAAACTATTAGCCCGCCAATAAATACGGGTTGACGATCATTATTGAGACCTTCAAGCTTTATTTTACTAATTAATTCAAACTCAAGCAGTTTACCTAACAATTCCTGGATACCTTTATCCGTTATTGTTCCATTGGTCATTCCTATTGCCAGTAATACTTTTGAAATAGAACGTATACTTCCAGACGTACCCACACATTGATCCCAACCGGTTTTCAGGTAATCGTCACTTATTGATACCACTTTTTGGCAGGCAAATATATCTGCTGCTTTAAGGCGTGATTTAGTAATAACGCCATCGGGGAAATATCTTTTCGTAATGCTGACACACCCCATATGAAGACTTTCAAGCTTTTCAGGTTTGTTATTACTACCAATAATAACTTCAGTGCTACCCCCGCCAATATCAACAACCAGTCTTTTATTACCAAGTTCTGCAAGACTGTAAACTGCACCATGATATACAAGTCGCGCTTCTTCCAGTCCGGAAATAATATCGATCTGATAGTTAAGTGTTTTTTTTGCTTTTTTAATAAACTTGTTGGCGTTTTTAGCAATACGTAACGTATTTGTGCCTGCAATTCGAATATCTTTTTTATCAAAATTTTGTAAACGTTGTGAAAACCGGTTTAAACAATCCAGTGCCCTTATCTGAGTTTCCTCATCAAGATTATTTCGATAATCAAGTCCTGCACCCAAGCGTACCATTTCTTTTATTTTATCAATTATTTTAAGGGTGCCGTTTTCCTCAAGACTTGCGATGATCATATGGAAACTATTTGAACCAAGATCAACCGCAGCCACTATTCGGGGCGATTTCTGTTTATTCTCTAATTCTTTTTTCAAACGTATACCCAACTTAATAACACTTCTGTTAAAAATATTCATATCACAACTAATAATAATTCTACCCATAACTATATATTAAATAATAGAAAAATAATTCAATTGAAAAAAATTAACGGTACTTATTAAATAATTTTAAAAATTAGAATTAACGAAAATACCACTATACTTATTCCAACTGATTGATTGACAAAGCAGTGAGCTATATGATGAATTAAGTAGGTCTTTCCCCCATTAGAGAGCAACATCAATGAGCGAGATTGAAACAGGTGAACTATTATTACTGGCTATTCTGTTTGGTCTGACTTATGCATTAGGTGGCTTACTGGAAAAACTTCGTATTCCCGTTATTCTTGGTGCTCTTTTTGTCACAATGGCAGCGCATTACACTCCAATAGGTACATATATTACCTTTGTATGATGTATTCTCCTTTCTGGCTCAAATACGTGTCCTGTTTTTACTGTTTTTTATCGAGCTACAAATTAATCTTAAAGAAATAAGCTCTCTCAGAGGCGACGTTGTCTGGGCAACCATTCTCAATACCACAATACCTTTTATACTGGGTATTCTCGTTATGTTGCTCATGGCTATGGCTGGGTGGTAGCTTTTGTTACAGGTCTCACCCGTATGCCTACGGCGGAGGCTGTTATTGTCCCCATACTTGATGAATTTAATATGGTATGAACCCGGGTAGGTGAATTTATTATTGGTGCCGGCGTTCTTGATGATGTTATTGAAGTTTTTCTGATTGCTTTTGTCTCAGCATTGATAGGTGATAAAACTTTGGGCGCAACGGGTGCAGAACAGGAAATCGGTAATCTCTATGCCAATGGAAAAAATTACAGTTAAAGAAGCCTGGGCCATTTGTATTAGTCTTAATGCACGACTCACCACAGGAATCATTACGGCAAAACTATTACTCTATGCAAAGCTTATAGATGTCCATTTGTTTACTGCAATTGTTGCAGCTGCATCTTTATCTACTATTATCGTTCCATTAGCTTTTATATTACTCATTCGCAAATGGGCTGATCAGTTACTTTTCCGATAGGTAAAAATGCAGGGAGTTAATATTTTGAACTTACAACAAGTAAAAACAAACTGGTACTTTCAAACGCAAAAGTCCGTTATTGAACATTTAATAACAAATCCTGTAACAGGTTTAAATAATGACAAAGCAACTCAACGTCTCGCTAAATATGGCGAAAATAAACTTGAAGTAAAAAAACGTGAACACTGGCATCAAATACTTGCCCGCCAGTTTATTGATGTCCTAATAGATATTCTTATCGTCGCAGCAGCAATGCTTTCGCTATTTGTGAAACCGTGATGCCATTACTATTCTTGCCATTGTTGTGCTTAATGGCATTCTCGGGTTTGTACAGGAATGGAAAGCCGAAAAATCACTCGAAGCACTTACCCACATGCTGACACCACACTGCACTGTTGTTAGAAATGGCCATGAACAAAAAGTTGAAGCACGTTCTTTGGTACCGGGTGACATTGTCATTTTAGAAATAGATGATCGGGTACCGGTAGATCTCCCGTCTTGTTGAAGCCATTAACCACAAAGCGGATGAATCTACACATACCGGTGAATCTGTAGCAAAACGATCTTTACCCGACTCAATTGTATTAGACGAAGATGCTGTTGAAACTGAACTCACTTTACTTGGTGTCGAAGGTATAATCGATCCACCGCGAAAAGAAGTCAAACAAGCAATAACAACCGCCAGAAGTGCAGGAATTCGTGTTGTCATGATTACCGATGATACAGCTACTACCGCGTTTGCAATTGCAAAACGAATTGGTTTGCCGACAAAAAAGCAAGATGATAACTTTGCTTCGATAATTGGCGCAGTTGAAGAAGGACGACGCCAGTACGAAGACATTCAACAGTTTTTACGTTATCTTTTATCTTCTAACACTGGTGAAGTGATTGCAATTTTTGTTAATATTTTACTTGGTGGTCCATTAATTTTAGTACCGGTACAAATTCTCTGGATGAATCTGGTCACCGATGATGGTATGACTGCTGTAGCATTTGGACTAGAGCCGATAGAAAAAGGAGTAATGAACCGCCTACCCTGAGCTGCAGATGAACCTGTTCTAGATCGTACTGGCATGTTAATAATTTTTATTCTTGGTGGTTACATTGGTGTCGCAACGTTATGGATATTTCACCATTATCTTTCAATGGGTGGCGAACAGTCTATAACAATAGCCTACACCGTCGTCTTTACCTCTATTATTATTTTAGAAAAAATGAATGTATTTAATTTTCGTTCTTTACGTGCCCCAATATCTGTTATTGGTTTATTCAGTAACCCTTGGGTTATTGGTGCATGGTTGCTTACTGTAGGACTTCAGATTGAAACAGTTTATGTTCCTGTTCTGCAACAAGCGTTACATACAGTTCCTTTGGTATGGAGTGACTGGGGACTTATTTTTCTGATTGCTGCTCCCGTTTTTCTTGTAACTGAAATATACAAAATAATTAGATGGCAGCAATATAAATCAATAACTTTAACTACTGAAACGAGTAAAAAATAATGAGCAATGAAAAGCAATTAAACGTACAGCCGGTCAGTGTTGCCGGTCTATTCGATGACAAACAAAAAGCCACACAATTCGTTGAAAAATTGATTAATGAAGACTTCCCGATGGATCAGCTATCACTATTACATAAAGGGGGTGGTCACGGTGATGATCCTCTGGGTGTCGTTTATACAAATGATAAAGAACGTATTAAAGTCTGGGGAGAACAAGGTGTTCTGTGGGGCGCACTCGGTGGCTTGCTTGCGGGACTATCCGGTGTTTTTCTCGTTCCCGGGTTTGGAAGTATTCTTGCAGCCGGACCAGTTGTAGAAGCATTGCTTGGTGCCATTACTGGTGGCACGGCTATGGCCGGTGCAGCCGCTGTAACCAGTATTACAACTGCTTTTCGTCGCCTACAAATACCGGAAGAATCTTTAAAAGAACTGGAGACAGCCATTCAAAACGGTCAGTATTTGTTGCTTTTGCATTCAGATGCCACGCATTCTGAGCGACTGGCACAACGGCTGGGGTATGAAGGAGCACAATCTGTGTTTCAATTTTAGTTCATCCCTTGATTATGAATAAATTTGTCACCATTAATAATATATCCAAGCAATTAAACAGATATAAATAAATTTCATTTAGCTAAAACAATATTAAACCTAATAAGAAACTAACAACAAAGGAAATTATAATGAATAAAATTCCTACCCCTTCTGATCCTGTTGAAGTTCTTGGTAAAGCCTATAAATTGTTATTAGAAAAAGTTCTTAGCGTGCTTCATGTTCATGATGCTGATGAAGCTGAACTGCATAACATTGTTCATAAAGTCAGCGAGGAGATTCCACAACTTCAGGAAATGGATGATGAGGTGTGTAATAAAATTCAAACTGCGGTACACAAAAATATCTCTTCAAAGAGTACCAAATAAAAAACGATAAATAGTTAATTAAGGATGACAACAATGATAAAACTGGACACTAATACAATAAGCAGTAAATTTGGTTCATATTCTATTTTTAGTGGCGTTTTACTAATTATACTCGGCACAGTTGGTTTTTTATTGCCCAACCTCATGTCAATTGGAACCGTAATATTTATTTCAACTTTATTAATTATTGGTAGTTTAATCTGGGCAACCCATACGTTTCGCTATGCTCGTAGCAATATTATGGAATGGATTAAACCAACCTTATTATTCGTCAGCGGTGCTTTGATGTTGTTTTATCCCACCGGTGGAATCGCCGCTGTTGGAATGCTACTTGCTTTTTATCTATTGCTAGACGCCTTTATTAGCTTTGCACTTGCTCAGTCAATACGTCCTGCTCCTAATTGGGGATGGATGCTTATTAATGGTATATTTTCTTTATTACTCGCTATCCTTTTTCTTATTGGCTGGCCTGCAACCTCAATATGGCTGGTAGGACTCTATGTCAGTATTAGTCTGTTCTTTGATGGTGCCGCCCTGATTGCCATTGGTTTTGCAATCAATAAGGTTGATAAAACTTAAACCATTACTGCAAAAAAATACCATTTTAGTAAACAATATAATTTTAACTATAAAATCAATAAACATGCAGTTTAAATTTTCAAGGAGAACAACATGAATACAAAAGATACTTTGCACGCCACCATCACTGATATGGTTCAAAAAGGAAAAGGGATTCTTGCCGCTGACGAAAGTTTGCCCACGATTGCCAAACGCTTTAAACCTATCGGTGCTGACTCGAACGAAGAAAACCGTCGTAGATATCGTGCCCTGTTATTTGCCGCACCCGGTATTGAAAAATATATTAGCGGGGTTATTGAGTTTGAGGAAACGTTATTACAACAATCTGATGAAGGCGTAGTGTTATCCGAGGTACTGGCGCAACGCGGTATTGTCCCGGGAATAAAAGTTGATAAAGGTAAAGGCCCCCTACCCGGCGCAGCCGGAGATTTAATAACTTATGGTCTTGATGGTCTTGAAGATCGACTTGCTTTATATAAAAAACAGGGAGCTCGTTTTGCCAAGTGGCGAGAGGTCTACCCAATTACGACACACAACCCTACTCAACTGGGACGACATGCCAATGCAGAAATGCTTGCCCGTTATGCTGCAGCCTGCCAGGGCCAGGGAATCGTCCCCATTGTTGAACCTGAAGTGTTAATCGATGGCGATCATGATATTGAACGTTGTGCCGAAGTCACCGAGCATGTACTTCATACAGTTTTCCATGCCTTACATATGCATGGGGTTGTTCTTGAACATATGATTCTTAAACCAAACATGGTCTTACCCGGTAAAGACTGCCGTCGTGCAAGCCCTGAAGAAATTGCGGATGCAACCATTAACGTTTTTCGTCGTAGTGTTCCAGCAGCAGTGCCGAGTATTAACTTCCTTTCTGGTGGACAAGGACCAGAAGAAGCAACAGCAAATCTGAATGCTATTAATGCACTGCACACAGAATCACCCTGGTTACTGTCTTTCTCTTATGGTCGAGCCTTACAGCAACCCGTGTTACACGCATGGCAAGGCAAAAAAGAAAACACGACTGCAGCACAACAGGCATTGTTAAAACGCGCTCGTTTAAATGGCGCGGCACAATTAGGGCAGTATAACGAGAAAATGGAAAATGAGGATTAAATTTTATCTAAAGAATATAAAACACTTAAACAAGATTTTTAATGAATAAAGCGATACCGCGTGTATATAAAAGTTTTATTGTTAGAACAATTGACGGAAACATAGTCATTAAATTATTTCTTGATCGCACTAGCAATAACCACTTCAATTGAAACGCCATATTGACTGATGACCTTATGAAATGTAACCGCCCATTTTTCTGCTGAAAGCATGGGTAAAAGTCTAACCGGCCGGCAACCTGCCGTCAGAACTGGATGGATTTTATTAATTAACCGCCACGAACCCATTAATATTTTAGAAAACAGCGTTGTTCCCTTTGTAATACTGACCAGGCAGATTAATCCTTTTTCATTTAAAACACGATGTGCTTCATCGGTTAACCGTATTGCATCTTCATGACTCAAAAGATCAACAACGTAAGAGCTGATAAAACGATCGAAACTGTTGTCGGAAAAATCGAGTTTTACATTGCCAGCAGATTTTATAATATTAATTCTTTGCTGCCAGGGTTTTAAACGAGACCGGGTTATTTCGATCATTTTAGGGCTTATATCAATCGCGGTATAACGGGTATCATCAGGTAAATATTGACCAAGGAGTTGTTGTGCAAACCGACCTGTACCACAACCAAATTCAAACACAGCATGCGCTGTGTCAAACTGCCCATGTTTTATTATTTCGTCAAGTCCTGACTGTCCATAAAAAGACTGACTATCGAGTTTAGTACCAATCCAGTCATAAATATGTTGTATTGTTTTTTTATTTATCACTCGATCCATAATGTATTATGTCCGTAACTTTTCACTCTAATGCAAAAGCACTGTAACAATCATCATTATAATCTCATGTTTCAATATCAGAAGTGTATTTTCTGGGAAGAATTTTTCTATGATGGTATTTTTGTAGCATGACTTCAGCAATAAAAGCGACAATAACAAATCCAATCAGTATACCTATTACCTGATCAAGCTGCCGGCTTACATAAACTAATGATAATACCATTGCCGTTAATGTAGTGAGCGCAGCAAGCAACACCATAAAACGAGAGGCCTTGGTGTGATTAATAAGTTTTAAGTGCCCAACATGAGTTATAAAATGTATAAACAAAATAGAAATCGAACCTATTGCAGCAATTTCTGATAAATCAAATAAAATGGATAATACGATAACCAGTAAACCACTAATAACCAGTCCTTCACGACTGTTTGCAATCTTTTTACCAAATTCAGCCGGCAGTTCTCCATCTCGTGCCATCTGGTAAGTAATGTTTGTTACAGCATACAAATTTGCATTTATTGAAGAGGCGGTAGAGACAAGTGCAGCAATAGCAACCACAACAAAACCCCAGTGACCAAAAATAGGCATAGCCGCCTGTGCTAGAGCAAAATCTTTTGCCGCAATAACTTTATCTGTAGCCAGGTTACCAAATACGGCAAATGAAACGGCAACATAAAGTAACATCACCATAAGAATCGCTGTAATCATTGCTCTTGGCAATGTTTTTTCGGGTGTTTCCATATCTTCTGCTGTATTGGTGATAACACGAAACCCTTCAAAGGCAAAAAAGGTAATCGCTAAACTGAAGAAAATATTTTGTTGTGGGGGATAAAGTTTAGGCTGCAGCAATGCAGGGTCAAGATAAATTATTCCAACCACAGATAATATGCTTAATACTAAAAATTTAAAAGAAACCGTTAACCTTTCCCAGAAAGCGACATCTTTTGCGCCTTTAAGATTAATCAATACAAAAACAACAATTATGCCAATGGTAAATAGTAATCGTAAAATATTCGAGTTACCACCAGGAAAGAAAGTAACGGCATAATTTCCGAATGCTTTTGCAATAAGACTTAACGATACAACTGCAGCAAAATACATCATGATACCCATGGTGCCAGTAAAGGTTCCTGTTCCATAAGACTTGGCAAGGTATTCTATAATCCCACCTGAAGAAGGATATCGAGCACCCAGTTTCCCCAGTGAATAACCGCTAAATAATGCAATAATACCACCCAGGATAAATGAAATATAAACCGCGCTACCAGCAATGGCACCCGCTTCACCTAAAAGAGCAAATATACCGGCACCCACCATAGCCCCAATCCCCATTGAAACAGCTGACCAGAAACCAATAGGATGTTTGGATTGATGCACAAATATTTTCCTCTTAAATTATTTTAAATCGTTTATACAAACATTAACAAGATAATGATAAAAATATTTAACATATAAATAAAAATGTGTTTATATTTTAAAATCAGTAAACAGCTTTTGATATCAAGACTATTTTTATTATTTGCAGAGTTAACTCAACGGCGCTTACTTCTGATAAAGAGACGGTAACCATTTCTGTGTAACTGTCCAGGTAACTTTTAAGCATAATCGCTTAAACGATCTTCAAATTCAATTAAAAACCGTATCAATTTCTCTTGAGTAACTGCCATTATTTTTTGGTTGTTTTTTGTGTTGAAGTTATTATCTTCCTGAATGAGTAAAAACGGGGACAGATTTATTTTCCCAAGCATGAACAGGGTTAAGTTCAATGTAATGCATAAAAGTTAAAAGATAAGCATCACTATCGACTAAACTGGCTTTAAAACGACCTTCCAATAAAGCCCCTGTTCTTTTATATATGTATAATTAATATACCTGACATATTTCTGTCCTTAAATCCTGCATCATATGAGTGATGCTATGCTCGTACTGTGTTGTAACTAATAAATGAACATGGTTTATCATAAATACATAAGCATGAAAAATAACTTGGTTTTTCTTAGCCGCATCAAATAAATCATTTTTATAACGATGATAATTTTCTTCTGCATAGAAACAAGGTTTGCGGTTATTGCCGCGTTGAATGATGTGTTGATGAATACCTGGTATTGTAAATATGGCTGTCGTGCTATAGCCCACCTCCATATAGATTTAGATTTTATATAATATAAATTATAGATGAATGTATTTGTCGTATATTAGAGTATCTGTGTTCTGACCAGTTTTTTTAAACGTTAACCTAGACAGTTACACAGAAATGGTTACACTCTCTCTAAACCTAACACAAACTCCCATACACCATAGTTTTATAACCCAATATATTGGGTGAGTATTTTAAACGGCCAAATTTTCTCCCACAAAAAATGCTCCACAGGAAACCCCATGGTCAACCCTATCCAGAAGCTAAGAGATAGCAATACTGATTTAGTCTTGTGATAGCATTTTACTATTACACCGTTTTCGTCTATGTGTGTATGAAACATATTTAACTCCTTCAGTCTAATTGTCGTATAAATAATTAATGAGTCACTATTGCGATCACATTACACATATGACTTAAAAATTCGTAATATAATTCAGGTATAAATTATTTTTCTTTATCGGGATAAGCGTAATTGATGCCATCCCGGGAGCGATAATTAGCAATGTTTATTTTGTGCAAATTAATCTTCTGATGGATCGCCCTCGGGGTTACATCTAAAGATTTTGCAACCTCAGAGATATTACCGTGGAAATGTCTAAGTGTTTGTTTTAGTAATTTAGCCTCTGCCTGCTGTTTTGCTTCCTTGAGGGATACACCATAATGAGATCCAACATTCTTTGGCGCACAGTCGTTTGTGTGAGGGAGAAGCAACTCAGACATTACAGGACCCGCCGAAAATAGAAATGAACGTTCCAAGACGTTCTCCAATTCACGAACGTTTCCTGGCCAATCGTGTTGCATTACCTTAGTTATCGCTGTTTCGCTTAATTTGTTGATGACTTTTTGGTATTTCTCGGTCAGCTGACCAAGAATATGACTAATGAGTGGCAAAATATCATCGCGACGTTCGCGTAGTGGAGGAAGAAAAATGGGTACAACATTTATTCGGTAGTAGAGATCTAAGCGGAAGGTGCCATTGGTAATAAATTCATTTAGCCTCATACTGGCTGCGGTGATTAATCGAACATTAGTTGATAGCCGTTGTTTTCCTCCTACACGATCAAACTCTCCTGATTGAAGTACTCTTAAAAGACGAACTTGTGTGGCAAGAGGTAACGAATCGATTTCATCAAGAAAAAGGCTTCCCCCTTCTGCTTGCTCAAACAGACCATGGTGAACTTCATAAGCGCCAGTAAATGCGCCGCGTTCATGTCCGAATAAGGTAGTTTCGACTAAATTTTCAGGTATTGCGCCACAATTTACTGCAACAAAACTTTTGTTCCAGCGCTCACTCATATCATGAATGCTTCGTGCTATAACTTCTTTTCCGACGCCGGTTTCACCGGTGATTAGTACACTAGCGGTTGTTGGGGCGATGACTTTTACTGTCTCCATAGCATTGCGCATGGCCTGGGATGCCGCTACGATAACTGGTGTATCAGTATTTTTCGGTTCTCTGGAACCGCACCATGCTTTCCCCTGGCTCATATCTTTTGTGATGTTGGCTTTGACAGTTGTTGCACGGCCATGAATAACACCATGTTCCCGGCGATATTCATCTCCCTCAAAAGAAGCGGCTTGTTCCGGATCTGTATAAATACGTGCTTCGCATTCTCCGTCTCCCAGAGCAATTCGTTTGTCTAGAATTACTTTTGCATAGCCGAAATTACGGGCAGCAATTCCACCGAAAAGGCTTGATGTCATTTTACAGAGTTCAGGGGCTTGCATGACAGCATCACCAAAAGGACAACGAGTGTTGACTACTCGCACCATACCCGGCTCACTTGATCCACGGGAAAAATTTCCTCCAATTTTGTTCTTGATCTCGACAATCATGTTCGCGTACTTGTCATGATCCAAGGGTTCATCTTCCCTCAAATTTTCGCGATATGCCGTCTCAAAGCAACCGCTTGCGGTAAGACCTAACAGTTCAATATAGTTACGATCGTTAGTTTTTCCGTTGCTCATCTTTGAATTAACTTCAATGCTTTGTGCAACAAAGGTTTGCAGAAACAAGATGGGGCTAAGGTGAGAAAAAAGCTTATTGGGCATAATAATTATTGTCCTCAAATCCAATAGTGTAAATTAGTCATTCCATAATTCCGTGGAGTTATCTATTAGAGTAGATTAAAAAATTTGTTACATTTAAGAATCGTGGTTATGTCCACATCCGCAGCCAGATCCATGTATGTGTTTTTGTTGACTGGGTTTTGGCTCAAGTGAGTGCATCGCGAGATCGCGGCCACGTGCCATATTGCCATGCATTGAGGGAGCAGAGAGAAATATTTTATTTGCTACACATCCACATTCTGGGCAACTCGGACTGAGCGCGTTCATTTTATGGCAGGCTTCAAATTGTTGTTTGCATTGACTGCACAAATAATCATAAGTTGGCATTTGTAACTCCATATTAATGGTGTAAAGATATTGTTAATAAAACAAAGACGTGGGTGTCTTTTACGTTAGCACCCACGTTTTCGTGTTTTTTTGGCTCAGCTCCAACGCGGAGGTTGTTTACCTTTTACGCCAAATTGATCTGAAGTAACATCAGTTCTCAACCGTTTTTCAGAATCTCGTGTAGGTGCTCTTAATCTACGCGTCTCAACTTCCCAAACCCATCCACTCACGACAACGTCTTTTGGAATAAGCGGGTGATTTTTAATTGTTTCTATGGTCTTCATGCACGTTTCATCTACGTCATTCATCATTCCGATCCACTTGGCAAACCCGCCTTTATCTAATTTCTGTTCAGGCAGTGTTGGATCCATCGCAATATTATCTATATCGACACCCTTGTCCCTTAACATTTTTTCCAAGTCGGTTGCATTTGCAGACAGCATACCGCATTGAGTATGTTGAACAATGACTATTTCCTTGGTGCCAAAAAAGTTGCAAGTCAGCATTGCCGAACGTATTGCATCATCAGTGACGATGCCACCAGCATTACGGAAACAGTGAGCGTCACCACCACCAGCGGGTGTATCAACGTTAATACCAAGTGCTTCGTCTATTGGCAGACGCTCATCCATACAGGCTAGTACCCATAAGCTTCGATTGTTATGTCCATCTGCTCCGTAGCGGCGTCTTTGTGCCCATAGATCATATTCAGCGACATTTGTGCTTAGTTGCTCTTTGAGAGTACTCATTATAAATCTCCTAAGTAAATAGTTATAATTTTAAAAATCCTTGGGTAGCCCAAATTTTTTGGTAGGCGTCCAAGGAGTTTTATTTGGCACGGGCACTTTACCCGTACAGTTGAGAGAGCAATACATATGCCAACTAATTATTCGATATAAATCAATAGCTTATAGTTAATCATACTATTCTTATATACTTTAAATTTCTGACATATATACGTTTATTACGCGTAACACATTGATAAATAAAAAGTAGTTTAGGAATGAAGAAAAACTTCATAGTGGGAAGTGAAATCGTATATATATGAGGTGATTTAGGGGGGCTCTATATCTTCTAGTAATCCTTTTTCTTCTCTTCATTAGCCAGTTCAAATAAATCTCCAATCTGGCACTTAAAAAGCCTGCATAGTTTTTCCATCGTTGAAAAATCTACCCTATGCGCGGTTTCTTTATATAAGAGTGTGATCGCATTAAGGTTCAAGATTATTAACCTTCATAAATGCTAAATGATCTGCACTGCCATACTGACTACCTTGGTCGCTATGTACAATACTTTTGTGGTTGGTCGACGGGCACAAACGGCCATGAGGAATACATTGATGACTAATGACGTTTTATATTTTTATCCATTTAAAAATCCTTCATAGGCTCGTACATAGGTGATATCGCTCACCCAGCGTTTATTTAGTTTAGCAGGATTAAAATTTCTTTCTAAGATATTGTCTGCAACCGTCGCCGTTTTACCGCCTTTCATATAACGTCGCTTATAGCCGATTTGTGCTTTAAGCTTATTATTTCGCATTATCTTTGCAACACGATGAATCCAAGGACTGCCAAACGTTGCACCACTGGCAATATAAAATCCTTGGATCAGTTTTAATAATCGTTGATCTTCAATTGCTCGATCTGACAATGTTTTTTCTAACCAGGCATAAAAACCACTTGGATGAAGCTTGAATACTCAACACATCACGCGAACGGGATATTCATTACGATGCTTATTGATAAATGCGTACTTCACTCTGGGTTGTTTGCAAAGTACTTTGCGGCCTTTTTTAGAATATCGCGTTCCTCCGTGACTCGACGGAGCTCAGCTTTAGGCTCTGCAATTTCCGTTTGGCTTTCTGCTTTATCCATTTGCTGTGGACTTTGTTCTCCAAAGCGTCTTAGCCATGCATATAAGCTATGTGTGGTGGTTCCCAATCATCCAGCTATATCCGCAACCGAATAACCGCGTTCGGTTATTTGTTTAACGGCTTCTATTTTAAATTCGTCGGTATATAGTTTTCCACTGTTCATAAAAACACCTATCATATAGCTACATTATATGGCTTTTAGGTATCTAGCAAACCTTGGGAAGTCCACGTCTCCAAGTATTATTACTTATTGCGACACTTGCATTGATGGTTCTGTGGATAATTGGAATGGCTGTTACATTATTGGAAAAACATTATCAATTTCAAGCAAATAGCGTACGCCAGAAAAAAAATATTATCGATTATTTTATTGGCATACAAATGATGTCTCAAATGTAGGATACGTTTATTGCGCAAAGATATTTCAGCAGCATGGGAGCAACTTATTATTTTTCAACAACGTCAATGGTGGGACTAAATTTGTTGGGATCGCTCAGAGTCTGACCCTTTATTCTTTTTCTTTTGTTTACTTTTCGTCAATGTTATTTTTAAACTTCTATAAAAAATCAGCTTAAAGTTCAATTCCACGAAGTATTTCCTTCACTTCAATATTATTCGAACAAAAAGCCTTCTGAAAAATGGAGATGGTTTTTTCGGGTTGAGCATCGCCACACATAAACACATCAAAAGCGGCATAATTTTTCTCTGGCCAGGTATGCACAGTAATATGTGATTCTGCGAGAACAGCGACGCCGGAGATTCCGCCAGTCGACGTAAAGTGATGTAAGTGGATATGTAATAACGTTGCACCAGAAACTTTTACAGCGTGCCGCAAGGTATCATCCATTAATTTTAAATCATCAAGATGAGTGGCATCCCATACATCAATGATAAGATGCTCACCTGCATATTTAACCCCTTCTCTTTCTTTAAAGTGATCATTAGGTTCCTCACCTGTTTCAAGAATCGGTTTCTTCGAAGGTAATTTACTATCATTAGCTCTAGTTAGTTCATGTTTTGCAATAAATAATGTCATAACGCGTCCCAACTAATTTTAGTTAATCGTTTATGTGTGATATAAAATAATACAGATTCTGTGTCTAGCCGTTCTCTAAGAGAATAATTTTTTATAATAGTTCGTAAGAGCAATCTATCTAGATTAAAGATCATTAATCGACCTGCCAGCCATAATTAGTATAGGTAGTCAGTAAACAGGGAAACATCACCGTATTCACACAATTTACTTTAGAGGTTAGTTCACCTTTACCAAAAGCAAATGAAGCTCGCATTAATTCAGGCGTGATAAAGTTAGTGTTGACGGTAAACTTTTCGACAGTTTTAAGCTTGTTTTTAATAGTTTTTTCATTTTCATCTGACGCCCACGCAAGATAAAATCCCCAATCACCAAAAGAAGGGATATTTTGTCGATAAGGTAAAACAGTAAATCCTGCTGCTTTTAATGTATTACCAATAGCCAAGAAGGATTCTTTTGAATGATACGGAGATGTTGATTGAACTGAAACAAAAGCATGACGGGATAAGTGGCGGCGTAATTTATGGTAAAATTGCTTACTATAAAGTTTACTTAACTCAACGGATGAAGGGTCAGGAAAATCGATAATAACGACATCCCAATGCTGATCATTTTTAGTGCGAAGAAACTGATCAGCATCGATACTGTATACATCAACCGTAGCAACCCATTGCGAGTGCTTTTTTTTAGTCAACGAATCTTCGGATTCTAAATATACCCCTTTAACATTAACAGACTTCATATTACCGGGTGGATGAACATGTAATCGTGCATCATGAAAGGCATCTTTATTGAGTTTTCTTAATTGAATATTTTCTGAAGCCAGCTTCACCATGTCGGGATCAAGATCGACGAGTGTGATAGATTTAAGCTCTTTATATTTAAGCAGTTCACGTAACGCTAGACCATCCCCTCCTCCGAGTATTAAAGCATTCTTTGGCTTGTGAGCTATTGACATAACAGGATGCACTAATAATTCGTGATAACGTTTTTCATCAAGAGATGAAAATTGCGTATTACCGTTAATGTAAAGACGGATATCTCCTAGTTGTTTATTTTTGGTTAATACGATGTGTTGATACTTCGTGGTCGTTTTGAGAATAATTGGATCTTCATAAAAACGTTGCTCAAAAAGATCACTGATATCTCGGTTATTAAGATAGCCGATGAGTAATACCACAACTGTCAACAGCATTATAATTGCAGTCGTTACACGGTGTTTAATAATGCCCGTAAAAATAAAGTATGCGACTGTAATGAGAGCAATAGAAAAATTAAATCCTGCCACTATAAAACTTATTTCCGTGAGAGGATAAAATTTAAGTAATACTTTTACCCATATAAGCGCACCGACAAATGCGCCAACATAATCCATTGCGTAAACGATGGCGAGATTTGTTTTTAAGTTAATCTTCTGCTGATTAATGATTCGCATGACGATAGGGATTTCAAAACCAATAAGAAAACCCACGCTGAGCACAAAGAAATAAAGTACAACGCCAAAGTTATATTCAAAATAAGCAAAGGCACCGTATATTGCCAGTGGAGCGAAACCACCGAGCACAGCCATTATGACTTCAACACCGACAAATTTATAGATTAAATTATTATCAGACATCTGACTTTGAACAAAGCCGGAGATCCCCATCATCAACATCATTGAAGCAATCACAATAGAAAATTGTTCGATTGAGTTACCTAAGATGTAGGTTGTTAGTGTGGCCAGTACATATTCATTTACCAACCCGCTCGCGCCGGTTGAGAACATACAAAAGGCCAACAATACTGGAAGAAATCTTGGTGTTTTCATACTGAAATAATCTTATAGAATTATAAAATTGCAACACCTAAAATTAATGCCAACCCAATTTTAGTAATTGAAAGCTGGATAGCTGCGACAAGTTGATCTTTAACAATAATATCTCTGACTTTGGTTGAAGTGATAATCAACAAATCAATTAAAAATTCAAAGACATAAAGTAAGATCATGCCTGCGAAAGCGGCGACTATATATTCCATCACTGCATCTGATGTGATGGACGTATTGTTGTTACCCACGATTGCACTTTGAAGAATTAGACCGTAAGCAATGATCTTGCCTGATAAATACACACCTGCAGAAAGATTTCCTTCAAGCACACATGCAACAAGATTAATTTTTCGTGCAAGTACTTTTTCATAAAAGAATACTAAGACAACTATCGTGACCTGGCCTGCAAAAAAATAGATGACCGATGAAAGAATACCACCATCATCACCTTTGATACTGGCGTAAGCCAGAATACCCGTCATCACTAACGTACCGAACTCAACCATCCCAATCGCAACGTTACCGCGTTTAAGTTCTTCGCTGTTATTCACTTTAGGCAAGAGTGCTTTATCTGTGAAAAATAGTGATGTCACCATAAAACCAATAGCGATCAGACCATAGGTAAAGGTGTCGATCATATCTTTCATGAGGTCAGTATTGCTCGCACCAGACATCACGCCTAACATGGCAATCGCTAAACCAAGTTGTGCACCCGAACGACGAAGACCTACTGCTATGTTGCCGTCAGCAATCAAATCATCTGCATCATAATGTTGAGATGAACGGATGTTTAATATGTACTTCATCGCCGTTGCGAGCACGATATAGACTAATGCATATAGGAGGTAATACATATATTGTTCAATATTCATAATATTTTATCCTTGATTATTATTCTGTTACTTACCGCCACCTGAAGGGCCACGACTTCTTGATGAAGATCCGGCGCCTCGAACAGAGGGGTTTGAACGTGATGATCGTGACTTTCCGCTAGTTGCACTTCGAACTTCACCCGGATTTCGGGTGGCAAAGCTGCCGTTACGGTAACGAGTATTTGAATAGGTGCTACTACCATAGGTGCCGTATTGATTGTTACGGCCATAATAGGCACTTCCTCTTTTACGACCAGAGTAACTATTCCAATCATTATAAGAATATCGACTGGGACCCACGAGAGCACCAAAGAGTCGGTACATACCGTAGTAATACCAGACTGAATGACCGTTTGAACGTCGCCATTCACCGTATTGATTAGAACCCGTTGCAACGCCATTACGTATAACTGGTTTTGCCACGGTGGCCATGCCAACAGGTTGAGCCTCTTTTAGACTGTCTTCTTCATAATACCCGTAGGGTTTTGTAACAATGGCCATGCCCAAATTTTCATACCTTTTCCAAAAAAAATCTTCATTAACAGGCTGCCAATCTTTCTCGGTCATTTTGTCATTCACGATTTCAATATATTTGTGATAAGTTTTTGTATACGTGCTGTCAACCCAATAATCACCATAATCATGGCTACGAGATTTTCCACTTTTATAATTGAGTCTTAACGCGTTCCATTTGTCTTGTGGAATTTTCAAGGTAAATTGATCACTCCCACCCCATGACCGACGGTATTTAGCAATCGAACTAAGCGTTAATGTATCAAAGTATTCAAAGATTTTTGCGTCAACTTTGACAGCAGGAAAACGTGCTTCATCACCTGAACCACAGTAATCGCCTTCACACCATGTTGCTCGTCCAATCACAACGTAATAGTCAACACGTTGATCAGCGAGTACTTTTACATAACTACGATACAACTCATCTACTTTATGACTATTTTCATCTTCATACTTAGCAATTTTTTGCGTTGATTTCTTTAATGCAACAACCGCATCACCAAAGTGAGCATAGTTGGTGGATGTGTTTTTATTATATTCTGTTTTAAGCGTGCTATAATAATCACTGCTTTCTTTTACTAATGTATCAAGCCCCGTTACACGCTTTGCTAAATCATCTTTTTTATTCGGATATTTTTTCGCTGCTGCGTTCGCCTTGGATGTGAATAGACGTTGAAGAGACAAATTATTTTCGTATTGCAGACTCGCCTTTTTGTACTTCTCATCTGCCGTATTACGGGTGGTAACTAAAAAGTCGATACGTTTCTCAGCATAATGTGCTGCGCCATTTGAGGCGTACATGTGCTTATTAAATTGATCAACGAGCTGTGTAAAAGCTTGCGTCTCTTCTGGCTCATTTCTGTCTGCCATTGGCTCAATTTGAGTATCATAAAGTTTTTTTGCTTTACTGAGCTCATCTTTGGCCACGTTAAATTTATCAAGCCATTTTTCAGATTCTAAGTAAGGGTTGAAAAATTTCCATTCAGAATGACTTGGGAGATTATCAAAGGCTTCTTTTTGTGTTTTTATTAGAGCTTCATTATCCGTCATCCGTTTAGGCATGAGTTTAAATTCATGCATCAAGAGATCGGGAAGACCACTACAACCGCTTAGAAATGCAGTTAAAAAAACAATAAAGAAGAAACCGATGAAATGATTCTTGTTATATTTCAAAATTTTCTCCGTGATGGTACATGTTGAATATTTACTTCGTTGAAGTTTTATTTAACTTAAAATTTATTTCGCTGAAAATTTATCTAACTACGGAGGTTTGCAGTACTTCAAAAAGATTACCCTTAATTTCATGACTTATAAATGCTTCTCGCTCTGGTCTGTCATCGTCCTCTTCATGCCATACTTCAATGGTGAGATAGGTATCTTTTTTTGAGGCAAATTCATATGCACGCATCGGAGTCCCTTCTTTAGAACCGCCTGCCTTCATGAATAGCCCCGCCCAGGTATCATCTTCAACATAGAAGTATCTCGTACCATCAACAATCACTTCACCCTCTTCTTCTTCGGCAATATCTTCCAGATCGCGGTGTTTAATTGATCGACCGTCATATTGAATATCACGCAATTGCACGGTTGCATCGGTTTGACTAACTTCAAGTTCATCGTCATATTCCCATTCTACAAAACAGACCTTACCGGTATTTAATGAAACAAGTTCAAGTTCTGTTACCCAATAATCTTTTTTACGTTTTGAGAAGTCTTTCCACTTCACATCAAGATAAAGGTAAACATTTTGAACGAGCCATGTTTGATCATTCCAATCGACATAACCGCCTTTTTTAAGGTTTCGTATATCGAATGATTTTCTCTCAGCAACAGGAGCAGGATTTAAGCCGCGAATGGCTGTCAGCCTTTCTTGTACATTCATCATTTGCTCTCTTCCTCTACATTAACGACTTCACCTTCAATCACATCATCGTTATCTTTCTTGCTCGTTCTTGCATCATGTAAACCTGCCGCTACCGGAGATAATTCTGCCGTCATATCCGCTAAACGCGCACTTGCTTCACGAGCTTTAATTGTACTATTCGCCATTGTTTCATTTGCTGTTTGTACCGCTTGCATTAATTGATCAAAACCTTCTTCCATTTTTTCAAGTGCAATAACGGGGTTGTTATACATGTCGCCAACTTCTTGCGCGGCTTTGTTCACGGCAGAGGCATTTTGCGCCATCATGTCACCCAGACCTTCCTGAAAACTTTGTACCGCATTTTTAACCGTATCCTGTTTCGCGAGTGCGGCTTGAATACGCAAAGCATTGGTCATAACCATTGGGCCAACAGTCAATGCGCTATCAATCTGCTCACTTAATAATTCGTTAGTCTGGACAGTTTGATCAATACTAATAAAGAACTGAACCGCCGCTTGTTCCATCGTACGAAGATCACGAATACGTCGAGCCGCCTTATTTTTAACTGAAGCCAGCTTTGTTACTTCCTGGGTATCTGTTGCGTCGACTTCAGATTCAAGTTTTTCTACTTCTGTAATGAAATGTTCTCCAACGTAAATATCAGATTGAATCTGTTGTTGCGCTGTCATGATTTCATCGTACTGGTGTTCGAGGTCAATACTGGTTTCAAGTAAATCATCTTTACCTGCATGTAATCCATCAAGAATCTGAGTCACATGCTTTTGCATCGGTTGATACTTATGAATAAAACGCGAAACCGCTTTACGTTTAAGTCCTTTCGGCATCCAGTTAAAATACCAGGCGTTACTCAGTGAGTGAGGATTAAGATCATCCATGGCAGAACGTAACTCAAGTAACTTTTCACCTGTCGGTGATTTGCCATCCAGACCTTTTAATAAGGAATCAACACTTTTCGACATAAGATCATTCGCTGATCTCATACTTTTTTGTGAGCCTTCACCGATACCGTCAATTGTACGCATTAATGCCGGGCCGGCTTTTTCTTTAACATTTGCAATCAATGACAACGACTTCTCTTTCATTGATGAAATGTCTATCGCTTTTGCCCATTTCGGGGCTTTTTTAGTATCACTCATGACGACTCCCAATTACATTTTAAATCTGGTTTTTAAGAATTTAGCTTTGTTATTAAATTCATCCGTTTTATGCGATGAAAGTATCTCTTGTACTTCGGTTAGCTCTGATTGCATTCCAGCAATACTTTCTTTTACTGAAGTAATTGTATCTTCAGCATGACGTTGAGCATCATCCATAGAAAGATAAGGTCTTATTGATTTTCCAGGAAGGTATTCCGTTGCCATACGATTAATCACCCAAGCTAATTCACCACCAGAAGTTTCACTGTTCACTTTTGGTAGAACATCAATTAACTGATCAATAATGGTCTCATACAGGGTACGAATTTCTTCTGGGATAATTTCTTTGCGCAAAGCAATGTTTATATTTAGCAATGATTCGATACTGCTATCCGATAGACTAATGGTTTCTTCAACTATTTCAGAATGCTCTTCTGTTTTATTGAAATAATTGAGTACCATGTACACAACACTCGCGACAACTAAACCAACCAGCACACCTACAATAGACCCTAATGCGGGAATTAAAATCCATGTAACGATAATGGCAATAACCGCCGTAATTATTCCAATAATATAAGCGGGAATTTTTGTTTCATTATTATTCATACTTTGTATATTTCCTGTAGATTACTCTAATGAGTTTGTTACTCTCAATCATTTAATTTTGTCTTGTATGTAATTGCGACGATATTAACAAAATATCAAACACAAATGTAAATAGCTTTTCTTTGTGCAGCCTGGCAACGTGATGTATTAGACCTTTCAAGTGATGATATTAGAGAAGAAGGTCTTTATATTGAGCAAGACAAAACGGCAAGAAGCAAATCAAAGCTTGGACTGACCATTTAAGAGCCGCAGTTGACCTCGCACTGGAACAACCTTCGCAAATCCTAACCAACATCGTTATCCATACTAAATAGGGTCAAGCCTACACCTCCTCCGGCTTAAAAGCGCTCTTTATGTGGGCCAAAGATAAAGCATTTGGCCGCTGCCGGAAACGGTCTAACGAATCTCAAGAAAACGATGAGATCCGTAAAAAAGAGTTTTTGTTCCTCTATCTAGTCAGGGGGTACTTCAAAAACGTGAGAGTTTCACCTTTCATGTTTTAAAAGGTAAAGGGATCAAAATAACGGTGAGTAAGGGGGGTATATTCGGAAAGGTATAACAGAAACAAGAAAGAGCTAATATAAATTAGCCCTGGCCTATTGATTTATATGGGGTGGCTGACGGGGCTCGAACCCGTGACGACCGGAATCACAATCCTTTACACATTCCATATAAATCAAAGGCTTATCTAAAAAATCGTCTAATATCGCCCTTTCCCTAATCCTAATAAAATCAATAACTTAGGTTTGACTAGACACTTTTATTAGACAATATTTCATATGGATCATTGACAATTAACCCTTTTAGGGTTGACAAATAGAGCTCTCAGGGTTGACAATAATCAATAAAGCTTTTGACAAAAAATTTCTTACTTGAGACTAAATATATGAGTAATCAAATAGAACGTGGCAAGCAAATTCGAGCGTTCATTTTAAAAAATATTTCCGGGCACCCTTCTGAAATAACTTCTATGACAGGGGAAAAGTTTAATATATCGAGGCAGGCAGTAAACAAACATTTACAACGTCTAATCAAAGAAAAAAAATTAAAATCTAGCGGTTCAACGCGTAAAAAAACTTATCACATAAATAATGTCATAATTCATTCATTCGTTATGCCTCTTGCTAACGGTGATGAAAATAAAGTTTGGGTAGAAGAAATAGAACCTAAATTAAAAAACTTACCTGATAATGTAAAATATATTTGGAACTATGGATTTACAGAAATGCTTAATAATGCAATTGACCATTCAAATGGCAAAACTGTAACAATAGTCATGTATGAAAATGCTATCGGTTACAACATACTAATACATGATAATGGTGAAGGTATATTTAAAAAAATCAAACGCATTTTAAAATTAGACGATGAACGCCATGCTGTTCTCGAACTTGCTAAAGGTAAACTTACAACTGATCCTGATAATCATTCAGGTGAGGGAATCTTTTTTAGCTCAAGAATGTTTGACTCCTTCACTATTTCATCGGGTGATGTTTATTTTACGCATAATCATTATGCACCTGAAGATTGGATCATGGAAAATGATAGTAATTTAACTGGTACATTTGTGGATATGGAAATTGCTAATGACTCATCTAGGGATGCTGAAGAGGTTTTTGATGATTTCACGAGTGATGATGAAGATTATGGATTTAATCAAACTGTCGTTCCAGTGAGGCTAGCACAATATGGCAATGAAAAACTTATCTCAAGATCCCAAGCTAAAAGATTAATCGCTCGATTTGAAAAATTTAAAACTGTTTTATTAGACTTCAGCGACATTGGTTCAATTGGACAAGCATTTGCAGATCAAGTGTTCCGCGTTTTCAATAACCAACATCCTAAAACAAAAATTATTGCGCTAAATATGAATAAAAGTGTAGAGAAAATGATAAACCGAGCTTTAACTCATGACGAGAACGCTTAACTCTTTCATATAGTAAGTTTTTCATGTTGAAAACGATTAAGAAATAACCAAGCATATTACGTAAATGATGTTTCATGTTACGCAATCAACAAACAGCTAATATACTAATATTATGTAACTAGCTGTTTATTAAGGGAATAATGGGGTGGCTGACGGGGCTCGAACCCGCGACGACCGGAATCACAATCAGATAAAAAAAGCCTATTTATCAATAAGATAACTCTCTTTTCCCGAATAAAATTAAAAAATAATTACTATAACTATCAATAAGTTAATAACAGTATTTCGAAAAAAAACATCCTTAAGAAAATCCATATATTATATGCTCACCCGTTGAATAATAAGACGAGAAATACGGTAATATAGAAAATAAAAATGATATTAATAAGGCATCTAATATTTTGAAAATATACGTTATAAATAAACTCAACCCATTGATTATAATAGCATTTTTGTTTTTACTTAGCTTTGATTCTTTAGCTGAAGATTTACTCTCTGTTTATAAGACTGCTATTCAGAATGACCCTAAATTTCATGCAGCAGAGGCTGAGTATCGTGCTCAACTTGAAGCTAAAAATCAAAGTATCGCATTATTTTTACCAACTCTTTCAGCATCTGCCAACTACACTGAAAATGATAATAAAGTCGATACAACCGTTACCACACCTTACAAATATAAAAGTACTGGATACAACTTGCAGCTAACCCAGTCACTTTACAGCCATGCAAATTATGCTGGGCTCAAACTAGCTAACGCTCAAGTTGCTCAAGCACAAGCAACTTTCGAATATGAAAAACAAGATCTGATTATTCGTGTTGCTACCCGATATTTCGCTGTACTTGCAGCTGAGGATGATATGGACTTTGCTATTGCAGAACGAAAATCTATTCGTGAACAACTAATGCAATCAGAGCAACGTTTTAATGCCGGAATAACTGCAATTACTGATGTGTATGAAGCTCGAGCTCGTTACGATCAATCTGTGGCTCGGGCTATAGTTGCTGAAAATACTCTTGCCATTAGCCATGAAACATTAAGGGAAATCACCGCAAAAAATTATAAAGTACTGTCTTTATTGTCGGCTAAACACCCACTTGTTAAACCTGAGCCTGACAACATAAATACATGGGTTACCACTGCAAATACTCAAAATGTATTATTAATCGCAAGTCGAAAAAATGTCGATGCTGCTGTAGCCGAAATTTCTCGGCAAAGTGCAGGACATTATCCCACACTTGATCTCATCGCAAACCATTCCTATACCGACTACGGTGATGGCAATACTATTGGTCAACGTAAACAAGAGAATAACTCTATTTTGATACAATTGAATATTCCTCTGTATCAAGGTGGATTAATTAATTCACGGACTCGAGCAGCTACTTTACGTTTGACACAAGCTCGGGCAAAACTTGAACAACAAAAACGGGCAACAGAAAAACTGACTCGAAATTCCTATTTAAGCGTAATTGCAAATATCAGTCAGGTTAAGGCTTTAAAACAGGCACTAGCTTCGAGCTCAATTGCTCTCAAAGCGACTCAGGCGGGTTTTGAGGTAGGTACACGAACTGCTGTTGAGGTTTTAAACTCACAACGTGAATTGTATCGAGCACGCCGTGATTTCGCACAAGCACGTTATAATTACACTCTTGAAACATTACAGTTAAAGCTTGCGGCAGGCACTTTATCTTTGATTGATGTTGAACAACTTAATTTCTGGTTAAAATAAGACACTCCTTCTCCCCATAACGCCATTAGGAGGGACAAGTTCTTCGTGCCACACGTCAAGTTCAAGTTTTGTATATAAAAGTAATATATAATGTGCCACTACGGCCACAACCTGTAACAAGAAGTGTCTTATTCAAAATAGAAAGATTATCTTTCCATCCCTGCTTCACTAATTGTTGTTTGTATTGGTGATAAAATATATTCAAGCACAGAACGAGTACCTAATTTAATTTCAGCTGTCACTTGCATCCCTGGTCGCAGCAAAAACTTTTTATTATTTCGTTTAAGGAACTGATGTTTTAAGGAAATAATAGTTTTATAACCTGCGTTATTCTCACTGTTATTTTCTTTACCTGTATTATTCCTTGCATTGGCGTCTGCGCTAACATAATCCACTTCTCCATCAATCATGCCGTATTTCTGGAATTGATAACTCATCATTTTAATACGTGTTTTTTGACCGGCACTGATAAAACCGACATCCTGATTGCTCACATACACTTCTGCTAATAAGGGTTCATTTATTGGTACAATATTCATTAACACAGTGCCGGCAGGAACCACCGACCCTTCTGTATGAGTAGCAATATCTTTTACAAAACCATCTTGTGGTGCTTTAATTTTCATTAGACGGTTTCGATATTCTTGTTTTAACCAATCCTGATCAAGCTGTTCTACACGTTTCTTAAGTGTGATCTGTTCATCAAGTAATTGATTTCGATACTGGGACTTTAATTCGTCTAATTTTCCCTTAGTTTCATTTATACGTTCTTTAGCCGCCTGCATTGTATATTTCTGTGCATGCAAATCACGTTCAGCTTCTATTCGTATACGTTGTTTATCAAGAATGTCCAGCTTAGATACGTAACCTTTTTCACCCAACTTCATAATGTTTTTTTCATTCTGTTGATGAATAGGTAAAGTTTCTTTTAATTTTTCATAAATTTCATTTGACGCGGAGAGTTCCTGCTTAGCTTTGTTTAGTGTTGCCGTTTGTTGTGTCACTGTATAAGAATATGATTTTATCCGAGCAATATATTTATCATGGACATTTTTAAAGAGCTCATGTTTATCATCTGGTTCTTCCAAAAACTTTTTATCATCCAGTTCTGCATTTATACTTCGAAGCATAATTTTAACGGATGCTAGTTCTGTACGTAGTTTTTCCGTATCCGCTTCTGAAAGTTGCGTATCCATCAGCATAATTGGCTGACCCGCTTTTACAATATCACCATCTTTTACCAGAATTTTAGAAATACGCCCCCCTTCAAAGGGTTGAGCAATTTTTATTCTGGTTTGTGGAATCAACTTTCCTTGTGCACGAGCAACAATATCCAGTTGACCAAAAACAGACCAGGTAATGAGTAATAAAACTAATATTAGTAATACATACAACATTATCCGTGGAAGCGGCAATGGAGGGGTGTTCACGACGTCAAGGAGTCGAGGTGAAAACCCTCTCTCCTGATGTTGTTCCTGTTTCATCTTGGTTTCTGGCATGACTTACTAATTGCCCAGCGTAATATCAATTGCTTGCGGTTGCTTGCCGAGCTTTTGATTCGACAAGGTATTTACTACAAGAGAGGAATCAAACACTTCTGTTTGTCCCAATCCATATCGGTATGCAACATCACCACCTAAGGCTTCGCTATCACTGCTAGAGAGGTGTGCATCTAATAAGCTATCGGTCATATTCCATGGGTTATCATCATTTGCACTGCTATTTTGTAACTCGTACTGACTGATCAATTCATTTAAATCAAACTGAACGATACGTTGAGAGTAAATAGTATCGGCTGAGCTCACATCAAACTGATCTGAAGCTTGCATAATCAGTTGCAATGTTAAACTACCTTTATAACTAAAGTCGTCTTCATACCAGTCATCCAGGACAATCGATCCACTATAACCCTCATGTTCATTATCATGGTGGTTATCATCGTCATGATCTTTTCCAGACTGTGACTTTCTTGAGCTTGAATGTTCTGAATTATGATCATCGTTATTATGGTCAGTCTCATTGTCACCAAAACGTATCACTAAATCATCGTCATCACGTACCATTGAGATATCATCTAGATTAATACCTCCACCTAATGACAAGGTCAGGTTGGAGTTAGCATTAGTATTTTCTAATTCAACTTCGTCTTTGCCATCCCCTTTGTTGTACATAATAATGTCGTTATCACAACCGATTTCATAGTTATCGTCACCTTGTCCACCGGCAAGAAGATCATTACCCGAACCGCCAATGAGTCCATCTTCACCATCACCACCGAGCAACAGATCATTACCGGAACCACCATAGAGGGTATCTTCGTCTTCACCACCGTATAAGGTATCCATGCCAAAGCTGCCGTAAAGGCTATCTTCACCATCACCACCAAAGAGTTGATCATGACCAGCAGCTGCAAACAAGATATCGTCACCGCGTTCACCAAAGAGTAAATCATTACCTGCGCCAGAGTTCACAAGGTCATCACCTTTACCTGCATAGATAGTGTCGTCATTACGATCGGTAAAGATTTGATCATCTTTTTTCGTACCGGTGTACGTTTCTTCTGTTATAAGTAATTCGTCTAAAGTAACAGGAGAACCATCACTTAAAGTAAAGTTTGCGATAGGAGAACTACCATCTGCATTAAGCGTGAAGTCAAAACCTTGTTCAGCTAGTTCATTGCCGTATTTATCTGCAAGACGTACGTTTACGATTGTTTCACCATTAACAACTGATTGTCTTGCAACCACATTGTCAAATAGCAAACCATCTGCAAAGACGACATTATTGATACCCTGGGTATCATCGATAACATCCACACCCTGGTTATTATATATAATGTAGGTATCGTTACCTTCACCGCCCGCTAAAGTATCGTTTCCTAAACCACCGGTTAAAGTATCATCTCCCGCTCCACCAAAGAGACTATTATCACCCTCGTTACCTGTTAGTAAGTTATTACCTGAATTACCAGTACCATTGATATGTTCAGCACCAATCAATTTAAGATTTTCGAGGTTTAAATTATTTACTATTGAATAGCTAATACTTGATTCAACCGTATCATTACCGGCATTGGCATTTTCAACAATGACATCACCTACATTATCAATCACATAAGTATCATCACCTAAACCACCGGTTAATGTATCTGCACCAGCTCCACCATCTAATCTATTGGCGGCGTCATTACCTGTAATAATGTTATTACTGCTGTTACCGGTACCATCAATTGCTGAAGTACCAGTTAAATGCAATTCTTCAATGTTTTCAGTTAAAGCAAAACTTGCGGTGCTATATACACGGTCATAGCCTTCACCTGCATTTTCGGTAACACTATCGGTATACCAGGTTGTGGTCGTTACTGGATCAGTGCCTCCGCTGCCTGTCGTTCCGCCTGTTCCAGGCGTCGTAGTAGTTTCGCAAGCATGATCGTCATCGTCTGATGAATACTCATCATCGTCGTCGTGATCATCATGGCCCTCATGATCAGATGAATGTTCATTTTCATGATCGCCGCTATCGTGATCGTCTTCATTATGATCACTACTATTATTAGATTCATGATCTTTAGAACCAGGATTACCCGGTGAAGTACCTTCACCATCGTTATAGTTTTCATCATGTCCCGGAGGTGGCGCATCTTCACCGTTACCTACACCTTCATTACCTTTTCGTTCATCATGCTCGTCATCAAGTTCTATTTGACTAAAGAGATCCTTGTTATTGCAATCATCACAGTCTGGATCTGTTCCACCATTACCCGGATCGGTACCCGGTTCGCCAGGTACTGTTACAGTTTCTGAATAACCATCGACATAATAAATATCATCACCTTCACCACCGGCCATGGTATCAATACCTAAACCACCGTCAAGAATATCGTTACCGGTTCCAGCAACCAGATTATCTGTGCCAGCTCCGCCATCAAGTGAATCATTTCCAGTGCCACCGATTAAGTTATCAGTGCCTTCGCCACCTAATAAAGTATCATCACCGCTACCACCATCAAGCTGATCATCACCGCTACCACCATCAAGGAAATCATTATTTGGAATTATTGAGGCGATATCGAGTTGAGCAGAACCAGAACCAGGACCATAACCTTCACCACCATCATACAAATCAGGATGTTGTCCATTACGGAAGCCAAATGATTCAGCCATAACAGAATAAGTTGATGGATCATCTCCGCCATAAAGAATGTCGTTACCTTCACCACCCATTAATGTATCGTTACCACTGCCACCATCAAGGTTATCATCACCGGTACCGCCATCAAGATAATCATTGTTCGTGATAATTTGAGTTACGGAAGGATCATTCACAGTGATATGGCGATAACCTTCACCACCATCAAGCTGATCAAAATCAATATTATCTATAGCTTGATTGGCTAGATTATAAATATCGGACATAAGTGGATCATCACCACCATAAAGGGTGTCGTTACCTGTTCCACCAGTTAAAGTATCATCGCCACTTCCTCCATCAATGGTGTCATTACCTGTACCACCATCAATGGTGTCATTATTTTCTCTTACTGAAAGGTCAACCTCATAATGAATACCACCCGGGCCTTCAAAACCTGGGCCAGGGCCAGGACCTGGGCCGTCAAACCCAGGGATTTGATCACCAAATCCTTCTCCACCATCACTATAGGAATTAACATAGACATCAAGGGCATCATTACCACCAAACAAGATATCATCACCATCACCACCGGCAATAGTGTCATTACCCGATTGGCCATCGATTGTGTCGTTTCCCGCTAAACCAGAAAGTGTATTACGGTAATCATTGCCATCAATAATATTATCACTAGCATTACCGGTGCCATCGATATTTTGACTTCCGGTTAAAGTCAGATTCTCAACATTATCAGAAAGCGTATAAGTCGCTGAGGACTCAACAGAATCAATACCTTCGTTAGCATTTTCAACAATGACATCATTGCTATCATTAACAATGTAGTGATCGTTACCTGCACCACCTTGCATGGTATCAACGCCATAACCGCCATCAATAAAGTCGTTACCTTCGCCACCAATGATAGTGTCATCACCCCTGTTACCAAATAACTGATCATCACCTTGTTGGCCATCAATAACATTGTTAGCGTAATTACCATCGATTCGATTATTTAGATCATTACCCGTACCATTAATTGCATTCCCTCCAGTTAATGCCAGGTCTTCTACGTTTGCATTGAGTGTATGAGTCGCTGTACTATAAACTTTGTCATAGCCTTCATTAAATTCTTCAACGATTTCATCTGAAGAGTTATCTACATAGTAGGTATCATTACCAGTACCTCCCACCATCTGGTCAGCACCGCTGCTGCCATCAATAACATCATTACCGCCGAAGCCATAAAGCAAATTATTTAATTGGTTACCATAAATACCGTTACTTATATTATTACCCGCTCCATAGATAGCAGTATTTCCTTGAAGGAATAGATCTTCGACATTATTAGACAACGTGTAATCAGCTGTACTTCTAACCTGATCATATTCCCAATAATAGCTAGAAGACTCATATACGACATCATTTGTATTATCAACGATATAGGTATCATTCCCTCTACCACCTTGCATAAAGTCAACACCCGCACCACCATCAATGTAATTACGACCAGAGTTGCCAATAATAACGTTATCAAGTGCGTTGCCGTAACCGTTAAAGTTATTCTGCCACGAATAATTCGCTTCATTTAAAACAAGCTTTTCAACATTTGACGTTAAGGTGTAAGAGAAAGAAGCCTTAACCGTATCAAAACCTTCATTTAGATTTTCGATGACTTGATCATGACTATTTTCATTAACATTATCTAATATATAAGTATCATCACCTTGACCACCATAAAGATAATCAGTACCAGCACCACCATCGAGTGTATTGTTCGCCGTATTACCCGTAATAATATTATTTAAGTTATTACCCGTTCCATTGATGTTGCTTGAACCTGTTAGTGTGATATTTTCTATATTTGAAGAGAGGTTATATGAAGCCGAACTTAATACAGTGTCATTACCCTGATTAGCATTTTCAATAACTTGATCACTTGAGTTATCAACAATATAAGTATCATCCCCTGAGCCACCTTGCATGACATCAGCACCTACTCCACCATCAAGTATATTATCTTGAGCGTTACCAATAATTGTATTGCTTAATTCGTTACCATTACCTGAGACAGCTGTATCTAATAAAGTGAGATTTTCAATATTATTGCCAAGGGTATAGTTATCTAATGTAGTTTCAACACGATCGGTACCTTCGTTCAGGTTTTCAGTAATAACATCATCAAGTTCTGTGATGTGATAAACATCATTACCTTCACCACCTTGTAATTGATCGACACCTTCACTGTTATAAAGGTGATCGTTACCAGCATCACCATTAACAATGTCGTCACCTAATCCACCATGTAAGGTATCGTTACCTGTACCGCCGTTGAGGATGTCATCACCTTCACCACCATTGATTTGATCATTACCGGCATCACCAAAGACGTCATCATTACCTGTGCCGCCATCAATAACATCATTTCCATCTCTACCAATAATCGTGTCATTGCCTGCGTAACCATACATATTATCTTTAGAATTTGTACCTACAAGAGTGTCATCCTGCTCAGTACCATGAAAATTAATCCCTAGCTCAAGTAGTTGCTCATAGGATAAAACAGACCCATCATCAAATTCAAAACGGCTTATTAGAACTGAATCTGTCGGATTATCAGGATCAAAGCCTTCTATATGAATGGCATCCCCTGTATCACCAATTTTTATTCCTAGTGATCCCATAAACAGGGATAAATCACCAACGCCAATGCCTGAACCAAACCTTAAGGTATTCATTCCATAACCTGGTGTACTTAAATCTAAAGGAGGCTCCCATATTTCTTTAATAACATCGACACCATCACCAAGATTGTAAATATAGGTATCGTCACCAAGGCCACCCTCAAGAACATCATTACCAGTACCACCAACTATTATGTCAGCGCCTTTACCGCCATATATGATGTCTTTACCAGTTCCACCATAAAGATGATCACTTCCAGTACCGCCTAGGAGAATGTCTTCTCCATCTTCTCCAAATAGATAATCGGTATCAGCACCACCCGATAAAACATCATTACCAAAACCACCTATGAGCTGATCTTCACCTTTACCACCCAATAAGACATCATCACCATGCTCACTAGTATCTATATAACTTGCGTCACCAAATAAAATATCATTACCGTCACCTCCAGATAGGGTATCGTTACCACCTTCTCCAATGAGGTTATCATCTCCACCATCGCCATAGATAATATCATCTCCATTTCCTCCCCATGCACGATCATTACCACCACCACCATAAATGATGTCGTTACCATAATCAGCCGGGAATGTTTCAGATGAAGCCGTTGTTGGTCCGATAGATGTAATGCCGTTAACTGTAGTTGCTGTCCATTGATGATCGCCTCTAGAAATTTCCCAACCGTTATCACCTAGTATCCATGTAAATCCTGCTAGTTTATAATCTGAATCGCCAAGTAAATAATCATTACCTGCACCACCCGCTAATACATCATTCCCCTCTCCACCCGATAAAAGGTTTTGACCTGTTGATCCAATTAGAAGATCATCACCTTCCATGCCTGATAACCAATCTCTATCATTTCCAGCTTCAACATCGTCACTATTAAATACTGTATTTAAATCAGCTTCAGTGCCTGCAAACAAGCGATCATTACCCGTCCAACCCCATAAATTATCTGCACCATCGCCACCTTCGATGATGTCATTTCCACCCCAACCATTAATACCATCTTCACCGTTTTCCCCATGAAGAATATCGTTACCCTCATTACCCCAAATCAAATCCTCGAGACCACCAGAAAAAACTTCAGTATTAGTGGGTCCCGCTTTTATAACATCAATGGTTTCTTTACCATCATCTTCTAATACCAGGTTACCTAGATCATCACGTTGGTATTGGATATCGGGTTGACTTAGATTAGTATCAACAGGTGTACCATCGCCATAAAGGGTGTTATCAATTTGAATGTTTTCAACAGGGACAGGTGAACCAAAGTTGATACCTAAATCACCTTCGGTAAAGTTATTGATGATAGCTTTACCATCAGGTGTAGTAATAACTAACGTGCCACTCGTTTGGCCACTTTCTGGAATGAAGCTATAGGTGATGGTTCCATCATCACTTTTATAAGTATTCGGCGCGACTTCTTTCCCGCCGGTTAAAAATTCTGCACCATAGATGATTTCACCTAAACCGTCAGCATCTTCAATTATATCGATACCCGCTGCAGGTAGACTTGTATTACCATTATTTAAATCATACGTATCGTAACCTGTGCCACCCTTTAAAAAATCATTACCGGCACCACCATTTAAATAATCATCACCAGAACCGCCGTCAAGTTGATCAACGCCTTCACCACCCTCTAAAGTGTCATTACCCGTTCCACCAATTAGTTGATCATTACCTTTACCACCACCGAGAGTGTCATCACCATGACCGCCGTCGATGTAGTCATTGCCGCCGCCGTCAAGTGCTTCCTTATAGGTATATGTTTTGTCACCAGATTCCGTGCCCACAATCATGGTGTTATCGTATTGATTACCTAACCATGTAATGTCAATACCTCGTTTAACGAGATTTTCTCTTCTACCTAATGTATCCGAAGTAGTTGTTCCTCCACCATAAGTTTTCCAAGAACCGTCATTATCAACTTCACCGTAACCGGGGTGAGAAATATAACCAACACGATATTTTAATGGGGTTTCTGCTAAACCTGAGAGAGCATAGTAATCACGGTTTTGCGAATTAAATATATTTTCATAACTTCCATCTGGTGAGCTCGCACGAGTTAATAGATCATTACGAATTTGTTCTGTAAGATGTAATGTAAAATTATCTCCATATTGAGCATCATTTACTAAACCAACTGTACTTCTAACACTTTTAGCTAAGTTTAAAAGTTCCTCATTAGTTGGATTTTCTGAAATACCGCCATTAACCATAGCTTCTTTCGCAACACTCGCTAAAGCGGCTATGATTAATTCAGGAGAAGAAGAAACTATACCTAATAGCCCAAGAATCACATGATTAACTTCATGTACCATCACAGATTTAGAATCATAGACAGTAAATGTAGGCGTATCATTTCCATTGACACCACCAACAGGTAAATGGCCACCATTATCATTACCACTTGGTACTGTTATAGTAAATTCACCTCGACTCCCATTAGTAGCCCCACCAGTTCCTGGTATAACTTGAATATTAATAGGATCTAAAAATTCACCTGGATTTGTTTTACTATAATAATCATAGAACGCTGCAGCAGCTCTTAACAAAGCAATCTGTTCCGCAGGAAAATTCCCATCAAAAACACCCGTTTCTAAATCAAATATAAAGTCTTCAATATTCATATCTCATATCCTATAAATTACTTGTACGAGTTATTATTAACTCAACAAGCTGCGTTTTATATCTCAATCTTAAATTTACGACACACACTCAGTTCGAAAGAATTCTAGTTTTTTCTGTAATACTTATTAAAAGTTTCATTATTAATGGGAATAAGATTACCATCACTATTTTTCATCATAAGATATTTTCTAGCACCCGGTGTTAAATGAAAATATGTTCCGGCTCGTAGTCCTCGTGACCACTCTTGAAAAATAGCTTGTCCAGAGTCATATTGATAGAAAATATAAAAAACATTCGTCTTTAAATTTAAAAGAACAGCCCTAGAAACTTTGTCACGTTTTGATATCAATTTACTATTTTTTACTCGAGAAACTTGTTCTCTATTAACGAGAGGTGTTAATAGATGTTCTTCAGGGATTTCACGGCGCACATTACTTGACTCTTTAAAATTAGCTGTACGTGTTACCTGATCAAAAACCATAACTTTGTATTGTGATTCTTTTTTGCTATAGACATTATCAGTATCATTAACAAAATCCTTAATACTTAATACGTTCCATAAATATATCTTTTTATAATCTTTAGTTGATCTTGGGTTATTACAACCAAAGTCACACAACACAAATAATTCAGGTTTAAATGTTTTTTTGTTTAACACCAAAAGACTTTCTCTCGTTCTGATGTAAATTTTATTTGAAATTATAGAAATGGCTGTAAAATTTCTCTTTCCATCATGGTAAGCCTTAAATTTCCTTAAACTAGTAATCTTTTTCTTTATTTTAAAGGTATCAACATCACGTATAGATAAAATTAGATCTTCGCCATTAATTAAGACCAAATTATTTCCATCAAGCGCTACACCATCAATACCACCTTCTTTCTCATTAATTTCAACCTTCTGTAACATCCTTCCTGTATTAACATCTAATGACAAAATTTCATATGGAAAAACAATAATTAGTTTTGATTCATCCTTTGAGATCAACACTCGACAATTCATGTTATCCTTACGTTCTCTTACCTCTTTCATGTCTGCCACTTTTGTTTGGATTATTTCAAAAGGGCTAATTCTATATTTAGATAGCAATTCACCTCGCAAGGTATAGAAGTATTTTCCATCAGTAGATAAGACTGCACCAAAGCAGCCCGCTACAGATGTATTCATAGCTATAGGCTTACCAATTTCTCTACTGTTTTCAGCACACGCAAACAAACTTATTGAAAGCATTAAGAACAGGAATATCCCCCTACTCAAAAACGAGGACAGATTTATTATTTTAAGATTAAACTTGTATTGACTTAAAAATGTCATAACTTACTCCTTGTTAATATTCATATTATTTAATATAACTGATTTCTATGCAGTAAGACCAATGTAATGACAATAATAACAATCGTTCACAGCATTACCGGTGATCGAAAATGGGGACAGATTTATTTCCCTATATTAAAACCAATACCAATATGTGGAATATGTTTTGTATCCGCATAGGCAGCGCGTTTATAAGCCTCATGCTTTTTAAGAAGATCATATAGTTCATTACTATAAACTGATTGAGCTATTTTGGTGATTTCCATGATAATAACCTTACTTTGCTTTTTATTATTGATTAATTTAATCGTATTAATTAATTTGACACCCCCTATTTCAATAGGGTGGCATATTTCAAATACCGCATAAAACTACAAGCAATATATGTCATTCATAATTAAACTTATAACGACAAATCTCTTTGGTAATATTATTTTCAGTCATAAATACTTGAAGTTGCTCTGCAATGTTATCAGGTTTACCTTTTAAACCATGATGTTTTCTCCACCAAAGATCAAAATACGTTTTCTTCTTAAACTGGAAAACATCATAAAAAGCATGATGAAGTGAATCGGGTACTTTATTAAAGTTATAACCAAATAACTTTGTAAAAGGTGAACCAGTAGAACTACCTGGTAATAAAGGTTGAAACTCTCCCAAACCTGCTTCCTTTCGATTCGAATGCTGTAAAACATGTTGACTCTTAGAGATATCAATTTCAGTTTGTGAGTCATTTAGAACCAACATAAGAACACCGTATGCACCAGATGAACAGGTGTTATCTAAATAGACCTGCTCATTCACACCATCATTATTAATGTCTAACTTGCTCACATAGTGGCCAATAAACCCTCGCCCATTTCTATCTGCTTTGTAACCTTTAAAGGCTTGAGCGTATTGTTTATTAGTACCCTTCCAGGTCTTCCACTCTTCCACAGGAAAATAATAAACTGGATTAGCATCACGTCGCCAGAAAAACAAGTCTATTTTTTTAATTACATTTGATTGCTTAAATACATCAAGTTGTTTCCATTGTGGTTTTTTAAAATTTGTCATACTGGGATTAACTAATCGTTCACAGTACATAGGTATCACTGGTTTAAAAGAATTTAAGTTTTCTTTGTAAGCCTCACAAACCTCTACACCTTTACCCTTAACTATTTCATAACCACCAGCTTTAGCTGGACTTGAACACCCACCAAGCAAACCAATAACCATTAACATAAACAAAAATTGTTTTTTCATTCTAAGCCCCTTCTTCCTTTGAAATAAGATCTATATAAAATCATTACGCTGCCATATCAATAACATATGTATCCATATCTGCACCACCATCGATAATATTATTTTGTGCATTACCAACAAGAGTATTATTTAATTCATTACCATTACCAGAAATAGCAGTATCTAATAACGTTAAGTCTTCAACATTATCACCAAGCGTATAGTTGTCTAATGCAGTTTCAATGCGATCAGTACCTTCATTAACATTTTCAGTAATAACATCATCAAGTTCTGTGATGTGATAAACATCATTACCTTCACCACCTTGTAATTGATCGACACCTTCACTGTTATAAAGGTGATCGTTACCAGCATCACCATTAACAATGTCGTCACCTAATCCACCATGTAAGGTATCGTTACCTGTACCGCCGTTGAGGATGTCATCACCTTCACCACCATTGATTTGATCATTACCGGCATCACCAAAGACGTCATCATTACCTGTGCCGCCATCAATAACATCATTTCCATCTCTACCAATAATCGTGTCATTGCCTGCGTAACCATACATATTATCTTTAGAATTTGTACCTACAAGAGTGTCATCCTGCTCAGTACCATGAAAATTAATCCCTAGCTCAAGTAGTTGCTCATAGGATAAAACAGACCCATCATCAAATTCAAAACGGCTTATTAGAACTGAATCTGTCGGATTATCAGGATCAAAGCCTTCTATATGAATGGCATCCCCTGTATCACCAATTTTTATTCCTAGTGATCCCATAAACAGGGATAAATCACCAACGCCAATGCCTGAACCAAACCTTAAGGTATTCATTCCATAACCTGGTGTACTTAAATCTAAAGGAGGCTCCCATATTTCTTTAATAACATCGACACCATCACCAAGATTGTAAATATAGGTATCGTCACCAAGGCCACCCTCAAGAACATCATTACCAGTACCACCAACTATTATGTCAGCGCCTTTACCGCCATATATGATGTCTTTACCAGTTCCACCATAAAGATGATCACTTCCAGTACCGCCTAGGAGAATGTCTTCTCCATCTTCTCCAAATAGATAATCGGTATCAGCACCACCCGATAAAACATCATTACCAAAACCACCTATGAGCTGATCTTCACCTTTACCACCCAATAAGACATCATCACCATGCTCACTAGTATCTATATAACTTGCGTCACCAAATAAAATATCATTACCGTCACCTCCAGATAGGGTATCGTTACCACCTTCTCCAATGAGGTTATCATCTCCACCATCGCCATAGATAATATCATCTCCATTTCCTCCCCATGCACGATCATTACCACCACCACCATAAATGATGTCGTTACCATAATCAGCCGGGAATGTTTCAGATGAAGCCGTTGTTGGTCCGATAGATGTAATGCCGTTAACTGTAGTTGCTGTCCATTGATGATCGCCTCTAGAAATTTCCCAACCGTTATCACCTAGTATCCATGTAAATCCTGCTAGTTTATAATCTGAATCGCCAAGTAAATAATCATTACCTGCACCACCCGCTAATACATCATTCCCCTCTCCACCCGATAAAAGGTTTTGACCTGTTGATCCAATTAGAAGATCATCACCTTCCATGCCTGATAACCAATCTCTATCATTTCCAGCTTCAACATCGTCACTATTAAATACTGTATTTAAATCAGCTTCAGTGCCTGCAAACAAGCGATCATTACCCGTCCAACCCCATAAATTATCTGCACCATCGCCACCTTCGATGATGTCATTTCCACCCCAACCATTAATACCATCTTCACCGTTTTCCCCATGAAGAATATCGTTACCCTCATTACCCCAAATCAAATCCTCGAGACCACCAGAAAAAACTTCAGTATTAGTGGGTCCCGCTTTTATAACATCAATGGTTTCTTTACCATCATCTTCTAATACCAGGTTACCTAGATCATCACGTTGGTATTGGATATCGGGTTGACTTAGATTAGTATCAACAGGTGTACCATCGCCATAAAGGGTGTTATCAATTTGAATGTTTTCAACAGGGACAGGTGAACCAAAGTTGATACCTAAATCACCTTCGGTAAAGTTATTGATGATAGCTTTACCATCAGGTGTAGTAATAACTAACGTGCCACTCGTTTGGCCACTTTCTAGAATGAAGCTATAGGTGATAGTTCCATCATCACTTTTATAAGTATTCGGCGCGACTTCTTTCCCGCCGGTTAAAAATTCTGCACCATAGACGATTTCACCTAAACCGTCAGCATCTTCAATTATATCGATACCCGCTGCAGGTAGACTTGTATTACCATTATTTAAATCATACGTATCGTAACCTGTGCCACCATTTAAAAAATCATTACCTGCACCACCGTTTAAGTAATCATCATCAGCACCGCCATCAAGTTGATCAACGCCTTCACCACCCTCTAAAGTGTCATTACCCGTTCCACCAATTAGTTGATCATTACCTTTACCACCACTGATGGTGTCATTGCCATGACCGCCGTCGATGTAGTCATCTCCACCACCGGTTTGCATGATGTTGTCATATTGATTACCTAGCCATGATACATCCTGATCTAGTTCGATGAGAGTTTCCAAATGACCTATATCAGATTTACCTTCACTTGCATTATAGGTTTTCCATGAACTATCAGAATCGGCTTCACCATACCCAGGATGGGAAACATATCCGACTCGATATTTCATAGGAGTGTCAGCTAGGCCAGCTGTAGCGTAAAAATCACGATTTTGAGAATTGAACAGATTCTCATAACTCCCATCTAAGCCATTAGCCCTGCTTAGCAAATCCGCACGTACAGAACTGCTAAGGCTGAGAGGTCTTGACCATAGTCAGCTTCATTCACCAACCCAAGCGCATTTCGAACACTCCTAGCTAGTTGAAGTAACTGATCATTAGTAGAATTAGATGAAATATTTCCATTGACTATTGAATCATGAGCTACACTCGCTATTGATGCTATAATTAACTCATTGTTATCGGGAGAAAATATACCTAATAGACCTAGGATTGCATGATTAACCTCATGCACCATTGCCATCTTAGAATCATAAATCAAAAACGTAGAATGATCACTTCCATTAATTCCAGCAACAGGTATATTGCTAGCACCATTATCGCCACTAGGCACTGTGATTTTATATGTACCTTGGTTACCCGTGGTAGCACCACCCGTCCCAAACTCAACTTGAATATCTATTTCAGGAGGCCAACCTCCGAAATCTTTTTCATCAGCTGTTAGCACATTGTCATAATGATACTGGTAATATGCCGCCGCAGCTCTTAACAAAATAATTTCTTCCTCGGGGTAATTCCCATCAAAAACACCCGTATCTAAATAATTGAATATAAAATCTTCAACATTCATAATCCATATCCCTTATAATTATTTGCACTAACTTATTGTTAATTATACTAAAATTAATAAACTGACTTCTCGATCTAAATTTACTTTTTCTGCCACAAAATTATCTCGAATGAACCCTAGTTTTTCTGTAATACTTGTTAAAAGTTTTCTCATTAATTGGAACAATTTCACCATCACGATTTTTCATCATAAGATACTTCCTAGCTCGTTGTGTTAGCTGAAAATACGTGTACTCACCACCACGCAGTCTTTCCATTAAAATGGCCTCACCAAAATCATATTGACGAAAGCTAAATACTGTATCTGTTTTCAGGTTTGCAAGAATAGCCCAGGCAGTTGAACGACCTTTTGACACCATTAGATAATCCTTTACGCGCGAAATTTGTTCTCTACCAGCAAGAATAGGATAAAGATTCACACGATTTATGTCATTCCTATTTTCGAACCTGGACTCACGTGTTCCTTGATCAAACACCATTACTTTTTTTACTAATCCATCATCATAGCTAGTTTTTTTATCTTTAAGATGGTCAGTAACACTTAATACATTCCATACATACAGTTTTTTGAAGTTCTTTGATATTGTTGGAACGTTACATGTGTATTTACATATCACAAGTAATTCAGAGGCGTATGTTTTACGATTTAATACAAGAAGACTTTCTCCTGTCACCAGATAAATCCTGTCTTGAATTATTGAGATGCCATCCGAAAGCTTCTGATCAGGATAAAAACCGAAATTCTTTCCAAGGTCTCGAATCTCTCGCTTCACTTTAAGCGAATTCGAGTCCCGTATAGAAAGGTGAAAAGAATCTCCCTCTTCCCTATCAAGTAATACAAGTTCGTTACCATCAAGTACAGCACTGACGATTCCAGAACCCCTATGTTTCCTTTCAAACTTATGTAACATCTTGCCGGTGTTAGTATCGAGCAACAATATTTTGTATGCAAAAACAATAATCAGTTTTGACTGATCATTTGAAAGCAATACACGACAGGATGACTCGTTGCGATTTTTTTCTAATTCTTCTCGAGCAATTACTATTGAGCCTATCTTTTCAAAAGGGCTATTCCTGTATCGAGTTAGCAACTCCTCACGCAATGTATAGAAGTGTTCTCCATCAGGTGATAAGACTGCACCAAAGCACCCAGTTGTAGTTGATTTCATAGCTTTTGGCACACCAATCTCTTGCTCATTTTCAGCACACGCAGCTAAACTTACGGAAAACATTACAAATATAAGCAGACTCTTGCGCAAGCCAACAGTTAATTGAAATATATATAAATTATCCTTCATCCTAAGTCCCTTCATCCTATAAAATAATAATCACATAAGTTCATTATGCTGCCATTTTATAAATAATTGCGCCAACACCCGAGCCATCTAAGTAATTATCACCTGAATTACCAATTATAATATTGTCAAGTGAGTTTCCGTAACCGTTAAAGTTATTCTGCCACGAATAATTCGCTTCATTTAAAACAAGTTTCTCGACATTTGACGTTAAGGTGTAAGAGAAAGAAGCCTTAACCGTATCAAAACCTTCATTTACATTTTCGATGACCTGATCATTTCTATTATCATTATAATTATCTAAGGTATATGTATCATCACCCTGACCACCATATAAACTATCAGTACCAGCACCACCTTCCAAAATATCATCACCTATACCACCCGATATAAAATCACTGCCTCCTTCACCATAGATATGATCAATACCTTCACCACCATATAAATAATCATATGTACCAGCAAGATTATCACCGCCAAAAAGATAGTCATTACCACTTTCGCCATAGAGTGTGTCACTGCCTTTACCACCAAATAAATAATCACCTTCCGTACCACCATAAAGTAGATCGTTACCACCTCGGCCATGTAAGATATCTTGTCCACCACCACCTGTTAATACATCACGACCAAGATCACCGCCGATCATGAGATCGTTTTGGGCTATGGCAGTATCACCATTGAGTTTGTAGTTATCACGAAGAGTTTCGTGAAGGAAAGAACCTGTATCTGAGGCTACTTGGATGTCACGGAAATCTATGGGTAAATCTATGTTTTTATTTTCAACATATTCAGCTAATAACTGTTGTGTTGCTGGAAATAAACTTGCTTCTAATGTTTGAACTTGAACAACACCAAGTTTACCAAAAGCATCATTAGCTGCTTCAATTTTATTATTGAAAAGATTATTTGTTTTCCCAGTCTGGGCACTTCCATACTTAGTCTCATACTCAAGTATTTCTTTTCTATGACGAGCGTACATCTGATATACATTGGTAGCTTGTACAGTAGTTATATTGGATTCATCCACTCCATTGTCATATAAACCAAATAATTCACTTTCAAAATAACGACGTTTTGCCAAACCACCATTTTTGCTACCACCATTATTTGAGTTATAACGAATTTCAAACCAAGCTTCAGCATGATCACCAGAATTTATTGCTTTTCTAGTATCTTTACCAAGTATTCCAGAATATTTTAAAGATAATAGAGCCAACCTTTCGTTTGAAGCAGGAACAGCACCATAAAAACTTGTAACACTACTTTCTTGAGAGCTAACAACAACATCAAATACTTCTCTTATTACATCTTCATTATTAAACTTAAATTCCGAATATGTTCTATCTTCTAAAGGTATGCTTTCATCCTGTGAGCGCCTTAACATCACATCATTCAAACGTGATCTAAGCAAATTTGTTTGTAAATCAGTATCAAAATAAAGCTCGCCAATAATCGATTCAATTTCCTGTAAATAACTCCATTCACTTGGATTTGTTGCTTCTGTCGCAAGCACATCAAATCCAAAAGCTGTTAACACTACATCTCTTACGCTTTTTTCTTGTAAATTAAAACCTATACCGATAGTTGGAATTCCTTCCGAATCTGGATACGCTTGGTATTTTGAGCCTTCTAATTGTTTAATAATTAAAAAACGAAGATCAGTATAATTTGAATTTATTATTTCTCCATCACCTAATTCATTGTAAAACATATTAGTTCCTTGTCTTTGTATAACTAAACACACAAATTGATTTTGCATTTCTAGCTTTAGTTACTGGTTCAAAAAATGCCTCTTTCAATAACAACTCATCATTACTTGCTGCCTGTCTTGAAAGTAAAAAAGTACGTTTGTCATGTAAAATAATATCAATAGCGGTGCGATGTAGATATTCGAATCGTTTATCAACTTTTGAAATATGTTTATCTACTACAGATATTCGATAGTTAAACCCATAAAACCCTTTTTTTCCTGATGGGTTTTCAGCAATACAATCACCAGCATCAAACCTAATTATATTTTCTTTAACACCGTCGTTATCTAAATCTACCCATGCATGAGATAATTTTGTCTTACCCATCATGATCTTTTCTTTCATTTTTTCAGAAAGTGGACGCCACTTTTTTCTAAATTGATAGTTCGATGTCAGAATCTGACCAATAACATTTAAGTATTTTTTTGGATCAAGTTCTTTCCATTTAAGTAAGGCCAACATTTTATATTTTGGATCAACCTCACGTTTACATGTGGGTGGCGGCTGACTACAAAATTGATTGAGATTATTAACAAAATCAACACAAACAGGATAATGGCCACTCTTAACTTCAGGATAATTTCTTTCTAGTAATTGGAAGCATGGTTTTGGTTTGTTTTTTATATTATTAAAAGTTAATATACGTTTCTCATATATTTTTACAAGACAACTTTCAGTAGAACAATTATTTCTAATTTTTAACCATTGACGCTGTTCTAACCGTAATCCTGCAGGATCAGCAATAAATGCATATACTTCTCGAAAAGTAGCATCTAAAACTTCATCTAGTTCCGATAACTTTTTATCGTTACAAATAAGACTCTCAGCTTTGCCAACTGCTTTCGTGCAATCATAACTAGCTGCTTCCGTTTTATGAGAACAACCACCTAGCAATCCAATAGCTATTAACATAAATAAAAATTTATTTTTCATTCTAAGCACCTTCATCCTGTGAATATTCTTCTATTATTTGTTCTTTCTGCTTACCCAAGATCACCGCATCATCCACCTTCAAACCTTTCAAAAATGGGGACAGATCTATTTTTCTATCTTTTTTCATGTTTACCCTTTCCTATCTAATACTATGCAGCAAACCTAAAACAATCATAAACCGCATCATTACCCCGACCTGCCCAGGCAATATCATTTCCACTTCCGGCATAAATTAAATCATCACCGCTGCTGGCGGGATTCGCTTCTCCCACCGCTGTTAGTAGTGTGTTATCGGCTGTCACTGTCCAGTTGGCGGTTTGGTTTGAATCAAAATCCGCATCACCAAAGATATAGTCATCACCACCACCGGCAATAATGACATCATTACCTCCACCACCCGCTAAAACATTTTGGGCGTTATTTCCGGCAAGTAGGTCATCGCCTTCACCACCGTTTAACCAATCACGGTCAGTTGAAACCGCCCCGTTATCATTCGCAAACAAGGTAGTAAAATCTTCTTTTTTATCGGCGTAGAGTTGGTCATTACCATAACCACCACTGAGCATGTCACCGCCTTCGCCGCCTTCGATTAAGTCATCACCGCCATTGGTATTTTTTTCATAGTCATCGCCATAAAGAAAATCCTGGCCTGTTCCACCTTTCACCCTGTCGTTACCACTGCCACCAAAAACAATGTCATCACCTGCCTGTCCATCAACAACATCATTCCCTACACCACCATCAATTTGATCGTTTCGAAAAAAGACATCATAGACATCGGGGGTGTCAGCGTAAGTCAGGTAGGGGATATATTGATTTATATTATCTCCCCCTAAAATGTAATCATCGCCGGCGCCGCCACTGAGCGTGTCTGATCCACCATTCCCTTGAATAAAATCATTGGCTGTAGTGCCATAAACATATAGGGGGTAATCAGTATTGGGTAAATCAAAATCCTGTGTGAGTTGTCCACCAAAAGCTTGCGTCTGAATACCGTCTTTTTTGAGATCAAAATCTTTATATTCAAAGCCACCGGTTATTGAATTAACAGTTGTGGGAATAACGTAATCACTTTTTAAGGAATCAAATAACCGAATACCAAAATCACCATCAGAATAATCACTGGCAACATTACCGATAGTAATTGAATTTCCATTTTCATCTGTGATTGTTAAAGGAGAGTTTTGGGTGATGATGAATTTGCCGTCGGGGGTTTCCCATACACCTTCTGAAACTTTGTAACCAAACTTGACTGTCTGGCCGTTGAAAACGATAGTGTTTTTTCCAGAGTCAATGATCGTGGCATGGCCACCACCTGTTCCATTTATGATATAAGTGTCTTCGCCTTCTCCACCTTCGAGAATGTCGTTTTCTAAATTGCCGACGAGGGTGTCGTTGCCTGCACCACCATAGAGGGTATCTAGTCCTGCACCACCATCGAGATAGTCATTATCGATAGCTCTTCCATCTATATCATCAGCTGTGTTTCCGTAAAGGATATCATCACCAGCACCGCCATAAATGTAGTCACTATCTAAACCACCTTCGATAATATCATTACCAGCATCACCATAAATTTCATCATTTCCGGTTTCACCGAAAAGTTGATCATCATTAGCACCGCCTTCTATCCAGTCCGCACCGCCACCACCTTTAATGAAATCATCACCTCCGTCACCAAATAATAAATCTGTATTATCATCGTCACCACCAAAGATGAAGTCATTACCACTACCACCTTCGATCCAATCTGTTCCATCACCACCATGCAAAACGTCTTTACCACCATTACCAAGGATGACGTCATTACCTATACCACCGATAAGAAGATCATTAGTGTCTTGACCAGCACCTAATTTAAAATTATCTCTTTTTGTACCTTCAAGCGTTTCGCCTGTATCATCAGCAACTTGAATATCACGAAAATCAATTCCTAAATCTAATCCTTCGAGTGGGATGGTTACAAACTCATCAATCAATAAATCATATGCAGGTTTAACGCTGTTCTCTAATGAAGTTGCTCCGGCATCATTTCTTCTGTTTTTACCAGTAGAACCATCACCATATTCAATTTCATAACCTAATATTGATTCACGGTGATTTTGATACATTTGATAAATTTGCAGTGCTTCATCACGGAATATAATCGGTGTACTCATCCCTTCATCATATAAACCAAATAATTCAGACTCCTTGAAACGGCGGTTTGCAATACCACCACTCGGGTTTGAACCACCATTAGTGTTATAGCGAATTTCATACCAAGCTTCAGCGCGATTACCTTCAATGATGGCTTTCCTTAAACTTACGCTTTGTCTAATTATTGCTGGATTGTTAAATGCGAGAGATTCTAGTACTGCGCGTTCTCTTGACTGAGGAATATCATTAATCCATGCATCGACAACGTCTTTTGAGCCAACGATAACAGTATCAAATACAGCTCTCATTTCAATATCACCTAATGTATCGGCAGAAAATAGAAATGACGTTTTTGTTATATATTGACTGAAATTTGATACAGTTGAAGCATAATAAGCATCTTTTTTACGGTCATCCATAACCTTATTTAACTTGTTTTGTAAATTCTTATTATTCCATTTTATTGATTTAGTGCTATCGTATTTAGTATTTGTAATAACACTTTCTATTTCATTTTTATATTTATTCTCAATACTAATGATATTTTGTATAATAGTCGCACTAAAACCTAAGCCTTCAAAACCACTTAACTCAAAATAAAACCCGAACCCTTTATCTAGAACGGTTTCTAGAACTGCTGATTCAGTCAAATTATAACCAATACCATTATGGGCTTTTCTTGGTGTCCCCGAGTCAAAATAAGCACCTTCTTTATCACCTTCTACATTCTTAATAAAATCAAACCGCAACTCTTCGTATGTTGCAAACTGACCAAAATCATTACCTGAAAAATTTAATTTAAACATTGCTATTCTCTATTTTGAATAAGTAAATTCGCATACCAGTCTTTTTGCGATTCCAGCATAGGCTGGCCTCGTTTCATATACTTTCAAAAACCACTTCTTTTCATTTTTATGTTGCCATGGGTCAATATAATCTTTTTTCCATGTGTCTAGATATGTACGGTTATTAAAACGGAAAATATTAAAGGCGCTACCACTTTTATAATTAAAGTTTTTAGTTTTTTTCTCATTAAATACAAGTTCATCAGAGTCCATCGAAAAAATATAGTATTTTTTATATCTAGGTATTCCTTTAAGTTTACCATCAACACATGCGGTAAATTCTTTTGTTGTATGATAAGACTGAAGCACTATAGTGTCTGCACGATCGTCATTATCAATATCAAAATTTGCAATACTAAATTTAATTATCCCAAGATTTACATCTTCATTTAATACTTTTATTAATTTTGATCGCCGCTCTTCGTTATCTATTGGAACTCGACTCGTTTTAATTTTGATGGGAACAAGGAGATTGATTGCTTTATCACTATCCATTTTTTTCCATTTAACTTCCTCAAACCCTTTAATGTCAGCATTAATCTTCCGATTACATGACATAGGATGTATTTCATTAGGAAATGAATTTAGATTTTTTTCATATGCTTTACATATAGATGGATCGGTTGCCTTCGGATATGGAGCATAAGGTGTTGTACTTTTCATCAGTAAAGGACGATTAAGTAATTTATATTCACCTGCATTACTTGGTTCTGTACACCCACCAAGTAGACCAATTGTTAATAACGAAAATAAAACTTGTCTTTTCATTCTAAGCCCCTTCATCCTTTATAGTGTCCTGTGGCATTTGTTCTTGTTGCTTCCCCAATATCACCGCATCATCTACCTTCAACCCTTTTGGCAGTTGATGTGTAATAAACAATATTGTGACCTTACCTTTTAACTTATTAATGGTTTTTGCAAAGGCTTCACTAGTGGGTTGATCTAAATTACTTGTTGCTTCATCAAACACTAAAATCTTTGGTCGTTTTAAAATGGCTCTTGCAATCGCAATACGTTGTTTTTGTCCGCCCGATAAACCAACCCCATGTTCACCAATCTCGGTTTGATAACCTTGCGGCAGTTGTTCAATTTGCTCATGAATCTCTGCCATCTGACAGGCTTGAATGACTTGTTCAAATGAAGCGGTTGGGTTTGCCATTATCAAGTTTTCGTAAAGCGTACCGGAGAACAGTGTTGTTTCCTGTGGTACGACACCAAAGTAATCACGTAACTCGTTGGCACTTAGATGAAGAAGATTACGGTTATCAATGAGGATATTGCCATCGGTGGGTAAATAAAAACCTTGTAGTAATTTTGTTAAGGTACTTTTACCTGAACCCGATGCCCCCATGATGCTGACGCAATGGCCGGGGGGCACGTTTAAATTAAAATCGCGATAAAGAAACGGGCGTTCTTCGTTGTAACGAAAACTGAGGTTTTGAATTTGAATGCTGCCTTCCCCACCCGGTGCGCGTGAAGGTGAAACTGAATACGGTTCAGTGGGGGCATCCATGACATCACCTAAACGTTTTACGGCAATGTTGGCTTGTTGAAACTCTTGCCATAAACCGACCATACGTAAAACGGGTTGGCTTAAACGACTGGCAAACATTTGAAAGGCGACGAGCATACCGATGGTAAAACTATCCGTTGTCATCACAAGCCATGCACCGACACACAATACGGCTAAGGTTTGAATTTGTTCTAAGGTATTGGCTGAAACGTTATAAGAATTGGATAAACGCTGGGTTTTGAAATTAGCTGCGAGATAGGATGATAGATAATCACCATAGCGGTTATTAATTTGCGGTTCCATTTGCAATGACTTAACGGTTTCCATACCACCCACGTACTCAATTAAAAAAGCTTGGTTCCTTGCGCCTAATTTAAACTGGTCGTTTAAACGCTCTCTTAGCACGGGGGTAATGCTTAGGCTTACTATCGCGATTAACGTTAAAATTGTCAACACAATCATCGTCAACTGCCAGCTATAGTAAAACATGATGCCTAAAAAAATAAACAAAAACGGAAAATTGAGAATTAAGGTTACTGCCGCGCCGGTTATAAACCCGCGAATGGTTTCTATGCCTTGTACCCGCGCGATGAGAGTTCCGGTTGGGCGTGTTTCAAAGTACTTCATTGGTAATGCAAATAAATGAGCAAAGACTTTACTGCCCAAGATGGCATCAACCCGGTTACCGGTATGAATAATTAAGTATTGCCGTACCCAGGTCATAATAGCGGTGAACACCATAAACATGAGTAAACCAAAACCAATCACGATGAGGGTATTCATGGTGTGATGCACAATGACTTTATCTATCACCACCTGGGTGAACAGTGGCATGGCCAACCCCATGAGCTGAATAGCAAACGAAGCAAGTAAAACATCACGCCAGATTTTTTTATGACGTAGCAATTCAGGAATGAACCAACGAAATCCAAAGGGTTGTTTTTCTGGGTTTATTTCATCATCTTCTACCGGTTCTTCTTTTGCTTTGACACTAATGTAGAAGTCTTGTACTTGTTCTTTGAACTCGTCAAGTTCAACAGTGAGCGGGGTTTGCTCACCGGCTTTGAAGTACATGACACGTTCTTCATCTTTTCGAATGACAAGAACAGGAATTGTGGGGGGTGACGTTAATTCTTCTTCTGGCTCCGAAATTTCTGAGCTCGCTTCTGTCTCAATCTCAGGCGCATCGGACAGAAAGGCGACACACGGAAAAGCTGTGTCATCGGCTAGTAAACAGTTTTGCTCATGAACTTCCGTTTCAAAATCGAGTGCTCGTGCCGCTTGCTTGAGAGCGGCAATATCATAGGGAGGTGGGAATTGTTGGCTGAGAAGTTTGGGATCAAACGGTTTACGGTGCAATTGGCATAAGCTGCCAATCACCCAGAGCATATTCTCCTGACTCAGTAATGTGCTGAGTTTGTCCATTAATTACGCCAACCTGCAAGTTATGGCGAGGAATTGGATTCCTCCCCTATTCCTGCAAAAATCAAATCCTTTTGCAGACAACAATAAAAATATGGGGAACAGAATTGTAACAAAAGGTTACATAATGTGCCAAATATTTTCCACACATATAACATGGCTAAAAGCGACAATAACTTACTGTTTTTACTGATATTTTTAATATCTTCCTCAAATTACACCTTGAATAATGAAAATATCTATCACCAAGACCATTTTAGGGCTTTATTAGCTCTTCACAACGATTAAGCAATTGTGACAATGGGCTTGTTTGGAATTGTTCGGCATATTTTTTTGCAATTTGTTCTGCTGCTGCATAAAACTTTTTATTGGAACTGAGTTCTTTGATTGCCTGTGCGACCTGATTTTCCTCTGTACCTTCAATAGTACTGAACCCTGCACCTGCTTCCTCTACACGTTTTGAAAGAACGTATTGTTCGAGCTGTGTTGGAAACAAAAGCAATGGTTTTCCAAAAATAAGTAAGTTCAATAACGTGTCATGACCGGCATGACTTAGTCCAAAGTCACACTCTTTCGCAATTTTTTTAATATCCAGTGGTTTAGTGCTAAAAGTGATACTCGAGTTTACATATTGCTTTTTTATTTGGGCCGGTAAATTAGGGGTGCCAGAAGAATAACGTTTCTCATCATCAAAAAAACGAATTTCTTTATTGGCCCCCATTTGAATATTGGGATGCTGCCTTAAATAAGCATCTAACGTTGTTGTACCCAACTTTTGTGTACCCACCACTATAAAATCAATTCGTCGTTCTATTTCCATGAAATTTATTCTATAAAAGACAAACATATACTGACAGAATGACCATATACAAATTACACTTCAAACTATTAAATAATTATGACGACTAATTTACACTCATATAATGACAAATAAATTTAAACCAGAACACATGATGTTTTATGAAGGTCTGGATAAAAGCCAATGGTGGTCAATTAGTGAAATGGAAAAATACCAGTTTCATCACTTAAACCGTTTACTTGATCATGCAATGCAAAACAATGAATATTACCGCAATACATTCGCTTCTTTTTATTCACGACAATCTACAATATTAAATTCTGAGATGTGGCAACAACTCCCTATTTTAAAACGAGAAGACATTCAAAAAACGAGCGGCAAATTATTTAGCCAAAACATCCCGTCTAATCATGGAAAAGTTCATTCAATTTCAACATCTGGGTCAACGGGTGCTGCAATCACTGTACAAAAAACTGAACTAAGTAATAAAGTATGGCTTGCTCAAACACTTCGCGACCATATTTGGCACAAACGAAGCTTAGAAAAAAAACTCGCAATAATTCGTATTTTTGAATCTTATGTTGGGAAGGCACCTTTAGGAACCACATCCAAAGGTTGGGGGCCAGCAACAAACATTATAAATCACCATGGTTCTTCTCATTTACTCGATATCAACACACCTATAAATATTCAAGCTGAATGGCTGTTAAATTTAGACCCTGAGTATATTCTTACTTATCCTAATAATATTAAAGCATTAGCTGATTATTTTATTTCAAACAATTTGTCTCTCCCAGCTTTAAAAGAAATTAGAACACTTGGCGAAGTTGTTGATAATGAAATTCGTAAACAATGTTTATCTGCATGGAATGTACCTTTAAGTGATGTCTACAGTTCACAAGAAACGGGTTATATTGCAATTCAATGTCCAGAAAATAATCATTACCATATGCAAAGTGAAAACATTTATGTTGAAGTACTTAATGATAACAATAATCCTTGTCAGCCTGGTGAAATCGGTCGAGTTATTGTTACACCGCTACATAATTTTGCGACGCCTTTAATTCGCTATGAAATTGGTGATTATGCTGAGGTTGGTGAACAATGTAGTTGTGGACGAGGGCTACCAGTATTAAATAAAATTTTAGGTCGTTCTCGTAATTTATTTAAACTCGAAGACGGTGAATTTTTTTGGCCAAGAACAGGTATGCAAGAATACCGTAAATATGCGCCCATTATAAAAAGCCAACTTATACAAAAAAGTTTTTCTGAGCTTGAATTGAAAGTTGTCGCAGAAAAGCCATTAAGCAAAGAAGAATGTTCAACATTAGTTAATGTTGTAATGAGTTTTGTTAAGCATGATTTTACAGTCACCCTCAACCAAGTAGAAGATATCTCTCGTTCATCTAACGGAAAGTATGAAGATGTTATTTGTATGATTTAATGAAACATATTGATAACAGTTTATAAATAGTTTTGAATCTTGAGTATTTTACACCAGTAAAAAATTCATTCTATTCAAAGCGTTAACATTCCAGCGTGTTCGGGAAATTAAATGTTATTCGGAAAGAAAAGGCTTAAAACTAATAAAAATCAGTTCTAAGCCTTTGATTTATATTGGGTCGCTGACGGGGCTCGAACCCGCGACGACCGGAATCACAATCCGGGACTCTACTCGATTAGTTCACACTTTATACCCCTAAACCTATGATTTTAAACCTGTTTCACATTTTTAAAAAGGCAAACCTACTTCAATATTGCTTCGATCTACATCAAATATGGTTAAACCTGTCACAAATTCGTCACAGTGGATTTTGATTAAATCCAAGTACTGGGAGATTTCCATGATGATGGTGCTTCTGATTCAGATGCTATCGCAGAAGCGACTGGTTGGATAAAAGCTTCCACGGCACTAACTATATCACTGAAATTTGTAGGAACATGTTCCTGCCCTAGCCGCTTACTAAATGCAGTCCATTGAACTTGTTTTGCTTCAACAAACTCTTTCGAGAAAGCAGTGATATCAATAGGTATTGTTGTCCCTCTATGGTGAAGAGTCAACCTGATTGCTTCAGTTAAATTTTCACCATTAAAATCAAACTGACGAGACAAAAGCCATATATCGTAAAAATCCTTCATTCGACTATTCAATTCACCTAGCTTCTACATTGCCTCAAATTTTTCAGCAATAGCACTCTCGCGGCTATAACAAAGAAGCTTCGGTATTGGTGAATCAAGTATAGTTGGAAACTCAGTCATCACGGCTTCAGGGTGAACAATATCGCCAAATCCAATATCAATCTGCATGTGTATCTGGGCTCCATCTAAGCTGCCCACAAAGCGGGCTCGGATTCCCTCATAATCGGCATCTTCTGTGATTCGCTCTGCCCGAATAGAGTCGGAATCAAAAATCAATCCATCAGGTTCAGCCTCTGTTGAAATGATGTCTTTAATTTGTGTAATAATGCTGCCCACATCATTACTTGTCCGTCCCAACATATCGATATCCATAGTTGGACGCACTTCAGGTGATCTCCAGGCTCTTAGCATCAAAGCACCCTTAAGAATAAAAAACTCAGCATGTGCAGATTACGACAAGCGATAAAGAAATCGCCCCATAGCATAATATTGAAGCAACTCATTGAAGAGTCGATTATCTATGTTCGATTGATTCTTTAATCGTTGGCGATTCGACGCAGCAACATTCACTCATTTTTCAGCACCCATATTCTTGCTTCCAGATAAGGTTTCATTATTTTATCAACGCGACACATTGTCTTTTATCTGACTTAGGCTGACGTTCCATATCTATCCTAACATACGTTGTTTGAGTTTTTCATAGGTTGTTTTACCCATGTGCATCTATATCGCAGGCGCTTATTAAATAAAAAACAAAATAACATTCTCACTACTCATCACGCTAATTCACTCGATATTCTATTTCTGCTGTTTTAATAAATGAATGTTTTCCATTTAATAAAACTTCTGCTCGTGCTTTATAATTACCTTTAGATACCTTCCAGTTGTATTTTGAACCTTTAGTTATTGAAATTAATTTATCATTTACATACCAATGAACATTTTTTATGTCTGTTCTCTCTGTTAGAGCAAACTCAAAATATTCATGGTCATCTGGAATTCTAGGATCCATAGCAAGCATTAAACCATTACTTGGTTTGCGGATTCGAAGTTCAGAGGTTAACTGTACATTTCCTGTAGGTTTAGTACCTGAAATGAACCATTCATCGCGCGCTTCACATTCATCATGTTCGAGGTGCCCTGTTTTAATACAGATACGTTTCTTTATAAGGTTCTTGCTAAAGTAAAGAGGTCTCACTTCTCTAAACTTATTAAGCTCATTAAATATTGAGCGTAACACCAATGCAGGACCAGTTGACCCTGTAACCTCATTCATTTCAGAATAATCAAGATTACCAATCCAAACACCAATCGTAAATTTATCATTAAAACCAACAGCCCAAGCGTCACGATAATCACTGGAAGTCCCCGTTTTAACGGCTGTCTGATGAGAGAAATTTAAAACAGAATTTAATCCAAACTCTTTTTCTCTAGCAATAGGATCTGACATGATATCCGCAATAAGACTAGTAATATCTTCAGACAGAACTCGATGTGATCTATTGCTAAAATGTTCACCATCAATGAAAGAAAGCGGTTTATAGTCACCCATTCTTGCCATTACAGTATATGCTTGAACTAACTCAAATAGTGTCATTTCACCATTTCCTAAAGCTAGACCATCACCATAAACATTTGGGTGTCCAGTTAAACTTTTTACCCCTAAATCTTGTAAAAAATTTAAAAATTTTCCAACTCCCACAAATTGTATTGCCTTAACAGCTGGTATGTTGAGTGAATTACCTAATGACTCTCGCAGTGAAATTAAACCATAGTGATCACGGCTATAGTTATGATATGTGTGCATTCCTAAACCTACACTTTCTTCAAGTGGTGAATCATCAAGCATACTTGCTGCAGTCCATCCTTCCTCAATCGCTTTTGCATACAACAAAGGTTTTAAGGCAGAACCAGGTTGACGCCTTACAGTTACAGCATTGATTTTATTATATTTTTTTCCATCTACTCCGGCATAACCAACAACCCACGAAATTATTTCATTCGTTTCATGGTTTACTACAAGCACAGCCCCATTTTCGACATTATGTATACTCAGTCTGGTTAATATACTATCAAGCACTTTCTGTGTTTTAACTTGCAACTCAATATCAATAGTTGTGTTAATAATTCCAGAGTCAGAATATCTATTCTTTACCTTTTCTGCATACTCGATAAAGTGTGATACATCTGGTTTGCTTTGCAATGTCTTCAAAGTAATATTTTGTTTAGATATTTTTCGAAGGCTGTCATTTGTCATTCCAAGTCTAATCGCCAGATTATAAATTGCCCAGTCTAAACGATCTGTTTGTTTTTCAGGATCCAACCACATGGGAGAACGCACCAGAGCAGAAAGCGCTAGCATTTCTTTTTTATTAAGCGTAGAAACATCTCTGTCAAAATAATATCTTGAAGCCTGAACTACTCCTCTTCGTCTGGCTTTATAGGGGACTTGATTTAAATAATATTCCAATATTTCAAGTTTTGAATGTTGATGCTCCAACGACATCGCCTCAAAACCTTCTAACCACCTGGACCAAAATGTTCTTGGCCTGGGGTGAATCATTCTGACGACTTGTTCAGATATTGTGCTGGCACCTCGTACAACTTCACCAGCAAGAACATTCTGCTTAAAGGCATTTAATCGAGCTAACCAGTCTACCCCGCCATGACTAAAAAACCTTTTATCTTCTGAAAGAACAACCGCATCAATTAAAAACTCAGGGATTTCATGTAACTTAACGACATCATGTATATTCCATTCATTTTCATATGTAATATTTAATTGCTTACCATATCGATCAAGATATACATTCTTCTTGGCAACAGTAATGTGTTCAATAAAATCAGATGGTAGCTCCTTCATCGACAACAATGTTGCAACTAACAGAACTAAACTGGCTAAAGTGAAAACTATAAGCGCCGCTTTATTTGAAAAATATTTTATCCATTTATTCAGCAACACTATTCATTCACTTTCATAGTAGCAGGCAGTCCTTTTCCGTATACATCTGGATCATACATTTCCTCTGCATGAACCGGCATAACAGTGAAATCACCTTCAGCGATAGCTTGAGATGTATAAGCAAGGCGGTAGTTTCCTGCAGGCAGATAATCAGCATAAAATCTCGCAGAGTCATGCCTGAGTTCTTTATGATAGAAACTCCAAAAGTAACGACCATAGTAGGACCAGTTTGAGAACTTATAAAACCACGATCCATCTGCAGATTTAAACTTAGCTTTATCCGCATCCACCTGTGATGCTGTCGCCAGGTCAGTATTTACTGGCTCTAAGCCCCCGGGAATGGGATCATTAACAACCACAAAATGTCTCGCAGTTGGTACCGAAACAAATAAATCAACTTTAACCAATTCACCCCGTTTAATACTCATAGGGCTATCGAGTATGATGAACTTTCCCTCACGCTCTACAGAATATTCTCTGCGTATCTCGATACCAGAATTAACTCGGGAAGCATTATCTTCCTTAAGGTCATAGGCAATTCTTGCAGCGTAATACAGTCTCCCTTCGCCCTTTTTCTCAATCTTAAGCTTAGCTGCTAAACCTTCATCAGATTTACGCATCCCTCTGCTTATCATAACAAGAGGATCTTTTTTAGATGAAAATCGCGTCGTCCCTAATACTTCATCATTAAAACGTACTTTAACTTTCATAGAAGGCTTGGTCGTTTCATAAATTGAAGCGTAATCTATAAGTGCATTCAGACAAAAAACATTCTCCTGGGTGTTTTCCCAGTGATCTTTATTTTCTCTGCTTTGCGTAATACTTCGTACAAGTTTAAACGGAATGTCACCGACTGGTTTTCCATTACTTGATTCCGTCTGAACTGAAAGAAGACTGCTTAAAATCGTACAATTAGAACGCATCGGTGTCGCCAAAATATATTTATAGCTATCATCCCATGGTTCAGTAAACTGGAATTTCCCACCCGTTTGGCTGGAGTGTCCTAAAATAGAATCTACAGTTGAACTTATCGTACTCTTAGCTACGCCCTTTGTTTTTATTGCTGCCTGCAAAAAATGTGATTTACCAAACAAATCCATTTCAGCTAAATGTGTTTCATAACGTCCTATATCAGCACTAGTAATCTTACCTGTCTCAGATAGTGCAGCTAATGCTACCGCCCGAACAGATGATGACATTCCTTTACTATAAAAAGTTGGAAATTCATCACGCCGTAACAAGTTCAACAAATACTTTTGCAGACGTTCTTCAACTTTTTCAGGAACTGTATAACCATCACGCCGCAACCAATTAAATGCTATTGCTGTGTAAGCAGATAAATAAGGACTAACATGCGAGTTAGATGGAACCCAATAAACCATGCCTCCATTTGGTGCCTGGAAGTTTGCAGCAGAACTTAAAGCCTTACTAACATCGTCTTTTGGACTTGGCCATGTCGTATCTTTATTTAAGTACTCTTTAAGTTCTGAATAGGAATTAGCCACTACTGCTTTTGTGAGTCGTTGCTCCCAACACCGATATGGATAATCTTTAACATAATTAAATGCGCCATCTAAATTACCAATAACTGATGGCGATAATACTGCTCCAATGTAACCAACATCCGTATGAATACCCTCTGGCACCTTAATTGATTCACTTACTGAATCTGTAGTAATCGTTCCATAAGTTGCTGCAGTTTCTAGGGAGCGACGTTTGTTAACTGGCATGATGTGCTGCACAGCATCGCCATCTATTTTATCCTTACCATTAACAATAAACTTTAATGTGCCACTGCCTTTAGTTTTTATGGGCACCCAAACGGTTTTTCGCTTATAAGCAGCCACATCAACATTGTATGAGGAGTTCGTTTTCTGGCCATTCGCAAGTGGACCTGAGACAGTTACATCTACTTTTATTTTTCGAAGTTTATCCGTGCGGTTCATAACATTAAAACCGGCTTTAAAACTATCACCTTCGATCACTTGATTAGGCATAATGGTCCTAATTTCTGTTGGACGGTTTACTTTAAAGTTAACATCACCTAATCCCATTTTGTCATTTTCAGTAACAGCAAACGCAAAAATCCGCCATCCTGTGAGGTTATCAGGAACATCAAATTCAATTTTTGCTGTCCCTTTAGCATCCGGTTTAACGGAAGGATCCCAGTAACTCACAAATTTGAAACTATTTCGTAATTTAGAGTAAGCGGAACCGCCACCACCTCCAGGGTTTGCTCCCTTTTTTTCAAACTTTTGCCTTCCAACTAATCGACTAATCAAACTAAAGTTTTTAACGTCCAGAGCATCTAAACGATTGAAACCAGTATAAGGATCATAATAATTATCACCACTGCGATTAAGTGCAAAAACAGACTCATCGACAACCGCAACAGCAATTTCATATTTCGTGCCTTGTTTAATTTTTTTAGTATTAATCTGTATTTCTGCTTTAACTGTATCTCTTGGTTTATAAACTTCCTTATCGGTAGAGACAGCTATATCTAATTCTTTAAATGGATCAGATACTTTAGCTGTAACATAACCCATTCTGTAACTTGGCTTACCTAAATCGACTTTGCCAGGTCCCAATGGTTTCTCAACTCTGGGCGAAAGAATCACAACTGATAAATAAAATCCTGGCAGGTAATCTGGTTTAACTGGAATTTTTACAATAGGAGTGCTTGTCTCTAAAGTTTGCACCCAACTGTCCAAAACACCATATCGCTCAACAGTGATTAGTGCTTTTGCACCTGGATAGGGATTTTTAATCAGATACCTAGCTGTATCACCGATTTTATATTTGGTTTGTTCAGGAATTATTTGTAGCGTAGCATCATTCGATTGATCCCAAATAACGCTACCACGCCCCGTTACCCAGCCATATAGCGTTGTTTTATGTTCTCTTTGTTTACTGTCTTTTATTGAAGCGACAAATTGATAGTAACCCGGATTTTTAGGTTTAAATTGACACGTTGTTGCTGATTTTTCACTTTTTACTGTACAGCTAGTTTCTTTAACCCACGCCATAATATTTTTAGTTAAATAGGCGTTACCAGGGCCTTTCACACGAGAAGCTTTGTATTTACGATGGTTGATTACGATAGAAATATTTACATTAGGAATTAATCTACCTTTTTGATCAACAACTAATGTTTCAAGTTTAGCCGTTTGATTTTTTTTATATAACCAGTTTGTATTTCTTAAACCAATAAACCTATCTCTACCTGCGTATCCTGCAATCGATGAAGATGCGACAAACTTTCCTCTATCATCTTTAACCGCTGACTCAACAACTATTGAACCAAAATAAATTCCTGTTTCGGGTAATGAAAAAGCATTTTCATACTGACCAAAATCATCTAAGGTTCCTCTTATATCCAGCAAATTGCTTTGATTTCTGTTTAGGTATTCCCCACTATGACTACCAAAACTAAATCCAGCAGCGATAGGGTTATCAGTTATAAAAGGTTTATGTTTTAATCTTGCAGTCAATCGAATTTCAGCATCAGTAAATGGCCCGCCCGAATGAAGCGTAGCCAGCGAAGTGACTTCTACCTGATCATTAGCTTTAAATATCTCACCATTTAATTCGTTTTTCACTATAAATGGTGCCGGAGTAAAATCGCTAATTAATACAGACATTGGAGTCCAGGTGAAGCGGTGTAGCTTCTCATGCTCTGGCTTTTCTGGCATAAGTTTAAACTTGTACCAACCTACAGCTCCTTGTTCTGGTACATTAAATTCCCCATTAAAAGAACCGAATTCATTTAACTTAATATCATTTACTTCAAAAATAATTTTCTTCTGTGGGTCAGATACCTGCAACTTATAAGCTTCTTTGGCAGGGGAAATCCAATGTTTATTACTTTGATCACGAACATATATTTTGAATTGAACCGTATCACCAAGCTTGTAGATTCCTTGAGCAGTTGTACCCCATGTATGAGTATGCCCACCTTTCTTTTTCAACCAAGCTCGAGACCCTCTACTCCTAATTGAAAAATTATTATTGAGTGGCAAAACAGCAATATCATTATCATGTTCAATTTTTACAAAGAACCCAGGTCTATTAGCTCGATATCCTCCGTAGATATATTCTAAATCAGGATCAAGTTGCTCCATACCGGGAAGCATCGCTAAACCATTTTTATCTGTTGTCGTTTTTATGTTCAATTCTGTAAGTGATGCAAGCTCCTCATAAGAACCTTTTAGAAGTGAGACTTTCGCATTATTGACTACTTCCCCGTCAGAGAATCGAGTAACCCATACCTGTGAATTAAAGTGACCTAATTTAAAATGGACTTGATACGGAGTAACTTGGGCTAAAACTTTAATATCTCTATACCAGTTTGGTGGTGTTGGATTTGGATTAAACCCACCATATATAATACCTGTATCATCTTCTCCCAGTAACTTACGAACCCCCATAGGAGCAGCATAAGAAACATCTTCAGCCTTACCTATCTTAAGTTTGGACTCCAGGTGTTTTTCTTTACTCTTATCACCTAATTTATTGTACGTTACGGTCACGTCATCAAGGTTAGTTACATACAAAGGTACGTCAGTCTCAACATTTTTTTCCAAAACGGCATAATTATGATTAATTTTTAAATTAGGTTGTCTGTGACTGGTAAAAAATTCAAATGCAACTTTATTTTTAAGCTTCCTATTAAATTCATCTGTAAGGTTATCTGTATTTATTGAAATAGAATATTTTTCATATGCCTGTAAAAGTTCCGGCAACCAGATTTGATACTCACGGCCACTGCGATGTGCCTGTGTAAGTCGTGAATAATCATGAACATTTTCCCAGGGATCATAATCTTTTCTCCCACCATCTAAACGTGGTAGAAAATCAATATGCTTTTTCACCATAGATTTCAAAACAGGAGATGAAAAAATAAGAGCAACGGGTTTAAGAGGCGCACATCGTTGTAAATTGGAGAGATTTTTATTTAGTTCTTCTAATTGAGTTGTCGTTATGTCTTGAGGACTTCTTTCACCTTCTAGAGTACAACGCATACCCAAAAACTCAAACTCAGGATACGTCTCAAAACTGACAACAGTACGCTCTTCAACACCAACCTCATCACCTTCACTGGATTTAAGACCCGGTGACACATCAAACGAAATAGTCGTATCTAAAGGTAATTCTTTTTTAGGTTCTACAACCCACACTTTTCGCGCTTCTTCACCATCAATTTTTTTCAATTGATCATTAACTTTTGGCTGCTTATCTTTATTTGTTAAAGCCATCCACCAGGGTAATTCTCTAGGTAAATTGTCTGGATAAGCTATAACGGTGACAGGTTTTCCAGCATCACCGGCCATAGTCATAGTAGATTCAACAGAACTCTTGGTAACAGGCTGGTTAAAGGACACCTGAACCAACGGTGTACCTGGACTTAACCAGTTAACAAAGCGTGAATAGGTGATTTTTGGCCGAGTTGTAGTGAATGCATGGTTAAACGTAGTTTTAAGTTGTGCGCCACTTTCTGTTTTAATGCCCGGCTTCATAACAACCTTATACAACGTTGCCTGCTTCATCTTATCTTCTTCTCTAAGCTGACAAGCCAAGGCACTAGTGTTCAACCATCTCCATTCACATTTTAAGGCAGGCGTAATTGCAACAGGAATATCGTCAGATTTACGTCCCATTCTTCCTATAGGAACAACTGGCCTATCAAACTGGAAAACTACCTGCTGTCCAGCAAGCACATCATTGCCCTGAGGGGTAACTCTTAGAACTGTTAGTTCTGAATCAGCAGGATTATCAGACGAATCAAATGCCAGCATAGCCGACAAACTGGCATTTCTTGTTCTATAAAACTCAAGTAAACACTTTTCAGTGTCTTTATAGCGTAATTGACAGGTTTTATTTCTATTTTTTAACCAGCCACGCTGTTCTGACTTAACTTGTTTTTTTAAATCATCTGTCAATTTATCCAGAACATTTCTATATAGCTTATTCAGTTTTAAATCTTGCCTGGCTAATTTGTCAGACTTACAAATTACACGTTCCACTCTTTGAGATGCTTTTGCACAGTCAAAGCTCGGTGCAATAGCCCAAACCTGAGATAATGTACCTGTAATAAAGAAAAATACTGCAGCGATAACCGTTCTTTTCATTTCCTTACAATCTCCCTATCTATGCAAACTCAACAGCCTTGATAAAATTGACAACTTTCTAAAACGAAATTTTATTAAAGAACAATAAGATTAAAACAAACTATGTATATTTAAGTTATGTTTATTGTGAAATGCTAAACGCTTCTAAAAGCGCTCTCTTATACTAGAAAAAATTGGTCTCAGACACAGAAGGGGGAACTCTATATTTAACATTTTACCCAATTAATACCTGACTCACCTGTTTTATCTAAAATATCAGGTAATGCACTTTTTGCCTTCAAATGAATGTCATGAAAAAGTAAAATCCCTTTTCGCCAAACCAACATTAATGTAATTATTCTATTACTAATTTGATTTGCAGAAATATGGCGATTCCAATCTTGTGAATCTATATTCCACAACATATTTTTCTGACTTAAACTATTTAGATATAAAGTTAACTCTTCGGTACGCTGCCCATATGGTGGTCTAAAATACATAATTTTTGACTGCGTCGCAGGCATTATCTTATTTAGTACTTTATTAGTTTTATCAATCGACTCTTTCCAGTCTGGAATACGTTGATGTGATTTATGCCTATAACCATGAGATGCTATACACATTCCTTTGTATAGTTTTTTGATATGTGACGGGGACGATTTATTTAATCTTGCATCCAACCTATTTCCTAAAATAAAAAAAACACCATTAAGTTTTTTTTCATTTAAAAAAGATATTATTTTATCAGTCTCACCATTTTTAACTGATGGGCCATCATCAAAAGTTAATAAAAATGATTTATCCTGAAATTTTTCACCCAAAATTTCTGCATCATGCAATCGAAGTATTTCACTTGTTATCCTGGGAAAAAGCGCGGCAAGTCTATGTTGCTCATATAAATAATAATCATAAAACTGATCCTGCTGTTCTGACCAGATCTTCAAATTTTCAGGTAATGATTCCCATTGCGACTTAGAAAAAGAAACGATTTTTTCCCATGATTTAAGACTAACCTTAGGGCAAAATAATTCATCCGCATTTGTACATGTTTCAGTCGCCTTTATGAAATTCTCCACCCATATTTTTATTATTAATTTTTCCCATTCAAGAATTGAATCATAATTTATATTTTTAAGTGATAGTTTTTCTTTCCATTCACCTTCACTTTTTAAGCTCGAATATTTCCCCCATGCATTAGCCAGAGAAAGAATTTCAGCGCGAGACGCTTTATTAAAATTTTTATTTGAATTGAGCTTATACGGCCAGGCTGTTCTATCACTTGTAGCGATACGTTTAGGGCCACCAGCATATGCTTCTAAAGATATAAATAGAGACGTTAATAATATAAAGTAATGGATAGTTTTCATTTTACAATGATAAATAATGAAAATATTTTATACATTTTCGCTATTTAATTTTAGTTATATTAAGTATCTGCCTGGTTTATTTTGTCTTTAATGCGCTTGATAGCCTTCTTATAAGCCTTTCTTGGCCGTTGTTGTTCTGCGAAAACATAATTTTGTAAGGCTTTCTTAAGCATATTGTGTGACTCATATATTCTAGCGATATTATAGTATGAACTCGCTCGTACAATATGCTTCTTTTTACCTTTAGCAAGAACTATCGCTTTTCTATTTGCCCATAAAGCTTCTGCTATACGCTTGCTCTTTTGATATGCCAATCCAAGATTGCTATAAGCCTGGCTGTATTCTGGATCCAACTCAATAGCTTGATGATATAACCTGATTGCAGCATCCAACTCTTTTCTATGATAGGCTTTCTCACCTTTCTGATTAATTAGTTTCGCTTTTGAAATGTCACCGCTACTTGCTCTAGTATAGCTTCCTATTGTTATCCCCGCTCCTCTACCCATAGAAGCCCGTGGTGAAGAATTAGGCCGTGGGGCGCTAATAGTTATTGAATTAGTATTAAGTACATATGAAGATGAAAGAGAAGAGTTTAACTCACGAATAACTCCTTCTTCGCCAGAAACGCCTCTTACAATTTTATTCAAATCATATATTTCACCTTGCTTATTGATGCCAAATAAATATCGTAAAGTTCCAGGTTCACCAGGTTGAAAATAATAAGTTCGCACTAATGAATTACCTACATACACCTGTGCTTTTGCTTTTATATTGTAGTGATTTTTTTTGAATTTATTTTCATCATGATATGTATGAACAGCATAGATATAATCATTACCAGTATTACGTTCGCCTATAGTAATTGTTTCAGGTCCATAACCTTGCCTACTATCAACATCAAGCCATGCATTTTCACCTCTTTTATGATTAAAAGAGATATGATTTCTATCAAAGACTAAGTGTGAATCCATATCAATAGGATGATCTCCCCAAGAAAGCACAATTCGCATTCCATCAAGTTGAGTCATTGTTTCGCTTAACGCGTAGGTCAGGCCATTGCAGGGACATTTAACAACAAGAGTGGAATATCCCTTTGCTTTTATTATCAACAGGGAAGAATTATCATTTGTATTAAATGGAACATATACAGATGATTTTCCTAATAAGTTTGTTGTTGTATTTACGGATTTTTCACCATTTTTCTGAAAAATGACTTCAGCGCCACCAACAGGCTTATCTTTTACAGTAGCACTTAAAACTTGAATCGATGTATTATTTTGTGCACTTGCTGAAACAGGTAAAAATGAAATACTCAGTAATACTAAGAAAAAATTTAGTCTGATATTCATGTGCATCCCTACTTAATTATTTTTAATTTTAAATACTATAGCAGAGATAACAAGGATACTAAATAGTGGCTAGATTCAAAAAACTAACAATAAGACCAGAATAAATAACCTTCGTTAAGGTCATATTTAATGCAAAAAAGAAGCGTATTCTAAAGCGCTCTCTAATATTAGAAAAAACTTAGTTATGACACTGAGGGTTCGGAGAATCTATGCTGCAACATTCACTGATTTTCCAGCACTCATATTATTGCTTCCAGATAAGGTTTCATTATTTTATCAACGCGACATATTCTAGCGTACTTGAGAAGCTTATCTAAGCTTTATGACTTTTGTGATTTATACAGTTTAAGTGCTTCTAGTATCACATCCATTCCGAGTTTATTTCGATACTTAAAACAGTCCGCTAGAGTTTTCTCAGGATTATAAATTTGTACGGTAACACCATCTATTTCATGTTCATCAATTCCAGCATTAAAAGTCTCATCGGAAAATTTATAGGCATGTACAGGAGGTGAATCAAGTGATGGCATGCGAGCATTCCTTGAAACAGACACAGATATCTCATGTGGAATTTGGGTCGTAATGTGGTGATATGACAGTGCTGAAATAAGACAAACAACTGCATTGGGAAATCGTAGACAGATAGTTACCAGATCAGGATTACTGATAGGAGGTTGATCCACAAGCCTGTAGATACCACGAGAAATCTGTTCTATTGAGCCATCATCCCGCATTTTAGTTAGAAAAAAAAAAGCCTACAGTTAATGCTGTAAGCTTTTGATTTTAACAAGAATATGGGGTGGCTGACGGGGCTCGAACCCGCGACGACCGGAATCACAATCCGGGACTCTACCAGCTGAGCTACAGCCACCATTGAAGCGTTGTGGCTACACCGTACGAGAGAAATGGTGCGCCTGGCAGGACTCGAACCTGCTACCCTCGGCTTAGAAGGCCGATGCTCTATCCGGATGAGCTACAGGCGCAGAAAATAGTATTATCCTACCAAAAAATAGTGGTCGGGGCAGGGGGATTCGAACTCCCGACCCTCTGGTCCCAAACCAGATGCGCTACCAGGCTGCGCTATGCCCCGACATTGTTACAATCTTTTTCTGGGTGCTGTAACAAGGGCGCGATAATACTAGTGAAACGCGGCAACGTCAATCCTGTTTATTGATCTTAATTACATTAACGAAACTTGGTTGGGTATGCAATTCATGAGAGTATAGCGACCTGAATTAACCCATGAGAAAAACCCAATGACCGCTCAAATTATCGATGGTAAACACGTCGCTACTGAACTCAGTAAAACCCTGAAAAAACGTATTGATAAGCGGCTAGCCAAGGGGCTTCGGAAACCGGGACTTGCTGTTATTTTAGTGGGCAATGACCCTGCTTCAGAGGTTTATGTACGAAATAAACGCATAGGCTGTGAAGATACGGGTATTGAATCACTGGCTTATGATCTGGATACTAATACAACTGAAGAAAAACTCCTCAGTTTAATTGATGAACTGAATAACAATGACGCAGTTGATGGCATTTTAGTACAGCTTCCCCTCCCCACTCATATTGATACTGAAACCGTTATCGAACGTATCCACCCGCAAAAGGATGTGGATGGTTTTCACCCTTATAATGTTGGCCGATTAGCGTCTCGCATGCCTGTTTTACGCCCCTGTACGCCCCGTGGCGTGATGACTTTACTCGAAAGCACCGGTGAACCTATTCGTGGGCAAAATGCAGTGATTGTCGGTGCATCAAACCATGTTGGGCGACCAATGGCGCTGGAATTATTACTTGCAGGATGTACGATTACTGTTTGCCACCGTTTCACGAGAGATCTTGAGACTCAGGTTGGCAGAGCAGATATTTTAGTCGTTGCTGTGGGCAAACCGGGAATTGTTAAAGGTGAATGGATTAAACCCGGCGCAACCGTGATAGATGTGGGAATTAATCGAACTGAAGATGGCAAACTGGTTGGTGATGTTGATTTTGCTGCGGCAAAAGAAAAAGCCGGATGGATTACGCCTGTCCCCGGCGGTGTTGGCCCAATGACTGTGGCGACTTTGCTACAAAATACGATCGATGCAGCAGAAAACTTCCACGACTAATAAGCGCTATTGAGGAATAATATATTTACCCAACGTTTGTTGTTTTAGGCCCTTAAAGCATACGTTATATTCTTTTGTGCCCATAATCTCATCGGGATCATTAATTAAATCATCTTCATCAAGCAATAAATTAACGGGCTGACCTTTAGCATTTTTACCCTCACAACGTTCGAGTATCACATCACCAGAGGCATCAAAACTACGAAATGCGTGCAAATCGCCATCATAATGATGAATGCTGATTAACGTTTGAGTCGGTGCATTGTGATAAAAAGGTAAATAGGCAGCCATAAAATCGCGCGCGACACGGCCTTGATTATCATGCACATAAACTTCAATGGTGTGTAAAGTAGTTGGATCATCCTTTTCCCATTGCACCTGACTAATCAATTTTCCTTTATCGAGATATTGGTGCTCAATATAAAAATTTTTGACATGAGCATAACTACCTATGCTGGTTTTTATTTCCAGTTTCTTTCCTTCTGTTAATTTTTTATGCAAACTTAAACTATCATTAGCAAATTTATTCCAGACACGAACGTGGACGTTATCCTCTTTCATCGCTTCAGTTGCAAAAGCCGCAGAAGATAAAAAAGTAAAGAAGAAGATGAACGTTAATATTTTACTTAGCGCGGTGAAATTAAACATAAAAACAACGTCCTTAATTTAATAGTATGAAAAATCAGACCCGTTAATTTTAAACAAGTTCCCGCATTCCCGATACTTGTTCTATTCGCTTATTGTATTTGTGGCTCTCATTCTCTTCGCTTATTTTTATTTTCGGCTCTCATTCTCTTCGCTTATTATATTTTCGACTCTTATTCTCTTCGCCAAGTCGTATTTCCACCGGCATCTTCGAGAACAATGCCCTCTTCTTTTAGTGTATCTCGAAGTCGGTCGCTTTCTGCCCAGTTTTTTGTTTCTCGAGCTTCATTGCGTTGTTTAATTAAATCTTCAATATCACTTTCAGATAGCCCGTTTTCATTCGTCGCACCGCGTAAAAACTGTTCTGGCTCCTGATGTAATAAACCAATCAATCCGGCTAATTCACGTAATATACTGGCGAAGTGTTTTGCTTTAGATTCATCATTTTCTTTATATCGATTTACTTCTTTCGCTAAATCAAATAAAACGGGCAGTACTTCAGCAGTATTAAAATCATCATTCATTGCTGTACGAACACGTTGATGATATGCCGAGTCTGTTTCAGCAACGGATGTCACTTCAATACCACGTAATGCTGTGTATAACGTGGTTAATGCCGCTTTAGCATGATCAAGCTGTTTATCTGAATAATTTAATGGACTGCGGTAGTGACTGGTTAAAATAAAATAACGTAACACTTCAGGATCATATTTTTCCGTTACATCACGAATGGTGAAAAAGTTACCCAGTGACTTCGACATTTTCTCGTCATCAATACGTACAAAACCATTGTGCATCCAGATATTGGCAAATTTTTCACCTGTTGCAGCTTCTGATTGTGCAATTTCATTTTCATGATGCGGGAATTGCAAATCCATCCCGCCACCATGAATATCAAAATTATGCCCCAGACATTCTGTCGACATAGCTGAACATTCTATGTGCCAGCCCGGACGACCTTTACCCCAGGGTGAATCCCAGCTTGGTTCTTCTGGTTTTGCCGCTTTCCACAAAACAAAATCAAGTGGATCATTTTTCGCTTCATCAACCGCGACCCGTTCACCTGAACGTAAATCTTCAATATGTTTTCCTGATAACTGGCCATAGTTTTCAAACTTATTAACGGCATAATAAACATCGCCATGTCCATTCTGATCATGTGTGGCATAAGCGAAACCTTTATCAACCAGCGTTTTCACCATCGCTATAATTTCATCCATATATAAGGTGGCGCGAGGTTCCTGGTTAGGCGCTAAAATTCCCAGCGCATCCGAATCATGGTGCATTTCATTAATGAACCGCCCTGTCAGTTGATTAAAGTCTTCGCCATTTTCATTGGCACGGGCAATAATTTTGTCATCAATATCTGTAATGTTACGAATGTAAGTGACATGATCCTTGCCATAAACCTCACATAAATACCGGTAAATCACATCAAATACCACGAGTACACGCGCATGCCCGATGTGACACATGTCATAAACAGTCATACCACAAACGTACATACGAATATTATTCAGATCGAGCGGTTTAAATTCTTCTTTTTGGCGTGTCAGGGTATTGTATATTTGTAACATGGGTATTTGTCTTCTTTTCTCTGGATTCTATGAGAATGCTAGAATAACGGAAAAATGCAGCGCACGTAACAAATCTAGAGACAAATTCGTTCAAACCCATTATTATTCACCGCTACAGAATTCTGATTCAACTAATTATTCAACCTCAACAAAAGATGAAAATTATGCGTTATTTACTGATTACTTTTACCAGCCTTTTTCTCTTAATCTCAAGCGCCAATGCAGCGGATGATCTGACAAAAAAACGTGTTCAACTTGAAACCTCTGAAGGCAATATTTTACTTGAACTAGATATTACGCGCGCGCCGTTAAGTGTGCTTAACTTTATGAAATATGCGCGTAGCGGTTTTTATGATGGCACTATTTTTCATCGAGTTATTAAAGACTTTATGATCCAGGGTGGTGGCTTTACGCCGGAATTAAACCGCAAACCAACAAATGCACCCATACTTAACGAAGCCAACAACGGTCTAAAAAATGACCGTGGCACAATCGCCATGGCAAGAACGGCTGACCCGCACTCAGCAACGGCACAATTTTTTATTAACGTGACTGACAACCCTTTTCTGAATCACACAAGTAAAACGCCACGTGGTTGGGGCTATACTGTTTTTGGTCATGTTATTAAAGGGATGAATGTTGTAGATAAAATTCGTAATTTACGCACAGGCCCAAAGGGACCGTTCCCTGGTGACGTACCGCAAAAGATGGTAATTATTCACAAGGCTGTCATTATCGAAGACGAAACATCAAAAAAGACGAAGAAATAATTTATTAAAAATTTGAAGGATTTTATTATGATTAAAATGAACACAAACAAAGGCACTATCGTTATTGAAATGAATGCTGAAAAAGCACCTGAAACTGTTGCTAACTTTGAGCAGTATGCGAAAGACGGTTTTTATAACGGTACTATCTTTCACCGTGTTATAGATGGTTTCATGATCCAGGGTGGTGGTATGGAACCCGGCATGAAAGAAAAAGCAACACGTGAGAGCATTAAGAACGAAGCTGAAAATGGTTTAACGAATGATCGCGGCACGATTGCTATGGCGCGTACACCTGATCCTCATTCAGCATCATCACAATTTTTCATTAATCTAAAAGACAATAATTTCCTTAACTTTACTTCTGCTGATGCTCAGGGATTTGGCTACTGTGTATTTGGTAAAGTCGTCGAAGGCATGGATATTGTTGATGAAATTACAAATGTTGCTACAGGTTCACAGGGTGGTCATCAGGATGTTCCAACTGAAGATGTCATCATTGAAAGTGTAGAAGTTGAAGAATAAGTTAAGCTTTTATTGAAACACCACGGCTTTTATCTGTGAGTACTTTATTTATTTCTGATCTTCACCTTAGTGGTGAGCGTGAAAACATCACAGAACTGTTTATAAAATTTCTCGATCAAAGGGCGTCTAAAGCAGACGCCCTTTATATTTTGGGTGACTTATTTGAAGTCTGGCCGGGTGATGACATGATTCAACCGGACTATGATTCCAGTATAACCAAAATGAAACAACTCGCAGACAATGGCTTACCCTTATTTGTGATGCAAGGTAACCGTGATTTTTTAATGGCAGAAAAATTTACCGAAAAATCCGGGGCAACTTTAATTGAAGATCCTACCATTATCGATCTCTACGGCACGCCAACCCTGCTTATGCATGGCGACACACTTTGCTCTGATGATGTCGACTACCAAAAGTTTCGTACTATGGTGAGAGATCCAGGTTGGAAAAAAGATTTTTTTGCTAAACCAAAAGAAGAGCGTTTAGCAATGACCACAAAATATCGTAAAATCAGTAAAGATGAGACAGCAAAAAAAAACATGGAAATAATGGATGTGAATCAACAAACAGTTGAAGCCATAATGTCAGAAAATGGTATTAACCAGCTTATCCATGGACATACGCACCGTCCTGCCATCCATGACTTCAGCGTTAATGGGCAATCAAAAAAACGAATCGTATTAGGTGACTGGTTTGAACACGGCAGTGTTTTAGTCTGTGATGAAAGTGGTGGTCAGTTAGAAACTATTTAAGTTAAACCGCTCAAAAAAGCACGTCATTCCCGCAGGCTCTTAGAGGGAACCCATTAAATTTAACCCACTGGATTCCTGATAAGTATTCCATACTTTCCGGAATGACGAGCTAACTAATTTACACCGTAGATAAAAAAACACCACGTCATTCCCGCATGCCTTTAGCGGGAATCCAGTAAATTTAACCCACTGGATTCCGGATAAGTATTCCATACTTTCCGGAATAACGATCTAACTAATTTACGCAGTGTATAAAAACACCACGTCATTCCCGCATGCCTGTAGCAGGAATCCAGTAGCTTAAAAAAGATAGATTTCGCTAAAAGTCACACCGGAATGACGGTATTTCAAAGTCAATTAGAATGACTAAAAATTTTAATAATAAATTCTAACCTACTCTTTAAATTTTACTTTACCTTCACGTAAATCCTGAACAGTATAATTTTGATAACCTTCAGGTAAAACAAATAATTTAGGATCCGCTTTATAGTTAACATCATAGTCAACTAAAGAACGCATATATCCCTGTTTACCCCATTCCTGTATTGGAAATCCAAATGCAAGTTGCCGTGTTGGTTTAAAGGTTGTTAAAGTCATGTCACATGCATCTTGCATATCTGCCGGCATATTATTAAATGTCACCCTACTATCTGTTGCCATGTGTTGATGGAATTCAGTTAAGGCGGTAACCACATTCGGCATCAATCCTTTAATGGCAACAACGTCATAACAAATTTCATTATTAGTGCTCAGTTGATAACGTCTTGCAACTTCACCATTAATCGTTGGCGCATCTTTCATTTTTGCCAGTTCTTTTACTGAATGCGTCAATTTAAACGGTGGTTCAAACACCTGCCCTTTTTCTAACTTTTTCTCATGAATGGCCATAATTCGTTTTTCATCTGGATTAACGCTATATACAACTTTTTTAATTCTATCAAACAAAACAAAATTCCTGGAACCTTCACCATCATCAACACGAACAAATTTTTGATTCACTATCATGCGTGTTTGATAAGGTTCAATGCCACTTTCTTGCTCCATAAATAATACAAGTGTGTCACTTTGCTCTTTTTGCGCACAAGAAAACAAAACACTCGATATCATTAAAAATAATATTTTTTTCATAATAACCTTTTAATTTGCAGACTCTAAAAATAACAATTCTTCTTCAGTAAAACCGGCTCGCTTTCTAACTTCATGGTCAAACGGTCCACGTAAACGGCCTTTCATATATTTGTTAATCAAATCTTTAAACACATCTTCTGAATTTAACTCACGTTTTTCACAAAGGTAACGAAACCAGCGAGTACCCACATCGACATGACCAATTTCATCATGATGAACAATCGCTAATATCTCAACAGCCCTATTGTCTCCAATGCCTTCCAGTTTTTTTACTATCCCGGGAGTAACATCTAAACCACGCGCTTCAAGCACTCGAGGTACAAGTGCCATTCGAACCATAGGATCAAACGCGGTTTCCTGCGCACTTTCCCATAAACCATTATGAGCAGAAAAATCGCCATAAGCATAACCTAATGAGGCTAAATGCTCACTTAATAATTTAAAATGATAAGCTTCTTCTTTCGCAACATTAACCCAGTCATCAAAAAATTGCGTTGGCATATCCTGAAAACGATAAACAGCATCCCAGGCAAGATTTATTGCATTAAATTCAATATGACAAATCGAATGAATCAAAGCGGCATGTCCTTCTTTGCTGGTAATTTTGCGTCGATTCAATTCACGTGGCGGGACTAATTCTGGCTTTTCAGGACGGCCGGGGGTTTCAAATTTTAAAACAGGCGTTAACTTTTCCAATGATAATTGCTGCTGTTGCCATAAGTCTGCCGTTTCATAACTTAATTTGATTTTTTCTAACGGCGAACAGGCTTTTATACAACTTTCAACTTGTTTAAATAAGGACGAATGACTCATTGCTTCATTTTACCAAGTTACCCATTATACTGCAGCTTAAATAGGTTCTTTTATTGCTATCACAAGATCCATCACATTTGTTCCTGTTGGTCCTGTAGAAAGTAAATCGCCTGCTTCTGCAAGATAGGTGCCGGCGTCGGCTGCCTCAAGATAGTCAACTGCTAATCCACAATGCGCACCGCGTTTCAACGTTCCACCATCAACAATTGCACCAGCATCATCAGTTGGGCCATCCGTACCATCTGTTGCTCCAACTAATACCGTAATACCTTTTGTATTTTCTAAATGAACCGCAACTGCTAATGCTAAATGTTGGTTACGACCACCCTGCCCCTGTTTTTCTGGCAAAACAAGTGATGGTTCGCCTCCCCAAATATGCACCCCCGGTTCCGCTTGACGTAATACCTTTGCTATCTTCCCGGAAAGAGTTAATGCATCACCATACAACGCTTGACCATGATAAGTGACCGAATAATTGGACTGTTTTGCCCGTGAAATGACAGCCTGACATGCCATTTCATTATTCGCAACAATATGAGATTCAACCGAAACACAAGTCAGAGGCTGTGCAGGTAAAATTTTATTTTTTAGCCAATCGGGCAATCGTGATGTATCCAGTAATGATTGATTTTGTTCTTCTTGATTTTTTACATCTGGATTTTTTACACCAGCGACAAATAATCCTGAACCAATAATTGAAATATCATCCTCTTTTACATCGGAGATAAGAAATTGAATCATCTCATCTCTATTTAAATGACTGAGTGCTTTGCCTCCCTTAATTAAAGATACCGATTGGCGAATTCGATTCATTTCATGAATACTCAATCCACTTGCTAACAGCCATTGATTCATTTTTTGTAAAAAATTTAGATCCAGTTCATTCGGTAAAATTTCTACTAACGCAGATGCTCCACCAGAAATCAGTGCTAACAGTTTTGTGTTTTTTGGAATATTATTGATAAATTCCAATAGCTTAGCACCAGCCTCAAGGCTTTGCTGGTTCGGAATCGGATGCCCTGTTTCAAGACACGGCCACTCCAGTGATTGATCAGCATGCCCAAACTTAGTAATTATTAAAGCGGAGTGAATTTGCTCAGACAAACATTTTTTTGCCCCAGCCATCATCGATGAAGCCGCTTTTCCTACTGCTAAAATGACAACATCGCCTTCAATGGGTGTTTGGCGGAGTTGATGTTCAACGGCATTGTGCCCTTTTACGCTATTAAGAGCAGCGTAATATAGGTCACTTAAAATTTGTTTAGATGTTAGCTGGTTTGGCATATTCACTGATGATTTAAAGGGTAATTGTGTCCAAATTTAACATTTGTTTCGTTGATCTTACTATGTGTGACTGCTATAAAAAGATAACCAATTATACTTAATTTGTAATGGCGTAGCGATTATAAGGGAATCGCTTGATACTGGGAGGTTATTTATGAACATGCCAAAACCTATTTATGAAAGTTTACCTGTTTTATATGTTATTGGTGGTGTGGCAGCCATTTCGACTGTTGATTCATTTATGTCTTTTATTTCAGGCATATTACTCGGCGTTTCAGGTGTCATGATTATGTTTTTAAGACGAAACTACCGCCGCCCTGAAAACATGTAATATTCTATATTACTTCGCTTTAATTTTAATAATTTTAACGCCCCGTTTATTGGGGCGTTCGTATTTGTGAAATTAAAATAGCGAAGATAAAAGTTTTACCTTAAACTGAAAAAATGTCACAACTAAAATCACTAAAAAATAAAATAGTTAATGCTGGTGCAATGAAATTATCATTATCACTTTTATTTATTGTTGCAATAATATTAAATTTAAGCCAAACACTAGACTTATCCAGTAAACACTATGTTGATAAATCATTTAACCGCGCACTGATCACCTTTGGTATAGCAAAAACATTGAATGGAGTAATATCAGTTGCACAAGGAACAGAAGTCGCCATTCAACCTGCAGGAATTGGGATAAATCTCACACCAGGGCAAATTCTTGATCCCGTCAACGACTTAGTAGAACGGTTTTCCTGGATTATGCTTGTCAGTACAACGTCTTTAGGAATACAAAAAGTTTTTCTTACAATGAGTATTTGGCCGGCTTTTAGTTATTTTTTAGATTTCATGCTTATTCTTGGTCTAATATTTCTTTTCACTAAAACAAAAACTCATTTTCGTATTTTAGTTTTACGGATTACATTATTACTCATCGTATTACGTTTTACCGTTCCTGTTACGGGTCTGGCAAATGAGGCGGTATACTATACTTTTCTTGAAAATGAATATATAACGTCGACAAAACAACTTGAATTTACTTCGCAAGAAATTGGGCAGATCAATAAAGATGAAAATTTTATTCAACCCGACATTAAGAAAAAATCTGTATGGGAAAGTGCTAAAGAGTTTTATAAATCAACGTCTGAAATGCTAGATGTGAATATTAAAATTGAAAAATATAAAAAAGCAGCAACAGAAACAACCCAACACATTGTTAATTTAATTGTAGTTTTTATATTTCAAACTTTGATTATACCGCTAAGTTTTATATTCATACTTTATAGTTTATTTAAATATATAGTAAAACTGGATTTTACTATATAGCTATCTAACCCACCACCTTTTCATTAAAACGATTAATCCAATGTTCAGCTTTATTTGCCGGCATGGGCTTCGAAATATAATACCCTTGTGCGAAATCACAACCTAACTCTTGTATTTTTGTATAGATCTCCTCACTCTCTACACCTTCAGCAACAACATCCAACCCAAGATTATGAGCTAATTCAATAGTGGAATGAACAATAATGGCATCATTTTCCTCATCCAACATATCCAGCACAAATGATTTATCAATTTTTAAATATTTCACAGGCAACAGTTTTAAATATGCCAAAGAAGAAAAACCTGTTCCATAATCATCAATAGCTAATACGACCCCCATTTCATTTAAAGTTTCAAGCACTTCTTTTGCCCGAACGGGATCACTCATAACCGCACTTTCAGTAATTTCAAATGTAATATTGTTTGGTTTAATATTTGATTCTTTTATAGCTGATTCGATACATGTAATTAGTTTATTATCCTGTAAATTCATCACCGACAAGTTAATAGCCAGACTGACTGCATTATTATTCCACTTTGCATATTCACTAATCGACTCTTTAATCACCCAATAGGTTAATTCAGAAATTAATCCTGTTTGCTCAGCCATTTTAATAATTTGTTCTGCCGGTAAATAACCTTGGGCAGGATGATTCCATCTAATTAAAGCTTCGATACCGGTAATTTTTTTATTCCCGATATTAACTTGTGGTTGAAAATAAACTTGCATTTTACCTGATGGTGTTTTTAGCTCAGCTTTCAAATCTGCCAATAACGTTAAATTATCTGCACTATAATAATCTTTTTCTGTTTTATAAAACTCCTGATTTTTATTTTCACGTTTCGCACTGTACATTGCAATATCAGCATGCTGAATTAATGTATCCGCATCTAGCCCGTCTTTTGGAAAAGAAGCTACACCAACGCTAAGACCAACATGCAATCTTTGATCATTTACGGTAATAACACGTTCAATGTTTCTAACAATTCGATCAATAAATGATTCGATTTGTCGCTTATCACTGTAACTTGTAATAATTGCAAATTCATCTCCGCCTAGTCGCGCAACGGTGTCGGTTGCACGTAAACACTCTTCAAGTCTTTTGGAAATTTTACGTAAGACCACATCACCAACCGGGTGACCTAAGGTATCATTTATATCCTTAAACCGGTCTAAATCAAGCAAGAGTAATGACATTTCAGTATCATTTCTTTCTGCTTGTCGAATACTTTGATCAAGTCTGTCTTGTAATAAAGCACGATTTGGCAGGCCCGTTAAAGAATCATGCATAGCCTGAAACTCAAGTACCATTTGCCGATGATGAATTTGCTTACGCATATGATTAAACGCATTAACAAGAATATTAATTTCCTTGCTACTTTTAGTTTCAGAAAGCAGGGTTTGTTCAGAGTTTGCTGAATCTATTTGTATAGCTTCTGTTATTTTTTCAATTGGCAATAATAATGATTTGTTTAATTTAAAGTAAATTAAAATCACAAACAGAACGGCAACCGAAGTAAGAAACCATAATTCACTATTAATTTTCTGAGCAGCATCATCAACATGTAATATATTTTCTGATGACCACAAACTTAACTTTTTCTCTAAATCACCTAATTCATCAAACATCTCTTTTTGCAAAGGTTGTATTTTAGTTCGGATATAATTTATATCTGATCGCCAAACATTGGACTTCCGTATTTTTAACAACTCCTGATAATCTTTATACCATTGATGAGAACTTTTCTGCATCGTTTCCAAAGCTGCTTCTGTTTCTAATCCCAGACCGCCCTTTTCACCAATAACGGCAAGCTCTTGTAATTTTTCTTCAATTAATAAGTTATATTTTTCTATATTTTTTTCTTGTACTGCATTTTTAGTATTTAAACCAGCAAATCGAATGATTGCACCACGAAAATCAAGTATTTTTAAACGCCAGAGATTTCTCAAATCATCTAAGAGTTTATAGACTTTACCAAAATAATTTTTATTTTCTGACTCAAATGTTTCCTTAAGAGCAAGATTAAGCGCAGTTTCAAACTCTACATTTGATTCAAGTAATGTAGAATTTATAAATGGCAACATAGGATATAGCCAATTTACATCTTTTCGTAAGCTTAATAATTCAACCACTTCATCATTAAGTTTTCTATGAGTAGATATCAACTTATTTAAATGAACAACTAAACCCGTTTTTTCTATATCTTTTGTTGCTAAAAGATAATTTAGCTTTTCCCCTATAGTATTAAAGTTTAAAGTAATATTTTCTTCCTCAATTTCATCTGAATCATTTAGTATCACATATAAAGATTTATCTGCTTTCCACATAGCAGTACGTAAATTATCAACATGAACAATTATGTTGTCATATAATTTTAACAGAACAGTATTTTTTTCAGATGCATACTTAAAATAAAAGCTGGCTAAGACAGAGCCAAGCACTAAGAGAGTGATTACTACAATCGCAGAAACAATATATTGCAACCGTAAACTTGTTTTCGATTTTTCTTGTGAGTAAAACTTAGTCATAACCAACTCTTAATATTAATTAACTCTGTAACGAAATAGTCTTCATAAAGACTAAACACTTGAATACATTACAATTAGTATCGACCTCAATAGCGTAATATTTAATACCTATAAGGTATTATTTGAAATAATATTTATTGCTTTTAATTCAGTAAACTTTAGTTACTGAATTTTATGCTGTTTATTTTGAATTATTTCTATTATCTCAGGTACACATGAACCACAATTTGTTCCTGTTCGCAAAACCTCACCAACCTGTTCATGCATCGGTAAACCATGAGATAGTCACCGAGAGCAGCCACTAGCACATGGACGCAAGAGGTAGAGTAACGCAGGAGCAATTAGCTAAGGATGGCGTCTTTTGCCACATTGATCTAACTATCTCGATTTCGTGGCCGAATTATAACCTCATGAATTAGACATAAAAAACGGCATAGAGCTTTCGCTGTATGCCGTTTTTTATATTAGAGCTGTATTAGATGGATTAAGGGGTAATTTCAACCCTTGCCATACTTTCGTTTACCCGTTCCCGCATTTCCTTACCCGGTTTGAAGTGTGGAACATACTTCGCAGTTAAGTCCACAGAATCACCCGTTTTCGGATTACGGCCCACACGAGGCGGACGGTAATGTAATGAAAAACTGCCAAAACCACGAATTTCGATACGCTCGCCGTTAGCCAGTGTTGTCGCCATATGCTCCAACATATTTTTAACGGCCAACTCAACGTCTTTATAAGCCAGTTGAGTCTGTTTTTGCGCCAAAATTTCGATTAGTTCTGATTTTGTCATTATTATTCCTAAACGATTTACTTGCCTATCCGCTAACTATAATACAAGTTACGCCAATATGGAATCCAATTTTATCACTAATATCAGGAACTTACTCGTCCCCACTGCCCATTTGCTCTTTCAGTAAATCGCCTAAAGTACCGCCAGTTGGAGCTGCGCCACTCTTATAATCACTAATAGTCGCTTTTTCTTCAGCAGTATCTTTCGCTTTAATCGATAAGCTAATATTACGGCTCTTGCGATCAATACCTGTAAATTTAGCTTCAACTTCTTCGCCAGTTGTTAACACGGTACGCGCATCTTCAACACGGTCACGGGCTAATTCTGATGCACGAAGGTAACCTTCAACGCCATTACCTAAATCAATAACTGCGCCTTTAGCATCAACTTCACCAATAATACCTTTAACGATAGTGCCTTTTGGATTTGCTGCTACGAAATCAGCATAAGGGTCTTTATCAAGTTGTTTGACACCTAAAGAGATACGTTCACGTTCCGGGTCAACTGAAAGAACAACGGCATTAATTTCGTCGCCTTTCTTGTAGTTTCGTACCGCTTCTTCACCTGTGTCATTCCACGAGATATCAGATAAGTGAACCAAACCATCAATACCACCGTCCATACCAATGAAGATACCGAAGTCAGTAATAGATTTGATAGTACCAGTAACCTTGTCACCTTTAGTGAAGTTACCTGCGAAGTCATCCCAAGGATTAGCCTGGCACTGTTTCATACCTAATGAAATACGACGGCGCTCCTCATCTATATCCAGCACAACAACTTCAACTTCATCACCTAAAGAAACAACTTTGCTTGGGTGAATGTTCTTGTTAGTCCAATCCATTTCAGAAACGTGAACTAAACCTTCAACGCCTTCTTCGAGTTCGATGAAACAACCGTAGTCGGCAATGTTACTTACTTTACCGAATAAACGAGTGTGTTCCGGGTAACGACGAGCAATATCTACCCATGGATCTTCACCCATTTGCTTCAATCCAAGTGAAACGCGCATACGTTCTTTATCAAACTTAAGAACTTTAACGTCAATCTCTGTACCTACTTCAACGATTTCACTTGGGTGTTTAACACGTTTCCAAGCCATATCAGTGATGTGTAATAAACCATCTACACCACCTAAATCAACGAAAGCACCGTATTCAGTTAAGTTTTTAACAACACCTTTAACGATAGCGCCTTCTTGCATGCTTTCTAACATAGCGTCGCGATCTGCGCCACCCTCTAACTCAACCACTGCACGACGTGAAACAACCACGTTGTTACGTTTTTGATCAAGCTTAATAACTTTAAATTCTAATTCTTTATTTTCTAAGTAGCTTGTATCGCGTACTGGACGTACATCGACTAATGAACCCGGTAAGAATGCACGGATATCACCAAGATCAACTGTAAAGCCACCTTTAACTTTATCAGCAATAGAACCAACAACTGTTTCATTCGCTTCATGCGCTTTTTCTAAACGAGTCCATGCTTCTGCACGTTTCGCTTTTTCACGAGATAAACGAGTTTCACCGAAACCGTCATCCATCATGTCCATTGCAACGTCTACAACGTCACCAACAACAACTTCGATTTCGCCATTGTCATTAAAAAACTGGGAGAGAGGTATCACACCTTCAGATTTAAGACCTGCGTTAACAATAACAAAATCACTGTCAATTGAAACAACAGTACCAGGAATAATAGAACCTGGACGCATTTGTGTCTTAACTAAACTTTCTTCAAATAATTCTGCAAAACTTTCGCTCATTTTAGATATGCCTTTCATCGATCAATTTATTTCAATTCAATAAATTAATCAGGGTTATGTCATAGCTGGTCTCTGGCGAGGCAACACTACAAACCGTTAATTAAAATAGAATTGGTACACTTGCGTTACCAAATCCGTTAGTTACTTTTTTACCTTGTACTAAACATCTTTATATAAACATCAAGATTTAAACATCAAGCTTCTTTTTACAAATTGCTAAAACTTGTTCAACAACCTGTTCAATGCTGAGATTAGAGGTATCAATTTGCACTGCATCATCCGCTGGTTTAAGTGGCGATGCCGAACGTTGACTATCTCGTTCATCTCTTTCCGTGATGTCTCTTCGGATGTCCCGTAAAAGGGCGGCAAGGTTACCATCAATACCCTTTGATTTCAACTGTTTATAGCGTCTTTTGGCTCGCTCATCGGCACTGGCAGTGAGAAAGACTTTGGCTTTGGCATCAGGAAATAGGGTCGTTCCCATGTCTCGGCCATCCGCCACTAAACCGGGCATTTGACGAAAATCACGCTGACGCTGAAACAAGGCTTCACGTACTTTGGGCATCGCAGCGACTTTTGAAGCTGCATTTCCGGTTGTTTCGGTGCGTAATTCTGGCCCTACGACCTGCCCTTCCAAAACAATCTGTAATTCCTGAGCATTTTCAGCACCAACTAATTTAAATTCCACATCCAGATTAGCCGCATAATCTGCAATCGCCGCTTCATTTTCGAATGAAAGCTGGTTATTTTGAGAACCAAAGGCGACTAACCGATACAAAGCACCGCTATCAAGCATATGCCAGCCTAACTTTAGGGCGACATGCTGAACAATGGTACCTTTCCCAGATCCACTTGGGCCATCGATGGTTAGTACCGGGGCAAGCTTATCTTCCATAAATATCTTCAAAACGTACGATATCGTCTTCTCCTAAATAAGAGCCGGACTGCACTTCAATCATTTCGAGCGGAATTGTGCCTGTATTTTCTAAACGGTGTTTAGTGCCAATGGGAATATAAGTTGACTGATTTTCTGTTACAAGGAAGGTTTCATCACCACACGTTACTTTCGCGGTGCCGCTGACCACAATCCAGTGCTCCGCACGGTGATGGTGCATTTGTAGAGACAGAATTGCCCCCGGATTAACCGTAATCCTTTTAACCTGATAACGTGCCCCCATATCAATGCTATCAAAATGTCCCCAGGGACGATAAACACAGCGATGTGCTAAATGTTCATCTCTGCCCTCAGACTTAATCCATTCAACAACCGTTTTAACATCCTGAACCTGATCACGATGTGCAACCAAAATAGCATCCGCCGTTTCAACCACAACCGTATCTTTTAAACCAACCGCAGCAATCAAACGTTGTTGACTGTGTATCATTGAGTTTTCAGTGTTTATTGTAACGACATCACCATGAGTGACATTGCCATCAGCATCTTTGTCACCAATGTGCCAAAGCTCTGACCAGGCACCGACATCTGACCAGCCGGCATTTAGTCGTACCACAGCAGCTTTAGTTGCAGAGTCTTCAACCATTTTTTCAGCAACCGCATAATCTATCGAATCAGAAGGACAAGCCGTAAAGGCTTCATCATCAATACGATAAAAATCGAGTTCTTTTTTACCTTTTGCATAGGCATTTTCACAAGCGGCTAAAATCGCAGGAGCATGTAGTCCAATTTGTTGCAGCCAAATAGAACTCTTCATCATGAACATGCCGCTGTTCCAAAGGAATTCACCGCTGTCTAAATATTTTTGTGCCGTTTCAGTATCTGGCTTTTCAACAAATTGAGAAATAATAAAACTTTCATCATCTATCTTTTTGCCTTGTTTAATATAACCATAACCGGTTTCAGCTTTCGTTGGCACAACACCAAACGTTACCAACATATCCTGTGCTGCAAGCTTAGAGCCTTCAGTTAAAATCAGCTGGAATGTTTTAGTATCCTGAATAACATGATCGGCAGGCATAACCAGTAAAATATCGTCGTGTCCTGATTCTCTGTTTGCAATTGCTGCAAGTGTTAAAGCAGGTGCCGTATTTCTGCCAACAGGTTCAAGTATCAATGCATCTGCCTGCACATTAATTTCACGCAATTGTTCTGCAACTAAAAAACGATGGGCATCATTACAAATAACAGTAACCGTGTCAGAAACATTCGGGAAATTTTCAAGACGAGCGATCGTGTCCTGTAATAATGTTTGTTCACCCACTAAAGGCAATAATTGTTTAGGGTAAAGCTGGCGAGATAAAGGCCACAAACGTGTACCGGAACCACCGGAAAGAATGACGGGTTTAACAGTGATACTCATAATTACATTTATTCCATTTTAATATTTATAATTTTATGTCATTCCGACCAGACTAAATATAAGCCAGAATTAATTCATTTAACTAATATCAAGCCCGGCTTTTTCCGCTAACTCAACAAAGCCTGGAAAAGACGTGTTCACATTCGCGCAATCGGTAATCGTAATTGTTCCATTCGATTTTAGTGCTGCCATAGAAAATGACATTGCAATGCGATGATCGCCGTGGCTATCAACTGTACCACTTCCAAAAGGAGATGTTTTATTATTAGGTGTAATGACTATTCCATCTTCAGTTGGTTTGGCATCAATACCCAACATCTTTAAACCATCTGCCATCACTTGAATACGATCACTTTCTTTAACTCGTAATTCTTTTGCACCAGTTAAAATTGTTTCACCTTCAGCACAGGCGGCAGCGATAAATATTGCAGGAAATTCATCAATCGCTAATGGCACCTGATCTTCAGGAATTTTAATTCCTTTTAATTTTGCAGAGCGTACCCGAATATCTGCAACAGGTTCACCACCGACTTCACGTTCATTTTGTACTGTGATATCCGCACCCATTAAACGTAAGATGTTAATGACACCGGTTCGGGTTGGATTGATACCAACATGTTCAAGCATTACGTCTGAGCCTTCAGCAATAGTTGCACCCACCATAAAAAAGGTTGCTGATGAAATATCTGCAGGTACATCAATATTGGTTGCTGTTAAAGAACCACCACCTGTTAAACAAATTTTGTTGCCATCTGTCATTACGTTATAACCTAAACCACGTAACATACGTTCTGTATGGTCTCGTGTTGGTGCGGGTTCAGTCACACAGGTTTCTCCATCAGCATACAAACCTGCAAGTAATAAACATGATTTCACCTGCGCACTGGCAACGGGCATATCATAGTGAAAACCGTTTAACTTCTTACCGCCCTTTATTGTTATAGGCGGTGTTCCATCATCATTGGTCTCAACAGCGGTATTCATTTGTGCTAAAGGTACAGTTACTCGACGCATAGGTCGTTTACTCAATGAGCTATCTCCTATTATAGTAACGTCAAAATCCTGAGCAGATAATAAGCCTGCCAATAAACGCATTGATGTTCCTGAATTACCAACATCTAGTTCTTTTTCTGGCTTCTTCAAACCGTGCAAACCAACACCGTGAACAGTTACATTACCGTTTGTTGGACCCTCAATTTCGACGCCCATGGCACGAAATGCATTTAATGTTGCGAGACTATCTTCACCTTCAAGAAAGCCGCTAACATGAGTGATACCATCTGCCAGTGAGCCAAGCATAATACTGCGATGAGAAATTGACTTATCTCCCGGTACCCGAAAAGAACCGTTTAATTTTCCACCTGCTTTTACTTCAAATTTCAATTTAACACCCTAAACCTTATAAGATTAATCTTCACAAAATTCATCGCGTGCTTTTTTCGCACGGGTGAACGTTTCTTCTAAATATGCACTGTCATTTTGTTCAATGGCATTTGATAATAATTGTAAATCGTCACTGAACTTTTTTATCATTTCAACTAAAGCATCGCCATTCGCCAAACAAATATCACGCCACATGTCTGGATCACTTGAAGCAATTCGGGTGAAGTCACGAAAGCCACCGGCTGCAAAATAAAATATTTCATTTTTTGCATCCATTTTTGCTAATGTATCAACCAAAGAAAAAGCTAACATGTGCGGCAGGTGGCTGGTGGCTGCTAATACTTCATCATGATGTTCTATTGTTGTTTCAATGATGTCTGCTCCACAAGCTTGCCACATAGCTCGAACTTTTGAGATAGCATTTTTTGAAGTTGTTTCCAGCGGTGTAATAATAAGACGACGATTTTCATAAAGCTCGGCAAAAGAAGCTTCGACTCCACTTTTTTCAGTACCCGCAATGGGATGTGCAGGAACAAGGGTTTCCGGAATAACATTAAAAGCTGCCTGAGCTGCCTTAACGACACTTCCTTTGGCACTACCAACATCGGTTAAAATCATATCATTTGTTATTACAGGCGCGATTTTCTCAAAAACGGATTGCATTGCACCTAATGGCACAGCAACAACAACCATGTCACAATCTTTAACCGCAAGTAAAATATCTGTTTCAAAATGGTCGATAACACCTAGTGCTTTTGCTTTTTCTAAATGTGAAACATCGCGACCAGAACCAACAACCTCACCCACTACACCGGCTTTTTTTAATGCACGCGCAAGTGATCCACCTATTAGGCCGACACCAATAATGCATAGTTTGTTAATAATTTTTTTGTTCATTTTTTAAGCAGTTACTATGTTAACTATATTTCATCTGGCAACCTAAAAACCCAACGTCATTCCAGTATTGTTTTAGCTGGAAGCCATCTGCACTTAACTCCTGGATTCCGGCTAAAATCACACCGGAATGACGATCTAAATTTACTTATGCAATACTTTTTTTAATGCAGCGATAAAACGCTCATTTTCTTTTTCTGTACCTATAGTAATACGTAAATATTCTGGCATTTCATAATTAGCGACAGGTCGAACGATCACACCTTCATAAAGAAGATCATCATACACTTTCATGGCATTAGCGCCGACATTTACACAAATAAAATTACCAATTGACAGAATATAACTTAAATTTAATTTTTCAAAAGCTGTCATTAACTGGCTCATGCCTTGAGAATTAAGTTTTAAACCAGACTCAAGATAGTCAACATCATCCAAAGCGACTTCAGCAGCTCTCAACGCTAAGCTATTCACATTAAAGGGCTGACGAACACGATTCAAAATATCTGCAATATCCGGGTGAGAAATTGAATAGCCTACTCTTAAACCCGCCAGGCCATATGCTTTAGAAAAAGTACGCGTCACAATAAGGTTGGAATAACTTTTTATCCATTCAATACCATTAGGATAATCCTCAGCAGAAGAATCATTATTAGCAAAATCAAAGTAGGCTTCATCCAGAACAACCAATACATTTTCAGGAACGGCGTGTAGAAAAGTGGACAGTTCTTTTTTACCTAGCCATGTACCGGTCGGATTATTTGGATTAGCAATAAAGATAACCCGTGTTTTATCTGTGATGGCTTTTTGCATTGCATCGAGATCATGTCCCCAATTTTTTGCAGGCACGATGACCGCTTTGGCACCAACAGCTTGTGTTACGATTGGATAAACGGCAAAAGCATGTTGAGAAAAAATAATTTCGTGCTCAGGGGTGACAAAAGCTCGAGTCAAAATCTCTAAAATGTCATTTGAACCATTGCCAACGGTAATTTGCTTAATATCAACAGAATGTTTTTTTGCCAGCGCATCTTTTAATGAAAAAGCATTTCCATCAGGGTAACGTGATAATTCTATTAATTCAGTTTTAAGCGCCGATATAACGTTTGCACTCAGGCCTAATGGATTTTCATTTGATGCAAGTTTTATAACATCTGAAACACCGTACTCGCGTTTAAGTTCATCGATAGGTTTTCCAGCTTGATAAGGCGATAACGATTGCACACCTTTTGTTGCTAGGGAAAATAGATCACAATCTGACATTTATAAAACTCTTTTACTTTGAATTTAGTACGTGATAACTAATAAAAACTGTTAATTTCTTTTTACCGCGTTGGGCTGACACCCTCTATGTATATTCCCATAGAGGGGCACTACGAGCCCAACCTAAAAAAAACCTACAGAACAGCTTTTGGATATGAACCTAATACTTTCACTACACTTGCAGCACTTTCTAATTCAGAAATCGCTTTAGCAACATTCTTATCTTCGACATGGCCTTCGATGTCAATAAAGAACACATAGTTCCACATTCCCTGACGCGATGGACGAGACTCAATACGTGTCATCGAAATATGATTTTGTGCAAAAGGTTCTAATATCGCGTGTAGTGAACCCGATTTATTATTAGCCGAAACCAGCATTGAGGTTTTATCAACACCACTTGCAGGCAACACTCTCTCACCAATAATAAGAAAGCGCGTAGTGTTATCAGGTTCGTCTTCAATATTACCGGCAATCGTTTTTAAATGATAAATTTCTGCCGCTGTTTCACCAGCAATAGCAGCAGCACCCTTTTCTTCTGCTGCAAGTCTTGCTGCTTCTGCATTACTGCTAACATCTATTTGTTCCACGTTACTTAAATTCGTATCTAACCATTTACGACATTGTGCTAAGGATTGGCGATGAGAATACACTTTTGTCACGTCTTTAATGTTTTCAACATTACCCAACAAATTATGATGAATGCGTAAATCAACTTCACCACAAATATTAAGAGACGAGTTCATGAATTCATCTAAGGTATGATTAATAACACCTTCCGTTGAATTTTCAACTGGCACAACCCCATAAGAAGATGTACCGGATTCAACTTCACGGAACACATCACCAATCGTTGTCATTGGTAGTGTTTGCACTGAATGACCAAAATGTTTTAACGCAGCCGCTTGTGTAAATGTACCTTCAGGGCCAAGAAAAGCAATTTTCATTACACGCTCTAACGCTAAACATGCCGACATAATTTCACGAAACAATCGCGCCATTTCTTCATTTGATAATGGGCCTTCATTGCGTTCCATGACTTTACGCAAAACCTGTGCTTCACGTTCTGCGCGATAAAAAACCGTATTACCTGCTTCTTGTTTGGCGATTGCCACTTCTTCAGCAACTTGCGCGCGCTCAGTTATTAACGATTGTATTTTTTCATCCAACGCATCAATTTTATCGCGTAATTGTAAAAGTTTGTCTGTCATATTTTTTATGGGTTGTTTATGTTCTATCCCTGATGGAGGGGAACTTACATTAAGAGTGTCTATATCGCTCGTACGCTTAAGATACCTTTAATATTATTTAAATCATTTATTAAATCGTCATCAGCGGGCTTATCCATATCAATAATTGTATAAGCAACATTACCTTTTGATTTATTTAACATATCTATAATGTTTAAGCCTTTATTTGCCAGAGCTGTCGAAATCTGGCCAATCATATCTGGAACATTACTGTTTACAATTGTCACCCGGTGACCATTTGTGCGTGCTAATTTAACTTCGGGAAAATTAACTGAGTTTTTAATATTACCATTTTCAAGATAATCTTTAACTTGCTGCGCCACCATGATGGCACAATTATCTTCTGCTTCTGCAGTTGAAGCACCTAAATGTGGTAAAGTAATGACTCTCTCGTGATTTTTAAGTAAATTACTTGGAAAGTCACAAACGTATGAATAAACCTTACCTGATTTAATAGCAGCAGAAACCGCCTCATCGTCAATAATGCCATTACGTGCAAAATTAAGAATAACGACATTATCTTTCATTAATTTTAAACGCTCGGCATTAATCATATTTGTTGTTGCTTCAATTAATGGAACATGGAAAGTAATAAAGTCTACTTTCCCAATCATTTCATCAATGCTACTCGCTTTTTCGACATCGGATGATAACTGCCAGGCACCTTCAACAGTTATACCCGGATCAAAACCGATCACATTCATACCAAGATCAAGTGCAGCATTCGCCACATATCGACCAATAGCACCTAAACCTACAACACCTAATGTCCGCCCTGGCAATTCAAAACCACCAAAATTTTTCTTTCCTGCTTCAACGGCTTTATTAATAGCATCATCCGCACCTTCAAGGTTACGCGCGAAATCCCAGGCCTGACCAAGATTACGGCAACCTATTAGCATACCCGCAATAACAAGTTCTTTTACTGCGTTAGCGTTAGCACCCGGCGCATTAAAAACAACCACGCCTTTTTCAGACATTTTATCAACGGGGATATTGTTGACACCTGCACCTGCACGACCTACCGCTTTTAAGCTTTCAGGAATATCCATGTCATGCATTTTAAAAGAGCGCAATAAAATCGCATCAGGATGTTGAATTTCAGATGCGATTTCATATGAATCGAGTGGTAGCTTTTCCAGGCCTGCTACAGAAATATTATTTAACGTTAAAATTTTATTCATTTTTTGACTCAATTATTTATATTTTAATTAACCGTGTTATCCATGTTTCTGAGCAAACTCAGCCATAAACTTAACCAAAGCATCAATACCTGCTTCGGGCATTGCATTGTAAATACTGGCACGCATTCCACCTACTGAACGGTGACCTTTGAGTGTTACCAGATTTTGTTTAGCTGCTTCTTCAAGAAAAACTTTATCTAACTCTGCATCTTTCAATGTAAAAGGTACATTCATCCATGAACGATTATTAACCGCAACCGGACTATCATAAAAACCAGAACCATCAATTGCCGCGTATAACTTACCGGCTTTGCGTTCATTAATTTCTGCCATTGCTGTTAAACCACCTAATTGTTTGATCCAGTCAAACACTAAGCCTGCTAAATACCAGGCATACGTTGGTGGTGTATTTGACATAGAGTCATTATCAGCATGCATTTTATAATCAAACATGCTTGGTGTTCCATCAATGGTTTCACCAATTAAATCTTTGCGTACAATAACAACCGTTAAACCGGCGGGACCGATGTTCTTTTGTGCGCCTGCATAAATAACAGCAAATTTAGAAACATCAATCGGACGCGATAAAATCGTTGAAGACAAGTCTGCAACCAATGGCACGCCATTCGTTTCAGGGATGTAATCAAACTCAACTCCACCAATTGTTTCATTTGGTGTGTAATGCACATAAGCGGCATCTGGATTTAATTTTAATTCTTCTTGTGAAGGTGCACTTGTAAACTTACCTTTTTCTGTTGTTGCAGCAATATTTACATCACAGTATTTTTTTGCTTCAGCAATCGCCTTTTTTGACCATGCGCCCGTGTTAATATAATCCGCCGTTTTTTTGCCACGCAATAAGTTCATTGGCACCATTGCAAATTGACTACTAGCCCCACCCTGTAAGAATAAAATCTCATGGGTTTCAGGTATCGCCATTACGTCGCGCAGATCACTCTTCGCCTGTTCAGCAATCAACATATAATCTTTACCGCGGTGACTCATTTCCATCACCGACATACCGGTATTATTCCAATCTAACATTTCTGACTGTGCTTTTTCTAAAACAGCGAGTGGCAGCATCGCTGGGCCAGCACTAAAATTAAAAACTCGAGACATACTTTTTACTCCAAAATAGTTATTACTATAATTATTCTTCTGACTCAAAATCATCTGGAACGTCTTCAGAGACTTCATCAGTCTTAATGTTTGCAATACATGCCATGCCGGTAAGCTGTTCATCATCATCCAGACGAATTAAACGTACACCCTGAGTATTACGCCCCATTACTGAAACTTCTACTACTCGTGTGCGAACAAGTGTGCCGCCACTTGTGATCAGCATTATTTCATCATCATCTTGCACTAACTCAGCACCCGTCACGTTACCATTTCGATCGGTCGTTTGAACGGAAATAACACCCTGACCACCGCGGCCATGGCGAGGATAATCTTCCATCAAGGTACGCTTACCATAACCATGTTCGGTTGTTGTCAAAACAGAACCTTCATGTGCGATAATTAATGAAATAACTTTTTGATCATCTTTTAATTTAATACCACGAACACCACCTGCACTTCTGCCCATGGCGCGAACATCATTTTCATTAAAGCAAATCGCTTTACCGCTTGAACTGCAAAGCAGAACATCCTGATTACCATCGGTTAATTCAACACCCACCAACTTATCACCATCTTTTAGATCAACAGCAATAATACCGGATGCACGGGGACGTGAAAATTCTTTCAATGATGTTTTCTTAACTGTACCGTTCGCTGTTGCGAAGAAGATAAACTTATCCTCATCATATTCACGAATAGGTAACACAGCATTTATGCGTTCATCTTTATCAAGCGGCAATAAGTTAATAATTGGACGACCACGTGCTGTACGACTTGCTTGTGGTACTTCAAAGACTTTTAACCAGTACACCTTACCTTTGCTTGAGAAGCAAAGAATCGTGTCGTGTGTACTTGCCACAAATAACTTATCAACAAAATCTTCATCTTTAACAGAGGTTGCCGCTTTACCTCGACCACCACGTCGTTGCGCGGAGTAAACTGTAATCGGTTGTGACTTCGCATAACCTTCATGTGAAAGTGTAACCACAACATCTTCTTCAGTAATTAAATCTTCAATGGTTAAATCTTCTTGTGATGAAACAATTTCAGTACGGCGTTCATCACCATACTGATCTTTAATCTCATTTAATTCTTCAACAATAATTTCCATTAAACGATCAGCACTGCTTAAAATAAATAACAACTCTGCGATCAATTTTAATAACTCTTCGAACTCAGAAATAATCTTGTCTTGTTCAAGGCCGGTTAAACGATGCAAACGCATATCTAAAATTGCTTGGGCCTGTGTTTCAGAAAAATGATACAAACCATCAACCAAACCACATGATGCAGACAAACCATCTGGACGCGAAGACTCTGCGCCAGTGGCTTCAAGCATTTTTGTCACAACCCCCGGTTCCCAGGGCGTTGAAATTAATTTTTCTTTAGCTTCAGCGGGATTCTTCGCTGCTTTAATTAACGCAATAATCGGATCAATATTCACTAAGGCAACCGCTAAACCTTCACGGATATGTGCTTTTTCACGCGCCTTACGTAACTCATAAACCGTACGGCGAGTAACAATCTCACGGCGATGACGAATAAATGCATCAAGAATTTGTTTAAGGTTAAGCAAACGAGGTTGATTATCGACAAGTGCAACCATGTTAATACCGAAGACATTTTGCATTTGTGTTTGTTGATAAAGATTATTCAACATCACATCCGCCACTTCACCACGGCGAAGTTCAATCACCATACGCATACCGTCTTTATCAGATTCATCACGTAAACCGGTAATACCATCAATCTTTTTATCTTTAACAAGCTCAGCAATTTTTTCTAACAAGCGCGCTTTGTTAACTTGATACGGTAATTCCGTGACAATGAGGCTTTCTTTATCTTTAGCGCGTTCTTCAACATGCGTTCTTGCGCGCACATAGATACGGCCTTTACCACCTGCGTAAGCTTCTGCAATACCCCTGGCACCATTGATAATACCTGCTGTTGGAAAATCAGGCCCCGGTATAATTTCCATGAGTTCTTGAATTGAAATATCTTCTTTTTCAATAACAGCAAGACATGCATTGATTACTTCTGTCAAATTATGAGGAGGTATATTTGTTGCCATACCTACAGCAATACCGGAAGAACCATTAACTAATAAATTGGGAACACGTGCAGGAAGAATTTCTGGCTCGTGTTCAGATTCATCGTAGTTAGGAATAAAGTCGACTGTTTCTTTATCAAGATCAGCCAATAACTCATGCGCAATTTTTGACATACGCACTTCGGTATAACGCATCGCAGCCGGTGAATCACCATCGACCGAACCAAAGTTACCCTGACCATCCACCAACATGTAACGTAAAGAAAACGGCTGAGCCATACGAACAATCGTATCGTAAACAGCAGTATCACCATGTGGGTGGTATTTACCAATAACATCACCAACAACACGAGCAGATTTTTTATAGGCTTTGTTGTAGTCGTTACCCAGTTCACGCATCGCAAAAAGAACACGTCTATGAACCGGTTTTAAACCATCTCGAACATCAGGAAGTGCCCGTCCAACAATTACGCTCATCGCATAATCCAGATAGGACTGTTTCATTTCATCTTCAATGTTAATTGGTAGAACTTCTTTAGCGAACTCAACCATGTGTGAGTGGCTCCTTCAAGATATAAGGCAAGGCAACATTTGAGTATTTTTTATAATTTTGTTCTTAAATGCCCTTTTCAGAGCAATTTAAAGGCGAAATTATACCACACTGTTCTCTACTACTGCATCTTTATGAAATTACGTGAAACCTCCTCTAAGGAGCGTGAGATAAAAATAAGGGATAAAAAAATAGCTGATTTTAGCTTTTCCAAAGTAAAAAATCCCACCAATAAGCCATTTATTAGCAATCCATTATCTTGCTCTGTTATTTAGCTCTGATACAGCTAAAAAAGCTAACAATAACCACGCTAGTTATGAAAAATTAATTGTTAAAAAATCGAAAAAAATACAAATTTTATTGTTATTGATCATGCTTTACAGGTATCTTTTTCGCCTATGAATAATATAAAAACCACAAAAATAGACGCCATACTCCATGCGACATGGATTGCCCCTGTTAACGCTAAAAATACCATCCATCACAACTATTCGATTGCGATACATGCCGGGCGAATTCATGATTTATTACCCAGACAGGAGATACTCGATAAATACAGCTCAGATGTTGAAATCATGCTTGATAACCAGCTCCTGATTCCCGGATTAATCAATTCACACACCCACTCCCCCATGTCTTTAATGCGTGGATTGGCGGATGATTTGCCGCTAATGGATTGGTTGAACAATCATATTTGGCCAACTGAGCAAAAACACGTTTCTGCCAAATTTGTTTTTGATGGTTCACTATTAGCCTGTGCCGAAATGATTCGCAGTGGTACGACCTGTTTTAATGATATGTACTTTTTCCCAGAAGAAACGGCTCGTGCAGTTGAACAAGCCGGTATGCGGGCAAAACTGGGACTGATAGTGATTGATTTTCCCTCTGCCTGGGCAAAAGATGCTGATGAATACCTCTCTAAAGGTATTGAGCTGCACGATCAACTACATAATAACAGCCTCATTAGCACCGCTTTTGCCCCCCATGCACCCTACACTGTTTCAGATGATCCCTTAAAACGCATTTCCACTTACGCAGAAGAGCTGGATATCCCGATTCATATCCACCTGCATGAAACTGCCGATGAAGTTGAACAAGCCGTTGCCTCAACGGGCAAACGCCCAATCCAAAGATTGAATGAGTTAGGTTTATTGTCTCCACGCCTACTTGCTGTACATATGACCCAACTCACTGATGAAGAGATAAATCTTGTTGCTGAAAACGGCGCACATGTATTGCATTGCCCTGAGTCAAACTTAAAACTCGCCAGCGGTTTTTGTCCCGCTTATCAATTACAACAAGCAGGTGTTAACGTGACATTAGGCACCGATGGTGCAGCCAGTAATAATGATTTAGATATGATTGCAGAAATGCGAACTGCAGCATTACTCGCCAAAGCAGTCGCGAATAATGCCTGCGCCCTGCCGGCTGATGATATTTTACGCATGGCAACCATCAACGCAGCGAATGCATTAGGACTGGATTCTGAAATTGGTAGTCTTGAGATTGGTAAATCAGCTGACATTACTGCAGTCGATCTGAGTAGCATCGAGAATCAACCGGTTTATAATCCTGTTTCACAGCTAGTTTATTCTGCTGGGCGTGAAAATGTGTCGAATGTTTGGGTTGCGGGCAATCATCTTCTCAAAAATCGAGAATTAACGACGCTAGATGAAAAGGCCATTTTAGAAAAAGCAAAATATTGGCAAGGGAAAATTTCCTAAATTGCCCACAGATGATATGGCATGGGGTGGGGAGGGTTAAATCAAGACCGTCTGCCACAAGGATGTGGCAGACGAGCAGCCACTAGCACATGGATGCGCGTAGGTAGAGTAACGCAGGAGCAGTTACCGAGGGATGGCATTGTTTTGCGAGTCTTTATTTAACCCTCACCATTCCATGCTTTTACCGTAATCACAAAAGATATTTATTCTCTCTTTTTGTATTTCACGTTAGAATCACACTATGACTGAACAAACATTAAATTTTGATCCACAAGAAATCGCTAAATTCGAAGAACTCGCTTCACGTTGGTGGGATCCGGACAGTGAATTTAAACCTTTACACGAAATCAATCCGTTACGACTCGAATATATTGATCGTCGTAGCTCTTTAAAAGGCAAGACGGTTGTTGATGTTGGCTGTGGCGGTGGAATTCTTGCTGAGAGTATGGCACTTAAAGGCGCGAACGTGCTCGGTATTGATATGGGCAAAGCACCTCTAAGTGTCGCGTCACTGCACAAGTTAGAATCCGGTGCTGAACTTGAGTATCAGCAAATTACTGCAGAAGAATTAGCAGACAAAGAAGCGGGGAAATATGATGTTGTGACCTGCATGGAAATGCTTGAGCATGTTCCCGATCCTGCTTCAGTGATTGCTGCATGTAGCAAACTGGTTAAACCTGACGGTCATGTTTTTTTCTCTACCATTAACCGCAATCCTAAATCCTATTTATTTGCGATTGTGGGTGCTGAATATATTATGCAAATGTTGCCGAAAGGGACACATGACTACAGCAAATTCATTAAACCTTCCGAACTTGAAGGCTGGGCACGTAATGCAGATTTACATTTAAGAGAATTAACAGGAATGAGTTATAACCTTTTAAGTAAAAAATACTCATTAGGTCATGATGTTGATGTTAATTATTTAATGCATACGCAAAAATAAAATAGATTTTAATGTAGGTCGGGCTTTAGCCCGACGCCGCGCTATAATGAAGAAATAAAATTATCAGCTTCATGCAAATTCAAATCATCAATCTTTTATATTGTTCACAAATAGAGTAATGGTTTTAACTAACCGCAGCGTCAGCCTTCAGGCTGACCTACAAATAAAAATCAAACAATAAAATAACATGCCAAAAATAAAAACCGTTCTTTTTGATCTCGATGGCACACTTGCCGATACAGCCCCCGATCTTGCTAATGCACTTAATCATGTTTTAAAACGTCACAACTGTGATCCTTTACCTTACGAAACTATCCGCCCGCATGTTTCTCATGGTGGCGCTGCATTAACTGCGCTCGGCTTTGGTAAAGATCATCCTGAATTTGATATTTTATACAAAGAATTACTTCAGTATTATCAAAATAATATTTCCACTGAAACAACCCTCTTTGCGGGCATGAATGAGTGTCTTCTTGAGCTTGAAAAGAACAATATCAACTGGGGTGTGGTAACTAACAAACCTGCATGGCTAACTGAACCCTTACTTGATGCTTTAAATCTTACCGCCCGTGCAGCAACAATTGTAAGCGGCGACACCCTTGAGCAACGCAAACCTCACCCTGCCCCTATACTCCATGCTTGTAAAGAAGCAGGCAGTAAAGCAGAGGAATGTCTTTATATCGGTGATGCTGCTCGAGATATCGAAGCAGGTAATCGCGCCGGTATGCAGTCTATTGTCGCTTTATTTGGCTATATTTCTGAATCAGATACCCCCGAAAATTGGGGGGCGTATGCCTCAATCAACTCACCTCAGGATATTATTTCTATAATCCAATCGCTAAACTAATAATCATTATAATTTTAGAGTAAACTCGTTGCTATGAACGAAACATTACTCAATGAAATAATCCAAAATAAATCATTATTAATTTCCATTTTGATCGCGACTGTTTTAGGCAGTCTTGTTACTTATATCTATCTGCAAAGAAAAATTTCAGAGTTGCGCGAAAAAAATTCTGCTCTTGCAACTCGCATTGAAGTAGAACAACAAAACAATAATGAAAAAATTGAAGCGCTAGAAAAAGCACGATCACAATTAGCCGAAACATTTACCGCACTTTCAAGCCGGGCACTTAAAAATAACAACGAAGAGTTTTTAAAATTAGCGCAAGAAAATTTAAAACAATACCAGGCACAGGCGGTTAACGAACTTGAGAAAAAAGAAAGATCAATCGAGCATTTACTTAACCCCATTAAAGAAACATTAAGTAAAACAGAAGAACAAATTCGCAGCATAGAAAAAGAGAGGAAAGAATCACAAGGTGCACTACACAAACATCTTGAATCAATGGCGCAAAGCCAGGCGACTTTGCAAGATGAAACCCGCAAACTTGTTACTGCCCTGCGTCGTCCGGAAGTTCGCGGCCAATGGGGTGAGATGACCTTAAAGCGATTAGCTGAACTTGCAGGCATGGTTGAATATTGTGATTTTTTTGAACAGGAACATGTGCGTACCGATGAAGGTGGATTACGACCAGACATGATCGTACGTATGCCTGATGGTCGTGAAATTGTCGTTGATGTAAAAACACCACTTGATGCTTATATCAGCGCCATTGAATCCGTGGACGATGCCGAGCGCCTAATTCATCTAAAACGTCACACACAAAATGTTAAACACCGTATTAATGAACTTGCCGACAAAGCCTATTGGAAGCAATTTAAAAACGCGCCGGACTTTGTTGTTTTATTTATCCCTGGCGATCAGTTTTTAAGTGCCGCGCTGGATCAAGAACCGAGCATTTTAGAAAATGCACTTGCACGCCAGGTCATCCTTGCAACACCAACCAGTTTTGTTGCCCTACTTCGAGCAGTCGGCTACGGCTGGCGTCAGGAACAACTGGCAGAAAACGCAGAGCATATTAAAACAGTCGGTGAAGAACTCTATGGACGTTTACAAACCTTCACCGACCATTTACAGAAGCTAGGTAAAAGCCTTGATAGTGGTATGAAACATTACAATAGCGCAGTCGGTTCATTTGATAGCAGGGTATTACCCAGCGCACGTAAATTTAATGAAATGGGAATATCGACTGATAAAAAAATTACTCAGCCAAATCAAGTTGAAACCGCGGTGAGACAAATTGAAGTCGATAAGGATAATCTTTAACATAAGTACTTTCGACCCAAAGCAGATATTTAGTCTATAGAGCATAAATTATTACGTGAATGATATTAAAACGAACAAACTTGAAGCCGGCATCATCATATTTTTTCTCTTGTTATTTGATTTTGTTTCTCGTGGCTTAGATATAAGTCTTACTTTTTCCACCTGGTGGTCAGACATAGCTTGGTCTATCGCTTCTGGTGCCGCTGCATTGCGTACTTTTCAAGTGGCGCGTACTTGCACTGGTAATACACGCAAAGGCTGGTTTTTAATTTCGGCCGCTAACTTTGCCTGGTTTATCGGAATACTTAACTGGGATTTTCATGAAATCATATTAGGTGATACAACACCATATCCAGGAATCCCAGATATAGGCTTCATGGCATTTGCCATTCTGATGATCCCCGGGCTCTACCAATTACGTTCAAGTGAATACAAACAGTCTTCATATAAAATTATTCAGGTCGGAAAACTGGGTATTGTCGCAATCAGTTTGTTAATCACTCATATGGTATTTTTTAATGTGCCTTTACAAACGCTGGAGAGTAGTACCCTATATAAGGTAACTGCTATCGCTTATCCTATTGTTTACATTTCAGCTTTCTTTTTCACTGCAAGTTTATTTTGGCACAAGAGTCATCTTGTAAAAGAACCTGTATTAAATTTTTTACTCTTAAGTTTGGCTATTCATGCTTTCGCTGTCTCATTCTATGCATACAGCTTATTAGGAAAAAATTACCAGACGGGTAACTATATTGATATCATTTGGTTGATAGCTTTTGCTTCAACGTATTGGGCCGCATCAATTCAATTGCGTAATATTAAATCACCTGAAAAGGCAGTTGAAAAAGCAGATACATCTGCAATAAATATTAACCTCGATATTTTATTACCTGTTGCGGGACTCATATTATTGGCCTACTCAATATTTTCGACTCGTCGTGAACTAACGCCTGAATTGATTTCAACTATTTTTCCAATATTCATTTTATTAACTTTATTTATTGGTTTACGTGAATGGTCCAATCAGCAGTTTGAATCTTTACTTACAAAAGAGCGCAAAATAGCTGAAGAAAAAGTAGTGGCTCTAAACAAAGAACTAGAGCAACGCGTCATTCTTCGTACTCAAGAACTCAAGACCGCGCTTGATGAAGCCGAACGGGCAAATAATGCTAAATCTGACTTTCTTTCCAGAATGAGTCATGAACTGCGTACACCACTGAATGCTATTCTTGGTTTTGCTCAATTGCTCGAGATAGATTCAGATGAAAAAGACAATAAACTTCAAAGAAGCAATGCAAAAGAAATTATTGATGCCGGCAATCATCTGCTGTATCTCATTAACGAAGTTCTCGATATAGCTAAAATTGAATCAGGTACTTTTGATATTGATATTGATAAAGTTTCTGTAGATAGTGTTTTAAAAGAATGTATTCAATTAATTCAGTCTCAAATGGAACTTCATAAAGTTGAACTCATCGATAAAATCAGTGGTAATGAATATAGTGTACAAGCTGATTTCAATCGTCTAAAACAAGTGCTTCTGAACATTCTGTCTAATGCAGTGAAATACAATCATGAGCATGGCAACATCACACTAACAAGCAAGATGGGAAATAATAAGCATTTTCGAATTTATGTAACAAATACTGGGAAAGGCTTAACTAATGATGAGCTCAATAAGTTATTTATACCTTTTGAGCGTTTAGAATATTCAACCAGTGTAGAAGGTACAGGGATTGGTCTTGTCATCAGTAAGCATTTAGTAGAAGCCATGAATGGTTCTATTGGTGTTGAGACTACGTTAGGTGAAAGCACCACGTTCTGGATTGAGTTGCCTATATAAACTATTTTTGCATTATGACCACTAATTGTAGTTACAGAATAACGTCAAATAATAGCTTCAAAGCATCCACATTTCACCAATAACAATTATTTCTTAATCTTCCCTTTTATATCTTCACCCAGCTGCTCAATACTTTCGCCTACTCTCTGTTTAATTTTTTTCTGTAGGTTTTCTTTAGCAAACGGATTGCTGAAAATAGGATTCCCTTTTCCGATATTCACGCCAAGCCATAAGCCGACAATCAATCCCATTAAAATTCCCATAAAAAGCATTTTGATAACTTTCATAAATAATAACCATTTAAATTTGTATGACCTAATGTGTAGTCGTAGAATACCTCACTTATGGATAAAGAAATACTACAAAATGCCTATGCGGAATGTTTACACATGGCACAATCTCATTATGAGAACTTCCCCGTAGCTTCACGCTTGCTGCCTAAATATTTACGCCAGCCTATCGCCGTAATTTATGCCTTTGCCCGCCGTGCGGATGATTTTGCGGATGAAGGTGATCTAAGTGATGAAGAACGTATTACGGCCTTGAATGATTTTGGGAATAAACTTGAGGCCATTGAACAAGGCAAAGCCGTTGAAGACGCCACGTTTATTGCTCTGGCAGATGTGATTAAACAGCACCAGCTTCCGGTCTCTTTATTTCATGATTTGCTCACCGCTTTTAAAATGGATGTCACCAAAGCCCGTTATGCCAATTTTGGTGAAGTCATTGAATATTGCCGGTATTCAGCGAACCCCGTGGGACGTTTATTGCTCCATCTAAATAAAGCCAACTCCCCACAAAATCTCGGTTATTCAGATGCTATATGTAGTGCGCTGCAATTAACCAATTTTTTACAGGATATTAGTCAGGATTTAGAAGAAAGTGATCGCGTTTACCTTCCTCAGGATGAAATGAAACAATTTGGGGTTACAGAAGAGGATATCCACAATAAACTCACCAACCCTGCCACACGTAGGCTTATTGAATTTCAAATTCGTCGTACCGTTAAACTCATGCAAGCGGGGGCACCACTCGGCAAAGCATTAAAAGGCCGTATGGGGCTAGAGCTACGCATGACCATTATGGGCGGCTCTCGGATTTTATATAAACTTAACCAACAATATGATGATGTATTTAGCCGTCCAAGGTTGAATAAATGGGATATTGTTTGGGTAATTTGGAAAGCGATAAGGGCGAAATAACCCAATATTTCCGGTAGAATCATTCCAACATAACTACATGACGAATCCATGACCCCCAATCAATATTGCCAGGACAAAACAGCTAAAAGCGGTTCCAGCTTTTATTATAGTTTTTTGTTTTTACCAAAGCCTAAACGATTGGCAATTACAGCACTGTATGCCTTTTGTCGTGAGGTTGATGATATTGCCGATGCTGAAATGGATAACAAGATCAAACTTGTTAAATTAGAATGGTGGCGATCAGAGATTGAATCGCTTTTTAATGGTTCTGCACACCATCCCGTCACACAAGCGTTATCTACTTCGATCAAAAAATATAATTTAGAAAAGAAATACTTTCTTGAAATTATTAATGGTATGGAAATGGATCTTGAAACCGTTCGTTTTGATAATTTTGAAAAATTAAATTTATATTGTTATCGCGTTGCCGGTGTTGTCGGCATACTGTCTGCCAGTATCTTTGGTTATAAAAATCCAGCTACAATCGAGTTTGCAAAAAAACTCGGGCTTGCTTTACAGCTGACCAATATTATTCGTGATGTTTATGAAGATTCATTACGTAATCGCCTTTATTTACCACTAGATGAACTTAAACAGTTTGGTGTCAGTGAAAAAGATATTTTTAAGCGTGATGATAGTGAATCATTTCATAAGTTAATCAGTTTCCATGCTGAACGTGCACACCAATGTTATCGTGAGGCATTTGCTACATTACCCGCCGAAGATCGATATAACCAGAAAACCGGTACTATCATGGCGGCCATTTATGAAAACACCTTAAATGAAATGGAATCTGATCAACTCCAAGTATTAAAACATAAAGTTGTTATTCCGCCATTACGAAAAATGACGATTGCATTAAAAACATTAGTTAAAGAATGGTGGTCATACTGGAAATATAAACTAGCATGAGCACTGAACCGGTTGTTATTATTGGTGCCGGTTGGGCAGGACTCGCTGCTGCAGTCACACTGACAAGTCGTGGCCAAAAGGTCATCGTATATGAAGCGGCAAAACAGGTCGGGGGTCGAGCCCGTAGTGTTCCCTTTGCAGACACCATAGTTGATAACGGTCAGCACCTTATGATTGGTGCATATCAGGAATGCATTAAAATTTTAAAGCTGGTCGGCCAATGTCCTTATGCAAAAATGAAACGCACCCCGTTATTTTTAGCCGTACAAGATGAAACTGGCCAGCAAGTTGAAGTCAAAGCCCCTCGCCTGCCAGCACCCTTTCATTTACTTTATGCGCTTATTACAGCAAAAGGATTAAGCATTAAAGATCGGTTCGCAGCAGTACAGTTTGGTCTGTTTGTTAAAAAAAATCATTATCAATTTTCTCAGGATATTTCTGTAAAACAACTGTTTGATCAAAGTCGCCAGACTGATAATATTATAAAACAACTCTGGGAACCGCTGTGCCTCTCGACACTCAATACACCGATTGAAATTGCTTCTGCAAATGTCTTTATGCGTGTATTTAAAGATGCCTTTACCCACCATTATTATGATGCTGATCTGTTACTGCCCATCATTGATTTGTCAGAAATATTTCCCAATGCAGCGGTTCAATACATTCGCAACAAAGGTGGTGAAGTACATTTACAATCACGGCTTGAAAAAATTCATATTGAAAATGATAAGATCAAAGCGATTGACATAAAAAATGACACACAAGTACAAACGGTGACAACGAGTTCACTGATCCTTGCAGTCGCACCACAAAATTTAAATAAACTTATTTCAGCTACACTGCAATTAAATACACTGCAATTAAATACACTACAATCAAATACACTACAATCAAATACACCACGATTAAAAACGCTACAATTAAAAACACTACAAAATATAATTGACCAATTCAGCTACCAACCCATTGTTACCGTTTATCTTCAATACACTCCTGAAACACGTCTAAACCATGCAATGCAGGGATTAAGTGGTACAATTAGCCAATGGGTTTTTGATCGTGGTCAGCTCTGTCAGCAACATGGACTTTTTAGTGTTGTCATCAGTTGCGAAGGTTCACATATGCAAATGGACGAAAAAACTCTGATACAAACGGTGCAATCAGAAGTCAGTGCTCTGTTTGATCAATCTCCTGAATTACAAAATGCCTTTGTGGTAAGAGAAAAACGTGCGACCTATGCCTGCACGGTGAACATCAATACGATTCGTCCAACAAATAGAACTGATGTAAATGGCTTATACCTTGCTGGCGACTACACCGATACCGGCTATCCTGCAACATTAGAAGGCGCGGTTCGAAGTGGTTTAACTGCGGCAAACCAAATTTAACTTAAAGATAGATAAAATTATGAATGAAATAATCCAAATCCCGAAAAACTTCAACCCACAAGAAAACTGCCTTAAAGATAAAGTTATTCTAATCACAGGTACGGGCGATGGTATTGGAGCAACCGCAGCAAAAACATTTGCTAAATATGGTGCAACCATCATTTTACTCAGTAAAACAGAGAAAAAAATTATTGATGTCTATGATGACATTGTTAACGCAGGTCATCCACAACCTGCCATCATCACATTAAATCTTGAAGAAGCAACGGCGAATGATTACGCAGGTTTAGCACAGACGATTGAAAATGAATTTGGTCATCTCGATGGTTTACTACATAACGCCGCGATGTTTGAAGGATTAAGCCCGATTAGCCAGTTTGATAATAAAATATGGGAGCGTACAGTTAAAGTGAATTTACATGCGCCTTTCTGGTTATCACAAGCGATGATTCCGTTATTAAATAAATCAAAATCTTCCTCAATGGTCTTCACCAGTTCAGGTGTAGCACATCAAGGCCGCGCTTACTGGGGTGCCTATGGCGTAACAAAAGCCGCGGGTGATAATTTAATGGGTATTCTGGCTGATGAGCTAGAAAATAACACTCCAATCCGGGTAAATAGCATTGACCCCGGCCGGGTAAGAACACGAATGCGTGCGTTGGCTTTTCCAGGTGAAGATCCCTTCACAATACCTGCACCATCAGAAATTATGGATGCCTATATCTACTTAATGAGTGATGAAAGCAAAGATGTGAATGGGAAGATTATTGCTTGTAGCAAAAGTACTTAACTGATGTTCTAAACTATGTCTCATCCTGTACTCTATTCTTTACGCCAGTGTCCTTATGCAATGCGTGCAAGAATTGGCTTATTACTCGCACAACAAACTGTTATTCTTCGTGACATTGAAATGACAAACATTCCCGAAGAAATGATTACTATTTCGCCAAAAGGTGAAGTGCCTGTTTTGGTATTGAGTGACTCAAGCGTTATAGATGAAAGTTTAGATATAATGATTTGGGCATTAAAGAAATCTGATCCTAACAATTTACTTTACCCCCATCTACCCAACGTCTATAAAGAAATGCTAAGTTTGATCAATCGTAATGATAATGAATTTGTAGAAGCACTAAAAAAATATAAAGCGGCCTCACGTTATCATGATGACTCAGAAACAAACTATCGACAACAGTGTGAACTTTTTATTGGATTTCTTGAAAAAAGTTTAACCAAGCATGAATATATTTTTGGTGATACACCAAGTTTAGCCGACTATGCGATTTTACCTTTTATTCGTCAATTTTCACGTGTCGATAGAAATTGGTATCACCAATCCCCTTATCCAAAACTTAGACGTTGGCTTAAAAAACATTACCAGAATCCTTTGTTCTCAAAAGCGATGAGAAAATATCCTCAATGGTTAGATACGAAAGAAAAGATTATTTTTGGTGAATAACTGTCATATTCTAACCGAAGTTAATAAGTCCATTATCAACGATTAGTTGATATACATAGTACGTAAAACCATGTACGTTCACAGGGTATTTAAACAATGTATTAAATTAATAGTATATCTGCTGTTCTATTTTTACACATGTTTTCTTAAAGTCGCGGAGAGATTCTTATCTATATTGTCGTAGCTTTAAAAGCTAACTGTTCATTACTTGATACTTCACTTCGTCTTTGCTTGATAAAATCAATTTTATTCTTCAATGCAACAAGTACAGCGAGCCCCATAAAAGCGCCAGGAGGAAGAACTGCAAACAAAAACCCATTATAATCTGGTAGCACTGTGATAGTTAGTATTGATGCCCAGTCGCCCAACATTAATTCTGCGCCGCCAAAAATAGTTCCATGGCCAATTACTTCTCTAACGATTCCTAACGTCACTAAGACCAATGTAAACCCCAACCCCATAACCAATCCATCGACTATTGAATGCATAACTTTATTCTTGGATGCGAATGCTTCTGCACGCCCTATAATCGCACAGTTAGTTACAATTAAAGGGACAAAAATTCCGAGTATAAGATAGAGATCGTAAAAGTGCGCACTCATTAATAGTTCAATACCAGTAACAACACAAGCAATAATGATAACAAACATGGGGATTCTTATTTCAGTACGAATCCAATTCCGTATCATTGAAATGAGTGTGTTTGTAATAATCAAGGTTACCATTGTTGCAAGCCCCAAACCCAATCCATTAATTGCTGTTGAAGAAACAGCAAGTAAAGGACATAATCCTAGCAAGGCAACTAAGGCTTGATTATTAGTCCAAAGACCCTGTTTAATAATATTTTGGACAGTTACATTATTCATTATAATTCTCGATCTGGTTTATTAGTTTCGATAATATTTTCGGCTTGAAATATGAGCGTTCTATTTTTATTAAAAAATAACACCGCCTTATGAACAGCGCTTACAACGGCACGAGGTGTTATTGTCGCCCCAGTAAACTGATCGAATTCACCTCCGTCACGTTTTACTTTCCATCCGCTATCAGTTGGATTATTCAGTGACTTACCCGTAAATGATTCAATCCAGTGACTGCGCTGAATTTCGATACCATCACCCAGCCCTGGGGTTTCACGATGTTTAACGATACGCACACCAGTAACTTGACCAGAATAATTAATACCGACTAGTATCAAAATATCGCCGTTATAACCATTGTGAGCAATAACGGTAAAGGCAGCAGCAATGGCTTTTGTAGCAACTCTTGCACGGTAAACAATGACTCCCTCTTTGCTTCCGAGTAGTCGTTGATCTTTCATTACCAGAGTATCTTGTAAAATATTATTTGAATAAGTATCAGGCGGTATAACTGAATGAAGTGAACGTAACAAAACTTGACGCTCATTATCTACAATATAGGGTTTCGAATGGCCATTTATCAAGACCAATACGCCCGTACCAATTAAAGCGGTGAGTGCAAGTAAAGCACCGGCCATCAATATATTTTTTTTAATGTCAGTTTTTATCATAACTTGACCTCGCACCATAAACTTTCGGAGCAGTATAATAATCAAGTAATGGTACGGTCAGTCCCATCAGTAATACAGCAAAGGCAACACCATCTGGATAACCACCCCATGCTCTAATTGAAAATGTAATTAATCCAATACCCGCTCCATAAATTATACGACCAACAGGCGTAGTCGATGCTGTGATTGGATCTGTCGCGATAAAAAATGCGCCAAGAATCGTCGCCCCACCAAATAAATGGACTAATGGATTGGTAAAATTATCCGAATTAATAAAGTAACTAATACCTGAAATACCAATAATTGCGATTAACATTGCAACAGGAATATGCCAGCTAATAATTTTACGATAGATAAGCCATAACCCGCCTATTAAAAATCCTACGCTGACCCATTCATACCCTGATCCAGACACGTAACCAAAAATTGGAGATTGACTTATTACATCAATATTTTTACCAAGCCCAACTTCTGTTCTTACGTAATCAAGTAATGTTGCAGATGTCATTGAATCAAAAGCCAATGAATTTGGCAGGTTCTGAAAAAATGAAAAGTTTATTGAATCCATAAAACTTAATGATTGATTAACGTGAGCCAGTGGAGCATTCCATAAACTCAATTCACGAGGGAATGAGATTAATAAAATAGCGTATGCCGCCATTGCAGGGTTGAATGTATTATAGCCAATACCACCATATAGATGCTTTGCCATGACTATCGCAAAAAAACTACCTACAACAGGAATCCACCAAGGTACCGATGGTGGTAGTGCTAACGCTAACAAGATTGCTGTCAATATTGCACTACCATCAAGCAAAAATACTCTAACTTGCTTATTCCGTAATATCAACATCATCCATTCAAAAACAACAGCGCTAACAGAAGCAATAAGAATATTGATCAGTACTGCCCAACCAAACAAACCGATATAAATAAGAATGCCGGGAACAAGCGCATAGATTACCGTACGCATCACTTGTGCAACTGAAAGTGACTCTGACACAAATGGTGAGCTGATTACTGCTGCTGAATTAACATCATTCATGACTATTGGTTAACCTACTTTAATATTATTAGTAACTTCTTTATTAACACTGGCAGTTTTTTTCTTTGTCGTTCAAGTTTACGTTTAGCTTTGATCTCTTCTTTTTCTTGCTTAATGCGTTCAAGTCTTTCTTCACGTTTTTTTGTTCTAATCCGTGATTGATCAGCAAATTTAGCTTTTATTTCATGCTCCATTTTTTCAGTTTTTGCAAAACGGAAATAATGCACCAGTGGAATTTTTGACGGGCAAACGACTGAACAACAACCACATTCAATACACTCTGATAGATTGTAATACGTTAACTTATCAAACGCTTTAGCTCTTGAATGCCAATAGAGTTGTTGTGGAAGTAAATTCATTGGACACACAGTTGCACATAAACCACAACGAATACACGGCATGGCAGTTGCTTTAGATTGTTTTGCTGCAGATTCAACAAGAATGCAATTTGAAGCTTTAACTACGGGAATATTTGAATGGGGAAGTGGTATGCCCATCATTGGGCCACCCATAATGAGTGTATGATTTTCAGACGTTACGCCTCCAGCAGCTGCTAATACATGTTCAATTGGAGTACCAATTAGCACCTCAAAATTTGCCGGTTGTTTTATTTTTGGCCCGGTCACAGTCATAATTCGTGAGACTAATGGTTTACGCATATAGAGCGCATCATAGATTGCTGCTGTTGTTGCTACATTCAGACATACGATACCCACTTCATAAGGCAAACCATTTTGAGGCACTTCCTTTCCCGTCAAAACTTTTATCAATTGCTTTTCACCACCTGTCGGAAAGATAGTAGGTACTGCAACAACGCGAATAGTATTCACGCTACCTATTCCATCCGACTTTAATTTTTCAAGTGATGCATTTAATGCTTGAATTGCTTCAGGTTTATTATCCTCTACGGCAACAACACATTCGATCGGCTGTAATAATTTACGTAACAACAACAGCCCACGAATAATATCTTCAGGTCGCGAACGCATAAGAGCATCATCACAAGTGATATAGGGTTCACATTCCACACCATTAATCACCAGTGTATCTATCGCCCTTGTCGGTTTAAGTTTGGCAGCAGAAGGAAAAACGGCACCACCCAACCCAACAATACCTGCTTGCCTTATATCATTACGTATTTCATCTGCAGTTAATGACTCAGGATTTATATTAGGTTTAATATTAGGAGCCCACTCATCAAGACCATCAGGCTTTATAACAATACACATCTCCAAAATACCTGATTGATGAGGAATAGAATATTTACCAATATCTATAACCGTGCCAGAGCTAGAAGCATGAACCGGTGCGCTTATAAAAGAACTTGATTTTGCAATCAATTGTCCTTTATAAACCTTATCTCCGACAACGACAGCAGGCTCTGCTATTTCTCCTATGTGTTGGCGTAACGGTAAGACTATTCGTTCAGGTATCGGTATTTTTTTAATTTCAGAATATTTTGAAAGTGATTTAAAACCAGCTAACTTTAAACCACCTTTAAATTTCCACAACTTAATCACGCCGCCTTCTCCTCATTTTGTAATTCAGGATTAGACCATTTCCAATTTTTAATCGTAAGATCGACTGGACGCATTACAATGCAATCTTCAACTGGGCATAGTGGCGGCAGGCAAAGTTCACACCCAGTACAATAAGCATCGAGTACATTATGCATATGCTTCGCTGCCCCAACTATTGCATCGACAGGACAAATTTGAACACACTTCGTACAGCCTATACAGGTTTCTTCATTGATAACTGCGACAAGCGGCAGACCTTCTTCCGCAACACCATTCTCTGGATTTAATGGAATAGGATCACGTCCCAACAAATCAGCTAATGCTTGAACACCTGACTCACCACCCGGTGGACATTGGTTAATCTCTGCATTGTCTGATGCAATCGCCTCAGCATAAGGACGACAACCTGGATAGCCACATTGGCCGCACTGTGTTTGGGGTAAGAGTGCATCTATAGATTCAACAATGGGATCACCTTCAACGCGAAAGCGAATAGCGGCATAACCTAATACCACACCAAATATTAATGCCAGTATTGTAAGTATGATAACGGCCATCGATAATACCCTACGCCATACCTGCAAAGCCCATAAAGGCTACTGACATGAAACCTGCGGTGACTAATGCAATCGGTGCACCACGAAATGAAGCAGGAATATCAGAAAATTCCAGTCGTTCCCGAATTGAAGAAAACAACACCATAACCACTGTAAACCCAACAGCACCACCAAACCCATATAAAGCAGAACTGATAAAATCATTGCCTTCTTGCACGTTTAATAAAGCAACACCTAATACGGCGCAATTTGTTGTGATCAATGGAAGATAGATACCAAGCACATTATAAAGAAGAGGACTTGTTTTATGCACAACCATTTCAGTTGCTTGCACAACAACTGCAATTAGCAATATAAATGTCACTGTTTTTAGGTATTCGAGTTCAAATGGCTGTAAAAGATATGTGTTCGCCAAATAACTCAATACTGATGAGAGTGTTAACACAAAGGCGGTTGCCATGCCCATACCAATTGCAGACTCAAGTTTTTTGGAAACACCCATAAATGGACAAAGACCAAGAAACTTTGAAAGCACCAAGTTGTTAACAAATATCGTTGTAAAAAGCAGTGTCAAATATTCTGCCACGCATCCCTCTCTTATTAAATGAATTAACTATTTCACTAGATGAAAATTAGCGTTCCAAATATTGAAGTTTATCTTTTACATCAACCCAGTCATCTGCATCGTCTAATGGTTCCTGTGCTTCATTTATTCCAGGCCATATTTTTGCAAGTTCTGCATTTATTGAAATATATTCCTTTTGCTCTTCAGGCACATCATCAATTGCGAAAATTGCTTCTGCAGGACACTCCGCTACGCACAACGTACAATCAATACACGTTTCTGGATCGATCACCAGAAAATTAGATCCCTCCCTAAAACAATCATCGACCGGACATACATCTACACAATCCGTGTATTTACATCGAACACAACCATCAGCAACTACATATGCCATACATCATCTCCACTAACTTTTAACATTATTAATTTCAGAAATAGCCCATTCCACAATTTTACGAACATCAGGATCAACATCGTTTTTAGCAATATCTAAAAAGGGCAAAGCATTAACAGATTTTATTTCACCGAGTGAAGCAGCAGCTTCTTTACGTAAGTTACTAATGTTATAAGAAAGCGCCTGACCAAGAACATCAACAGCTGCAGGATCTTTTAATTTACCAAGACTGGCTGCAGCTTTGACTCTAACCTGCCAGTACTCATCGTTCATCGCATCAATCAACGACTCGACTGCGGCAGTTTTCCCCACTTTTCCGATGACATAAGCAGACTCTTCACGAACTTGCCAATGCTCATCTTTCAAACCATCAACAAGTGTTTCGATTGCTTTGTCATTTTTGCTGAAGACCAATGATCCCATTGCAACTTTTCGTACATTCTCATCGGTATCTTTTCGTGCAGAGCTCATCAAAGCAATAAGTACATCTTCACTTTTTAGATAAGCCAGTACACCAACCGCTTCACGCCTAACTCTTGCATCAGGATGCTCAAGACATTCAAGTGCAATTCCTTTTGATTCAGGCAAACGCAATGCACGTAATGCCCTCAAACAAGACGCTTTAATAAACGCATCTTCACTTTTCATACCTTCGATTAAAGCTGGACCAGCATCACCATTTTTATTTTCAGCCAGCGTTTCTGCTGCCGCTTTACGAACAGCTTCATCACTATCACTTAATGCGTTTACCAATGCTTCTGCGACCACAATTCCTGTGTATTCATCCATTACTTGTGCTGCTTCTACCCGCACGCCGGCATCAACATCTGATAATGCTTTAACTGCGAGTGGTATTGCTTCATCTTCATCAATTTCACGAAGATCCATTACAGCGACACATCTCACTTCAGCATCATCATCCGTTAAACGTTCTAGTACGTCAGAAATATCTGGTGCATCATCAAACATCAGACTCATTTTGCTTCTCCTGTTTTATTTCAACAATTATCTAAGTAAGTAAGGAATTTCGACCTTGATTGCATCTTTAGGACAGTCTTGTTCACATGGTAAGCAATACCAGCATTCATCATATTTCATATATGCTGTACTCTTATCATCCGCAATCACTAATACATCCAACGGGCAAACATCAACACAAACGGTACATCCTTTATCAGCAATGCAGGCATCTGCATCAACAGTAACGGGAACTTGTCTAACACTCTTGGCTAACGCCATAACATACTCCTTAGGCTTCTACAGCATCTTTTGATACACGTAATTTGTTGTAAGCTTCTTTTTCATCATCATCCAAAGCAACAACAAAAGGTTCAATTTCTCTCTTCTTACAGTAAGGTAAACCATCATCACCTTTCATAGTCTGCACATGGCAATTCCATTCGCTATTATCAGTATCAGGATAGTCAACACGATAGTGATATAAACCCCAACGACTCTCTGTACGATACATTGATGACACGGCGGCCATTTCTGCACAATCAAGAATAAATTGCACTTCCATTGCACGCATCAGTTCATGAGGATCATTCGCTTGTAACTTAGATAAGTCCTGACGAATTTCAGCAAAACGTTCCATGCCAATTTCCATTTTTTTCGTAATTTTTGGCGGCTGTAAATAATCATTAACCATTCGTCTTAATTTGTATTCCATTTGTTCCGGTTGAATACCGTCTTTTACTTTAGTTGGCGCAAGCACACGTTCTTTTTCAGTTGCTATCTCTTCAGCATCTATTTCAGAATGTTCATGTTTCGCGCAATAGTCCGCAGCATCTTCACCTGCAATAGCACCGTAAACAAAAGCACCCAACATATAATTGTGTGGAACTGAACCACAGTCACCGGCAGCGTAAAGTCCAGGTACCGTCGTCCGTGCATTTTCATCCGTCCAAATACCCGAGGCACTATGACCACTACAAAAACCAATTTCTGAAATATGCATTTCAACCATTTTTTCACGATAGTTCGTGCCACGATTTTCATGGAAACGACCTCGACTTGGTCGTTCGTTGGAATGTAAAATTTCTTCAATCTCTTCAATCGTCTCATCAGCGAGATGATCCACTTTCAAAAAGACTGGGCCTTTACCACCTTCTAATTCTTTATAAAACTCCATCATCATTTGACCGCTCCAATAATCACATTCAATAAAGCGATTACCTTCTGCATTGGCGGTATAACCTCCCATCGGACCTGTCACATAGGCACAAGCTGGACCGTTATAATCTTTGATCAATGGATTAATTTGATAACATTCAAGTCCACTCAATTCAGCACCAACATGGTAGGCCATACTATAACCATCACCCGCGTTAGTCGGATTTTCATACGTACCAAATAAATAACCAGAACTAGGCATACCGAGTCGACCAGCAGCACCAGTACAAAGAATAATTGTTTTCGCTTTAATGACTGCTGTTTCAGCCGTGCGCGGGTTTAATAAATGTGCACCGGCAATTCGACCATCCTTTCCTTTGAATAATCGTGTGGCCATAAAACGGTTAATGACTTGTACACGCTTTTTACGTAACTGACGGTATAGAATTTTTTTCATGTGATGCCCTTCTGGCATTGGCAACACATATGTACCCATGTGGTGTACTTTTTTAACGTTATAATCACCTGTTTCATCTTTTTCGAACTTAACACCCCATTCATCAAGTTTGTTAATCATGTCGAAACTACGCGTCGCATATGCCATGATAGTTTTTTGATTGACGATGCCATCATTTGCGATGGTGATTTCTTTTACATACTGTTCCGGTGTTGCATGCCCGGGAATAACAGCATTATTTAATCCGTCCATTCCCATGCTGATACAACCACTACGTTTAACATTAGCCTTCTCAAGCACAGCAACTTTTAGGTTGGGATTCTTTTCTTTTGCTCGAACCGCTGCCATTGGTCCTGCAGTCCCTCCACCGATTACAAGAATATCAACTTCTAGAACCTCATCTTTTGTCGCTTTATCATTCATAGTGATTTACCTGATTAGTTATTAATAAAATTTACTGCCGATCAACTTTCAAGTGATATTGGAACGCATCACCCCGATACGACAGATACTCAAAATCAATGGGATCTCCTTTTTCAGAAAATACCAAACGTTGAATTCGTAAAACTGACGATCCACTGTCAACATTTAGATGACGTGCTAGCTCATCATCTGCATTCATTGCTTCAATTTTCATATCCGCATGTCCAAGCGCAATATCAAACTCATTCTCCAACATAGGAAAAACATCTTGAGTTAGATCACGCGAAAGTAAACGTTGCCCAATATCAATAGGGAAATAACTCTTATCCACTGAAATGGGCTCGCGATTAAGATATCGAATTCGTATTAACTCAATCACCATACTGCCGCGTGTAAGATTGAGTGCTTCAGTCACATCTGCAGATACATTTGTTTCCTGCACACTAATCACACGCGCTGATGTCTCATAACCTTTAGGCGTCATCGCCTCACCAAAACCTTGTAAGCTTTGAATGTCTTGTACGACTTTAGGTCGTGAAACGAATGTGCCTTTTCCTTGCACGCTAAACACTAACCCTTCGGTATGAAGATCACGCAGCGCTTGGCGAACAGTAATTCGGCTCACTCCGAACACCTTTATCATTTCCTTTTCAGACGGTAATCGTTCATGCACTTCATAATCTCCATCCAATATCCGTTGCTTCAAAATCTCTTTAATCTGGGTATACATGGGCTGTATTGACTCATTTCGAACTGTCTTCATTTTTTGTTTTTCTGCATTCATAATCATTACCTGTAATTACATGTTATAACATGTTATATCAGCAGAAATATCCATGTGTCAACGTGTAACTCGACACGAATGTGAATTAAGTTGAACAGAAGCTATACCGTTGTTTTTCATCATTTTTTATCCATATTACCTGTATGGTTTTGTTCTTCCCCATCCAAAAATTCAGCCAAACCTATTATTTCTCGATGTGTTAATTTTTTGGCGATATCACGCATCACGCTATTGTGATCGTTGCTTCGTTTTCCACTCTTAAACAGCAGCAACTGACCTATTAAGTAGTTACTATGCTGACCTGATAATTTAGGAATAAGTGTCTCATCTGTTGAAATTTGTCCATGACAAATATTGCACGCGATGAGATTCCGTTTTACATCGCCTTGGAAGTAAAGCTTTTTAGCTGAATCATGGTTAGCTAATTGGCTGTTCGCTCTTACTCCACGAATTGATTGTTGATTAAAATACGTTGCAACAGACTCAATATCCTGTTTTGTTAATAGTTCAGCGGTTGCTTGCATTTGTCCTTTACGTTTACCCGTTTTAAAGTCATATAATTGCTTCATAAGATATTGTTTAGTTTGTCCCGCCAAACGTGGGTAGTCAGGCATAATTGAATTACCATCATATTCATGACAATAGCCGCATTGCTCATAGGGAGCCTGTCCATGAGTATCAATCGTGCCAGCCTGAATTTGACTATATGCAAACATCATAAACACCAAATAGTAAAACCTCATAAGCGCCATACAAATTTTCTTCCAAAAACTTTTTATTAAATTCACTATTATTCATATAAACCTTGTTCAACCTGAAATTTGGTTCTGCAATGAAACAAACTCAAAAAACTGTTTTACAACTTTTTCGGTGTTCATAGGAGGTTGAAATTTGGCAACCAACTGTCCTTTGTTATTGATTAGAAAAACATCCGCAGTATGTTGAACTGAATATCCACCATAAGAATTAGGAGTCTCAATTTTATGAAACGCACCAAGGTTTTCTTCAAAATCCAGGATAGATTCTTCACTACCCGTCATACCAACAAATGATGAATCAAAATACGTCATATATTGTTTTAAATGTTCAAGAGAGTCCCTCATAGGATCGACACTGACAAAAAAAATCTTGAAGTCATCTTTAAACTGACTATTTCCCTTAATTCCATTTTTGACTTGTACTAATTGTGAAATCGTTGCAGGGCAAATATCTGGACAATTCGTGAAACCAAAGAAAACGAATGTCCAATGCTTTTTAAATTGTTCTAAATTTATAAGATTATTATTATGGTCAACAAGATTAACCGCCTTAATATTTTTTGATGGCGTAATAGCAACAGAACGAACCAATTCAGGTAAATGACTGTTTTCATCTGTCACTAACAAATATACCGAAAAAACAAGAAATGCAATTAACATAAAAATTAATGATTGCCGTTTCTTTCTATTGATTGTCTCTATTAACATGATATCCATCTTTAAATAATCTTCACCAAGATAGTTTATTTTTTACCTTGTATTTCAAATGCTCGAATTGATTCGTTTCGTATAAGTTCCATACATTTTTTCTTTGTATTAATATATTGTTCACTGCTTACCAAATCTAAAGTGCGCGGTCTTGGGAGATCAACTTTTATATCTGCTATAATACGACCTGGACTTGCACTCATAACGACTACACGATCAGCAAGGAATACAGCTTCATCAATATCATGTGTGACAAAAATAACAGTAATGCCGAACTCGCCCCAAATTTGTAATAAGTTTTCTTGCATCATAGCTCGAGTTTGTGCATCAAGGGCACCGAAAGGTTCATCCATTAATAAAACATTTGGATAGTTAGCAAGTGCACGTGCAATGCCAACTCGCTGTTTCATACCACCAGATAACATTCCAGGATAACTATCAAAATAAGAGCTTAGTCCAACCATTTCGATAAACGTCCGTGCAATACTATTGGCTTCCGTTTTTCCTTTGTTTGCCATCAGGGGCCCGAATGCCACATTGTCACCAACACTTTTCCAGGGAAATAATGAATGCTGCTGAAAAACCATTCCACAATCCTGACTGGGTTTAGTTATTTTTTTCCCATCAACTGAGACCGTTCCTTTAGTTGGTTTAACAAACGATGCAACGGTATTCATTAGCGTTGATTTTCCGCAACCAGATGGCCCAAGCAAACAAATAAATTCTCCGGGGTGTATTTCGAGTGATGCATTTTCAACGGCAACTGTATCTTTTCCAAAAACCACAGAGACATCATCAATGACGATATATCCTTTTAATATTGGATTTTTTTGTGTATGTGCGTCTCCTAATGAGGGTGATTCCACCTCATCATGAGTTAATTCATTATTATATTTTTTCATAACATTTTTTATTCCATTCATCAGAACACCTACAACTTAAATAATTAGTTAACTGTCAGATAAATTTTTATTTCCGGTTTTTCCAAGTTTTTTTAACTGAAAGTAAATTATCCATAGCATTAAGCCAAAACCACCGACGGATAAAAAACTACCTAACGGTTCCAGCCAAAGCGCTAATGAAGCACTCATACCTAGCATTGACAACGCGACAACCCATGATGGTGTCGCACAACAAACAACCCAGGTTAACGTCGCGCTTGTTAAACTAATAAAAACAGAACCAATACCTGCTGCGGCATAGAGACGTTTATCTGATTTTACTGAACATGCAAATTTACGTGAATAACTCATAAGTACAGAAAATATACCCAGTAAAAATCCCATCAAAAATACAAGAAACATCTTTGGCGGTATCAACATAAAGCTCCATGTTGCGACACCGTAGTAATGTGGATTTTTATAACCCGCTTCAAACCAGGGTTCAGCAACAAGAATAGGTAAAGCATCCTGAATCGAAGGTGTACCTTCAAAAATCAAACGATAGGTACCGATAACGTCATAAAACTCAAAATAATTTGGTATTTCAGCAAAGCGAATCATCGTAAGCATTAACAAACCAGCATAATATAAAATTAAAAATCCAAAACTGATTAATAACAAAATGTACCAACGATGCTTCGTTGCATTAATTAATAGGTTGATATAATTATTCATTAGTCATTATGCTCCTGCCAACGGAGTGCGGGAACAGAGGCTTTTTTTACCAACCACGTTGATAACGTACCTAAGCCTCCAATCGTTAACATGCCAATGATGATGTTAGGGTATTCAACCAATGTGTATGAATTCCAGGTGAAATAACCTATTCCATACTGACCACTAATGATTTCGCCCGCCAATAATGAAAACCATGCGACCCCCATGCCAATAGCAAACCCGGCCATAATACTAGGCAATGCACCGGGTAAAATGACATGCCACATAATTGAACGTTTACCCGCACCTAATGATTCAGCGGCTCTAACGAGTGAGTCTGGTGTTTGCTCAACGCCATGAACGGTATTAAGTACCACCGGAAAAAATGCACCCAGAAAAGTAATATAGATAATGCTCGATTCTTCAGTTGGCATCATTAATATCGCAAGTGGAATCCATGCAACAGCGGGTATCGGTCTGAGGATTTCAATATAAGGCAGCATAATCACTCTAAAGATACGTGAACGACCCATAAAGATACCAATTAAGACACCAAAGAAAGATGCCGAGAAAAAGGCAATGGCAATGCGTTGTAAACTTGCACCAATGTGCTTATAAAATTCTTCTGTCGCAATGAGTTTAAGAAATTGCTCACCGACGATAAGCGGTGTAGGAATATTTTCAAAACTCAATATGAAATTAACTTGATAATATGACAGCATCTGCCATGTTATTAATGCAAATATAATGGCAAATGTGCCAATGATATAACTGTCCCAGGGTAAGGACTTAAAACGTGTAACAATTGTATTTTCCTTAACTCGATATATTGTTTTTAATTGAGTTACATTATTCTCACCAAGAAATTGATCCGATGTCTTTAAATTTTCATCATTAGTGTTTTTAACGATCTTCGCTGATTCAATACTCATGGTGTACTCCAACACAACCTAAAATTGATTATTAATATTACGGTCAACACCTTTGTGTTGACCGTAACCAGAACGTTTAAAGAGCCAACGATATCTTATACATATCGCGTTGTTTTTCAAAAACATTTTCTGTCATTAATTTCCCACCATCAGAAGCTGAATATTTCATAGCATCAGCTTTTCTCATAAATGTTTTTATAACGCCATTTTTACCTTTTACATAAGATGCTGTTTTACCAAAAATCTTCAACCCTGTTGTGTTGTCATAAACATAAGAAGCGCGCAACGTTCCAGATTCTTTGAATTTCTTTGAGTCTTCAAGCATAGCCGCAACTGTCTTATAACTTATAATACCTTTATCTTTGTGCCATATTTCAGCAGGTGCCAGCATCATATTTTCTTTTTTAGCCACTCGTGTGTAATTAAGATCTTTTTCATAATCCAATCCAAGTTCACTATATGCTTTACGAATATATCCATCATAAATCCAACGATTAAAATCCAATGGTGGAATAGCTTTCTCTTTTACCAGAACAGTGTGATCAAATTTCAATGCATCAACCCATTCTTTTTTCAGTGTTGGATCAAGTGTCAATGCACCCCCTTTACTAAAGTACAAGTACTGAACTTCACGTTCAATACCAGTCCATTTTTCGAGTTTTGTCGCAGCCATAACAGGATCTTTACGAACCCATTCCCCTGCTTCTATAACTGCTTTCATGAAGGCTACAACAACTTCAGGATATTTTTCAGCATAATCTTTACGTACTACAACACCATGTAAATAAGCTACCCCTGCTTCACTTCCATCAAATATTTTACGTCCTGTACCACGGAATTCCATAATTTCTGACCATGGACAAAAATCACCATGCGCATCAATTTTTCCTTGTGCAATGTTTGCAGCACCCACTGGTGGACTTTGATTTTTAATCGTGACTTGATCTCTAATCCCTAAGTCCTGAAGTGCTTTAAGTGTCATACCCCATGCCGCACTACCAACAGGTACTGAAATTGATTTTCCTTTTAAATCTGAGAGAGTTTGAACATCTGAAGAAACCGGTACGACAATCGCATTACCTGAACCTCGTTGGTTATAACCCGTACCGGATATATACAATGTTTCTAAACTTTTTGTTGCCTGAAACTTAGCGCCATTTACGATTAACGGGTAATCGCCCATTACACCAAAGTCCAGCTTGTTTGCCATCATCTGATTAGTGATAGGCGATCCCGAGGTGTAATCTTTCCAGTTAAAACTGTATTCCACATCTTTGTATTTACCGTCTTTCGGTAAATACTTTTGAATTAGTTTCATTTCTTTCAAAATGATTCCTGCAGAATACGTATCAGTACATTTACTCTGATGCCCCACTGCAATTCGTATTGTCTCAGCACTAACTATGCCAGCCACACTGACTGACATAATAAGCGCCGTTACTAATTTATATGCTGCTTTCATTTTACATCCTCTCCATAACGATCAATTTTGATAACGATTAATTAAACTTAAAACAAACTTGTTATAACCAGTCATGCCTACACAACATATAACTGCATGATGTATGCCACACAATAATTAATGATCGAATGTATTTGTAACTGACTGTTTATGTTAAACAATTTAGAGCGGCGTTATAAAACAGGAAAAAAATGACAAGGAGGAAAATTGAATGATGTTGGTGCATCGTTAAACGACGTGCACCAGAAGATTTAATTTACGAAACGATATTCTAGAAAAAATAAGACAAGTCAAACTTGTCTTAGTGTGAGTGTTAAAATGCAGGGGTTTGACGACTTGATTAAGCTTTTGCTGTGACTGCTCGATATATTTCAACGCGATCACCATCACGTAACATTTCAGTGAGCGATTTAATGGTGCCGTGAAGACCAACTTTATTAACATTAAGATCAATATCTTTACATTTGTCTAAAATCTCTGAAAAGATAATCGCATCTTCAATATTTGAACCTTGTGATAATTGTACTTCACAAATCGTTTGCTCATTGTTTGTTGCATAAACAACTTCAACGCTCAGCTTCAAAGGGTCACCCAGTTCGGACATCAGCAATTGAAACTCTTCTTCACTGAGGTTTTCGTAATCCTCACCTGAGTCATCTAATATTACTTTAATTTCTGATTCCAAAGTTTCAACTTGTTGTTTAAGTGTTGATTCACGTGCATGCAGTTCATTTAGCTGTGTATGTAAATCATGCGTCTTATTAATTAACTCGCGTAATTCCATAATATTTTTCCTGTCTATTTGAATATTTAAACCCGTGTATATTTAAAATGAAAAGCCTTTATTATATATTACTATTTCTATTGAATATATTTTTTGAATTGACTTGTCACATAGACTTTAAATTTACCACCCTGTTTATAGATAAAATACGCAGATATACTATTATTTTCACAATACTTATAACCTTTCTCAGCTCCCATAACCATTAATGCTGTTGCAACTGCATCCGCAATTGCAACAGTATCACTTATAACCGTAACGGATGCTAAGTTGTGTGTAATCGGCTTACCTATAATAGGATCTATTATATGCGAATAACGCTTTCCTTCTATTTCAAAATAATTGCGATAATCACCTGATGTAGCTATCGCATGATCCGTTATATTTATAATATTATGTACTTCACGAACTTGACTCGAGGGTGTCTCAATTGCAATCTTCCATTTTTTAGCATCACCTTTTTTTCCTTTAACACGTATTTCACCGCCCACTTCAACGAGGTATATAGAATATTTATTTTTATTAAGATATTCCGAAATTTTATCAACCGCATAACCTTTAGCTATTGCAGAGAGATTAATTTTGAATGGAGATTTTTTATAAACAGCACTTTTTTTGTCGTCAATAAGTAATTTATTATATCCAACATCCAATGTAGTTTGTTTGATGCTCTGCTCATCAGGGATATAATTTTTATCTTCGTTCGTTTCAAACCCCCATAACTTAATCAAATTACCAGTCGTAACATCAAATGCACCATTTGTTTTTTTACTCACAGACTTTGCAAGAGCAAGAATAAACAAGGTGTCAGGCGATACATAAATCCATTGCCCCGTTGACATTTTATTAATTTTTGATATCTCTGAATCACTGTCCCAAGTTGACATTTTGTTATTTACATCAACTAAAATATCATTAATTTTTTCCTCTAACTTCTTTTTATTAAAATTTGATTTGTCGTTAATAAGCTGGATTGAAAATGTTGTACCCATCGTCATACCATTAATTAAGACAACTTCATTTGAATGTAAATTACAGCCTGAAAAAAATATCGTAACGACAAAAATATATACATATTTGTAAAAAACTGAAGAAATGCTTAATAAAAACGTGTTCATAATTATAAGTATTACTTAAATTAAGAAAATAACATCGCTAAGCCAACGCTTCCAAGTAGTAAAAGCGTTATCATTCTAAATAATGCTTCAGATGCCTTTCCAAATAAACGTCCTCCAAACCAAATAGCAACAATAAAAAATGGGGCTAACATAGCCGTACGGAGAAGTACTTCTGATGTAATTATTCCATATGTGGTATATGTCAATAGTGAAACTAAAACTGTAATAACAAGAAACACGATAATGCTTGCGCGCGTGACTTTAGTTTCCTGACTACCTGATAAATAATACAAAATAACAGGTAACCCACCCAGACTTGTCGCACCACTAATTAACCCACTAGCCACTCCTGTTATAGTCGATGCCTTTAATGAGTACCCCCCCTTATATTGCCAACCTATCGCTAAAATAAAGACACTGAGTAGAACCAAAATTGAAATACTATTACGCATCACATCAACATCTGCATTCACTAATATCAATGAACCCATAGGGATAGTGACAATAGAGGCTAAAGACATGGGAATAACAGAGCGCCAATGACATTTTGAAATGACATTGGGTAATAATTGAATCGCAGGAATTGTTTCTAATAACACAACACTTACAACAGCAACCATTGGGTTGTAGAGTAAGCTCAAACTAGGTACCAGTACCATACCGGCCCCAAACCCTGAAAATCCGCGCAAAATCCCTGCAATTAATACTGCGACAATTGCAAAGTAGAATTCTATTGTTAAAGGCATTAGCAGTCTCAATTAAAGTAATAACATATGAAATATAACTTATTATAACATGTTATAATAATTAATAAAGAGATAGCGATTAAATATAACTTATTGATTTTATTGGCTATATTAAACCTCAGCAACGATGCTGTATCGCTGTCAGGTTATGTAAACCCTGTAATTTTTATATCTGATTTACGTAACTCGTTTAGTCTTTACCCTTCAACATCGACTTCAAATCTGCAAAAGGATTATGTGTAGCTGAACTTGCCTTACCTTCTGCTGTTGAATGACCCTGATGTGCTTCTAGTTGACGTTGATGTTCATTATCATGGCAATACAAACATAATAATTCCCAATTACTACCATCAGATGGGTTGTTATCATGATTATGATCGCGATGATGGACGGTTAATTCACTTAGATTAGTATGATCAAACTCTCGACTGCATCGACCACAGATATGTGGGTACATGCCTAGTGCTTGTTCACGATACCCTTTTCCTCTTTCTTCATTGGCTCGTCTTGCATCTGCAACGACTTTATCCAACTTATATGTATCGATTTTTGCCATTGTTATCTCCTTCTAATGAGTATATTAAATACAGTATTAACAGTCATTATTCAATGACTGCCATAAATGAGTAAATATTAGAGAAGCTGGTTTTTCGTTTTCACACCAAACATAAGCATATTGCTCGAATTTAACCGCCATGATATCAGCCTGGCTTTTTTCTATACCTGGAATGAAATAGCTCTCTTCAGCTGGCCAGGATGGTTCTTCACCCTGCCCAACAGCATTAAAGACAGGTTTGTTTTTAATCTCCAGATATAACTCATTATTTCTTGATTTATTTTCTGCAAAAGATAATGCCTGACTTCGAGGATTCCAGGCAGTTAATATTACGGCTGTTTTTTCTTTATTAACTAACTTTTGTATAACCGGTGGGAGTGGCTTTTCTAACTTAATATCGTATTTTTTTTCATCTATAAAAACTGAGTACGTTGTATTTAGATAATGTTGTTCTAGTTCTTTTTTCGGCATTAGTTCCACCAAACAGCAAAGCCACGTTTTCTTAGATGTTTGCCGAGTAGCGCTTCTTTATATTCTGCTTCTTTTCTTGTTGCGATGGGATTATATTTTTCAAAGAGTTTATAACGAAGACGAAGACCGTATTTTTTTGCATAACGATTTGCTTTGATACCGGCCTTGTGTTGGTCAAAACGTTCATCGGGAGATTTGGCAGTTTGTCCGACATAAACACAGGGATAGTCATCGACGTAATCCGGATTCATATCACGAAACTTTTTAATAGTAAGAACGTCCTTATCTAAATCGATAACGTATATATTATAAATCGTTTTCTTTCTTGCCATCGAAATTATTCGGCGCTGATATTCTTATGTGCTTTAATACAAAATATAATAAAAAATGAATTCCAGTTATCATAACCATCCAGATCATCAATGTTATGCAAATCTGTTTCGTTATTTAAATATTCAATTGTTTTAGCAATGTGCTCGTCTTCAATACCATTTAATTTAATGACATCAATCGTGGCTTGTGAAGGCGACCATTCTTTTAATATTTTAGACATATAATTTATATTTCACTCAAATACAAAATATTTTTTAAAATTACCTACAAGATATCTCTTTATACTATTTTATTGGCATAACTGAAATCATTAATAATTATTCCTGTAAAGCGATACTTTGTCATGAACAGTATACTTAATTTTAGTACAGGTATAAATTTAAGTTTACTATAAGAATGACGATAAAGACCACCCTAACCTTGAATCATTTTATTTAAATTCAGCAATTTAGGAAATATTTAGATATTGATTAAGATCAATATACTTCACAATATATATATGCATAATGATTGTATATCTACAGGTTTTATTTATTTCCGAAAAGGAAGAAAAAATGATTAATTCATCTCAAAATAATTCCACCCCCTTCCCTCCGTTAGCAAATTTACAACAACTTGCTATTAGTGAAAGTGGCTTTATATTTGATCCCTCTAGTGGCCACAACTTTACTGTTAATGAAACAGGCTTATCTATTTTGCGCCTTTTACAAAAAGACAATGAACTTAAACCATTGCTTAAAAAACTAAAAGAGAAATACGACATCTCACAACGTGAACTTGAGCGGGACGTATTGGAGTTTGCTGGTCTACTTAGAGATTACGTAGGTGAATAATGACAATTAATATTACAGTTGCAATTACAGGGATGAACGCAAAACCCGATAATCCAGGGCCGGGATTAGCTGTGGCTCGTTGTTTACGTGAATCACCTGAGTTTCAGGGACGTATTATTGGTCTTGGTTATGATGGTCTGGATCCAGGCTTATATCTAAAAGAGTATTGCGATGCGAGTTATTTACTACCGTATCCTTCTTCTGGTGATGATGCTCTTATCGGTAGTTTAACGAAGATTCAGAAAAAAGAAAAAATAGATGTCTTTATTCCATGTCTGGATGCAGAGTTACCCAGCATTATACGTTTAATATCGGTATTAAATGATCTTGGTTTAAAAACTTTTTTACCTGATCAAAAACAATTAAGTCTACGCGGTAAAGACCGACTCAATGAACTTTCGCAGCATGCAGGCATTAAAGCACCAGAAACAAAATCAATCACAAATGCAGGTTTTTTTCATCAATGTGAAGATAAAGGATGGCCTTTTCCTTTTGTCGTTAAAGGTTTATTTTACGATGCATATATTGTTCACACTAAAGATGCCGCAATAGAGGCTTTTCGACATATTGCAGCTGAATGGGGATTTCCCGTACTAATACAAAAACTTGTTAAAGGTGAAGAATATAACCTTGCAGCTGTAGGTGATGGTGAAGGTAATATGCTGGGTGCTGTAATGATGAAAAAAATGGCCACCACCGATAAAGGTAAAGCCTGGGCCGGTGTCAGTATTAATGACAAAACACTTTTCAATGCCAGTGAATCATTAATAAAAGCTATTAACTGGCGAGGTCCTTTAGAAGTCGAAGTTATTCGTGATTCTAATGGTGAATACCAACTTTTAGAAATCAACCCACGTTTCCCTGCCTGGATATATTTATCTGTTGGTGTCGGTCGTAATTTACCCTTTGCCTTATTACAACTTGTGTTAGGAAATACAATACCTGAATTTGAAAATATTAAAACCGGTGTCATGTTTATTCGTTATGCACAAGAGACTATTACCAACATGCATGATTTTGAATCTATCGTTATGAGCAGTGCCCAAATGAGTGGCAACTAATCTATTATATTTATTACAGGAATACCTGTTATGACAAAAAATGAAAATGAAGAATTAGGAAATATTGAAAAACAGCCCTGGGTAAAACCTTCAATAACGCCATTGCGTACTGGCATGTTGAACAAATCAGGTGCTGCCCGCCAAACTCTATGGCGTGACAATATTGACGGTGTCCCAATTAAAACACTGGTCGATGATTTTGGTTCACCATTATTTGTTATCTCAGAGCACACTCTCAGGAAAAACATTAAACGAATTAAGAATGCCTTTAGTAGCCGCTATGATAAAGTTGTATTTGGCTGGTCCTACAAAACAAATTATCTTGGTGCTGTTTGTAATACATTACACCAGGAAGGTTCGTTAGCAGAAGTCGTATCTAAATTTGAATATGAAAAAGCACGACAGCTTGGCGTACCGGGTGATTGTATTATTTTTAATGGCCCTCATAAAACACGCGACATTTTAGAATTAGCCATTACTGAAGGTGCTCATATCCATATCGATCACCTTGATGAATTGTATTTAATTGATGACATTGCCACTAAAATGAACAGAGCAGTGGATGTCACCATACGACTCAACTTTGATACTGGTTATACCGAACAATGGAGTCGGTTTGGTTTTAATGTCGAAGCAGGCCAGGCACTCGATGCAGCATGGCGTATTGCTGCAAGTGAGCATATGAACTTAATTGGTCTGCATAGTCATATTGGTACATTTGTACTTGAGCCTTTAGCGTACAAGGTACAAATCAAAATCATGTGTGACTTTATGAATGAAGTTGAAGATAAGACGGGTTGCACTATTCGCTATATCGATATTGGCGGTGGCTTTGCTTCTATGAATAGCTTGCAAGGTATTTATCTCCCACCAGAACAAGTTGTACCTAGTATTAATCAATATGCTGAAATCATATGCGATACTTTACTTGAACTCACTCATGATCGTGAAACTCGCGGCTGTGGTCGACCCACTCTAGTCTTAGAAACTGGTCGTGCTGTTGTTGATGATACCGAGATATTAATTAGTTCAGTGGTTGCGAACAAACACTTACCCGATGGACGACGCGCCGTGGTACTTGATGCCGGTGTAAATGATTTATTCACTGCATTTTGGTACAACCACGATGTTTTTCCAACACGTCATCTCGCTGGACGACCTGAGGAAACTGTACTTTATGGACCATTATGTATGAATATTGATGTTATGCGTAACAATATTATGTTACCTCCAATGAATATTGATGATCATCTTATATTTAGCCATGTAGGTGCCTACAACAATACCCAATGGCTTCAATTTATTGAGTACCGCCCTAACGTAGTCATGATTCAAGAAGATGGCAAGGTTAATCTTGTTAGAGCTGAAGAAAACCTGGATATAGTAATACAACAGGAAACTGTACCGGAACACTTAAAAGTTGCATTTCCATCAGGTGCTCCGCATAACATTTTAAGTGGCCACCAGTAATATTTGGTACTGTAAAAAAATAATGACTACTTCAAAGTTATTAGACATACCAAAAGCCTATGCAACAATACTGTTTTTGCAAAGTCCTGTTGCTGGCATAATTATATTAGCTGTCACAATGCTATATCCGAATATTGGCCTTGCCGGTTTATTAGCCGCTGTTACGGGTTTTTTCATTACACGCGTATTACAATTCCCTGACTACTCTAGTCATATCCAAATATATAATAGCCTGTTGGTTGGGCTTTCACTTGGCGCTTTTTATCAACTTAATTATTATACTATAGCAATAATTATACTTGGTGCAGTTTCGGTTTCAATAATATCAACCGTGCTTGCAGATTGGTTTTGGCGACTCGATAAATTACCCGTGCTCGCCTTACCTTTTGTTATTGTTGCAGGTTTAATGGCAATCGTTGCAAAAAATTATACTGATCTCAATGATTACATGGGATTAGCTGAAGCATCATACACTTTAATACAACCTTCAATTGATACATTCTTTAGTTCACTTGGCGTGATATTTTTTACACCAACGCCTGTAGCCGGACTTGTCCTGTTTATTATTATCATATTGTATTCACGCTATCTGGGCTTATTGGCCATTGTTGGATATGTAGTCGGATATAACATACTCACTACATTTATGTTTGAACCTCATCCTGGCTTTATTGTATGGACAAGTTTTAATTTTATATTAATTGCAATTGCTATAGGCGGTATATTTACTATTCCCGGTATAGCCAGTTTTATTTTTGCGATCTTTGGAGTTTTAATAACAGCTTTACTCGTCATAGCAACAAAAAACATGTTACTTATTGATGCTCTTCCTGTGATGGCAATTTCATATACTATTACCACGATTGTAATGATCATCGCGATGAAAAAGCGTTTAGGCATTTCTAAACCCTATCTTGCACCTGAGCCAGGTTTACCTGAAAGTAACTATGAAAAAGCCAGGTTGGCAAAATTTCGTTTTGGAGATATTAATAGTGTACCACTATTATCACCGGTGTTAGGCACATGGAGCATCTATCAAGGATTTAATGGTAAACATACTCACAAAGCACCCTGGCAATATGCATTAGATTTTTTTATCGTTATTAATAATCAAAGCTATGATGAGCAAGGGGGACAACTCGAGGACTTTTATTGCTTTGGTGCACCTGTATTATCTCCAGTGCATGGAGATATTGTTCGAATTTATGATAGGCTTCCTGACAATACTCCAGGTGAAGTTGATGTAAAAAATAACTGGGGTAATTTTATTATAATTAAATTAGCGAGCGGATTATTTTTAATGCTTGCACATTTACAACATGCAAGTATAAAAGTTAAGGAAGGTGAACGTGTTGCTCCAGGAAAACATTTAGCTACTTGCGGTAACTCAGGCCGCTCCCCTCAGCCTCACCTTCATATGCAAGTTCAACACAATGCAGAACTTGATAGCCCAACATACCCATTTCACTTATGCAGTGTAATTCAACATCAGGAAGAAGGTTCTTCAGAATATAAAATAGTAATGATACCCAAAGAAGGTGATAGTCTGGAATCTGTCACGGTTGATGATCAGTTAAGAAACCAGTTTCATCTGCCAGTTGGACGTCAGCTAAATTACCGACTAAGTTCAAATTTTTCTAATAACACTGAAACTCGTAAATTGACTGTTGAACTGACATTACTAGGTCAATTTCGATTAAGTAGTGAAACTCAAGCCAGTTCAGCTTTTGAAGAAAACAATGGTGTACTCGCTTTTTATGATCGCAAAGGATCAAAAGATATATTGCTGAACATGTGGATATTAGCAAATGGACTCACACCATTAACTGAAATGGCACATCAGTGGCGTGATTCACCTTCAGCTAAATTATTACCTCTCTCTATATTTCAACAACTTGTTCTTACCCTTCTAAAACCACTTGGCTGCGGGCTTAATAGTCAATACACACGTAAATGGGATAATGAAAAATCGGTATGGATACAACAAGGTAAGCATCAATTAAATGTTAGCCTCATTAATGGTATTGCACATACAATTTCAATTATTGATCCTGTTACTGGAATTAATGATATAACCTTAAACTTTAATGGCAAATCCTGGCATGCAGAATTAATAGACGTTGGTTTAATATCCGACAAGGGGATTCCTCAATGGCACAATGCAACCGAGGCAAATTAAGAAAATGAATATACAAGTAAATAAAATTTCGGCAACACTCCTTGCCATACTCTTTATGATTAACTTTATGTTATTTAATGCCGATTACTGCAAGGCAGATGATGGTAGCTGGCAAACTAATATTGCACCTCATACATACTGGCAAGGATATAATAATTCTGACACACACAATAACAGCATAAATATAGGAGCATATCTAAACAGTGAATATCTTGATTCTGATAAGTTAACAATCGGAATTTATAATACAAATATATCCTTAATAAATAATGCACAGCTTTCAGAAAATATTTTTCATCTAAGTGGTCAGCATAATATTTATTTAGACGACATACCTGGGAAACTGACATTACGACTGGATACCTATTTTGGCCAATCAGTCTTAAAATATAATATTGCGACTCCGCCTGGTACTGTTGGTGCAGGCGGCATGGGAAAAAGTGGTAAAGCTACAGGAGGTGGTTCTGCAACAATAAAAGAAACTGCAAATATGTCCTCCTTTCAGCCACAATTTACCTATAGCAATTTAGCTAAAACATTTTATGCAAATATAGGTTATGCCTATTCTAAATACACTGGTAACTCAACAACTGAAGTAAAACAATTTACACCTACTATTGCTTTTTCCTGGAATGACAGTTATGACTGGTTACAACTCCGTTCATATCAAATAGAAGTGAATGACACAGCATCAACTTACAGTAAAAATAAATTCGAATCCGTTGAAGCTAAATATACTCATTGGATAAAAGATAATACTCTGAAAAACATTGAATTTATGAGATTTTCTATTTTAATGGGTGAACGTATACTTGCAGTTGATTCTGATGCTAGAGTCATATATTCCAGCGCAGACATGCAAAAGGGCAGCGTTGAAGCAAGCACGCAATGGAAAATATCAAAAACAGAAAAAATACTAGCACTGGTGAATTACAGTCATTATGCCAATCAAATCTCTCTTGATGACTATAATAGTGCTTTACTTTACATTAACTATCAAAATCAATGGTGAACAAGATGTCTAAAACCGTTAAATTTATTATGCTACTGACATTATTAAATTATGCCAATAATATTTATGCAGAGACGACTCCCTGGCAAGAAAGTTACCGACTGGAAACACTTTATCAGTACGATGCTGCGCTAAGCAGTTTAAAAAGCGTTACTTCAAATAATGAATTAGTACTGTTAAGACGCGGTTGGTTAAATTATTTAAAAGGCTCGCATAATAAATCTATAGATAATTACAAAAAAGCATTAAGCAAAAATGGTAAATCTTTAGATGCCCGCCTTGGTATCATTTTACCTTTATTAGCACAACAACGTTGGAGAGAAGCGTCACTCAATGCAAATAAAGCTCTTAAAATTGCACCGTGGAATTATTACGCTCACATACGGTTAATGGCTACTGAGCAGGCACTTAAACAATGGGAACAACTACAAAAACATGCAGAATCTGCACATCAGCATTTTCCCAGTGATTCAACGTTTATAGTCTACCTCGCCAGAGCTAACCGAAAATTAGGAAATACAACTATTGCCCGGAAATGGTATAAAAAATTACTAGAAATAGTTCCCGAAAATATTGAAGCTAAAATATTTCTTAACTAAAGCACCAAATAAATTGTTCTATTTATATTGTATTGCGACTGCTAAAAATTTGAAGAAACATTGTTTATATACCGTTATATATTTTACAATGATATCTTCTTAATAGTTTCCTACAATTAAACCTTACATTTCTGCATTATGATAAACGTTTTGCACATCATCATTATCATTTAACATATCCATGAATCTTTCAAACAATTCAATGTCTTCACCACTAATTTTAGTGGTTGCTTGAGGAATAAAGGTAATCGTGTCTGCTTCAAATTCAACATCATCACCTAATAACGCTGTTAATGCATTTCGTGTTTTACCATATTCAGTATGTGGCGCAAAGACGGTGATCATCCCTTCTTCCATTTCAACATCAGTCACGTCAACATCGGCTTCTAACATGGCTTCTAAAACCGCATCTTCATCATTACCTTTAAACGCAAAAACACAAAGATGATCAAACATATGTGCAACCGTACCCTGCGTACCAATCTTCGCTTTGCATTTGTTGAAACACAGACGCACATCGTTAAATGTACGGGTATTGTTATCCGTTAAACAATCAACAATGACATTATAACCACCTGAACCAAAACCTTCATATTGTGCGGGTACAAAATCTTCGCCCGCTCCACCTTCGGCTTTTTTAATTGCTTTCTCAATAACATGTGCCGGAACCTGATCTTTTTTCGCATTATCGATGATACGACGTAACGATAAGTTGCCATTTGGGTCGGTACCGCCATTTTTTGCAATAACATAAATCTCCCGGCCATATTTTGAATAGACCTTTGCTTTCGCATCCGAGGTCTTTGCCATTGATTCTTTACGGTTTTGGTATGCTCTACCCATGATAAGGTCTCTAAATTTAGTGGAAATGATGATTATTGGGTGATTTTACTAAAGTGTTGCAGAGACGTCCAAACAAATAGTGTAAACATTTCGCATATATATAAAGAGTGGCATAATAAAGCCCATTTTGTGTAACGCCGTAAAGAAAACATATGATCGCAAGGTTTATCGAATTTTTTGTTAATCGTCATCTACTGACCAATATCTTATTTATTTCGGTCATTCTGGGTGGCCTGTTCGCATGGCAGGAGATTAAAAAAGAAGAACGTCCCGATGTCACTTATGACCGAATCCGCGTAACGGCAAGCTACCCTGGTGCCACCGCGGCAGAAGTTGAACACTTTGTTACCCGCGAGCTCGAAGATGAATTAAAAGCGGTGGATGGGGTATATCGAATTTATAGCAGTGTCAGCCGTGGCTCAACCTCAGTCACCGTCGAACTTGAAAAAGATTTAGCCAATAAAAATGAAACCATCACAGAAATCCGTAATGCTGCACTAGGTACTCAACTTCCACCCGAAGTACGCGATAAACCTAAAGTACGAGTCTTCAAAAGTTCTAAAAAAGCCATTATTGATATTGCACTGATTCACACACAAGCGCACTTGCTGACGACACCGCAACGCCAGGAACTACAGCGCTATGCAACAGCACTTGAACTACAACTTCTAAATTTACCGCAAATTAACAGTATAAACCGTTCTGGTTATTTGCAGGAAGAGCTGCAAATTAATGTTGACCCACAAAAACTGGTTCGCTACCAAATTCCTCTTAGTCAGGTAATAAGAGAAGTTAAGAATAATAATATCCGGGAACCAGCGGGAAGCATCCATATTAAAGATGAACCCCTTGTCACCATCAATGCGCAACTCGATACGGTTGAAAAACTAGACCAACTTTATATTCAAGCGGGCTTTCAGGGTAAAGCCATTAAATTAAAATCTATTGCTGATGTAAGAACAGATTTTCGTCGAGAGAAACAAATTACGAAAGTAAATGGACACGAATCCATCATGTTTAACGTGGTTAAAAATGGCTCGTATGGCATCCTCGAATCACTCGATGCCGTACAAAAAGTTGTTGATGACTATAGGGCCAATAATCTTAAAAATGCCAATATCAAATTGGTCATGCTTGATGATGAATCTTATGATGTGCGAAATCGCCTGAGTATTATTTCAATCAATGGCGCGATCGGTTTTACACTTATTCTGATTATGCTATTTTTATTTTTAAACAAACGTGCCGGTGTTTGGGTTGCGATGGGCATTCCTTTCACTATTTGTTTAACACTTATTGCAACCCTGCTCATGGGTTACACCATTAATAACATCACACTTGCCGCCGTTATCATTGTTATGGGGATAGTCGTTGATGATGCCATTGTGGTAGCCGAAAATATCGCACGTTTTCAGTCGAAAGGTTACAGCTCTCAGGATGCTGCCGTTAAAGGTACATCACAAGTATTTTTACCGGTACTTGCAAGTATCGTCACAACCTGCGTTGCTTTTGTTCCCCTCTTTTATTTTACTGGTCGTTTTGGTTCCTTTGTTAGTTTTATTCCCCCTATTGTTTTTCTCATGTTGTTAGCCAGTTTATTCGAATCATTAATCATATTACCGGGCCACCTGAATCTTCAATCACCACGTTTTTTAACCAAACAACAAGAACTTAAAAACTTCACTGAAGCTACCCCGCACTGGTTTGATCGTATCGAAAATCGCTATGGTGATCTTTTAATTCGTTTATTAAAATATAAATACATTATCTTTATTATTTTTATTGCTCTTTTACTCGGATCAATTTTTGTCGCGAAACAAACCATGAGTTTTGTTTTATTTCCACATTCTGAAACACGAGAAATTGTAATGATTGGTGTGGCTGATAAAAAATCTGATCGCTACGAAACGGCAATGATTAGCAAGCAAATAGAAAAACTCTTACAGCCTTATATTGGCAAGGAAGTAATCGGCTTTCGTACAGAAATTGCCCGTAGTCGCCATGGTGGAATCGCAAAAGAAAATCGTTTCCGTATGATAGTAGAAATCAAACCAAAAGAAGAACGCGAGCGATCAGCAGATCAACTGGTTGCATTGTGGAAACCCTTAGCTGATAAAGTAAAAGGTTTGAAAAAATTCATTATTCAAAAAAGTCGCTGGGGACAATCATCAGGAAGTGCTATTGAGGTGCTTATACTTGAAAATGATGATAAATTGCGTAATCAAGCTGCTGAAGCATTATTTACTGCAATGCAAAAATACCCCGACCTGACGAATGTAGAGATTGATCGCCCCTTAGCTTTACCGGAATATAATATTGATATAAAACGTGAAAAAGTTAAGCGTTTATCTATCAATCCCGTTGATATAGCAACAACCTTTCGTGCCTCACTCGAAGGTAACATCCTTTATGAGCTGCCAAAAGGTAATGATAAAATTGATGTACGATTATCTGTCATTGATAGTGCAAAAAATAATATTGAAAATATTCTTAAGATACCGGTTGAAAACAAAAATAAATATTTAGCGCCACTCGGTGATTTGGTAACAGTGACAAAAGCTGTTTCAGCAACCTCAATTACTCGACGTGATACCCGTCGCGTAACGACAGTATATGCGAATTTAAAACCAGAAGCAGAAATGACACCGTTACAAATAGCAGCAGATCTGGAAAAGAGTGTATTCCATGACATTATTAGCAGTCAACCCTCAACCAGTTTGAATTTTGATGGCGAAGTTGCCAATACTCGTGAGTCTCGAACAGACTTACGAAATGCAATAATTATGGTTGTGGTTTTAATTTTTGCTGTCCTTGTTATCTTATTTAATTCTATAACTTACGCTGTACTCATTATGCTCGCGATTCCTTTTGGTGTCGTAGGTGTAATTATTGCTTTCTGGCTGCATGGTGAAACCTTAATAGGTTTCTTTGCTGCCATTGGTACCCTGGGTATGGCGGGGGTTGTTATTAATGACGCTATAATAATGTTAACTAAATTGAATCAGGAATATGATGATGATTCTAATAACCAAACGAATTACAATGAAAAAATAGCGCGCATCGCACAAACACGTCTAAAAGCAGTCATACTCACTACCCTCACAACAGTGGCAGGAGTATTACCCACTGCTTATGGCATTGCAGGGTACGACTCAATGCTTGCCGAAATGATGCTGGCAATGGCATGGGGATTATTGTTTGGTTCAATAATTACTCTTTTATTAATTCCTTGCATGTACAGTTTTATACAAGATGTACAACTACGATTCCAAACTAAAATACAGTAATCATTATAATGACAATAAATAATACAATTTTACTTTTGACATTATTGGTAATGAGTATCACTACTGCGCAAGCTAAACCATCGGGACTCACGCTGAAAGAGTTTATTCAACAAGCGACACAAAAAGATGTTAATTTTGAAAAAATTCTCATCGATCAATTGCCATTAAAGTACCGCCGTGATGTACTTTTATCTGACAGTGATATTATTCTGGATGTAAAATACCAACAAAATTTTTATTTAGATAAAAACAGCAACAAACCAGAAGCAACCATCTCACTGAATAAATTGTTCCCATATAACGGCACCCAGTTATCACTGTCATACAATAAAACAGTCTCATCATTATCAACACCCGACAATTCCAACTTACAGTTTTTGATTACACAACCTATCGCAAAAAATGCATTTGGTAAAAATAGTCAACTGCAAGACAATATTATCGGAATCGAAAATGATATTCGTCGTTACCAAATTATTGAAGCCTATGAAGATTATCTTGCTAGTCTTACAACAGCTTATTACAACTGGTATTCAGCTTATGAAAATCTAAAAGTGAGTTTATCGTCTTATCAATATAATCAAAAATTAATGTCAAATATTCGTGATCGACAACGACAAAAAATTGCTTTACCGATTGATGTCAACAAAATGAAATTACTACTTATTGGTAAAAAAGAAAACATCATTGTTCTACAGGAAATATATGATTCGTATAGTAATCTGATTTTTAAAGCGATTCGCAATGATGGCAATAAAAAATATATCCCATCCACACCAACCCGCCCTGTTTCAAATATACAATTCACGCCATTATATGACGAATTTACTAAAAGTAGCCGCACCTATGGAATTCTACATTTATTAGAAAAACAAGGCACGATGGAAGTGAAAAAAGCAGCTGATGACTTACTTCCCTCCACTAACTTGTTATTAGGTTACCAATTAAACGGAAAGGAATGGGGAATACAAAATCAGGAACGTAGTTATTTTGCCGGTATTTCTGTACGCTGGCCGATTGGTCGCACAGTCAATAAAGCTAAACAAAGCATTGCGAAAATAGAACATAAAAAAACCAGACTCTCGAATCAAAACAAATATAATGAACTGCATACTAATCTACAAAATCTTTATTTTCAGATTCAGCGGGAACAAAAGCTAATTGATATTGCAAAGAAAAAAACAACCTTAGCAGAAAAAATATTAAAAGATGAAGCAGAAAACTATTCATTTGGAAAAGTCACATTAAATGATTATATTATTGCGGTAAATCGTGTTGATGAAAATAGATTTAGTTATACTGATCATAGTGTAAAACTAAATAAACTCTTGGTTGAATGGTTACGATTAACGGATCAACTGGTGAACAAAGATATTTTAGATCGTGATATTCATTAGTGCCTGATTTTTGTAAGAGTCGTCTGCTTGTTTATTATTAATTTGATTTATTGTAGTGGTACTTACAGGCAATAATAGACATTAAAATTTGTGTTCATAATTAAAAATTAATAAATTCTGTGAATATTATTATTTTCCACATTAAAATAATTCAAGGCATGTTGTATTAGTTCATCTTTCAAATTGTTGGGGTTATAAACTGCATATGCAACACGATCTATGACTGGGGCATCTTTCACATAATGAAGAACACCAGCATCTATTAGTTCACTGATAAAGGGTTCGGGTAAATAGGCTGAACCTCCTTGTGAAATAATATAATTCTTCGCAATTCGTCCTAAAGAAATACGAATGGATGGTGCTGGCACATCTCGAAAAAACCGAGCATGGCTTGTAGCAAAAGATGTTCCCCAATCTACCAGAACATATTGATTAGAGAACACTTCATTGATTGATAACCCACTATAAGATGACACTAAAACAAGGGGCACATGAGCAACCTCAATTATTTCTAAATCCGTTGATTGCGGTGCATCAAAAATAAATGCCATATCCATAGTTTGCTCATATATTCTCCGTAAAAATATATCAGCTGAATGTGTTTCAGCATAAATTGCTATATCAGGTAGACTTTCATGTAAATAATTTAAAAATGATTGTAAATTTATGTCCCATAAGCTTGGTACGCCACCAATGATAAATGGGGTCTGGCCTTCATCCTCAGAACCAATTTCAAAACGTGCTCGTGTCCATGTAGTTAGAATAGATTCAGCATAAATTAAGAGTTTTTTTCCTGCGCTTGTCAATTGGATATTATTACGGTCACGGGTAAAAAGAGAAACACCTAGGCTTTGTTCAAGCTGGCGAATACGCGCACTAACCGTTGATTGGCTAATATACAAATTTTCTGCTGCCTGACCAAAATGTCTGGTGCGATACACTTCTAAAAAGGTTTTTAATTCATCTATGTCCATAGTTTTTAATAGTAGGACTTAATATCAATAATTGCTACTAAGCCCTACTTGTTTTTAGAGTTCAATAAATAACAACAGAATTATTTATCTTGCTGAATTTCCATTTGCTCTCTTTTTTCATCGTCTGCAATATCTTTCACACATTTATCTATATATTCCTTCATTTTATCAGAAGAAATACCATCACTTACTGCCCCTTCTTTACATACTTCAACCGACACTTTATCTTGTTCTGCATAAACGTAGCCAGCCAGAAAGCAATAAAGTTAGTACAGACAAAATAGATATAATTTTTTTCATTTTTTATAAATCCTCATAATGTTGAATTACCATAATTCGACGGGATTAGAATTCAAAAAAACAAAATATTAAAGCGATATTTATTAATGAATACGATTGGTTTTTACGATTATATATCAATCGAAATTAGTAATGATGTCCATTAAAATTTTTCATTTTACAAACATATTATAAGCCACTAATTTTCGAAATTATTCATTAAATGTATTTGTAAGGTAATAACATGTCGGAAAATGAAATTGAATCTGATGAAATTGATACTGAAAACGATGAAGAATCATCAATTTTAGATAAAAAAGTGCTATCTAAAGCCAAAATGGAAGCTAAACGAAAGCTCGAGGAATACCTGGAAAACAAAAAATTAGAAGATGATCTCAATTATTATTAACTAAAAAAATACTCTTACATCATGCTCAACAGCGTATTTTTATTAAAATACGCTGTTGTAGCCTTCCAATATATACTTATATTTAAGTGTTTAATACCTAAATATATTAATAATGCCATGTTATATAGTATGTAACTCTTTGTTTAATATAGCGTTTTCCCTCATCATTATAACTCAAATTTAGTTATCGAATTTTCTTGCTTTTTAGCAAAAAAACAATAAAATGCGCGCAGTTTTTTCTGACTATCAGAGGATTTATGTTTACATAGCCCAGGCGTCACCGAGAGGTATAGCGCGCAAGCAATGACAATTTGTTTAACGCCGTACGGCTCAACTGTGAGGTTAATGATGGGTAATAATACATCTGCTAATCACCTTGTTGATGTTGACAGTGCTTTTGATGTTATTAAAGATGACAATAACCAAGCATGGCCAACATACGATCAACAATCTAATTCTCCAGCCAATCTCGAATTGGTCACTCAAGATCATTTCGTCAGACGTAATGGAATTGTATTTGCTGGTACACATTTAATTTTCGATTTTTGGGGTGCTAGCCAGCTTGATAATCTTGAGTTAATGGAAACCGCCCTGCGCGAGAGTGTAGATGTCGCTGCTGCAACTTTACTTCATATTCATTTACACCACTTCACCCCTAACGGTGGTATTTCAGGTGTCGCTATTCTTGCCGAATCTCATATCAGTGTGCACACATGGCCTGAACGTAGTTATGCGGCTTTTGACGTGTTTATGTGTGGTGATGCTGAGCCTGAAAAAACTATCCCTGTACTGAAAAAAGCATTCACTCCAGGCCAAGTGAATATCACCGAACACCTGCGTGGTGTGGTGGACGAAGATAATGTCTAAATTTTGGTCTGAGACACTCTATGACGCCTACGGACAGTCATTTTCAGTCGATAAAATTTATTTTGAATCTAAAACTGACCACCAGCATTTGATGATTTTTCATAATGCCATGTTTGGTCGCGTTATGGTGCTCGACGGTATTGTGCAAACCACTGAAAAAGATGAGTTTATTTATCATGAAATGCTGACGCATGTGCCACTCATAGCACATGGCCAGACAAAACGCGTATTAATCATTGGGGGCGGTGATGGCGGCATACTACGTGAAGTATGTAAGCATAGCAGTGTCGAACATGTCACCCAGGTAGAAATAGACCAGGCTGTTATTGATATTGCAAAAGAGTATTTGCCCGGACATAGCAATGGTGCTTTTGATGACCCACGTGCCAATATTGTTATTGATGATGGAATTAAGTTTGTTACCGAAACCAATGAAAAATTCGATGTCATTATTTCAGATTCAACAGATCCCATTGGTCCTGGTGAAGTCTTGTTTACCTCACCATTTTATGAAGGCTGTAAGCGTTGTCTAAATGAAGGTGGTATTCTCGCAACTCAAAATGGTGTTGCTTTCATACAACCTGATGAAGTGACAACAACAGCTAAACGTTTAGCGCCTGTATTTCAAGATCATTCTTTCTACGGAGCGGCAGTGCCTACTTATGTTGGTGGCATCATGACGTTTGCCTGGGGTAGCGATAATGCTGAATACAGAAATATTGGCCTGAATACACTACGTCAGCGTTTTGAAGCTGCGAATATTAAAACGAACTACTATAATTCTGAAGTACACCAGGCAGCTTTTGCACTACCACAATATATTGTTAACGCACTTAAGGATTTATAATCGTAATGAAACCTTTTTTGAGTGACGCCAAAATTCAGCAACTTGCTGAGCAACATGGTTCACCTTTGCTCGTGCTGGATTGTAACCAGCTGCAGGAACAGTACAAAAGTTTACAGCAGGCATTGCCCGGCGTAGATTTTTTCTATGCTCTTAAAGCATTTCCTAACGATGCCGTAATTAGTACCTTAAAACAAATGGGTGCAGGGTTTGATTTAGCTAGCCTGGGTGAGATAGAACAGGTTCGTCAACATCGCGTTAACCCACGAAATACCATTCACACTCATCCAATAAAAAAAGACAAAGACATCCGCGATGCTTTACGTTTTGGTTGCACCACGTTCGTTGTTGATAATATTGAAGAGCTAAAAAAGTTTCGCAAATACCGCCATCGTGTTGGATTGTTACTCCGCGTAAGTTTTCGCGGTACCACAGCAAAAGTCGATTTGTCACGTAAGTTTGGCTGTGCAGCAGATGAAGCGTTAAGTTTAATTCATCGCGCCCAGCAAATGGGTATCCATGTTAAAGGCTTATCATTTCATGTGGGTTCACAAAGCGCATCACCTGATGCACATGTTGATGCTATTCAGCATTGCCTTGATATTATGTCTCTAAGTGACGTGCCGTTAAATACGTTAGATATCGGTGGTGGCTTTCCTGTAAATTATGACGGCAACACTATTGCTATAGATGACTTCTGCGTACCCATTCGTGATGCGCTTAAAACTGTACCTTCAGATATAAATATGATTTCTGAACCAGGTCGTTTTCTTGTCGCACCTGCCGTCATGTCAATTTCATCTGTAATGGGCAAAGCCAATCGTTCAGGTACAACTTGGTATTATCTTGATGATGGTGTCTATGGTTCTTTCAGTGGACGAATATATGATCATGCTGAATATCCATTACGGACATTAAAAACGGGGGACACTAAACCTTGCGTGCTTGCCGGACCTACCTGCGACAGTATTGATGTTATCGCTGAAAATATTTTTTTACCCGAAATGGAAATCGGTGATTTAGTCATTGGTGAAATGATGGGTGCATATACAGCCGCAACTGCAACAGATTTTAACTCGCTAAATAAAGCAAAAATTATAGCTCTAAATGAAACACGGGAAGAAACATCTTTAGCGCTTAAACAAAATAAAATGTATTCAGATAAAAAAATTAAAGTTAATGCACATTTAAAAACTTTGGTGAATTAGAAAATTTCGTTGCCGGAATACTAACTTTTGTTTTTGCAATAAATGTAAAGAAAACAAGTAATAAACCCTATGAATTTAATCGTTTGCTGTATTAAATAATTAAACTCTATTTTATCTTGCTTAAAATTTTTAAAACACGCACCATCAATATCGAACAAGAGATTAATAAAATATACGACCGATAAGTTATCTTCCCAAAATAGGCTATTTAAAATGAAAATCGCAATCCTGTCTCGTAATAAAAAATTGTATTCTACTCGACGGTTGATAGAGGCTTGTGAACAACGCGGTCATGAACCTATAGTTATCGATGCATTACGTACTTATATGGATGTTGTTTCCAGTAAACCTGTCGCACATTTTAAAGGTGAAATCCTTCCTTATTTTGATGCCATTATTCCTCGTATTGGTGCTTCAGTTACTTTTTACGGCACCGCCGTCCTCAGACAATTTGAAGTTATGGGTTCATTTCCACTCAATGAGTCTGTCGCGATTAGTCGCTCCCGCGATAAGCTTCGTTCGCTACAACTTCTCGCACGTAAAGATGTTGGCTTACCCAATACTGGGTTTGCAAACAGTCCGGATGACATACAAGACTTGATTAAAATGGTGGGTGGTGCCCCCCTCGTTGTTAAGCTATTGGAAGGTACTCAGGGAATTGGCGTTGTTCTTGCTGAAACTAAAAAAGCAGCAGAGAGTGTTATCGAAGCCTTTATGGGGCTGAAAGCGAATATTCTTGTTCAGGAATATATTAAAGAAGCCAGTGGTGCAGATATTCGTTGTTTAGTGGTTGGTGGTAAAGTGGTAGCAGCGATGAAACGTCAAGCACAGGCAGGTGAATTCCGCTCAAACTTACATCGTGGTGGCAATGCATCACTTATTAAAATTACACCAGCTGAACGCGCCACAGCCGTAAAGGCAGCAAAAGTTATGGGGCTTAATGTAGCCGGCGTAGATTTGCTTCGCTCTGAACGTGGGCCACTCGTTATGGAAGTAAATTCCTCTCCTGGGCTAAAAGGAATAGAGGAAGCAACGGGAAAAGATGTTGCGGGTATGATTATTGATTTTATTGAAAAAACAGCAAAGCCACACAAGACACGCACAAAAGGTAAAGGCTAACATTAATGAGCGATGAAACATTTGAAATTAATGGAACTTCAGTTAAGACGGGTACCCGTACAACAATTGATTTACCCTTTGGCCGAATGTACACGCATGCGCCTATGAGTATTCCTGTACACATTGTTAATGGCAAAAAAAGTGGGGCTCGTTTATTTTTAAGTGCGGCTATTCATGGTGATGAAATTAATGGAATTGAAATTATTCGCCGTCTACTTAAATTACCTGCCCTTAAACGCTTAAAAGGGACTTTGGTAGCGATGCCGATGGTTAATATTCACGGTATCATTACTCATTCACGTTACCTGCCTGACAGGCGCGATCTTAACCGCTCATTTCCTGGCACTGAAAAGGGTCCACTTGCATCAAGACTTGCTAATCTTTTTATGAAAGAAATTGTTGAAAAATGCACACATGGTATCGACCTCCATACCGGTGCTATTCATCGCAGCAACCTGCCGCAAATTAGAGCTAATCTGGATGATAAAGAAACTGAAGAGCTGGCTATAGCATTTGATGTCCCAGTTATTATTTCATCCAACACGCGTGATGGTTCCTTAAGGGAAGCAGCAGCAGAATTTGGTATACCGATGTTATTGTATGAAGCAGGGGAAGCATTGCGTTTTGATGAGGTTTCAATACGAGCAGGTGTTCAAGGCATTATCAATGTAATGCGTAACTTAGAAATGCTACCTCCTAGCAAAAGGCAATCTAAAAAACATATAGAACCTGTTGTTGCACGTTCCAGTTCATGGGTACGAGCACCTGATAGCGGCATTCTCAGAGCGATGATTCCATTGGGAGCCAGAGTTAAAAAAAATACCTTATTAGGCGTAATTGCTGATCCATTTGGTGAAAAGGAAGTTAATGTGATGTCTTCTTTCAGTGGAATTGTTATTGGAAGAACAAACCTCCCTTTAGTTAATGAAGGCGATGCGCTTTATCATATTGCGCGCTTTGAAGACATACAAGAAGTCGAGGCAAAAGTAGATGATTTTCAGGAAGAACATTCACCTGAAGAAATTCAATCACCGGATTCTGAGAGCCCGATTATATAATCTATGTAATCAGAAAATTAAGATTACCTGCCCTACTCACAGTGTTTTTTTAAGTAATAGGGCGCGGAAATTATTACTATTAATAAAAAAAACCGCATAATTTTCTAACACTGATCATATTGAACACTATTTTTTATTTACTATTTGACCAATTATAACTATTGATTATTCCATTTTTGTTAAAACGGATTTGTAATATTTTTAATTTAGCATTTTGCATATTAGAAAAAGCACCCGTCCCATAAAAATACATCCATTCATTAGAAATTTCGCCATCTTTATCTAGTGAAATACCTGTACTATTTGGTTCACCCAGCCATTTTTTCACCTGGGCTTTAGTTGTACTGTTAACTTTAACAGAACTATTGAATAACAAAATATTAAAGTCATGACCAACATGAAATGAACTGCAACCAGCAAGTTGCAACATTAAAAACAGAAAGACTATTGAGATAATTGATTTTTTCATTTTTGTTTCCTTTTAAAAGATTACTACCGAAAATATAAAGTTCAACTTACCGCACGCTACCACATAAAAATTCCAAATTTAATACGTATTCTAATAAATTTATTTTTGTGCAGTATTAATATCACGCATTGCTATTCCACGTAATAGACGCCCCAAATATCTACCCCGTTATGCCCTTTATAATCAGGATAATACCGATTTACAAAACTGGCTGTCGCGAAACGTATTCTTGCCAAAAGCAATTACTACGACGTTGCTCAGGAATTGGGATTATTGATGAGTGATGCTAGACCAGTACGAAATAATAGACAACGGGTGATTATGACCGGAGCTGGCCTCGGTATAATGAAAGCAGCGAATCGTTGCGCCCACAATGCAGACAGATAGTCCATCGGTCTCAACATCAACCTGCCACACTAACAATACCCCACTCCATATATTACGCCGGAATTTCGTTTTAGTTTTCATTACTTTGCCTTGCGGTAACTGCATTTTCTACTCCGTACCCGGGCATTAGTTGCTTTTCTTGGTGGTTATGGAACCTTTGATGAGTTGTTCGAAACGCTTACTTTAGTACAGATGCGAAAAATGAAACCGGTGCCGGTTGTATTGATAGGTGAGCGTTATTGGTCACAGGCCTTTAACATTGTTTTTTTTGTTCATGAAGGGGGGATTGATGAAGAGGATCGCGATTTATTCTGGTATGCTGAAACAGCGCAGGAAGCCTGTGACGGAATATTACAATGGTATGAAAATAGCGGCTCACCGTTGTTAGCATAAGGTTAATAATTACTTTGAGCCAAAATTTTGAAATGTGAACGAACTAAAATACAGTCTTAACTTAATACTGACACGGCATCTATTATATTGAGGCTAAATATGTACTTCCATACATGATTTTTACTTGATGATGAATTACAGATAAATAATGTATAAAAAAAGGCAAAACTAATCTGATGCTTGAACACCTGATTGACAATTATGGATACATCGCCATTGTGATTGGTACGTTTCTAGAAGGAGAGACAGTTCTCATTCTCGGTGGTATAGCTGCAAAGCTGGATTATCTGAAACTACCCTGGGTGATCTTTTATGCGTTTATTGGTACTTTATGCGGTGACCAACTCTTCTTTCTTCTGGGTCGTTTTCATGGCCAGTCATTACTGAATAAACGACCCTCCTGGCAAAAACGAGTTGAGAAGGTTAACCGCATTATAGAACAGCATCCTACCTTGATTATCCTTGGCTTTAGGTTCCTGTATGGTTTGCGTAACATTACACCGTTTGTTCTTGGTATGAGTCAGATTGCGATTATTAAATTTGCCATATTAAACATCATTAGTGCGGCACTTTGGGCTGTCATTATTGGCTCACTCGGCTATGCTTTTGGTCACGGACTGGAATTGATGCTGGGAGATATTAAACGATATGAAGTGGCCATTCTGGGAATTACCCTTATCAGCGGAGTATTTATCTGGTTCATCCACCAATTCCGTGACAGCAAACAACAAAAATAGTTACCATCGCGAAATTGATCTCTTTACGAACCAAGGCAACAAATACGATTTAGTCGTGCTTTCTCAGCGTTATTCATCTGACATGTTTCTCCAAGTCATCCAGAGCTTGCCGTAGATCACCATAAAATCATCGGTCATTAACTTTGGCGTCGGCAGTCAATTCTTGTCATGTTCAGCGCCCAATGTGAATGTGTGCTCAAGACCGGCATTACTCAACACCATCAACAAGGAAACGGCAATAGCAATAAGCGTTGGTACTAAATAATAAATTCCACTTATGAATAACTTCGTTCGAAAAATAATAATGGCCTGACTGTGTTCACATTTAAAGACAAACTGAATCACACATCATTAATCTTATATATCAACTCTTAGTACTGTGTGTTTCTGTGTTTCAACGTGCACTACTTCATCGTCCATTTGCAAAATGGTATTGCTATCGGCAAGAACAAATTCATCATTACGACACAAAAATACCACCTTGCACCATTGGGTAAACTCTGATTATGAAGTGCCCCTAACATAAGAAATCATAACAATTACAAATAAGGCATAAATAACCAGCATGCTGCGTCACGAAGTCGTACTGCTAATCGTCGTTCATCGACTTCTTTTAAAGTGATCTCGCGTGAGGCTTGACGAATATTTCGTGAATAATCAGCCAATTGTTCAACAAATTCAGCACTATAGAGTTCGAGGTTGAGTTCAAAATTAAGACGCAAACTTCTTGGATCCAGATTCGCCGAACCAATTTGTGCATAAACACCATCGACCACAAACAATTTTGTGTGCGCAAAAGGCAGTGGCTGATAATAAATTTTCACATCATGTTGTAGTAATTCCCATAACAGATTACGTGTAGCCCAATCAATAAAACGCAAATTACTTTTTATGGGAAGAATAATAGCAACATCAACGCCACGCAATGCAGCTGACTGAAGACTCGCGATCATTTCCCGAGGAGGTAAAAAATACGGTGTTATGATTAAAACTTCACGTTCCGCTACTGAGATTTCACCCATCATAGTCAGACTGATTTTATCTAAGTCTTCATTGGGCCCATCACTGATACAGCGACAAAATACCTGTCCAGATTCTGCATGCTGAATACTAATGGGTTGAATATTTTGATGAGTAATAAAACGCCAGTCCTCAATAAAAATTGCTTCAAGTTGTGATACTACTGAGCCAGTTAAACGAAAATGAAGATCAACTGTAGGCTCACGCACAGTCGTTTCCACCAAATGCCTCTCACTGATATTCATACCGCCGGTAAATCCGATAACGCTGTCAACGATCAGAATTTTACGGTGATTTCGTAAGTTAATAAAAAATGTAGGAGGCAATAATTTAGGCGGTAAAAAGTGTGCGACTTGAACGCCGGCTTTACGTAATTTTCTACTCAGACGTGGCCAGGAATAAAGTTCACCGACTCCATCAACAATAACCCTGACTTCTACACCTCGTTGATGTGCTGCAATTAGTGCTGCAACGAATGTTTTACCAACAGAATCTGATTCAAACAAATAAGTGGCTAACAATATCCTTTTTTTAGCGCCGTTAATTGCCTCCAACATGGCAGGATAAGCTTGCTCACCATTTTTAAGTGCCTCAACATGATTGCCTGCGGTCAAAGGTTGTGATGTTACTCTTTCTGAAACTCTGGCAAATAATTTTAACCGGGGTCCAACGACATGTGCCACGGCTGTAGTTATTTGTTCTCTAACATCCCCTCTCTCATAGCCAACCCTAAGTCGGAAAGAGCGATGTCCTACAAGTTTTTGGGCTTGAGTCTGAATTCTGTTGATACCGAACATATAATATAAAAGCGATCCCGCTAAGGGAAAAAACAAACAGACGGACACCCATCCTAATGCCGCACGTGAATCTCTTTTATAAAGCATAGCATGTGTAACCGAGAGCACGGCCAATGTAACGTGCACGCCGAGAAGGACCCAATGCCAGGGAATAGATTGGATGTAAGACCAAACGACAAGAATGCGTTGATTAATATCTAAAGTCACGGTGTGTATATCCATAAATCATATTAATATGTTTTAACGATCGACTTAAACAATACTGTCAATAAACGCCTAACATGAATAAAACCAAGTTTAACGTTGCCATCTGTCTACATCGCTTTATTCAGAACTTGCGGCATTAGTACCAGCGTCAGACGTAATCTCATCAGCGTCATTCAGCTTTTTAATTAACAATTTTCCAATTCTGTGATTTTCCACACTTTGTATTGAAAATCGATAACCATATTCACTCACAATATCACCCGCCACTGGCATTTCACCTAAAGCACCAATACAAACCCGATAATGTATTTGCATCCAGCTCATCTGGCACAATTATACCAATTGCTCGTTCAGCATCAGACAATGATATCAGACCATCAGCTTCCCAGCAGTTATCATTCAACTGTGTAATAGTGTATGAAGATTCAACCGTATCAGTTTCATCTTCAATTTCACCCACTATTTCTTCTAATAGATCTTCCAGTGTCACGATACCAATCAATGCGCCATATTCATTAACGACAAGTGCAATATGATCACGTTGCTCTCGCATTACATCAAACAAATGAGCAACTTTTTGTGTCTCAGGAACAACTAGAGGTGTCCGGTTATATTTCGACAAGTTAATCCATGGCTCAGAATCATCGCCAAGCATGCCGGCATAGAGATCTTTTGCTAATACAATCCCTACAATCTCTTCATCATTTTCACTATCAATCAGCGGAAATCTTGAATTACCACTTTCACGAATAATGGCAAGATTATCTTCAGGCTGAGCACTAATATCTAATAAGTTAAGTGCTTTACGAGGAATCATGACACGCCCAACATGACGTTGATCAAATTCCAAAAGGTTTCTAAGCATGTCGGCTTTGCCAGATTTCAATTCACCATGTTCTTCTGAAGTAGAGACTAAGCCTTTGAATTCATCACTTGTAAAAACATCCGCGTGTGTTGCTTCAGCTATTCTGAATAACTTAAGGATAGTACGAGTCGTATTATTGAGTAACCAGTTAAGTGGATAAACCATCATATAAGATACATGGAGGGGATAAGCGACCCAAAGTGAGACGGGTTCTGATTTACGAATAGCCAGTGTTTTTGGCACCTGTTCACCTACAACAATCTGTAAAGATGAAAAAATTAAAAAACCGACAATAAATGCTGAGGTATGTAGTATTGTTTCAGGTACTCCCAAGGTATGAAATAAAGGCTCAAGCAAAGCGGCAACAGCTGGCTCGCCCAACCAACCTAAACCAAGTGATACCATTGTAATTCCCAACTGGCAGGCCGCCAAATAGGCTTCAAGATCTGTTGAATACGTAATGTCAGCTTTGCTGCTGAATGCCCTTCATTTGCCAGTGTTTCTATTCGGAACCCCTTGGCTTTAACCAAAGCGAATTCCGCTGCAACGAAAAAACCATTGATTGCTAACAAAACGACGATGGTAACCAGATTTAACGTAATATTTTCCATGTTGTCCCTGGACTAATTATACTAAGTTATTTCTACACTTTACCTCATCACACAAAAATGAGATATATTTTTGTTCAAGTAGCCATTTTCGCTTAAAATATAATAAGGTAAAGAATAAGGATAAGACAATGATGATTAAATACCTCTCTACACCCTGTTTATAATTTCAAAAAGGCTGCCCATGTACAAACACAATCTTTATATTCGAGTAAATAATCTATGACCAGAATACGTAATTTTGTTTTCAATATCTTTATTGGTGGTGTCATCGTATTACTGCCGATTATTATTGTCATAAATATTGGGCAATGGCTTTTTAATATTTTCCAGAACAATGCCAAACCTTTAACCAGCTATTTAAGCACGACGTTTTCTGTTACTGAACCTGTCGCATTAATTATCAGCTTAATGGTAGGTTTTGCCCTCTTTTCTGTCATAGGTATGATTGTAAGAACGCATATAGGTGGCAGTCTGTTTCAACTTCTGGAACGTATCACTTTATTCCGCATTCCTGGCTATAAAACGATTAAGGATATTACGGCTCAAATAACAGGTAAACAAAAGGGGCTCTTTCGTAAAGTTGTGCTAGCTCAAGTAGGAAATACAGGCGTTTCTGCAACGGGATTTATTGTTGATGAAATAGATGAAAATCATTCGACGGTATTCATTCCTTGTGGACCAAATCCCACAACAGGCTTCATCCTGCACATGCAAAATAAAAATATTACCGAAATGAATATTTCAGTTGAAACCGCTATGAAAACCATCATTGCCTGTGGTGCAGGTTCATCGCAATTTATTTCAGACCTGGAGAAAAAATCTAACTTGCATAAATAAAACTCGTTGTAAAAATAAAGTTCTTAAGTAATGTCTTGATTTTATGACAAATTGCATTATCACCCTTTTATTAAGTTGGAAATCTTAATGAATAAAATACAGCAAGGGCTATTGATCATATTGACTTTTTTATATGCCAGTACGCTTTTTGCACAAATAAATCTCAATATTGAAATAAATGGAGTGGCCAGCGAAATAGAAAAAAATATTCGACTTTATCTTAGTATTGAACAACAAAAAGAACATGCGCTATTAAGTGAAGGCCGGTTACGCCATCTTCATAAAAAAGCGCCACAAGAAATTGCTCTGGCGATACAGCCTTATGGCTATTATCGACCTGAGATTAAATCAGAATTAATTCAACTCACCGATCAACAGTGGAAAGCAGTCTATTCTATCAATCTCGGTTCTCCTTTGCCGATAGCAGAATTTAACATTACTGTAAGTGACGAAATTAGTAACGATACAGAGTTTAAAAAGCTCATATCAGAGCATGCGCTGCAAAAAGGAGAAAGCTTTAGCCATATAAAATATGAAGATTTTAAAAGCAGTCTTGCGACTCTTGCTGCTGAACGCGGTTATTTAGATGCGCGTTTTATAGAACATCGGGTTGAAGTTAACCTGAAATCTTATAATGCCCGTATTTATCTTAACTATGATGGCGGTAAACGTTATCACTTTGGTGAAGTCTCTTTAAAACAAGATGTACTTACACCCGAATTATTACAACGTTACATTCCCTTCAAAGCAGGTGCACCCTACACTCATAGTGAGTTACTCGATTTACAACAAGCGCTCAATGACAGTGATTACTTTAATAGTGTTGAAATTTCTTCCGGACAGGCAAATGTTGAAAAAAATAAAATTCCTGTTAACGTCAAGCTCACTCCACGTAATCGTAATCGATATAGCATTGGTGTTGGCTATGGTACTGATACTGGTGCCCGCGCCAAACTTGGTTGGGATATGCCTCGCGTTAATAAAAGCGGCCATCGACTCAACACTGAAATCAAGGTATCAGAAATTGGTTACAGTGCTGGCGCTCAATATCGAGTCCCCGTTCTTAATCCACGCACAGATCAAATGGTATACAGCGCAGGTGTGGTTAATGAAAAAACCGCTTCCAGTGATGGCACAATAAGTTCACTGGGTGCCGCCCTCAACAGAAACCTGGGGCTTTGGCGGCAATCCATTGCTCTGAACTATCAACAAGAAGAGTTTATTGTTGCGACCGACCGCGGAATATCTAAACTTCTTATGCCAAGTATTAACTATAGTCGTACCTGGGCTCGCGACATTATTTATACCCTTGACGGATTACGTTTTGATTTTGGCCTGCGTGGTGCCAGCAGAGAGCTTCTTTCTGATCAAAGCTTTATGCAACTTCAGGGTGGAATAAAAGCTATCTCATCATTCGGTAAGAGCCATCGAATTATTACACGTGGTAGATTAGGAACAACCTGGACTGATGATTTTCATCAGCTTCCATCATCAGTTCGATTTTTTGCTGGTGGCGCGCAAAGTGTCCGTGGCTATTCTTATCAATCTCTTGGTCCCGAGGACAGCAATGGAAAAGTTGTCGGTGGTAAACACCTTATGATTGGAAGCATTGAGTATGAATATAACTTGAGTAATAAATGGGGTGTTGCGCTCTTTTATGATGCCGGTAATGCCTATGATAATCTTGACGACAAATTAGAACACGGTGCAGGTTTTGGATTTCGCTGGAAATCACCGATAGGGGCAGTACGTTTTGATTTCGCTAGCGCGATCAGTATCCCGGGACAACCATGGCGATTACACATTAATATTGGTCCCGATTTATGAAACCAAAGTGGCCAAAGAAAATGTTACGTGTAACAGTACTTTTGTTAGTGCTTCCGCTCGGCATTATTTTTTGGTTAATTGGAACAGAAAGCGGACTTAATTTTGTTTATCAAAATACGAAAAGTTATATACCGGGCTCTATCACCATCGGAATGCTTCAAGGTAGCTTAGTCGGCTCCATTAGCGCGAAAGATCTTCAATACAAGCACAACGGTACATTAATCAATATTGCCAAGCTAAAAATGAATTGGCTGCCAGCCGGACTATTTACAAATAGCCTTGATATCAACCGACTACATTTACAGTCAGTTAAGATTACTTTACCTGCCGATGATAACAGTAAACCCGGATATCCAGTCATATTGCCGGAGATTGACTTGCCCTGGCGTATCACGCTTAAAAATATCGTGATTGAAGATTTTAATCTTAATCAAGCTGATACCAATTTTGACCTTAAAAAAATCAAGCTCGACGCTTCAACCTTATTCAACCAGGTTAAGGTCAAATCACTTGTTTTCATAACTGAATATGCTGAACTAAATTTAAAAGGACAATTATACCTCGGTCAAAATTTTAAACATAAATTCGAAATAAATTGGCGGGCAAAACTTCCAGCCAATACAACACTTGAAAGCAAAGGCAGTATCGAAGGGAATATTAAGTCACTTAAAATTTTTCAAACAGTAAGTGGGCCTGTTCAATTAATTTTTAAAGCTGAAGTGCACGACTTACTCGATAAATTAAACTGGCAGGCTGAAGCCGACATCATCAATATTAACCCGGAAAAAATCTGGCCCGAATGGCCTGCTCAAGTTAAAGGCCAACTAACAAGTAAAGGGATTATAAAAAATGGACAACTTATTGCAGATGTTGATATTTCAAAACTAAAGGGTCAGTTAAGAGGGCTACCTGTTTCATTAAAGAGTCATATGCAATGGCAGAATAATAGCCTTGAACTTAGCCGTTTCGATTTATCATCTGGTAAAACAAAATTTAGCGCACAGGGTAAAATTCTCTCGGACTTAAACCTGAACTGGGCACTCATCAGTAATAATTTGGCTGAACTTTATCCTGAAGCAAAAGGCCAATTAATCGCGAGCGGGCAATTAATTGGTAGTACATCTGCACCTGAATTAAACACCACGTTCAATGCTCACAACTTAGCACTGCCAAATTATAAAATTGCATCACTTAAAGGTAACGTTGACTTAGATCTATTTCACTGGCAGAAAATAAAAATAAAACTTGCAGCGCAATCACTTGAGCTTAAAGAATACGAATTACAATCATTAGAAATCACAGCGGATAGTCAGAATACAGAAATAAAATTACTCTCAAATATGGCCACCGCATTAATTAAACTTGAAAGTGAAATCCAACCACACGATTTACATGTTCGTATTGTAAAAGCGGATCTTATAAGCCCACATTTCACCGCATGGAAACTTAAATCACCCGCCTCACTTAAAACATCTGATGAACAGTTTTTACTTGAGCCGTTATGCCTGTTAAGTAGTGAAGGCAAGCTCTGTGCAACCTTGCAGAGACATAATGGTATATGGCAATCACATGTCGAGATAAACAAATTACCTTTAATGGTATTAAGTCCGTGGCTCCCTCTTGATTTAAAACTTGAAGGCGTCACAGATGCAACGGCAGAATTTACTTTATCTTCTAAGCTTCAGGGACAGTCTCATATAACGCTACTACCCGGTCTAGTGAGCTACTCTCTACTGAGTGGTAAACGTGAGCAATTGAAATACCGTAAAGGTAGCATAGACGTTACTCTTAATGATCAAGGCTTAGATATATCTGCCGAATTAGATATCGATAATAATGATACTTTCAAAGGACATCTGCTATTACCTAATGCAACATTACCGGTACCGGATAGTAGTAAACAAGTGTTAAAGGCAACGCTACAACTCAACATACATAATCTTGGACTACTCGAAAGCTTTATTCCTGAAGTACAAGATCTTGACGGTGAAGCAGGATTAAATTTTGTCGTCTCTGGAACACTGGCTCAACCTAAACTTAAAGGCAGCGTACAATTTGACAATGGTTCAGTACGCATACCACGGTTAGGGCTCAGTATTAAAAAAATCAATTTGAAGGGACAAAGTGACGGTTTAGACAAACTTGATTTCAACCTTTTTGCACGCTCGGGTGAAGGTCAGATTAAAATAAATGGGCAGACAAAATTAGATTACTATTCCGGTTGGCCTACATTTATATCAATATCGGGGGAGAATTTTGAAGTTGCACATATTCCAGTTTCGCATCTGCTTGTCTCCCCTAACCTGCAAATTAATTTACAAAAACACACCATTAAGATTACGGGCAAGATCGACATTCCTTATGCCAAACTTCACCCAAGAGATATTACAACGGCTGAACGTATTTCAAGTGACGTTGTAATCATAGGAAGTGAAAAAACTAAAGAAGAAAAGTGGCTTATTTATACAAAGGTACAACTGGTACTAGGTGATCGAGTTCATTTTTCTGGCTTTGGATTTGACGGACGCTTTGCAGGAAATCTGTTATTAGAAGATGAGCCTTACCAACTTACAAAAGCCACTGGTGAAATTAAAATACCTGAAGGACGGTATGCCGCATATGGTCAGGATCTACGAGTTGAAAATGGGGAATTACTTTTCGCCGGTGGCCCCGTGACAAACCCAGGTTTAAATATTCGTGCTATACGACAAATTGACACTGTTACGGCTGGTCTCAAAGTCAGAGGTAGTCTCAACCAACCGAAAATAGAACTCTTTTCAATACCGGCAATGGGACAGACGGACACGCTATCATATTTGATACTTGGTCGCCCTATCGAAAACGCAACGGGTAATGAAGGCGAAATGATGGCAAAGGCTGCACTTACATTAAGTTTAATCGGAGGAAATCGTTTAGCTCGAACACTCGGCGAGCACTTTGGCTTCGATGAGATGCGAGTTGAAAGTAGTAACAGCGGAAACCAGGCTTCACTGGTTATAGGCCGATACCTCTCACCCAAACTTTATGTTGGCTATGGAGTTGGTTTAATTGAGTCATTCAACACATTCAATGTACGCTATAAGATTACTGACAAGTGGCAACTCAAAGGTGAAAGCGGTGAAAATCAAGGCGCAGATATTCTATATACAATTGAACGCTAACCCCGACTAAATATTAGATTTTCATCCAATTATATTCAATAAATAGACAACTGCCTTAAAATCGTTTTAGACTAAGGTATGACTATAAAATACTGGCCAGATAATAACCCTATTAATTACCTCAGTGAACATTTAACCAGACTGGTCAATGGACGGCTCTGGTTAAAAGTTTTAATCGGAATGTTTCTGGGCGTTGCTGTCGGTATGTTAATTGGGCCAACAACCGGTTGGCTCGAACCCAAAATTGCAACCGCGATCGGCAATTGGCTAGCATTACCTGGTCAATTATTTTTGACTTTGATTCAAATGATTGTGATGCCATTAATCTTTGCTTCTGTTGTAAAAGGCTTAACCGCCAGTGAAAGTTTTGAACAGCTGCGTAAAATGGGAATTGCGGTTGTTATTTATTTTATAATAACAACGACCGTTGCAATCATTATTGGTTTAATTGTAGCGCAACTAATCAATCCTGGAAGTTTTGTTGATGCCAGTAGTTTAAAGGCTTCGATCCCAGCTTCGGCTATCTCAGCCACACAAGCTCAAGCAAGTGTTCCTAATCTATCTGACCTGCCGCAAAAGCTGATTACTTTATTACCTACCAATCCTTTAACCTCAATGGTTGAGGGACAAATGTTACAAGTTGTTTTATTTGCCATGGTAATGGGCGTTGCTCTGGTAATGATGAACATTAAGCAATCAAAACCCTTGCTTGATTTAATGGACTCTCTACAAGAAGTCTGTATGACAGTTGTAGGCTGGGCAATGCGCCTTGCCCCAGTTGCAGTGTTTGGGTTAATGGCACAACTAACAACTAAAATTGGATTGAATGCTTTATTGGGGATGGGGGTTTATGTCGGAACGGTACTTCTTGGTTTGTTTATTCTTTTATGTATTTATCTTTTAATTATTTACATTTCAACTCGTGAATCACCTTTCACTTTTTTACATGATATTAGGGACGTCATGTTGTTAGCTTTTTCAACTTCAAGTTCAGCGGCAGTCATGCCTCTATCTATTAAGACTGCAGAAGAAAATCTCAAAGTGCATCCTTCCGTTTCTCAATTTGTTATTCCGTTAGGTGCAACCATCAATATGAATGGTACTGCCTTATACCAGGGTGTTGCGACAATGTTTCTAGCACAGGTCTTTGGTGTTAATCTTGGCATGAGCGCATTATTACTTGTAGTTGTAACCGCTGTCGGTGCTTCGATTGGTTCACCGGGCACACCCGGAGTAGGCATTGTTATTCTTGCCATAGTATTGGAAACTGTCGGCATTCCCGCAGCAGGCATTGTTTTAATTATGGGTGTTGACCGTATTCTTGACATGAGCCGGACAGCAGTTAATGTTGCAGGCGATCTTGTTGCGGCAAAATTAATGAATCGCTGGATGATTCAAACTGAATTTTTAGAAAAACCTATACCAGAAAAAACGAATTAAAAAGCGAGATAAACCAGACTGCTTATATAAATTTAAAACACTAAAAAACTTTCCCAGCCAATGTTGGCTGTACTATGCCGACTAATTTGCAAGAGTTAACTTGTTTGTAATGGCCAGACGATATGACATATATTATTTTTACCTGATTTTTTAACGTCATACATCAAGTCATCCACTTTTTTAATCATATCACGACTAGATTCCATAGCTGTATTATAAGTGACGACGCCAATACTAAACGTCACAGGCCAATTTTTGACCTGCATTACGCTTAACAATTCATCCTGAAGTTTCTTAAGTAAAGGCAGTGCAGACTCACTTTCTAACATCGGTAACATCACTGCAAATTCATCCCCACCTAAACGAGCAGCAAAATCTGAGTTTCTTATACTTGACGACAGGGTTTGACTTACAATTATTAATAGCTCATCCCCTATGTCATGCCCCATAGAATCGTTAACATATTTGAAGTTATCTAAATCAAGATAGGCGATAGTAAGTGGTTCAGGGTAACGATTAATTCTGGCATATTCACGTTCAAGCTGCTCCTGAAAAAAACGGCGGTTAGCTAATCCTGTTAAGGGATCAGTATCTGCAAGGGTTTCTTCAAGTATCAATTTCTCATGTACGACTAACAGCAACATCATAATGATGATAAAAAAAGCCAATCTAACCATTGTATTCCAGAGAGGTATCAATATAGCAGTATAGTCACTACCCGCAGCCAAATCAGCACTAAGCCAAATAGCCGCTGAAACAACCGCAACGATAAAACCGACACGCTTTCCCCCATACCAGGCTGCCAACATAATAGGCATCGTATAAAATACAGAAAACGAGAGTTCTGGACCAATAAGATAATCCAAAACACCTAACAAAACACTTAAAGCTAAGGTAAGTAAAAGACAAATACGGTCATTCAAACCTTCAAAATAATTATTTAAATATTGCAACACGTTAATATCCTTACAATTACATTTTAATGTAAATAATTCGCTTAGTTATGTTTAGTTAATATTAGCTCAAACTGACTCTAAAACAGATTTATTTTCAATAACTTTCTTACCTGTATTTATTGCTTTAAACCCATAACGGGTAGAAGATATAAATATTAAAATAATTAACAACTCCGGGAGAGTTATAGAATGATCATACGTATCTTTTTGCTTGGCCTATTAATTACTGCTACTACTTCCGCTATCTGCGCAGAGCGACTTCAAATGAATTTCGAACTCACTCACAATGAAAAAATTCTTGAACGGGGAAAAGCCATTATTTCAATGAAACTGCACACTTTAAACAAGGGACTTAAAAGTAGCTACCTTAAGTTAAATTGTCGCAGAGAAGAATCAGAAAAAATTCTAAAATTGCATTCTACAGTTGATCTATTTGCCGGGATGCAAATAAGTCATCAAATAATCGAGGATAAAGTACAACTCAAAGTAGTCAAAATTACTGTCCAACCTCGCTTAACTGAAATTCGAGCTTTAACAAAGAATGAATGCAAGGATATGTCGCCAATCGTTAATACTACGGCACATTCTTATAGCTTTCCTGCAGTAAAAGGAATTAATGAGTCTCGCGCCTTTGGTGATAACATGATCTTCCGGGCCACATTCATGTAAGTGATAAATTTATGTTAGATTTTAATATACATTTTGCTTCCGGTTTTTGTAGCACAATCCAAATTTTAGTATTTCAATTTTATTTAGTAACTGATTAGTAGTTGGAGAAAATAATGGCTAAGTTAACTTTTTTTGGCGCAACAGAAGGTGTTACCGGTTCGGCATATTTATTGGAAACTGAAGAAACAACAATATTATTAGAATGTGGTCTTTTTCAGGGAAGACGTGAAGAGGAAAAATCCAATGATGAACCTTTCCCATTTAGTATTAGTAAGATCGATGCCGTAGTTCTATCCCATGCACATCTGGATCATTCTGGACGACTACCAAAATTAGTAGCCGATGGCTATGACGGTTCTATCTTTATGACCTATCCGACAAATGATTTACTTGAGATATTACTTAAAGATGCAGCATCACTACAACAACGCGATGTTGAATGGGAAAATAAACGCCGCCGCCGTGCGGGTAAGTCAGAAATAGAACCCATATATACTATTGATGACGTAGAAGCTGCATTAGCAATGTGTGTTGGCTTTGACTATGGTCAGCGACATGAAATAGCAAATGGCATTGAAGTACGTTTCAATGACGCGGGTCATATACTTGGATCTTCTATAGTCGAAATATTCATTCGTGAAGGTAGCACTGAGAAAAAACTGGTGTTCTCTGGTGACTTGGGCAATAGTTGTGCCGCTTTATTACGTGATCCTGAAGCTATAGAAAAAGCCGATGTATTACTCATGGAATCAACCTATGGAGATCGCAACCACTTACCGATGGATGAAACTCTTGACGAGTTTGAAAATATTATTGCAGAAGCATCTAAGAATGGAGGCAACATTCTGATTCCATCATTTGCAGTAGGCCGAACTCAGGAAATAATTTTCCGACTTGGTGAACTCTACCAGAAGGGAAAATTAAGGCATCAAGCTGTTTATTTAGATAGTCCCATGGCGATTGCAGTAACGGAGGTCTATCATCGTTACCAGAATATATTCAACTTCGAAGATATTAGTTCAATAAGGCAAGGTAAAACAGGCAGTTTACACACTTTTTTACCCGTACTGCGTTATTCATCTTCCACTGAGGAATCCATGGCCCTTAACAGGATTGAATCAGGCGCTATTATTATTGCCGGAAGTGGGATGTGTAATGGTGGCCGGATACGACATCACTTCAAACATAATTTATGGAAACGTAATGCCCACGTCATAATCGTGGGTTACCAAGCACTTGGCACTCCCGGTCGTGCACTTGTTGATGGCGCCAAAACTTTTCGAATGGGTAATGATGAAATCGCAGTCAAAGCTACCATTCACACATTAGGAGGTTTTTCTGCTCATGCCAGTCAATCTCAACTAATTAATTGGGTAAATAATTTCAGTACGCCCCATCCAAAACTCTATCTTATTCATGGTGAAACTGAAGCAAAAACTGTATTAAAAGAGCAACTTTCTCAAGAAGGCTGGTCCGCGAAAATTCCACATTCTGGTGAAACTATTACATTTTAATCCATGAACCTAACGAAAAATGGTGACACCTAATGACTATTTCTGAGATTCAAGAACAAGCTTTTGCCACTGTCGAGGATGATGTTTCTCCAGCCAAACCAGGACCAGATATACTTCAAACTCGTATCTTGCCTGATTTTCTACTTTGTTTCAGTGGTAGATGGAAGTTCGCCTAGTAAAAAAGATGCTGCTGGATTGACGATTATTTTTTGTTTCATAGCTGTTCGCCCGAGTAAAAAACGAAAGCGCATGGTGTCACGATTGGTAAGTGTAATTTCGATAGGCCACCGTTGGTTTGCCATCACAACATCTGTCTTAATCACATAGCGTTCTTCCGTGTGTCCACCAGAATCTGAAACATTACGTTTATCAATGAGTTCTGCTTCACAATATATTTCAGTTTCGATGTCATCTTGATAAGGATGAATGCCAAAACGGACCCAATTTTTTTCATTTCTTGTAAACTCTTCGACACAAAAGGCATGTAGACTCGACGTTTTCGCACCAGTATCTATTTTTGCTTTAATCCAGGGTAGCTTTAAATCAGGTAACAAAAGCCATTCTCGCCACCCTACAGTAACTAATTCAGATGAAGTTAATTTACTATTTTTCATGCGAGCTTGTGGCTTTGTTGAAAAAACCATTCTTCAGTTTCTATAATAAGTTTAAAATTATTATCTGCCAAAATTGTTCCATAAAATAAATATTGAAAAGTTAATGTTACTCTTGGTTCCTATTTATATTCTGTATGTCTTTCTGCTATACAGGCATTATAGATGTTCAGAGTCAGAAAACCATTAAAATATTACTGCCATTGCATGGTATCAAGGTACTGGCGCAGTTTAGAGGCACTACGAAATTTTTTCAAAATTAATGAACGCTTTAAACCGCAACATATCGCTTTAATTTCAGGTGGATGTTTATGATAATACTTTTGTCCTCCAAGGCTTTGATAAAAAATATGGATTAAGTCAATAGTATCTTCATAAATATTTTCTTTGTTTGGTTTGCCAAAATTAAACATGTCTATTAATTTAAGTTCATATTTCAATCCATATCGTTGTACTATTACATTTTCAGCATGCAAATCCCCGTGATATTCACCCATACTATGAATGCACTCCATTCCAACGGCAAGCGAATGTAATAAATGTAAAGCTTCAAAAGGATTGAGCCGTTTACCCGGTTGACGTTCAATGAACTGACTTAATAATTCACCTTCGACATACTCTGATATCAACATTGTAACCGTTGTATTGCGAAAAATAAGACTTTCCTGAGAGCTATACTGTATTGTAATAGGACAATGATGTAATTTATGTAATTTTTTTGCATAAAAAAGAACAGCTCTGTCTTTTAAATTTCTTTGTGGAAAAAATATTTTTGCCGTCCGTTCAATGCCTGTTGCGATTTCTTTAATTAAATAAACCTCACCTTCCCATCCGGCACCGAGTAACTCAATAACTTCATATTTACGCGCCAGTATTCTACCTGGTCTTAGATTAAACTCTGAGATATTGCTATTCGTCATATTAATTTTAATCATTGAATGGTAAATAATTCATTTATAAATATTTAAATTATTTAATTAATTTAAATATCTGCTAATGGGTCAATAGGCACCCTTTTGTATAAATTCAAATATGTTTTTTTGGTTTGCTTGTAACATTATCACCTTTGAGTTGATATCGAAACTCATTTATAAAATGCAAGGTAAAGTCTGAACCTCTACATCTTATTAATCCGACACCACACCTCGACAGTTTGGAAATTTACTGCACCCCCAAAAAGTATTGCCGGCATTTTTCCCTTTTTTTGCCGTTCGCTTAATCATTTTGCAACTGCAGATTGGGCATAAGGGTTCCAGTTCTGGCATTTCATCTTGTGCAGGTTCTTTAACTACTTCTGTTTCCATCGTACCCTCATTTTCAGTATTAGTTGATGATTTAAGTGCATCGATCATTTGAGCAAGATCAATTCCATTAATCAATAGCATTGCTTTTCCTAGTGATAAATCTAGTGCTTCTGCTGTAAACATGCCCGAGGTAATAATTATACCGTGTGCGGCATTTTCTTCTTTCATTGCAACATAGAGTTGTGCGACTTCATTAATGTCTAGCAGCTCATCTTTCCAGCGATTGAATTTTACAAACGTGGTTTCATTATTCATTTTTAGTACAAGCTCAACATCCTCATACGCTTGTTCTTCTTCTGTTGAGGTTGTGTAGCCTCGTTGTTTGAAAATCATGACGATGAGTTTTTTAAATTCATCGTTACTTAGCTCTTTTAAATAGTCAGACGAGGAGTTTGAAATGGGTTGATTAAAATCTTTACCCGGCTTCATGTGTTTATGAGCAGGCGGTCGAATGCCTTTCAACCAGGATATTTTTGAAACCGAGTCTAAAACGACTTTAAAGATTGATTTGTGTTTATTTGCCATGTTAGTTGCATTTGTTTTAATTCTGGATTCCCGCTAAAAACTCGCGGGAATGACGTGCGTTTTAATCCATTCCATCAATAACAGTATTCAACGTCGTACTTGCGCGCATAACCTTCGACATTAATTTTTTATCGGGTCGATAGTAACCACCTAAATCAACTGCTGAACCTTGCGCGTTATTAAGTTCATCAACAATTTTAGTTTCATTACTCGTTAGCTGTTCAGCAACAGGTGTAAATATTGATTTTAAATCAGCATCGTCATTTTGCTCTGCTAATGCTTGTGCCCAGTACATAGCTAAATAAAAATGACTGCCACGAGTATCGAGTTTACCGGCCTTGCGCGAAGGCGACTTGTTATTATTTAAAAACTGGCTATTTGCTTTATCTAATGCAGCAGCCAGTATTTTCGTTTTTTCACACTTTGTTTTTTCCGCTAAATCTTCTAACGAAACCGCTAAGGCTAAAAATTCACCTAACGAGTCCCAACGTAAATGGTTTTCTGTTAATAACTGTTCAACATGTTTTGGTGCTGAACCACCGGCACCTGTTTCAAACAAACCACCACCGGCAAGTAACGGCACAATCGATAACATTTTTGCGCTTGTACCTAGTTCAAGAATAGGAAATAAGTCAGTTAAGTAATCACGCAACACATTACCTGAAACAGAGATGGTATTTTTCCCTGCTTTTACACGCTCTAAGGTATATAGCGTTGCATCAAACGGTGACATGATAGTTATATCTAAATTTTTGGTATCATGATTTTTTAAATAGGCCTCAACTTTACGCATCATATTTGCATCATGCGCACGGTTTTCATCCAACCAGAAAATAGCCGGTTGACCCGTTAAACGTGCACGCGTCACGGCGAGCTTAACCCAGTCCTGAATAGGCAAATCTTTGGTTTGACACATGCGCCAAATATCACCCTGTTCAACATTGTGTTCCATTAATGTCACACCCGTGGCATCCGTTACACGCACAACCCCTTTCGTTGGGATTTCAAAGGTCTTATCATGTGAACCATACTCTTCTGCTTTTTGTGCCATTAAACCAACATTGCTGACGCTACCCATGGTGGTGACATCAAATGCACCATGTTCAATACAAAAATCTATTGTTGCCTGATAGATACCGGCATAACAACGATCGGGAATCATTGCTGCGGTATCATGTAACTTGCCATCTTTGCCCCACATTTTTCCAGATGAACGAATGGCTGCTGGCATTGAAGCATCAATAATAACATCACTGGGTACATGTAAGTTGGTAATGCCTTTATCAGAATTCACCATCGCTAATTCAGGACGTGTTTGATACACCGCTTCAATCTCGGCTTCAATTTCTTTTCGCTCGGCTTCCGGCAACACACTAATTTTTGTATAGACGTCTCCCAAGCCATTGCGTGTATCAACACCTAACTTTTCAAATATGGCGTTATATTTTTTAAAGACATCTTTAAAATAAACGCTAACAGCATGACCAAAGATAATGGGGTCAGACACTTTCATCATGGTGGCTTTCAGATGCAGAGATAATAATGTGCCGTCTTCTTTACTCTCTTGCATGGTTGTTTCAAAAAACGCACGCAATGCTTTAACACTCATAACAGAAGCATCAATTAATTCTCCAACCAAGACCGGTGTTTTTTCTTTTAATACCTGACTGTCACCATTGTCGGCAATTAACTCAATTTGTACATCGCCCGCTGTTTCTATTAGTACGGATTTTTCACTCGAATAAAAATCACCTTGTTGCATCGAAGCAACATGCGTCAAGGAATCACTCGACCACTCACCCATAGAATGCGGATGTTTTCGAGCAAATTCTTTAACCGGGCCTGCTACCCGGCGATCTGAATTTCCTTCACGCAATACCGGGTTTACCGCACTGCCCATGACTTTGGCGTAACGTGCTTTAATTGATTTTTCTTCGTCTGACGTTGGGTCTTCCGGGAAATTGGGAATGTCATAGCCAAGTGACTGTAATTCTTTAATGGCAGCTTTTAATTGCGGCTGGGAAGCACTGATATTGGGAAGTTTAATAATGTTTGCACCGGGCGTTTTTGCCAGATCACCGAGTTCAGCGAGGGCGTCGGCCTGCTTTTGGTTATCTTTTAAATTATCGGGGAAATTAGCCAAAATACGGGATGCTAGTGAGATATCCCGTGTTTCTACATCAATATCTGCAGCTTTGGTGAACGCCTGAACAATAGGTAAAAATGACTGTGTGGCTAAAGCGGGTGCCTCATCGGTTTCGGTGTAGATAATCTTGGAAGTGGACATTATTCAACTCACTAATATGGTGGGATAGTCCCACAAGTCAGTCCATTATATTTCAGATTGGACGCTGGTTCACGCTCTTGTCATACTCATTTCGTAACTGTAACTGCTTAAAATTTGAACAACTAGATACCTCCATCCCGAACACGCTGACAATAGGTTTTTGGTTGGGGATTTTCGACCGCATCAGCAATGGCGTTAACGATGTCGCCTAACTCTTCTGGTGAAATGACTGCAATAACACGGCTTAATAATTTTGCGTCGATATCGGCATATGTCGTGGTGCCGTCTTTGAGCGTGATGGTAATACCTGCCATATGGTACCCATCATTATTTTCTTTTTCTTCTTCGTTAACGATGTCCTGATTCATCTCCATGAGTTCATCATATTTATCTTCGATGTCATCAAGTAAAGCATCATCCAAATCTTCTGAGACTTTGATGATGTAGTCATCGTCATCAATATTCACTTCATGTGTAATATTTTTATCCTTTAACCAGTCAATGAAAAGTTGAAAAGGTTTTTTATGAAACAGAATATAATCAAGCATTGTTGTGAAAACCTATAATATTAATAGTTGAAAATTTATCAGGCTGACCGGATAATAATTTGACTAATTTCACTGGGCGCTAAAAAGCGTAATGGTGGTCCCCAGTAACCAGTGCCGCGGCTGATAAAAATTTGGCGACCAGCAGTATGTTGATGTAAACCGGCAAGGTAAGGTTGAGCAGCCATAACTAATAAACCGAAAGGAAAAATCTGCCCGCCATGAGTATGGCCGCTTAGCATTAAGTCACAACGATAGTCTTCCATTTCATTGATCATTCGGGGTTGATGCGCCAATACTAAACAAGGTTTATTTTGGTCTGCACCTAAATAAGCTGCTTCAGGATCGGGTGGATAAAAATCAGTCCGTTGCCCCGTGACATCATTAAGCCCAACAAGATTAAATTGCTTTTCACCATCACCGATGACGATATGTTCATTTAACAAAGGTCGTATGCCTAACGTTTTGACATATTCAATCGCTTCACCTACGCCATGAAAATATTCATGATTACCTAGTATAAAATAAGTGGGTGCGTTTAAATTTTTTAACGGGTAAAGATCATACTCAATATGGCTAACCGGTAAGTCAATTAAATCACCGGTAATAACAACCATGTCGGGTTTTAATGCATTTGTTTTTTCAACCAGTTTCTCAATAAAATCACGTTTAATTGTCCGTCCCACATGCACATCGGTAATTTGTACGAGATTAAAATTTTCTAATGGAAAGTTTTTAATTTTAACTAAAACGCGATTAACGTAGGGAAATTTAATGCCCTGACTAAAACCTCTTAACAAATAAGCAAAGGCTGCGACCAGCATGGTGATATCAAAAAGTAGTTTTAATGTTTTACGACGAGAATGATCAACCGGGACCCGTTTTGAAACAGTGATGGTTAAATCATAAAATACCGCCACCACAAACAACATGAAGCTCACACCAATAAAACTACTGGAGATAAAATATAATGCTGGCGAGTCGGGAACAATATTGGTGATAAGATCAATAATAAAAAACACGTCACCCAGGAAAAGGATAACGGGAACAATTAAAAGATAGCCTTTATTATCAAATGAGAGTAAACGTAAAAACCGCCGCCAGATATAAATATTGAGTAATCCCATAACCAACAGGAAAACAGATGCGAAAATTATAAATTGCATGTTATACGTTTACTTTATGATTAACGATACTTACGTAAATATGTCCATTCAAAGAATCGTTTTGCCCAGTGTAGAAAAATAGTTGCAGGTAGCATGATATTTCTCTGCTCAGTACGTGAGACCATCATACCTTTGTTATTACTATCAACAATACAAATGAGCTCAACCTTAAAAGAAGCATCTGCCGTTTGACCATTTAGTTCAGCAAGGACATTTTTTGCACCCGCTTCAGCTTGCAAGTCTGCCATGTGTGCCTGCTTGGGCATCCAGTCCGGTCCGGGGAAACTACCCGAGTCACCGGCAACATATACTGCGTCCATGCCTTCTACTTTACAATGCTGGTTGGCTTTAATTAAACCACCTTCTGAACGAGGTAGTTCACTGTTATCAAACCATTTATTACCCGTCATACCGGGCATAAAAACAATTAGATCAGCGGCAAACTCTTCTGCTTCAGTGACCACTTTATCGCTTTCAAACTTTTTCATTTTGTTGCCAAGATAAGTTTGAATATTTCGTTTCTTCATTTCCTCTAGAAATTTTCCAACCGCTTTTGGCCCAAGGCGATTACCCGGTTTAGGTGCAGGGCTAAAGAAGACGATATCAAACTTATCACGTCGTCCCTGCTTTCTTAATAAAGTATCGGTACCAAATACAAATTCAAACATTGGGCCACCACGCATCGCCGAAGGTTCTTTCGGGTTACCGGCAAAACCAAAGGCAATAGTACCGCCCTTCATTTCTGCAATGCGGTCACGAATTTTCTCAGCTGCATCAATCCCTTCACAAGGTGTAATCGCATGTTCAATACCCGGCAATTTTTTAATAAAACGGCCACCCGAGGCAATAATTAAACCATCATTACTTACTTCACCATTATCGGTTTCAACCACACGGCCACCTTCACGCATGCCGGTGACTCTCGCCTTATGAAACTTTACATTCATTCGACGGAAAAAATTATCCAAAGGAACAATAATATCTTCACGTTTACGCAGGCCACTCGGTACCCAAATTAAACTGGGTAAATAATGCAACTCTGCACGCGGTGCAATTAACGTAATTTCACAGTTTTTATCCTGTTTACGTAATTGGCGAACCGCGGTTAAGCCCGCAAAACCTGCACCTATAATGGTAATGTTTTTCATTTCAACTGGCCTGTTTGTCTGCAATATCAATAGTCATAGTTTAACGAATAAAAACACTACTTTAAACACGTATTTAATTAAGGTTATCCGGAAAAAGTGATATTAAAATGCATGTGATATATGCTAACTTTCACGCTAAGATTTACCCTTACAAAATGGATCGCAAACAATGGAGTACACAATAATGCGCAAGTCTTCCCTTTCTAAACATCTACTTTTTACTTTATTACTCAGTTTCTCTTTTTTAACACATGCCGGCACGACATACAGCCATGTTTTTATTTTTGGAGATAGCCTTTCCGATACCGGTAATCTTGGCTCTGTTATTGGTGGAATTCCTGCCCCCTATTACAAAAACCGTATTTCAAATGGTCCTATTGCGGTTGATCTTCTCACTGAGAAAATGGGCCTTAATGCGAATGCTTCACTGTATTTGCTTGGTTTAAATGCCGGTGATAATTATTCTGTTGCGGGTGCAAAAGCATCAAGTGTTGACCCCATCGATCTTGATGCTCAAATTCTCGCTTTCCAGTCAAACCATGGTTTTACTGCGCCTGCAGACGCACTCTATGTGATTTTCATCGGCGGTAACGATGTTCGTGCAGCTCTTTATGAGCCTGATGATGTAATCGCTAAAGCGATTATTCAAACCGCCATGGATAAAGTAAAAAATGCAGTCAATATTCTTAATCAAATGGGTGCACGTTCTTTTCTTATGATTAATGTACCGGATATCGGTTCAATTCCGGAAACACGACTTGTCGCAACCGCTACTGGCAATCCAGCTCTTATTAAACGTGCTACAAAATTCACAAAACGTTATAACAAAAAATTACATAAGTTGACTGAAAAAATAGAACATAAAGATAATATTGAAATTACTGAATTTGATTTACGTAAACTTTTTGCTAGTGTTTTTGAAAATGCAACAGTAACAGGTTTTACTAACACAACGGATGCATGCTTTAGCTCAATGACTTTTACTTTTCATCCTGACTGTAATTACGGTCTAAATGCTGATCAATTTGTGTTCTTTGATGAAATCCACCCTACCAAACGTGTTCATGCCATATTTGGTGAAGCTTTTTATAAAGCATTAAATAACGAAGATGATGAATAAAGTAATCTACTAATGGCCAGCAATAATCCACTTGTACGTTTACAACGACTTTGGTTGTTATTACACAAGTTACCGGGTGGACGCGGGTTATTTAGTTTTATACTTGGAAAAATTGTTCCTTACAGTGGTTCTATTGGAGCAAAAGTTATTTCACTCAAACCCGGTTACGCACAATTACAATTGCGTGACCGGCGTCGAGTTCGTAATCATTTAAATTCTATCCACGCAATCGCACTGGCGAACCTTGGTGAATACACCAGTGGCTTGGCGATGCTTGGTGCTTTGCCCGCGAATACACGTGGCATACCTACAAAAATATCTATCGAGTTTTATAAAAAAGCACGTGGATGCTTAATTGCAGAAAGTATCTGCGCGCCGCCCACTAACATTACTGAAGACACCGATTTTGAAGTGGTTACCGATATAAAAGATCAGCAAAATGATCTGGTCGCACGTACGACTGTCAACTGGCGACTTGGACTTGTCGAATAATGACAAGCTTATTTAATAATTTATTTACTCAACAAGCAAACATTGACATACCCATTATTTGTGGCCCAATGTATCCCTGTAGTAACCCTGAACTGGTTGCCGCCGTTTCAGAAACCGGTGCAATAGGTATCGTACAACCTATTTCCCTGAGTTATGCCCATGGTTATGATTTTCGCCAGGGCTTGCAATATATTCGAACACTGACTTCAAAACCTTTTGGCATGAATGCTCTTATTGAACAAAGTAATAAACGTTATCACGAACGCATGGTGCGATGGATTGATATCGCGTTAGAAGAAGGTGTACGTTTTTTTATAACCTCATTAGGTAAACCAGATTGGGTGGTAAAACGTGTTCATTCGGCAGGTGGTATTGTGTATCACGATGTAACTGAAAAAAAATGGGCGCAAAAAGCGGTTGATGGCGGTGTCGATGGACTCATTACTGTCAACAATCGTGCCGGTGGACATGCTGGCCAACAAACTGCCGAACAACTATACACTGACTTAAATACTTTTAACTTACCGATGATTTGCGCAGGAGGCATAAGCACAGCCTGCGATTTTAAACATGCACTTGACTTAGGCTATGCCGGTATACAAATGGGTACTCGCTTTATTGCGACGAATGAATGCAATGCCACTCAACCTTACAAAGACGCTATCGTGAAAGCGAATGAGTCTGATATTGTGTTAAGCGAACGTGTTAGTGGCACACCGGTATCGCTGATCAACACGCCATATATCAAGCGACTGGGATTAAAAGCAAATAAATTTGAACAATGGTTATTAAAAGGACAAAAAACAAAATATCTCATGCGCACATTTTATATGTTGAGATCATTATGGCGCCTTAAAAAAGCGGTGCTCGACAAGACTGGAAAACTGGATTACTGGCAAGCCGGAAAAAGTGTAACCGGAATTGATGAAATTGAACCTGTAAAAACAATTATTGAACGTTTCACCAGTATTAGTAAAGACTAATCTCTTTTATTATTCCTATTGGAAAATTAGTTGTGACGATGATCTCGAAGCCTCAACGCGAATAGACGTGACCGCAACAGAGAGTATGACGCTAATTGTGAAAGCAGTTGATAGTTAATCCTTTAGGGTAATACAGTTTATTTCACACTCACCTGATTCCGTTGCAACATAAACAGAATTACCCGTGATACTGACTGAAATATCCATCGTTCGCTTTACCATAGCCGCCAGTGCCTGAATATTTCCCCAGTCAAATTTATAAACTGACGCACTCAATTGATTAATTTTATTTCGCAGCTGGCTCCACCAAACATTCGCTTTTGAATTAAAACAATAAATTTTAACCTCTTGAGATAAACGACAACTCTTTTTAATTCTATCAGAAGCCGGTTCACCAACATCAATCCATAATAAAGTTTGTTCATCCAGTGAACGAAACCAAATATCCGGTTCATCTACTTCGCTTAGCCCCTTGGTAAAAACAAGGTGTTCCTGCGCATTAAGACAAAAAGCCAAAATACGAACCATCATTCGCTCAACCGTTTCGGAAGGATGTTGCGCAACCGTTAAGTTAAGCGTGTCGTAATAATCTTTATTGAGATCTGATAATGATATTCTGAATTTATAAATAGTTGGTTTAAGTGCCACTGAATATATACGCCATTTTTATTTGTATTGCTTAACATTATAACCCTTATTACGAAGCTGTTGTAATAACCCGTCTTTACCGACCAAATGTAATGCGCCAACCAAAATCATCTCAACTTTTCTATCGGTCATCATTTTTTCAATGTGCGGCATCCAATTGTTATTTCTCTTAACAAGCAGTATTTTATATAAGTCTGGATAATCTCGCATCATTTCAGTTAAAGACACCTCAGCCAGTTTGGCTTCATCACCTTTTAACCATGCAGATTTAATGACAGACATCATCGATTCCATTCGACTCATGTCCTTTATCGTGCTCAATATCATTTCATTTTCGTTGCCACTTCCCATAGAAGCTAGAAATTTTATTTGCTCATCAATCGTTTCAAAATATGCTGTTGGTTTACCTGCTGCTTTAGCTTTTTGATAGAAATACTGATCAACGCCAACATCGACCATACCCATTTTTTTAAGCTCGATTACTGTCATAACAAGCACAACCATTGAAGGCTTAAAATGAATAAATTGTTCAACAGGAATATTTCTTTCTGCTAAATATTTTTTCAGTTTTTCAAATGTATTTTTATTTAACGCATTTTTTAATGACTTTCCTGCCGGATAAGTCATCATTTGTGACATTTTTTCACCAAACTCAGGAGTTTGTGTTTTATCAATATCAGTTTCAAAAAAAAGTATATCGGATTTTTTAAAAGCATCATTAAACTCAACCGGTAATGGATAATCTTCTTTTTTAAGAACGTGAATCGTACCACCTAAAAATAACGTATTACCATTTTTAGAAACCTGCCAGAGTGATGTTTCTGAAAAACACACTGCAGGAAAGATAAACAATATTAATAAATATTTTTTCATAACTAGTCCACTTTTATTTAATAGTAATAAAGAAAATTTCATCGAAAAATACTAAAATTAACCCAAACTTGTAATCGCAGTTTAATATAAAGCACTCGTTGCCATACTTTCACCTCTAAAAACTAACTTTGCCTTATAAATGAATCCAATTCTACAGTTAGCTCACTAACCATGTGATATTACTCAAACTTTAGTCCAAATTAGTCCTACTAATATTTAGCCTAAACTATGAGCTGCACACTATATTTGGGTCGTTTTTACTTGGTTTTGTTGGTATGATTTAAGGAACTTAAATGGATATTAAAGCTAATTTGAAGGAATATATATGATAAATGATCTTTCCCCACTCAGTATTTACAAGTCAGTCGGTGAAAATTCAGCGAATCAGAACCGCGATGTAATAATTATACAAGCATTATTAAATACTTATGGTGCATGGAAAAAACCAATTAGTTTATTAAAGACTGATGGTAGGTATGGCAAAAATACTCGTACTGCTATATATGAATTCCAACATCAAGCTGTTGGCCTGAATAATCCTGATACTCGCGTTGATCCTAATGGTAAAACTTTACGCTACCTCACAATGTACCTTAAAGAACATGAACAAATTGCTATTGCTGCTTTAATAAATAATGGCAAAGCTTCAATTATAAAACCAAAAATCACTAAAGCCATAATTTCTCAACATGTTGGATTACAAAAATATATTGTCTCATATAAAACCACGCTAAATAAAGAAAAACATCTGGTTTCTGAATATAGTAAAAGCGTCATTAAGATGGCATTAAAAGAGAGCGGCATGTCACATGCTGTTATTACAAGCACTCTGCGAACACCAAAAGAACAAGCTGAGATCATGTATAGAAATGCAAAAAAAGATTTTCAAACTCAACATGATATGTACCGTCCTCCAGGACAAAAAGTACTTAAAGTCTTTAAAGACAATCAAAATAAACCTCAAAATGAAGTTATAAAACTAATGAGTGAAAAAATCATTGATCTAGCAAAAAACAAAGGTCAGCGAGTCTCTAAACATTGTGTAACAACCGAGGATTATTTAAAGTTGAATATAATTGATATCGGTGTTGGCTCTACAAGTAAAGCCAGCAAAAACTATAATGCAGTGAAATTTACTAAAGCATTAGAAAGTCTTAAAAAAGAAGGATATATTAATAAATATATTGATGAAACAAGAAAATCTAATCAAGCATGGCACTTGGAAATTAAAGTTGGCGCTAAACCTCTGCTTGCAAAACCAATAAACGCATCTATACTTTCTACCACTCGCTGGTGTTAAAACTACTTTGCTATGAGAAATTAAATATGAAAAGATTCATTCCTTACATTTTATCTATCACTCTAATACTTTTCTCGTGCGATAGTCATTCAATAAGCCCTGAATATAAGCTCAACACAAATAAAGCTATTAGTTCAAAAGTAGTCATTTTTGTGTCACCAACATCAGATAAAATAAAGAAACTCAAAGCTAAAGATGAAGATGCTTTTTACACAAATGCAGACGATGTCAACTATTACAATGCTAAAGCAGAGGAATATCTTGAAAAACATAATATCCCATACAAACTAACGAAAGAAACAAAAATAAAATTCTTAGTCCACAACAAACTTACTGAGATTGATTATAGTAATTCAGAACAAGCATGGTTTATTATTATATATAACGGAACAGATAAACCTATAAAGGGATATAGTATTAACATAGATAAATATATGAAATTATTAGAATAAAATCGAAGGGGACTATTCCCAGCTTATCTGCTGCGAACAAATCTTGTACAACGCTCCCAATCTAAATTTTTGTATTTTCCAATTTCTCGACTTTGCTCATATTTATTTCAAGTGTCGCTTGCACCTCTCTCAGATCTACTCTATCCTAAAAGAGAACTTTTAGAGAACATCTTGCTCACTCTAAATCCTGTTAAATCTTAAAAAACGTTGCTCTTATGCCAGAAATTGCTGTGCCATATATATCTCCTATTCCCTCTGATTTTCCGTCAGACTCATGGCCGCGCGCCATTATTTTAGTGGATATGAACGCCTTTTTTGCTTCGGTAGAGCAACGTGACCGCCCCGAGTGGCGGGGTCAACCTGTGGCAATTACTAATGGTGTACAGGGCACCTGTATTATTACCTGCTCGTATGAGGCGCGCGCTATGGGGGTGAAAACAGGTATGAGGTTAAAACAGGGATACGAAAAATGTCCTACATTAATACAGTGTCCCGCCCATCCTGAACGATATGCAGAGGTCTCGACTTCTATTATGTCCGCGCTATCTAACATTACGCCAGATATTGAAATATTCTCGGTGGATGAGGCTTTTCTTGATGTAACACGTTGCCAGAAAATTCTTGGGGCACCGGAAGAGATTGTACAATTAATTAAGCAAACCGTTTTTGATGCATCTGGATTATTGTGTTCCGTCGGCATGAGTGGTGATAAAACGACAGCAAAATATGCAGCAAAACAAAATAAACCTGATGGATTAACGATTGTCCCGCCCTCTTCTACAAAAACCTATTTGCATGATGTACCGGTAACGGAGTTGTGTGGCATTAATAAAGGCATAGGCGGTTATCTGGCTGAGCGTAATGTATTTACCTGCGGAGACATGGCCAAATTACCCATTAGTGAGCTTGGCCGTCGTTTTGGAAATATTGGACGACGTATTTGGAAAATGTGTCAGGGTGAAGATCCCGATAAAGTCACGACTAAAATAACTGCACCAAAATCAGTTGGCCATGGAAAAGTCATGCCACCTAATACAACCAACAAAGATACCCTTCTTATGTATCTGTTGCATATGTGCGAAAAGGTGGCAACACGTTTACGCCGTTATGATTTACAAGCCAGTCATTTTTATATTGGTGTAAATAGTGCCGATGGCTGGTTAACGACTAAACCGCGTTTAGCCAATCCAACTCAGGATGAACGATTAATTTATGGTTTATGTAAAAAGTTTCTTGAACAAAAATGGAATGGTGAAGGTATACACCAGGTGCAAATCACAGCACTTAATCCACACTCAATGACAGGACAACTGATGTTGTTTAATAATAATGATAAAGGTCAGACACATCACAAAGTAATGGATATGATTAATGAACGTTATGGTGAATTAAGTTTAGCCCCTGCCCGTTTACTTAACCGCTCATCCATGCCAAATGTCATTGCACCAGCATGGAAACCTTTTGGTCTGCGTCAAACGATCTATAAAACAAAAGAGGTAAAATCCTGATGTGTGGCGGCGTGTATTACAATCATCATAGCCAGGATATACGCGTTTATTTTCCAAATCCAAAAGCAGTATTACCCGTTACGACTAAAGATAAAAAAATTGAATTATTACCCTGGGGACGACGCAAAGAACAAAATGGACACTTACCGTTAGGTGGTTGGGCACGGCTTGATTCAATCTATGCTGGACGCTGGGATAAATGGTTTCCTGTCCCTGTTAAGTTACCCATGCAGCAATTCATGGAAAAAGATATTCAAGGCAACAGTCACTGGTTTGATATTACCAAAGGGCAGTTTATTCAAGGGCTAATTGCTCGAGATAAATATGAACAACGCGTATATGTAGTAACGGTTACGCCTGAACTTGAGGATGCCATCCATGACCGCTGGCCACGTATTCTTTCTGGTTTTTAAGAAACTTTACAGTTTATTTTTTATATCGACATAATCAGTTCTACAATATGTCCCGAAACACTTTATAATCCGAAAATCAATTTGTTATTAATACACAGGACACACCATGATATTTTCCTCGTTAGATCTCGCCGCCGATATTCAAAAAGCCATAGATGCCTGCGGCTACAAGGAGATGACACCTATTCAGGAAATGGCAATAATTCCGGCCCGTCGCGGTAAAGATATTCTGGCGAATGCTCAAACCGGAACAGGGAAAACAGCGGCTTATTCTCTGCCCATTCTTCAACGAATGCATGCTCAACCACAACCAACGACAGAGGGTAAAACACGCGCCTTAATTTTGACTCCAACGCGTGAACTCGCTGAACAAGTTGCTGAAACGATCAGTCAGTATGCGCAATATATGTCAATCACCGTCACCTCTTTGTATGGCGGTGTAAAAATTAGTGGGCAAGAAAAAAAACTTAAAAAAGATATCCATATTATTGTATCTACCCCTGGTCGTTTGCTTGAACATTCTGCACTTGGAAACGTTGACCTGAGCAATATTGAATTTGTGGTTCTTGATGAAGCTGACCGCATGTTAGATATGGGTTTTATTGATGACGTGCAAGCACTTTTACAAAAGCTACCTAAAAAACGTCAAACACTATTATTTTCTGCAACTATGTCTCAAGCTGTAAAAGAGCTCGCAAAAAAAATATTAACCCAACACGAAGTAATTAGCGTTGCCAAGCAAAATGCCACTGCTGATACTGTTGAACATGTGGTATATGCAGTAAGTGAACACCAAAAATCTAAGCTATTTGTTGAGCTCATTGAAAAATATAACTGGTTCAAGGTTCTGGTTTTTACCAGCACCAAAGCACAAGCTGACGAGTTAAAAAAGAAACTAAAGGAAGTCGGTATTAAAGCTAACCTCTATCATGGCGACAAAAGCCAGGGTTCACGCCGTCGCGCACTCGCTGATTTCAAAGCAGATAAAGTTCAAGTGCTTATTTCCACGGAAGTGGCTGCACGTGGTTTAGATATTCAAGGCTTAGATCATGTGGTTAATTATAATCTCCCCTATCTTGCAGAAGATTATGTGCATCGTATTGGTCGTACCGGGCGCGCAGGAAACAAAGGCGAAGCAATTTCATTTGTAAGTCGTGAAGAAGAACGAACGCTGAACACCATAGAACGCTTGATTGGTTATAAAATAAAACGGACTCGTATGCCTGGTTATGAAGTTGGTAGCAGAGATGTTTTATTTGAGAACATTGCTAAAACAAACCGACCTGCAAGATCAAATAAAGCAAGCCAAATTAAAAACATCCATAAAAAAGCAGATAAGGCAAAAACAACGAGAAAGAAAAAGAAGTAACGCTCTAACTATATAAAATACATATTTTTATTTTCATTAGACCATGTTGGCGTTTTTTGCATAACCGAATGGAATAAACGGCTTTTAGACAAATTATTTAACCAGATTTGTAATTTTTTATACTCACTTTGATCAAACCAGGTTTTATCGACGTAAGCAAATTGTCGAATAAATGGTAAAATAGCAATATCAACTAGCTTAATAGTATCACTTATCAAATATTGCGTTAATTGTAATTTATTTTCCAACTTCTGTAGAAAAATCTCACCTTGTCTTCTGTACTGTTCCATTGACTGTTCTGGAAATCGATCAGCATATTTGTAATGATCAAGATATTGTTTAAATTTATTATCATTAATTTCAATTAATTTGTTTGTTTCTTCTTTCTCAGCTCTATTAGCTGGTAACCAGTTTTTGGGATCGTTGCTGTTTAATGCCCATAGCATAATATCAAAACTTTCATCAATTACTGTTCCATCTGGTAAAAGCAAAACGGGGACGGTGCCTTTTGTTGAACACGCCAGCATTTCTTTTGGTTTATCTTTGAGTAAAACTTCACGAAGTTCAATTTTAAGTTTACTGGCTTTTATTGCAAGACGTGCACGCATCGCATACGGACAGCGGCGAAACGAATAAAGAAGGGGATATTGTTTAATCGTCATTATTCAGTATTAATCACTTTTCGGCGTAACTGTTTATCCCTGCCCCGTTTTGTTTTTTCATCCATACGTCGTGTTTTAGATGTACGTGTTGGTTTTGTTGAAACACGTCTTTTTTTGACGTTGGCAACACTTTTAATCAACGTTTGTAATCGTTCTAAAGCTTCAGCACGGTTTTTCTCTTGTGTTCGGAAACGTTGCGCCTTGATAATAATAACGCCTAGTTTATTGATACGTTTATCTTTTAGATTAAGTAGCCGCGTCTTATAAAAATCTGGTAGAGATGAAGCATTAATATCAAAGCGTAAATGAATCGCGCTGGATACTTTATTAACATTTTGCCCACCTGCACCTTGCGCCCGAATAGCGCTAAATACAATATCACTATCGGGAAGGCTAACATTGTTTGAAATTTCCAATACCATTGATGAATAATACTTTTTGAGTTTAATAAATTCAACTAACAGCATAAATTAATAAATGGCAGACAATAAAAAAGGTGTACTTAGCACACCTTTTTTTAAAAAAACTTAATAACAAAAATTATTAAGAAATGGTTGCGCTTGTACCGCCTTTACCGCCCTGGTTATCAACCCATGAAACTTTAACGCTATCGCCTTTTTTAGCACCGTTAAAACTAAATGAGAGGAAGGGGTTTTTAGAAACACCGGGTCCCCATAAGCAGGTAAGAATATTTTTACCATTATGTTCACAGTTAACTTCTGTAATATAATGCCCAGGAATTTTTTTACCTGTTTTTTTATCTTTACGTAAACCAGTTTCCATTGGGTGGAAGATAATCGCTTTAATCGAAGTGTTCTTGCCGTTATCCCATGCGCGAATTTTCATCTTTCTAGCCATGATAATGTCCTTCAGTAAATTCTTTAAATCAAAATAAAAGTTAAGCTACGATTAACCGCCACAACCACCAAGCGTTACTTTAACGCCTTTTTTAGCGGTGTACAGTTTGCCGTTTGATTTAACAACAGCAACGATATCTGCAGTCTTAGCCATTTTAATACGACCTGTAATTGAAGTTTCCATTTGATTTGACAAAATGTAGCTTGCTGAAAGTGGGAATGTATTTACAGGAACATAAACTGAAATACTTTCTACTTTTGGCAACGTTGTTGTTACTTTAACTGAAACTACAGCGCCATTTTCAGCAATATCCGGTGCACTAACTTTAATATCACCACTTGCCGCAGGACGACCTTTACCTGTAATAGCATCCATAGCGGTATCTATTTTCTTTGCTTTAAATGCTTTCGCTGGCCATGCAGCAAATACAGTGCTTGGTATTAATAGATTCGCTCCAGCCGCAACAGCTAACGTACCCGCAGCCATCGTGCCTTTGAGTATGATTCGACGTGTTGTGTCCATCAAAAAACTCCTTCAAACAGTCATTATTGATAACTGACCGTGATTAATTATGTAAAAGCTTAACTTCTTAAAATGACATTACTCTTTAAGTAGAAAGCTCAGTTTTATGCAATTTGCAATTTTTATTGTGTCTCTGGGCTGATTGTAGCGTGATTTACTATTCCAGTCTTGATCAAGAGGCTTTTATCTAAATCATGGGGATATTTGCAATATAATTAGTTGCAAAATGCCACTATTAAATCTAGATTCTTTTCATTAATGCTTGCTAATACTAAGTCGAATGCCGTAGAATGCGCCAATCGATTGCGGGGTGGAGCAGCTCGGTAGCTCGTCGGGCTCATAACCCGAAGGTCGTAGGTTCAAATCCTGCCCCCGCTACCACAATTTTAAAAAAGCCTAACTTATTCAATAAGTTAGGTTTTTTTATTGCCTGTCTTACAGACATAAAAAAACGGATGCCGAAGCACCCGTTTTCAATACCTTATAAATTAAACCTTAAGGCTTAACGTATAAGTAACCTTTCTGTTGTAAGAAAGCAACTTCAGCAACGCCTGAAGGAATAATTTCAGCATTTTCGTTGATTAAGTTTTTGTTGATTTTCTTACCACGAATAGTGTTTGCGCAAATTTCAAACTTAACACCACGATTTGCTAAACCAGCAATTGTGTCGCTAAAGTTATAAACTTTACCCGTTTTTTTGTTTTTCTTACCCATTGCTCCATCAACCATAGCGAAAGCACCAGAGCTGTGAGTAACAACAATAATTTCAACATTTTTATCACCTAAAGCGTTCAAGTGATTTTTTACATTACGTAATGCGCCTGTCGCTGTATGAATATTGTTAACATGATAAACAACTTTCTGTTTCAGATAACCATTTTTTGCTGGGCCATTATGTGCTGGACCGGCAGCAAATGCTGATGTAGCAAGCATACTGAATAGCGTCACTACTGCGATAATACCTTTCTTCATTGTGGACTCCTCCATTACATTATATATACCCTTCACTTGTGGAAGGCTTTGTATTACTAGACGCATTATCCCTACTTAAAATAAGAGTGTTGATAGTGCATCTATATAATTCATGTGTTAACTATATGTTCATCTCAATTTGATGCAACTAAAATTCAGTATAGCTGCAATATGCACCCTACGAATTGACGTATTATCTGCAATTTACCCTATATTTCATCCTCAGCGATATCATAACGACGTAATTTTCGCCAAAGTGTCGTCTTATCAATACCAAGTGTTTTTGCTGTTATCGTTTTTTTACCTTTAAAGCAGCGTAATACATGATTAATGTATTTCTCTTCAAGCTCTTCTAATGACATGAAACTTTCATCTGAAAAATTAATGGATAAACTATCGTGAAAATCACCTTTAGTTTCATCAGCGCCTTGCCAATGTAGCGTTTGTTCTTCTGATAAGATGACTTCGCGCTCTACGATATTACGTAATTCACGGACATTTCCTGTCCATGGTGCCTCACATAATAGTTTTAACGAAGCATTGTCGTACCCTTTAATATCACGATGGTAGCATTCTGCAAATTCTTGAACGAACTGCTCAACTAACGCGGGAATATCGTCCCTGTGTTCATTAAGTGCTGGTACATGAATATTTACGACATTCAAGCGATGATAAAAATCATGGCGCAATTCACCGTATTCTATTGCTTGTTCTAAGTTTCGATTACTTGCAGCAATTATCCGAACATCTATATTTATTTCATCTGAACTTCCAAGCCGGGTTATTTTATTAGACTCAATTGTCCGCATTAATTTAATTTGCATCGCATCGGATATATTACAAATTTCATCTAAAAATAAAGTACCGCCACTTGCCTGTTCCAATAAACCCATCTGACGACTATCAGCACCTGAAAAAGCATTTTGTTCATGTCCAAACAATTCACTTTCCAGCATATTTTCATTTAAAGCACCACAATCAACGGTGACGAAGGGGGCCTCTTTTCGTGAACTATAGTCATGCAAGGCACGAGCTACAAGTTCTTTTCCTGTACCTGACTCACCGGTTATAACTACATTACAATGTACTTCGGTAACTTTTTCAATTGTATTAAATAGTGAACGCATAACCGGGGTTTCACCAATCATACCAAAGCGGTTTCGCTTCTGAGTCAAGCGCCGTTTTAATAATTTGTTTTCATTTTTCAGTTTCACCCCTTTCATGGTGCGATCCAACATGAGTTTTAATTCTGTAAAATCAAACGGTTTTTTAATGAAATCTGTAGCACCACGTTTCATTGCTTCAACAGCATTTTCTACAGATGAATAACCTGTCATAACTAAAACAGGAACATTTTCATCGATTTCTCTTAATTCCGATAATAGCTCAAAGCCATTCATGCTTGGCATGCGTAAATCAGTAATAACAATATCTGCATTTGATTCTTTAAAGGCGGCAAGGCAATCATGTCCATTTTGATAAACTGAACATGCATAACTTGCATTATCACAGTTTCGTTTCATTACTCTACCTGTCACAATATCATCATCGACAAACATTATTTTTGTCTTTTTATCCGACATTTTTTGACTCCAGATAATCTAACTCTTTGTTTTCTATTTCGCAGTGTACTGGTAATATAATGTTTACTTTAACACCTGCACCTTCCATATTTTCAATCGAAATACTGCCTCCATGGTGTTTGATAATTCCATAACTTACTGACAAGCCAAGCCCTGTTCCTTCACCTTCAGATTTTGTTGTAAAGAATGGGTCAAATATTTTTGAAAAATCATTTCCTTCTATTCCTGTACCTTGATCAATGATTTCTATAACCAATTTATCATTTTGTTGTTTTGCATTTATTAAAATCACTGCATTAGTCGACGAGGCCTGAATCGCATTTAAAAGTACGTTAACCAATACTTGCTGTAACATACCTGCATCACCTTCCATTCTTAAATCTTTTTCAATGTTGGTCATAAGATCAATTTCAGATGATTCAATACGGTGATGTAATAATTCCAAAGTTTCATCAATGAGTTCAGAAAGATTAAATGGTTTATAGCTTGGTTCATTTTCACGTGCAAAGTTTAAGATCCCCTGAATAATACGCGCACAACGATGCCCTTCTTTCCTTAAAAGAAGAATGTCATTTTTTGCATCATCATGGTCGTTACCTAAAGATTCTTCAACTAATGTTGCAAGCGACATAATATTCATTAAGGGATTGTTAATCTCATGTCCGATACCCGCGGCCATTTGACCTAAAGCTGCGAGACGTTCTGACTGACATGCTGCACGCACTGCTTTTTCACGTTCTCTTTCAGTTTCTTCAAGTGTTGTTGTTAAATAATTAAAGGCCCTACCTGACTGACCTACTTCATCATTGACCGGACCCTGATAATGAACACCACGCTCACCATCAGCAAACTTACGGATTACTTCTGCAAGGTCATGTACAGGTTTAGTTAGTCGGCCTGAAGCCCATACTGCAAGTAATAAACTAATAACAACTAAACTGCCTACTAATAACCAAATAGATCTCCGCATGGTATTAACAGACTCAAAAACTTTATCGTTTGATGCTTCAATTAAAAGTAACCACTTTGTATTTCGGTTTTGAAAGGGAGAAATGTTTTTATAAAAATACATACGGCCATCAGTATGAAAAACTGTGCCGTAGGATTTTCCTGACTGCATTTCTTTCCACTCTTTTGCCGTTACCAAATTCGAAAAACGGTAATTCGTATTTAACTGGTTGGCAAATCGTTTCTTATTATTCGGATGATAGAGATAGATGCCGTCCCTAAGTTTATTTTTATTGATTTCAACAATATAACTGTTTGCCGGATAACCTCCCATCGTTGATTTTACAGCTGAATCTAACCGGGTGCCCCACATATTAACAACGAGCAGGCCCTGTAGTTGTTCTAACTCATCACGTACAGGTACAGAATAACGAACCATTGAGGGACAAAAATCGGCACCAAATGTCACTTGCCCTAATTCAAAATCAGATATAACAACTTTACCCTGATTCGCTGAATTAATTGCATCTTTGAAAAATCGTTTTGGTGATTGATCAGCGATATATGAACGTTTAAATTTATTATCAAACTTTTTCGCTTCAATTGGTTTGCCTTCTTTAACCTTAACCAGGGATTTACCCGAGACATCGATAAAACGTAATGCCTGGATACTGGGAACTGAATGTTGATAATTTAAAAAGAAGTGTTCTAAATCGTTGGCGCGTTTACTGTAGACATCTATATTTTTTGCTGGCACCACACTATCGGCGAAGTAGCGTACTGCAGGGACTCGCGCTAAACCGTTTGCAATTGATTTTTGATTATTGAGGATTAATTTGAGTTCACCCGCCATCTTATTGAGTGAGGCGTTAATTTCTTGTTCATTACGCAGTCGAATCTCTTTTTCCATGCGTTCAACGACACCAAACTGCAATATCAGTAATGGAACGGTCGTCAGTAGAGATATCGCAATGAAAAATTTATGTCGAAGTTGCATTCGGTAAAAACCCATACAATTGCAAGATGCAAACAATTCTAGAGTAGCTTACCTAATAAAACAACAAATCCCGCTATTTATATGTGGTTAATAGTGGTGTATTGTTTCATTTTGCACTAATTTTGTTCTTTTGGAGTATTTATTTTGATCTTTGAAGTAAATGTTTGAGATCAAAGCGATAAATAAAGCCTGGCAAGGCAAAAACGAGGAATAAACAAAATGTTGAAACGTAAAATTCCCAACCTTGAGAGTAAATATCTGAGGTAAACTTCTTTTCGATGCCTAGCGCCACCATACCAATGAGCAGATACATAATGAACCACTCAAGCATACTCATCCAGACTGATTTAACGCCTGATTTAAGGTTAATAACACCAAATAGACGCTCACTTATCCAGGGCAGGTTTGCTGCAATAAACGCAACTAAAAGGAAAATAATGATGACTGTGCTTAACATGTTGTGCCTTTAGATGATCTTGTGATCGAGTAAGAGCATCATTTTAACGGAATTAGAGTTGGAATCAAACTGAAAACTAATCAGGACATAACGGTCTGCTTACACAATGCTAACAAGCTATCTGGCATTAAACCTATAAAGAGAATTAAGCCAGCATTCAGTGAAAAGACCCAGCGTAAATCAGTGGCACATTCGATAGGTTGTGATTCTTCGGCTTTATCAAAATACATGATTTTAATAATACGTAAGTAATAGAATGCACCAATAATTGAGAAAACAATAGCAACAACAGCAAGCCAAAGTAAATCAGCAGAAACCACCGCTTTAAGTACAGATAATTTAGCCCAGAAACCAACAAATGGAGGGACACCGGCCATTGAAAACATAATGAACATCATCATAAAGGCAAACCACGGATTACGCTGATTCAGTCCTTTATAATCATCTAATCTATCGGCTTCGAAACCCTTACGACTCATTATAATAATCATACCAAAACTGGCCATCGACATGAGTACATAGGTAATTGTATAGAACATTGAAGCGGCAAAGCCTTCCTGCGAACCGGACAAAACACCTAACATCAAAAAACCAATATGAGAAATGGTTGAGTATGCCAGCATACGTTTAATATTTGTTTGTGCAATTGCAACGATATTACCAATCGCCATTGATGAAACAGCAAGAATAATCAGTATACCCTGCCATTGTGCGTGCAACTCCATTAAACCACCAACCAATAAGCGCATTAACATAGCAAAGGCAGCAATTTTTGGTGCTGTTGCAATATATAGAGTAACAGCGGTTGGTGCACCTTGATATACATCCGGTACCCACATATGAAACGGCACTGCTCCCAATTTAAAGGCTACACCAACTATGATGAAAACCAGACCAAAGGCTAAAATTGTTTTATCAGTTACTGAACTAAGTTGTTGACTGACTACTTGTAAATCTAAGCTTCCAGTAGCCCCATAAAGCATGGACATACCGTAGAGCAACATGCCTGATGCGATCGCACCCAATACAAAATATTTCATTGCAGATTCAGAGGCAACACTGGAATCGCGTTGTAACGCAACCATGGCGTAAAGACACAAAGATAAAAGTTCTAAACCTAAATATAAAGTTAGGAAACTACTGGCTGAGATCATAATCATCATACCCAGTACACCAAACAAACCAAGTACAAAATATTCACCACGGAAAATATTACGTTCTTTTAAATAGTCTTTTGAATATAAAAATGTAACAAACGTTGCAATGTAAACCCCCAGTTTTAAAACTGAACTCATAGGATCAGAAACGAAGGTTTGGCTAAAGATATAAAAAGTATCGTTACTGAACAAATTCAACGTTAAGAAGAAAGCAACAACTAAAGTCAGTTGAGATAATAAATAGGTAATATGTCGATTTTTATCCGTTAGAAATAAATCAACAACCAAAATAATACTCACCATAGAGAGAATAAATATTTCTGGTATTGCCAAATGTAAGTTATTTAATAATGTAGCGGTCATTACTTTGCTCTCAATTCACTCTTATAATTTACTTTGCATAACATGTTGTAATAAGTTCACAACTGTAACATCCATTACTTCTACTAATGGTGCCGGCCATACGCCAAATAACAATACTGTAAAAGCGAGTACTGCAAGGAAGAAAAATTCACGTTTATTGATGTCTTGCATCGTTGTTACAGCCTCGTTTACTACTGCACCGAAGATAACCCGCTTCACCATCCATAAGGTATAAGCTGCACCAATGATTAAAGTAGTAGCTGCAAGGAAGGCATACCAGAAGTTAGCTTTAAAGCTACTTAAGATAACCATAAACTCACCAACAAAACCTGATGTACCTGGTAAACCTGCATTTGCCATCGCAAAGAACACCATGAACGCGGCAAATTTTGGCATATGATTTACAACACCACCGTAATCTTTAATTTGTCTGGAATGCAGGCGGTCATACATAACACCAACACAAAGAAACATGGCGCCTGATATAAAGCCATGCGAAATCATTTGCACGATGCCACCATTCATACCTAATGCTGCACCTTTCAGGTTGCCGCTGTTTTCTAGTATTTGAAATGAAAGAAAGAAACCGAGAGTAACAAAACCCATGTGTGAAATAGATGAGTATGCAATCAGCTTTTTCATATCTTGTTGCACAAGTGCGACAAAGCCAATATAAACTACAGCGATGAGTGACAAGCTAATCATTAACCAGTCGAGTTCATGACTTGCATCGGGTGTAATTGGTAATGAAAAACGTAAAAAACCATATGCGCCGAGCTTTAACATAATAGCAGCCAGAATAACTGAACCACCCGTTGGCGCTTCAACGTGCGCATCCGGTAACCATGTATGAACCGGCCACATTGGTACTTTAACTGCGAAGGCTAATAAGAAAGCAATAAAAATCAATATTTGTGCAGTTAATCCAATTTTAAGCTGATGATAATCTAAAATTTCAAAACTGTTGCTTTTTGAATATAAATACAACAAGGCAATCAGCATAAAGACTGAGCCAAAGAAAGTATAAAGGAAAAACTTAATTGTGGCGTAAACGCGGTTCTCACCTCCCCATACACCAATAACAATAAACATAGGGATTAACATTGCTTCCCAGAACACATAAAACAGAGCAGCATCCAGTGAAGCAAATACACCAATCATTAAACCTTCCATAATCAGGAAAGCAGCCATGTATTGTTCAACTTTATCTTTAATAATTTCCCAGCCCGCTATAACAACAATAACGGTCATGAAAGTTGTTAATACAATTAGTGGCATAGAAATTCCATCTACACCAAGATGATAATTAATATTGAATGAAGGAATCCACGGCGTTATTTCAGCAAACTGCATAACCGCAGTTGAAGTATCAAAATCTGAATATAGAGGAATAGAAAGTAAGAAGGTTAAAATTGAGATTAATAATGCAATAAAACGTGTATTTGATGCGTTATCTTTTTTCGTAAACGCTAGCAAAAACAAGCCACCGAGAATCGGTGTCCAGATAACGAGACTTAATAATGGCCAATCTGAAAACATGTTATATAACCTTTTCTTCTTTTTATGATTTTATTGTTAAAGAACAAATAAACCCATCAATACAATTAAACCAATTATCATTGCGAATGCATAATGATAGAGATAACCCGTTTGAATCTGTCGTACAACACTGCTGACATAGCCAACCGTTTTAGCTGAACCGTTTACGACTAAGCCGTCAATTAACTTTTCATCACCAAACTTCCATAGAAGTTTACCGAGACCAATACTGCCGCCGGCAAAAACGATTTCATTAAATTTATCTGCAAAGTATTTGTTGACTAAGACGGTATGTACAAAAGATAATTTTTGTTCAAGCCAGTCAGGAATGTCCGGACGTTTCATATAAAAGAACCATGCCACTGCAACACCGGAGAAAGCTAACCAAAATGGTAAAGTCCAGATTGCATGTAAAACCATTCCAAACCAACCATGGAATTCTTTAGCAAGCTCACCAAGAACGTCATGCTCAGGTAATACAAATATTGCTTTACCGAAGAAATCACCAAACGCCATATCACCAACGAATATTGCACCAATGACAACTGAAGGAATTGCAAGTAAGACTAAAGGAATCCAAACAACTTTATCTGTCTCGTGTAAATGTTCGAGGGTATGATCATCCATGCGTTCTTTGCCATGAAAAACCAGAAAGTACATACGGAAACTATATAATGCGGTAATAAATACGCCGGCTAACACAGCAAAATAGGCAAAGCCAGAACCGGCAATGTTTGAGTGCCCTACTGCTTCAATAATTGAATCTTTTGAATAGAAACCTGCAAAAAACGGCGTTCCAATTAAGGCTAATGAACCAATTAAAGATGTAATCCATGTGATTGGCATGTACTTACGCAAACCACCCATCTTACGCATGTCTTGTTCATGATGCATGGCAATAATAACTGAGCCAGCTCCCAGAAAGAGTAATGCTTTAAAAAAAGCATGTGTCATCAAATGAAAAACACCGGCAGCATAGGCCGACGCACCTAATGCAACAGTCATGTAACCGAGTTGTGAAAGTGTTGAATAGGCAATAACACGTTTAATATCATTTTGTACAAGACCTAAGAAACCCATGAATAATGCAGTGATCGCACCAATCACTAAAATAAAGCTCAAGGCTGTTTCAGAGAATTCAAATAACGGCGACATACGTGTCACCATAAAGATACCCGCTGTTACCATTGTTGCCGCGTGTATTAAAGCCGATATTGGTGTCGGGCCTTCCATTGAATCTGGTAACCAGACATGCAAAGGAACCTGTGCTGATTTACCCATGGCACCAATAAATAAGGAAATACAAATAACGGTCATCACCGACCATTGCTGACCCGGAATAATTTCCATTTTTAAATCTTTTACGCCATCAACTCCAGCAAATACAGTCGCATAATCCAATGAACCGAAATACATTAAGACGCCAGCAATACCGAGTAAGAAACCAAAATCACCAACACGGTTAACTAAAAACGCTTTCATGTTTGCGTAAATTGCAGTATCGCGCGTGTACCAAAAACCAATCAATAGATATGAGACTAAACCTACTGCTTCCCAACCAAAGAATAACTGCATGAAGTTATTTGCCATAACTAACATAAGCATTGAGAAAGTAAATAATGAAATATAACTAAAGAAACGTTGGTAGCCTGGATCTTCTTTCATGTAACCAACAGTGTAGATGTGTACCATTAGTGACACGAAGGTCACCACGACCATCATCATTGAGGTTAATTGATCAACAAGAAAACCAACTTCAAGACGTAACCCATCAACAACCATCCATGTATAGATAGAACCGTTAAAGCTTTTACCGCCATCTATATTTATGTATTTAAAAACATACATTGATAGCGCGCATGAAATGGCAACACCAATAATGGTTGCCCAATGAGCACCACTACGACCAACTTTTTGGCCAAAAAATCCTGCGATGATTGAACCAATAAGTGGCGACAATACAATCCATAGATAAATATTTTCCATATTATCTGTCATGCCCTACCCCTTCATGCTATCGAGTTCATCGACATCAATAGTACGTTTATTACGGAATAACACGACTAAGATTGCCAAACCAATTGCTGCTTCTGCAGCAGCAACAGTAAGAATAAAGAAAACAAAAACTTGCCCTGATAAGTCACCGAGGAAATAAGAAAAGGCAACAAAATTAATATTGACAGACAGCAACATAAGCTCAATCGACATTAATATAATGATGATATTTTTCCGGTTAAGGAAAATGCCAGCGACACTTAAGCTGAACATAATAGCGCCTAATGTAAGATAGTCTGATAAAGCAATCATAATAAAACCTATTTAAGCCTGTCTGATTTCATTTTAACCATACGAATACGATCATTTCGTTGTACAGCAATTTGTGCATCAGGATTTTGGTGTTTTGTTTTTGGTCTGCGACGTAACGTTAATGCAATCGCAGCAATAATAGCGACTAATAAAATAACAGCAGCTATTTCAAACGGATAAACATAGACCGTATATAGAATTAAGCCCAGCTCACGCGTATTATTGTAATCAGCAGCGTGACGCGCAGGTGCTGCAACTTGTTCTAAACCAAAATGATCAACACCAACAACCATAAACATCATGCCTGCCATTGTGACTAAAACAGCGATTCCAATTGGTAAATACTGAATAAACGCGGCACGCATTCTGGCAACATTAATATCTAACATCATGACTACAAACAGGAATAAAACCATTACCGCGCCGACATAAACAAGTACCAGTGTAATCGCTAAAAATTCTGCTTCGAGTAACATCCAGATTGCAGCACAAGAAAAAAATGTGAGAACAAGAAAGAGTGCTGCCTGTACCGGATTTTTCACCGTGATCACCATTGCTGCACTAAACACCATAATGGCTGCAAACACATAAAAGACGATATTTTCAAATCCCATTTTTCTGTTTCCTGTTCCTAATTATGGCCAAACTTAGCGATAAGGTGCATCAAGCGCACGAGCTGCTGCAATTTCTTTTTCATACTTATCACCTATTGCAAGCAAACGTTCTTTTGTCATATAAAGATCGCCTTTTTTCTCACCATAGTATTCAAAAATATGTGTTTCAACGATGGAGTCAACCGGACAAGACTCTTCACAATAGCCACAAAAAATACATTTTGTTAAATCAATGTCATAACGTGTGGTACGACGTGAACCATCGTCACGTGGTTCTGACTCAATTGTGATCGCCAATGCCGGGCATACCGCTTCACAAAGTTTACAGGCAATACAACGTTCTTCTCCATTTGGATAACGACGTAATGCATGTAAGCCACGAAAACGGGGCGACAAAGGCGTTTTATCATCTGGATATTGTAAGGTAAATTTACGCGCAAAAAAGTAACGCCCGGTTACGCCTAAACCCACTCTTAGTTCTTTAAGAGATAAACTTTTTAAAAATCGAATAAATCCTGACATGTTTATTCTCCTAACCTCACGAAGCCCCACCAAGACCAAACCAGCCTTGTAATACAAAGATACCTACCAGTAACAACCAGACAATGGTGATTGGAATAAACACTTTCCAACCTAAGCGCATTATTTGATCATAACGATAGCGCGGGAACGTTGCACGGAACCATAAAAATAATAAAAGGAAAAAGGACATTTTGGCGAAGAACCAATGCATACCATCACCTAAGATCAAGCCCAGTACAGGAATGTCAGCAAAAGGAGCAACCCAGCTTGCAGGGAATATAGTAAGCCAGCCACCCATAAACATAATAGATGTTAACGCGGCAATTAAAATCATATTGGCGTATTCCGCGAGGAAAAATACCGCAAACGCCATACCGGAATAATCAACATGGAAACCGGCAACGATTTCAGACTCACCTTCAGCAACATCAAAAGGAGCACGATTTGTTTCTGCAACACCAGAGATAAAGTAAATGACAAACAGAGGGAACAATGGAATAAAGAACCAGTTCGCAATACCGTATTCACCACTTTGTGAATTAACAATGTCACCTAAGTTCAAACTTCCCGCAGCCATGAGTACACCAACAAGTGCAAAACCCATCGCAATTTCATAAGACACAATTTGTGCTGCTGAGCGCATGGTACCTAGTAAAGCGTATTTAGAATTCGATGCCCAACCCGCAATGATGACACCATATACACCTACTGATGTTAACGCTAACACATATAGGAGAGCTGCATTCACATTTGCAAGAGACATCCCATCACCAAAAGGAATAACTGCCCACGCAGCAAGTGCAGGACCGAGTGACAATAATGGTGCAGTCAGGAATAGATATTTATTTGCGCCAGTTGGAATAATGATTTCCTTAAACATGAGTTTAAGTGCATCAGCAATAGGTTGTAATGATCCTCGTGGTCCAACCATAGTTGGCCCCATACGCACTTGCATTGAACCAATTATTTTTCTTTCAGCAAGAGTCAGGTAGGCAACCGAAAGCATCAGCGGCACCATGATGACGACAATTTTTAAGACGATCCAAATAACTGTTTGCAAGGCATCCGGCAACATATGGAAATAGACTACAACCCAATCCTGAAACAGTAATGTCAGCCAATCAATACTTGTATTTAACCATTCCATCTATCGTTCCAACTCTCTAAATTAGCTTTTAGCACTTAAGGTTATTTCTGAATAAGCCGCATCAAAATTTTCAACGCCTTGTACACCTTGTGGAATAACTGCGCAATTATCGGGAATTGAATCTTCGATATGCACTCTTAACGTCAACTTAATATTATTTTGTGTAGCAACGACATTGTCTTCATCTTGAATATTATTTTGCTTCGCTGTGTCAGCGTTAATAATGACACAGGCAGGAAGTGCATCAGCAGTTTGTTGTAATGCATCCGATCGACGCACAACACTATCAACCGCATAAACAGGCAACAAACCAATACGATTAATGCCTTCAACTTGCTTAGCAAGTGTTGCTGGACAGCGCCATTCCATCTTATTAGAAGCTTCGATATTACCCGCTTGTTGTTTTGCTTCATCACGTACATCTTCTGATGTAATGTAATCAAAACCATCAAGCTCAAATATATTTCCTAATACACGTAAAACTTTCCATGCAGGTCTGGTCTCTGCTAATGGTGTTACAGCGCCAGCAAAACTCTGCCAGATACCTTCTGCATTGACATAGGTTCCTGATGTTTCACTCGAAGGTGAGACAGGAAGTAAGACGTCCGCATAGGCTTTCATTTCATCAGTAACATAAGGTGTCATTGAAATGACAAAATCAGCATCATTAACGGCTTTCATCGCAATGGAAGTATTAGAGGTATCAAATTCAGGTTCTACATTTAAAAGAACCAAGGCATTCATGCCATTACTTAACATTTCAGCTGCATTTTTACCGGATGTGTTTTCACCAGCACAAGTGCGATGAGGTACAACCCCTGTAATCCAGGCTCCTGCAGCATTGGCTCCATCAGATAATGTACTCATTGTTGCACCAGAAAGTTCAGCAATCATATTTGACAGCGCACGTAAGTCTGCAAGCTGAGGTTGCATCATTGCTTGTGTACCAAGAATAATTGTCGCTTTTTCTGAATTATGCAGATGTTTTGCCATAGCATGACAAGTATCACTCGTTTTAACATTCCTTAATAATGTATCCAAACCGTCTGCTGCCGTTTTTCCACTTAAGGTTAAAAGCGCTTTTGTAATTTCAGCAAGTGAATTCACCATCTCTGCCGGTGAGGTGATCACTTTTTCTTCGATATGGAAATTAAAATCAAAATCAACGGCATTCACAGACATGATTTTTGCGCCTTTAAGCGATGCTTTGCGCAAACGGTGTGAAGCAATGGGTTGATCTTTACGAATCCATGAGCCGACTAACAGGACAGCATCATTATTTTCTAAATCAGTCAATGATTGCGCTAAAGAAGGAAACTGTGGCGCAATATCCTGATCACTAAAATCAGATTGACGTAAACGGTGATCTATATTATCAGAACCCAAACCACGCATTAACTTTTGCGTTAAATACATTTCTTCAACAGTTGCAGAAGGTGAAACTAATGTTCCGATATTTTCTACACCCTCTTTTTTAATAACGGTTTTTAATCCTTCGTAGGCATAGTTCAGAGCAGTCTGCCAATCGACTTCTTTCCAACTATTACCCTGCTTAATCATGGGTGACTGTAAACGGTCTTCATGTTTTAAACCCAGGTAGCTGAAACGATCTCTATCAGATAACCAAAGCTCATTAATCGATTCATTATCCTCTGGCAAAACACGCATCACTTTATTACGACGTGTTTCAATTTCAATATTAGAACCAAGGCAATCGTGACTCGCGATACTCTTTGTTTGGTTATTTTCCCATGGGCGACCAGTATAGCGATAAGGTTTTGAGGTTAAGGCCCCTACCGGACATAAATCGATAACGTTGCCTGATAATTCAGATGTAACGGCACGTTCCACATAGGTACCAATGCGCATATTTTCGCCACGACCTGTTGCACCTAACTCCATAATGCCAGCAATTTTCTGACCAAAACGAACACAACGTGTGCAGTGGATACAACGTGTCATTTCTGTTGCGATTAATGGGCCAATATCTTTATCGGCAACAACACGTTTTTGTTCACTATAGCGAGAAACATCCTGACCAAAACCGACTGCAATATCCTGTAACTCACACTCACCACCCTGATCACAAATGGGGCAGTCAAGCGGATGATTAATTAAGAGGAATTCCATAACACTCTTTTGAGCATCAAGTGCCATGGTGGATTTTGTAAATACTTTCATGCCATCAGTAACCGGCGTGGCACAGGCCGGAATAGGTTTTGCCACCTTCTCAACCTCAACCAGACACATACGGCAATTCGCTGCGACTGATAATTTTTTATGATAACAAAAACGCGGAATAGTGATACCGGCTTGATCGGCCGCTTCAATCACCATTGCTCCATCAGCTACCTGAAGCGGTATTCCGTTAATCTCTATATTTGCCATCTGTTGTCTCGTTTAGCTTTTTATTATTTCGTTATCTAATTAAAAGTTTGTTCCCTCCCCCTTTTCGGGGGAGGGTTAGGGAGGGGGTATTTATAAACATCCCCTCCCCCTAGCCCCCTCCCAAAGGGAGGGGGGATAAATTTAAACCATGCATTTCTTATGGTCGATGTGATACTGAAATTCTTCTCGAAAATGTTTCAAGAAGCTCATTACAGGCATTGCAGCAGCATCACCTAATGCACAAATCGTTCTTCCACCAATCCGGTGCGCAACATCATTTAATAAATCTAAATCTTCCTGTTTACCCTGACCATGTTCAATACGGTGCATGACTTTGGCCAACCAACCGGTACCTTCTCGACATGGCGTGCACTGTCCACATGATTCTTCGAAATAAAAATGTGATAACCGCGCTAAAGCACCGACCATACATGTTGTTTCATCCATTACGATAACTGAGCCCGCACCTAACATACTGCCGGCTTTAGATAATGAGTCATAATCCATGTCCGTTTCCATAATGATCTCTGCCGGCAAAACAGGTACTGATGAGCCACCCGGAATAACGGCTTTTAGCTTATGACCATTACGTACACCACCGGCCATTTTTAACAGTTCAGCAAAAGGCGTACCTAATGGAATTTCAAAGTTGCCAGGATTGTTAACGTGTCCTGATACACAGAATAATTTGGTACCACCATTATTTGGTTTGCCCTGCTCTAAGAACCATTTGCCACCTTTTTCTAAAATGACAGGAACAGAAGCGAGTGTTTCGGTATTGTTGATCGTAGTTGGCTTACCATATAAACCAAAACCAGCAGGGAAAGGAGGTTTAAATCGAGGCTGACCTTTTTTACCTTCAATAGATTCAAGCAGCGCCGTTTCCTCACCACATATATATGCGCCTGCGCCTAAGTGTACGTAAAGATCAAAACTAAAACCGGAACCCTGGATATTTTCCCCTAACAATCCGGCTTTGTAAGCTTCTTCTAAAGCGCCTTCAAAACGTTCATAAGGTTCCCAAAATTCGCCACGAATATAATTATACCCAACAGAAGCACCGATGCAGTAACCGGCAATGATCATCCCTTCTATAAGTTGATGAGGGTTATAACGTAAAATATCCCGATCTTTACACGTACCTGGCTCACCTTCGTCTGAATTACAAACAATATATTTTTGACCTGGTGCCGTGCGAGGCATAAAGCTCCACTTCAAACCGGTTGGGAAACCTGCACCACCACGACCACGCAGTGATGATGTTTTTAATTCTTCTATAATTTGTTCAGGCGGAATTTTTTCTTTAAGAATTTTTTTCAGCTGCTCATAGCCACCTACACTTAAGTAATTCTCAAGTGTCCACGGTTTATCCATGTGTAGGGTACGAAAACAGACTTCATTCGCCATTGGTTGACTCCAACCTTTATAATTAATTTTATGCGTTTACTTAAAACTAAATTTTATATTTAATCTAAACTTTCAAGAACCTGATCGATTTTTTCTTCGGTCAGGTTTTCATAATATGTATCACCAATTTGAATAACCGGTGCATTAACACACGCACCTAAACATTCAACTTCTTTTAACGTAAAACGACCATCTGTTGTGGTTTCACCAAGCTTGATACCTAACTTGTTAGATAAATGCCCAACCACGGTATCTGAACCACACAACATGCAAGATATGTTGGTGCAAACACAAATTTTATGTTTACCAACCGGTTCCAGTTCATACATAGAATAAAATGTTGCTATTTCATAAACAGCAATCGGACGCATGTCTAAATATTCTGCAACAGCATCCATTAAATCTTCAGTTAAAAAACCACGATTTTGATCTTGTGCAATACGCAACGCCGACATAACAGCTGATTGCTTTTTATCTGCCGGATATTTATTAATCCAAACATCAATTTCTTTTAATGAAGTTTCTGTTAAAAGATGTAGCTTACTTTCTTCTTTTTTCTTGTAACCTATCATCGGTCAATTTCTCCGAATACAACATCCATCGTACCCATAACTGTGGTCACATCTGATAACATATGTCCGACTGTCATTTCATGCATTGCTGAGATATGCGCAAAACCTGGCGCGCGAATTTTTAATCGGTAGGGTTTGTTGGCGCCATCTGTTACCAGATAAACACCAAACTCACCTTTAGGATGTTCCACTGCTGCATACGCTTCACCTTTAGGCAAAGTATAACCTTCAGTGAAAAGCTTAAAGTGATGAATCAATGATTCCATATCACCTTTCATTTTTTCTCGACTAGGCGGTGTTAATTTATGATCATCCAACATAACGGGACCAGGATTCTCACGTAACCATTTAGAACACTGTTGAATAATACGATTCGACTGGCGAAACTCTTCTACACGAACAAGATAACGGTCATAACAGTCGCCATTCGTTCCAACTGGAATATCAAAATCCATTTTGTCATAAACTTCATAGGGCTGTTTCTTACGTAAATCCCATTCGATACCTGAACCACGTAACATCGGGCCGGTGAAGCCAAGTTGTAACGCACGTTCTGGTGTAACAATCGCAATATCAACTGTACGTTGTTTCCAAATACGGTTATCCGTTAGCAGAGTTTCATATTCATCAACGAGCTTTGGGAAACGGTTTGTAAAATCATCAATAAAATCAAGTAATGAACCTTCACGGTTTTCATTAAGTAAAGCCACTTTACGATCATCAATGTATTTTGATTTTTTAAAACGTGGCATGCGATCAGGCAAATCTCGGTACACACCACCCGGGCGATAATATGCAGCATGCATACGTGCACCTGAAACGGCTTCATACATATCCATAAGATCTTCACGTTCGCGGAAGCAATACAGGAACATCGTCATCGCACCCACATCTAAGGCATGTGTGCCCAACCACATTAAGTGATTTAAAATTCGGGTAATTTCATCAAACATGACACGAATGTATTGCGCACGTTCAGGTGCCTGAACACCTAATAATTTTTCAAGCGCAAGAACATAACCATGTTCATTACACATCATGGAAACGTAATCGAGACGATCCATGTAAGGAATACTTTGATTAAAGGGCTTATATTCAGCAAGTTTTTCAGTGCCACGATGGAGTAAACCCACATGTGGATCGGCACGTTGAATCACTTCACCATCCATTTCAAGAACCAAACGCAACACGCCATGTGCAGCAGGATGTTGCGGGCCGAAATTCAATGTGTAATTACGAATCTCAGGCATTACTACTGTCCTCTTCAGTCAAACGTTCAGCATAACGATGATCGTCACGAATAATACGTGGTGTATTTACACGTGTTTCAATTGAAACGGGTTGATAGATGACGCGTTTCTTATCTTCGTCGTAACGCATTTCAACATTACCGCATAAAGGAAAATCTTTACGGAATGGATGACCAACAAAACCATAATCGGTCAGGATACGGCGCAAATCAGGATGACCGTCAAAGATAATACCGAAAAGATCAAATGCTTCACGTTCAAACCAGTTTGCTCCGCTCCAGATATTTACAACAGACGCAATCTGAGGTGGTTCACCATCAGCAAAAACACGAATCCGAAGTCGGTGATTATTTTTGACTGATAATAACTGGTAAGTAACAGCAAAACGTTCAGCATCCCAATTACCACCGGCATACTCACTGTAATCAACACCACACAAATCAATCATTTCATCAAAAGCAAATTCTGCTTCGTCTCTTAATGCTGTACAAATTTCAATGAGATTTTGTTTTTTTACCACGAAGTTAAGTTGACCGACGCTAACAAAACAGTCGTCAAACTTGCCTGCAAAACGAGTACGTAGTGAATCAGCTAATTTATTATAATATTCAGACATAGTAGATTCTTATACCCGTGCAATGGTATTAGTACGGCGAATTTTATTCTGTAACTGCAAGATGCCATAAATGAGTGCTTCTGCAGTAGGTGGACAACCTGGCACATAAATATCAACAGGAACAACCCGATCACAACCACGTACAACGGCATATGAATAATGGTAATAACCACCACCATTGGCACATGACCCCATTGAAATTACCCAACGTGGTTCTGCCATTTGATCATAAACTTTACGTAAAGCCGGCGCCATTTTATTAACTAAAGTACCAGCAACAATCATGACATCTGATTGGCGCGGGCTTGGTCTGAAGATAATACCAAAGCGATCTAAATCATAACGTGCAGCAGCAGAGTGCATCATTTCGACGGCGCAACATGCTAAACCAAATGACATTGGCCACATTGAGCCTGTGCGCGCCCAATTAATGAGTTTATCTGCCGAAGTGGTAATAAACCCTTCGTTAAGTTTGCCTTCAATCATTCCCATTCCAATGCTCCCTTCTTCCATTCATAGATGAAGCCAATAACAAGAATACCGAGAAATATCGCCATTGCGATGTAACCAAACATGCCGATATCTTCAAGTACAATAGCCCATGGAAACAAGAAAGCGATTTCTAAATCAAAGATGATAAAAAGGATGGCAACGAGGTAGTAACGCACGTCAAACTTCATTCGTGCATCACCAAAGGCTTCAAAGCCACATTCATAAGCTGAAAGCTTTTCACTGTCGGGCTTATAAGGTGAAAGAATGAAACCCAGCATGATCATGACGGCTCCAACAGCAAGCCCAATGACAATAAATATTAATACTGGTAGGTAATTCTCTAACATTAGCTCCAGCCCGCCCTATAAATGTTGACTAAAAAAATTACGGTAACGAGTCGTTTAAACGACTTCTTCTTTTGTTTGTAGCATTTCTTGTTCTTATGTAGCTTCATATTTTTCTCACAAGCGCGAGCTAGTCTAGGCTAGCAGCCGTTTATGTGTCAAGTTTAGATTATTATATGAAAACATTTAAAATCAATAACTTAGGGGATTGTTTAGGGGGGTATAAAAAACTTTGTGAATTGATTTAATGTTTTATAGGGCGGAAGATCTGCCTACAGGGCATATCTTAATCTTTAGCGAAATAATCGCTTAAGCATATTTAAAACAAGGGTGTTAAGGAAGCAAAATAATTAAATTCTAACGCAAAATTCCACGCTGACTTTGCTCTAGAAAAGTCAGCATATTCTCTACTTCGGTAAATTTTTCCGCTAATGGCTTTAATTCTTCTTTTGCTACATCTACCGTATTGTGTGAGCGATAAACAATCTTATAGGCTTCACGTAGTGCTTTAATAGCTTCTTTACTAAAACCTTTGCGTTTAATACCTTCGCTGTTTAAACCATGAGCATGTGCAGGGCTACCATTTACCATCACATAAGGCGGAACGTCTTTACTGATTGCGCTGCCCATGCCGCAAAAGGCATGTTGTCCGATTGAACAAAACTGATGAACTAAAGTAAAGCCGCCAAGAATGACATAATCTTCAATAATAGCATGACCGGCTAATGACGCATTATTGGCAAAAATGGTGTTATCACCCACCTGACAGTCATGTGCAATGTGGATATAGGCCATTAACCAGTTATCATTACCGATACGGGTCGTGCCACCGCCATCTACGGTACCCCGATTAATGGTCGCAAATTCCCGAATGGTATTTCGATCACCAATTTCAAGAAAAGATGTTTCACCATGAAATTTTTTATCTTGGGGGACTTCCCCAATAGAGGAAAATTGAAATAATTTATTTTCTCGACCAATTTTAGTTGGCCCCTGAATCACCACATGGGGCCCAATCCAGGTTTTATCTCCGACCTCAACACCTGCACCAATAATAGAATAGGCACCAACTTCAACAGAGTCGGCAAGTTTCGCAGATGGATCAATGAGCGCGGTAGGATGAATCACTTTATTTTAAATATGTTCGCGTTCTGCACACATAAGATCTGCACTACAAACAACTTTCCCATCAACCGATGCTTTACCAACAAACTTCCAAATATTGCGTTTTACTTTAATAAACTCAACGTATAACTCAAGTTTATCACCCGGCTCAACAGGCTGTTTGAAACGCGCATTATCGATACCAACAAAATAATACAACGAACTACTGTCGGGAACCCGGTCACTTGTTCGAAATGCTAAAATACCCGTTGCCTGTGCTAATGCTTCCAGAATTAATACGCCTGGCATTACAGGGCGTTGTGGAAAATGTCCGGTAAAATACGGTTCGTTATAGGTTACATTTTTATAACCCGTCAATGATTTTCCCGGATTACATTCTGTCACACGATCGATTAACAAAAATGGGTAACGATGGGGTAATTGTTCAAGGATTTGATGGATATCAAGTTCTTTCAACGCCTGCTTCCTCTTAATAATTTTTATTCACCAGACTCATTTTTGCTGGAGAGTTGCTTTTCTAATTTATTCAAACGTTTAGCCATATTATCCAATTGTTTGAATCTAACTGTATTTTTTCGCCACTGTTGACTAGATTCAAGAGGTGTACCTGCTGAATACATCCCTGCTTTCTTAATTGAACCTGTGACGAGTGACTTAGCCGTTATGGTAACATTATCAGCAATCTCTAAATGCCCAACAATACCCACCATTCCGGCTATTCTACAGTGTTTTCCTATTTTTGTACTGCCTGCAATTGCAGTACATCCCGCGATTGCAGTATGAGCACCAATTTTTACATTATGTGCCACTTGAATTTGGTTATCCAACTTAACATTATCTTCTATAACCGTATCTTCAATCGCACCACGATCTATGGTTGTATTTGCACCAATTTCCACGTCATCACCGATTAAAACACCACCAAGTTGTGGTACTTTAATCCAGTTGCCATTTTCCATCGCTTGCCCAAAGCCATCTGCACCAATAACAACACCGGGATGAATTAAGTTACGCTCACCAATAATGCAATCATGAGCCACCGTTATATTAGCTGTTAATACAGAGTTAGCCCCGATCTTTACATTTTTTTGTAAAACGCATCCCGGTCCAACACGTACGGATTTGCCCAGAGAAACACCCGACTCAATCACAACGCCAGCAGCAACACTGGCTGTTTTATCAATCGTTGCGGATGGGGCAACATGAGCTGAACTATCTATTCCTGCCGCATACTCTTCAGCAGGAGATAATAATGCCGCTATTTTTGCATATGCTGCATAAGGGTTTTGAGAAATAATCGCATTTACCGGAGAGTTTTCAGCATCAGCTGCTGACATAATGACCGCACCAGCCTGAGAAGAAGCTAATTGTTTACGATAAGAGGAATTAGTTAAAAAACTTATTTGTGTCACATCAGCATGTTGTAATGTAGCAACGCTCTCAATAGTACAAGAGCTATCACCTTTCACGTCACCTGAAACATGCTTCGCTAGTTCATCCAGTGTGTATTTCACTGGCCCACCTTATAATTAGAATGTTATTATTTTTTTTGCTGATTTTTTTTATACTGCTTCCGTAAACGTTCAAGAACATCTGAAGTTATCTCAACTTGTTGACTGGCATATATAACGCTTTCGCTTAAAATAATGTCGTATTTTTTTTCTTTCGCCAGTGACAGAATAATTTCTGAAACTAACTTTTGTAATTTTCCGATTTCTTCATTGCGTCTAAAATTAAAGTCTTCAGTAAATTCTTCACGAATTCTTTTAACATCACGTTTCTTTTTAACAATCTCGCGCTCTTGATTTTTTCGTGCTGCTTCACTCATGATAGCAGCATCTTTAGCAAGTTTATCTTCCAGACTTTTAATTAATTTTTGTTGCTCAACGATTTTTGCATCACGCGGTGCAAATTCACTTTCTAATTTTTTTCTCGCAGCTTCTGCCTGAGGTGCTTTTTTTAATAATTTAGCCGTATTCACAATACCTATTCGAGTATCAGCAGCATTAACAACCGAAGCAGATGCAAGCATTGTTAAAAAAATCACACAGTAATAATATATTTGTTTTTGTAACTGCAACATATATTCCTTATTTTAAAAAGGAGAACCTAAGCTAAACTGGAACGACCGAGTCGAATCGCCTGGTTTTTCATTTAACGCATTTGCAAAGTTAAAACGCATTGCACCTACTGGTGTAATCCATATAAAGGAAACGCCTGCGGTATATCGGAAATCATTACCGTCGATCGTATCGATGTTTTTGAAAACACTACCCGCATCTAAAAATAAACTCACCCGTGTAGAGCCACTTTTTTCAGCAAACGGGTTAGGTAATATCAAATCCAGGTTACCAACAATCTTAACTGTACCACCGATTGGATCGTTCGTTACGATGTCTTTAGGGCCAACACTGTTAGCATCATAACCTCGTATCGAGCTACTGCCACCCGCAAAATAATTCTTATAGGGTGGATAGTCTGAAGCTGTCTTTAAAGATGCCCCATAACCGAGAGCAAAATTAGCTGCTAATGTCACTTCACTACCAATAGGGAAGTAATTTAACTGGCGGAAATCAACTTTATAGTACTCCAAATCACCGCCAGGCACAGCAATTTCACCCCCTAAACGGGTTAAACTACCACTATTTGCAAATATTCGACGATTTCGGCTGTCATACGACCAACTTGTAAAAAGTTGGTAAGTAGAATTAGATTCGCCATTTTGACTAATGAAATCAACGATGTTTTGTGATGTTGCGCTACCGGTGGTAATTGCTGTGCTATCAAATTTAATCCCCCAGTTATAATTCGTATACTCAGAAAGAGGGACACCATATGACAATGATGCACCGTATGAATCTGTCGTATAGTTAGATATAGCTGCTGCTGCTGCATCAACTTTACGATAAGAAAGACTGATATTTTGGCTAACCCCATCTTCAGTATAATAAGGGTTACTTAAGTTAAAACTGTATTGTTTAGTCACCGAGCTATTATCAAAAGCTACACCAACCCGTTGACCTGTTCCTACAAAGTTATCTTGTGTCACAGATAAATTAACAACAGCACCTTGTGTATCTGAATAGCCTAAACCGGCCTGCAAACTTCCTGTTGGTTTTTCTACTACACTATAATTTAAATCTACCTGATCAGTTGAACCGGGTATTCGAATTGTTTGCACATTTACATCACTAAAAAAACCTAGTCTATCTAAACGTGTTTTTGAGCGAGCCACATGTTTTGTTGAGAGCCAGTCAGCTTCGAGTTGACGTAATTCACGACGAATAACTTTATCCTGTGTCTTAATATTTCCTGCAACATTAACTCGGCGAACATAAATTCGACGCCCGGGATCAACAAAAAATGTGAGCGCAATTGTTCGTGAATCTTTATCAATATTTGGAACCATATTTACATTAGCAAAGGCATAACCATTTTCAGCTAACAAGTCGCTTATTGCTTTTGTAGTATCAACGACTTTTCGGCGAGAAAAAATATCAGCCGATTTAATGCTGATTAATTTCTCGAAATTTTTACGAGGAAGAATTAAATCCCCTGCGAGCTTTACATCACGAACAGTGAAACGTTCACCTTCTTTTATATTAACACTGATATAAACACTTTCTTTTTCTGGCCCTAAAGAAACCTGTGTAGAATCGATAGTAAAATCGAGGAAACCTCTATCTAAATAAAATGATTTAAGCGTTTCTAAATCAGCAGCAAGCTGTTGTTTTTTGTAATTATTTCTGCCACCCCAAAATGAAGGTTCAGCAAGTGAAAACTGCTTAATTAATTTGCTATCAGGAAATTTTTTGTTACCGACAATATTAATCGAATATATTTCAGCTGATTCACCTTCAGAAAGTTTAATATTAATATCAACGCGATTTCTTTCCAGTTGTGTTTGTTTTACATCAATTTTTATATTGTACTTACCTAAACTATAATATTGACGTTGTAATTCCTTTTCCAGACCTTCAAGTATTGAACGGTTAAATACACGACCTTTTATTAAACCAATTTGTTTTAACGCATCATCAAGTTGATCTTTAGCAATGGCATCATTGCCTTCGATATTTATTTTATTAATTGCAGAACGTTCAGCGACAAAGACAACCAGTACATCACCTTCTCGCTCAAAGTGAATATCCTTAAAGAAACCTGTTTTATATAGAATGCGTATGGCATTTTTAACTGCTGCATTATCAATTTTATCACCCGGTTTAATCGGTAAATAATTAAATACCGTACCGATCGATATACGCTGTAAACCTTCAAGCTTGATATCCTTTACTTCAAAAGATTCAAACGCAAAAGCAGCCCGCATTGACGCAACTAAAATTAAAACTACAAAAAAATATCTCATAAAATCCAATACAACTTTATTTATCCAAACACACGAACAAGGTCGTTATATAAAGCGACACTCATTAGCGTAAATAAAAGAACCATACCAATTCGGCTTGCAAATTCCTGCGTTTCTTCTGAAACAGGTTTTTTACGCACAAGCTCAATCATATAATATGTTAAATGACCACCATCTAATATCGGTATAGGTAAAAGATTAAGTATACCTAAACTAATGCTGACGATAGCTAAAAAATCTAAAAATTTTGCTACTCCTGCGCTTGCTGAATAACCTGCATAGCGTGCAATACTCACCGGGCCACTTAAATTTTTAACTGAAATTTCACCGGTAAAAATTTTACCCATCATTTTTAATGTTAAAACACTAAAATCCCAGGTACGCAAGAAAGCGTGTGGTAGTGATTCAAATAAATTATAACCATGAGTAACGCGCATATCGTCAGGATAAGAAACACTCGTTTTATGCCCAAGTCCTAATCGACCAACTGTTTTTCCATTACGTTGAATTTTTTCAGGAATAACCTGTAATGTTTTTTGTATACCATCACGTAATATTTTAACTTGTAAAATTTCAGCCGGTTTATCCGAGACAAGTTCCACTACGTGAACCCAGTCTTTTATATTCACCTGATTTATCGCAATGATTTTATCATCAACTTTAAAACCGGCATTTTCTGCTGGTGAATTTTCTATCACAACGCCTACTATCGGCTTTATTAAGGGACGCCAGGGTTTAAAACCCAGTTGCTTAAACAAGTGTTCTACTTTTATTTCACCTGTTGTTGCAGAAAAATCCAGTGTCCGGTTAATCGTATTACCCTTTTTATCTTTTAATTCGAACACTGCCTGAGAGCGATCAACAATGGCAGGAATAATATTTTTAACAGCATCATCCCAAATTGGCGTTTGATTATGATTGATGGCAACAATTTCGTATCCAGAAATAAGACCTGCTTGTTTTGCCAAACCATTGGCATCAACCTCACCAATAATTGGTTTAATACCGGAAACACCAACAATAAACATTAACCAGTAAGCAGCAATCGCGAATAAAAAGTTAAAAACAGGTCCAGCAGCAACAATTGCAATACGTGTCCAGACTGGTTGAGCGGTGAATTCACGATGCTGTTCGTTTTCATTAACCTCGGTTTCACGTTTATCCAGCATTTTCACATAGCCACCTAATGGTAACGCAGCAATAACAAATTCTGTTTGATCTTTACCAAAACGTCTTAGCCAAAGTGGTTTTCCAAACCCAATAGAAAAACGCAATATTTTGACACCGAGTTTTTTAGCAACGATATAGTGGCCATACTCATGAATAGCGACAAGAATACTAATCGCAACAATAAATGAAAGTAAGGTAAATATAATAGACATCATCAGACCTGTTTGACTTTTAAACGAATCAATTGTTCCGCTTCTTTGCGAGCAGCTAAATCATCTTCCAGAACTTCAGTTAATGAGTCTGCAGAACGTGAAGTTAAGTTTGCCAATGTTTGTTCAACAATATAGGCAATATCAGTGAATTTTAATTCGTTATCTAAGAACGATGCCACAGCAACTTCATTCGCCGCATTTAAAATTGCAGGTGCAGTGCCGCCTTTACGAATAGCTTCTTCCGCTAAACGTAAACAAGGGAAACGTTCATAATCAGGTTGCTCAAACTCAAGCTTGGCGACTGCAAAAAAATCTAACTTTTCTACACCCGATTCAATTCGCTCAGGCCATGATAAAGCATGTGCAATTGGCGTGCGCATATCTGGCTGCCCCAGTTGTGCTAAAACAGAACCATCCGAATATTGAACCATAGAATGAATAACACTTTGTGGATGCACCACAACCTGAATATTGTCCGGACTAGTATTAAATAGCCAGCAAGCTTCTATTATTTCCAGCCCTTTATTCATCATTGTTGCTGAATCAACAGAAATTTTTCGTCCCATGCTCCAGTTTGGATGAGCACACGCTTCGTCCGGCGTAACATTTTCTAATTCATGGGATGAGCGTGTACGAAAAGGTCCACCCGAACCGGTTAACAATATTTTAGTTATACCAGATTCTGATAACCCCTTTTCATAGTCTTGTGGCAGACATTGGAAGATAGCATTGTGTTCGCTATCAATCGGCAAGAGTTCTGCATTATTCTTTTTCACTTCATCCATGAAGATCTGACCGCTCATGACTAACGCTTCTTTGTTCGCCAGTAAAATGCGTTTGCCGGCACGTGCAGCCGCTAAAGTTGGTTTAAGTCCGGCCGCACCAACAATGGCAGCCATGACATAATCAACATGTGGCAAGCTGGCAATTTTTTCTAAACCTTCAACTCCAGCTAAAACCTGCGCAGAGATATTTTTACTTTTAAGTTTTCTTTTTAATTCTTCAACAGCATTTTCATTTGCGATAACAGCATATTCAGGTTGATATTGCACACACTGCTCAACTAATCGATCAACCTGACTATTTGCTGACAAGGCAACAATTTTATATTTATCAGGGTGACGTGCCACCACATCTAACGTATTGACACCAATTGATCCTGTCGCGCCAAGAATACATACCCCCTTCACGCCAACTTCTCCATTAACCATAAACCGGCAAGAAATATCGGCAGACCTGAAGTCAAACTATCAATGCGATCAAGAATTCCACCATGGCCAGGCAAAATTTTCCCACTGTCTTTAACCTTTGCCATACGTTTAAACATACTTTCTGATAAATCACCGATCACAGAATAAATAACAGTGACCAAGGTAACTAAAATAAAACTAATTGAATCTGTTGAAGAAATATTTAACACATCAACAGCAACAACTGCGGCAATCAATGTTGCTACCAGCGCACCAGCAACACCTTCCCATGATTTTCCCGGGCTAACATTTGGAATTAATTTGTGTTTTCCCCATGCACGGCCCGAAAAATAAGCACCGCTATCTGCTATCCAGATAATAATAAGTAAATAGAGAACATAATCAGAACCATACTCATTCGAGTTACGTAATAAATTTAATGCTAAAAATGTCGATAACAACATAATAAAACCAACAATAATTTTAGCCGCTTTATGTTGTAAGAAATGTGATGCCTTAAATGGAAAAGTAAAAAGTAAAGGTAAACTGATTAACCACCAAATTAATGATGAATAAATAACATATTTTATAAACTCAACGTTTGCCAAATATTCTAAATATAGAAAACTACCTGTGACGATAACCGAAAATAACCAGCCACTTATTTTATTTTTATAACTAACAAAATTATTCCATTCTAATGTTGCTAACAACAAAACAACCGCTAAGCCATAAGTAAAACCCTGAACAGAGGCATTAAGAATAGACCAGATGATAAGCGGGATTAAAATTACAGCAGTAATGATTCGTTGTTTAAGCATTTTTCATTTTCTCAATCTGCTCACCAGTATGACCAAAACGACGTTGACGCCCAGCAAAAGAATTGAGTGCTTTTTCAAATGCCTGACTATCAAAATCTGGCCATAAAGTATCTGTAAAATAAAGTTCACTATAAGCTAATTGCCAAATTAAAAAATTACTAATTCGTTGTTCACCACCAGTACGAATAAATAAATCAGGTTCAGGTAAATCACTCATCAACAGATTTTGGCTAATTAAATCAGAGGTAATTTCGTCTGCTTTAAGTTCACCGGATTCAACTTTTAAAGCCAACGATTTAACTGCCTGAGTAATATCCCATTGTCCACCATAATTAGCAGCAATATTCAGAACTAGCGTTTTATTATCTTTTGTTAACTCTTCTGCTTTTATAATATTTTTTTGAATTTTTTCATCGAAAGCAGAAACGTCACCAACGATTTTTAAGCGCACACCATTTTTATGTAACTTTTTTACTTCGCGTTGCAAAGCCATTAAAAAAAGTCCCATTAACAACGTGACTTCTTTTTCCGGACGACGCCAGTTTTCACTTGAGAAAGCGAACAAAGTAACAACTTCAATCCCTTTTTCTACACACGTCGTGATAACAGAGCGTACGGTTTCAACACCGGCTTTGTGACCGGTAATTCGAGGCGACCCACGCTTTTGCGCCCAACGCCCATTACCATCCATAATAATGGCAACATGCTTGGGAATATTAGGAGTACCGGAGGTATCGATATCGTCTGACATGTTAAGAGCTACTAATAGAAATTGATTAAAATCAAATTTCCATTAAGTCCTTCTCTTTAATCACAAGTGCTTCATCAATTTGTTTAACATATTTATCTGTGATTTTTTGCACATCATCCTGAGCCTGACGATCATCATCTTCAGTAATTTCTTTGTCTTTTAATAATGACTTAATATCACTCAAAACATCACGTCGAATATTACGAATCGCAACCTTGGCACCTTCACCTTCAGCACGAACTACTTTAATCATATCTTTACGACGCTCTTCCGTTAATGGTGGAAGTGGGATGCGAATTAATTCACCTGTAGTTGCAGGGTTTAAACCCATATTAGAATTCATGATCGCTTTTTCAATCGCCTTAACCATTGGCTTTTCCCACGGAGAAACACTTAAGGTACGTGAATCTAATACAGAAACATTAGCGACCTGACTTAACGGTACTTCTGAACCGTAATACTCAACCGTAATGTGATCAAGCAAACTGGTATGTGCACGGCCAGTACGTAGTTTTGTTAGATCATTTTTTAATGACACTACACTTTTACCCATACGGGTTTCAGCATCTTCTTTTAATTCATTAATCATAATATGATTTCCGCTCTACATTGCTAAATTTGTTTGGCTAAACCTTGTTCTCAACAATCGTGCCTTCATTTTCACCATGCACGACCCGCATTAAAGCCCCTTCCTTACCCATATTATAAACAATAACAGGGATATTATTGTCACGACATAATACAATTGCTGTGGTATCCATCACAGCTAATTTATCTTCAATTACCTGATCATATTCTAAAAATTCGTATTTTTCTGCGCTCGGGTCTTTTTTCGGATCAGCAGAATAAACACCATCAACATTAGTACCTTTAATCACCACATCACAGTTTACTTCGATACCACGTAAACTGGCGGCTGTATCTGTCGTGAAAAAGGGGTTCCCTGTACCGGCAGCAAAAATCACAACACGGCCTTTTTCTAAATGGCGCACTGCACGACGACGAATATAATCTTCACAGACATTATGAATAGACAAAGCAGACATAACTCGAACTTTTAGCTCATGACGTTCAAAACCATCTTGTAACGCTAAAGCATTAATAACGGTTGCCAGCATTCCCATATGATCAGCAGAAACCCGTTCCATACCACTTGCAGATAAACTGACTCCGCGGAAAATATTGCCACCGCCAATTACCATTGCCACCTGAATACCATGATCAACTAATTCTTTTACTTCAACTGCAACACGATCAATGACTGAAGGATCAATACCAAAATCCTTATCGCCCATTAAGGCTTCGCCACTTAGCTTGAGTAAAATACGTTGATAACGAAATTTGCTGGCCATGATTATTTTTCCATATAGTTATTATAATGAGGCTAATTAAAAAAATGGCCTCATTAGAGGCCATTTTCAATTATGGTCTAACCTTTAATTTGCGCCATTACTTCATCCGCAAAATTTTCTTCTTTTTTCTCTATTCCTTCGCCGACTTCAAATCGAACAAAGCGCTTAACAGAAGCATTATTAGATTTAAGTAACTGTTCCACTGTTTGATCAGGATCTTTAACAAAAGGCTGTCCTAACAAAGTAACTTCTTTAAGGTATTTTTTGATGCGACCTTCAACCATTTTTTCAATGATATTTTCAGGCTTACCACTTTCAGCGGCTTGTGCTGAGAAGATTTCACGTTCTTTATCAAGCGCTTCAGCAGGTACATCTGCTTCAGCAACACAAACTGGTTTGCTTGCAGCAATATGCATTGCAATGTCTTTACCTAAAGTAGCGTCGCCACCTTCCAGTTCAACCATAACGGCAATACGTTCACCATGTTGATAAGCACCAACAACATCAGCATTATCAATAATGTCAAAACGACGCACACTCATGTTTTCACCGATTTTAGCAACCAGTTCTTTACGTCGTTCTTCAACTGTCGTTCCGCTAGCTAATGCTAAACCAGATAAGGTTTCAACATCAGCCGGTTTATTTTCAAGTACACAGTCTGCAATAGATGAAACGAAATCTCTGAAATCATCACCTTTAGTCACAAAATCAGTTTCACTATTTACTTCAAGAATAATTGCTGATTTGTTGTCATCACTTGCTTTAATAACCGCCAGACCTTCAGCTGCAACACGGCCCGCTTTTTTGTCTGCTTTAGCCATACCCGCTTTACGCATGGTTTCAATTGCCGCTTCGATGTCACCGTCAGTTTCTGTCAGAAATTTTTTACATTCCATCATGCCAGCGCCGGTACGTTCGCGTAGTTCTTTAACTAATGCTGCAGTAATTGCCATTTTTATGTCCTCTTAAATCATTGCTTATAAAAACCAAACCTGTGTATCGGTTAGATTTGATTCTAAAATATTTGAAAAAGGGGGCGCTATATAATGGCGCCCCCTTTTCGATTCAAACCAAACAGCGTTTATTCAGCTGAATCGTCTGCTTTCTTAACAGCTTTCTTTTTCGCTGCTTTTTTCTTAGCAATTTTTTTAACTGCTTTTTCGCTACCGTCCGCTTCAGTTTTGGCTTCAGTTTTGGCTTCAGTTTTGGCTTCAGTTTTGGCTTCAGTTGCGTCAGCTTGCTTTACAACTTTCTTTTTAGCTGCTTTTTTCTTAGACGCTTTCTTCTTAGCTGCTTTCACAGCACCCGCATCATCAGTCTCAACAAAATCATCTTTGTTGCCAGCAGCAGGTTTAGGTGCAGACTCTTTGCCAGTAATAACGGCATCAGACATACCTTTAACATAGAGGCTTACTGCCCGAATTGCATCGTCATTACCAGGAATGACGTAGTCAATGTTATCCGGGCTGTTATTACTATCAACAACACCAATAACAGGTATACCTAATTTAACTGCTTCTTTAACGGCGATATCTTCGTGACCTACATCGACAACGAATAATGCATCAGGAATGCCTTTCATATCTTTAATTCCACCAAAACTGCGATCGAGTTTTTCCATTTCGCGCGTCATAGTAAGAATTTCTTTCTTGTTGCGGCCTTCAATACCTTTTTCCATCATCGCTTCTAATTCTTTCAAACGACGAATAGATTGTTTAACCGTTTTAAAGTTGGTCAACATACCGCCTAACCAGCGATGGTTAACGAAAGGCATCTCACAACGTTCTGCTTCTTCACGAATGATTTTACCTGCCGCACGCTTAGTGCCAACAAATAAGATAGTGCCGCGGTTTGCAGCTAATGAACCGATGAAATTAACCGCATCCTTATATAAAGGTAGGGTCTTTTCTAAATTGATAATATGGATTTTGTTACGATCACCAAAAATGTAATTACGCATTTTTGGGTTCCAGAAACGTGTTTGATGACCAAAATGTACGCCGGCCTCAAGCATTTCACGCATGCTTACTTCACTCATTCTATTTCTCCTGATCTCTTTGAGATCTATTAGGGTTACGCCTCCACACACCCCATTTAATCAACCAAAACGAAAGTCGATATCTGAAAGCCCCAGCGTTATCTGAAGAAGCAATCAGCGTTTTCGAATCAGCACCCTGACAAATGTGTCGGTGTATGTGTGTCGTTAATTTAAATTTGCCAAATCGGCGCGCGCTTTATACCATATCCTGCTTGTAGCAACAATCAAGAACGTGCAAACTCTTGAATTAATGCCGAATTTCACCCATTTGCCTATTTATTAGGCAGCTTTTGTAATAGGAACCCCCATAAATGTCCGTAACCATCAAAAATGCCGAGCAAATCGAAAAAATGCGGATTGCGGGCCGACTAGCTGCAGAAGTGCTTGAAATGATTGAATCCCACGTTCAGGTGGGCGCTACCACCAATGAACTCGATAAAATTTGCCACGATTATATAGTAAATGAGCAACAAGCCATTCCTGCTCCACTCGATTATCACGGTTTTCCCAAATCAATTTGTACCTCGGTCAATCAGGTCATTTGTCACGGTATCCCCAATGAAAAACGCCTGAAAAATGGCGATATGATCAATATCGATATCACGGTCATCAAAGACGGCTGGCATGGCGATACCAGTAAAATGTTTTTTGTCGGTGACGCGTCAATTCAAGGTAAGCGTGTCGCAAAAATCAGCTACGAATGTATGTCGAAAGGTATCGCTCTTGTTAAGCCCGGCGCTCGACTCGGGGATATAGGTGCCGCGATTCAGCAACATGCTGAAAGCAATAGTTATTCAGTTGTTCAGGAATATTGTGGTCACGGTATTGGCGAAAAATTTCATGAAGACCCTCAAGTCCTGCACTATGGTAAAGTGGATACAGGACTCGTATTAGAAGCTGGAATGATTTTCACTATTGAACCCATGATTAATGTCGGTAAACGAAACGTAAAGTTATTAAAAGATGGCTGGACAGTTGTATCGAAAGATAGAAGTCTCTCAGCTCAATGGGAGCACACTATTCTTGTAACTGAAACAGGCCATGAAATATTAACATTACGTAAAGAAGAAACCATTTCATGAGTGGCTTTAATAGCCCCTTTAATGATTCAGAATTATTTGATAAACAACATTTTGAGTCAGAACTCAAAAAACATGACACCCCTCTTATTCTTTTCAAAGATACCTTAAAGAATGCAACCGATGTTTTAACACAACGGTTTAAAGCCGGTCGCGCCGCAACAGAACTGGTACTGGCACGTTCAAATATTGTAGATGAAGTATTGATACAGGCATGGCTACAATATTTCCCAAAAGATGCAACGGACATTGCTTTACTTGCTGTCGGAGGTTATGGACGAGGCGAGCTTCACCCTGCTTCTGACGTTGATGTACAAATTCTGCTTAAAGATAATGGCGATCATCACAATGAAGCAGTGGGGAAATTCATCACTTTCCTCTGGGATATCGGTCTGGAAATTGGTCACAGCGTTCGAACACTCAATGAATGCGTTGCTGAAGCGACCTCAGACATTACCGTTGCCACTAACTTGCAGGAAGGTCGACTACTGATTGGTCCGGAAGAACTCTTCAATAAACAGCGTGAACTCTGTGCTCCAGATAAAATATGGCCCAGTAAGGATTTCTTTCAGGCAAAGCTAAATGAACAAATTGCTCGCCATGAAAAATATGATGATACGGCATATAACCTGGAACCCAATATTAAAGAAAGCCCGGGTGGTTTGCGTGACATTCAGGTCATTGGTTGGGTAGCAAAGCGCCATTTTAATGTTGATACCTTAAAAAATTTAATTAAAGACGAATTTCTTACTGAACAAGAATACAAATCCTTACATGAAGGTCAGGCTTTTCTTTGGAAAGTCCGATTTGGCCTGCATGTAATTTCAGGACGACGTGAAGATCGCTTGTTGTTTGACCATCAGCGTGAACTCGCAAAACAATTTGGTTACCGTGATGATCGCCATCATTTAGCCGTTGAATATTTCATGAAGCAATTCTATCGCACAGTAATGGAGCTTAGTCGTCTAAATGAAATGTTACTCCAGTTGTTTAAAGAAGAGATTTTACTTAGTGATGATTCAAGTATACCCGTTGCAATAAACAGCCGCTTTCAGTCTCGCAAGGGGTTTATCGAAGTGACTAGCGACGGGGTATTTAAACGTTACCCCTTTGCATTGTTAGAAATTTTTCTAATCTTAGAGCAACAGCCTGAACTCAAAGGTGTTCGTGCAAACACTATCCGATTAATCCGTGATCACCGTTATTTAATTAATCAACAATTCCGGGATGACCTACGTTGTAAATCGTTATTTATGGAAATTATGCGACAAACGGAAGGGGTTACTCACGAACTTAGGCGTATGAATCTTTATGGTATTCTTGCTGCCTATTTACCCGTATTTGAAAATATTGTTGGGCAAATGCAACATGATTTATTTCATGTCTATACTGTTGATGAACACACACTAAAGCTTATCCGTAATTTACGTCGTTACACTGTGCCAGAACATTATGAAGAATTTCCACTGTGCAGCTACATTATGAACAATGTACCAAAACAGGAAATTGTTTTATTAGCCGGTTTATTTCATGACATCGCAAAAGGTCGTGGTGGTGATCATGCTATTTTAGGTGCTGAAGATGCGAAGGCATTTTGTAAGCATCATGGTTTAAGCAGCTTTGATAGCAATCTGGTTGCCTGGTTGGTTCGTAACCATCTCATCATGTCATCAACTGCACAACGCAAAGATATTACAGATCCAGACGTGGTACATGAATTTGCACAGTTCATGGGTGACAAAATGCATCTTGATTATTTGTTTTTATTAACCGTTTCAGATATTCGCGCAACAAGTTCATCTGTTTGGAATTCATGGAAAGGTACTCTATTACGTGAATTATATTCTGCAACTGAAACTGCCTTTAGACGTGGACTTGAAAACCCGGTTATTCAGTCTGAACGTATAAAAGATTACCAGCGGCAAGCACGTGAAACACTTATTACTAAAAATATTAATGAAAAAGATATTGATGTCTTATGGGATGCATTTGGGGATGAGTATTTTATTCGATATTCACCTAATGAAATAATATGGCATACAGAAAATATTTTACTCACTACAAAAAATACTACACCTCTTATTTTTCTACGCAAGCGACCAAAAGCTGACGGCACAGAAATATTTATTCATACCGAAGACAACAGCAATTTATTTACCATTATTACAACCATCATCGAACAAATGAATTTAACCATCATGGATGCCCGTGTTTTCACCTCAAAAGACAATCACACACTTGATACTTTTCTGGTATTAGAAGCTGATGGTTCACAACTCACCGACAGCATGCGTATCGAAGAACTAAAAGAAAAATTAACCCATTATATTCTGGAACCTGATACCGCCACACCTGGCATCACACAACATATTCCACGAGCCGCTAAACATTTTAAATTCCCAACTCAGGTTAGCTTTGAAAAAAATGAAACACAAAATCAAACCATGATGAAAGTCGTTGCTTATGATCGTCCCGGACTCTTGTCTCAAATTGGTTCGGCTATGCATGCCTGTGGAGTTACTCTACACAAAGCTAAAGTTGCTACCTACGGTGAAAAAGCAGAAGACATATTTTTTATTAGTGACGAAAAAGGTAACCCTGTTAATGAAACAGATAAAACCATCTGTTTGGAAAAAACTATTATCCAGGGTCTGGACAGTGAAGAAGAACAAGATGCCCCACAAATAACCAACATGGATGTTTAATGGAAATAAATTATAAAATCATCACCAACGTTCAGGTAAGATATATTTTTATTATTTCCATCCTGTTTTCATCTTTATTCTCCTGCAACACTTGGGCAGAAGCGTTTAAAATTACTGGTTCATGGTATCAACCGGTAAAAACGGGCTGGCTCTATCAAAAACAGAATGACCTGGCAAAAAGTGAATTGATACCTTCTATGGGAGTGCGATTAACCGGTGGTGAGTTCTGGTTTCAGGGTGATTTTGTAATAAAGAAATCCGGGCGAGTTGTATTAGACTTTAAAAACACTAATATTATTTCACATTTCCAGCATTATATTTTCAATAATAAAAACCAGCTAATATTTTATAGCGATGGCGGCATTACAAGTGATACAAATAATCCTTTTTTTTTACGGCATGGGCGTGAACTTGATTTACCTCCGGGTAACTATCGACTCATAACGTATCTTTCTTCTCCTTACTATTTAGCCCAACCAGAACCCTATTTAAACAGCCTGAAAGACTATCGAAGCTCTATCCATAATGGAAACGCCTTGACATTAATGTGCCTTGGCATCTTTCTCGGCCTGGGGCTTTACTATTTTGTATTGGCCATATCAAGACAACGTCTGGCAGATGGAATGTATGCCTTATTTATACTGGGTAACTTTCTTTTTTTTAGTATGAGCTTATTAGTTGCACCTCAATTATTTAATTTACATTGGTTTTATCTAAGTAGTATCCCAATACTTGTTTCAAATATGGTTTATGTTGTTTTTGTAATGGCACTGCTCATTCAGCGCAATAATCAACCACAACTTTATCGTGCTGGTCAGTATGTATTAGTAATATTAAGTATCCTGTTATTATTTGCGGCTATCCACTCTAACTGGTCACTTGAACTTGCACGTTATGGTGTTGGATTGTTTCTCAGCTATGGATTAACTGCAGGTATTTTGCGTGCACGACAAGGGCTGGTTACAGCAAAACTCTATCTTGTTGCTATAATTGCTTTTTTCATTATTGGCGGTATCGCAATATCACAAACCCAGCTTGCCGGGATCTATACTTATAATGTTGAACATATCGGGCTGTTTGCTGTAGCAGCAGAAACAATTCTGCTCGCATTTGTTCTCTCTTATCAGTTTGCACAGCTACAACGTGATAAAGAAAATATATATTTAGATTACAGCCAGGAAATTATTCTGCGCAGGGAATTTGCCATTGCAAAAGCAGAAGCTGAACGCGCAAACAAGGCCAAATCAGATTTTCTTTCTAATATGAGCCATGAATTACGTACACCAATGAATGCTATTATTGGTTATTCCGAAATGTTACTCGATGAAGATGAGTTACCTGAAATTTATATGAACGACATAAAGCGGGTAGTAAAGGCAGCCAAACATCTTCTTGGTCTTATCAATAATATTTTAGAGTTATCTAAAGTAGAATCCGGCCGTATTGAAATGTCATTGGAGAAAGTTAAGCTACATGATGTATTGTCTGAATCTCTAATAATGGTCGAGCCCTTAACAGAGAAGAAAAATATTCAACTGGTTCTTAATAATACCAAAGATGGTACTGTCATTGCTGATTATATGCGACTTAAACAGGTTTTAATCAACTTACTCTCAAATGCGATTAAATATAATAATGACAATGGCAAGGTTGATATCAGTGTACAAATAAAAAAAGGACAATATGTAAAAGTTTTAGTCACTGATACCGGTATTGGTATCCCTGATGAACGCTTATCTGAACTCTTTGAACCATTCAATCGCCTGGATGCTGAAAACAGTAATATTGAAGGTACCGGCATTGGTCTAACCCTTGCAAAATCGATTATCGAACAACTGGGTGGAAGACTCGAAGTAAAAAGCAAACTCGGAAAAGGAAGTTGTTTCTGGATAGAATTACCTAATGCAGACTTAACGTATTTAAAATAAAAATAAAAATAAACACTACAAAAGGAGAATATTGTTATGCCACTCTTATGGAAGTTAATCTGGCCATTATTATTAATGATACTACTGCCACTGGCAGCATCATGGATCGCTTACCCGGTTACACATTTGCCGCCTGGTTTCGGTATATTCCCTCCCTTGTTTGTACAGCCGCCTCCCGGATTTAATCTGACTGTTTTTATTCTTGTCACAATAGCCGTTCTTGTTATCCTTGCATTACTCGTGTTTCCACAATTATTTGGCTTTAAAAAAGTCCCGGCAACGACCGTATCCACAACAACCCGTCCCTTACCATTTTGGTTCTGGTTAGGTGCGGTCATCACAGGCTTTTTCTGGTGGTTAATGTGGTCCAGAGTGACACCTTTTGGTGATCTGGTTTATTACGCTTTTTCACCATTGTGGTGGGGATTTATCCTAATGCTCGATGGCATCACTTACCACCGTAGTGGTGGCTATTCGTTGCTGTCCTCGCGCACAAAGACCTTTATAATTTCCATCATTACCTCAGTTATCGGCTGGTATTTCTTTGAGTATTTCAACTACTTTACCTTAGGAAACTGGTACTACCCAAACAGTACCACGCAGGCAATACCAACGTTAAGCCATAGTACCGTCGTTATGATCTTTCTGGTTGCCTACACCACCGTCTGGCCCGCTATTTTTGAGTGGTATACTTTGCTTAATACCTTTCCAAAGTTTATTGCACGTTATTCTGACGGCCCGAGGCTAGCACTACCGGAAAATATTTTATTTTGGGGTGGCTTTATTTTAATTGGCCTAATGGTCTTTCTTCCATATCCCTTATTCTGGGCACAGTGGGTTGCCACTCTCGCCGTCTTCGCAGGTACTTTAATGCGTTTAGGAATACCTACCCCCTTCACTTATCTGGCACAGGGTAACTGGAGTCCAATGATTGTAATGGCAGTGGCTTCCATGCTTAACGGTTTTTTCTGGGAAATGTGGAACTATGGCAGTGCTCACCCTGAATTACCGGTAACGAACCCCAACTATTGGGATTATGATATTCCCTATGTCAATATCATACACATTTTTTCAGAAATGCCGCTACTGGGTTATTTTGGTTACCTACCATTCGGATTATTAGCCTGGGTGATATTTATATGGGCCGGTAAAGTTTTTAACTTTAATACCCAATTGCTTAAATAAAAAAGTGCTGTCAGAGAAAATATTCACTACCTCATGGATATTTTTTTCTGACACTCCTAGATTTAGTGCTGAATAAATTCCAGAGCATTACCGTATGGATCACGGCAAAATAGAGCCTTACGGCCAGAGATACTTGTAGTAAAGGGTATTGCTAAATCTTCAAGCGACTTAATAATATTTGCAATAGAACTTACAACAAAAGCAATGTGATAATCCCGCCCACCATGTTCAGGACGTCTACTATTTTTATCCGGATTATCTATTTGCATTAAATGAATTTGTTGTTGTCCAGGCAATGTTAACCATGCTCCGGGGTAGCCTAAATCAGGACGAGCTGTATCAACCGTAAGCCCAAGCACATCTTCATAAAAAGCCAAAGCAATATTAATATCTTCAACAATTAAACTGACGTGATGCAGTTTCACACTCTGATTTTCATTCATTAAACCGCTCCGTCTTCAACCTGATTAATTGCAGTAAGATAAGCTGCGAGTATTACTAAGCCACCACCGATCCATTCGCGCATTTCAATCACTTCATTGGTTAATAATAAGGAAGAAACTGCACCAACTACAATTTCAAATAACAAGATAATAGCAGAACGATGCACAGGCATATGTGTGACACCATAAACCACAGCGATATTCATTATAGTCATTGCAACAGCACCTAAGATCCAGGCACCTGCAATCACTTCATTTGTCACATTTAATTTCTGTTCAGTAAAAATAATCAAAATAAATGCAACCAACAAAACGCCTAACCAGCCTGTCGCCGTTTTAACCATAATCGAGGCATGGTTTAATTTATGAATTAGAACGTTTGTTATCGCAAAAGCGATTCCTGCTGATAATGCAAACCAGTCAGCAGTATCTTTAGGTGCAGGGAAACCCAATGACTCATGCCATAACATGATCACCGCCCCCAGCATTGCGACACCTAAAATAGCTATCGCCCGGCGAGAAAGATGTTCCCCTAAAAAGAACACACTTAATAATGTAGCCCATAACGGCGAGAGATAAAAAAGCAATAAAACGCGTACGACATTGCCATCTAACACCGCCAAAATAAACGCAATATTTGTCCAGCCGGTTGCAATAGCCATAAAGAAGAACATATAGGGATGCGAAAGCCATTCTCGCCAGCCTTTGTATAAAATAGGAACGGCAATAATGAGGGTGCCACAATACATCAATGCAGACGCCCACAAACCATGTAACCCATTACTATCCAATAAACGTAATGGATACCAAATTAGTCCCCACATCGTCGAAGCAAGGAGTAAACCGAATACCGGCAACATTGAGTGTGTTTTGTATTTGGTGATAAAAGCGCTCTGGCTTATACTGTCTTTTTTATTATTCATATGAATTCAATTATAAACGGTTTAACTGTAGTCTCAAACACTGAGGATATGGAATCGGAAGAGTTCAACCAAGACCGTCTGCCACTGGCAAGAATTGTTCCAGACAATTCTATTGCATGTCCGCCATCCATGGCGGCCAGACTAGCAGCCGAGCAGCCAGGGAAGGCAGTCTTTTGCGTGTCTTGGTTGGACTCTTCCGGTTTCATAGCCGTACTCAAAACAACAATATCAAATAGAAATTATGAATCCTGAACTCGACAAACTACACCCCTATCCTTTTGAAAAGCTTTCCGTATTAAAAAAGAGGGTTACTGCAAATCCAGCACTTGAACATATCGCGCTTTCAATTGGTGAACCAAAACATCAAGCCCCTGAATTTGTGATGAAAGAATTACAGCAACAACTCAGTGGTGTTTCTGCTTATCCATTAACCAAAGGCATTCCTGAATTACGACAAGCCATTACAAACTGGCTAACACAACGTTTTAATTTACCTGGTGACAGTTTAAATCCAGAGCAACATGTTATTCCTGTTAATGGAACTCGAGAAGCCTTGTTTGCTTTTGCACAAGCGGTGATTAATCGAGAAACAAATCCTTTAATTGTTATGCCTAATCCGTTTTATCAAATTTATGAAGGTGCAGCGTATCTTTCCGGTGCAGAACCTTTTTACATTAACACCTCTGCTGAAAATAATTACCTGCCAGATTTTGATTCGGTTAGTGATGAAACCTGGGCGCGTTGTCAGTTACTTTATATCTGTTCACCAGGTAATCCAACCGGTGCTGTTATAAATAAAACAACGCTACAAAAACTCATAAAATTAGCTGAACAACACGACTTTATTATTGCCTCTGATGAATGTTATTCAGAAATTTATTTTGATGAAAATAATCCACCGGTTGGTTTATTAGAAGCAGCGGCTGACATGGGTAATACAAACCATTCACGCTGTGTAGTATTTCATAGCTTATCTAAACGTTCTAACTTACCTGGCTTACGCTCTGGTTTTGTTGCGGGTGATAAAGATGTCTTAGCGAAATTTCTTAAATACCGAACTTATCATGGTTGTGCCATGCCACTACATCATCAAAAAGCCAGCATTAAAGCCTGGCAGGATGAAAAGCATGTTCAGGAAAATCGGGCTTTATATCAGAAAAAATTTAACGATGTACTGGGAATTTTAGAACCGGTGCTTGATGTTAAAAAACCCGATGCAAGTTTTTATTTATGGGCCAAAACCCCTACCAGTGATGAGGACTTCACACAAAAATTATTCGCAGAGCAAAATATCACCGTACTCCCCGGTAGTTATTTATCTCGTGAGGCAAATGGTATCAATCCCGGTAGCCGGCATGTACGAATGGCGTTAGTCGCCTCATATGAAGAATGCATCGAGGCTGCTAATAGAATTAAGAAGTTCATAACAAGTTAAATCCTACCGTCATTCCCGCATGAGCTTAGCGGGAACCCATATTTTTTATATTAGAAGATTCCCGCTAAGATCATGCGGGAATGACAGGTAAGCACAAATAAAACCAGCAAAAACTAGCATATGAAAGGCCGCACCTATAAAATAGCCGGCCTTACGACATCCGAACTAAATTTAATACGAGACAAAACTCATGAGCAACGATTTACAAACAATTATTGAAAATGCCTTTGAAAACCGCGCTGATATCACACCTCGCAGTGTTGATACGATTGTTAAAGAAGCGGTAACTGAAACCATTAACCAAATTGATGCTGGCACACTTCGTGTAGCAGAGAAAAAAGACGGCGACTGGGTTGTTAACGAATGGTTAAAAAAAGCGGTTTTACTGTCATTCCGTATTAATGACAATGAATTCATGAAGGGTGGCTTCACTAACTACTTCGACAAAGTGGAATCTAAATACGCTGACTTCAATTCACGTGATTTCCGTGAAGCCGGTGTTCGTGTTGTTCCCCCTGCTACTGTTCGTAAAGGTGCTTACATTTCTCCCGGGGTTATTCTCATGCCGTCATACGTGAACATTGGTGCTTACGTTGATAGCGGTACCATGGTTGATACATGGTCAACAGTAGGTTCATGTGCACAAATTGGTAAAAATGTTCATCTCTCAGGTGGTGTAGGTATTGGCGGCGTACTTGAGCCTCTGCAGGCCTCCCCAACCATCATAGAAGACAACTGTTTCATTGGTGCACGTTCAGAAGTCGTTGAAGGCGTTATCGTTGAAGAAGGTTCTGTGATTTCAATGGGCGTTTATATCGGCCAAAGCACAAAAATTTATGATCGTGAAACAGGCGAAGTCACTTACGGTCGTATCCCTGCGGGCTCTGTTGTTGTATCAGGTAATTTGCCGTCGAAAGATGGAACTTACAGCTTGTACTGTGCCGTTATCGTGAAAAAAGTTGATGCTAAAACATTAAGCAAAGTGGGTATTAACGAACTTTTACGTGATATCTAATTCTTATCGCCATACCGTTTTATTGTTATAACCTCGAAAACGGGAATCCAGTTGTTGTAACATGGATTCCCGCCGACGCGGAAATGACGAGATAATCTTAATAATTAAAACTCGACTCTTTTATGCTCACACTCTACGGAATTAAAAATTGCGATACCGTAAAAAAAGCGCGTCGCTGGCTAGAAGATAATGACATTGACTATCAATTCCATGATTTCCGTCAGGATGGCTTAGATAAAAAATTACTCAGCGATTGGCTTGAGCAACTTGGTTGGGAAACCATCGTCAATAAACGCAGCACAAGCTGGCGTAACCTGTCTGACAAAGAAAAAAACATCAGCACAAACTCTCAAGCCGCTAAACTTCTTTTAGCTAACCCGACTCTTATTAAACGTCCTGTGGTAGAAGGCAATAAAACCTTGTTGGTTGGTTTTAAAGAGGCTGAGTTTAAACTAATTAAATAAATTATTTTAAATTGAAATAGTCTCCCTCAATGGGCAATTTAGTATTGGGTTTTAGTACCATCCATTTAGTTATTAATGTATTACCCTTTTTGAAAATATTGAATAAAGTATCATTTACTTTATAAACATCTACACCAAACTCATTTAATACTGAGCCATTTGCATATGATACAAACTTCACAGTTAATATGTTTTTTTGAATAACAGCTTTACACTTGATTTTCTCTTCAGTCTGATAACCATCTACTGTTAATAAGCAACGCGAACCATTAATATTTAATTTGTATTTATTATATATAACACTTCCTCCAACCGTATTACCTGAAACAGCATCATAAACATAATGCCCATTCCATGAATTAGCTGCATTACATGCAGACGAAAAAACTAAAAGAAAAAATAAAGTATGTCGTTGTAACCTGGTAATAAAAGTACGCATATAATTAGCCCAAATACCCTTGTTTAAGTCCTTTTTCATACATAGTTCTTACTTTTGAAGATATTTCCTTTAAAGTAATTTCACCATTTTTATTCTTGTCTAAACCACTGTTTTGCTTATATGCAGTTGTTCCCTTTTTAAATAAAGCATGAGAAGAAGGTTTACCTATAGCAGCAGGATATAAAATAGCCATATAAACATCTTCTAAACTGTTCAGCTTTCCTTTTCTTGGGGTAAAGTATTTCTCTACATAATCGAGTTGTTTAACAGCACTCATTTGTGATAAAAATTTGCTGTCTGTTCCCAGTGCTTTTGCGGTATTAGGCATGAACTGAATTAAACCTATGGCTCCACTACCAGCCGCATTTTTAATTTTAGGACTAAAGGTCCCTCCTGTTTCAAAAGCCATACACGACATTAGATAATCTGGAGAAATTTTTAATTTTTGACTGATTAAAAGAACTTTAGATTTGAAATCTTTTGTAACCTTGGCACCCCAAGCGATTTTCTTTTCTTTTTGAGGAGCTGATATCAAATAAGACTGAAAAAGATTACCAAGATATGTTAGAAAGTTTGCAGTTTGAGAATTAGTAGGTTCGCTATCATAACGCTCTAAAGCTTTCCATGTTTTAGCACCAACCTCAACTAAACCATCTGTTTTTTTAAATAATAAAACTTCTTTTTGAAAGCTTTTAATTGCTTTAATCGTATAAAAACCAGATATGCCATCAACCTTAAGTAACTTTGAGCCTGGTTTTGTTGCTCTATTTAGTAGCTCTTGAACGACAGATGTATCTTTAGAGTTATTCAATCCACTCTTCCCTACTGAGCTTATTATCCTTTTCATAAATAAAATCCTTTTACTTTTTTCTTAAATATAATTTTACATAGATTTTTTGTAATAGAAAAGAATTATCAGTTTTGATAATCAGAACAACTAATAACAAAAAAGCCGATTTTATTGAATATAAAATCGGCTTTATTATTTGGTCGGGGCGAGAAGATTCGAACTTCCGACCCCTTGCACCCCATGCAAGTGCGCTACCAGGCTGCGCTACGCCCCGAAACTGGTATTAAAAAAGGGGTCAGATTCAGATTTATTCATAATAAACCCAAGCCTGGCCCCTTTTTTACTAAAATTTTTAAACTGTAAGGATTTCTAAAACTTCTTCCATTTCCATACGTAATTGTTGAATGGTATTTGAATCACATTTTGTTTCTACTTTACCAGATTGAGAGTCGTTTAACTGCAAACGCGCACCACCAATGGTGTAGCCTTGTTCATACAATAAACTACGAATCTCACGAATCATGACGACGTCTTGACGTTGATAGTAACGACGATTACCACGACGCTTAACTGGCTTAAGCTGTGGAAATTCTTGCTCCCAATAACGTAATACGTGCGGCTTTACGGCACATAGTTCACTCACTTCACCAATGGTGAAATAGCGCTTGCCAGGGATTGGCGGTAATTCGTTATTATTCGTGGGTTCCAGCATATGCTTCCACTCTCGCTTTTAATTTTTGTCCAGGTCTAAACGTGACGACACGTCTTGCCGTTATCGGAATTTCCTGCCCAGTTTTGGGGTTACGACCCGGGCGCTGTTTTTTGTCTCTTAAATCAAAATTACCAAATCCAGATAGCTTTACCTGTTGGCCATTTTCAAGTGCATCTCGCACTTCTTCAAAAAACATTTCGACTAATTCTTTAGCTTCTCGCTTATTGAGTCCTAATTCCTCAAAAAGTCGTTCCGCCATGTCGGCTTTGGTCAACGCCATTATTTATTCTCTATTATTTTATTTATTCTCTCAATGTTGCACCAAGACGTTCTTTCAGTACGTCTATGATTTTATTGAGTTCTTTGTCGACATCCGTATCAGTAAGAGTGCGTGAAAGATCCTGTAAGGTCAAGCCTAATGCTAAACTTTTTCTACCAAAATCAATGCCTTCGCCGCGATATACGTCAAACAACTCGAATTGGCTGAGTACCTCACCTGCCACTTCCTGAATACAATTTTGCACTTCTTGTGCAGTCACCGCTTCATCCATGACTAATGCGAGGTCACGTCGAATGGCCGGAAATTTTGATAACGGCTTGAAGCTCGGTATTTTACCTTCTTCGATATTTTTCATTGCAATTTCAAAGAGATAGAGATTCTTTGACAGCCCTAACTTCTTTTGTAAACGTGGATGAAGCGCACCAATCCAGCCAATTATTGGCTGATCTTTTGCCGCTAAATCGCGGATTGCAGCAGTCTGTCCTGGGTGTAAAACATCATGTTTGTTGGCTTCAAATCGGAAATCTGAAGCTCTTCCGGTCATTTCGAGCAACGCTTCAACGTGATTTTTTAAATCATAAAAATCGACTGATTCAGTCGCTTCTGCCCACTGTTCTGGTACTTTAGAACCCGTAATCACACCCGCCAGCATATTTTCTTGCTGAATATCAGTGACTTCATCATCTAGCGGGACAAACTTGAGGCCATACTCAAACAAAGATACGCAGCTTTGCTGGCGATTTAGGTTGTATTTCACGGCTGAAACCAGCCCTGGCCACAAAGATGTCCGCATCGCAGACAAGTCAGCCGAAATAGGATTAGCAAGCTCAATCGCCGTTGTTTCCGGGTCAAATAATTTCTGCATTTCTGGATCGATGAAGCTATAAGTAATCGCTTCCTGATAACCATGCTGTACTAAAACCTGGCGTAAACGATTCATTCGCAATTTAGCTTCTGGTTTCACCACCATACTGAGTGCTGAAGACGCCTGACTGACGGGTAAATTATCATAGCCAAAAATTCGACCAATTTCTTCGATCAAATCTTCTTCAATACTGATATCAAAACGGAAATCAGGCGCAGTAATTTCCCAACCGGCTTTTGTTTCGGTTGGATTAAGATCTAAACGCGAGAGCATACCCGTGATTTCTTCACGACTTAAATCAATGCCAAGCACTCGCTTAACCCGTTCTGCACGTAATGAGACAACGCCACGTTCAGGTAAGTCAGCTTCGTTGCTGACGTTAACCACAGGGCCAGCCTGACCGCCAACAATATCTAATAACAGCTCCGTTGCGCGTTCAATCGCAGTCATTGGCAATGATGCGGCAACGCCACGTTCAAAACGATGTGATGAGTCTGTGTGTAAGCCAAAGCTACGTGCCTTGCCGGCAATGACTAGAGGATTAAAATGTGCGGCTTCTAATAAAATATCTGTCGTTGAATCTGAAACAGCAGAATCTGCCCCGCCCATGATTCCGGCTAACGCTAATGGTGCTTTATCATCGGCAATAACTAAGCAACCTTCGGTTAAGGTAATTTCTTGATCGTTTAATAAATCGAGTTTTTCGCCCGCTTTGGCATGACGTGCATGAATCGCGCCAGTGATTTTCGCTAAATCAAATGCATGCATGGGTTGGCCTAACTCAAGTAAAACAAAGTTAGTCACATCAACAACGGGGCCTAAACTTCGAATGCCTGAACGGCGTAATTTTTCTTCTAACCAAAGTGGTGTTTCAGCTGTTGGATTTACACCTTTAATGACACGGCCTAAGTATCGTGGGCAGTCTTTATCTGCTTCTAACTTAACGTCAACTGTATCTTTAATTTCAGCTTTGACTATTACCTGTTTGAATTCATTAACCAGCATTTTATTACTCACACCGACTTCACGTGCGATACCTGCAATACTGAAACAATCAGCACGGTTAGGAGTAAGACTGAGTTCGATCATCACATCGTCTAAATTCAAGTATTCACGAATGTCAGTACCAATTGGTGCATCAGATGGTAATTCCATTAAACCATCTGCTTCTTCAGTGATTCCTAACTCGGATGTTGAACACAACATGCCATGCGAAGGCACACCGCGCAATTTAGATTTTTTAATTTTGAAATCACCTGGTAATACAGCTCCGACCAATGCCGCAGGAATACGTAACCCTTCACGTACATTGGCTGCACCACAAACAATATTTAACGGCTCGTCTTCACCCACGTTCACTTGGCAGACATTCAACTTATCTGCATCAGGATGTTTTTCGACTGATAACACTTCACCCACAACCACTTTTGTAAACGCTGCCACAACAGGTTCAATGGCATCGACTTCTAATCCTGCCATAGTAAGTTGATGTGATAATTCATCGGTGGATATATCTGGATTAATCCACTCTCTTAACCATTGTTCGCTAAATTTCATTTTTAAACCTTATTAAAAATCGTTCCTTCTCCCAACTTTTTTCAGCGAGAAGGCTAGGATGAGGGTAGAAAACATATAACTCCCCTCACCCTAACCCTCTCCCAAAGGGAGAGGGAATCATTCTGTTTTAATTCTAATTAAACTGTTTTAAAAAACGCAAATCGTTTTCGAAGAATAAACGTAAATCATTCACGCCATATCTCATCATTGCTAAACGTTCAACTCCGATACCAAATGCAAATCCAATATATTTTTCACTATCAATATCCACGGATTTAAAGACATTAGGATGAACCATGCCGCAGCCGAGTACTTCTATCCAACCAGTGTGACTACATACACGACACCCTTTTCCTCCACACATCACACACCCAATATCAGCTTCTGCGGAAGGTTCAGTGAAGGGGAAATACGATGGGCGAAAACGTACAGGCAAATCATCTTGCTCAAAAAATTTTTGTAAGAAGTCGATTAGAATTGCTTTTAAGTCAGTGAATGAAACATTTTCATCCACCATTAAACCTTCAACCTGATGAAACATTGGGGTATGAGTAATATCTGAATCACAACGGTATACCCGACCTGGAGCGATAATCCGTAATGGTGGTTTTTTTTCTTTCATTATCCGTACTTGCGCTGGCGAAGTATGTGTACGCAACAAACGACCATCAGGAAAATAAAAAGTATCGTGCATGGCACGTGCCGGATGTGTCTCTGGAATATTTAATGCTTCAAAATTATGAAACTCATCTTCAATCTCGGGGCCCGTTGCAACTTCAAAACCCATTTGAGAAAACAGTTCTTCAATGCGTTCCATGGTACGAGTAACAGGATGTAAACCACCGGCTTGTTGACCGCGCCCTGGTAAAGTCACATCGATTGTTTCATTCGCAAGCTTAGCTTCAAGCTCTGCGTTATTTAATGTTTCTTTTCGCGCTTCGAGAGATTTTTGCACAGCCTGTTTTGCAACATTAATGGCTTGACCTGCTGCGGGCTTTTCTTCTTTAGAAAGTTTACCTAATAATTTCATGCGCTCAGTAATTGAGCCTTTTTTACCTAAATAGGTAACACGAATATCATCGAGTGATTTTAAATCAGCCGCATCATTAATTGCTTTTTCAGCGTCTGAAACTAATTTGTTTAATTCGTTTTGCATAACATATTCTTAAAGTTATTTTTTATTTTAAAAGCAAAAAAAAGGGAAGGCTTTTGGCCTTCCCTCTTTAATCGTTTTTGCAACTATTCTACCAATCCAAAGATATTCAAATAGTGCCGTTCCGATTTACGCCAGGTTAGCTTTAGCTTGTTCTGCTATTGCTGCAAAGGCTGCTTTGTCATGTACCGCAATGTCAGCTAAGACTTTACGATCAATTTCAATAGCGCCTTTCTTTAGGCCGTTTATAAATCGGCTGTATGTAATACCGCACTCACGAGCAGCAGCATTAATACGCGCAATCCATAAAGCACGGAATTGACGTTTACGTTGTTTACGATCTCGGTATGCATATTGTCCAGCTTTAGTTACCGCTTGAACTGCTACGCGAAATACATTTTTACGACGACCTGAATAGCCTTTGGCCTGGTCGAGGACTTTTTTGTGACGGGCTCTTGCCGTTACACCACGTTTTACTCTTGGCATCTTAAATTTCCTCTATTAACCGTACGGCATCATGCGACGAACTAAACCCATATCTGACTCATGGATCGTTTCTGGTGAACGCAAATGGCGTTTACGCTTGGTGCTTTTCTTGGTGAGGATATGGCGACGATGTGACTGGCCACGTTTAACCTTGCCAGAGCCAGTACGCTTAAAGCGTTTTGTGGCACTGCTGTTACTTTTCATTTTAGGCATTTCTTTACTACTCCGCATTTCGCAGCTGCTGCGAAACCAAATTACTTCGTTGAAAACTTCCTTAAAATGCTCATTTACTTATCGTAAACTCCGCTTTTTCGTCAGCTTTCGCCTCGTACTTTGCTTTCTCGCTATCTGCGTGCTCTAGTTAAAATTAAATGACAGCGTTTGCTATCACTTCTTTTTTGGGGCAATGACCATCACCATTTGTCGACCTTCCATTCTTGGAAACGATTCAACTGTTCCCAGTTCTGCCAGGTCGGCTTCAACGCGCTTTAGGAGTTTAAGCCCAAGCTCCTGGTGTGCCATTTCTCGACCGCGGAAACGTAACGTTACCTTGGTCTTATCCCCATTTGTAAGGAAACGAGTCAGGTTGCGTAGTTTTACCTGATAGTCCCCTTCTTCCGTCCCAGGACGGAATTTCACTTCCTTGATCTGAACTTGCTTCTGTTTTTTCTTAGCATCGTGGCGTTTCTTTTTCTCTTCGAAAACGAACTTACCAAAATCCATAATACGACAAACCGGTGGTTTTGCCGTCGGCGATACCTCTACGATATCTAATTCGACTTCTTCAGCCATACGTTTAGCATCGACTAATAAAACGATACCCGCTTGCTCACCTTCATGATCTATTAAACGAACTTCTTTACCTGTAATGTCGTCGTTGATCCGTGGTCCTTTATCTGCGCTGATAATAACTTCCTCTATAAATCTATAAAAATATCAAACTCTGTTTTAATCCCCTCTCCCTCTGGGAGAGGGCTAGGGTGAGGGATATGATTTATCACCCCTCCCTAACCCTCCCCTTCAAGAGGAGGGAATAATCTAATCGTTGCTTTTATTTCTTCAACGAAATACGGCCGCGGCTCGCGGTTTCTTCGGTAAGTTTGGCTGTGAAATCATCAATTGACATCACTCCCAATTCTTCACCACTTCGCGTGCGCACGGCCACAGTTTGATTCTCTGCTTCCCGATCGCCTGCCACCAGCAGGTACGGAATTTTTTGTAGCGTGTGTTCGCGAATTTTAAAGCCGATCTTCTCATTTCTCAAGTCCGCTTTGACCCTTAAGCCACTATTTCGCAAAGTTTTTTCGACTTTTTGCACATATTCGGCATGTTTGTCGGTAATTCCCATGATCATGACCTGAGTTGGTGATAACCAGGCAGGAAATGCACCGGCATGTTGCTCGATCAAAATGCCTATAAACCGCTCTAAAGATCCTAAAATCGCGCGATGTAACATCACCGGAACGTGCTTGGTACCATCTTCTGCAACGTAATGTGCGTCCAATCGACCCGGCATAGAGAAGTCCACCTGAATGGTACCGCATTGCCAAACTCGACCAATACAATCCTTCAATGAGAACTCAATTTTAGGCCCATAAAATGCACCCTCACCCGGCTGAAGATCCCATTCGAGACCTTTGGTATTGAGAGCGGTTTCTAATGCATGTTCAGCTTTAGTCCAAACTTCATCTGAGCCTACTCGTTCTTCTGGACGAGTTGAAAGTTTGACGATGACTTCTTCAAAACCAAAGTCCTTATAAACTTCAAATAATAAATCAATAAATTCGGATACTTCACTTTGAATTTGATCTTCAGTACAGAAGATATGTGCATCATCCTGAGTAAAGTTACGTACACGCATCAAACCGTGTAATGTTCCAGAAGGCTCGTTACGATGACATGAACCAAACTCTGCCATACGCAATGGCAGCTCACGGTAACTCTTTAAACCTTGATTAAAGATCTGCACATGACACGGGCAGTTCATAGGCTTAACCGCGTAATCACGGTTCTCTGAATGCGTGGTGAACATCATGTCACCGAACTTGTCCCAATGGCCAGATTTTTCCCACAACACACGGTCAACCACTTGAGGCGTTTTTACTTCGGTGTAATTGTGTATGCGTAATTTCTCACGAATGTATTTTTCAACTTCGGTATAAATCGCCCAACCATTGTCATGCCAGAAAATCATACCCGGCGCTTCTTCTTGAGAATGGAATAAATCGAGTTTTTTCGCTAACTTACGATGGTCACGTTTTTCAGCTTCTTCTAAACGGTGTAAATAGGCTTTTAATGCTTTTTTATCGTTCCACGCAGTACCGTAAATACGCGTCAGCATTTCATTGTTTGAATCGCCGCGCCAGTATGCGCCGGCTAGCTTCATCAATTTAAAGGCTTTAATTTTTCCAGTAGACGGCACATGAGGGCCACGACATAAATCAATAAAGTCGCCCTGCTTATATAAAGAAAGCTCTTCTCCATGGGGAATAGCTTCTATAAGCTCTGCTTTATACGCTTCACCTTTGCCTGCAAAAAAGTCGATAGCATCTTCACGCGACATCACACTGCGTTCAACTTGCAAATCTTGCTTTGCGAGTTCCGACATTTTCTTTTCGATTTTCTCTAAATCAGTTTCCGAGAAACCTGCTTTATAAGCGAAATCATAATAAAAACCATCTTCTATTACGGGGCCAATGGTGACCTGAGCTTCCGGGAAAAGTTGTTTAACTGCCTGGGCTAATAAATGCGCAGTTGAATGACGAATAACCTCAAGGCCTTCATCACTTTTGTCGGTAATAATCGCAAGCGCACTGTCCTCAGACATGATAAAACTAGCATCAACTATATTATCATTAACCTTGCCAGCAACGGTTGCACGCGCAAGACCAGCACCAATATCATTGGCAACATCTAAAACAGAAACAGGATTTTCGAACTCACGTTGTGAGCCATCAGGGAGAGTAATTACAGGCATAACCTTTCCTTTTCAGTGGCGATCCATACTAAAGAGCGCTTGATAAAAATAATTCAAACATATCGTCATTCTGGTATTACCAAAAAACAGATTCTGGATAAAGGTGATACATTTTCCGGAATGACGAAGTACTAATAAAACTTAAATTTGGTAGTCTCAGTCGGATTCGAACCGACGACCCCTACCATGTCGAGGTAGTGCTCTAACCAGCTGAGCTATGAGACTAAAAGTTGATTAATAATCAGGAAGCGAAAGTTACTGAATTTGAAGGAAAACTTCAAGAATTATGTCCAATTATCTTGCTTTGATTGATATTTATTTAATTCAACTACGGGGGCTGAATTACTCTTATTTAACCCTTCTTTCCACAAAACATCCTTAATTTCACCAGCAGGCTGATAGCCTTTTACCACTTCAATCAGTAGTTGACGCACTTCTTCACAATTTAATTGGCTAAGTGCTATTTGTAATCGCTGTAGAAACGTTTGCATTTCTTCCCATGTATAAGCTTCTTCTTCAGCTCGCATTATTCGTAGATGAGAAGTGCCAATCGGGTTTCCTCCAATTAATAACTCTTCATAGAGTTTTTCACCAGAGCGTAATCCACGGTATTCGATTTCAATATCACCATCAGGTGTTTGTTCATCTTTAACCGTAAAACCCATCAAATGAATCATTTTAGTTGCCAAGTCACTTATTTTTACCGGTTCCCCCATATCCAGAACAAAAACATCTCCACCTGTTCCTTTAGCGCCCATAGCACCAGCTTGTATTACTAACTGCGCAGCTTCAGGGATGGTCATAAAATAACGGATAATATCCTTGTGCGTCACAGTCACCGGACCACCTTGTTTTATTTGTTCACGGAACAATGGCACAACCGATCCAGATGAACCGAGTACATTCCCAAAGCGAACCATTGAAAACTTTGTTGTTGATGTTTTTGTCGCCAGGCCTTGTAAAACTAACTCGGCAAACCGTTTACTTGCCCCCATGACATTTGTTGGACGAACCGCTTTATCAGTAGAGATTAAAATAAAAGTATTCACATTGTTTTTCATTGCAGATTCTGCAACTGTGTAAGTCCCTATCGTATTAACCCGAACACCTTCGTTAATATTATGTTCAACTAAAGGAACATGTTTATACGCTGCAGCATGATATATTGTGTTGACAGTATAATGCGATAAAACATCAGATACCCGTTTCTCATCGGTAACATTGCCTAAAATAGAAATGAGTTGAGTATGACAATCATATTTTTTAACAAGTTGTAAAAATTCTTGTTCTACAGAATATAAATTATATTCTGATTGTTCAAACAAGATAAGTTTACTTGGACTACTACGTAAAATTTGACGGCAAAGCTCGGAACCAATAGACCCCCCCGCTCCGGTTACCATTACCGACTTATTTTTTATGCAGGCATCAAATAATGCTTTATCTGGTGAAACTGGATCTCGTCCTAATAGATCTTCTAAATCAATTTCTTTAATATCTTCAAGTTTAATCTTACCGTCAGCAACCTCAGACATACTCGGCAAAGTTCTGACATGCACAGGATATTTCTCTAATTGCAGTAAAACTCTTTTTCTACGTGTATGAGATGCGGAAGGCAGAGCAAGAAATAATTCATCAACCTCCAAGTTAAGAATAAGTTTATCCAATTCTTTAATCGAGTAAACTCGTAACGAGTTTATCGTATTTTTATGTAATTCTTGTTTATCATCCAGAAATGCGACTGGTCTAAATTCTTTACTATAACCAAGTACTGATGCTAACTGGATGCCTGCAGTTCCAGCACCATATATAACAACATTTTTCTTTAATTTTTTTTGTATTGGGCCAACGATTTCAATACCAGCGAACCACCAGCGAACAATCATTCGACTACCACCGATTAACAAAATAGCAGATAACCAGTTTATTAATGCAATGGAACGCGGTATGCCTTCAAAACCAACATAAAAAACAACACTTGACCAAATAATCGCATAAAAAGTAACCGCTTTTATTACCGTCCATAATGCTCGAAAACCAATATAACGTACAATTGCCCGATACAAACCAAGATTAATAAATATTGGAATTGCTAAAAAAGGCGTTAAAATAAACAACCATAATTCTGAGGTATCTGGCAAATAAAACAACCCTAATCTCATTGAAAAAGAGGCCCATAAAGCAAAAAACAACATCATCACATCTGCAGATAACATGATTAGTTGTTTTTGAAATCTAGATAAATTTATGAACTGTTTAATAAATCTATTCAAAATACCGTCTTTTTTTAATTATTTGCATTGTATTACTCTTAACTTAAAGCCTGAGTTTGGTAACGCCAATACTAACTTAATTACTTATCATTCCCAATAGGCAGTCGTCCTTATTTAGTATAGTTCGCTATCTTTTTATTTTAGTAGCTCAACGAACCTAACACTGAGAAAAGCTATAAACATTTACTCTTCATATACAATAATATCGTTTAATCCTGCATTTAACTTTAATGTAAGAATAACCAAAGGAATGTATGCAATCAACATCATGAATAAACTAATATCTGATTTTAAATAAGTAATATATGAAAGTGGAAACAACCAAAATATATTAATCAATATCACACTAATTGTAGTTGTTTTATGCCCCCACTTTCGTGCGGCATGTTGATAAGCATGGCTACAATGCGCTTCATACCACTGCTCACCATTTATAATGCGTCTTATCAAAGTAACACCTGAATCAACCAGAAAAACTGCCAATAAAATTAGCCAAATCCAAATAGAAAAACCGTCTAATATGCTTGCATAAGCAATAATGCCTATCATTAATCCCAAAAAGCCACTACCTACATCCCCCATGAATATTTTTGCAGGAGGCCAATTTAATAATAAGAAACCTGTTGTCGAGGCTGCAAGTATAAGTGAAATTAATGCAATACTTTCAAAACCAAGTATCCATGAAAAAAATGCTCCAGAACTTGAGACAAAAATCGTTTCACTTGCAGCAATACCATCTATTCCATCCATAAAGTTAAACAAATTGAGTAACCAGACTAAGAGAAATGCGATAAACACATTTCCTATCCAATCTAACTCATTACTAATACCTAAAAGCTGAAATATAGTTATTCCACCCAACCAATATATTACCCAGGAGGCAGCAATAAAATGCGATAATAAACGCCATTTTGCTGCTAAATGATCTTGGTCATCCCAAAAACCAATACCGGCAATTAGAATACCTGAACCTATTAACGCCCAAACAATATTGGCAGGTATTAAATTACCTAATCCAACAACAGCAAGAAAAATCACAACGAACGACAAGCCTCCACCACGTGGAGTCGCGATACTGTGTGAACTACGCTCATTTGGTGTATCAAGCATATTCTTTTTTAAGGTAAATCGACGGATCAACTCAGTAAGAAGTAAAGATGTGAAAACTATAAATGAAAACAGCAATAGATTATTCATAAAAATCGATATTCCAAAATAATTATGTCGTTTTTCAACATATTGAGCCAGTAACTAGTTTCATCGAGTATATCAATATCGGCTAAAAATAATGTATAAATGGTAATTTACGGAGTAGCTGATAATTCATTACAATGTTTTAAATGTATTTCCCATTCCATGCATCGCGAATAATTGTTTCTAATTCAGGAAACTCAGGTTTCCATCCTTATTCTGATTGGATTAATTTTGAATCTGCAACCAAACGAACAGGATCACCATCACGACTTGCGCCCATGACAAACTTAAAGTTTTCACCTGTTACGGCTTTTGCAGCAGTTATTACTTCATTTATTGAATATCCCTGACCGTTACACATATTATAAGTTTTGCTTTTACCACCATCAACCAAATATAGAAGTGCTAACAAATGCGCACTACATAAATCATTAATATGAATATAATCACGAACACAAGTACCATCTGGAGTATCATACTAATTTCCAAATATTGTATTATTCTCTCGACGACCTGATGTAGCTTGCAGGACTAAAGGAATTAAATGTGTTTCAGTGATATGACGTTCACCTAATTCACCACCAGGATCAGCACCAGCCGCATTGAAATAACATAATGAAACAGACTTCAAACCATAGGCATGGTCAAAATCTGCTCTACCATTAATTTTGAATATCCATAAGGGTTAATTGGTATTTTGATATGTGACTAATCTATTGGAGTATAATTTGGTTGTCCAAAAACTGCTGCTGTCGACGAGAAAATACAATATTTGATGTCACATTAAACCATGGCATCTAAGAGTATTAGGGTATTGATTACGTTATTATAATAATACATTGATGGTTTTACAACAGATTCTCCAATCTTGAATATATGATACAAAATGAATAACGCCATCAAAATTGTTTGATTTAAATAGCTTACCCAATAATTCTTCATCAGCAATATTACCTTCAATAAACTCACCGTATTTAACTGCATCACGATATCCATTCGAAAAATTATCTAATGTAATCACATTATGTTCTGCAATCGAAAGCATTTTAACCATATGTGAGCCAATATATCCGGCTCCACCTACTACTAATATTTTCAATGAATCATCCATCCAAGTAAAATAATGTATATTGTATTATTTTTTAATATTATTAAGAAAATATTGAGCCGTTTGTCGCAAGCCATCATCAACACTAATTGGTGGTGTCCAATCTAATAACTTTTTAGCTTTACTGATATCAACCTGAAGGGAACCACATAACCGGAGAGCGAGATCTTTTTTACCCATAAAATTTAAAAAAGACACTAATTTTTTTTCATTCACTGGCAACAATCTAGATTTTTTTCTAAGTGCAAAAGAAACACGCTCAAATAGTTCTGTTGTAGATAAATCTACACCATCAGAAACTAAAAACACCTGGTTTTTAGCTGCGGGATGCTCAAGGCAGGTTAAAATAAGATCTAATAAATTATCCAATGAAACAAGACTACGCTTGTTATGGATAGAACCAAAAGGTAAAGGCACTCCTCTTTTTAACCACTTCATCAGATTATGAAAATTTGCCTTTACTCCAGGACCATATACAAGTGGTGGTCGTATACACACGACTTCCATACCTGTATCTTCTGCGAGTTGAAACAAACCACTTTCAGCTTCATATTTGGAAATTCCATATGGATCTACTGGTAAAGGAAGATCACTTTCGTTAAATACTCCATTAAGTGAACTCTCTCCATTTACTTTAATGCTACTAATATAAATAAAGCGTTTCACTCCAGCATCAACTGCTTGTTTTGCTAAATTCATAGTTCCATGTAAATTCACTTTTCTAAATTCACCTAAAGGATCTTTAACTTTATCATTCATCACATGAACTCTTGCAGCTAAATGGACTACAATATCAACATTCATTAAAGCCTCTATCCAGCAAGTATTGGGATTAATGTCAATAATAGATACGTACTCATATGCTGACTGAATAGATTTAGAATCAATATTACGAGAAACTGCACGAACAATGTATTCATTACTCAATATCTTGCATAATTTCTGACCAATAAAACCATTTGCTCCTGTAACTAATACCCTCTTCATTTTAGGAATTACTCATATTTATTAACTTAAGTTTTAACAAAAAAATTTTTATTATTATCATTAAATACTCAATAAATTTAAATATCTATGTCTTCAAGTATTTTCTTATTTATTATATGAACATTGAATCGTTCTTCGGCTATCTTTCTGCTTTCAATACCCATTTTGGATATTAATTCTGGAGACTCAATAAAATTAATCATTGTCTGTGCAAGTGCTTCAGGATTTTTTACTGGAATCAAAAAACCATTCACACCATTTTCAACTGTTTCTCTACACCCAACCCAATCAGTCGTGATAATTGGTCGTCCTAATGCCATAGCTTCTTGAGTACTCCTTGGCAAACCCTCCCTATAATATGAAGGCAATACAAATACGCTAGCTTTAGCCAGATATGGCCGAACATCATTTGTATGTTTTATCCATTTAATCAAACCTTCTTCCATCCACGTATTCAATTCAGTTTCTTGAACAGAGCCTGGATTTAAATCAGCGCTACCAACCAATATAAAGATAGTTTCAGGATAGAGATTGCGTACGACCCTGGCTGCTTCAATGAAGTCATATACACCCTTCTCTTTTAGCATGCGTGCAACTAAAATAAATGATACGGGTTTCACAACAGGTTCTACAGGTGAATAATAATCAAGATCAACACCAATCCCGTCAATTTTGCTAATTTGATTCCTTTGAACTAAACTCTTTTTGAGGAAAAGGTTAGAATCATCATCATTTAGAAAAAAAACCTTCTTATTCAATCGCAGAGTAATCTTAAAAAGAAATGATAAAAGGTAACGTAAAAATCGCTTATGTAATAAAATAGATTTGTTATCCATAAATACATAACCTAGCCCCTCAATCATTGAAAATCTTGTTGGTACTGTTGCAAACCAGGCTGCAGCAGAACCGTAGATAACGGCTTTTACAAAATATGAAAATGTAGCATCAGGTTTAATTCTTTTAAGTAATCGAGACAACAATATTACATCGAGCATATCTCGTACTGGATTCATACCTGTACGTGAAAGTGAAAAATCAACTGGTATTGCTCCAAACTCTTTTATTTTTTCTCGCAAGTCATCAGTATAATCTGGAGCAAGTGCATATACTTTTATATTTTTTTTGATTAATGCCTGAATCAACACACCACGAAAATTCACCATAGAAAAAGCTTGAGTTGTTATAATTGCAATACTGCGTATAGCATTACCTTTTTTTCCGTCCATTTCCTTTCTAGACAAGTTCACTACCTCAACAATACATCAAATACTGCCACACACAATTCATTATCTTTAACATCTTGAAATTCTATCGATAACTTTTCTCTTGGTGTTGGCAATACATTCCATCGCTCTACAATTTTACTTTCCACACTAAAGCCTACCTTATCAAACACATTTAGCATTTGGCTAAATTGAATTCGATTAGTATAAAACCCCGATTTTGTAAAAAAATCAGACTCCCATAGTCTCTCGCTAAAGCGTAAATTATTTAAAGCTCCGCCTAAATGATCACGAAGATCTATTTGATGGGAAGATATACCATTCGGCTTAAGAATACGCTTACACTCTCGCATTGTTTCTAAAAACTCATGCTTGCGAACATGCTCTAATACTGCTTGAGAAAAGACAAGATCTATTGAGTTATGCTCTATTTGCTTAAAACTCTCCAAACCTTTTGTTAAATATATTGCATTACAACATTCAAGAATCCCCTCAATAGTTGAACACTTTAACAACGCAGCCGGTAGTGAAAATCCTTGTTCACGAAGTACATTCTGTAATTCGCGATAAAGACTAATATCATTAGTCAAATAAAAACCTGCATCTACAAATACAACACGAGCACCGTATGCAGTAGCAATAATTGCAGATGAAATACTATCACCAGGACCAATTTCTAGAATTGTTTTACCTTGTAAACAGTTCGTCAAACCAGCCTTATCAACATGATCATTAAATACCTTAATAGCGTACTTATTATTATCCATTTGTCCATGTCTAAATAACCCAAGTCGCTGCCAAAATGTATATCTAAATGGTAATCTTGATAATATCAACTTTGCAACAATTTTTCCCCACCATGGAATTTTCATAGACTCTACTAAACTCTTTTATTATAAATACATTATTATTCGGAATTACAATGAAGCCCAAACTCTTTTGTATGAATCAATCATTTGTTCAACTGTAAATTTTTCAATAATACGTTCTCTACATTGCAATTTACGAGTAGTCCAGCTTTTAGGATCCTTCATTAATGTAATTGCCTGTACTATTGTTTCACTTAGGACTCTAGGATTCGAGGGAGGAACAACCCACCCTGTTTCACCTACAATTAACTGGCCAGCACCCACTGAAGTTACAATTGAGGGTATTCCACATGACATAGCTTCAATTGTCGCATTACCAAATGCTTCTCCAGAACTAGAAAGAATATGCAGATCTAACGCACTCAATATTGCTGGGACATCATCTCTAACACCTAACAAAATGACATTTTCACTTACATCATATTTTTTCAACAGATTCATAAGAATCATATTTGAATTATTTATACCTTGCCCAACTAGTACGCACTTCCAATACAATGAAGTATTTTTCTTTATATTTGACAAGGCTAATATTAAATTTTTATGATCTTTGTTTAAATCCCACCTAGCGACCATACCCAATACAACTTGATCATTCCTAACATTCCATTCTGAATGAAATTTATCTCTTTGTTCACTGTTAGGAATAAACTTTTCATCATCAATACCATTATGAACAACTACTATTTTATTTAATGGATAACCTACATTTACATGAACTTGTGCAGCCTGTTCAGAACAACAAATAATTTTGTCCGGTACAACCCCTGAAATAAATGAACAAATACGATTTACCAAAAGCGTTCCTCTTGATGTTGTATTAGGATCCAAATTACTGTGGTGAATACTCCATACAATATTTTTTTTCCCAGCAAGAAAGGCCATAAATCCTCCAGTCAAGTTGGCATGATACATCCATGTTTGGATAACATCAGGATTAATAGAGCGGATAAGAGAATATAAGATAATTAGAGGCTTTACAGTTAATTTACCTCTAGACATATTTAAAGTATGAACTTTGATTCCTGCATCTTCAAGATATTCCCCATAAAACCCTTGGTCCATAAAAGAGATAACTTCATGATGATTATCACTACTGTCTCCAGAAGCTAACCGATAAAGAACTGCTTCAGCACCTCCATTTTCCAAGCCAGTAATAATGTGTAGGATCTTCATAAAATAGTAGGCATAAAATTTACCTTAGTCATATTCTTTCAATGTAAGAATTGTTTGTTCTAATACAGTTAAGCCTATTAGAATAAAACATAGGATCCCACATCTTTTTAAATAATGGATAAAGAGCAAGACCAAAAATGAATTGAAAGGAAGGTGCTATTGCAAAAGGAATTGCAAATTGTGTTAATACACAAACAATTAAGACTACAATATGTACCTCGCAAGAAAAGAATTCACCCGATTTCTTTACATTATTCAAATAGATTAAAGAGAATATAAATAAAGGAAATAAAACAAGTAAAAAATATTTATTTCTTAAAAAAACCCCTATTTGAGAATAGGATTCTTCTTTATTATACAAGCCACCTAAATAAACTAAATTATCATGAAATATTATTCCAATATCATTTATACCTATTACGGTCATCAAATCAAAAAATCTAAGGAAGAAGCTCGTTTTTAGCATTTCCTCGGAAAAATTTGCTAAAAATAAACCTGGAAAAAGAAAATAGTAAAGTATAATGAATATTAAGAATAAACCAATTAGCTTGGCCGCCACAATTCTTTTTGAAGGAAGTTTAAATAAAAAACTACTTGAATAAAACACTATCAAGATAATAAAAACAGTTTTACTCATAACTAAAACTGCAGAAACTGTTACTACTATATCAGATAGATTTATTCGTGAAGCTTTAGAAAAAATCAAATTAAGAACAACAGAAATAGAAACAAATATTGATAGTACATTATTAGCATAAAGTAGCCCTACAGGCCGGCCTTGCCCAATCTGATAATGTAACGCATCAAGTCCCACCATAAAGGTTGGATATACTGCTATTTCTTTAAACGTACCAACCTCATCAACATTAAGTATTGTTATATTATGAGCATAATCAGCATCCCATCCCATAAAAAACGAACTAGTGCCTAATATCTGCAAAATCATAATAGGTATAGATAACGCAAGAAATATTATTAATTGCCTGTGTAGTAATTTTGGGTTGTTTCCATAAATATGAGCCCCTGCAATTATAAAAATAATAGATAACACTGACAGCCTCAGTATATAAAGAACTTCACCTCCTATAAAACTTTCTAATATACGTAACCCAATAGTTAATACAAAAAGAAATAGCACATACCGCTTATAAGGTGTTTTCCACGAGACGTAAAATGCTAAACCTATTATTACCCAGTAGATTATCTGACCTATATTTAATCCTGAAATTTCCCATCTATTTCCTGCAACTGTAATATTAATCCACAGTAATGGCATTAATAAATACTTACATATATTATACATTTCTAATAATTCACTCTTTATTCATATTAGAATTTTAATAATTTACGTGTAATATTATTTATAATAATTAAAACGATCGAACAATATAATCTTGGTAATCTTGAATAGGAACCTTTAGCCAATCGTGTCATAGCACGCGTATATTTGAAATAACTTTTTACGAATTCGATAATGTTAAAACCAACATCTGATGAAAAATCTACATTACATATCGCATCATCACATCGCTTTAACCTTATACCATTATTTTTCAATAGAATAGAATGGTATAAATCTTCAGCAAATGCTTTTCCCTTAAAAGGATAAAAGTCATATAAAAATAGATTATCCTTATAATGCAATACACATCCACCCGGTAGCCAATCTATATCCACCCAATTTCCAGCATCTTCTAGTAACCCCATATTAATACCTGATTTACTGATCTTCCCTGGTTCATATCCAGAACTTCCATTAACCACCCAAAATAACAACTTGTTAATCCATGAAGAATCATTTGTGGCTGCTGTCATAAAAGAATGATATCTTCCTGTATTAATATCATAAAGCTTTGGCCCTACTGCAGTTTTATTATTACCAGAAATACAATTAATCAAGCTCTTCAAGCAATTATTATTTACATAAATATCATCATCTAGTTGTAAAACATAATCATTACTTGCTTGCTGAAACCCGACTGCTCTTTGAGCAACTTGTCCTCTGCATTGAGTTATCACGATTTTTACATTTTCAGTTAACAAATATTCTACTCGCTTAGACTCTCTTTCGGGAATACATAATAATATTTCAGATGGGATAATTGTTCCATGATTTAATTTCTCAATTGTCTTTGTAAGTGTTTTACCACCTAAAGTTGCAATAACTACAGTTAAAGGGTAAATATTATTCTGGGTTAATAAGTCAGACATTATTACCTCTAATCATGGCAGAAAGGACAAAATAGTTTCATTCATAATTAATAGCGTCTCTGCCGACACGAAACCATAAATTATTTTCGTTATTATCAGTTTCAAATAAACTTAATCGACCTAGAATAAATTTATTAGTATCAACATTCACACCATTTACAGCGGAAAATATTTTTCCCGCATTTAAATTTTCAAGTAAAGCAATATGTTTATCTGAAAAACAGGTCTCTGGTTGACCGTTGGTAAAAGCAAATAAATTAAGATTGCTATTCAATTTGGATAAGGCTATATTGTTTTTTTCATATTGCTCTATAAATTCGTTTTCACTTAGGGCTGCAGCATTCCAATGTTGAAAAAAATGATTGCCAAAGGTCACAAGTTGATTATCATCCCACTTATTTACAGTATCAATATCTGCAAATAAGCCTTGATAATCAAGTATTTCACTACTATCAATTACTCCATATTGATTTTCATATTCCTGCAAACTAGATGGGGAAAGAGTAAGATGCGCTGGTGATAACAATCCAGATTTTTTAGAAAACTCAGAAAATTCTGAAACATATCTATCAAGATAGCATGCCACTGCAGACAAAATTGGTTTACCTTCTAAAATAGCCTGCATATTTAAAAATAATATACTGGGGACATTCATTTCCTCCAATATAGATAAGCCATTTACAAAACTACCTAGAAATCCATCATCAAATGATATAATAGCTGCTCTTTTAGGTATCCCTTGATCACTCAGGATGTCACGTGGATGTATAATATTGAAATTTGATTTAATCCAGTTAATTTGATATCTAAAAGTTTGAGTTGAAATTGCAAGTCCAAATTCTTTAGCAAACTTACTGGGGTTATTTGATATCTCATGGAATACAAATATTGTTAATCCATTATCTAGTTTCTTATTAATATATGGCAAAGACTTATATATGAAACCAAGTGTTTTTTTTATGAGATCGCGAATTAAAATTGACTTCATATCTAACAACCAGTCAAATTCCAAGTAATATCAAACTTATCGAATCTCATAATTTCAAATAGCATCTGAACAACCAAGATAAAAATCAATGTGTGATGATATATTCTCTATTTTTTTAGATTGCGATGTGTTTGATAAAATTATAGGTATTCTACGTTTCGAGAAAAAATAATTTATACCAGTTTTTTTAGCCTCTGAATCCGACGCACTCAACCATAGATTAAATACATCAATATCATCCCTCTTAAAATAGAAAACAATATTTGATAAAACATATCCAAAATTTATTTTTTCATTTAACATCCATTCTGAAATAGATACTACTTTTTTATTCGTCCCAATATAATGCATCCTTGTTACCACAACTCCAATTACCTTCTCATTTTTTATAATTTTAAAGAAAATATATTTAACTAAAGGATGTTCAAAATATCTATGACGCCAATAGAGAGCATCTCTAACAAGAGAGAATCCTTTCTGTGGTTTAAGTTTTTTCCATAAGTTATTTAACTCAATCTCAGTAGGGATTCCCACCTCAAACCTCAAACCTCTACATTTTATTTGCTCATAAAATATTTTATACAAACCTATTGTGCTTATTTCCATCCCTCGAAGAATTAATCGAATATATGATAAAAATGGAAATTTACCAATTATAAATTTTGTAGTTGGTCGAGAATAAGATCTAATCTCAGAATTTTTAAAGTCAAAATAATCAAGCCGTTTTATCCAGCCTGGATAGGCTTTATTGTTAGGAGTTCCATATATAATATTGACACCATCTTGTTCAGCTCGAGCTCTTATTTCTGTCGCTAAACGACCAAATACGCTTTTATTAATATAACTTTTAGGGTTAAGATTTAATTCACTTAATTTTTCTGGTCGACATCTACGCCGAACTGCTGCAGATGAATAACTATCGCCTATTTCACCTCCAATATATTCGCACCCGTCTATCAGTAGACGTTTTTTAGTTATAGAAACACTTCCGACAACTTTATTATCCATTAATGCTAATGACAAATAGCCCTTACCAGCAGGATTTGATGAGCCAAGTTTCCATTTGAAATATTGAGACGACCAAATTGGATCCATCCCTTCAGGACAAAATTCACCTTGCAAAAAGCCAACTGTTTTATCCAGATAGTTTAAATCATCATCATGTATAGTTGACCAGATATTTGACACTTACAATTCTCTATAACAAACTTTATCTATTATAAACTCTATTAAGCTTTGATTTCATAATAAAAACCATCTAAATCCACAGGTTTAAAATAACTTTGACAAAATTCTCTAGCCTTTATTAATTCATTTTCCAATATACTACTATTACATTTTAGATCTAAACGAGCCTGTTCGATAAACTCTTTTGGTGTGCTAATAACGCATTTCCAATCTGTTAATGTATAAAGAGGATCAATATTAAGCTCATGTGGCAAAGATATATAAAAAGGTCTAAGCCCATCAACAACTGCTCGAATAGCGGCACCACTTGCACGATATAGCGCCCAACGGCACCTATCAAAGTCTTCATTAATCGAGCACTGTGACACCTCGAGATTGTCAGGTAACACTTCTAACTTACGATCAGCTTTAACAATTGTTTCGAAAGAAATTAAAGGATGAAATCGTATAATAAAATGTATATTAGGTGCTGCTTTCGCCACATCAATTGAAAATTTTAATATTGTTAGACACTCACAAAGATTTCCGTCAGGAATTACCAAGCATGAATCAACCATGTTTTTCGAAAGTTTTTCTGTCAAAGTTCTGTTAGGCGTATCTTGTCGATGAGTACCGATTGTTGTCACTTTAGTGTGCATAAAAGATTTATCTTTCAACAAAATATCTCTTGTAACATCCCCTCCAGTTAAGATTACATCAGGGTCAAACCCTCCACCAAGTTCCCTCTTTAACGCATGATGACGCGGAAATAGAATCGCATGTTGATAACCAATACAACGGATATTAGGTACTTTATTTCTGGCAGCGGAGAAAACTAAACGTTCCCATGCATGCCCTTCATAAGTAACTATTATTGTTTTAGGGCGTAATCTTTCAATAAGCCCTTCTAATTGTTTATAAAAGCGAAGCATAGCAATTGGTGATCCCGAGTCAGCCAAACTTGCTGCTTTCTTTAAAACACGTTTTTTTAAGTCATCGCTGGATAGTTTAGCCTCTTTCAATAATAATGACGCTTCTTCTTTTTGATGTTTTCGGATTAATAATTCTTCTCGACATGATAATGAGTTTGAAAAAAATAACCTTGGAGCCATGCTTGACGGCCATTTAGAAGAAAGTTTCTTTAGATTACCGCCCGTGTGATCTCTAAGCACAACAACTGTAGAAAGTCCCTTTCCCTGCAAACTTTCTGAAAGACGACCAAAATAAAAATCTTCTTCAAGTCCCACCTGTGATTCACTTATTAAGTGAGAAATAATTATTACGTCAGCTCTATCTGGAATCTTCTTTGACGAATGCCACATAGGTTTAGATTTAATGCATTTCATAGTTTGCAATATTGATTGCGCTAGAGATTTAGCCCAACGCAAAGTATCAGACGACATACCATTAAACAAATTTATGTATTTATCTATATGTACCGGATGTTCATTTAATACATGTAACCAGTCAATAGCAATACGTTCCTTTGTTAGCTTTGATCTAAGCACACTATCACAAACACTACAGAGTCTTTGGAACTGATCGTCATTCACTTAAAACAACCTTATATAATATATAAAACTTAAAATATTTTTTTCAAAATCACTAATATCTGCTGTTATAATATTTAATTTTATCTATTGAGATAGCTATCAGTGCCAGAAATAATATTTTTAATTCTAACATTTAAATATTATGTGAATGCATTGATTAGACACTGCATTTGACAATATTATTTTCAACAGTGTCCTAATCGATTAACATTAAGGCACTGCATTGTCATCCAACCCGCTAATAGCCGCCCTTCCCATTGCCAGTATAGCTTCTTCTGCACTACCGCCAATGTGCGGTGTAACCAGAAAATTGGACAATGATAAAAGTTCAGTATCTTCCGGTGGTTCTACCGCAAAAACATCTAATGCAGCAGCCGCTAATTGTTTATTAATTAGCATTCGTTTCAGATGATTTTCGTCGATTAAATCACCACGTGCTGCATTAATAAGTATTGCACTTGGTTTTAGCAGTGATAGTCGACTTGCATTTAATATTTGACGTGTGCTGTCATCTAATGGAACATGCAAAGTCACAATATCAGAACGTGACAACAAATCTTCTAATGATACCGCTTCAACTTTAGCAGTTTTATAATACTCTGCCTGATCAATAATATCATTTACTAAAATCATACATCCAAAAGACTGTAATAAAGGTATTAAATCTTTACCGATGTGTCCACATCCAATAATACCAACTGTTCTTCCTGTCAGATATCCACCGACATGTTGACGCCATGTACCAGAAAGCACTTCTCGATGTGCAGCGGGTACATTACGCAACAACGCAATTGCAAAAGATATGACTAATTCGGTTACTGAACGTTTATTGACTCCACCAGTCCAACCAAGTTTTTTTCCATATTGGCGCATTGCAGCCATATCAATCATGTCCAATCCTACACCATATTTACTAATAACCTTGAGATCTGGCAATTGTGAAAGAGTTGTATCATCAATTGTTTCAAGTGCTGTAATAGCTTTATCATGTCCATTTAAATACTCAATTAAACTTTTTCCATTCAAGTTAAGTCCATCATCATTGAAAGTGACGTGTTGATATTTTTCTAATAATTCATTGCGTAGTATCTTATTTTTAGAAAATGATCGTGAACAGACGGCAATTTTTATTGTTGTATTTTTATTCATATTAGTTAATATTAATGGTATTTAAATAAAGGTTTATTACTTGCATATACATTTAATGAATATTCATGAGAACCATTTTCGTAATGTATACTACCACCTGAACCTTCAATAATAGCAATTCCAGCGGCTACATCCCAAATCATAATGTTCTGTTCGGTATATACATCTGCGGATCCTTTTGCAACATTAATCAACGAAATCGCTGCAGAACCAAGCATACGAACTTTGGCATATGGGCTTATTAAACTCCAAAAATTTTTCATTTCATTATCATCGTCAATATTAAAACGAACAGGAAAACCTGTGCAAATTGAGGCGTTTTCTTTATTTGATGTATATGAAACAGATATTGTATTTTCATTACAATAAGCGCCAAATTCACCCCCCCCCCAATAAAGATCCTGTGAATAGATATCATAAATAACACCAAAGATAGGATTTTGTCCTTCCCAAAAGGCTATCGATACTGCACATGGGCCCAGCCCTTTAACAAAGTTAAAAGTACCATCCAATGGGTCAACTATAAACCAATATTTTGATTCAGCTTTTCCAGGAATGTAACCTGCCTCTTCACTTAAAATAGGGAATCCGGTGTTATTAAGAGACTTTATGATATCCTTTTCGAGGATCGTATCCGCTAATGCTTTAACTTCTTTAGGTAACTCATCACTGTGAACGTACTTTTTCTGTTCACATGAAAAATCATTTAATAATCGTTGACCGGCATTGGTGGCAATTGTCTTTGATAGTTCTAACAATTTTTTTATATCAGGCATTTTTAATAAAACGCATTAAATATGCACTAACAAGATGATCCAGAATCATGTGTGCATCTTCAGCAGGCCCATACTCTTTTGCTTCGGTTGGTACGTGTATACCTTCATCAGCCATAATTTTCATTTTTCCTCCGTCAAATGCAGTAATCGCGACAGTCTTTACTCCAGATGTATGTGCATATTCAAATGCATTTATCAAATTTTCAGAATTTCCTGACGCAGATATTCCTACTAAGACATCACCCTTTTTACTATATATTTTAAGTTGTCTAATAAAAATTTCATCATATCCAAAATCATTTCCGATTGCGGTAAGAACAGGTACATTATCTGTCAAACTAATAACTTGAAATGGTAGATCGTAACTGTTGGTGCCAATGGCTAGATCATTAGCAAAATGGCTTGCGGTTGCAGCACTACCACCATTACCAATAAAAAACACTGTGGCGTTTCTCGCTCTAGCATCTAACAAAGTATTGATAAAATGTTCAATTTCTTTCGTATCAATTTTAACTAATACTGAATGTAAATATGTTATATATGCATCAGCAAACTTCATAGGGTTTGATGTATAAAATTGATCTATATTATTTTTTTTTGTCATTATATTTAATCTTCTGTATCTGGGTTGGTGATACCATATGTTTCTCGCCAAACAGGATCTGCATAGTAAATTTTAAACACAAGTTGCATTGTACGTAATGCATCTTCTGACGTACCACTTATTATCGGTTTATCATTTAAGATAGCATCAGCAAACACATTAATTTCTTCATTCCATGAAGGATCACTATTATAACGTGTGATTTGTTCCTTAGGATCACCTTTATCATTATCAGGATCAGCTGTAACTACAGTTAATGTCTCAGCACCATAACTCTTTGTTCCGGATATAATACCGCCTAAAATTAAGCTACCTCGTTCTAAATTTATATCCAAATTAAAACGATGACGCCACTGAGTTGCAGACGAGTTCAACATACCTACTACATTATCACCCGTTTTCATTAAAGCATATGCATTATCTTCGACATCATAGCCATAATGTTGATTTGAAATAAAGCTATGTACTTCTGTAAAATCTCCACCAAACAATCTCATCAGGTCTACCATATGAATCCCCTGATCAAGCAATACTCCACCACCCGCTATTTCACGTTTAGTGCGCCAGTCAGGTTGATTAAATGTAATTAATTTAGCCTTGCCATAGACTCCACGCATATTAATAACTTTACCAAGAACGCCCGAATACAATATATTAAGAGCATCTTGTACTGATTCATGATACCGATGATTAAAACCATACATAAGTTTTAACGTAAGATTTTTCTTTTCAACAGCTATTACTTCTTCGATATCTTCAACGTTTCGTCCTGGTGGTTTTTCACAAAACACGTGCAGCCCTAATTCAAGACCTTTAATTGTTACTTCAGCTGCAATTTCATTTGTCAGACAGACAACCAGTACATCTAAGTCTTCAGATAGCAACTGTTTATAATCTTGATAATAGCGAACACCATCATCAAGTTTTCCTTGATTCTCAAAAGTTTTATCACAAACAGCTACAACATTCATATATGGGTGATTGTCAATACAGTCTTTTCGTCGTTTACCTACGACGCCAAATCCAGCGATTCCGACTTTAAGTATATTATTAGTGCTCATTTTGTTAAATATTCACTCATTGTTTTGTCATCTTTCAATAGTGCCTCTGCATATTCCAGCTCTTCTGGTGTATCAACACCAATGGTCATCGTATCTGTTGGAACCATGCGAATAGATCCCCCTGTCTCAAGTACACGATTCATATCTACCGACTCAATTTTCTCAAGTAAAGTTTCTTCCATACTATTAAAATGCATAAGAACATCACGACGAAATGCTATTATTCCCGTTTGCATAAACATGGGAATCGATTCTTTATCTTGCCATGGAGAGGGTATGGTTTCACGAGAAAAATAAAGTGCATCATTCTTGTTATTTACAACAACTTTTACATTGTTTTTGTCAGCAAAATATTCATAACTATGTAAGCGCGACATAATGTTTACGATTTCAACCTTTGGATCGTCAAAATGTCTCAACGTTTCGGCAATAGTGTCAGGTTGAATCAAGGGTTCATCACCTTGCACCATCACGACAATATCAATTTTCTCATTTCTTTCTGATTCAATTATTTCCAATGCTTCAGCTGTTCGAGTTGTTGCTCTGGTATGAGAAGTTGATGTCATAATTACCGAGCCACCAATACCATTTATATAATCAGCAATTTCATCATCACATGTTGCAACATAGGTTGCATTAATTCCTGAGGCGAGTCTGGTACGGTGATAACAATGCCCTACCATTGGCATTCCATGTAAGGTTGCCATTGGTTTACCTGGGAAACGCGTTGCACCCAAGCGTGCAGGGATAATCCCAACTACTTTCATTTAATTAGCTCTTTGATTTTAGTAACCCCTTGTCTTGCGGAAACATCCAACATCCGAATATCGACACTATAAGCAATAAATTTGTACCCTTCACTGACTGACTGTTCAAGCCGTTGTGTATCGGGTTCGACAATATGTATACCTGATGGACAACCGAGTTTCTTACCTGTATTACGAATTTCATTCACCGCAGTAATAAAATCTGGATGTTCAAACTCACCAGGAATACCCATTGAGCATGACAAATCATAGGGACCAATAATAAAACCATCTACACCAGGTACTTTTAATATATTTTCTAGATTTTCAATTGCATCTTTATGCTCAATTTGCACAATCACGACCGGTCCATCTGTTTGCCATTTTAAATAATCCTGGAAGGATACACCGTATCCTTGTGCCCGAGCCAAGCCAACTCCACGAGAACCTGCTGGTGCATATCGAGTTGCCGCAACTGCTTGTTCTGCTTCCTCAGGAGTATTCACCATAGGCACGACTATGCCATGAGATCCTGCATCCATTACTCGTTTGATTTGATTTACATCATTTGAGGTAAGTCGAACTAATGGTGTCACACCGCATAGATCAATTGTTTTAATTAATTCACCTGCAATATCAATATTTATTACACTATGCTCAAGATCTACAACTAACCAATCAAAGTTTGCTTTAGCCATTATTTCAGCAATTGATGTGTTTCCAAGTGTAATCCAAGAACCAAGTGTTAGTTGATTATTTTGTAACTTTGTTTTAAGCACTATTTCATCCCTAGTCTTTAATGAACATATATAAATAACATATACGCAATAGATATAAATTTTGTAGTGTTTATTAAAAATTTAACAAACATCATATACGTGTATTAACCTTTCATTATTCAGCATTCTTATATAAAACCAGTATTTAAAATCGTCACCTTATTCACGAATCCACCATTGATTAAACTGATTAGCCACACCTAAATCACATTTTTTATACAAAGTTAACCCTGCATTTTCTAAATATTTAGTTGATTCTTCTAACTGACTATCAAACTCATCATTAATTTCGATCATGACGCTATCGACTTTACATAAAACATCATGCCCACCACTAAGTATTAAATGTTCAATCCCATCAACATCAATTTTTATATAGTGTGGCTGAGGAATATCTAGTATGCTTACAGCATCGGACATTGATACACCCACTGTAGAATACTCAAAAACACCATTCAACGGTTCACCATTTTGATCATAGTTTTCACCAAAAGTTGATAATGCTCCACCCCATGTAGTTGAAGTCATTTTAAAAAGACTAAGTCCTTTCTCATCATTGAGAGCAACAGGAACAATTATTATTTTTTTTTGTAAATTATTATAAAATATATTTCTGGCTAACAGTTCCAAATTAAATACTGATGGTTCAAATGCAAAAACCTTGCAATCCATTGCCTTTGCTGCATATATAGAATACAAACCAATATTTGCGCCGACATCCCATATAATAGATTTTTCTTTTATAGACTCTATCCAATCTAATGTTTCAGGCTCTTTTGATGCAAATGTATCAACACGATATTTATTCAGCCAATTTGGCACAGAAAAGATTAGAGCATGATCTTTATATCTGATTACCCTAGTATTATTCATCACAATTTCAGTTATTTTACTATAGCTATATATACCAATATTGGTTTTTGAAAAAATTATTATGATATATTCTAAGAATTTCTTTACTGTTTTTTTTATCATCATTTTTTACTTATTAAATATATTATGGAAATATTATATAAAATTATGACTGCCATAGAAATTAAAATTAATAATTAGACTTTCTGAACGGTAATAACAATTTATTTATATTATTTTTTGTAATTAAATCAAAATAAACACCTATAGCTATAAAACATGTTACTAAAACAAGTTTCCCAATTAAACGGAATTCATACATATCCACGAGAATACTTCTTGAGATCAAGCTCCAAAACACAGCTACAAAAAAAATGGATGTAATTGGAATTATTGCATCCCACCGCCATCCAATTGAACAATATTTTTTAGAAATTTTAAAAGAAATTAACACATTAATTATTCCTGCAAAAGTTGTAGCCCATGCTGCACCAACCGCCCCCCAAGCATAAATCATTGGGAGGTTAAGTACGACATTTATTACGATTGACGACAAAGTCAGTAACGATATTATGAATGTTTTTTTTGAAAAAATTAATAATGTACCTGTTATCTTTCCAAAGAACATGCTTGCATAATATATACATAAAATTTGTACAATATTTATAGCATCATAATATGAATCAGGCATCATTAATAAAAAAAATTCCTCTATAAACAACACTATCAGTAGCGTAATAAAAATAGATACATAAAAAAATGGCAGCAGATAATCAGCTATATTACTCCTAGCAATTTCTTTGTCGTCAGAAAATAGACTTTGATAAACAGAAGGTATAAATACGTGATCTAACGCAGTCATAAAGGAAAAAGCCACACTTGATACTTTCTGTCCTATACTATAGACACCAACCCCACTCATCGTCGATAAAGCACCAAGCATAATTTTATCAAACTGTGTATTTAGAAAACCAAAGAATGTTCTAGGCACTAGCGGTAGTGACAATCTTAACGCTTCAATTGTAATTGAGGTATTAAATACTAAGGGGAAACGTATGATTTGCTGTATAATGACAGTTAGAAACATTAACAGACTAGATAATAAAATCGCATATCCTATGCTTATTGCACCAAATTTATAATAAATCAGGAACAACAAAATTAATATTGTGTATGTCACACTACGTAAAATAGTTATCTTTATATAATCTATTGCCAACCCTTTTAACTTTAAGTACTGTAAAAAATATTGCGACAATGAGAAAAACACTTCACCGCCAAAAATCAACATCAATAAATTTCCATGTTCCTTATTATTTAAAATTAGCTCTGCGATATAATCTCTAAAAATAAAAATTATAACCGACGTTACTACAGCCAAAAAAGCCACTAACAAGAAGACACTATTTAATAATTCACCTGTTTTTTTCAGATTTTTCTCGTACTGAAAATAATTTCTCTCATACCCTGTTACTAAACCTAAATTTAGCATACCCATTAATATAACTGAATAAACTTGTGCTAGAGCAATGACACCAAATTCTGAAGGAGTTAGGAAATTAGCTATAATCGGAAGAGTAATAAAAGTTAATAATGTTATAACCCCTATTTGAATTAAATATAAATAAGATTTTATGATATCACTCAATTTATATATTCCATTTCATACCTTTTCATGCACATTTTAACAATTACAATTATTTGTTTAAGCTTACAATAAAAATATTTGGATCTAGTTAGTATATTACAATGACTTAAACTAGCAGCAATAATGGAAATTAAAACCACGTCCATCCTCTACGGCGCGACCCTAACCTCCTTCCAATGCTTGCCCACCCCTTATGTGTTGGCTTAAATGCTCTTGCTAGTGCATCCAACCCCATATATATAAGCGTATTACCATAACGAAACGGCCTGAAACCACCACTTAAATTTTTAACTGCTTGTTTAAAGTTATCTATCAATTCTTTGTCCAAGTACTTAATTAGTGAATCTGCTTTTAATAACGTAGTCGCATAATCCAAATACCCATATGAAATTGATGTGATAATTAACATAGCCAGTTTTTCTGATGCTTTGTCTTCAGTCATTGACTCAAGCCATTTATCAAGTCCCAATATAGGCCTCAAAAATAAAGCATCTCCAAAAACCAACCTACCTTTTATGGAGCCAGGAATATGTTTACCTTCATTATATTTCCAGTAAGTTTTTTTCAAGTCCCATAATTCAAGCCCAAGTTCATTTCGAACAAACCCTTCTACATCACTAAATAATGGTTGACCAGAATAAAGTTCAGCAAATTCCACTTCTACCTCTAAACCTATCAGCTCGTTTTTAAAATGATTATGACCACCTTCAAGAATAGCTAATTCAGCACCTTGTACATCTATTTTTGCAAAATCGACTTGGGGCATTTCACTTAAAGATGCTAGATTATCAATTGTTTTTGTTTCTATTTTCATTGTCTCTTTTGCATCAAAGCGTTCAGAATCTGGAAACTGCTCGAGAAACTGTTTATTAGACTTATATACTGAAGAAGTTCCAGGTGACTTATTTAAATTTAATGTTAGCGTACTTTTCTCTCTCCATAATGCATATGGCAGTACCACCCCTTCTTGATTTTTTACATTTCTTTTAAGCTTTTCAGCTTCTATAGGATCAGGCTCAACTAAAATTAAAGATATTGAGTCTTTATTGAAAATACTCCAAGGCCAATCTACACCTCCACGCGCACCAATATCCAACAAGTGTAAGCGTCTACTAAATTTAATCTTATTAAGCGAGCAAAGGTTCTTATCTGGAAAAAGGAAATCAATTAACTTTGACATTATATTAGTTCCGTATTGATTAATACTTCTAAATTATTTCGTTTATATTATGAATAACATTTTAGTTTATAGTTTTTATATCAGAATCAAATTTATTGGATATTTTTAACTTAGCGTATCGTTAATACACGTCACAACTTCTTTTCTTAACCTAACAGCTGCATTTCCATCTAAATATGAATCAAAATAATGAATAATATTACTCCAGTCGCCAAGATTTTTACTAGATATATCACCTTGCCGATAATTAGCTATAGCTCTCATTAACAAATCAATGTTCTTGTACTCAATATCTGCTTTACAATAAATACTATCAAATAGAGTTTTAACACCGTATGAATCTAGTAATACTGTTTTAACACCTGCAATTGCTGCCTCAAGTGCTGCAGTTGCACCAAATTTATGGCTAATACACAAATCAGCAATTAATGCTGCCTCTGAAGGATAGATATCATTTCTATGAAAACCTTCTTTCAATTCTAAATAACGACCTGTTTGTATAGCTTTTTTAAGCAATTTATCATCAGGATATAATTTTGAAGGGGAATTAAACATAAACTGCGATTTCACCACAACACCGAATGATTGATCATCTAAAACACATTGCGCTAATGTATGAAGCTCTCTTAAGTGATCATCCTTACTTACCAGCCCCCAACGATCATGTTGAACAGTTTCATCGAAATAACAAACGATAAAGTTTGCCCCTGCTTGTCTCAAAGATTTTTGATGAATAATCGCCTTTTTACGTACAAATTCGCTAACACCATCATAAAGATAACCAACTGAAATAAACTCACGAGGTTTTATATGATCAGTTTGAAATACTGATTTATATAAATCTGAAAATATTAGAAATTTATCAGCAGTTGTCATCATGAAAGGCGTGATAATATTCATATTTGAATATTGATACGCAATAGTAGTTATATTTATTTTAGGAGCTATTAACATCATTGCATCTGAAAAACATGAATATGTTTCTCTAACCAAAAACACTTTTGATTTTAATAATAATGCCGCAGCTCCCATTAATTCTGCATGCCTTAACAAAGCTGCAACTCTTAACAAGTAGAATGTACTTGAATAATTACCTGATATTAATGCTGCTAAATAAATACTATATCTATTTTTTCTTAGCTGCCGTATTTTATCGTTTTTTTTCATACACTTTAAAGCAAATCGAAATATTGAAGTTGAAATTGTTTCAATATTTGCCTGCTTGAGTAATTCTCTATCTTTTATTTTTGAAACCTTATAACTCAAGAGTTCTAATATATAAGTATCAAACAAGTCATTAGGTTTAGATAAATCTAACCAGTGTGGCTGTCCCCTTAAACTTAAGTCAGCATGGATATTATCTTCTTGCATCATTAAAACAGATGGCTTTACCGAAAAGCCAAATCCTTCTTTATAATTTTTCTTTCGTCTACCTCGAGTTATTAAGCGCATATCTCGAACAAAGTCTAATAACAAAATTTTTATTAAATTATAAAAAAAAGGAATCCTAGCGGAATAAAATTTGACATTAATCTCAGGTAATTTATCAACAATTAATTGGCTATTTAATTGGTAAGGTTTTTTAAGCCAAACTTCTGTACAAACTCCATCACTTAGCACATGTGCAACCATCGCTCTAATTGTCCAATATGCTATATAATAATAAAGTTGCTTTGCTATAAAAAGCTGAATTGTATTACGACCATATAGTTTATTATATTTTTTTAATACTGACTCAGAATGAACGACTTGTTCTGCCGCAGAAAATGAAATTTCTCCCGCAAGAGTTTGCGCCTTCAACATTACTGATTGATTATCAGACAACTTTAAATCTCCTGAAAAAAAGCTTGCTTCAGTAACACTGATCCCTTTTAAATACAGAGCTATGCTTAATATATTTTGCATCAGCCCCAATTTTTCAAGAGAAATTACATGAGTAATATCTTTACTCCAGATCAAAGAAAACACAGAAGAAAAATTAAGAACATCAAGGTAAATTAAGCCATTACCAATTTTTTTTTGAATATTATTGCGCATAAATATAATGACGAAGTTATAAAGTACCTGGTGTATTACCACATACTATATAACCTCAACTCATCTTAAAGAAATATTCCTTCTATTTACCATACCAACCAAACAAACATAAATTTGTTAATGGCCATAATTCATTTATTTGCGATACTGATAATTCTTTATCATGAAGGTAATCATCCACAATTGAATCATAATGTTCAAGATTAAACACTTTTGAGGATAAAATCTGGTGATAATCTTTATTTCTAAGGGCATCTTGAAAAATGTCTTTCATTTTAGAATGATAAAAAATCTCATTAGTATGATTAAAACTTGAATCCACATCATAGGTATATGCATGAGGACCTTCCTGCATTTCATAGGGATAATCAATTTTATTTCTTAACATCCACTTAAGAGGATACTTTGTGTTATTTAAATCTAAGCCACGCCCCCAATTTTCAGGCATGGCCGATAAGAAATTTTGAATCCCTCCATCCCAATACGGAATATCACTTTTTAAATTAAACTCATCTGCAAAAAGCGATAGTGTATTAACAGTTGATCCTTGCCAATGAAAACTATTGTATAAATGTAAATACCAGGCATAAATTGTTTCAGGCGTTGCTTTTTCAGCAGCATCTGACAAATATGTGCTAAACATTTCATCTGTATAAAGGTCACGACCATCAGGAGTAAGACCTTCTACATTATCCAATGACCATAATGGCATACGACCATTTCTTAAGAAAAAGCTAGTTAGTAACTGGCCTGTTCTCTTCGCTGGATCTGAATCAAGCTCATCAAATTTCGAATCTTTTTTCATAGAAAGGAAGAGTTTATATATAAAATCTTCATCGTGTTTGCCATTTTGAAATGACGATAAAAATGTTGGGCCAAATAAATAACTGGCCATTTTGTCACTATACTCTTGAAAATCTCGCACCGGATGAAAAATGGTTGCATATTGGCTAAAACCTAAATTATGAGCGCCATCACTAATTTCACCAGCAAAAATTGTTTCATTTCCTGAAACAATCTTACTAGCTGCTTCAGCTAGAATTCCGTGAGTTAAAATGGTTGAAGCATATGCTTGTTGATCTTTCATCAACGGCGCATACTTTTGGATAAACTCTGGTCCATTTTCTAAATACTCAAATTCCACAATATCAAGATTGATACCATAGTACTCCGCCATTTTTGTTGCTCGATCTATTTCAAATTGATTACATACGCCACTACGATCTGAATAGCGCATTCTGCCAATGATGGCTCGAACTTTACTTTTTCCAAAGATATGAACTAATCCAGCTAGGATTGAAGTAGAATCCCATCCTGATGATAAATAAACTATATTCCCATCATGTGAACCCGCGTTCTCAAGGTGGCTCAAGAACATATCCGCATAGTCATTATTATTTTGCTCAGTGTAATCAGCAATTTCTATAGGCTTAAATTCTTTTGTTTCTACACTTAGTTTTCCATTAGTAATAGAAGCTGTATCACCTACCCCCAAACGACGCACACTTTTATAAATGGTATGTTTTTTAGGTGGACGAAAACCATAGTATGTTAGTGTATGCACTAATGCAGCTTGGTCATAACCGTCTTTATGTGGCTCTGACAAACATGACAGATCTGATACAAGCGCTACTTCATCACCAGAAAACTGTGTGTAAATATCAATCTTTGCAAATCGATCTCTACCTATTAAACAACTACCATCACTATTTATTAAAATTAATAAAAATCGACCTTCCAGACGAGAACACATGTCATCAAAACTAATGTCTTCCATCATTGATAATATTTGCTCTGCAGGTGATTCTAATTTTTCAATTCCACCTAAGCTTTTTTGAAGACCAATTAAATTACCAATACAAATAAGTCTCTGCCCATTTGTATTTGTTGCCTCTTGGGTGTTGTTACTTACTTCTATTCTAAGGTTATTAGTATTGTATAATGTTTCCAGATCATTTAATTCTGACTCTGTACTAATTAGATTTATTCCACTTAAAATTCTAAATTTCATTTATTGCCCCTTGAATTATTTAGCCGCACAATCATTAAACATCTTAAAAATAAATCATCTTAATAAAACTAACTTATTATTATTTAATAACCTTACAATAACATCTGCCAATTTAATGCTGTACCTCGAGCCACATCCTGTTTCACTGTTTTTCCTAAAACTTGATCTAAATATTTAGTTGGCAAACCTAGACCAGGCCTTATCGCGCGTACATTTTCTTTTGTTAAAATATCACCCGATTTCAAGTCAGTTACGATATATAATGATCTACGGAATTTTACTGATTTTTTTTCAACTTCTGTTGGCCCATAACATATTTGCCCCAATGACTGCCAGGCATGATTTGCTTCTATGACGAGCCGTGCCATTTCATCAGGTTCCATAGAAAAAGCACTATCCACTCCTCCATCAGCCCGACTAAGAGTAAAATGCTTTTCAATTACTGTTGCACCCAGAGCGACACTAGCAACTGAAACACCCACACCCATTGTATGATCTGATAATCCCACCTCACAATCAAAAAGTTCACGCATATGTGGAATAGTGGTTATATTTGTATTCTCAGCTGTTGCTGGGTATGTGCTCGTACACTTTAATAGAATTAAATCTTTACAACCTGATTCACGCGCAGCACGAACCGTTTCATCTAATTCAGCTGCTGTCGCCATACCTGTTGAAATAATAACGGGTTTGCCAGTGGCGGCTACTCTTTTTACAAGTTGTATATCAGTATTTTCAAAAGAAGCAATTTTGTAACAAGGCGCATCTAGACTTTCTAGCAAATCAACTGCTGAATCATCAAATGGAGAACTAAATGGAATCATATCCAGTTCACGTGCACGATCAAATATTGCTTTGTGCCAATCCCAAGGAGTGCAGGCTTCCCCGTAAAGATCATAAAGCGACCTTCCTGCCCATAGGTTATTAGCATCACTTATATGGAATTCCCTTTCATTTAAATCAATAGTCATTGTATCTGGGGTATACGTCTGAATTTTTAATGCTGACGCACCAGATTTAGCAGCAGCTTCAACAATTTGTAATGCTCTTTCTAGTGAATGATTATGATTCCCCGACATTTCAGCAATAACAAAAGGCGGTTCATTTTTTCCAATTTTTCGATGAGCTATTTGCATATTAATTTTAGGTCTAATAAATTAAAGATTATTTAAAGTGAATATTGTTTTTTGTAGATAACTACTTAATCACATTCCACCATCAATATTTATAACTGATGCCGTCACATATTCTGACATGATTAAAAAATTTACAGCAGAAGCGATATTAGTCACATTACCGAAAATTCTAGATGGTATTTGATTAATTATTTTTTTCTTTTGTTCTTCTGGTAAATCTAAAAACATTCCTGTTTCAAAAGTTCCTAACACCAAAACATTTGAAGTAATTTTAAACCGTGCATATTCTTTACCTAATACACGCGACATGCCTAGTAATCCAGTTTTGCTTGTCGAGTAGGCTAAAGTTCCTGGAGCACCATCAATTCCGCCTCTTGAAGAAACATGAATCACTCTCCCCCATTGTTCAGCAATCATATGAGGCAATAAAGCTTTTGTAAGAATAAAATTACCTCTTAGATTTACATTCATTACTTTATCCCAATCAGATAAAGTATAATTTGCAGCCAAACCATCAATTTTAGAAGCAGCACAATGAAGTAATGTCACTTTAGATAACTTATTATTCCATTTGATCACAAAACGTTCAACTGCATCTGGATCTTCGATATTTAATTTTTCAAGAATTATCCGCTCATCAGATTTAATATCTGGTAATGAAGTGTTATAAATACCAAGTACATCATCAATTTCACTGAGATATGGTAATAGTGCCCTACCAATACCTCCAGATGCGCCTGTTAAAATAATCATGTCTCAGGATCCCATTGAATAATACATCCCCCCCAAGAATAACCTACACCAAATCCTACTAGCATTACCTGATCACCAGCTTTTAATTTCTTTTCTTTTGCAGCATCACTTAGTGCAATTGGGATAGTCGCTGATACTGTATTACCTATGTTTTGATAATTAATAAAAACTTTTTCTTCAGGTAAATCCAATCTACGTATAATGCTATCAATAACTAATTTGCTTGCCTGGTGAAATATAAACAAATCAATTTCTTCTAAAGATTTTTCTGCTTTTTTAAGTAATGCATTTACACATTTAGGCACCATATCCATGGTAAACATAAACACAGATGAACCTTCCATATGCAATTTTTGTTCGTACGACTGTTTTACTAAACCTCGAGCCCCACTTGACTCCACTATTAATTTATCAAATCCAGAACCATCACTACCCATTTCAAACGGACCAATATGATCTTTATTAGATGAAGTCAACAAAGTTGCTGCGGCACCATCACTAAACAATGGACGGCATGTTCGATCATGTTTATCAATATATTTTGTATAAGTATCACTGCAAATTAAAAGACCTTTATTAACCAATCCAGAACTTATTAAAGAACCGGCTATTGCCAGACCATATACAAATCCAGAACATCCCAAGTTAACATCAAAAGCTAAACAAGATTTTTTTAATTTTAACCGATCCTGTAACAAACAAGCTGATGTTGGTAATAAATAGTCTGGTGATTGTGTGACTAAAATTAAAAAATCAACTTCTTCTGCATCAATCTTTGAAGGTATTAATTTTTTAGCTGCTAGTTCAGCCATATCAGTAGCTGTTTGATGTGTATCAGAAATATGTCTAATCTTTATTCCAGTTTTTTCTTCAATATCTTCAATTCGCCAATCAGGATTTTCCGCTTTTAGACAAGCGCCATTCTCCGTCTTAGGCGGCAGAAAATATTCAATAGCTTTAATAATTACTTTCATTATAAAAAGTTTCTGTTAATTCTAAATAAAAGAATTTTCACGAAGAATTTGAAGTATTTTTTTTACAGAATCTGCAGTTGCCATTTCTTGAATACTGGCTATCTTGCCATCAAAAGCTTTATCTAATGCAACTAGAACCCCTAAATGACCTAATGAATCCCATTCTTCTATATTATCGACTGTACTGTTAATATCGATATGTGAATTATCTAGCTTTAAAACTGTTTCTATAATTTCTATAACATCATTTTCATTCATTTTTTTTACCTACTTAATTATTGATTGGTCTTACAAAGACTTCATTAATCGTCTTTATTTATTAAAGGCTACATATATATCTGTAAAACATAAAATCATTCCAAACTTTTCTTGAAACTGAATATGTCCTTTTTCTTTTATTCTTTGTAAAACTGATACATGTTTATACATGTCTTTCGGTAGAGGCCACTCATCCCTTTGTAATAACTCAACATTAGTAAAATTTTGTTTTGCAACTTCTAATATCTTATCTAGATCAGAAAATGATATTACAGGAAAAAATAGTAATCCACCGTCATTCAGATATTTGTTGGCCTTTTGCAAAACTTGAATCGTTAAATCTGCGCCACCTGCTCCAGACTGACAAGGTACATTATCAAACCAAGGCGATAATTTAGCGACTTCCTCCGCAACACCTGAAATATCATCTACTATATAATCAAATTTCTCATTTTCCCATGGTTCTAATAAAGAGCCTTCTTTAATGACTACCGGCACATCGTACCTAGCACTATTTTTTGAGATACATTCTGACGCACCATCACTCAAATCTGAAGCAAATAATGGTGATTCAACAAGCCCTTTAAGTGACAAGGTTATACCAACGACGCCAGAGCCTGCCCCAAGATCAAGCAACTTGCCTGGCTTTTTAATATACTCCTTTACAGAGTTTATTAAACTTGTAGTGGTAGCTGTTGGTACGAATACACCACTTTGTATATCTAATTGTAATTCTATATCATCAATAATAAATTTATTTAAAGTTGTAGCCATTTATTTATTCCAAGTTGCGAGATAAGATTAGTAATTGTCTTCCAGGTTAAGCATTTCAACCATTTGTTTGCGTTTATCAATCCATTTTTTAGAAAACAAGCCAATTAAAATAATACTCTCATATCCACCATTTCTAAATACATGTTCTTTAAGCACGCCTTCCTCTTCAAAACCAAATCGCTTATGCGTTAAAATAATTCTATTTGATTCTAAAGCCTGCCCCCATATCTTTCGGATACCATGATGATTAATCATACGGTCAATAGCATGAATTTCCATTAAAACACCAATTCCAAAATTACTATATTCCTCATCTACATACATGCCCCACGTACATGTTCCATCTTGTTCTTTGATTTCTGTTATTGAAACAACCCCTACAGGCTTATTTTTATATTCAGCAACTAACCATTCACAGGTTGGATTATTATGAGTGCCTTGAAACCATTTTTTATGATCTTCTAATTTTATAATATGATCTGTTAAGCTATATTTACGAACATGCTCTGAATTTCTCCAATTTAAAATCATCTCCAGATCTACATCATTCATTGCGCGAAGTTTAAGATTATTTAAGGAAAGCATTTACTAAATCCATCATAAGATACTCACTTTTTGTTCACATAACGCTTTTATAGCAATAATAATTTTTTTCTGGCCATTAAAATTCCCCATTATTTTAGTGGCACGCATACCCATTTCGTTTATTTCTTTAGCATTATTACTTGCGTCATTAATTGCATTTGCAATATCAGCACTTGAAACGTTACTGCACCAACCCAAATTTCTAATCAAGCCAGCCTCACCTAAATCAGATATTGCCTCAACCTGATTCTGCGCAGTCATTATAGTTAGAGCGGGAAGCCCCAATACACAGGTTTCCCATATGACACTACCAGCAGCTACAACCGCTAGATCTGCTGATGACATTAATTCAGCCATATTATTAACCTGATAGTGATATTTCACAAAAGATATGGATAAGCACATTTTCTGTATTTTTTCTTTGTCATTATTTGCCTGACCAACTACCACATCTATATTAATAAAATCACTTTTTACCAATTTTAGTGATTCGATTGCTTTGACTGTTTCATGTGTACTGTCACTTCCACCAAAAAACATAAATATGCGATTAATCTTTTCTTCTTTTTTAAAATGTGAATTCGGAACATCGTAAAATTCTTTTCTCAAAAGAAGATATTTAGGCCCTATAAATTTTTCACATTGATTTGAAACCAAATCATCATATCTTGTTTCCATATTCGAATAATAATTCTGATCCAATAACAAATTACAACTATGCTCTCTGTTTGCTAAATCATCTATTACCATGATTCGAGAAACTGTATTACGTATGTATTTCTCCCATAATTTATCGAGAGAATAATGATCGACGATTAATAAATCTGGTTTTGTACCTGACTTATTTATAGCATCAAATGTTTGAATAGCATCATCTTTCCAACTTTCAGCTATCTCACAATCATCTATTGACCCTTGCCTGGATACATAATCTATTAAAACCTCTGATAAACGCCAAACTTTAAACCCACTGCTTTCTATGAAGTTGTTTAAATTCCCCGCTAAATCACGACAAACAAATTCAACTGAAGCTGATAACTCATCTCTGAGAAGTTTTGCCAATGTTAAACACCGCATAACATGACCAGAACCCATATCTGAAGAAGCATCAGTTCTGATAACTATGTGCATAAATTAGACACGAATTTACACATTTAAAATACGAGTTACTTTATTAAGTTTATCTATCAACGACTGATCAGTTTTATAAGAAAGAGTTAAGTTTTTATTGATTTCTGAAATTTTCCTATCATTGTCAAGAATCTTAAAGACATTAATTAGTTTTCCATCTAAACCCTTCCTATCCAGTTCGGCATATAACTTTTCAAACATTTCTAAATCTTCAGGATAATCTAACGTTAGACGATAGTCGCGTTTTAACTCATGAGGAAGATCTACCAGATTAACTTTAAATATATCTTTATTATTTTGCATATACCAGGTCATATATTCAGAGTAATCGGCTTTACCCAAAAGTGAAATTACTCGCTGTAAAGCTTCAACATTATATATCTCTGGACTAGAACCAACAGCACTACTTACAGCAGCGGTATAATCAGCACCTGATTCAAAATGGCTCTTTAATAAAACATCTAATATTTCTGGAGATATTACAGGACAATCAGCCGTTACACGCACTATTACATCTATACCATATTTTTCACAGGCACCTAAATAGCGCTGAATCACATCATCTGGATCACCACGCCAAAATTCAACATTCCCATCCAATGTAAAATCTTTAAGTACAGCATCATCATCAACAGTTGATGTAGCCAAAACAACTTTATCAACATTATCCATTAATAAACAATTCTGCAAACATCTTTCTACACTTGGTATCCCATGCATTAACTCTGTGGCTTTATTTTTTAATCGGGACGATTTCATTCTACAAGCTACTATAACGCCTATTTTTGCTTTTATAAAATCTTCTTTAGTTAAAGTAGCGTTCTTTACAATAGGATTAACAATAATTTTAAACTGTGATTGTTCTGTAATGATTTCTTTCCATGTCATACCATTCTGATTAGTTCTTCTAAAAGATAAATCAGTTAAGCTTATTAATGTCCCTGCATCACATTTGTCTTTTAATATTGGAGTTTGATAACTATTTTCTAAATAATTCAGTTCAGATTTTGAAATAAAACCACCCGAATGAGCAGCAATAACATTGCTTAGGCCATTCAACATACCCCGAAATTCATCAGGCTCTAATGCAGAATAAGAATCATAATCTGCTTCTTTTCGACTATAACAAAAATGTTTTTCGATATATTCGCAACCGACCATTACTGCCCAAGCTGGAATCTGCTGAGCCACAAAATCTTCTGCTGATGCATGATCCGCCATACATATAGCCAAATTGGAGAATGTTGCTTTTAATACAGGTATCTTTTGCATGCCTGTATCTTCAATTGTTGTTGGATACGCCTGAAAGCCAACCTGAAGAATTATTTCTGCTGGATTTAAGTCATTAAACCTTGAAATGTAATATTCAATATTTGATAACTCATAACCCGATACATTGATCATTAATCGATGTTTTGATAAATTCAATTCAATTAAAGCATTTATTAACTCAACATTATCAAGCACAGATGCCTGTAGCTTTAAGCCAGTTATCATTGCCATGTTTGCCTGAAGAATGTCGACGCCATAAACATCAAACATATCCAGCCAAACATCACCTTCTTTAGAAGCTAATGAAATAAACTCATTCCAGTCATTTGGTTTGAAATATAGTTTTTCATATATAGCAAAAGCATGAAAATCAGGCAGCGCGAGCAACTCAGGCTTCAATGGCTGAAATTTAATAGCTTTTCTAGGATATTCTATATTTTTATATTCTTCGATTAATCGGAGTACTTTATCTCGACTCCCACCATGAACATTAGCAAGCTCAACGATTACGTAAGGTAAAGAAATCATTTTATAATTTCCCCATACTAAAATTAGTATTCATACAAATTAATTATGAAATACTTCATCTTTTAAACCAGTAACTTTTGGCATGCTTATCTATACTTTGATTTAAATAATCCACACCTAACAAGCGAAGAACAATGCCTATTGGTGTTATTAAAAAAACAAAGACAAGAAAAAATAAAACTTTAAGAATTATATTTAACATTTTTCAATCCAATTCAAATACATTTTTCCAATCCTGCTCTTCGATAAACTCAGGTTGACCTTCTTTTTTAAGTATGTGATTACCTAACACCAGATAATCCATCTCTGTTCGCATAAAACATCTATATGCATCATCAGGACTTTCAACTATAGGCTCACCTCTGACGTTAAATGAGGTATTAATCATCACCGGACACCCCGTATTTTTCTTAAACACACTCATCAATTTATGCAGTCGTGGATTAATATCTTTATGTACAGTCTGCAATCTAGCAGAATAGTCAACATGAGTTACTGCAGGAATTTTAGATCTAGTCTGCTTAACATTATCCAGATTATAATTATCAGAATTAATTGAATCCTTAATCCTTTTATCTTCTCTTACATCACTAACCATAAGCATGTAAGGTGATGCGAAATCTTCTTTTACATTATTATCCCCATCAACAACAAACCACTCTCTAACATCTTCGGCGAGCACTAATGGCGCAAAAGGTCTGAAGCTTTCTCGGCATTTTATTTTTAAATTCATTATAGATTGCATCTCTTCTGATCGAGCATCACCTAAAATGCTTCGAGCACCTAATGCTCGCGGACCAAATTCCATTCGGCCATCAAACCAACCAATAACTTTTCCTTCTGATATTTTTAAAGATACTTCGTCAAAGAATTTATCATCTTCATAAAACTCGAAGGGTATACTTTTACTAGTAAGAAAATCACTAATTTCCTTATCAGAAAAACCTGTACCTAAATAAGAGCCACTTTGGTAGTCATAAGAATCTGTTGGAATCCTTTCGTTTCCCAGATGTTTGTACCACACCCAAAGTGCTGCACCTAGTGCACTTCCAGCATCGCCAGCAGCAGGCTGAATCCAGATCCGCTCAAAGGGACCTTCGCGATATAAACGTCCATTGGCGACACAATTAAGAGCAACACCACCAGACAAACAAAGATTTTTTTGGCCTGTCACACGATGCACGTGTTCTGCAATTTTAAGGATAATTATTTCAGTCACGGCCTGGATAGAAGATGCTAAATCCATATCCATTTCGGTAATTTCACTTTCTGGTTTTCTTACAGGACGACCAAATAATTGATCAAACTTATCGTTAGTCATTGTGAAACCAGTACAATAATTAAAATAACTCATATCCAATCGGAATGAGCCATCATCTTTAAGATCAATTAAATTATCTAAAATTTTAACTACATATTTAGGTTTGCCATAAGGCGCTAGCCCCATTAATTTATATTCACCAGAATTCACTTTAAATCCACAATAATATGTAAAAGCCGAATATAAAAGTCCCAAAGAATGAGGGAAACGAATTTCTCTTTCGATATTTAAGTCATTTCCTTTTGCCGTCCCAAAACTTAGTGTTGTCCATTCACCCACGCCATCCATTGTTAAAAAAGCTGCACTTTCAAATGGTGAAGGATAAAATGCTCCTGCAGCATGTGACTCATGGTGTTCTGGGCAAACTAGTGGTCCATTAAAACCAAGTTCTTTGCGAATATGCTTTTCTAACCAAAGTTTTTCTTTAATCCATATAGGCATAGACTTCAAAAAAGAACCTAAGCCTTTAGGAGCATACATAAGATATGTTTTGATTAGCCGATCAATCTTAATCGAAGATTTTTCATAATAACTTACATAATCTAAATCTTTAGAAGTTACTCCTGCATAGTCAAGACAAAATTTTATCGCTTCTTTTGGGAAACTTGCATCATGTTTCTTCCTTGTGAATCGCTCTTCCTGTGCCGCAGCAATAATTTTACCGTCTTTAATTAAACAGGCTGCACTATCATGATAAAAAGCTGATATACCTAAAATTAACAATATACAATCCTCTTTAAAAACTAATATTTATAAAAAATTACGCAACTTAAGCAATTCTTCGTCATACACTTTAAATATCTCACTACCATTTTCATCCGGCTTGAAATCAGCGCAATATTTTTCATGAACTTCAACTGTTGCTTCTAACGACTTTATAAGTTTATCTAAATCTGATTTTCTTTTATCACCAAACTTAGAATCAATCACGCAGGCTACAGCCAATGCCTCAGCCATAAATTCTAATGTTATTCTTTCATATCTCATCGAAACTCGGGAATGAGAACCAAATCTCAGAGTTTCCCTGAAGTACCAGAACATTGTAGACTTTAATCGGTCATTAATTTGATTGCCTTTTTCTATATGTTCTTTCAATGCTTTGTGAACATTATTTATAATATTGCTCATCCAACTCATTAAATATTCATCATCCAACTCTGGAAGTGAATTCGAAACCCATTGTTTAGAATTTTCTGGCAAAATCCTAAAAAAATCTTCAGAAGATCTTAAAATATTTATTTTTTTTGAAAATCGGCAGTTTAAACCTTCATTTTGTTCAATCTCTTTCAGAAAAGGAATCATAAATCGAGCTAGAAAAAATTCAGGAAAACGCCCAACATCTGAAGGATATGTCGGTTTTAATTTTAAGATGTCAAAAACGCAGAAGAAGCACGGGTGCCTTTGGTAATATTCAAAAGCATACCTAATATCATTAGGTAGTTTTTCTTGTAATTTGACAAGCACATCAGAAGCCATAGACGAATCAATGCCATTAAAAACCTTATTAATATGTGAGCTTATCTCTGACTCTGATAATGATGAGAAAGATTTAAAGTAGTCGTCAAAAAGAGTGTCATTTCCTGAATAATATTCAGGATTGAATAATTTGTTAACAACATTTATATTTTTACTACCTTTTAAACCATCATTTATTATTTTATCGTAAATTTTTTGAGCAAATATCTTTTGTCCGTCCGGTAATGGATGACAATGATCAACAAAATCATTATCAATAAATATAGTGCTCTGATCTATGGTTTCGATTTCAGGATACAAAGCAGATAGTCTATCTATCGATTTTTTATATGGTTCTCTTATTCTGTACATCGACTCGTCAGCCTCGTATGCCTGTTCAAGAAAATCATAATAGCCAGAGCGATCATTGCTAACTTTTGCAAATAAAGCCAAATTATACAAAACAATTTCTTTTCTGATACCTCGTTCTTTTAGTAATAACTCAAGAAGATAATTTGCCTCATCAAGCTCTCCTAATTTAGCTTTACATACCGCATAATTATTAACTATTAATGTTTGATACTCTAAGTTATTAGAAAGTTGTCCTGACTTTATTAAAATTTCTTTATATTTGGCTGATGCTAATAAAAAATCACCTTTTTCATATAATCGAACAGCCTCTAAGAATCGTTCATCTTGAATTGACATAAGATCAGCTGATTTCGTGTCCACATCATAGTAATGATAGAAAACAAAATTGCCTTTTCCTGTCCCTGCAGGGAAGTGCTTATGTGCCAATGGACGAATTAGAAGTGCTTTAACATTATTAGCCGAACAATACTTGATAATTCTTGCTAAATTAAACTCAAAATCATCCACTGAAACAGGTTTTTCTATTTCTTGATCATACGATGCATTCCACTCAAAATGTAACAATCGATTTTTTAATTTTGCTTTTGTACCTTTACTTCCAAAATAGTTCTGTAGTTGAATTTTCTTTTGGTAAAAATAAGTATATTTACCTTTATATACTTCAGATGACATAGTGTCACAATTACCCAAATAAATAATAACTGACTGAAGATCTTCAAATGAATTTAAATTATTAAAAAAGAAGGCACATGCATCAGATGAGGTAAAACCTGGCATAGAACAATTTATTATTTGAGTATTATTTGCCCATGTTTTCATATCAGAAAGAATGAATGGATAAGTTTTTCGATCAGCTCCGATACTCATACTGGTTGAGTCACCCAGTATTACAATTGTTTTATTCCTCATTAAAATAATGGATAGACATCATCACCAGCTGCACTGGGATTTCCATCATCCTTCCCTTTGACTTTATTATTTTTTTCTTCCAAATAAACAAACGGATAAAAAACTATTGCCATAAAAATATATTTTATTCTCAAACTTATAGTTTTCCTAGATAATACAAGATTAACAATATTACGTTCAAGGTCACTCATTAAATCCAACACCTGTCTTCTAACTCTTTTTGTAATACTTGGGAGAAAATATCATGCCCTTTTTCATTGATATGTCCATCATGAAAAATTACAGGATCATTTTCATTATTAGCGTCAAGTAAAGCCTCTGACACATCAACATAAGGAATACTTAAATCATTAAGTATGTGAATTAATCGTTTTTTAGGCAATTCATAATCAACTAAGTCACTTTTATTTGAACCGATAAATTGTTGATGAATAGCCCCCAATGCAAATACAAGGTGTATATTTTGTTTACGGCAATAATCCCTCATAACAATAATTATTTTTTTAAGAAGCGTATATAAATAATCATAATGATTTATCTTCCAGTATAAAAAAATTGGATCGGTTAAAGGATCATAATTATGTTGTAAATCTATTCCAGATCGAAATTCTTGCAGTTCTTTCTTAAATGAGTAATAAGAACCGACTAACTTTCTTCCTAATGAAAATTTAACACTCGCCGGTACTTTTTTTAGCTTTAATTGCCCATCTTCATCCAAACTAAAAACAGGCTTAACATAGCCGTTTACATAGCCACTTAATATTCGGATAACTGCCCAAGGGTATTGTTCAACGACAATTACACGAGGATTAAATTTTTGTGTTTTTTTCATGATAGCAATGCATGCCTGATCTATTCCTAAACTTGCATGCCCAAGATTGATGACCTGTTTACCTGTTCTTTGACTTAATAATTCAGAGTACCTTTCACCATGTTCTATGCCTCCCCCCCATGAATGCGAACCACCTATTGTTACAATAGAGCCATCAGAGTCAATTTTGCTTATTTCTTCTCCTCGATTGCCATCACTATTATGTGACACAAAAATAGTATCTTGCTTTAAATCAGTTTGCACATGACGTGCTACATTTGGTGCTCCCCAGAATCCCGTATCAGTATCCAACTGATAAAGTGCCTGTGCAACGCCATTCGCATTAATTTTTTTCTTGAAATATTTTGCTAATAGATTCATTTACAATTAAAAATATTTTGTTAATTTACTTCAATAATAAAGTCAGTGATTCAATCACATTATTTTGTTCTTCATCCGAGAGCTCATAATAAAGAGGTATAGATAATGCCATTTGATAGTATCTGCTTGTAATAGGATAATCCGATATTTTATAACCACGAGATTCATAATATGGATGCATTGGTATTGGTATATAATGCACCTGTGTACCTATACCAGATTCAAAAAGTTTCTTCATCAGTTCATGACGTGAAATACCCAGTTTTTCAAAATCAATCTGAACAACATAAATATGGTGTGAGCTTTGTTTTCTACCATTTAACTGAGTACTTCTTATAAAATCTACTTGCTGAAATGCTCTATCATAATTTTTCACCAGCTGACGTCTACGATGGATAAATTTTTCAACCTTCTTCATTTGAGATATAGCTAAAGCACTTTGTATGTCAGTAATACGGTAGTTATATCCAAGATCTTGCATCTCATAATACCACATTTTCAGCTCACCATTTTCAGTCGCAGCTTCTTCCTTTTGCAATTGATTATCAAGAACACTAATACCAGGAAATTCAAAATTACCTTTGCATATTCCATGGCTACGTAATTTTAATAACTTATAGTATAATGCTTCATCGTTAGTTGTAACCATTCCCCCTTCACCAGCAGCAATACCTTTTACAGGATGGAATGAAAATACCGTCATTTCGGAGTAACGACAATTTCCAACTTTAGTACCGTCATCATAACTACTTCCTAATGCATGTGATGCATCTTCAATTACAATAGCACCAGACTTATTTGCAATTTTTTTAATGCGACTCATGTCACATGGTAGCCCTGCAAAATGTACTGGAATAATAGCCTTAATATCTGCTGTTTTTTTACATTTATCTTTTAAAAATTCTACATCTATATTTAATGTGTCTGGATTAATATCAACAAACTCAGGCACACCACTTTGATACATTACACAATTTGCACTTGCAACAAATGTATTTGGAGTTGTTACAACTATATCACCTTCATTGATTCCGGCGGCTATGCAAGCTATATGTAGTGCTGCTGTGCCACTAGATACTGCTACGGCATATTTTGCTCCAGTATATTCAGTTATTACTTTTTCAAATTCCGCAACCTTTGGTCCCTGTGTAAGAGCGCCATTACGCAATACATCAACAACTGCATTGATATCATCTTCATCTAAATAATGTTTACCGTACGGAATCATAAGCTTTGAATTTCCTGTGCAAGTCCAGTTTTATGTTGTTGATAAAGCATACCCACATGCTCATCAACATTTCCTAATGTTCGCCCTAAAAGGTCACATACTTTTATATTCGATAAACTCATATCACTAGGACGATGTATAAGGTTTGGATTTTCATGAACGCTCCCCTTGTTTATAAGAGTTTCATCTAATTCAAATTTTTTTGCTATTTTCATTCCAAATTCATATTTAGATAATCTTTCATCACCAACAACATTAAATATTCCAGCTGTATTAAGTTTAATTAATTCATGTACTGTTTTAATTAGTACACTTGTAAAAATAGGTGTATAAAAAACATCCTTAAAGAGTGTTATATTTTCATTCTTTTTAAGTGAATTAATTATCATGTCACTAAAAGATTTTCGATATGAGGCCCCAAACCCATAAAAGTTTGTACGAATTATTAGAGATTCAGGATATATATCTAATACTCGCAATTCTGCTTCTGCTTTAGTTTTAGCATATACATTCTGAGGTGTAATTAGATGTTCCTCATTCACATTCAGCTCATTTCCAGAAAACAAATGATCTGTCGAGATATGAACAAATTTTATATTTAACATTGCGCATACCTTTGCAACATTTTCAGCTAATTCAACATTCACATGATGAGCTAATTCAGGATTTGATTCACATTCTTCTACACTAGTCAGACTTGCAGTATGAATTACTATTTTCGGTTTTAATTTTTCAAATTGTGTCTGAATTTCTTCAATAGAATTAAGTCTAAAACAACTAGTACTTGTTCTTGCCAGTTGTATTTTTCGATTATGTAATACTAGGTTAACATTGTAATCATCCCTTGATATTTGCCCCCAGTTTAACGCTAGAAGTCCTGAGCCACCTGTTATAAGCATATTTTCTTTCATCAAATCTATCTGATTTTACTTAAAGTAAACTAATTTTTAGATAAGTCCAATCTTTGAATGATTTAAATCTATCCATGTTTTCAATTCATCTACAGGCATCCATTCAGTGTTATTGTCAGACGTATAAATGAAATTTTCATTTACTTTAATACCTCCATTTATACGAGACTCATCTGTAGACCAATTATGAATAGATGGTAATATTTTGTAATGCCCTTCATATGCATAAGTATGTGGTGCATCTTCTAGTCCTATCATTTGTTCATGTATTTTTTCACCAGGACGTATACCAATTATTTTATGCTTTGCATTTGGTTCAACTGCTTTTGCTACATCTAATATATTCATCGAAGGGATTTTTTTTACATAGATTTCTCCACCTTCCATATCATCAAAAGCATGCCAAACCAATTCAACACCTTGTTCTAAAGTGATCATAAAACGAGTCATTTTAGAATCTGTTATAGGTAGTTCTCCTTTTTCAGCCAGAGACATAAAAAATGGAATAACAGATCCTCTAGAGCCCATTACATTTCCATATCGAACGACAGAAAAACGTGTTTTATGTGTTTTCGCATAAGAGTTGCCTGCAATAAATAATTTATCTGAAGCTAATTTGGTTGCACCATAAAGATTTATTGGATTACTTGCTTTATCAGTTGATAACGCGACTACACGTTTTACACCTTGATCTATACATGCATCTATGAGATTCATAGCACCATTGATATTTGTTTTCACACACTCAAATGGATTATATTCTGCAGTTGGCACAATTTTAGTTGCTGCGGCATGAACTACGTAGTCAATTCCATTAAGAGCACGAGATAATCGATCTTTATCACGAACATCACCTATTATAAATTCAACTCGAGAATCACCCTCAAATTTTTGAGCCATATCCCATTGTTTCATCTCATCTCGAGAAAATATAACCAGACGTTTTGGATTATATTTTTCAAGCGTCATAGGAATAAATGTGTGACCAAATGACCCCGTACCTCCTGTAATCAGTATTGAACTATTCTTCAACATATCAACATCAACCTTTAATTAATTTCCACATTGTTTTATTTACAATATCAAACAAAAAAAATAAAAAATATACCTACACCCGTTTCATAAGCGTAAATATAGTTTTATGCTTCTTGAAAAAATATCGTAATTTATTACTCACTAGTACATAATAAGTAAAATCTCATTTCCTTTGAAAAGCTAAAAATCATTATATTCATAATTTTAAACACGCTACCGCCCTACCATGCTTTAAAGCAAGTACAAGAGTGGAATTTAGTATAATCTCATCCTTGATGGGATTATTTCATTATTCTCGTAATGAATAACAATTATTAAGCTATTTCAAGCTCATGTACACTCAATGTCACTTGAGTATTTTTTCCTACAATATCTAACAATACAGATACACGTTCTGTGCTTTTCATTTTCTGGTAAATGGCTTTATAACCTGTAAATGGGCCATCGATAATTTCAACTTTATCGCCTTGTTTTAATTCTTTCTTTTCAAACGACTGCAAACCAAATTCATTTTCATTGTTTTTTAAATTGGCAACCATATTTTCGGGGACGACTGCAGGCATTCCACCAAAACGTACCATTCCAGCAACACCAAATGTTGAACGAATGGGCGACCAATTATCAGTTTCTTTATCAAGTGAAATAAAAAGGTAACGAGGAAAAAATGCTTCAGTGCGTTTTATAGTTTTATCATTACGGCGTCGAGATGTTTGGACGAGTGGCAGATATGTTTCATAACCCTGACGTAACAAATTTTCCTGAGCTTTAAATTCAGATTGCGGCTTCGTTACAATTAAATACCATGACCGTGTCTGGTTTTTATTATCTATATTAAAGCTCACTATCTTTCACCCCAGAATCTTTCGACATAGCTGCTTCAACTTTTAAATTTTCAATTTCCAATTTAATACTTTCGTACTCATTAATTTTTCTTTGCAAAAACCGATAGGTAACGTCAGCTTTTTCTTCTATTCCCTTTGGGGTAAGGAAATAAATATAGGCGCTTTTCTTTTTATTCTTATAAAAATTTTGTAATTTTATAAAGCCCTTATCAACTAAAGCCTTTAAACAATAGTTCGTTTTTCCCAGGCTTACACCCATCTTTTGTGCAATATCACGTTGACTCAAATGAGGTTCATCCTCTATAAGTTTGAGCAATTTATAAGCAATTTCGTCCTTCAACTGAGCAGCATCCTTTTGCGTTCAATGATTGAACAATAACAAAGAAAACCATTTAAGTTCAAGGTATTATTGATATTATTTTAGATTTAACGATATGTAACAATTGAAAAAACGGGAATCTCACATTGCCTCGTTAAAACCAGATTAAAGGTTATTTTTAGAGAGTTTTGGTTCTTTTTTAAGTTGTATTATTTAGTTCACACGTCGGCGTGAAGGCCGCCCTACAGGAACAACACGAATTTAAGAGATATAACTCCACCATTTTATACAGCATCAAAATCAGATTTGTTATTAACTTGTTTTTTGAGGTTACTGATAAATTCCAAAATAAAGACTGCAAAAATAGCTAGCATTCCACCTAATACAAATGACAATATGGCGAGCAGTTTCCTGTTTGGACGAATTGGCTTTATATTTACAACTGCTTTTTTATTGACAATAACGGTTTGTAGTTTATCTTTTTCGATCACTATTGCATCGAGTCTTACTATCTGTTCTTGTAAATCACGTAATCCAGCAATATAGATATCATCTGATTTTCTATTTTTTAATCTGTTTATTTCTGCTTGTAATATTTTTGTACCTTCCATATAACGTTTTGTACCACTCATGTAAATTGACAAGTTATTATTAGATAACGCAATATTTCTACTATCATTGCGTTCTGTAACCCCTAATATTTTTGCTATTTGATAATCTTCATTTAAACGTTGTAATTCATCTTTACGTCTTTGTTTGTAAAAAAGTCTTTTATTTTTTATATCTCGTTTTAATTTTTTAATCTTATAATTTTTATCTGCTTCAATATCGTGCACGAGTTGACTAATAACCATTTCATTTGCCAAAGCAATAAAATCATCTAACCAAGGTCCAATTTTCTCTTTATGACTACCTTCCAAAGTAATTCTAATACTACTGTTTTTACTGTTTTTACTGATTTTACTGATTTTACTGATTTTACTGATTTTACTGATTTTCAAGCTATCACTAAATTCTTCGAAAACGTCATTAACTTCTTTAGCCGTTAGTTCCTGTTCTCGCGTATCAGAAAGCGTTTTGATTAAATTAGATTTATCAAAAAATTCTTTCCGGAACATTCTTGTATTGATCGTTTCAATAAAATTTGAATATACTTTATCTTCAGTTATATTTTGAAGATTTTTAAGGTTAAAAGACTGAATACTTTCAATGCTAGGGGGAGATAAAATAGTTTCTACTTGATAGACTCGTTTTTGAATAAAAGCATAAAGCAACCCAATACTAACTGCTATTACAGTTATTCCTAATATGAGTTTTTTTCTGCGAAGAAGTAAGCTGACAATATCAATTAAACTAATTTCATCTTCATATACTGGTTGTGGCTGATAAACCGCAGGGTTTGAGGATTGCTTATCTGAATTCATTAAAACATCTCTTGATTATAATTATTAAACATTAATGTATGAACGTATAAAAAGTCAAAAGTTATTTCAATTTGAAAATAACCCTAAGTTGATAAGATGAGGTTCTCATTTGAAACTATAGATTCCGCTTCCCGCTTTGCTTGAGCGGAATGACGAGTAAAGATTGCGCTGTCACTCGGTAACCGCTCCTGCGTTACCCTACCTCCTGCGCAGCCCAGGCTAGCTTCTCAATCTACGATTTCACCTTCTCCATGCAGTCGTCGCAATGATATCAGTGTAAGGTACCCTCTACTAATTTATCCCTAACTGCCCTTCTTCAAACTTTTTGATTTTATCGCGAATATTGGCAGCTTCTTCAAACTCAAGATTTTGAGCGTGTTTGTACATTTCTTGTTCAAGCTCCGCCACTTTCTTTTTAAATTCCTTGGTTGTTAAGCCTTCATACTCTGCTTGTTCTTCAGCAATTTTGGCATAACGTTTCGCTGAATTGCTATAAGCGCCATCCATAATGTCTGCCACTTTTTTGTTAATCGTGGTCGGGGTGATACCGTGCTCTTTATTGAATTCAGTTTGCATTTTACGTCGGCGTTCCGTTTCATCAATCGCTTTTTTCATCGATTTGGTGATTTTATCGGCGTATAAAATGGCCATGCCTTTTGAGTTTCGTGCCGCACGTCCGATGGTTTGTATGAGTGAGCGTTCTGAGCGTAAAAAACCTTCTTTATCGGCATCGAGGATAGCGACTAATGTGACTTCCGGGATATCCAGCCCTTCTCGTAATAAATTGATCCCGACCAAAACATCAAAATGGCCTAGGCGTAAATCACGTAAAATTTCTATGCGCTCGACGGTATCAATATCCGAATGCATGTAACGAACGCGCACACCGTGGTCAGCAAAATAATCAGTGAGATCTTCTGCCATACGTTTGGTTAGGGTGGTGACTAATACCCGCTCTTTAATTTCTGCGCGTTTATTTATTTCGGAGAGTAAATCATCAACTTGTGTGGTCGCAGGGCGGACTTCGATAATAGGGTCTAATAAGCCCGTTGGCCTTACGACTTGTTCGACAACCTCTCCTGAATGCTCAATTTCATAATCTGCTGGGGTTGCAGAAACATAAATTGTTTGTGGGACCAACTTTTCGAATTCATTAAATTGAAGCGGTCGATTATCTAATGCCGAAGGTAAGCGAAAACCGTAATTTACCAAGTTTTCTTTTCGAGAGCGATCTCCTTTATACATGGCACCAATCTGAGGAATACTAACATGGGATTCATCAACGATGAGCAAAGCTTCTTCTGGCAGGTAATCAATAAAGGTTGGAGGAGGATCGCCTGGTTGGCGGCCGGATAAATAACGGGAATAATTTTCAATACCGTTGCAATAGCCCAGCTCTAACATCATTTCGATATCAAACTGGCAACGTTGCTCTAATCGCTGCGCTTCAACCAGTTTATTATTATCGCGTAAAAATGCCAGTCGCTCTTTTAATTCAACTTTTATTTGTTCAACCGCATTTAAAACATTTTCACGTGGTGTCACATAATGCGTTTTTGGGTATATCGTCGTTCGAGGTACGGTTTTTATCACCTCACCCGTCAATGGATCAAAATAGCTGATTTTTTCGACTTCATCATCAAACATTTCAACACGCACTGCATCTTTATCCGAATCTGCAGGAAAGACATCAATCACTTCACCACGAACACGAAACGTACCGCGTTTTAATTCAATATCATTTCGTGTGTATTGCAATGCGGTGAGTTTTTGCAGAATTTTACGCTGGCCAATTTCCTCTCCACGGTTAAGAATCAGCACCATCTCAAGGTAAGCTGAAGGATCACCCAAACCATAAATAGCTGATACGGTCGCAATGGTGATGGTATCTTTGCGTTCTAATAAAGCTTTTGTGGCAGATAAACGCATTTGTTCTATATGCTCATTGATCGCAGCATCTTTTTCAATAAACGTATCTGAAGCGGGTACGTAAGCTTCGGGTTGATAATAATCATAGTAAGAAACAAAATATTCCACTGCATTATTAGGGAAAAATTCTTTCATCTCGCCATACAACTGAGCAGCGAGCGTTTTATTGTGCGCCATGATTAATGTTGGGCGTTGTAATTCCTGGATAACATTGGCAACAGTGAAGGTTTTACCTGAACCCGTTACCCCCAACAATGTCATACCCGATTCTCCCGCTTTAAGTCCTTCAACTAATGCTGAAATCGCTTCAGGTTGATCACCGGCGGGCTTATAATCTGATGTAAGTTGGAAAGGTTTATTATTCATACTAATTTTACGAATGGACGCCACTATTTATATGATCTTATTTAAAGTTGCAGTATATTACACGTCTTTGTGTATCCATGTTTAGAAACAGATATTTGGAGATATCAAGTTGGATTTTAAACTGTCAGATCGCGTTCAACGCATAAAACCTTCCCCTACTTTGGCGATTACAGCACGTGCTGCCAAATTACGCGCTGCGGGTAAAGATATTATTGGTTTAGGTGCTGGCGAGCCTGATTTTGATACCCCTGAACATATAAAACAGGCTGCCGTTAATGCTATCGCAGATGGTTTTACTAAATATACCGCGGTAGATGGTACTGCTAGCCTCAAACAAGCCATTATCGACAAATTTTCACGTGATAATCAGCTTAATTACACCCCAAATCAGGTTTTAGTTTCTTGTGGTGGCAAACAAAGCTTTTTTAACCTGACTCAGGCGCTTTTAAATGAGGGGGATGAAGTCATTATTCCTGCCCCTTATTGGGTTTCTTATCCAGATATGGTTTTGCTCGCTGATGGAAAGCCCGTCATTGTTGAGGCCGATATTGAACAAAGTTTCAAAATCACACCTGAACAACTTGAAACGGCAATTACCGATAAGACACGTTTAGTCGTTATAAACAGTCCATCCAACCCATCGGGTATTGCTTATAGCAAAAAAGAACTGGCTGCACTTGCTCAGGTTTTACTCAAATACTCACATGTTTTAGTGGCAACGGATGATATGTACGAACATATTCTCTGGGCGGATGAGCCATTTTCAAATATTGTGATGGCATGTCCTGAACTCTATGATCGCACGATTGTTTTAAATGGTGTTTCAAAAGCCTATTCGATGACAGGCTGGCGAATTGGTTATGCGGCCGGCCCTGAAAAGCTGATAAAAGCAATGAAAAAAGTGCAATCACAAAGCACGTCAAACCCAACATCTATTTCACAAGTTGCTGCGGAAGCAGCATTAAATGGTGATCAGTCTTGCGTTGAAACAATGCTAGCTGCATTTAAGAAACGTCACGAATATGTATACAGCCGTTTAAATGCAATTGACGGGATTACTTGCTTGCCTTCCGATGGCACATTTTATTCATTCCCGGATGTCCGTGGATTTATTGAAAAACTGGATGGCGTGACTAATGATATGGAACTCTCTGAGTACCTGATCGAAAAAGCCGGTGTCGCACTAGTACCTGGAACCGCCTTTGGTTCACCAGGTTATATCCGTATCTCATTTGCGACAAGTCTTGATGTACTCAAAGATGCGTTAGATAGAATAGAAAAGGTTGTTTCTTAATATGTAGGTCGGCCTTTTTGTACATGGATGTACTTATGCAACGATGGCAAGGAAGCCTTAGAGTTGCCCGGCCGACGGCGCGGTTAATTTAATCTGTATTTTTCTCATATTAAGTGCGGTAGTGAAGTTTTTATACCGCGTTGGACTGAAGTCCAACCTACAAAGGTCAAAAGATAGTTCATAATTGCAGGTCGCTGTAATGAACCGAGCTACGAAAGTCAAAAGATGATTGAGACTGCTATTTAAGACTTAAATTGATATTTTAATTTCAAAACAAAGAAAACCCGAATCGACAAAATTAACTTGTAGGACAAACCCTACAAAAACTGACTGAAAATCCCTACAAAAAACCGCTTCCAACTTCCCGTAAATTTACCCATTATACAACCTACAAGGACGTGGGGGGTGACACGGAAGTCTCAACTCAATGCTCTAGCCATGGAATGGCTGGAGTAAATACTTTAAGCAATCATGCTTACTGTAACTACTTACAAGGAAGTGAGGTTAACATGGACGTTAAAAAATATTGTTCCGGCCACGGATTTGGCCGGAATAAATTTTCTTTTAAAAATCATGGGTTTACTTTAATAGAATTACTCGTGACTCTTGCAGTAGCTTCAATTCTCTCTCTCAGTGTTATTCCTAATCTATCTGCACTCGTTGCTCAGGAACGAAGCACCGTATTAACCAATACACTTGCAGGTGCTCTTGCTTATGCACGATCAGAAGCTGTCATCAAACAAACCACTGTTATTACCTGCCAAAGCGACAATGGTAGCGAATGTCATCGTTCAGGAAACTGGCACAATGGTTGGATAATTTTCATCGACACCAACAATACTAAACAACGAGAAACTGAAGAAACATTGCTTCGCGTTTATGCAGCCTCAGATAATGACACCCAAGCTATTTTCAATGGGGCAGGTAATATCGATCATTACATGAGATATAAGCCCTCTGGTCAAGCATACCCAAATGGTTCGTTTCTAATTTGTAACCCGAATATTGGCGTAGGAAAGGCACTCATTATGACGCAATCAGGCCGATTGCGACTTAGTCGTAAGCAAAGGGATGGATCAGCAATAACTTGCTAATTAATCACATATTTTAATGCAATCAATGTTGACCCATCGGGGTCAGATCAGTACTATACGCCTCGATTCCCCAATAGCTCAGTTGGTAGAGCAAAGGACTGTTAATCCTTGTGTCCCTGGTTCGAGCCCAGGTTGGGGAGCCATATTCAAATAGCCAGACTTTCACGAGTCTGGCTTTTTTATGGCTGAAATAAACACTATACCAGTGTACACTTTAACCCTATCTATTTGATTATTAAGAGATACCCCCAATGCTACGACTTGTTTATTCATCTTTTGCCCTGTTAGTGATTATTTTTGGTATCGTCTTTGCGGTGCTCAACGCAGAGAATGTTCAACTTAACTATTATCTTGGATCAGTTGAATTGCCTTTATCCCTCATTTTGGTGGTTGCAATGATTATCGGAGCGCTATTGGGAATTTTTGCCAGCTTAAGTTTTATTATCGGTTCACGTCGAAGCGCTTCTAAACTTAAACATTCGGTTGAAGTTGCTGAAAAAGAAATAGCGAATCTCAGAAACATCCCCATCAAAGATGAACATTAGAACGGTTAAACATTAATTCACCCCATGTTATTCGAGACCCTCTTTCTGCTATTACCTGTTGCTGCCTTATCCGGTTGGATGATGGGACGTCGCTCGTTAGTAAAAAAGGGAAATAAACATTCAGATATTCCTCTGGATTATTTAAAAGGTTTAAATTTTTTACTCGATGAGCAGCCAGACAAAGCAATTGATCTCTTCATTCAAATGCTTGAAGTCAATAATGACACGGTTGAAACACATTTAGCCTTAGGTAGTCTCTTCAGACGGCGCGGTGAAGTCGATCGCGCAATTCGGATCCATCAAAATCTTATTGCTCGTCCGACTTTATTACCGGCACAACGTGCTCATGCCCTGTTTGAACTTGGTCAGGATTACATGAAGGCAGGACTCTTTGATCGCGCTGAAACATTGTTTGGTGAACTCGTTGAAAGCAAACCCCATAGCGAACAAGCTTTAAATTATTTATTAGACATTTATCAACAAGAAAAAGACTGGACTAATGCAATAAAAATAGCGCAGCGTATTGGTGTTAAAACAGGCAAAACCTTTAATGATTTAATTTCACATTTTTATTGTGAACAAGCAGAAACCGCTTATAAACAAGGTGAACCTGCTCGTGCATCCAAGCTTAATAAAAAGGCATTAAGCATCAATAAAAACAGTGTACGAGCCAGTTTGTTAGAAGCAAAAATTGAACACGAATCAGGAAATGAAAATGCGGCAATACGTTCTTTAAAGCGTATAGAACAACAAGATGCCGACTACCTTCCTGAAATATTAGGCCCACTGCTTCACTGTTACCAAAGTTTAGGTAAGCCTGAAGAAATGCTGGTTTACTTACGAGATGTATTATCTCGCCACGACGCCATTAGTATCATGTTAAACCTTGCCGGTTTATTACAACATTATCAGGATGATGAAACAGCCGAAGCATTTATTGAAGAATTTTTACAACATCGTCCTTCCCTGCGTGGTATGGATCGCCTGATTGATATTAATATCAAACATGCTAAAGAACCTGTACAGGAAAAATTACGCATTTTAAAATCAGTCACCCGTCAATTATTAGAAGACAAACCAGTATATAGCTGCCATGTTTGCGGCTTTAATGGCAAAACATTACATTGGCAGTGCCCAGGTTGTAAACGCTGGGATACGGTCAAACCAATTCAAGGTGTAGAAGGGGAATAAATTGAGTTCATCACCCATTATTGTTGCTTTAGATTTTCCAAATGAGAACGAAGCGCTAGCGCTCGTCGATCAATTAGAGCCGAGGCGTTGTCGCTTAAAAGTTGGCAAAGAATTGTTTACTCGTTCAGGCCCCGAATTTGTTAAAAAGCTGGTAGAACTGAATTTTGATGTGTTTTTGGATTTAAAATTTCATGACATTCCTAATACTGTTGCGCGCGCTTGTCAGGCTGGGGCTGATTTAGGCGTATGGATGCTCAATGTTCATGCGATGGGCGGCCGAAAAATGTTAGAAGCTGCACGAGAAGCATTGCCAGCAAATGCTGGCAATCCAAAACTTATTGCTGTTACCGTTTTAACCAGCATGGGGGCTAAAGACTTAAACGAGATTGGATTGACAAATAGTCCGGCTGAACAAGTAAAAAAACTCGCTTCTCTCACTAATGATTGTGGATTAGATGGCGTAGTTTGTTCTCCGCAAGAAATCACTCTTCTACGTGAAGATCTGGATACGAGCTTTGAATTAATTACACCCGGCATCCGTCCCGAATGGAGTGTCACAGGTGATCAAAAAAGAATCATGACACCGGCTCAAGCAGTACAAGCAGGAAGTAATTATCTGGTAATCGGCCGCCCCATTACCCAGGCGGATCAACCGATGCAGGCATTAGAAAAAATTGAAAAAGAACTCAACTTGTAGGACTAAACCTACATTATTTTCAGCAATATCCTACATGAAGTTTTCATTAAATTAGGTATTATTTAGACTCTTAAAAACTGACATGGAGTCACAAATGAAAACGATACGGATCATTGCCACCCTTCTCGCTTTAACCTTCTCTGCAGTTAGCTATGCGGCCCCTGTAAATATTAATACTGCTGATGCTCAAGCGTTAAGTAAAAATATTAAAGGTGTCGGATTAAAAAAAGCACAAGCTATCATTGCTTACCGTGAAAAAAATGGCACGTTTAAAAAAATAGAAGATTTAAAGAAAGTAAAAGGGATTGGCAATAAACTGCTTGAGAAAAATATCGGTACAATTATTGTTAAAAAGAAATAACTCTTGTTTTTATTATAATCAAAGGCATCTTCGGATGCCTTTTTTATATTTATAACAGTCTAATCACCCAAATGGGTCATATTTATTCAGACCGCATATCTATGCTAGACTAGCTCCACACGACAAAATAAATATATCTAACATAGGTTTTTTATAAATGACGATAATAAAAAAAGCAGTTTTCCCCGTAGCAGGTTTGGGCACACGTTTTTTACCCGCCACAAAAGCCAGTCCTAAAGAAATGTTACCTATTGTAGATAAACCACTAATTCAATATGCGGTTGAAGAGGCCGTTGAAGCCGGAATCGAAGAGCTTATTTTTGTCACTGGACGTAATAAACGTTCAATTCCCGATCACTTTGATAAAGCTTATGAACTTGAGGCAGAACTTGAAGCAAAAGGTAAAGATAAACTATTACAATTAATAAAAAATATTGTTCCTCCGCATGTATCTTGCATTTACTTACGGCAATCTGAAGCATTAGGTTTAGGTCATGCCGTATTGTGCGCAAAACCAGTGGTTGGCGATGATCCCTTCACCGTCATTCTTGCAGATGATTTAATTGACAATAAGTCAAAGGGTTGTGTAAAGCAAATGGTAGAATCTTATGCTGATCACGCATCAAGCATTTTAGCCGTTCAGCAAGTTGAAAAAGATGAAACGGATAAATATGGCATCGTTAGTTTAGAGAATAAATCAGATAATGAAGGTTTTATAACGGGCATTGTTGAAAAACCCTCACCTACTGAAGCGCCTTCAACTCTAGCGGTTGTTGGTCGTTATATTCTTAACCCGCGTATTTTTCACTTTCTGGAAAAAACACAAAAAGGTACTGGTGGCGAAATTCAATTAACTGATGCGATAGCTGACTTATTAAGCGAAGAAAAAGTGTTTGCTTATCCTTTTGAAGGAACTCGTTATGACTGTGGTAGTAAGCTAGGTTATTTACAGGCAAATGTTGAACTTGGCATGAAACATCCTGAAATTGGTGCAGAATTCACACAATACATAAACAGTTTAAAAACATAGCTTTATTTCTATCTGTTAGCTTGTATTAGCTGCTGTTTTATTAAGTTACTAATTTCTGGCACACACGATCCACAATTAGTCCCTGCACGCAAGATCTCCCCTACTTGTTCGGGACTCGTTAAATTTTGCAACTTAATAGTATCAACTAATGTATTTATTCCAACATTAAAACACGCACAAACAGTTCGTCCTGCATCTTTTTGATCTGACGGTGGTTTACCACTGAGCAGATTAACCCTGTCTTTGTCATCTAATCTTTCATCTTTAAACAAATTTATTAACCAGTCACGCTCAGGCAATAAAAAATCTGGACCAATAAAAATACAACTTTCTAATCGACCATTTTCAATACGAGCAGCACGATAACGATTAACAGCTGAATCGTAATATTCTGCCCATTCAACTTTTTCTGCATGTTGGCATAGCAAACTTCGTGCACTCTCAGACCAGTCTTGTGGCACTTGATCACCGGCTAATTCATAACGCCATAAACCCTGACCACGGCTGCTTGACCAGTAACTCGCATTGGTTAAATCTAACTTACGTCGCGACAGTAAAAATCCATACCACTGTGTTTGAAACGATTTAACATTAACTGGAGTTGCATTATATTCAGGCTGTCCCGAATAGGGATCGACATGTGCACTCACTAAACTATCGACAATCGCTCGGTTTGAAAATTGATCGTTCCAATGCATAGGGACAAAGACGCTGCCTATTTGTTGTGCATCTGATATTTTAACTCTGCAGATAATATCAGCTAACACACTTGATATTTGAACCAGCTCGTTATCTTGGAGTAAAAAAAGCTCTGCATCATGAGGATGTATTTCTACATAAGGCTCGTAGATATGCCCGGATAATCGTGCGGATTTACCGGTGCGCGTCATGGTATGCCATTGATCACGAATGCGTCCCGTATTTAAACGTAAAGGATATTCAACAGTAACTTCCGTCGCAGGCACAGAATTTTCTATCGCGATAAACTGAGCTTTGTGGTTTTTAGTATAAAAGTGACCGTCTGCAAACATGCGAGCAGTACCTTCTTGTTTTTCTGCAGTTACCGGCCATTGAATAGGTTCGAGCTCATCATATTCGTTAGAAGTTAAATTTTGTAATCCTGATATATCAAAATCACGATGACCTTTATTTTCAAAACCTGAAAGCATTGCATGTTCTTTAAATATATCTGCAGATTTATTATAAGAAAAAAATTTAGAAAAACCCATACGTTTTGCAACTTCAGATATTATCCACCAGTCAGCTCGAGCTTCGCCAGCTGATGGTAAAAATGCACGTTGACGTGTTATACGTCGCTCCGAATTTGTCACCGTGCCATCACGTTCACCCCATGTCTGTGCTGGTAATAAAACATTAGCATAACGCGTTGTATCTGTAGAACGCATACAATCTGATACAACAACAAATTCGCATTTATCCAATGCGCGTATAACTTTATTTGTATCGGGTAATGAAACAGCAGGATTCGTTGCCATTATCCAAACAGCTTTAATTTTTCCTGTATCAATAGCATCAAAAAGTTCAACTGCCTTTAATCCTTCTCTCTCAGCTATACTGGGTGACTTCCAAAACTCTTTAACAATCCTTCGGTGATCATCATTATCAATCTCCATATGTGCTGCAAGTTGATTAGCTAAACCACCCACTTCACGGCCACCCATTGCGTTCGGTTGCCCCGTAAATGAAAAAGGCCCCATACCTGGTCGACCAATACGCCCTGTATATAAATGACAATTTATAATGCTGTTTACACGATCAGTTCCATATGACCATTGATTAATGCCCTGAGAATAAACGGTAACTACACGTTCTGTGCGTGCGAATAAACGAAAAAATTTTTCGATCTCTTCAACACTTAAACCACATGAATCAGCGACAATGTCAGAAGAACTGGCATAAGACTCTGCCATTGTTATAGTTGAATCAAGACCCTCGGTATAGTTAGCAACAAATAGTTCATTCTTTTCATTTGCATTTTTCAAATGCACCAGTAAACCATTAAATAAAACATGATCAGTACCGGGTTTAATTGCAAGATGAATATCTGCAATATCACAACTTGCGGTATGACGGGGATCGATAACCACGACCATCATATCAGGATTATTTTGCTTTGCTTTTTTAATACGTTGAAATAATACCGGATGACACCAGGCAGTATTGGAACCGGTTAAGATGACTAACTTCGCACGTTCAAGATCTTCATAACTACACGGTACAGTATCACTGCCAAAAGCGCGTTTTTGTCCCGCAACGGCTGAAGACATACACAAGCGTGAATTTGTATCTATATTTCCACTACCAATAAACCCTTTCATCAGTTTGTTAGCGACATAATAGTCTTCAGTTAGAAGTTGGCCTGAAACATAAAAAGCAACAGAATCAGATCCATATTCTTGTATGATTTCCTGAAAACGATCGGCTATCGTATTCAATGCTGTATCCCAGTTTTGAACTTCACCTTCAATTTCAGGATTTAATAATCGGCCGTTCAAACTTAAAGTATCGCCTAATGCAGCACCTTTAGAACACAAGCGACCAAAGTTAGACGGATGATCTGGATCAGCAGAAATGCTAACTTGTCCCTCATCATCAAACTGTGCAAGAACACCACAACCAACACCACAATATGGACACGTTGTTTTTATTATATTAGACATAATGATTTAACATCATCTAAAGATGTGTTTAATGCTCACCTTTGGTTCGAAGTAAACCCGCGAGACGATTACCCTGTTTTTGAGGACCCCCATGTGGAAAAATTCGATGCAAATATGTGCTATTCCCTCGTTCCTCATCCCAGGTATGTTTAAAATGTTTAACCATTTTTTTTACTTCACACTGAACACCGTGTTGATCAAAATAATGACGTAAAAAGATAATAACATCTAAATGCTCATACGTTAAATCAAGTCCTTCAGCTTGTGCCTGAGCATATGCAAATTCCATGCTCCATTCATCTCGATTAACAATGTAACTTTCACCGCAAGTTTCAATTCCCCGATTACCGACTATTACTTTTTTAATTTGCATATTGGGATACATAACATAAACCTTAATTTTATTTATTTGGACAACCATCTTCAGGTATTAAAGACAACATGATTTTTTCGCCTTCCATTTTAATTGGAAAGCTTGCTGCACAGCCTTCATCTGGTGCGGCAGCGATACCATTCTCAAGACCAATTTTCCAGTCATGCAATGGGCATGCAACACGATCACCAAGCACAATCCCTTGTGACAATTGACCACCTTTGTGCGGGCATTTATCGCGTAATGCAAAAACTTTATCTTCTGCAGTTCTAAAAACGGCGATATCTCCTTCTGCACGGCTTACAACTCGTGCGCCTAATTTAGGTATATCGTTTAATGTTCCAACTTCAATCCAGTCACTCATAATATGTACCTTTTTAAATGTAGGTCAGACTTCAGTCTGACGCAGCTGTTGGACTGAAGTCCAACCTACAATATATTTTAATTAGCCAATAACTTTAAGTGGCGTAAATTCGTGAGCTTCACCACCCTTAGCACGTTCTTCCCATGGATCATCCTGCATAAATGTTTGCGAGAAGTTAAAACGTTCAGCCAATTCTTTACGCTTCTCAGGATCATCAATTAATGCTTCTTTAATATGGTTCAATCCAACACGCTCAATCCAAGGCGCAGTACGTTCAAGGTAATGAGCTTCTTCACGATATAACTGAATATATGCAGCACTGTATTCAAGTACTTCTTCTTCTGTATCAACATTACATAACAAGTCAGTTGCACGAACTTTAATACCACCGTTACCGCCAACATGTATTTCATAACCTGAATCAACACAAACAACACCATAATCTTTAATAGTTGCTTCAGCGCAGTTACGTGGACAACCTGATGCAGCCATCTTGAATTTATGTGGCATCCATGAACCCCAGCTCATTTTCTCTAACTTAATACCCAGGGCTGTAGAGTCTTGTGTACCAAAACGACACCATTCTTTACCGACACACGTCTTAACTGTACGAAGTGCTTTACCGTATGCATGACCAGAAACCATTCCAGCTTCATTTAAGTCTTTCCAAATTTCTGGCAATTCTTCTTTCTTAAGACCGTATAACCCGATACGTTGTCCACCAGTAACATGAACAGTATCAACATTGAATTTTTCAGCCGCATCTGCAACAGCACGCAGTTCTTGCGGTGTTGTCATGCCACCCCACATACGCGGTATTACAGAATATGTACCATCGCCTTGAATATTGGCATGAGCACGTTCGTTAATGAAACGGGATTGCGCATCATCAAGATTTAATTCAGGGAACTTACAAACTAAATAGTAGTTAAGTGCTGGACGACATTTACTACAGCCATCTGGCGTTTTCCACTCCAACGTATCCATTAGGTTACGAATAGATTTAAATTCTTGTTTTTCAATTTCATCACGAACTGTATCGTGAGATTTATCAGTACAACTACACATAGGCTTTAAATGTGGCGCAACTGAGTAATCGCCACCTAAAACATGCGACATTAATGACTCAACTAAACCTGTGCATGAACCGCATGAACTTGATGCTTTAGTGTGTGCACGCACTTCATCAAGTGTGAAAATTTTATTTACCGTAATTGCATTTACGATGTCACCTTTAGTAACACCATTACAACCGCAGATTTCAGCATTATCTGACATTGCCGCAACACGGTTATCATCACCATGGCCTGAATCACCTAAATGAGCCTGACCAAAGAGTAAGTTTTCACGGAATTCTGAAATATCTGTTTCATCACGCATAAGATCGAAGTACCACGTACCATCAATGGTATCGCCATACATAACTGCACCAAGAATTTTGTTATTTTTAACAACAATCTTACGATATACGCCGCGTGCTTTATCTTGAAAAACTAACTCATCAGTTGTGTCATCACCTATGAAGTCACCAGCAGAAAACAAATCAATACCAGTTACTTTTAATTTGGTTGACGTCATTGTGCCTTCGTAACGACCAATACCCATTTTCGCTAAATGATTGGCACAAACTTTTGCCATTTCAAATAATGGTGCAACTAAACCATAAGCAATGCCACGATGTTGTGCACATTCACCTACTGAATAAATCGTTGGGTCATAAGTTTGTAATGTATCGTTAACTACAATACCGCGTTCACAATGAATGCCCGCTTCTTTTGCTAACTTAATGTTTGGCTTAATGCCTACAGCCATAACAACAAGGTCAGCATAAATTTCTGAGCCATCTTTAAAGCGAACTTTTTCAACACGGTCTTTACCGATAATTGATTCAGTCGACGCTTCCATTAAGAAATGTAAGCCACGTTCTTCGAGTGATTCTCTTAACATCGCCGCAGCTGGACCGTCCATTTGACGTTCCATGAGTTTATCCATCAGGTGAACAACGGTAACACTCATGCCTTGTTCCATTAAGCCATTTGCTGCTTCCAGACCTAACAAACCACCACCGATAACAACGGCATGTTTATGTTTTTTCGCAGCATCCATCATCGTGTCGACGTCTTTAATGTCGCGGAATGCAATAACACCATCTAAGTCATTTCCCGGAACAGGAATAATGAAAGGATCAGAACCCGTTGCGATTAACAAGCGATCATATTCTTCAATTGTACCATCAGTAGCAATAACGGTACGATTAACACGATCAATCTTGCTTACTTCTACACCCTTGTGAAGTTTTACACCGTTGTCGACATACCATTGCTCATCATTAAGCATAATTTCGTCAATAGTTTTATCACCCGCTAAAACAGGTGAAAGCATAATACGGTTGTAGTTGCCATAAGGTTCTGCACCAAATACCGTAATATCATAAGCAAGGGGATCAATTTTCAGTAATTCTTCTACAGTACGAATTCCTGCCATGCCATTACCGATTACTACCAATTTTTCTTTCATAATGTATACCTAATTTTATATATTTCGTGTTTATAAAAAAACTATAGTGATATTAATAATTATTTACGCTGCATCATCAGGTTTTCTTTGTCTCTCATAAAGGAACTTTAGTACTTCAGCACGTAAGTGGTTAAATGCTTCATTATCAGCCAGTTCTACTCTGTTACGTGGTCTTGGTAAATCAACATCTAATATTTCACCTATAGTTGCTGCCGGTCCATTAGTCATCATGACAATACGATCGGATAACAATACTGCTTCGTCTACATCATGAGTAATCATAATGACGGTATTATTTAATCTTGCTTGAATTTCAATTAATGAATCCTGCATATTCGCACGCGTTAATGCATCCAGAGCACCAAAAGGTTCATCCATTAATAATACTTTTGGTTCCATAGCTAATGCGCGTGCAATACCTACACGTTGTTTCATTCCTCCTGATATTTCGCCAGGCCGTTTATCCATAGCGTGATCCATATGCACAAGGTGTAAATTATGTTCAATCCATTCTTTCATTTCTACTTTGGTTTTCTTATCTTTAAAAACCTGTTTCACAGCCAACTCAACATTTTCATATGTGGTTAACCATGGCAGTAAAGAATGATTTTGAAAAACGACAGCACGATCAGGTCCAGGTTCGTTTACTTCTTTTCCATCAAGAATCACGCCGCCTGTTGTTGCCTGATATAAACCGGCCACAATATTTAAAACCGTTGACTTGCCACAACCAGAGTGACCGATTAATGAAACAAACTCACCTTCTTTAATATTAAGGTTGATTTTGTCTAATGCTTTAAAAGATCCATTAGGTGTTGGAAATTCAATTGATACGTCACTTATTTCTAAATGTTTTTTATTCATATTCGTTCTCCGGAATTACAATTGCATGAAGTGTATAATTAGCGAATTACCGCGCTTTTATCCCAAGACACACTACGTTGTAGCATCAGCATAAGCAGATCCAACAGGTAACCAATTATACCAATCGCAAATACGGCAACCATGATACGTGCTAATGAATCAGAACTACCATTCTGAAATTCATCCCAAACAAATTTTCCTAACCCGGGATTTTGCGCCAACATTTCTGCGGCTATTAGCACCATCCACCCTATTCCCAGTGAAACACGTAAGCCTGCAAACATCATAGGAACTGATGATGGCAAAACAATTTTCACAATATGTGTAAACCAATTGAGTCGAAGTACTCGGCTAACATTGAGTAAATCTTTATCTATCGTTGAAACTCCGACCGTGGTATTAATAATCGTTGGCCAGAGACTGCATAAGGTGACTGTTATTGCCGATGTGATAAATGATTTTGAGAACATCGGATCATCAGTGATATACACCGCACTGACAATTATCGTAACAATGGGCAACCACGCCAATGGAGAAACAGGTTTAAAAATTTGGATTAATGGATTTATTGCATTATAAATAATGCTACTCAAACCACTAATAATTCCAATCGGAATTGCGATTAACGAAGCAATAATAAAACCCGTCATCACTGTAAAAACACTGGTACCAATCTGGTCAAAAAAAGTAGGCTTGCCGGTATAATCGCGAAGTTTTACTTTCGCATCCGGATCTTTTGCTAACTTAGCCGCATTTCTTTTTTCTTGTCTTTCATAAAACGCCAACTCTTTGCTTCGCTCTTCAATATGTTCATGATAAAGCGTAAGTGTCTGCTCCCAAACTTTGGCTGGGCCCGGAACTGCCCCTAAAGATGTATGAATTTGTGAAGCGACTGCGCCCCATATAACGAGGAAAAATACGATCGCGATAAATGGTACGCCCAACTTATTTATGGTTTTCTTGAAAAAGCTATCCCAATCAATATTTTTGGGTTTGGATAACGATAATAATTTAGTCATGACTTTACTTTCCATCATGCTCATTACTCGTGAATTCATTGTTGCGTGCCTCTGCTTATCAAACTGTTACTAACAATCAATTGATTGGTAAACACCCTCACACAATCCAGTGAATATATGAGGGTGGTACCGTCTTACATTTTGTTTTTATTTTTTAAACCAATTTTAAATTTTTTCAAATATGCATTTGGCGCTTTTCCATCATATACAATATTATCGATGAAATGTTTTTGTGGTTTACGGAAACCCGATTCAGTATTCAAATCAGGGAAATCTTTTGCAGAAACTTTACCTTCAGCAATGAGTTCTTTAGCAGCTAAAGCATAGATATCTGGACGATAGACTTTTTTCGCAATATCTTTGTACCAGCTATCAGGTTTGTAATCTGAAATCTGACCCCAGCGACGCATTTGGGATAAGTACCAAATAGCATCAGAGTAATAAGGATAAGTTGCGTTGTGTCTAAAGAAAACATTGAAATCAGGCACTTTACGTTTATCACCCTTTTCGTATTCAAATGTTCCTGTCATTGAGTTAGCGATAACGTCATAGTCAGCACCCACATACTGAGACTTGGAAAGTATCTTCACTGCTTCAGGGCGGTTTGCATTATTATTAGCATCTAACCACTGAGCAGCACGGATCATCGCTTTTACGACACGGATGTGCGTATTTGGATTTTTATCAGCCCATTTTTTACTAACACCAAAAACTTTTTCAGGATTATCTTTCCAAATTTCATAATCCGTTACAACTGGAACACCAATGCCTTTAAATACCGCTTGTTGATTCCAGGGCTCACCTACGCAGTAGCCATCAATTGTGCCAGCTTCCATTGTTGAAGGCATTTGTGGTGGCGGTGTTACTGACAACAATACATCCGCATCAATCGTACCACTAGTATCACCTTTAGCCGGTGCATAAAAGCCAGGGTTAATTCCTCCTGCAGCTAACCAATAACGTAGTTCATAGTTATGCGTTGATACAGGAAATACCATTCCCATTTTGAAAGGTTTACCTTCAGATTTATATTTTTCAACAACAGGTTTTAGTGCATCTGCCTTTATAGGATGTACAGGCTTACCATTTTTATAAGGGACATGTTTTTTCATTTCTCCCCAAACTTTGTTAGAAACCGTAATCGCATTACCATTAAGATCCATACTGAATGCAGTTATTATATCGGACTGAGTTCCAAAACCAATTGTTGCACCCAACGGTTGACCTGCTAGCATGTGAGCGCCATCCAGTTCACCATCAATCACTCGATCAAGCAAAACTTTCCAGTTTGCTTGAGCTTCGAGGGTGACGTACAAACCTTCATCCTCAAAAAAACCTTTTTCAGCTGCGATAGCAAGAGGAGCCATGTCAGTTAATTTGATGAAACCAAACTTTAATTCATCTTTTTCAGGTTCGCCTACTGTAGCAATGGCAATAGATGTTGTTGCAGTAAAAGCGGCTGTACTAAATACTACGGCTGCGCCAATAGATAAAAGTGAACGTTTAATAAAAAGCCTTTTATTTAGAAAATCTTGCTTCTTGAAATACATTTTTTTCTCCTCAACAAAAACGGCGCCCACCTACATATAGAGAAAATATCTATTAAGGTGGACGCCGTTGTCCAAGTATTTAAATTTTTTCAATGACCACCATTGGCCATCCATGTATTGCCTATTGCAGATTCTATGCCAGAAACTATCAGGAACAGTATAAGAGGTTGATTTTTATGCGATTATTGAAATATTTGAGTGGAATTTCATCGTTACTGAGCAACAAAACACTGTAAACCATGTTCAAAATTGGTGCGAATATTAGCAAATACTAATTTCTTGCCCCAAATTAAGTCACTTTTTATCTATCTAATTAAAATCAAACGTTTCGCCATTAAAAAACATATCGGCAGCCATCACTATTGAATGAGTTTCCGAGATTAATTCCCATTGTTCCAAATGTTGGCCTTCTGATTTTTTATTTATAGCAGGACAATCAAGCCCCATATCAGCACAAACCTGACGATAAAAATCTACCCAAAAGATATCCTTAATAATGTTTTTGATATCCATAGAATCCGGTAAGTCACCCCATCGGATCATTTGTGAGATAAACCATGCCGCATGAGAATGCCATGGAAAGGCAGCAGCATATTTATAAAACAGATTAAAATCAGGCAAATCAAAAATTTCTCCACCCTGATGATACTTATATCTGCCAGTTAATGATGGCAAAATAACATCAACTGGAACATTTATATATTTTTCACCCGCCACTATTTCAGCGGTCTCAATACGATTTTCTTTCATATCAACCCATTGCGCTGCCTCAATAAGTGACTTAACAACAGCAGCATGAGTATTTGGATTACTGTATGCCCATTCTTTATTCACACCAAGGACTTTGTCTGGCACATTATTCCATATTTCATAACTGGTAATAAGTATGTGTCCTTTTCCATTTGAAATAGCAGCTTGATTCCAGGGTTCTCCTACACAAAATCCATCAACAACATTGTCCTCAAGATTAGTTACCATTTGCTGAGGCGGTATCACACTTAAATTAATATCATGATCAGGATCTATGCCTGATGAAGCTAGCCAGTAACGAAGAAAATAATTATGTGTTGAGGCAGGAAATACATGAGCAAAAGTTAGAGGTTTATCACCGTTAGATTTTTTTATATCAATAAGTTGTTTTAATGTATCCGCTGTTACCGGACGTTGTGTATCAAAATCAGGATTAAGTTCTTTTAATTGATTATATAAACGAGAGGAAACAGTGATGGCATTACCATTAACACCTAATACAAGTGATGTCACCGTTTCTTTTTTCCAACCCCCCATACCCAATGTACTAGTGATAGGCATTGTTGCCAGCATCTGAGCACAATCAAGCATACCGTAAGCCAGTTTATCCCTGATATTTGCCCATGAAGCTTCCTTCGATAAATTTACATCAATTCCATATTTTTTAAAAAAACCTTTTTCTTTCGCTACAGCCAAAGTGGCACAATCAGTTAATGGTATAAAGCCAATAATTAATTGTTGTTTTTCCAGGTTTGGTTGATTGGGTTGGTGAGTTTTAAATGACATAAGGGGTTCTACATACAATTAATTACTTAAAGCACCGGTTATTGAAATAATTTGTTCTGCAACTTCTGCAATTCGCTTATTATTTTCCATCGAAAGCTTTCTTAAAATTTTATAAGCTTCTTCTTCATTACATTTTCTTTGATCCATAATAATCCCTTTTGCTTTATCCATCGTTTTTCGTTCTTCGAGTGTATTTCTGGTTTTTTTAAGTTCATTTCGTAAAGCCTGAAACTCTCTAAAACGCGCAATCGCTACATCCATAATGGGCTTAATTCGATTTTCATTAAATCCATCAACCACATAGGCACTCACACCTGCATTAATTGCTTCGCTGATCATGCTATCGTCAGCATCATTGGTAAACATAACAATGGGTTTTGGATTATGCTGACTCACTATACGCATTGATTCCAGAGAATCTCGACTAGGTGAATCCAGATCAACAATAATCATATCCGGCTGTACTTTTTCTATATGTAACAACAAGTTATCCTTTGAACTTAAGATTGCCACCACCTCATAACCTGCATCTTTTAATGCGCGTTCAAGGATAATAGATCGTCCAGAATCATCATCAACAATAGTAACGTTCAATTTTTTCATTAATATCTGTTTTGGCATGCATACGGGTTAATAGTTAGTAAATGGTATGCATACATCCAATATGGATCAACAGATTAATGATTAATTTCAGCTTTATTTGCGATTTCTCGCTCAATATAATGATTGCCAGAGAAAAAGTGTTAAGCCCTTTCCCTAGTATCATAATACTTCAAAATTAAGCTGCTGATTTAGCCTCGGCCTCTTTCATAACACCAGATAAAATGACATAAGCTGTTGTCCAGGCTTCCTTTACTTCATCAGTAAAGTCATCACCTAAACTCTGGTCAAGCGTCCACAACAAAGCTTCAGCCACCGTGTCATAATCTTCGTCTTTCACACCATAACCTACATGACGTGCACCTGATTGCTGTGCAGCTGGAATGATAATTTCAAAATCATCTATACTTTTAACTACCGTATCTAACATAGTCATGAGTTTCTTGCCCTGTTCCTTTAAGTCGCCTTTAAATAATGGCCTAAGTTCAGAATTAAGCTCAAACAATTTCCCATAAAAAAGTTCTGCTGCTGTTTCAGCAATAGGTAATACTTTATCCCAAGTAATGCTAATGAGTCCTATTTGCTTAGGTGTCATATTAATTCTCCTCTATAATCAATTCATAAAAAAAGACGCCACCATACTTCAGGTTAATCCTGATATGGATAGGCGTCTTTGCCTCAATACATGAAAATAATAATATCTTCCGTATGAATATAGCCTTCTTTAGCTATGTCTAACTTACTTAAAAAAACAATAATTTATTAAGAGCAAAAACGGTGCCAAAACATAAAACATATGTGTTTCCACAATAAACAGTTGAAAAAACAAAAAATTAAATACAAAGAACAGATCTTAAAATGATGTGATGAATTAATTCGCACCAACAATTTACATTTTTTTAATATCTATAATTGATTTGCACATACATTGTGCATAATAGAAGTGAAACTAAGTGATATGTCTTTGAGATATAATCGTATGTAATTAAGTTTTAAATCTAAACCGAGGCAAACTAATATTATACTTAATCGCCAATAACCGAGTAATAAAGATACTGACTCCAGCGATAAACGCAGATAAGGTTACATCCCATTCTATATATAATAAGAATATAAATAATAAGGAACCGCCCCATGAAACGGTGGCATAGAGTGTACTTTGAAATACAACAGGTGGCTCATGGCTTAATATGTCACGAAAAATACCACCCATGGTTCCGGTCATGACGCCCATAAAGCTCGCGACTAACCAGGGCGCGCCTACCATTAAAGAAACTAAAGTACCGGCAATTCCAAATGTTGCAAGGCCTGCTGCATCTGGAATCAAGAAAAACTTGGGCGAAATCACTTTCAACCGAGCAGTCATGAAAATAACAATGGCACTGGCTAATGAAGCGATAAAAAAACCCTGATCACGAATCCAGAAGACTTCTCGATCAAGCAACATATCACGTAACGAGCCACCACCTAATCCTGTCGCAACAGCAATAATAATCACACCAAAAAGATCGTATTGTTTAAAACCTGCTTTTAATACACCTGAAGCAGATGAAACAATGACGGCAATCAATGTAATCCAATATAAATTTTCAAGTAACGCTGGAGTCGGGTTTAAAGTCATAGTTACACTCTAAATGATGAGAGATATTATTATCTAATTAATCAGGGAAATAATCCAGAACATGATGTTGATTTTATTTAGGACGAATTTGATATATATTTCCAGAATCTGTTGAAAAATATATCCAACCTTGGGGACCCTGGGTCAAAGCACGTATACGTTCATCGAGTGACTCAAGAAGTCTTTCTTCCTTAACTGCCTCCCCGCTTTCATCTAAAACAATCCGATTAATATGGTGGAGTCTCAATGCTCCAGCAAATAAATTTCCTTTCCAATTAGGGAATGCGTTTCCTGAATAGACAATTAAACTTCCGGGAGCGATAGAAGGAATGTACACCTTTACAGGTTGCTGCATACCCTTGCGATGGGTTCCTTCTCCGACCGCAACAGGCCCCCAATATTCTTTGCCATATGAAATAACCGGCCATCCATAATTTTTCCCCGCTGAGATCAAGTTAATTTCATCTCCTCCTCTTGGACCATGTTCAATTTCCCATAAACGTTTATGTTTAAAGTCATAACTCAGTCCTTGTGGGTTTCGATGACCATAGCTCCATATTTCTGCTAAGGCTGACTTGTGATGAATAAACGGATTATCTTCAGGAATAGACCCATCGAGATTTAATCGAATAATTGAACCTGCATGATTTGTGAGATCTTGGGCATTAGGTCGCTCACCTCGATCACCGATGCCAAAATAGACGTGACCATTTGTATCAAAGGTAATACGGCTCCCAAAATGATAATTCTCTGCTGTGCTGGATTTTGAGACTAAGAGTTCTTGCCATTGTGTAAAACGGTCGTCTATTAGTTTTGCGCGCGATAATACAGTTACACCCTCTCCCGCATCGTCTTTGACGTAAGTAAAATAAATCCAGCCGTTGGGTTTAAAGTTAGGTGATATTGCAACATCAAGCAATCCACCTTGGCCATCCACCAATACTTTAGGGATGTTTTTTAATTTTATTGTTGTTGATGTTTTTAAATTTAAAAGACGAACGGTTCCTTTGCGTTCAGTGACTAATAGTTTTGACGGTGAAATAAAAGCCATACCCCAGGGAATACCAAGGCCTTGAGCCACTTTTTCTAATTTCAGTTTTACCCCTGCACTTTTAATTGCAGTCAGTGATTCCCCATTACTATTTATGGAAAAGCAAGGTAAAGAAAAAAACAAAATGTTAGAAATGAAAACAAATTTAATAATTCGCATCATATTTAACCTTCTTACTTAAGTATTATTTATTTTTAATTGGAAGCGCATCGTATTTAATCAACTCTTCTGCATTCACATACCATGGCGCTTTATCAGCATAATAAATATTGTGTTGCGGTTTGACACCAGGATCCTTATCTAATGACCCTGCTGGAACGATGAAAGCCTTGCCCGATTGGGTCAGCCAGGGTAATGATGAACCACATGTTTTGCAAAATGAACTGGCAAAATGTTTTGCTCCAGCTAATTCATATCGTCCAACATTATTTTCTCCTCTTATCCAGTTAAAATGTGAGGGAGAAATAATGATATTTGAAGCGTGGGCAGAGCCCGTGATTTTTTGGCAACGGGAGCAATGGCAATACTGAAAAACTTTAGCTGGCCCAACAAATTCGTAACCCACTTCACCACATAAACAACTACCCGTTATCGTTTCATCTTGCATGGCTTTCCCCTTTATTAATGTATCGCTTTATCGCCCCAAATATCTTTTAATCTCTGATCTCGTCCACAACGCCAGCGGTAATATTTGTATCGTACTAAATTTGTTTTGTAGTAATTCTGGTGATAACTTTCATTGCCTTTTATAGGGTAAAAAGTAGCGGCTTTTAAAATGGGTGTAATGATTTTTTTATTCGGAAATTGTTTAACAACATCCTGCCGTGATTTTTCTGCTAATGCTTTTTCTTTTTTATTTGCAACAAATATGGCGCTTAAGTAACTCGGGCCTTTATCACAAAACTGACCATGCTCATCGAACGGGTCAATATTTACCCAGTAGTGATCCAGTAATTGTTTATAACTGACTTTAGTCGCATCGTAAGTGACTTCCACCGCTTCATAATGGCCGGTATGATCACCACGGTAAGTAGGATTTATAGCTGTGCCCCCGGTGAAGCCAGAGATAACATCGGTTACGCCATTGAGTTTTTCAAAATCAGATTCCATGCACCAAAAGCAACCACCGGCAAAAATGGCTTTGTCAGCAAAGGCATTTGGGATATTAGCAAGGAAACCCGCTAATAAAATAAAAATTAATTTGTTGTTTTTCATTGTCACTCTCAAATTTATTGTCCGTTAATTACACTCTCACAGATAGTTAATAAAAAGCGAGGTTCAAGTTATTAAATAGAAAATCATTCCCATGAAAACTCAGTTTCTGGTTTATCATCATTCCGATATTTCATCTGTAATCCTTTAAGAAAGATACGTAGTATTTGATCTTTGCATTCACGATAATGTTTATGACCAGACTTACGAAAAAATGCACTTAGCTCGTGCTTACTCATGCGAAAATCAGATAAATCCATAATTTCTAAAATATCTTCCGCTTGCAAATTTAATGCAATTTTTAATTTCATAAAAATAGCATTATTGGTCAACTCTTTTTCCGGTACAGGTTGAGCTCCTTCCCTTTTACCGCGTTTGTCATTAATCAAACCATTTAAATAGGTAGCAAGTTTCACATCACTTAATTTTTTAAAATCGGGGTTATCTTCCTGCTTCATCCAGTCACTAATCTCTGCCCGGGTCACCTTACAATCTGCCAAAGCAAATAATGCAATCATTTTATCGTCATTAAAATCTAATATATAACGGATGCGACGTAAAATATCGTTATTAGTCATTCGTGTTTCCTATTAATTTCATTTTGATTTTTTCAGATGCAAACTCTATAACATCACCTGAAACTATTTTCTTTCGTTTACGTGTTTCAACAGAACCATTCACTCTAACCTGTCCCTGCTCAATCACCATTTTTGCCTCGCCACCACTGGAAGTCATTCCTTCAAACTTTAGTATTTTATAAAGTTCGATAGGCTCTTTTGTTATTTCAACTTCTCTCATGTTACAAATGACTCGCTCTCACATTTATGTGTATTATGCCCATTATATCGTAAATTAACCGTCTATAATATTTGGTATATTCAGCTTACGTTCAATTAAATCAAGGTAAACTAACGTAATTTAAGCCAAAACTGATAATAAAGGGTAATAATATGAATAAATATCTACTTCTCTCCCTAATCCTCGGCTCATTGGTCTTAAGTGGTTGTGCTCGACATGGAAAAATTATTATTGATCCACAAGGGATGGATATGGCTATGTACCAAACTGATTTAGCCCAATGTAAACAGCTGGCAGAACAAGTCGAGTCAAAAGCTGCAGCAGGGATAGTTGGTGGTGCAGTTGTTGGTACCGTAGTTGGCAAAATTCTTGGTGGTAGTGGAGAAAAGGCCGGTAAACTAGGCGCACTAAGTGGGGGGCTAAAAGGTGCAGGTGTGAGTCGACGTGAACGCACACGCGTTATTAAAAATTGTCTCCGTAATAGAGGCTATCTGGTTCTTAATTAAACATTCCTGAAAATAACGTGCACTAAAATGATTATAAAAATGCTCTAAAATGGATTATATTAGTGCACTAAAATGGATTGTATTAGTGCACGTGAATACTCCACTGCACTTACGTTGTGCAGTAATATACTCAAACCCTACTCAAAATCAAATTTACCTATAACTATCAAGCAGTTACAAGCTTGGCACACCCCTTGCTCAACAGTCGATAAAGAATCTTAATCATTTTGGAGTGACAAGGTATGTCGGTTGATACAAATAAACTTAACTTATTTTCGTTTAGTGGAAAAATACGCATTCTGCACCTAAGTTGGGTTGCCTTTTTTATCAGTTTCTTTGTCTGGTTTAACCATGCTCCTTTGCTAGGCATGATGCGGGAGTCATTAGGTTTAAATGATCAACAAATTAAGACCCTGTTAATTCTTAATGTTGCATTAACTATTCCGGCACGCATTATTATTGGTATGTTAGTCGATGCTTTTGGCCCACGTCGTATCTATTCTATGTTGTTATTTGTTTCAAGTTTCCTGTGTTTTGGTTTTGCCATGGCAGATAATTTTGAACAACTGGCCTTAATGCGGTTTTTGTTAGGCTTTGTTGGTGCAGGCTTTGTCATTGGTATTCGTATGATTGGTGAATGGTTCCCAGCTAAACAAACAGGACTGGCGCAAGGAATTTATGGTGGTTGGGGTAACTTTGGTTCTGCTGGTGCTGCCGTTATTTTGCCTACAGTTGCACTCATGTTCGGTGGTGAAGATGGCTGGCGTTGGGCAGTAGGTTCTACAGGTGTTGTCGCGCTTGTTTATTCAGCAATTTATTACTTCAGTGTTTCTGATACACCTAAAGGTTCGACCTATTTTAAACCAAAGAAAAATGGCGCATTAGAAATAACCAGCAGCTTTGATTTCTTTTTATATTTAGTTATGAACATTCCATTATTCGCAGCTTTAGCTGTTTTGGCATGGAAACTGAGTCCGGCAAATTTAGGCATGCTAAGTTCAGGGGTAACAAGCATTATTTATGTCATTTTAGGTAGTTTATATGTTTTTCAAACTATTCGAATTTATCAAATCAATAAACATGTCTTCACTGAAACAGTTCCAGAAATTGATCGTTATAAATTCAAACAAGTTGCATTACTGGATCTCGCTTATATGGTGACATTTGGTTCAGAATTAGCTGTTGTTTCAATTTTACCGTTATTTTTTATGGATACTTTTAATCTTAGCGCTGTGCAGGCGGGTTTAGTCGCATCAGTATTTGCCGGATTAAATTTAATCATGCGCCCTGCTGGTGGCTGGATCAGTGACAAATTTGGACGTAAATCTTCACTTACGGTTCTCATGCTTGGAACAGGTGTTGGCTATTACTTATTAAGTTTAATCACTAATGAGTGGAGTATTTCGCTTGCCGTTGCAGTCGTTATATTTAGCTCTATATTCGTTAATGCAGGGAATGGAGCCGTTTTTGCTATCGTGCCATTAGTTAAACGTCGTATGACAGGACAAATTGCCGGTATGGCTGGTGGTTATGGTAATGTTGGTGCTGTTACTTTCCTGACAGTACTTTCATTTGTTGCAACTGATATTTTCTTTATGGTCATTGCCGGATTCGCTATTACTGTATTTATTCTTATCGCACTATTTCTTGAAAATCCAAAAGATCAAATGGCAGAAGTTTTACCGGATGGAACAGTCCAGATGATAGAAGTCGATTAATTCTCCATTTAAGCTGTGTTAGCTGCGTTGTACAAAGTATTCAAAATACTCATTTGCACTTGCAAACTCCGTTTTTTCATACTTTTACGCCTTGCTACCATCAGCTTAAGGGAAGAATTACACCTAACACTATTAAGGCTGTGACGTTATACTTTAACGTCATTGCCTTTTTTACAAAGTTAACTTATGTCGACATCATTACAGATTAACAGTGCTCACTACAGCATTGCCGGGGTAAAATCTCAAAATGAGGATTCCTGTGGTATTGTAGTACCAGATGAACCGTTGTTAACCACAAAAGGCATTGCCGCTGTTGTTGCGGATGGCATGAGTGCCAGTGATGATGGCAAACAAGCCTCTGAAGGTTGTGTTAAAAGTTTTCTCAGCGATTACTTTAGTACTCCGGAATCATGGTCTGTTAAAAACTCTGCTCAAAAAATTCTTTCTGCCCTAAATCGCTGGCTACATGGTCAGGGACAACGCCAATACCAAAGCAACAAGGGGATGGTGACAACATTAAGCGCGCTCGTATTCAAATCTAACACTGCCTATATATTTCACGTTGGTGATACACGTATTTATCGTTTACGTGGCAATGAGCTTGAGCAACTAACAAACGATCATCGTTTTATTGCTAGCGAAACAAAAACCTATTTATCCAGAGCACTCGGTATCGATCTTCGGGTTGATATTGATTACAAGACATTAGCTGTTGAGGTTGGCGATATTTTTATTCAACTCACAGATGGTGTTTGTGAATTTATTACTGACAGTCTAATTAAAGAAATCACACTTAAAAATACTAATCTTGAAACAGCATCTAAACTTATTGTAGATACAGCAGTAACAAATAAGAGTGATGATAATCTTACCTGCCAAATCGTTAAAATTACTCATTTACCAAAAGAAAATGAAAGTGAGTTTTATGAAAAACTTATAGAACTGTCTTTCCCTCCTCCACTTGAACCCGGATTGATTCTTGATGGATATAAAGTTATTCGACATATGTTTTCAAATAAACGCACCGAAGTTTATTTGGCACAAGATACTGAGACCGGTGAAAATATTGTTATGAAAGCACCCTCGGTTAATTATCAGGATGACCCCGAATATATTAATCAGTTTTTACATGAAGAATGGGCAGGAAAAAGAATAAACAATCCGCATGTATTAAAGGTGTTAGACATAAAACGTAAGCGCACCGCTTTATATTATATTACTGAATATATTGAAGGTTCATCTCTACGACAATGGCTTGATGACAACCCATATCCTTCTTTAAGTCTGGTTAGATCATTTAGTAAACAGATTGAACGTGGCTTACGTGCATTTCATCGGCTGGAAATGATTCACCAGGATCTAAAGCCGGAAAATATATTAATCGATAAAAATGAAACATTAAAAATAATTGATTTTGGTTCAACAAAAATAGCGGGGATTGAAGAAATTTATCTTCCTATCGAAGTTAATAATATATTAGGAACGATTAATTACACCGCGCCGGAATACCATGTTGGAGGATCGGGTAGTAATCGATCCGATATATTTTCATTAGGTGTCATTGTATATGAAATGCTGACAGGACATTTGCCCTACGGCAAGGAAATGAATGCAAAAAATATCAAGCGTGCGAGATATATTTCTGTAAAACGCTATAATCCTGAAATACCTATCTGGGTTGACAAGGCGATTGAAAAAGCGGTGAATATTAATCCGGATAATCGATTTAGTATTCTGTCAGAATTCACTTACGCACTCAACAAACCTGATTCATCACTTATTAATAATGACTATGTTCCACTAATAAAACGTAATCCTGTTCGCACATGGCAAGTTATTAGTTTTTTTCTTGTTATAGTGAATTTATTATTAACGTATAAATTAAATAATTAATCCGTCGATGGAATATCATCCCCCTTCCAACAAAGCATTAGAGATTTATTATGAAGACGAGTCTCTTCTTATCGTGAATAAACCCAGTGGATTATTATCCGTCCCGGGTCGGGGTGAAGATAAGCAAGATTGTCTAATTTCACGAATCCAAGATGAATATTCAGATGCAATAATCGTACACCGGCTTGATATGTCAACATCAGGCTTAATGATTATTGCGCGTGGAAAAAAAATGGAACGTTGCTTAAGCATATTATTTCAGAAACGAAAAATCGCTAAAAAATATATTGCTGTTGTGAATGGCGCTGTTACACCTTCTTCAGGTGAAATTAATTTACCATTAATTACTGACTGGCCTAACCGACCAAAACAAAAAATTGATTTTACTTCAGGAAAAAAATCTTATACCCGTTACAAACTATTATCTTATGATAATAAAAATAATACGAGTCGCTTAGAGCTAACCCCGGTCACAGGAAGAACACATCAACTTCGGTTACATATGTTGGCAATTAACCATGCCATATTAGGTGATAAGTTATACGCTGACAAAGAGGTTATTGAAAAATCACCCCGATTATTATTGCATGCCAGTTATTTATCGTTTCAGCATCCTGTTACTGAAATAATAATTGAATTGAATTCAAAGCCAGAGTTTTAGATTAGAGTTGTAGCTAGTTATCACGTTATGACTGAAGTGATTCTATTGTGGAATCTGTCCATTTAACCGCCTCGATGTAACAGGAAAAATAATTTTCAGCATCAACACCATGTTTAACGAGCTCATTCCACTGCCCTTGTTCATAAAGCACAACGTTCATTAATATCTCACCACTTACACCTTCATAATCAAGCAAGGCAAGTTTTACCGGCGTTGATAACGTTAATTCATCCAAAAGTTCAACTAAAGGTTGATCCATTAAAGCATCCAGTAAAGAGAGCAAACCAACCGTAAACATTTGTCCGTTATTGATTTTCTGTGTGTTTTCCAACAGCTCGCACATTCTGGCTCTAACCAGTGCCGTAATTAATAAGGCTTGAGGTTTTCCTTCAGTAAGCTGCATCATTAAAATAAGTGTAGTCCACTTTCGAATTGTATCTCCACCAACTAAAGCTAATGCTTCCCTTATAGAATCAATTTCTTTACGTTGTGTAAATGCAGCACTATTGACATAGCGGAGCAATTTATAGGTTAGCGTTGCGTCCTGAGCTAATGTTTTTTCAATCTCATTGAAATCAAAACCTTCTTTATTTAACTCTTTGAGTAAATTTAAAACGACCAGCTTATTTGATGGAATATTTTTATGTTTAACAATTTGTGGTTTGCAGAAATGAAACCCCTGAAAATAGTCAAAATCTAACTCTTTACAGAAAGCATACATTTCCGGTGTTTCGACTTTTTCTGCAATAATTTTAACATTATATTTTTTCAGGTATTCGCGCTCGCGAACAATTCCTTCGGTTGATAATTCAATGACATCTAACTTAATAAAATCTGTCAAATTCAATAATTCATCATATTCCGGAGAAAACTTAAAATCATCTAGTGCAATTTTATAACCTTTTCTTTTTAATCTCTTTACGCCGGCAATAATTTCAGGAGTCGGTCTAATATCTTCAAGTATCTCTAATACCGTTTGTTTTTCAAACATCGGGGTTAAAGATGTATCTAAAATAAAATCTTCAGTAATATTAATAAATGCAAGCGAACTACCCACTAAACTATCAAATCCAATATTCATAAAGCCATTTAAAATGACATGTGACGATGCAATCTTGCCATCACTAAATTCAGCCACATTTGTCTCATCAGCACGATACAGAAGTTCATAACCTATTAGTTGATTATTCACATCATAAATTGGTTGTCGTGCAACAAAAACATTATCCATTAATGTTACAATCCATTCTCTATATCAGCTTTAATATCATCAATCGACTCCAAACCAACAGAAATCCGAATCAAACCATCAGTGATTCCGGCCTGTTGTTTTTCTTCATCACTTAATCGTCCGTGTGTTGTTGTCGCTGGATGTGTGATCGTTGATTTAGCATCTCCCAGATTTGCGGTGATAGAAAGTAACCGGGTTGAATCTATCAACTTCCATGCCGCTTCTTTACCACCCTTCACTTCAAACGACAAAACACCACTGCCAGCAAACTGCTGTTGCTTCGCTAACTCATATTGCGGATGTGATGCTAAGCCGGAATAATGTACCTGGTTAACATTTTTATGCTGTTCAAGAAACTGTGCTAATTCTAATGCATTTGCACTATGTGCTTTCATTCTTAAAGATAATGTTTCTAACCCTTTTAAGAAAATCCATGCATTAAATGGACTCAACGTTGGACCAGCAGTACGCAAAAAGCCAAACACCGTTTCACCAACGAGTTCTTTATTACCAACAACCGCACCACCAATAGCACGTCCCTGACCATCGATATATTTTGTTGCTGAATGAATAACAATATCGGCACCAAATTTCAAAGGCTGTTGTAATATTGGTGTGCACAAACAGTTATCGACAACCAATAAACAACCATTCTCATGCGCCAGATCAGCCAGCGCTTTTAGATCTGCAACTTCAGTTAATGGGTTGGATGGCGTTTCTAAAAATAATAACTTCGTTTCTGGTTTAATTGCCTTTTTCCATGCCTCCAGATCGGTTAAATCAACGAAGGCGGTATCAACACCAAAGGGTTGCAGATATTTGTTAAACAAAACAACGGTCGTACCAAAAATTGAACGCGACGATACAATGTGATCACCCGCTTTTAATAACGAAATACAGGTGCTTAATATTGCAGACATGCCAGATGAGGTTGCGACGCAACTATCACCGCCTTCAAGCACCGCTAAACGTTGCTCAAAAATCCGGACGGTTGGATTTGTAAAACGAGAATAGATATTTCCCTTTGTTTCTCCACTAAAGCGTGCTGCTGCATCTGCTGCACTGGGAAAAACAAAACTCGATGTTGGGAAAATAGGTTCACTATGCTCACCTTCAGCAGTTCGCACTTGCCCTGCCCGAACAGCTAAGGTTTCAAGTGCCCATTCTTCATCAAAGTCTGACATTTATTACTCCATACATTCTCTTCAGTTCAGAAACTACACAATATGATCCGCATCAACATCAGGTTGTTTTCGAACCTACTTTAATTAGGCACAAAAAAACCCACTTTAGCTAAAGCAGGCTTTCACTTTAGCTGTATTTTTAATGCGCCCGCAAGCTGATATCAAATCGGCGCTTTCTGAAATAGCCTTTACTACCTCAGGAGTAAATAGATTAGGTGAAGATAGACAAAATGTCAATTTATGCGTTGTTATGAATTTCGATAACTTCATTATCGGCATCATCACTTTCTCTACTGGCATCATTTCTTTGTGATTCAACATGTTTTAAATAAGCCGCATCAATATCACCCGTGACATATTCTCCGTTAAATACCGAGGTATCAAATTCTGTAATATTAGGTGCTTTTTTGCGCACGGCTTCAATTAAGTCATCTAGATTTTGGTAAAACAACCTGTCAGCACCAATTTCTTTTGCTATTTCATCAACGTCTCGACCGTGACCAATAAGTTCAACAGCCGCTGGCATATCAATACCGTAAACATTAGGGTAACGAACAGGTGGTGCCGCAGAAGCAAAATATACTTTTTTTGCACCCGCATCACGCGCCATTTGAATAATTTGCTGTGAGGTTGTACCTCGAACAATCGAGTCATCAACCAATAGAACATTTTTACCTTTGAATTCTAATTCAATTGCATTGAGCTTTTGGCGTACTGATTTCTTGCGTTGTTGCTGACCAGGCATAATAAAAGTTCGGCCGATGTAACGATTTTTAATAAACCCTTCACTGTATTTAACACCCAATGTATATGACAACTCCAAAGCCGACGTTCGACTGGTATCAGGTATCGGTAGTACAACATCTATATCATGATCAGGAAATTCTTTCATAATGGTTTTTGCTAAATAATCACCCATACGCAAACGTGCTTTATAGACAGAGACACCATCAATAATAGAATCAGGACGAGCAAAATAAACATGTTCAAAAATACAGGGGGAGAGTTTTGGGTTTTCTGCACATTGACGAGAAAAAATTTCACCTTCGTTATTAATAAAAATTGCTTCACCCGGTTCAATATCTCTAACCATTTCAAAACCTAATGCATCAATTGCAACAGACTCAGAGGCAACAACATGTTCAACACCTTTGTCAGTTTCTCTTTTACCGAATGCAACCGGACGAATACCAAAAGGATCACGAAAAGCAACAATACCTCGTCCAGTAATCATTGCAACAACCGCGTAGGCACCTTTGCAGCGTTTGTGGACGTTTTCTATTGCATCAAAAATATTATCTGCTGTGATATCAAATTCAGGTTTGATTGTTTCTTGCAGTTCATGGGCAAAAACATTCAATAAAATTTCAGAGTCTGAATTGGTATTGATATGCCGGCGATCTTGTATAAATAAATCATGCTTTAAATCTTCGGCATTTGTTAAATTTCCGTTATGTGCTAATGCAATACCGTAGGGTGAGTTAACATAAAAAGGTTGTGCTTCAGATGAGGAAAAGCAACCTGCTGTGGGGTAACGAACATGACCAATACCAATATTGCCATTTAAGTTCATCATGTGTCGGGTGTGGAAAACATCTTTTACCAGACCATTGCCTTTACGTAAGTACATGCGATCATCTTCGCAAGTCACAATGCCTGCCGCATCCTGGCCGCGGTGTTGTAATACCGTTAAGCCATCATAAAGCGCCTGATTGACAGGTGTATGACCAACTAGTCCAACTATTCCACACATAACTTTTAATCCTAATATTTAAAATATCGAGCCATATCACTCGGTAATAAATCTTTCAACCATGTCGCAAGAGCTTCAAAGCGAAACATAAAAAATGATTCATCCCACCATTTTTCTTTTGGCAGTGTTGTTAATCCAAGTAACATAACAATTATAGTAACTAATAATATGCCACGTAAAAAACCAAACACGCCACCTATCGTACGATCAACACCAGTTAGGCCAACTCTTTGTACAAACTGTGTTGCAAAGAAATTAATAATTGATCCAACAATTAAAGACAATATAAACAAACTAACAAAAGCAGCAAGTAAACGTAATGTTGGATCTTTTATTGAGCTACCAAACAGTTCTGCCATGCCTGAAGAGAAACTCATCGCTACCCATAAAGACACCAGCCAGCCTGTTAACGAGAGTGCCTCTTTAACAAAGCCACGCATCAAGCTAACAACAACAGAGATAATAATAATACTTAAAATTATTAAATCAGCGATAACCATTTAATTTTTTTCCTGTTAACCTGTTTACTTTAAGGGTGTTTTACAACTAAGCCGTTTAATTTAAATTCTTTTTTTAATTTCTTCTTAAGTGCTTCAGCTTTATTGCGTGTTGCTTCTGGCCCTACACGTACTCGATATACAGGTTTATTATTTTTCATAATACGTTCGACAAAAGCGTGGACTTTTTTCTTACGCAACTTCTCTTTCAGGCCCAATGCATTCGTTCTGTTATTAAAACTGCCTACCTGTATGGCCCAAACTGTTTTTGTTACAACCGGTTTTTTTTCATCTTCTGTCAATGCTGTAATTGCTTCAACAATGGATGATGTGCTTTCTTCTTTTACTATTTTGGGCTCGGGCATGCCTTTAGCAATAGGGACTCTTTTTGGATTAGTTGGACGTGGAGGTGTTTGCATATCTTCAACATCAATATGTTTGATATTGTTTATTTCTGCGCTTCGTTCGGGAACATTACTACCGAAGACAGGCATTTCCATTTCCCGACCACCGCTGAGCAACATGGGAATAAAAATCACAGCTAACGCGACCAGTACCACGGCACCGACTAAACGTTGTTTTAAGCGACTTTCTTCCACAATTCCTCCAACTTCTAAATAAATGACAAATAACGATTAAAATCTAAGATACCAAGAGCGTATTATATTCCGAGCTGCAGTGCGAATTCCACTGTATAAAATGATCCAAAAATAACCACTCTATCCGTGGACTCAGCTGCCAAATCGGCAGCCTCGATAGCTTCTTTTACACTGGAAAAACAATCTATCTCAACATTAGGATCCAGATTAGTAAGTACATTTGCTAAATCGACCGCTCTCATGCCACGCGGCACATCTAAATCAGCTAAATACCAGTCAGATATATAAGGCAATATCGTAGAAAGTGCTTCTGCGTGTGCCTTATCTTCAAGCATACCGATAACGGCAAAGGTTTTGCCGGAGCAACTGTGCTCCTTTAGTAATTCTGCCAAACTCGCCATACTATCTGCATTATGAGCCACATCCAGAATATGCAACGGTGTGTCGCCGCCGGAAGAAATGCATTGAAAACGCCCCATTAGTGAAACACTCAATAAACCTGCCTTCACCTGTTGCTGATTAACGGGCAGCTTATCGGCCAAACTCTCTAACACCATTAATACGCCCGCTGCATTATCTATTTGATGTTTACCTCGAATGTTAGGTATAGGCAGTGCAGTACGTTGTTTTTTTAGTGATTTCCAATTCCATGATTGAGATGCACCGGAATCAGTAATTGCAGTTTGCCAGTCAAAATCGTCTCCCCGACGAAATAAGATCGCACCCTTTTCATCGGCAACCTGTTTGACACTTTTTGGCATATCCGGACTGCTAAAAATAACCGGACAATTTTTTCGCATGATTCCAGCTTTTTCTACCGCTATCGTTTCCCGGTCGTTGCCTAGCCAGCCAGTATGATCAATACCGATGGAACTGATCAGTGCAACATCAGCATCAATAATGTTCACCACATCTAATCGTCCACCGAGCCCTACTTCTAAAATAATCACATCTGGTTTAGCCCGATAAAAAATATCAAGCGCGGCTAATGAGCCAAATTCAAAATACGTGAGAGAGATTTCTTCATTATTTTCGTGGTGTAAGTTATTAAGCCGAGCCTGATCAATCCGCTCAAAGGCTTCACAAATAATCTCGTCAGAGACTTCTTCACAATTAAGATGAATACGTTCGTTATAACGCAATAAATGGGGAGAGGTATAAACACCTGTTTGATAACCGGCTTGCTGATAAATTGATTCTAATAATGCAACGCTGGAACCTTTGCCGTTCGTACCCGCTACGGTAATGACTGGACTCGAGGGTAAAGAAGGGTGCAGACGTTTAAAAACTTCAGCAACACGCTCAAGACCAAGTTCAATGGTTGAGTGATGAAGACTTTCTTGCCAATCTAACCATTCATTAAGAGACGAAAAACGCATTATTTCAAACTCAAAAATAAAAAGGGTGGTTTTTTACACCACCCTTCTACAAAATATTTAATTAACTGTGCATGAGAAATATTTTTTTCCAGCAAGACAAAAGCGATTGAAAAACCGGAGTTTGCGATTAGCAAATGAGGATTTTGAAATCGATTTTCCCACAGGCACCCTTGAGGTGAACGCCGCTGGGGTAAAAAAGATAAATCATGCAGCAGGTTGTTGCATCATGATGCTTAACAACGAAGCCACTCTATCCCGCATATCACGACGATCAACAATCATATCAATCGCACCGTGATCTAATAAAAATTCACTGCGCTGGAAACCATCAGGAAGTACTTCACGTACAGTCTGTTCGATAACACGTGGGCCGGCAAAACCGATTAATGCATTTGGCTCTGCAATATTGATGTCGCCTAACATTGCCAAACTCGCAGAGACACCACCCATGGTTGGATCCGTCAAAATAGAAATAAAGGGTAAAGACTGTTTACGCATTCGCGCAAGTGCGGCACTGGTTTTTGCCATTTGCATTAATGAGAACAACGCTTCTTGCATTCGCGCACCACCACTGGCCGAATAACAAACTAACGGTAAATTTTCTTTCAAACAAACATTAACCGAACGAACAAAACGTTCACCAACGACTGAACCCATAGAGCCGCCCATGAATTTAAATTCAAAAGCAGCGGCAACAACAGGAACACCTTTCACAGTCCCCTTCATAGCAATTAACGCATCATTTTCGCCTGTGGCTTTTTGTGCCTGAATAATACGATCTTTATATTTTTTTAAATCTTTAAATTTGAGTGCATCAACGGGTTTTAAGTTTTCGCCAATTTCACTGCGTCCGTCTTCATCGAGAAATTTCTCTAAACGCCAACGTGCACCAACACGCGCGTGCTGATCACACTTTGGACAAACATCTAAATTACGTTCCATTTCTGCACGATATAAAACGGCGCCACAGGCTGCACATTTTGTCCATAAACCTTCAGGTACGCTTTTACGTGATTCACCGTCGATTCGGATACGTTCTGGTAATAATTTACTAAACCAATTCATTTAAAAACCCTGTCTTATTTTGTATCTAATGCTTTTCGCATTTCAGATAATAATTCACAAACTGCTTTATTAGCATTATCGGCTGAATCGAGATTTTCCTCAATACGTTTTACGATTGCACTGCCCACAATAACGGCATCTGCGGCACTGGCAATATTGGCGGCTGACTCGGCATCTTTGATACCGAAGCCTACTCCGACCGGTAATTCTGTCAATGAACGGATAATGGAAACACGATCTTGTACCGCTTTTACGTCTAAATGGCCTGCCCCCGTTACACCCTTTAATGAAACATAGTACAAAAAGCCACCACTAGCATCATTTATCGCTTTAATTCTGTCATTTGTTGTTGTCGGTGAAATAAGGAAAATACGGTCAATTCCCTCTGCTTTCAGCACTTTCACGTAGTCTTCTGCTTCTTCTGGCGGAATATCCACCGTCAAAAGCCCATCAACCCCCGCTTTTGCGGCAGCTTTAGCAAATTCTTTATAACCCATGATTTCTACTGGATTGAGATAACCCATTAATATTACTGGCGTTTCCTGATCTTTTTGACGAAAATCAGCCACCATCGCGATAACATCTCGCAAGCTCACATTGAATTCCAATGCGCGTTCCATGGCTTTTTGGATCACCGGGCCTTCTGCCATCGGATCGGAAAAAGGTACGCCTAATTCGATTAAGTCAGCACCCGCTTCAACCATGGCATGCATCATAGGCACGGCATTTTCCGGGTTTGGATCACCCGCAGTAAAATACGGAATTAAGAGCTTACGACCTTCTTTTGCACGTAATTCGAACCGCGAAGCTATTCTACTAACATCTCGATGGCTCACATGATCTATCATAGTCCAATCCCCTCAATGCTTGCCACAGTATGGATATCTTTATCGCCGCGGCCAGAAAGGTTCACAATAATAATTTTATCTTTATCCATCGTAGGGGCTAATTTAGTGGCATATGCCAATGCATGACTGGACTCTAAAGCCGGGATAATGCCTTCAATTTTGGTTAAATCATGAAAGGCCTGTAAGGCTTCATCATCATTAATCGCCACATATTTGGCACGACCAATGTCTTTTAACCACGCATGTTCCGGCCCAACACCAGGATAATCTAAACCGGCTGAAATGGAATGCGTTTCAATAATTTGACCATTTTCGTCTTCGACTAAATAAGTACGATTACCATGTAATACGCCTGGTTTACCTGCACATAGTGGCGCGGCATGATGACCGGTTTCTATTCCATCACCTGCTGCTTCTACACCGTAAATGGCCACTCCCTTATCATCAATGAAGGGATGAAACAGGCCTATTGCGTTAGAACCGCCACCCACACACGCTATCAAGGCATCCGGCAAACGGCCTTCATGTTCTTGTATTTGTTCACGCGCTTCACGGCCAATAATAGTTTGAAAATCACGCACCATCGCAGGATATGGATGAGGCCCCGCCACTGTGCCAATTATATAAAAGGTGTTATCAATATTGGTTACCCAGTCGCGCATCGCTTCATTCAACGCATCTTTTAACGTTGCCGAACCTGATGTCACGGGCACCACTGTAGCACCGAGCAATTTCATGCGATAAACATTAGCTGCTTGACGTTGAATATCAACCGCGCCCATATAAACCACACATTCCAGACCTAAACGTGCTGCAACCGTTGCGGTTGCCACCCCATGTTGCCCAGCGCCGGTTTCAGCAATAATGCGTGTTTTACCCATACGTTTCGCAAGCAACGCCTGGCCGACGGTATTATTTATTTTATGCGCACCGGTGTGATTTAAATCTTCACGTTTAAGATAAATTTTTGCGCCGCCGAGTTCTTTTGACCAACGTTCAGCAAAATATAAAGGCGATGGACGGCCGACATAGTTTTGCAACTCCCAATCAAGCTCTGCCAAAAAATCTTTGTCCACCATGTATTTTTCATAGGCTAGACGTAATTCGGTTAACGGTTCCATAAGTGTTTCAGCGACAAAAAGACCACCATAAACACCAAAATGCCCCTTATCATCTGGCTGATGATATTTTGATTCTGTTTCTGATTCAGCCAACGCGCTGTACCTCTTTAATAAACTGTTCTATTTTTTTATGATCTTTCACTGCCGGCTCAGACTCGACACCGCTGCTGACATCCACCGCATACGGTCTCACCGTTTCCACCGCAGAAGCCACATTTTCAGGATTAAGGCCTCCGGCTAAAATAAGCGGTGAAGGCATATTTTCAGGAATCAAACTCCAGTTGAAGCTTTGCCCTGACCCACCGCCCTTTTCATGATAAGTATCTAATAAGATACCCGCTGCATTGGGATATTCCTGAGCAAAAGCAATAACATTCGCATTTTCACGCATTCTTAATACTTTGATATAGGGCATTTCAAACTGGTCGCAAAATTCGGGTGTTTCTTCACCGTGAAATTGCAATAAATTCAAAGGCACAACCTTTAATGCTTCTCTCACCGTTTCTGCTGCTGCGTTCATAAATAAGCCCACCACAGTCACAAAAGGCGGTATGGATTCGGCTATCACCCGAGCATCAGTCAAACTAACATAACGCGGGCTTTTTTCGACAAAAATCAGGCCAATTGCATCCGCTCCACATTCAATGGCTTTAAGTGCATCATCAAGATGCTTAATTCCACAGATTTTAATACGTGTATGCAACAGAATATCCTGAAAATGACAATGAAGCGGCTTATTTTACAGTAACTTAGGAAAATCCGCTAACACGAAAAACCCTGTTTCTTCATGTTAATCGAATAACAATAAATGATTTTAGAAAGTCATTTTTCCAGAAGAAAAGTCCCCCGGCCATTAACGATTAATGACGAGGTTTAGTATTACACTTTAAACATACTAATCATTTGCTGTAGTTCTTGGGCTGTTCCTTCTAACTCCTGACTTGATGCTGCTGTATGCTCAGCACCTTTTGCAGCTTGAACCGATAATGTATTAATACTCACAATATTTTGATTTATTTCTTCAGCCACCGATGACTGTTCTTCAGCTGCTGTCGCGATTTGTGTATTTTGCTCTACAATGTCTGATACTGCCTGGGTTATTGCCGATAAAGCTTGGCTAGCTAACTCAGCTTTTTCAACCGTTGTCTGTGTATTTATTTGACCTTTACTCATTGCCTCAACGGCAGAAATAGCCCCCGCTTGAAGCCGCTCAATCATATCTTGTATTTCTTGGGTGGATTCTTGAGTACGACTTGCGAGTGTGCGTACTTCATCAGCCACTACAGCAAAACCTCTACCCTGTTCACCAGCTCTAGCTGCTTCAATCGCAGCGTTCAGCGCTAATAAATTAGTTTGTTCTGCAATACCTTTAATAACATCTAAAACAGATCCTATTTGCTGAGTATCTTCTTTCAGCGTATCTAGCGTTATAGATGTATTCGAGACATCTTTAGCTAGCTCATTGATTGCTCTAGTAACTTCAGACACAACCTGCTGTCCCTTTGAAGATTCAATATCAGCAGCATGTGCTGAGTCAGAAGCTTGACTTGCATTACGAGCAACTTCTTGAACAGTCGCCGTCATTTCATTCATAGCAGTAGCTACTTGTTCAATTTTTCCTTCTTGCTGATTCACATTTAGCTTAGTATCTACACTTAACTCTGTTAACTGATTCATTTCAGAAATAAGCTTTCCACTGGAAGTTGAAACTTGACTTACGAGGTTTTGAATTTTTTCAATAAATGAATTAAACGCTATAGAGAGGTTTTGAACTTCTTTTTCTCCATGTTCATTGAGTCTTTGAGTTAAATCACCGCCACCACTTGCAATATCATCTAGTGAATCCGTTACTGTAGAGAACGCATTTTTTATACTTTTGATAATAAAGAAACTAATAATAATGTTTGCTAGAATAGCAATAACAGCAATGATTAAAGTGCGACTCAAACTTGTATTGGTATTATCCAACATATACTTTTGAGTCTGGTTATTTGCTGCCAATTCTTTGCTTGCTAAATTTTGTACTGCAATTCTTACTTTACGCCAGTTAGGATGCTCTACTTTTTTTAGTAAATCAATTGCTTGTTCTACCTCCCCCAACTTTACAAGTTCTAGTACACGAAACTTTGCAGCACGTGATTTATTCCAATAATTTTGTATTGAAGCATACTTTAACTTTAAAGACTCATCTCCTTTTGCCATAGATTGAGCGAGTTCAAATGCATCATCAAAACGCTTGATTGCAGCTGGCACAACTTTATGAGGTTTTTTTGCTTTAGGTTTCAGTACAAGGTTACGAAGTGCAACACCTGATAACAACCCATCAGCAAACATTGTTTGGTAAGCTGTTTGGCGTACCAGGTTCTCATTGAAAAACTGATCAGATTCATTTGATGCAGAAAACATCCCGCCAAGAGCACTCCATAGTGCTAATATAAATAGAAAAATAGCAAGACTATTTGCCACTATTAACTTTAATTGAATACTCATCTTTCCCGACATAAACCGACTCCAGTCACCAGTGATTTAACTCTAAATTGTTTATGTATTTATCGGCTGAAATCAGGATTTGTTTAGGATTAAAAAAAATAGTTCAAAAGTTGGTATGAAGTCTGGTTGAAAAACATTTTATTTTGCAACACTAAAAGACTTACATATATTAAAGAATACATGTAATCAAAAATCTTAGTATTTGATAAATTTAACTAACTATCTAATATTTAGGATAATTTTGATCTATATCAATACAAATTTTTAACATATCAATATTACTTAAGAGGGTATTAAATGTAGAGATAGACCAATAAAAACACATGATAACGCCTGTCACTAAAAGGGTTTAGTCTCTGTGCACAAGAATCTAACTTACAAAAACTTAGTATAATTTAAGGGAGAAAGCATCATGTCCACTGGTCTACTCATTGCTCTAATCTGTGCCCTCGCCGGCATTGCTTATGGTGTCATTTCAATTTTCAGCATTTTATCAAAACCAATGGGGAATGATAAAATGATGGAAATCGCTAACGCAGTTCAGGAAGGTGCAATTGCTTACCTGGCTCGCCAGTACACTACCATCGGTATGGTGGGTGCTGTTCTATTTATCGCTATGGGCTTTGCTCTTGGCTGGTATAGCGCCATAGGTTTTGCTATCGGCGCAATCCTTTCCGGTGCAGCTGGTTACATTGGCATGCACGTATCTGTTCGCTCTAACTCACGTACAGCAGAGGCAGCTCGACAGGGTATTAACCCTGCACTTCAGGTTGCATTTAAAGGGGGCGCAATCACCGGTATGTTAGTGGTAGGCCTTGGTCTTTTAGGTGTTGCGGGTTACTACACCGTATTAACAACTATGCTGGGGGTTTCGCAAAATGACGCACTACACGCATTAGTTGGCCTGGCATTCGGTGGTTCACTCATTTCTATCTTTGCGCGTTTAGGTGGCGGTATTTTTACCAAGGGTGCAGACGTAGGTGCTGACATTGTAGGTAAAGTTGAAGCCGGTATCCCTGAGGATGACCCACGTAACCCAGCAACAATCGCTGATAACGTAGGTGATAATGTAGGTGACTGTGCAGGTATGGCAGCTGACTTATTTGAAACATACGCAGTAACTATCATTGCAACTATGTTACTCGGTGGTCTGGTAATGAGCCAAATTGGTGAATTAGCGGTAACTTACCCGTTAGTTCTAGGCGGTGTTTCAATTATCGGCTCTATCCTCGGTACTTTCTTCGTGAAAACATCTGATGGTGCAAAAATCATGAATGCACTTTATAGGGGAACGATGGTTTCTGCTGTTTTCTCTGCTATTGCATTTTATTTTGTAACACAGAATATGATGGGCGATGTTTCATTAACACTGGAAAATGGCAATATTGTTGGTGCATCTGAGTTCTATTATGCAGCACTTATCGGTTTAGTGCTGACTATGGCGATGATTGTTATCACTGAGTACTACACTGCAACTGAATTTTCTCCTGTTAAAAATATTGCAAAAGCATCAACCACAGGTGACGGTACAAACGTTATTGCTGGTTTAGGCGTTTCAATGAAATCGACAGCATTACCTGTACTTTCAATATGTGCATCTATCTGGGGTGCATTTGAGCTAGCGGGTTTATACGGTATCGCAATTGCAGCAACTTCAATGTTATCTATGACTGGTATTATCGTAGCGCTTGACGCATACGGCCCTATTACAGATAACGCGGGCGGCATTGCTGAAATGGCTGATCTTCCTGAAGATGTTCGTAAAACAACGGATGCACTTGATGCGGTTGGTAACACCACTAAAGCAGTAACAAAAGGTTACGCAATTGGTTCAGCTGGTCTTGCAACACTCGTTCTGTTTGCTGATTACACGCATACATTAACTGCAAACGGTCAATCTGCAGTATTTGATCTATCTAACCACATGGTTATTATCGGTCTGTTTATTGGTGGTCTGATTCCTTACTTATTCGGTGCAATGGCTATGGAAGCAGTAGGTCGTGCAGCAGGGGCTGTTGTAACTGAAGTACGTCGTCAGTTTAAAGAAAAACCAGGCATTATGGATTACTCTGAAAAGCCTGATTACTCTAAAGCGGTAGACTTATTAACTAAGGCAGCAATTAAAGAAATGCTCATCCCTTCTTTATTACCTGTCGCAGTGCCAATCATTGTTGGTCTGACTTTAGGTGCTGAAGCTTTAGGTGGTGTTCTGATTGGAACAATCGTTACAGGTCTTTTCGTAGCGATCTCTATGACCACTGGTGGTGGTGCATGGGATAATGCGAAAAAATATATCGAAGATGGACACTACGGCGGTAAAGGTTCTGATGCACATAAAGCTGCTGTAACCGGTGATACTGTAGGTGACCCGTATAAAGATACAGCGGGACCTGCTATCAACCCACTGATTAAAATTATGAATATTGTTGCGTTACTTATCGTACCGTTACTTTAAAATAATTATCTTTGAAAAAAAAACAAAGGGGCTTTTATAGCCCCTTTATTTTGGCTATCCATTTTAAATGATTTTAATAGAAGCATGTATTGATGTGAAGTTAGTCATATTCACAAAATACAAAAGGAATATAATTTGCAAAATTCATTATAGACAAAAACTGAAATTTGGAGTGACATGATGAGCAGCGAGAATGAGAATAGTACAAAGGCCATATTGGAACTTAAAGAAGGACTCATTGCTTTACAACAGCAAAATGAATCACGCATGAGTGTTCAGGAAAATAAACTCGCTGAACTTTATCAGGGGTTAGAAAGTGCTTTTAGTAAGATCCATCAGGATACCGGCAAACGAAAACATCACAATGACTCATCATTTGATCAGCTCTCAGATACAATTATTCGTTCTAGTGAAGAAATGCGTAAAGAATATGAAGAAATGGAAAAACTACAGGACAAGCGTCGTGAAACTGAAAGCCAGCAATACTCCCACAGTATAACTAAAACAAAAATCGTTGCTTATCCTGCAATAGTACTCGCCTTTGCTGGGCTTATTCACATGTTTTATACAGTTAATGTTATGGAAAAAGCGATGACACAGATGTCAAAAGATATGTCTGGTATGCGTAGAGACGTAAATACATTGTCCGTTCATGTTTCAGGAATGCGTCAGGATATGAATATATTGACCCATAATGTTGCGCCTGCAATGAATGGCATGCGGCAAATGATGCCCTGGACTAATTAAACCAAGGCAACAGATTACGTTAATGCTATTTATCTTTATGGCTTAATTTATATTTAATAAAAACGCCAAGAAAAGTAATTGCAGATATTAAAACTAAAGGTGCTATCGTTGGAATATTCAACAAGTCTTTTACTGATGCTTTGCTTGTTAAGTTATAGATAATATCGGCATAAACATATGACTTTATGCCAACACCAATGAAAGCAGCAGCAATAAAATGACTAAGTTTAACTTTTAAGATCCCCGAACTATAGTTGACCAGTGAATGAGGAAAAGCAGGAAATATCCTTAACGCAAATAAAGTAAAAAAATTATCTTCCTTATGTAAAATTCTATAAGCATGTGAATTTTCAATTTTTTTAACCCACTCATCCGTAATCGAACTGGAAAAATAATAAGCACCAATACCGCCAAGAGTAGAGCCAACGGCAACAATTAAAGTCGATATAACAGGTGGATAAAGTGGAGCAGCAACCCAAAATACTAATGACCCGGCCAGAGCAAAAGTAAATAAAAGAACTTGTAGCAGGATCAATATCACCACCAACCACCAATTCTCAGCATATTCTCTGGCTACAAATAATATTTTTTCAGCATCCAGTAGTCCCGTTAATTGCAGCAAAAACCCTGCAGTTACGAGAGATGCAATAATTAGTAAATTTTTAACATGACCTTTGAGCATAGTTAGCTTTACAATACACGATAAGAAGAAACAACGTAACAAGATGAGAAAAGAATATGAACGGTTTTGAGCAATTAAAGATATGGCTACGCTACACTCGATTAACTGCAATATTAATGATTATTAGCATTTTTGTTGCGCTTGTTTCCGATTTTGGTCGTGATTTTCAACTCATTCATGTTCTTTTTATCTCTGAATATTCTCAGGGATTAAAAGAGATTTTAAATGGTGAACTATGGCGCTTATTTACCCCTGCCTTTATTCATTTTGGCATTATTCATATCCTCTTCAATATGCTATGGCTTTATCAGCTCGGTAGCGCCATTGAACAGAGTCAACATATTAAACGGCTGGCAGTACTGGTTATTGTTATCTCATTATTTTCAAATCTTGCTCAATATTTCTGGGCGGGTCCCATGTTTGGCGGAATGTCTGGTGTGGTATATGGATTACTTGCTTACCTATGGGTTCAGGGAAAATATAATCCATGGGCTGGTATTGGTTTAGATCAAAACATCGTCGTTATGATGCTTGTTTGGTTTGTTATTTGCTGGCTGGGGTTCGTTGGAAATGTCGCTAACATGGCGCATACCATTGGACTTGTTACAGGTGCAATTTTAGGATTGATCTTTTCTCCCAATTTACTACGAAGATTAAGGCACTTTTAATAACAATGCTTTTTCCTTAATACGTATTGAGGCCGGAGTGTAACCAACAAACTCTCCATCTGCTTCTATGGGATAACCTTCAGATAAAACCTCAAATTGTTTAGCTTGTACATATTCAATATTATTTTCAGATAAGTGCGAACCGAAAAATAACTTGATTAAACAATGGCATTTTTTTACGAAATTTAATTTTCCCACCCAACAACAATCTAACAGTCCATCAGCAATGTCTGCTTCGGGTGTAATATTCATACCACTACCAAAAAAGGTACCATTTCCAAACGCCGCCATAAATGTCGCTTCATTTTTGTTAAAGTTGTTACTTTGAACATCAAGCTTTTTTTCTTTATAAAAAGGCAGGTACTTCAATGCATTCCATAAATAAAAAAATGAGCGAAACACTATTTTATTATCATCTTTTGTTTTTTCAGCAATCATCGCATCATAACCAATTCCCAATACATTAATAAAATAACGATCATTACACCAGCCTAAATCAGCCTCTATGGTTTTAGAGTTTGTTACTGTTTCAAAAATGTCATCACTTTTTTTATAAATATGTCTTGAAAAATCATTTCCTGTTCCACAAGGAATAATGCCTAAAGGGATTTTTTTAAACGCTAAAACATTACTCAGCATATTTAACGTACCATCCCCTCCTACAGAAATAATATCACTGTAGTCATTAAGCTTTTCGCTAATATTTTTTTCAGTCACGGCTAACTCTATTTCAGTTTGGTAAATATCATACGAAATATTTTTTGTTACTAAGCGATCAGTGAGTTTGTTGAGAGAACGTAAACCTTTATTTCCTGATTGAGGGTTATAGATAATGAGATATTTTTTATTATTCATGTACACAAATTATTTAATACGGTAGGACGAAACAGGTAAATAAATGGCAAACCGTGCAAATAGCGGGCAATCTTCAGAATGCGAACAATCCATTGTAGTTCCTCCAATTGTTACCTTTATTTCAGCACTTTTCTCATTAATATTAGCTAAATTTTATGAAAAAGAGGGGATATTAACGACTTTTGGCATATTAAACTCATCAGGATAATCCACCCTAACCAGATATAAACCATGTGGGGCAGCGGTTATCCCCCCTAATGTGCGATCCTTTAGTTCTAAGACTTCTTTGGCCCAGTCTGGTTCCTGTTCTCCAGCACCAATCGTCATTAATACACCAGCCATATTTCTCACCATATGATGTAAAAAAGCATTTGCTTCAATATCGAGAAAAATAAAGTTTCCCTGCCGAGTGATATCAAATTGATAAAGGGTGCGTACAGGTGATTTCGCCTGACAACCTAATGCGCGATAAGATGAAAAATCATGTTCACCGATCAAATGATTAGCCGCTTGTTGCATACGATGCTCATCTAATGTTCGGTAATCCCATGTCACCAATCCATTTAAATAAGAGGGTCGAACATTGCGTGAAAAAATAATGTAACGATAAGCTCGCCGAAAAGCTTTAAATCGCGCATGAAACTCATCACTCATTTCTTTCGCCCAAAGCACTGTGACACCTTCAGGTAAGTTAGCGTTAACCCCTTTTACCCATTGGTAGTCTTCACGGCTTACCTCTGTGTCAAAATGAATGATCTGTTCGGTTGCATGCACACCGGTATCTGTTCGCCCTGCACAAACAACACGTACGAAATGATTAGCCACTTTACTCAGCGCCTTTTCAACCGCTTCTTGCACTGAAGGGGAATGATCCTGAAATTGCCATCCACAAAATGGGCGGCCATCATATTCTATACCTAAAGCAATTCTCATCGTGTGTGTACTTTATTTGTGTCCTGATTTCATAAACAAGAAAGCCACACCAAAATGGTGTGGCCTTAAGAATAAGTTGTCAGTTTTAATTATAAAAACCAAATCAACTCGGTAGTGCTTTACGCAATTTGTCCCAATAACGATTGCGCTTCTTCTTTTTGTGTACTGCTTCCCTCATCCATTACCTCGTCCAAAATGCTACGTGCACCTTCTGGATCACCCATATCAATATAGGCTTTTGCGAGATCTAATTTTGTTCCAACTTCATCACCACCACCAATATCTGCATCCGCAGTATCAGAAGCATCAAGATTCAAATCTAAAGCACCATCATCGCTTGTTCCGGTATCAAAATCTAACCCTGCATCTGCAGCATCACCACCGATATCAAGATCAAAATCTAAACCACTGTCATCTGTTGAACCAGCATCAAGGTTAAAATCTAAATCTGCTACGGGCTCTTCAGCTGCAACATCTGCTGTACCCATATCTAAATTAAAGTCTAAGCCTGCATCTTCAGTTGACTCTGTTGTTCCCATATCTAGATTGAAATCAAGATCTGCGGCAGGTTCTTCAACTGCTGCTGGTTCATCACCACCAATATCAAGATTAAAGTCCATATCAGGTTCAGCTGCACTTTCTCCCAAGTCTGCCATATCGCCAAGGTCAAGATTAAAGTCCATGTCATCACCAGCAGGTTCTGTTGAGCCAGATAAATCAGCTGCGGCAAAAACACCTGTTTCTAAACCAATGTCCATAACCTGACTATCCGTCATGCCCATGCCTGGATCATCAATAGCTGGAACTTCACTTGTCGCTGGAATGTTGTCGAAGGCTGCACTAGCACTGCCCTGATTAAATAAAGGATTTCCTGGTGCAATTTCTGAACCCATATTAACAACTTTTGCCCATAATGGATTTTCAGCTTCATTGCCTCCAAGGCTGGCATAAAAATCTTCTGCTGATGATTCAAACGCCGCTTTATTTTGTGTTGCGTGATACAACTCAATTAACTTTGCGCGCAGTTCCATGCGGTTTGGTTCACTTTGAATTGCTTCGTTAAGTCGTTCTTCAGCCGCTTCATATCGACCATATGCCATAAAGACATCGGCTTCAGTTAAAGGATCAACTTCACTATCATCTGCTTCAATCGCACTTGCACCACTCATGGCGAAGTCACTTAAAAATGAAGACTCTTCAGAGAATGTTGTTGAGTCACCACTTGGTACACCACCAGCATCAGCAGCTGAAGCAGTTGCTGCACCAGTAAGAATACTTTCCTGGAAATTATCACCTTGACGACGGCGACGAATCATTATTATGCCAATAATTAAAACTACGACTACGATGGGTGCACCAATAAAGAGTAAGCTATCTCCACCTAAAGCCAGGCCTGTTACAGTAGCAACAATTGAAGCAATGACACCCATTACCGTGTCCATAATGCCTTGATCTGCTGCAGGATCTGCATTTGTCTGCTCACGTTCAGCAATTTCTGCTGCAAGTTCAACTGGTGATTTCTCAGGCTTAGCTTGCTCTACTACAGGTTCAGTTACTTCAGGTTTAGCGGGTTCTTCTGTTGCCACGGGTTCTTCAACAACAGGCTGTTCTTCTACTGCTGATGCAGCTTGTTCTTTTGCTGCTGGCGGCACTTCTACAGGTTTTTGATTCAAACTTGAAAGCTGTTGTTGTAATGCAGCCAGTTCATCATCTTTAACAGAGAGAGAACGTTGTAAACGGTTCAGCTCATCTTCAAGAGATTGAAGCTTATTATTTAACGCCACATTACGTGTACGCATCGTACCGGCATCGGCCTTAGCCTGACGCAGCTGATCTTGCATTGTCGCCAAGTCATTACTTAGCGCTTCTTCGTTAGCACCACCACCGGCGGCTAAGCTTTCACCATCAGGAGAGGATAAAGTTAACTCGCCCGAAGTTCCGCCAACCGCGGCTTCATCCTGAGTTGTACTTTCACCTGCCATAATTGGTTGTACGCCCGCTGCTTCTGCAACTTGTTGACGATAATTATTCCAGGCATCTGTTTGTTCAATAAATGCATTTGCTGCTTCTTTGCGAGATAAACGAGTTAATGCAGATGGATCATCGATACGTAACACATGTCCAACTTTTAAGCGGTGCACATTGTTATCAATAAAGGCATCCGGATTATTCTGTAATAACGCCATCATGACCTGATAAACGCTAACACTGTCATCACCATGACGAAGTTTTTCTGCGATATTCCAAAGATTATCGCCCTTCTTGATAATACCGTAATCTAAGTCACCCATTTCGCCGTCTGCACTGGCTACAGCGACGTCTTCAACGACTGCTGGCTCTTCTGTTACATCATCAGACGTATCAAAAGCAGCTAATGGAATACTTGGCCATAACTGATCTGATTCTTCATCTTCGAAAACTTCTGACGTCGCTTCACTTTCTGCAACAGGTTCAACAGCTGGTGGAATATCCACAACGGGTTCAGGTTCGACTTCTTCAATAACCTGTTCTACTTCCGCAGTTGGTTCTTCTGCAACAGGTTCAGGATTAAATGTATCTAGTGCGGGTTCTTCAGCTGCAACACTTTCTTCTACTACAACTGGTTCAGGAGCAGGTTCTGGTTCTGCAACGGGTGCCGGTGCTGTTGCTTGTTTAGGCGCACGACCAGGAGGATCAATGAGCATGGTGTATTCACGAAGCATACGACCATTTTTCCAATTCATTTCCAAAAGGAAATTCATGAAGGGTTCGCGTACATTCTCAGATGTAGTGACATGTATATAATAGTCACCATTCGCGTGTTGCTTAACTTTAAACTTAAGTTTATTTAATAGTGCTGTACGTTCTATTCCCGAACGAAGGAATGCTTCTTCCGTTGCAAGATTGATAGTCAGACTTTGAATATCATTCGGGCTTGCCGATAATAATGCGACTTCTGCATTTAATTTCTCATTTAAGGACGAATTAAGTTTAATTCCTCCAAAACCCAAAGCCTCAACCGCCAAAGGCGTCATCGATAAGCCTGCTGATATTACTAAAATGGCTACCTTACGCAGCATAACAACTCTCCACTTCATATAGCGTCCCTCAACGCAACAGCCAAATTTAGGTGTATTTTCTTATTTTTCAATGGCTTACCTAAATATAGCTCGAAAATTCTTTATAAGTATGCAGTAACTATAGCTTATATGTAAAGTTTTACCAAAATTTCTGCTATTTGAACAGCATTTGTTGCAGCTCCTTTACGCATATTATCGGTCACAAGCCAAAGATTTATCCCTTTTTCAGTCGAAATATCTTCACGAACCCGCCCAACAAAGACTGAATCCTTACCCGCCGCTTCAGTGACAGGGGTTGGCCACTCAACGCCATTTAGTAATTCAATGCCTTTTGCCTGTTGTAATAATTCATTTACTTTTGTCACAGAAATTTTCTCTTTTGTTTCAATCTGAACAGCAGCAGCATGACCAATAAAAACAGGAACACGAACCGCAGTTGTATTCACTGTTATTGATTCATCATTCAAAACTTTTTGTGTTTCATACACTAACTTCATTTCTTCATCGGTATAACCGTTATCAAGAAGTTCACCCACCTGCGGTAAAACATTAAATGCAATTTGCTTTGGGTATATTTTGCATTTTACATCACGAAAATTTAACAACGCAGCTGTTTGTGATGCGAGTTCTTCTGCAGCATCTTTACCTGCACCTGAAACGGATTGATAAGTTGAAACATTAATACGTTTGATACCAACAGCATCATAAATTGGTTTTAATGCCAGTAATATTTGAATGCTGTTACAACTTGGACTGGAAATAATATTTCGTTGTTTATAGTTTTCTATCACATCAGCATTAACTTCAGGAATAATAAGTGGTACATCTTCATCATTTCTAAATGCAGGCGTTCTATCAATGACGATACACCCTTCCGCTGCCGCTTTTTCTGCGAACTCTTTTGATAGTGCTTCTGTTGAAGCAAAGAAAGCAAGCTGTACTCGTGAAAAATCAAAAGAAGCAATATCGCCTATTTTCAAAGCATATCCACTAAACTCTAAACGTGCCCCCGATGATGCTTCGCTATCTAATAAAAATATTTGCCCAACAGGAAATTTTCGCTCTTCTAAAATCTCGAGCAACGTTTCACCAACTGATGTTGTCGCACCAACAATTGCTATATCTACTTCTTTAGTCATTTTTTTCACCAAGCAAAAACAATATTCATTACATAGAGTACAAAGAAGCTTTTTCAAACATGCATTCTATGCACTCAAAATAATAAACGTTTTTAACTTTCTAAAAGGATTCGTAACATACGGCGCAATGGTTCTGCTGCACCCCATAATAATTGATCACCAACTGTGAATGCTGACAAGTAATCATCACCCATAGAAAGTTTACGCAGTCGCCCTACAGGCACAGTTAAGGTACCTGTCACTGCCGCCGGCGTTAATTCTTTAATTGTCACTTCAGGTTCATTGGCAACCACTTTTACCCAGTCATTATGCTCAGCTAACATACCACTGATTTCATCCATGGGTACATTCTGTTTCATTTTGATAGTAAGTGCCTGTGAATGGCAACGCATTGCACCAATACGCACGCATAAACCATCAATTGGTACAGGGTTATCTGAGCGGCCTAAAATTTTATTGGTTTCAACTTGTGCTTTCCATTCTTCTTTTGTTTGACCGCTATCACGAGGAACATCAATCCACGGGATTAAGCTTGCCGCTAAAGGTGCGGGCCATTGTTCTGTTGGATAGGCATCACTACGAATAAAGTCAGTGACATTTTTATCAATATCAAGAATAGCGGTTGCAGGATCCGCATTCAGATCTTTAACGTTATCGTTAATCGCACCCATTTGACGAATCAACTCACGCATATTTTTTGCGCCCGCACCTGAAGCTGCCTGATACGTCATTGGTGTAATCCATTCGACTAAATCTTTTTCAAACAAACCACCCACTGCCATCAACATTAAACTCACGGTACAGTTACCACCAACAAATGTTTTAACGCCATTTGCTAAAGCATCTTTGATGACATCTTTATTAACCGGATCAAGAACGATGATACTTTCATCAACCATGCGTAACGATGATGCCGCATCTATCCAATAACCATTCCAACCGGCTTTGCGTAAATCTTTGTAAACTGCATTGGTATAATCACCACCTTGAGCGGTAACGATCACGTCCATGGCTTTAAGTTCATTGATGTCATTTGCATCTTTTAATGCAGGTACATTTTTACCTACATTTGGACCCGCTTGTCCTGACTGAGAGGTAGTAAAAAAAACAGGTTCGATATCATTAAAATCATTTTCTTCACGCATGCGTTGCATCAGAACTGAACCCACCATGCCGCGCCAACCTACAAATCCTACCCTTTTCATCTTGTTTGCCTCTTTTATAATTCGGTAAATTAACGCAGAGGTCGCAAAGGCGCAAAGAACGCAAAGTTTTTGAAATTAATCATTTTCTTTGCGTTCTTTGCGCCTCTGCGCTCTTTGCGTTTAATGCTATTCTACAATGCAGCCACCACAGCATCACCCATTTCTGAAGTACTGACTTGTTTCATGCCATCTGAATATATATCTGCAGTACGTAAACCTTGAACGAGTACTTTATCAACTGCTTTTTCAATTCGATCTGCCATCGCACTTTCATCAAGTGAGTAACGTAGCATCATGGCAACTGAAAGAATGGTTGCTAATGGGTTTGCTACATTTTGCCCTGCTATATCAGGCGCAGAACCATGAATCGGTTCATACATGCCCTGGCCTTTTGAGTTTAATGATGCTGACGGCAACATACCAATTGAACCTGTTAACATGGCGGCGCAATCAGAAAGAATATCACCAAACATATTAGTTGTTACCATTACATCAAATTGTTTTGGTTCACGAACGAGTTGCATTGCTGCGTTATCAACATACATGTGTGATAACTCAATATCTGAATGTTGCTTATGACATTCTGTAACCACTTCACGCCACAGTTCAGTAACTTCGAGTACATTTGCTTTATCCACTGAACATACTTTACTGCCACGCTTGCGTGCAATATCAAAGGCAACTTCAGCAATACGTTCTATTTCAGATTCTTTATATACCAACGTGTTATAACCTTGACGCTCGCCATTTTCTAATGTGCGTACACCACGTGGTTGACCAAAGTAAATACCACCGGTTAACTCGCGTACAATCATAATATCCAAACCTGATACGACTTCAGGTTTTAATGTCGAAGCGTCGGCAAGTTGAGGATAAAGAATCGCCGGACGTAAGTTAGCAAAAAGATCGAGCTCTGCACGCAGCCCAAGCAAACCCTTTTCTGGTCGCACTGAAATATCCAGAGATTCCCACTTATAACCGCCCACAGCACCTAATAAAATTGCATCGGATTCTTTTGCAAGGGTCAGCGTTTCTTCTGGTAAAGGGGTGCCGGTTGCGTCATAGGCTGTGCCGCCAACTAGACCTTCTTTCATTTCAACATCCAAGCTATCAGCCTGTAAGACTTTGATAACTTTTACTGCTTCGGCCACAATTTCCTGACCAATGCCGTCACCGGGTAAAACTGCAATTTTCTTAGTCATAACAATATCTCTTCTTAATTTCATGAATAAACGCAAAGTTCGCAAAGACGCGGAGAACGCAAAAAAATAATACTAAAAACTTTGCGTTCTCCGCGTCTTTGCGACCTTTGCGTTAAATAATTATTATTAAAATAACCACGGTGCTTCAGCACTGCGGCGTTGTTCATATGCTTTTATGTCTTCAACATGTTGCATGGTTAAACCAATGTCATCTAAACCTTTTAATAAACGATGTTTACGGAACTCATCAACATTAAATTTTATTACGCTACCATCGGCTTTAGTCATTGTTTGATTTTCCAGATCGATATTTAATTCATAACCTTCATTTTCAGCTATATCATTAAATATTTGATCAACAACATTGCTATCCAACTTAATTAACAAAATACCATTTTTAAAACTGTTGCTATAAAAAATGTCTGCAAAACTCGGAGCAATGATAACTTTAAAACCATAATCTAATAACGCCCATGGCGCATGTTCACGACTCGAGCCACAACCAAAATTTTCGCGTGCAATAAGAATTTGAGCACCATTGTAACGTTTTTGATTTAAAACAAATTCTTCATTTAATGGACGACCGCTATTATCCACACCCGGTTCACCGTGATCAAGATAACGCCATTCATCAAATAAATTAGGACCAAAGCCGCTACGTTTAATTGATTTCAAAAACTGTTTTGGAATAATGGCATCGGTATCAACATTCGGTCGATCCATGGGTGCCACGATTGCTTTTAAATTTGTAAATTTTTCCATTTTTATTTCTCTAAGGTAGGTCGGCCTTCAGGCCGACGCTGCTGTCGACTTGAAAGCCGACCTACAATATATAGCGAGAGTGTTTCAATACGCTAACTGCTAAATCAAAATTACATGTCTTGAATGTTCACAAAGTGACCTTTTATCGCCGCTGCCGCTGCCATTGCCGGACTCACTAAATGTGTGCGACCACCCAGACCTTGTCGACCTTCAAAGTTTCGATTCGACGTCGATGCACACCGTTCTTCCGGTTCTAAACGATCCGCATTCATCGCTAAGCACATAGAACATCCCGGTTCACGCCATTCAAAACCGGCATCGGTAAAGATTTTATCCAAACCTTCCTTTTCTGCTTGTTGTTTAATTAAGCCTGAACCCGGTACAACGAGTGCAAGTTTAATGTTGCTTGCAATTTTATGACCCTTTGCAACTTCGGCTGCTGCACGCATGTCTTCAATACGTGAGTTTGTGCATGAACCAATGAATACTTTATCCACCGAAATTTCATCCATCGGTGTATTTGCCGTTAAGCCCATGTAATTTAACGCAGCAACCATACCTTCACGTTTGACGTTGTCTTTTTCGTTTGCAGGATCAGGGACTTTTTGATCAATACCCACCACCATCTCAGGCGATGTTCCCCACGTGACTTGTGGTTTAATACTCGCTGCGTCGATGTTAATGATCGTATCAAATTTCGCATCAGCATCACTGTGCAAATCTTCCCATGCTTTAATGGCTAAATCCCATTTCTCACCTTTTGGTGCATATGGTCGGCCTTTAACATAATTGATTGTTTTTTCATCCACCGCGACCATGCCTGCACGTGCACCGGCTTCAATTGCCATATTACAAACAGTCATTCGACCTTCCATTGATAATGCGCGAATCGCGTCACCACCAAATTCAATGGCGTAACCTGTTCCACCGGCTGTTCCAGTTTCACCAATAATGGCTAATACAATATCTTTTGCCGTGATGCCTGCATTCACTTCGCCATTCACACTCACCAACATGGTTTTTGATTTAGATTGCACTAAACATTGGGTTGCCATGACATGTTCAACTTCAGACGTACCGATGCCATGCGCTAACGCGCCAAACGCACCATGAGTCGAGGTATGTGAGTCACCGCAAACAACGGTCATCCCCGGTAACGTTGCACCCTGCTCAGGCCCAATAACATGTACGATGCCTTGACGGATATCATCCATTTTAAATTCTGTGACACCAAAGTCAGCGCAATTTTGATCTAATGTTTCAACTTGTAGGCGTGAAATAGGATCTTTTATACCTTCAATGCCCTGGCTGCGATCAGTTGTTGGTACGTTGTGATCGGGTGTTGCCAAGTTTGCATCAACGCGCCATAACTTACGTCCAGCCAACCGTAAACCTTCAAACGCTTGCGGTGAGGTCACTTCATGTACTAATTGACGATCAATATATAACAATGCAGTGCCGTCACCGTTGTCACGTACCACATGTTGATCCCAAATTTTCTCGTATAAGGTTTTACTGCTGCTCATTTCAACATCCTCTAAACTTACTCGTATTTCAAGCAATTAAATTTTAATTGCTTCAACTTCTAACCGAACCATATTGATGTGAGTGTAACCATGACAATCAACTGGATAGGTTTCTAAATAACAATCAACGACATCGTTAATAAATTCTTCTCTTTTATTTTCTGGTACTGCTGTTGTATAAGGCAACCATGCTGTACGAAAATAACCAACTAATCCTTCTTTACCTTCGTGCTGAATATCTTTATTTATTAACTCTACTCTTCGCGCTTTAAATCCAGTTTGTTTTAACCACGCGGTATAATTTTCAATTGAGTTAAATGAAAAAGGAAAGTCAAAATCGACAAAATAGCTATTCCACTTTTCTAAACCCATTACACGAAAAATTTCAGCAATAAACTCTTTCGCATTTCCCTTGCCACCCATTTGAAATAAAATTTTTCCACCTTTTCGCAAACTTTGATGGCAATTATTTAACACCTTTGAGTGATCATGCACCCAATGTAATGCAGCATTTGAGAATATCGCATCAAACGTTTCAGTATAAGCAAAATCTGTTGCGTTACTTTGGTGAAAAGAAATATTTTCAATATCTGCATAACGCGTTTGCGCCAATGCGATCATATCTTCAGACAAATCAATTGCGACAACTTTACCTTGGGCAACATTTTTCGCCAACGTACAAGACACTTTGCCATCGCCACAACCTAAATCCAAAATATACTCAGAACCAGACAAATTTAATTTTGCCAATAATTCCTCAGCCCACTTTTGTTGCCCTGCTGATTGCTCCGCGTAATCCGCGGCATTCCATTTATATCCTTGCTCAGCCATGGCATCACCCCTGTCTCTCAATGGATGCTATTCTACGAGCAGATATAGTATTACACAAATTTATTATTTTCATATAAACTATTCCTAAAAGTTATACAGAGGAGTTTTTATTGTGGATATCCCAAATCTTTACGCCTTTGTTGCCGTTGCAGATACTGGCTCGTTTTCTACCGCATCCGAACACCTGTTTCTGACCCAACCAGCGATTAGTAAACGTGTTTCAGCATTGGAAGCTGAACTGGAAGTTAAGCTCTTTGATCGAATAGGTCGAAAAGTGACCTTAACCGAAGCGGGTGAAGCACTTTTAACCCGCGCCCGATCAATTTTGCAGCAAGTGGAAGACAGTAAACGCGCAATTCAAAACCTATCCGGCCATGTTGCAGGAAAACTCAGTATCGGTACAAGTCACCACATTGGTCTGCACCGTTTGCCACCGGTATTGCGTGCCTTTACTCACGCTTACCCCGACGTTGAGTTGGACTTACATTTTATGGATTCAGAAGAGGCATGCCATGCGATTGAACATGGCGAACTTGAATTAGGCATTGTTACGTTGCCGTTAAAACCGGGAAAAATATTACACACCTACGAAGTTTGGCCCGATCCATTGGATATTGTTGTTAACCAGTCTCACCCACTGACCGAGTTAAAAAAAATCACACCTAAACAACTCGCAGATTATTCGGCAGTTTTACCAACCCGGGGAACCTATACACGGCAGATTTTTGAGCACACCATGTCAAAACATAAACTGGAATTAAAAGTGGGATTATCAACCAACTACTTAGAAACCATTAAAATGATGGTCAGTGTTGGTCTCGGCTGGAGTGTCCTGCCTCGCAGTATGCTTAGCAAAGAACTTAAAACACTTAATATTGATGGTATCAAACTTGAGCGAAAGCTAGGTGTTGTTTGGCACTCGGGTCATACTTTATCAAACGCCGCACAAGCCATGTCACGGTTACTTAAACCCAGCGAAAGTAGGTAATATCCCTTAACATTCACCTATAATTTAGATTACAATCACTTAACTATAATCAGGCAGAAAAAATATGGAAGCAGGTTCACAAAAACACATATTAGTTGTCGATGATGATGAAATGATGCGTGCGTATCTTCGTGAATTATTACTCATTAATGGTTTCAACATAACAGAAGCATCAAACGGAAAGCTTGGCCTGAAAGAATTTCGTGAAAATACACCGGATTTAGTTCTCACTGATATTATTATGCCTGAGATGGAAGGTATCAGTTTTATTCGTGAATTACGTTCCCACAATAGTGACGTTCCAATCATTGCAATGACTGGCAATGTGCATGGCCGTATGGAAGAGTTTTTAGATATTTCTTCTCAACTTGGTGCAGATGAAATATTACGTAAACCGATTCAATCTCAACAATTTCTAGAATCAATCAACAAACTTATATAGAAGCTCATCACTATGATTAAATACTTCATTATATTCATTGCCGCTTTAATTATTCTACAAGGTTGTGCTGCAGTGGCTATTGGTGGCGCAGCTACCGGTGGTTACTATGTTGGAAAAGACAAACGTAAATTTAATACCATAATGGATGATGCCGCAATCACCACAAGCATCAATTCAAAACTACTTGGCGCTAAAGGTGTGAGCACCTTTGACATTAATGTTGATACTTATCAAGGTGTTGTAACGTTATCCGGTTTCGTACCGTCAAAAAAAATTAAATATAAAGTCATAAAGCTCAGTAAAGAAACTCTCGGTGTTAAAAAAGTTATTTCTAAGTTAAAAATAAAGAAATAATTATTTTAAATCTTTATTTAAACGCTCTTTATCGACTTTAGCCCCAAGAAAATCAACAATAATATCCAAATCTTTTTCTGCGTTACCCAAACAGCTTGTTGCGCCCGGTGAGGGTGTCATATTAAAAATTAACCCATTGCCCGGACTTAATTTTGCTTCACCCAGGTGTAAGCAATGATTTTTTTTATCAATCATAACCGGGCGTATACCACCTGTTTTTTTCGCAAAGGTTAAGTCATTTAGTTGCATATTAGGAATGATTTTACGTGCGTCTTGCAAAAATAAATGCCGGCGTATGACAGGGACTTCAAACAACATGTTTTTAAATAAATAGTTTCTGATTTCTGGCACTTTCACTAAATTCCAAAGTGTTTTAACAACATCCAGATCAGGTCTAAAAACTTGTAAGAATTCTGGGAAGGTTTTTATGTTATAGCGTTCAAGTAATGGCAGGGCTAATGCGGTGGGACCAAAACGTGTTTTACCGGGCACAAGTACATCCGGATCACCATGAATAGCAGCAAAAGGGAGTTTATCATTTTGCACGGTATACACTTTGCCGTTTAAAACATCAGGTGTGTAATAAAAACTTCCTGCCATAGGTAAACAGGAATACTCCAGGCCATAACCCATACGTTGTGCAAACAATAAACTATGTCCACCGGATGAAACGACAACGAATTTTGCATGGTGGATACCATTTTGAGTTTTAACAGTATAACCATCGGATGACTTAGTAATGCTTGAAACTTTCGTGTTTAATTTTATATCAATATTTTTGTTTTTAACGGCACCGGCATGCTCAACAAATGATTCAGACAAAGCCTGGAAATTAACCGCGGTGTAATCATCTAAGACACCCAGGCCAACGATGTCTTCTTTACGACCATTAATAACAGCCGGTTCAATTTTATTAATATCTCCACGTTCGAATAATTGCATGGCCGGGTAATAGGGACTGAACTGCTGAAAGCGATCGCGCAATTGAGCGACTTCATGATCACCGACACCGATGACCATTTTTGGATATTTATAGAGGACGTCATCTTTGTTTTCTAACGTTTGCGCATAACGCGACACCATATTTGCAGATGCCTGAACCTGTCGTGCTTTATCGAGAGTGTAATTCGTTTCAATATCACCACAATGCAACGTTTGGCTATTATTTCTGCCGTGAGAATTAACGGATGCAATCGAGCCATATTTTTCAAATAATTGGATATTATTTATATCGGTATATTGCGCAAGAAGATACAACAATGCCGTACCTGAGACACCACCACCAATAATTATCACATCATGAGTATGTGTTTTATCCACACCTATTCCCTTTTATCAACGTTGTACATCCATTATCGGCACGAGATAGATAAAACTAAAGATATCTTATAGTAAATCAGGCCGGTATTTTTTTATAAGCAATATAAGCGGCAAGTAAACTGACGACGGCTGCAATCATAAAAGTCGTTGTGCTGCCCAGAGACTCCCAAGTATAACCTGCATATAAACTACCAATTGCACCACCGGCACCAAAGCTCACACTACTGTATAACGCTTGCCCTTTTCCCTGATGCTGTCCAACAAAATATTCATGTATCAGCTGAATAGCGACCGCATGATAAACCCCGAAAGATGCCGCGTGTAGCAATTGTGCCACTACCATTAAAGGAGTACTCATTGGAAAGAATGCGATAATAACCCAACGCAATGCGGCTAATAATAAACTATTCACAAGTAACCGTTTTAAACCAAAACGAGGAACAAGTTTATGCATACCAACAAAAACGAGCACCTCAGCAATCACCCCTAAAGCCCATAAGAACCCAATGAATGACAGGGAATAACCGTGCTCCTGCATATAAATTGAATAAAAGGTGTAATAAGGCCCATGTCCCATTTGAATGAGAAAACACACCGCAAGTAAACCGGCGACTTCTGGTCGTTTTAATACAGCACGTAATGGTTCATCAGTGAGTTTTAAATGTCCCGCGGCTTCCTCGGGTACAACAAGACTGCTAATCCAGATGGTGATAAAAAGCCCCATGAGTACAAAAGGTATGTACGCTATTTTTGTTCCATCTAACTGCTGGCCGATAACCCAAACGGCAACAATAAAGCCGATTGAGCCCCATAAACGCACCGAGCTATAGCGGTGAGTATGCTCACCTAAATGAGAAAATGTGGTGGCTTCAAATTGTGGCAAGGTCGCATTCCAGAAAAAACTGAATACCATCATGACCACAACCAGCCACCAGTAGTCTTGTGAGACAAAAACACCCGCGAAGGCAATCACCGAAAGCAAACCACCAAGACGAACGATCGCCATCCGTTTACCGGTGTAATCAGCTACCCATCCCCAAAGATTGGGTGAAACGATTTTTGTCGCCATGATAATCGCCATCATGGTACCAATGGCGGTAGCGGTAAAATCGAGAGATTTAAGGTAAAGACTCCAGTAAGGAATCAAAACACCAAGGCTGGCAAAGTAGAAAAAATAAAAGCTCGACAGGCGCCAGTAAGGCATCGAGCTATTTAACGTGTGCAGGAATTACGGGGGTATCCACTTTTACATCGGCATTCTGAGCACGGTTGCGTAAAAAATGATCAACTAAAACCAGTGCTAACATTGCTTCAGCAATCGGTGTTGCACGAATACCAACGCAAGGATCATGACGACCGTGTGTGACGACCTCAACTGCTTCACCTTCAAGATTGATAGTCTTGCCCGGTAAACGAATACTAGATGTCGCTTTTAACGCCATGCTTACCGTAATATCTTGTCCTGATGAAATTCCACCCAAAATACCACCGGCATTGTTAGATAAAAACCCGTCTTTGGTCATTTCATCGCGATGCTCGGTGCCTTTTTGTTCAACACAATCAAAGCCGGCACCAATTTCAACGCCTTTTACTGCATTTATACACATCATAGCGTGTGAAATATCCGCATCCAGACGATCAAAAATAGGTTCACCTAATCCTGGTGGTACGCCGGTTGCGACAACGTTAATACGCGCACCGATTGAATTACCTTCTTTACGCAAAGCATCCATATAGTCTTCAAGTTCTTTGACTTTATTTGCATCTGGAAAAAAAAAGGGATTATTTTCAACTTCCTCCCAATCGAAGTTTTCATACTTAATCGGACCAAGTTGTGCCATATAACCATGGATCTCAATACCCAGGGTTTCTTTCAAATATTTTTTTGCAATCGAACCAGCCGCAACCCGCATTGCCGTTTCGCGCGCAGATGAACGTCCACCACCACGGTAATCACGCAAACCGTATTTGTGGTGGTAAGTGTAATCAGCATGTCCCGGACGAAATCTGTCCATAATATCTGAATAATCTTTAGAACGCTGATCGGTATTATGAATAATTAAGGCAATCGGTGAGCCCGTGGTAACGCCATCAAAAACACCGGATAAAATTTGCACTTCATCAAGTTCACGACGTTGCGTGGTATGGCGGGTTTTGCCTGGACGACGACGATCAAGATCACCCTGTAGATCGGCTTCTGATAAAGACAGACCCGGAGGACAACCATCGACTATACAGCCTATCGCTGCGCCATGACTTTCACCAAAACTGGTGACAGTAAAGAGTTTACCTAGCGTATTTCCGGACATAATTATGGGTACTTTTTATTAAATTTTATCAATTCTATCAAGAATTTAAGTTATTTAAAATTATTCTAATAAAGATAGTTATATATTAAAGAAAAGTCTCACATTGCCGACTTAACTAACTGAGAATAAATAAATGAATATAACGCTAACAATAAGCCTTTACTCTGAAGAATGATATGGTAAAAAATACCGAGAAATTCATATCAATTAAAAATATAAATCTGAACAAAAGCTCTTTACTGCTGATGGCCAGCTTTAGCGCCATTTTATTTGTCACTTTTGCCGCCCTTGCCTTCATATCCGTTCAAATTAAAGCAACCCAGTCATCGATTAATAAAATAGTAGTCGGTAACAACACTAAATCGCGCTTATTAGTTGAAATGCAACAAGCCGCACGTGAAAGGAGTCTTGCACTTTACAGTATGGTCAATACCAAAGATGCGTTTGAATATGATGATCTATTTCAAACATTCCAGGGCTTCGCGGAAGTCTTTATCAAAGCCAGACATATATTACTGAGCATGCCTCTATCTTCTGAAGAAAGGACTATGATTGAAAAACAAGGTAAGTTAAGTCAACAAGCCGTTCCTTTACAAAACCTTATCATTAAACTTATTAACAAGGGACAATATAGCGATGCAATTGATATATTAATTAATAAATCCCTCCCAGCGCAAAATGCAGTACTTTCACAAATTTCAGAGATTATCGATTTTCAACGAGAGAACAATCAAAAGATTGTTGAACAACTGGAAAAAAGTTTTGGGGAAAATATAACGATAATAATCATCATATCCATATTGATATTTTTAACCACTATTTTCACAACAATATATGCCATCAAACGGATAACCAGAACAGAGAAACAACTCTTTTTTGAAAAAGAGCTGGCTCAAATAACATTAAATTCAATCGGCGATGGTGTTATTACTGTCGATAAAGATTATCTAATCCAAACAATCAACCCTGTCGCTGAACTGCTTACCGATGTAAAAAAACAAAATGTGGTCGGTAAAAGCATTTTAAGTGTTTACGAAAGTGAAAGCCCAAAACAGAGAACTGAAATTAATCAAAATCTGGAACTCAGTGGCATACAACGTTCTTTATTTGATTTCACTTTAACAAAAAATGACGGAACTAAATTTGAAGTTGAACACACCATAGCCCCCATCATTGATCAGAACAGAACCATTCTTGGTGCCGTTATAATATTACGTGATGTTACCGAAGTTCGAACAATGGAAAAACGTCTGAGTTACCAGGCGTCACATGATGCTCTTACCGGTTTAATTAACAGAAGAGAATTTGAACTACGACTTAAACAAGCCATTCGAAATGCTCAAACTGAACAAATCTCACATTCCATTTGTTTTCTTGACCTTGATAAATTTAAAATAATTAATGACACATCAGGGCATGCAGCCGGTGATGAATTCTTAAAACAGATTTCAAAAACTATTCAGTCATTGTTACGTCAAACAGATGTCCTCGCCCGACTTGGTGGTGATGAATTCGGTATTATTCTTGATAGTTGTTCCATCTATCAGGCAAAAAATATTTGTAACCAGATTATTAAAACAATCAAAGATACTCGTTTTAACTGGGGGAAAAATTCATTTGAATCCGGGGCAAGTATCGGTATTGTTCCCATCACTCAAGTAACAGCATCAGTATCAGAAGCAATGAGCTCCGTTGATGCTGCATGCTATGAAGCAAAAAATAAAGGCCGCAACCGTATACAGGTATTTGAACCTGATGATGCAGAGTTTATTAAACATCAGGTTGAAACGTCCTGGATACAGAGAATCAAAAATGCCATCACTGAAAATAATTTTGAACTCTATTTTCAGGAAATCCGCAATATTAAGCCTGAATACCCAACACCAAAAACGATTGAATTGCTTATTCGTCTGAATGATAACGGGCAAGTCATTTCCCCGGACTCTTTTATACCAACCGCAGAACGGTATAACTTAATGCCGTTAATTGATGAATGGGTTATTAGTAACACATTTGATTTTATTCAAAACTATACTGAAAAAAATAATACTGATATCCGGGTTGCCATCAATCTTTCAGGCCAGTCTTTGTCAGAAGACTCCGTACTGAATATGATTACGAACAAATTAAGGAAAAACAAAAAACTGAAGAAAGAATTCATCTGTTTTGAGATTACTGAAACAGCAGCAATAGCTAACATGAGTAAAGCAATAGAATTTATCGCCAATGTAAAACAAATGGGCTGCAAGTTTTCACTGGATGACTTCGGAAGTGGGCTAAGTTCTTTTTCTTATTTAAAAAACATGCCTGTTGATAATATAAAAATTGATGGCATATTTATTCGTGATATTCACAATGATCCGACCAACAAAATATTTGTCGAATCAATTCACAATATAAGCAAAATAATGGGCATAAAAACAACAGCAGAATATGTTGAGAGCGAAGAGGTTTTACAATGTATTAAATTAATTGGTATTGATTATGCCCAGGGATTTCATATTTCAAAACCCGTATCAATAAAAACCTTGCTTTAAATAACCTGGTTCTAAATTACCCGATTTTAAATAACTTTGGAAAAACGTTGTTCTTTATTAGCCTTCAAATAAATATCAAACACCATACATATATTTCTAATCAACAATTTTCCTTCAGGTAAAACCTGAATTTTATCATTTGTTAATTCAAGTAATGAATCGGATTCCATTTCCTTGATTTGTTTGAGCTCATCAGAAAAATAATCTGCAAAATTAATAGAAAAAGCTTTTTCGATATTTTCAAATTTTAATTCAAAATGACAAATCAACTGATTGATAACTTCCCGGCGTAAAATATCATCCTGAGTAAGCGCGATCCCTCTAAACACGGGCAAGTGTCCGGATTCAATAACCTCTGTATATTCTTTAATGGTTTTAATGTTTTGACTATAACTATCAGCCACTTTACCGATAGAAGTAATGCCTAGTGCAACCAGGTCACAATCTGAGTTAGTTGAGTAACCCTGAAAGTTTCTATATAGCTTTCTTTCTTTTTGTGCAATAGCCAGTTCATCAGTTGGTTTGGCAAAATGATCCATACCAATAAACTCATATCCTGCATCGATAAGTTTATCAGTGACATTATGCAGTATTGTTAGCTTTTCTTCTGCAGAAGGTAAATCAGCACTGTTAATCTGGCGTTGGGTTTTAAACATTTCAGGTAAGTGAGCATAATTAAAAACAGATAACCTGTCGGGCTCCAGCTCAAGAACTCTGTCGACGGTTTCACTAAAAGTCGCTACCGTTTGGAATGGCAATCCATAAATCAGGTCTAAACTAATTGAGTGAAATTGATTCTTTCTTGCAGCAAGAATTACGTCTCGTGTTTCTTTAAACGACTGAATACGATTTACAGCCTGCTGGACTTTAGGATTAAAATCCTGAACACCTAAACTAATACGGTTAAAACCTAACTTTCTTAATAAATTAATAGAACCTGAATTCACCTCGCGCGGATCAAGTTCAATTGAATACTCACCACTGTCATCATCCAGCAAGGTGAAGTGTCGACGAGTTTGCTGCATTAACTCAGTCATTTGCTCATGACTAATGAACGTTGGCGTACCACCACCCCAATGTAATTGGTTAACAATGCGAGTCGCCTTAAAGAGCCCCCCCTGTAATTCTAATTCTTTATAAACAGCATCAAGATACGGTTGGGCATGATTGCGATTTTTAGTCACAATTTTATTGCAACCACAGTAATAACAAATTGTGTCGCAAAAGGGGATATGAAAATAGAGTGATAAAGGGGTATTTCTCTCATTACTCAGTTTAACTTGTTGAAAATAATCTTCTTCAGTAAAACATTCAGTAAATTGAATCGCTGTTGGGTATGAAGTATAGCGAGGCCCTGACTTATCATATTTCTTAATTAAGTTGTTATTAAATACAAGTTTTGTCACAAAAATTTTTCCTGGAAAGTTTAATTCTAAGCTGCGGCCATATTACCGGAACAACATTTAGTTAGTCTGATATAGATCAAGTAAATATTAATCTCCTTCTGTAATAACTACTTGTATCCTATTTTAAATTTTTCTGCTGAACTGGCTCTTGGTTGTTCTTCCATTTTATTACTTTTTATTTAATGAGTTCTGCGGCTTTAGCAAAAATACCATGATGTTTTGTAACCTCGCTGGCATCGAGCATAAATACACCTTCGCCACCGTATTCAAAACTTAGCCACATGAAAGGCACCTCTGGAAATTTTTCCACTAATGCTTCTTCACTGTTCCCTACTTCAACAATTAAAACGCCTTCAGGATTTAAATGCTGTTTTGCGTCACGTAACATTGGAATAACTAAATCCAAACCATTATCACCAGCTATCAAACCCAACTCGGGTTCATGACGATATTCATCCGGTAAATTCGACATATCTTCTGCATCAACATAAGGCGGGTTGCTAACAATCAAATCATATCGCCGGCCCTGCAGATTACAAAATAAATCAGATTCTATTATAGTTAAGCGATCTTCAAGTTGATGTGTTTTTCTGTTCTTTTCTGCAACCTCTAATGCTGCGGTTGATATATCTGCAGCATCAACCGTAGCATCAGGAAAGGCATAAGCACACGTAATCGCAATACAACCACTGCCGGTACACAAATCTAAAATTCGCGTTACTTTTTCTGGCATAAGCCAGGGCTGAAACTGCTCTTCAATTAATTCCGCAATCGGTGAACGAGGAACAAGTACATTTTCATTTACATAAAAGGGTATACCTGCAAACCACGCTTCATGTGTAAGATATGCAGCGGGCTTTCGGCTATCAATTCTTTTTTGAAATAGCGCGTTAACTTTCGCAATACTATCCTGAGATATTTCTTTGTCTAATGTTTCATCGCGATAGTCAGGCATTTCATTTAGTGCAAAAAAAGCCAGACATGCCGCTTCATCTAAAGCATTGTCGGTACCATGGCCATAATACAGTGATGCTGCTTCAAATTCAGCCGCACCGAAATGAATCATCTGACGTAAACTTTTTACCCCGGACAAGTTTGAAATAGTATCACTCACTATGCTGGCAGCTTCTTAGCATGCTTAGGACGGAAAGCTTTAACAAATGATTCATCTGTTTCAAGATAAGGGCCTTCCAATAAATCGATACAATACGGTACAGCAGGAAATACGGCATTTAAACAGTCTGCAATCGCTGAAGGCTTACCCGGTAAATTAATAATCAAAGATTGATGTCGTATCGCTGCAAGTTGTCGGGACAAAATTGCTGTTGCAACAAACTTTAATGATACCGCACGCATTTGTTCACCAAAGCCGTCTAAAATTTTATCACTCACCGCAATCGTTGCTTCTGGTGTGATATCACGTAAAGCTGGCCCCGTGCCACCTGTTGTAACAATCAAACAACAGCCTTGCTCATCCGCTAATTCTTTTAGCGCAGCCTCGACCTGATCTTGTTCATCCGGCACGATACGCGCCACAGCTTCCCACTCATTTGTTAATGCGTTCGATAGCCACTCCTGCATCGCTGGGCCACCTAAATCTTCATATTCACCACGGCTTGCTCTGTCTGAAACTGTGACAAACCCGATTTTTGCTAACTTCACCATTCTTGCCTCTGATTAAATGTCACATCAATTATTTGATTTCAACGCATTCTAAACGAATCCCGTCAGGATCTCGCCATTCACACCATCTATAATTTCTATTTTTAAAAAATTCTGTCTCACCTGTTGAATAATCAATATCCAGACTCTGCAAAAATTCAACAACCTGTTCTAAATTATCAACTTCGAAAGAAAGGTGCTGTTTTTCCAGAAAGCACGTGTCTCCATCGTTTTCACTTATAAAAAAATGTATTAATTTCGATTCAACAACATACGTGCTTTCATCTCCGTTTCGAGGAAAACAGTCAACGGAAAATAATTTTTCATAATATTCTTTAGATATTTTAAGTGAGCGAACCCAAAGACATGAGTGATCAATTGACTTTAATTCGATCAAAACTAGTTACACGATCCTATTGAATTAACTCTGCATGTCCGACCGTCGATCCAAATAGCATGATCCAAACGTGCACCCGAGAAATCAGTTGTCAGAATAATTGCATCTCGAAAATTTGTATAACTTAAATTAGCCTGATGAAATTTTGCCCCGGACAAATCAGCCCCCATAAAATTGGCGCCAGTTAAATTTGCTTTAGTAAAATTAACAAATTTTAAATTTGTTAAATGTAATTGCGCATATTTTAAATTTGCAAGAGATAAATCCGCTGACTCTAAATTAGCCGTTTGCAGGTTAACATTCATTAAATTAGCTGCTACCAGATTAGCTTTATTGAGCTTCGCTCCACTTAAGTTGCAGCCACTCCAGTTAACCCCTTGTTTAGGAGAAGCAAAACAATCCACAGCACCCTTATCTTCAGGAGAATATTGAAAAGCAAGCACAACCACGGCTGCGATAATTAAAAACAGAATACCAATTTGTAAAAAGGTTTCCTTTGGGCTACTTTTAGTTTTCGCCTCTGTCGCTAAGCGGTGTAAACGTTTAATTTCTGCACTTTCGTATGACTCTTTTGCTCTGCGTTCGTTTTGCTCATCTATTTCAGCAACACCACGTCGCTCATCTGCCCAGCGCCGTGCTGCTTCTAATCGATTTTTAAATTTGGGGTCATTGCGATCTTCCAAAAATATTTCTGGCACCAATTCGGGCACATCACGAATTACCAGCCATTCCTCTTTATCATGACTCACTTCGTCATCCAACTTATAGCGACCGAGGAGCATTTCCTGAGAAATCTGTCCACCAGGAAACGGACCTTTAATTCCATCATCTGACCGACGACGGATATACCATGCTTTAGTCGTATTCATGCTATTTTTACTCTATTTTTCCATATTAAGTACAGGAATTTGTTGATTGTCCGCTAATATATAAAGAGTATGCATAAAACCAAGCGATAACAACTCTCGTTAATAATTTTACACACTTAAAGCATAATTTTTACGATAAATATGGAAATAAAACCACCCTCACATGACTTGTATGCCAATCTCGCGCGAAGTGTGTCCGCTGCGACACAAAATAATCTGCCCGAAACCACCCTTCCGAACTGGAAAGTAACGCAGTTAATTCAAGCAATCATAACTAAAATTACCGACAAACAACTTTTTCTCGATATTCAGGGAGTAAAAGCGAATACCGCAAAACCGACTCTACCTGATTTAAAAGTCGGTGATATTCTCAAACTGCAAATTGAACAACTTAAGCCCATGCCACAGTTTCGAATTATTAGCTTACAAAAAGCGACAAATAACCAATTGATTTCACAAGCACTAAAAAGCGTCATGTCACAAGATACTGAAATCGCGCCTTTGCTAAAAAATATTAGTTATGTTGCTAATCGGCCAGCACTGCGTCCTTCTCCCCTTGCGGCGGATGTTAATGCAGCAGTGCGAGAAATATATAAAAACCTCCCTTCACCTTTTAATTTAAAAACAGCGGCGCAACTTAAAAACCACCTGGAAAATAGTGGCCTGTTTCTGGAAAATAAAATTAAAAATCAAATTGTTTCAGTGATACAAAATATAGCAGCAAGAAAATCAGAAAATACAATGCCATTATTAAACTCGAACATTAAAACGGTACTTGAATCCGATCTGGGTGCACAATTATACCGGCTGGCAAATATTATTAAATCACAATCGCTACACTTTCAAAAACCGGCACCTATTCAAAATGAGATTAATACATTAAAAAATAATAATAACCGCCCCATAACACAACAAAACATCAGCAGAACATCAATAGAACACGCCAGCTTACAAAATATTAGCCTACGCGAAGAAGCCATGCATAGTTTTTTACGGCAAATTGAATCCAGCTTATCTCACATACAACAACATCAATTACAAAATTTAAATGAAGCACATTTTGGCCGTCCAGTATGGTTATTGGAATTCCCTATTAAAGGTGGACAACACATTGATTTATTTAAACTCCATATTAGTGAAGAAGAAAGTAATAACAGTGAAAAAGAGAATAAAAAAATATGGAATGTCACCTTACATTTTGATTTAACCGGTTTAGGTAAAATAAAGGCCCATATAAAAATGCAAAATGATTTTGTCTCTGCGCTATTTTTTAGCGAAAAGAAAGAAGTGTTATCACTCTTTCAGAAAAATTTTGATTTTTTAAGAAGTCGATTAAATATCAGCGGTCTGAATGTAGGCAGCATAGAATGCGCTCACGCCAAATTAACTGAAGAAATCTCACCCACCCGCTCAAAACCATTGGATGAACACATATGAACCAACAAACTGAATCATCACTCGCGGTTGCTTTAAAATATGACGGTGAAAATGCACCGAAGGTGACAGCGAAAGGCTCACAAGAGATTGCAGAACAAATCATTGAACTCGCAAAAAAACATAATGTACCATTAACAGAAAATAAAGAATTAGTTAACTTGTTAGCAACACTAGAACTCGGTGAAGAAATCCCCGAAATACTCTACCTCGCCGTCGCCGAGGTCATTGCTTTTGCTTATATGCTCAAAGGGAAAGTACCGGAAGGGTTTGAACCACAATAATATCTATAAATAGTAAACCAACCAAGAGAGCTCATATTTGAATCGAGGCAAATAACCTCACTATTGATATTTAATATAATTTAATTTTGACGAAATAAAATAAGATTAGTTATCTACCAACGATGCATAACGAATACTATCAAGTAGCTCCTGATTAGTATCACTGATTTGGACTGATGCAGGAGAAACTAGTTTAGGACCTTGCTGACCAATAGCTACATTATTTGATTGAGAAGAAGTATTCAGCTTTGAAAAACTTTCTTGTTGGAGTAATTTTATTAAGTGTTCAATAGTTTCTTGTTTTACATTGTTGTTTTCTTCAGGATCAGTTGTTATAGATGTCTTCTTAACCTCAAACGGTACGCCATATTGATCCTGATATAGGCTATGTAGTGTCATTATCAGGTTTTGCACGGTTGTTTTTGAAAGTCGATCCATTTTCATGGCATCATGTAATATCTGGGATAAATCAATAATATAGTCACCAAATCGCTTAAGATATGCAATATTTATTTGCTGTACCATTTCTTTTAATTTAGTTTTTTCATTATTCTTATCATTAATAATATTTATAATTTCTATTTTTAATTTTTCTGCAGATAACGGTTGAGCAATAGTTGGTTTATTATTTTCATTTAACGACGTTGCATTAACTGAAAAATCTGGCTGCTTTCTTAATGGGGGTTGTTGAACCGAGTGAGTAGGATTATCTAATAAACTTTGCTTTTGAAGATAAGTTATTTTTGTGCTTAATTCACTATAGTTTTTTACCGAGCGTGCAGTAGGATACTGCAATACAACAGGATTTTGTAAACAGATTGATTTTTCAATTAGCTCATCAGATACAACACTGCCAAGATAATTGAGTTGATAGCCAATATGTTTTTCAACGGCATCTGAAAATCGTTTAAAAATTTTCTCTGCATATTCTTTGGTACTTACATTATTAATTATTATATTTAATTTTTTTTGATTCCCGCGCTTCTGTAATACGCGTGTTAATGCAAAAGCATCAGTTAAAGACGTTGGCTCTGGTGTAATAACAAGAATGCCGTAATCACTAAACTTGATGTACGACAATACATTTTCACTGATACCGGCAGGGTTATCGATAATGAGGTAGTCACATATTGACTTCAAATATTGCATGGCATCAAGTAAGCGTTGTTGCTGTTCGGCACCAAGATTAATAAAATCAGTGGTACCTGAAGCCCCGGGCACAATCTGGATACCCGCTTTATGCAAAATGATCTCATTTAATGTTTTTTGTCCGGAAATGACATGCTCCAGAGTGTACTCTGGGGTGAGTTTGAGCATGATATTGACGTTTGCCAGATTAGCATCCGCATCAAAAAGACAAACTTTGTAACCTTTTTGCGCCAATAGAATAGCGAGATTCACAGAAGTGCAGGTTTTACCAACCCCACCTTTACCGCTACTAATTGTTATTATTTTAGCTTTTGTATCCAATGCAATGATTCGCAAAGATCCGGTTATATTAAAATCACACTATTTATAGTGATGCTAACATTAATCCCAATCATTTTGCGTTGATTTTCATATTTATCGATGCGGGATTAAGGGCTAATAAATAATTTTGTCATATATTTTAAGTAATATACCTTAGTTTTTATGTGAAAATAGCTTGACATTACTGCAATAATCTCAATAGCATTAAAGAGATGGGGGATATTATAAATAAATTACTTGAAGAAATTGAGCTAACTAAACTCCCCTCGTTACCTCATGTTTTAATCAGGTTATTAAATGCATGTCAGCAAGACACTGCATGCTTCGACACGCTTGCAGAAATCATAACAAAAGATGCCGTCCTATCAGCGAAAGTACTTGCGGTAGCCAATTCACCCGTTTATGGCAAAAGCCATGAACTTACTTCTCTTAAACAAACACTCTTATTTCTTGGTTTGGATACGATTAAGTCCATCGCCATTACGGCTTGTGTTCAACAATTCTTTTCGCGTTATAGCAAAGAAAAAAGTCGGTTTTTGAAACGTTTTTGGGAGCATACTTTATATACCGCTATTGTAGCTAAATCTCTAGCTAAATTAACTTCTTATAGTAATCCAGAAGAAGCTTATCTTGCGGGCTTACTGCATGATATCGGTAAATTAATATTTGAAAATTATTCACAGCATGAATACAGTGTATTAGTGTATACCGATACATCTAGTGAAGAATTACTAAAGCGTGAATATGAAAAATACCAAATTACTCACGATGATATTGGTGCACGCTTACTTGAAATTTGGGGAATTCCGGACGTAATTAGTGAGGCGATTAAATATCACCATGCTCAGACACTTGATATTATAGAAGCACATCAATTAGTAAAAATCATTAACCTTTCAAACAGTTTAACATCAAATAATCATGCAAATTCAGCCGCGTTATTTGACTTATCAGATTCTATACTGATGGATATTCTAAATAACGCAAAAACTGAAGTTAAAACGATTGCTGCTTCGATGGAAATTGATATTGACAATATTGATTTAAATGACAGGAGTGATGAAGAAAAACAAATACAGCTTGCGCAGGAAGTTAGAAATATTAGTCTGGCTCAGGGTTCGATGCAATTGTTAAATGAAGATATAAAAGGCATCGATTATAGTGCTATACAAAAAAGTACTATGATCCTTTTTGGTTTGGATAAGAGTTGTTTGTTTTTATATGATGAAGACAGCAATACTCTTAACCTTGACAATACAACTTCGCAAATTAATAAAAATATATTAGAGGGGCTGGAGATTAAGTGTGACTCACTTAGTTTAATGGCAACTGCAATAAATGCAGCAGAAACCAAAGTATATTTTTCTGATGACAAAGAATCCCACCAACCTGTAATCGATAAACAAATAGTCAATGCTTGTAAAACTGAAGGAATCTTATGTATTCCGCTAATTAAGTCAGATCAGTATCTTGGTGTTGTGGTGATAGGTCTTAACCATAGTCAATACAATCAACTGATGGAAAAAACTACATTAGTGGATATATATGCTACAGAGATAGCAAACCGGGTGTTCTCAGTAAAAAGTGGGCAAAAACTTCGAAATGATTTTATTAGTGATAATCAGCAGCAAATAAAGGCTAAAACACGAGAAATTATACATGAAGTTAATAATCCATTAGCAGTAATAAGAAATTATCTAAAAATTTTAGGTAACCGGTTAAATGAAGATGATCCTGTTCAGAATGATTTAGATATTATTAGTGAAGAGATAGACAGGGTTGGAAGCATTATTCTTAAATGTGATGAAGATTTTAATGCGGTTGAAAGAACAGAAAAAACATACGAAATTAATTTAAATGAACTGATCATATCCATGAATAATATTATGGAGTCATCACTATATGCTACTCATAAAGTGAAGTCGAAGATGGACATGGGTGAAAATATTGATTTAGTTGATGTAAATAAAAATTCAGTAAAGCAAATTCTTACAAACCTGATTAAGAATGCTGTGGAAGCGATGATAGATAAAAAAGAATTATCTATAGCAACAAGGAATGTTAATGTTAATGGCAGAAAATTTGTTGAGATTGAGATATCAGATTCAGGCCCGGGTATCTCAGATGAAACACTAAAAAACATATACAAACCTGTTACCAGTACAAAAGGTAAACGTCATTCAGGTTTAGGATTGAGCATTGTTAAAAATCTTATTGATGATATGAAAAGTACAATAACCTGTAAAACAGGGGAATCTGGAACGACGTTTAGTATTCATATTCCAGCAATTAAGAAAAAATAAAACTTTTAATACGGAAGAATATTACTAATAAAGGGATGAGAAAGCTTATATAACATGGGGATAATAAAATGAGTAATTCATTTTATACAGAAAATATACTTATTGTTGATGATGAGTTAAATCATTTAAACAGCCTTAAAGAATTAATTAAGCGCGAAAATTATAATGTCAGCCTTGCCAGCAATGCAATTGAAGCGATATCTATAATAGATAAAGGAACTATCGATTTACTTCTGCTTGATATGAATATGCCAGAAATGGGTGGCGTTGAAGTGATGAAGCACATTAGTAGTAATAATATAACTACAACTATAATTGTAGTTAGTGGTGAAACAACTTTTGAGGCTGCGGAAAATGCACTTAAATATGGTGCATATGATTATGTTCGAAAACCCTATTCAATTGATGGACTTCTTAATTCAATAAATAATGTTTTTAAAAAACGGCAACTTGAACACGAAAATGAGTCGATGCAACTGAGGTTACTTAAATCAGAAAATTTGCATCGCTTTATTGTGAACAAGTCACCAGATATAGTTTATATGCTGGACAGCGAGGGTAGATTTACTTTTGTAAACGAACGACTTGAAAAAACACTTGGTTACAGCAAAAACGATGTTATAGGTAAGCATTATACAAGTATTATTCATAATGATGATTTTGAAAAGGCAGAATATTCATTTAACGAAAGAAGAACAGGTAAACGTGCTTCTATTAATGTTGAATTAAGACTTAAATGTAAGAATGACAAATCTAATACAAAATACTTTGATACCCAACTTTTACCCATCTCAATAAATTCATTTGGTATCTATAAGTCAACTGAAGGTGATAATAAATTTGTTGGTACATATGGTATTGCAAGGGATATTACCGATAAAAAAGAATCTGAAAAAATCATACATTTTCAGGCATATCACGATACCCTGACACATCTTCCTAACAGGACATTGCTTAAAGACAGGCTTGTACTGGCAATATCACATGCTAAAAGAAATAATGATAAGTTATCAGTAATGTTTCTTGATCTTGACCGATTTAAAAATGTAAATGATACCCTGGGACATCTGGCTGGTGATAAATTACTACAGGCTGTCGCTATCCGTTTAAAAAAATGCCTTCGTGAATGCGATACTTTAGCAAGAATTGGTGGTGATGAATTTACAATACTATTACCTGAGATTCATAATAGAAATGATTCAGAATTTATAGCAAAAAAAATAATTGATACATTAAACCACCCTTTTAACCTTGAAGGGCAGGAAATATTTATTAGTACCAGTATCGGTATAGCACATTATCCTGATGACGGTGAAACTATTGAAGCCTTATTAAAGCATGCAGATATCGCAATGTATGCGATAAAAAATAAAGGTAAAAATGGTTATCAATTTTACACTGATAATATGCATAAAGAATTTTCAGTGCATCTCTCACTCGAAAATGATCTGCGACGTGCTATATCTAACAATCAATTCAGACTCCATTACCAACCACAAGTTGATGCTGTTTCACATGAAATTATTGCTGTTGAAGCATTGTTACGCTGGGATCATCCTGAGCGCGGTACAATCCTTCCATCAGAGTTTATTTCTTTTTGTGAAGAAACAGGGTTAATACAGGCTATTGGTGATTGGGTATTTGATAGTGTATGCAGTGACCTTAAACTATGGAAAGAAATGGGTTTGACACTACCAAGAGTTGCAGTCAATGTCTCAGCGAAACAATTAGAACAACCCGATATTATTGAAAAGATTAAAGCAACGCTTAAAAAATATGATATCAGCGGTGATATGCTGGAAATTGAAATTACTGAAAATGTGTTAATGGATGATATTGAAAATGTAATATCTGTACTTAATCAGTTAAGTTCGATGGGTGCCAAGATTGCAATTGATGATTTTGGTACGGGTTATTCTTCTCTAAATTATTTACAAAAACTTCCTATTGATACTTTAAAAATAGATCGTTCATTTATAAGTGTGATGGAACATGATCAAGGTGCCAGGTCAATAATTAAAGCCATTATAGCTATGGCAAAAGGATTGAAACTACATATTATCTCTGAAGGTGTGGAAGACTTGAGACAAATGGAACAGCTCAAAGTACTCGGTTGTTATAATATGCAAGGGTTTTTATTCAGCCCACCCGTAAACCGAGATTCAATAACATCTTTACTGATGGATAATACGGGGAATGCATTATCTATGTTTTAATGTTGCAAGGTTTAAAAATTTATCATCCTGCAAGTTTTCTTAGCTAGCGACACTTGCTAAATAAAAAAGCCCCCTGAAAAATTCAGGGGGCTTTTTTATTGAATGGCGGAGACAACTGCATGGACGCAGGAGGTACGAGCTCAAGGATGAGCGAAGGTAGAATAATGCAGGAGCAATTATCGAGAGCAACGCAGGAGCAGTTGCCAAAGGAGGGATTATTCAGCTTATCAGAGACTGTAAATAATCTGTGTAATTGTCTATCATTAACCCTATATACATGGGTGAGGATAGATAATGATGAAAAAAAAGACCTACAGGAAATAGCACAAGCAGCAGCCAAGAATATAAAGTCAGAAGCCGACCTGAATGAACTCAAGTAAATGCTTACGAAGATGACGCTTGAAACGGCGCTCAATGCCGAGCTTGATGAATATCTGGGGTATTCTAAACACGAAAAAGCGAATAACGATAACAGTCGTAATGGCTACTCCACCAAAACCCTGCAAACCGAAGACGGCCAGTTTGAGCTTGAAACACTCTCATTGCCTGTGTTGATGGTTTAAAAGGCTTCCCTGATGCGATACAAAGCGTTTTTCCTCAAACTCAAATACAACTTTGTATCGTTCACATGGTGCGTAATTCTGTTCGCTATGTCCCCTCGAAAGATTACAAAGCAGTCACGGCAGACTTAAAGAAAATTTATCAATCTGTTACCGAAGAAAAAGCGTTAATCGAACTCGAACAATTTGAAAAATACTGGGATGAACTTTATCCGCAAATCAGTCGCAGTTGGCGCTCGAACCGGCATAACTTAAACACGTTATTTAATTATCCTGCCGATATACGAAAAGCGATTTACACAACGAACGCCATTGAATCACTCAATAGTGTGATTCGTAAGGTCATTAAAAAACGTAAACTTTTTCCAACGGACGACGCGGCAAAAAAGGTTACAGTTTCGTGTTTTGCTGTAAGTGACTTGCTTAACAGTGACCTTGACAGATGAAGTAGATAACTTTGTTAATTGATTTAGCTTTTAGTTATTTATTTAACTAAAAAAAATTACTTATGCCTGTTGACTCGAGATCGGCTCATATCTGTTATGTGCTTTTATTCTTGGTGTAAAATAGCATGATTACACAGAAAACATAGAATCCAAATCATGTTTTGAATATGCTTTAAATGCCAGCATTGTATCTGTTTTTTTAACACCATCTACTTTAACAAGTTTGCCTGTCACTAGCTCAGCAAGTTCATTGTTTGTTTTAACACGCGCAACAGCAACTAGGTCGTGATTTCCTGTTACGGAGTACACTTCAGAAATACCTGTCATGCTGGCCAATTGTTCAGCCACTTCATTTACTTTGTTTTTTTTGACATTTAATAAAATGATAGATGTAACCATATTTAATAATCCTATGATTTAATTTATATTATTCACATAATACTGAGTTAAACGGCGAGCCGCTTTTTGCTCATCCGAGCTGTGCGTCTTTTTGCACAGCGATTTAAACGATTTGTTATAACTGTTTTTTCCATATATCAAATTCACTTCCAGTAGCAGCAATTATATAATTACCGCACCATGAAAAACCACAAGCGCGGAGGTGCTCACTGATTATTACGCAACAATAACTCTGGTGCCCCTCTACTAAAGCTATTTTATGATTTTGACATAGTATTAAGTCTAGTTCTGGCAATTAGGAGAAACAATTTTAAGTGAGTCGCCCTGCCTGTTTGTAAGAGGTAGACCACCCCCGTATATACCAGCCATTGAAATGGTTTCACCAGCAAGAGAACCAATGCCCTCACAATAAAACCCATATGGCGCTTTCAGCCGCTCGCAAATAAGCGCCTCGTGGACACTATTAGTTCCGACTTAATCTGATTTTTATAAAAATAAATGTCGACCACCAGATTGATGCTAATATAAATTGGATAGATACGTTCTCAAAAATCAATATAGTTTAGTTAACCATTTTAAGCTCAGTTTATTATTTATTGCATACAGTGAATTTAACACTATGCCACTTGGTTTTCATCAGACCTAGTCATACAACGTCGAGCCCTGACTGCTGCGGCTAAACCCATCAATACCACTTCAGTGTCTTCCCAACCAATACAGGCGTCAGTGATACTTTGACCATATACTAAAGGTGTATCTTGCTGTAAATTCTGACGGCCTCCGATGAGATGGCTTTCCAGCATAACACCTTTGATACGAGAGTCACCGCCAGTAATTTGTTGAGCAATGTCTTCGATAATTGTAATTTGTTGTTGATGGTTTTTCTGGCTATTGGCATGACTGCTATCGATCATAATGTTTGCGTTCATGCCAGCATTTTCTAATTGTTCTGCAGTTGTTTGAATATGCTGTGCTGAATAATTAGGTTCATTATTTCCACCACGTAAAATAATATGACAATCTTGATTACCTGTGGTGGAAAAAATGGCGGCTTGGCCAGATTCTGTCATGGACAGGAAATGATGTGGGTGTTGCGAAGAAACAATAGCATCAATAGCAACTTGTACACTTCCATCAGTACCATTCTTAAAACCAACAGGACAGGAGAGACCAGATGCCATTTCGCGGTGTACCTGACTTTCAGTAGTACGGGCGCCAATTGCTCCCCATCCAATTAGATCATTAACATATTGTGGACTGATTAAATCAAGGAATTCTGTTGCAGCCGGTATACCCAGATTAGCGATATCAAGTAAAAGTTTACGCGCGGTATGTAACCCAATATTGATATCAAAACTACCGTCAAGTCTGGGATCATTAATTAATCCTTTCCAGCCGACAGTTGTGCGGGGTTTTTCAAAATAAACGCGCATCACGATATGTAAATCATCATTAAGTTTGTCGCGTAAAACTTTCAGGCGCCGGGCATAGTCTATGGCTGCCCTTGGGTCATGAACAGAACATGGGCCGACAATAACGGTCAGGCGATCATTCTTATTATATAATATATCGTGGATCGCATTACGGGCATTAACAACCGTTTCAGCGGCCACATGTGTAATAGGTAGCTTGCATAATAGTGAAGTTGGTGTCGTAATTTCTTTTATATCCTTAATACGTAAATTACTGACTTGAGCTTTGCTTTTCATTTTTCTCATCCCTTAGTTTTATGAATTATTTAAATTATTTTTCTAAGCGTACTTTCTACGTCACGGATAAAGGTCTCAATAGCACTGCTAGCTCTCTGGAATATCCGACAAGCTCAAAAGCTTGCCTCCATCAGTTTCGCGGAAAACCATATCGGCCTGCCGCTTGACGAGTAGGCCGCCGTCCCCTGTTTCCCAATACTTAAAGTTGCCTAGCCCGGGACACCAACCAGCCCATCTCTTTGGCCAATATCATTCACCTCGTTTCAAAGGCCAAAAAGCAAAATAGCCTGACACCAGGTTGATGACAGGAAAGGTAATACCCAAAAGAGCTGTGGCTACCCATAGCTCAACCTCATATGTGGGGGCGCCCGCATGTAACGGGGTCCTAACTACATAAGGTATGGCACCGCGGTACAGAAGCTGCATACAATATGCGAGGATCAGGGTGGTGCCGAGGAGTGCCACTCCACGTATTGGTTGTTGCAATTGACTGAATAATTGAAACTGCATCATATTGGTTACCAGAAAGATACCGAAAATAACTGAGACTGGCACACGCACCATAAAATCGACTGGGTCCATGCCAATATAGAAAACTGCCAACCAGAACAGGCCTGCACTGATGGTAAGGTCCAGCAAGGTGACTGCTATACCTAAGCCGGGCTGGGCCGTCGAAAATTTAGTACATGGCCAGAATTCAAACAGGCTCATGACCATCATAACGGCCACAGTTGTCACACTGAAAGCGAGTGTGAGCCACGCACCGAAGGCGCCCTTGGGATCAAGCGTTTCAATATAAACGGGCGAGCCTGCCATGAAGCTGAAGTCAAAGCACAGCTGGTAAAGTGCATAGCCCAGAGAGTAGGCGGCGACAAAAACCAGAAGCCCCTGTTTAAAGGGATCCCGAGTCATAAGCGTAAATGGCCAGCATTGCCATGCTCCCACCAGCCAAAAAATGGCGACGACAGTGATGATGGTTGCCATGATCAGGAATGGACCGGGTGGCGTCATACCTCCTGGCATAAGATAGAGGTATGCCCCGCCAACCAGCATCATAACAAGCGTCAACGCAGTGTATGCCAACCCTTTTTTAGGCTGAGGCAAGTCCGCAAGTGCTTTAGGATTGGCAAAATGCATATGCAAACCAAAAATGATCTGGGCTGGAACTGCCGTCATCCAGATAAAGGCGACCCAGCCTGTGTAGCTTGCCAGCTCGAACAGACTGCTATAAGCCATTGTAAACAGCACGATCAGCGTGGTGGCAAATACACCAAGCGTAACAGCAGAATTATTCCCTTCAGCCGACTTTGCACGAATCGGGTTGATTGACGAATTCAGACTACGCACCTAGTGTGGCCCCCCCATCAACTGTAAGAGTTTCCATTGTGATGTGAGCCGCCTGCTCGGAGAGAAGAAACATAACGGTATCAGCCACATGGGAGGGTTGGGCAATACGCTTCAGAGGTACACCTACCCGGAATGCCTTTAGTGAGCCTTCAATAGAAACCTTGGTTCCATCAGTGCCACCCCAAAGGGATCTGAGCATTTCTGTGTCGGTCGATCCTGCAGCCACGATATTGCATCTGATCCCGTATTCGGCGAGTTCCAAACCCATGCACTTGGTGAAAGCGGTCGCTGCTGCTTTTGATGCTGCATAGGCGGCCATATTCATTCTGGCAATCAAAGCAGCGTTGGAGGCCAGGGTGACTATGGCTCCTTTACTACCGCTCGCAATCATCCTCCGCGCCACTGTGCGGGAAACCAAAAAAACGCCGGATGCATTCACCCGCATGGTCATATCCCAATCTTCGTCAGTTAGCTCTGTAGTCTGGCCCACCCGAAGGATACCGGCAGCATTGACTAGGTAGAAGATAGGACCAAGTGTACTTTCTGCCTTATGGACAAAGGACTCAACATCACTGCTAGATCCAATATCGACGACAAAAGCATGTATATTTAAACCCTCGGCTTGCATCTCTTTTGCCAAGGCATGAAGCGCCTCTGCGTTTTGGTCCACGGCAGCCACGATGCTTCCTTGTCGACAGAGCTTCCTCGTTATTTCCGCACCTATGCCGCCAGCCGCACCAGTAACGACCGCCACTTGTCCCGCAAAATTCCTGTCGTCACCAAATGAGTTCAAAATGTTCATACTTAATCTCCTTATCTCCGCGAGGGATGGTGTATTCACCGAGCCTTCTAACCGACGCGAATTGATGTTTTGTTGTCTAAATCGGTAAAATTCTATCCCACTAGTACCACACCTGATCTCATCAGATTAGATATTACGAGGAGCATTGATATCACTTTTCCCGGATGACCCTAAACTAGGGCTTTACAATATCGGGGTAGACATACTTCAGTCCATATTTTGATGCTGCCTCGCCCATCTTCTGAATAAATTCATCCGTTACTGGAGGCGGCTCAGCCTTACGATCTTTCACTACAGGAAAGACTTCCTGAAAGAACCCTTCCATTCCTGATGGGGAAAAAGTCACAAGCTGTACGGCCACACCGCCTCCAACATTCTTGAACCCATGAACAGCTCCTCGAGGGACATATACGAAATCCCCTCGTTTGGCCTGATACGTCGTATCTCCCACAAGAACGTCCAAAGTACCACTCACGATGTAAAACGTCTCATCCTCTCTACTATGCACATGTGGAGGAGGACCGGCGCCCTCTGGAACGACTGCTTCAAATTGGAATAAAACATTATTACTTTCTTTTCCTGTAACCAGTAGCGAGTATATATCTCCTGGACCGTACAATGCCGGTGCTGTTCCAGCCGGTCTGAAGATTGGCTTAACGGTATGTGCCTTTATTGCGGCTTCGTATCCAGTAGACAGTGGCGCCACAAGCACAGAGTCGGGCTTGTCTCCTGGCGTGCTGTTCCCTGTCGTCGCAGCTAGTCTCTCGGCAGAGGTTACCGAGAGCGTGAATAAGGACACAAGACACAGCGATGACAATATGATGGTTTGTCTCATTTCTTTTTCCCTTAGTTTATATGGCTTCAAGAAGAGCGCGCTGATCCTCTAGGTCCAACGTAACACTATAATCAGTGACCCAGAAATCAAATTCCACCAACCGTTCCAGCACAGCTCGCGCACTCCAGGGTCCGCCAACTGAGTAGGTGCCTAGTGGAGTGTCCAGAAGTTTCCTGATATTTTTTTCCGAGACCAAATTCAGAATCGGAGCATTGGGTTTTAGTATCGATTTTACCTGTTCCCTTAGCGCTAATTCGTATTTTTCATCTTGTGTTGACGGATATGGGTTTTTCTTACGATCAAGAACTGAATCCGGTAATAGCCCCCGCATAGCTGCCCTCAACAGGCTTTTCTCACGACCATCAAAGTTTTTCATCGCCCAAGGTGTATTAAATACATACTCGATCAATCGATGGTCGAGGAACGGCACCCTAACTTCCAGACCAACAGACATACTGATTCGGTCGTTACGATCCAGCAGGAAGTTTTCCCAGCGGGTTAGATTGAGATAGTTAATTTGGCGCATCCGTGCTTCAAGCTTGGATTCACCATCAAGTTTGGGCATGTCCTGTACAGCCTGCTCATAACGTCTCTCAATATACTCATCTAGCTCAAGTGAATCCCATAAACCCAAGTCGCGAAGCGCCTTGATTCCTCCTGCTTTTGCGAATGGGTGGTGCCACGGAAAGGAATTCAACTCAACCGCTTCGGGATCGTGGAACCAGGTATAACCACCGAAGAGCTCATCAGCACCTTCACCAGATAGCGCCACAGTAAGCCGTTCGCGTAACGCAGAGCACAATAGGTAAAGTGAATACTCCATGTCACCCGTGGAGATAGGAAGATCCTGCGCATGAAGTGTTGCTTTCCTTACTTCAGGGTTCATGATGTCATGGTGATCGAGCATAACGTTGATGTGCTCGGCTCCGACATGTTTAGCAACCTCAATCGCAAAAGGTGTATCAGGATCTTCCCATTGAACATTTGAAGAAAAATTCTCAGCGTGTCCAATAAAATCGATAGAAAAGGCCAAAAGTGGATCTTTCCTGTCTTGGCTTTTTAAAACCTTAGCCCCGAGTGCAGTAAGTGCGCTTGAATCCAGTCCACCGGATAATAGTGTACCAAGAGGAACGTCAGCAACCATTTGCCGCTGTACGATATCTGTCAAAAGATTCCTGATCTCATCTATTGTGGTTTCAAGATCATCCGTGTGTTCATGTGCTTCCAGTTGCCAGTACTGTCTCTCAGATTTTCCTTTGCGGTTGAATTTCATGATAGTTCCAGGTTTTACTTCGAACATGCCTTGAAATACTGCATGGCCTGGCGTCTTGACAATACTGAAGATTTCACGGAGCCCTTCGCTATCAATCACCGCCTCTATCTCAGGATGGGAGAGAATTGCCTTGGGCTCAGATCCGAACAAAACCTCGTCCTGTAATGGATAATAATACAGAGGCTTGACGCCCATCCGGTCACGGACAAGTATGAGCTCCTCTTGTAGAACATCCCAGATTGCGAAAGCATACATACCGTTCAGGCGATCAACAAAACTCTCTCCCCATGCAAGATAAGCCTTTAGCACAACCTCGGTATCACTTTGGGTTCGAAACTCATAGCCAGCCGCAATCAACTCCTCCCTCAATTCCCGGTAATTATAGACCTCGCCTGTGTAGGAAATAACAGCCTTAGATCCATCTTCATTTCCAGCTTCCATTGGCTGGTGGCCACCTTCTAGATCGATCACTGACAGTCTTCGATGGCCAAGAAATATATGTTTATCCAACCATACTCCCCCATCGTCAGGGCCACGGTTGACCATTGTTTCAGTCATCTCATGGGCAATCGTCTCATATTTGTTAAGATTTCGTTGAAAACTCATCCATCCAGTCAATCCACACATTTTGTCATTACCTTTAAAGTTGTTAGTTTTTAATTTGTTAGTTACGCCGTTTTCTGAATTACTGCCTGCTCTGACGGCGTCTCTTCAATAAAAGGTGCTCGCATACCATGCAACCAGTCAATTTTGCGGTGGAGTTCGTGTGGTGCCAACGAGCCCAATTGGGCATTACGCTCTTTCGCTGCGTCACCTGCTACGTGGTACACCTGTTCACCCATTTCCCTTGCAATGTTGACCACACGGGCAGTCCGATCACGACGGATAGCGTTGTACTCAACCATACGTGTAGCCACACTTGTATTTTTAGCTTCTTTTAGTAGCGTTCCCAAAACCACGGCATCCTCTAGCGCCATGCAGGCACCCTGCGCCGCGTACTGAAGCATCGGGTGAGCTGCATCACCGAGCAGAGCGACACGTCCGTCAGTCCAGACATTCACCGGATCCCGATCACAAAGAACCCATTTTTTCCAACCCTCTCCAAGTCGAAGTAAGCGCTGTGCTTCAGCATTAAGTTCGGTAAACTTCGCTAACACCTTGGAATGCGAAGTTGCTTCATTAACCACAGCCTGTGTAGCCCGATCGTCTCGTGTTGCCGCCAAATTCATATACTTTCCGCCTGCAATTGGATAATGAACAAAGTGCCACTTGGGGCCGGCCCATAAAGTTACTGAATTCCAGCGCAGGTCTTCGGGAACCTTATCCATTGGGATAACGGAGCGGTAAATGGAATGTCCGGATACTCTCGGTGCTCCATCACCGACGAGTTGCTGCCTAATCGTCGAACCAATGCCATCAGCCCCCACTACAGCATCAGCTATAACAGAGGGACCGTTTGCCATTTGTACTAAGGCATCAGTATCACTTTGCGTATAGCCGGTAACTGCGCATGATGTACGTAATTTAATTGCTGGGTGGGCTCTGCAAGCATCTAAAAGTGGGTAATAAAGATCTGTCCGGTGAACCACCATATAGGGATTTTCAAACGTGTCCTGATAGTTGTCGCCCAATGGCAAATGGGTAATTAGGCCTCCCTCTACTCCGTCCATCAAACGCAGTTCATCAATCTTTACAGCAAGCTCCCGGACACGATCCCCAATACCCAGGTGATCTAGCGCATGAAACGCATTGGGGGCTAGTTGGATGCCAGCACCAATTTCAGTAAATTCATCTCGACGTTCCAAAACCTGAATTTCATGACCTGTATTCGCACAAGCGAGTGCAGCTGCCAGTCCTCCAATTCCACCACCTACAATGACAATTTTCATTGGTATATCTCCTCTTGTATTTCAAATAATGTTGCTTGGGTAACCAAGGACGTTCATTTAACTTGCTCTCAAGGGCTGTTGCGAATCCATATTTGTATGACACAAACGGGTCAGTATTTCCTGAAAAATCCGAACGCCATCTATCGTTAGTAGAGACTCGGCATGAAACTGAATGCCGCAGAAGCTGTCTCCCCGGACTGCATGTACCTCACTGGTCAATGGATCACGGGACAAATCAGCCATACCTTGCCCCATTGGTAGTGAGATATGATCGTGGGTGCAACAAGCAGAAAAGGTGTTGTAGAAGCCAACTCGCTCACGTTTACCAAACAGATTAATCTCTTTTTGAACTCCCTGATTCGGATCACTACGTCGGACGAGATTTAGCCTTAGTACTGAAACAAGCACCTGATGACTGAGGCAGATGCAAAGGAAAGGTTGTTTACGAGCCAGAAGCTCTTGTATTGCTTGATGCAGGTGAGCAATCTTTGGGTCTTCCTTATCTCTTGGGTCACCGGGACCAGGCCCCATCACTACTAAATCGTAGTTATCATCGAACGAGTAAGGTTCATCGAAGCGACACACTCGAGTTTCGAAACCCAATGAACGAAGCTGATGCTCAATCATTGAGGTAAAATTATCTTCTGCGTCGACGATGAGTACTCTCCGTCCAGACAGAGTGCCTCCTGAAAAGGGCACCGCTGGTCGTTTCCTTAACCAGAATTCGGAGATAGACTTGTTTCTATCTTTCAATAACTGAATTACTTCTGGATGCGAGCTAAACTTTTCGCTAGTGCTAATACCGAGTGCAGACAGGACACCGGATGCCTTAGTTCTTGTTTCTGCTGTCTCCTCTGCTGGGTCAGAACCACGGACTAGACTTGCCCCCACGGAAATTTGCAAACGACCACCATTATTGATGTCGGCAGTACGGATCAGTATCCCCGAATCAAGCACTTGCTTGTTGTTCTTTCTCCCAATAAGTGCAATCACACCGCTATAATAGCCACGGCCTTTGGGTTCATACTGATAAATGACTCTTGCCGCACTTTCGAGCGGCCCCCCCATCACTGTGGGGGCAAACATTGTTTCGCTGAGGATTTCTAGCGCTCCCATTGAAGACTTTCCATGGATAAAGTATTCAGTGTGGGCTAAACGAGCCATTTCTTTGAACTTAGGCCCCTCTAGCCATACACCCATGTCACAGGTGCGGCTCATCATCTTGAGTTCCTCATCCACCACGATATAGAGTTCGTCGATTTCTTTCTTATTATGGAGAAATTTAGTGATATCAGAAATGTTAGGACCGGCTGGTGGATATCGGTAGGTGCCGCTGATTGGGTTCATCGTTGCAATGCCCTCATCAAGACTGATATGCCGTTCAGGGGTAGCTCCAATGAGAGTACGCTCGCCAGTATGGACAATAAATGTCCAGTAAGCACCCTTTTCCTGAGTTAACAGGTTTTTAAAAATACCAAGTGCACCGGCAATGGAGTAGTTAGTAATATCGGCGCAGAATGAGCGTTTGATAACGAAGCTCGCCCCTTTACCGCGACCAATTTCTTTGTCCAATATATTTTGAACAATCGTTTCGTAGGTATCATCATCAATATCAAACCCAACATCTGTAAGCTCGAGCTGGTGGCTGGGAATCCTAGCTAGCACCTCATCTACTTTCAGCACCTCTTGTCTACGGATACCCATAACAACTAGTGGTGTACCATCGTCGATCGCCTCAAATCCTCGTTTGGCGATTTGTCTGTATGGCAATAATACAAGCGTGTCATGAATAGCTTCACCCCTGTTTTGTTCCCCATCAGGAAGGTCGATTTCATCCAGGGAATCAACAATAGAGACATCCCCGATCATGACATCAATATTCTCTTCTCCGGATGCCTCCGGCCGGTAAAGGAGCGCGAAAGGAGGCGGCATTTTTTTATTTAACAAAAGATTCAGAATGTCACTATTACTCTCTTGAATTGTAAAGCTCATGGCATCGTCTCCAGATTTTCCAAGACTTGATCAGTGGCCACAACCATGGCACAACGGCGAGCAGCATAATCCAGAGCCATGGTGTGATCCTTGGAAGTAAAGTCTGCAGTAGCATCAGAGACCACAAATGGCTGAACATCATATGAAAAGGCTTCCAAAGCAGTTGTTAAAATACCCACATGGGCATAAACGCCACAGATAATAAGTTGATCACGACCAGCAGAATGCAGGCGCTCGAGAAGGTTCGTCTTGACGAATGCACTGTAGCGCCATTTGGTGAACACCCAGTCTTCAGGACGTGGCTCAAGCGGGCCAATGACCTGCCGATCCTCAGTTTTTGCTGTCATACCCGGCCCCCAAAAATCATTTAGCAGACCTCGTTGCTGCCGAGTCATGTCACCGGGTTGAGCGGTATAGGCAATCGGTATACCTGCACTAATACACGCTGAACGCAAGCGAATCGAATTGGCTACCAGATCTGATGCAGGATTGCTATGCGCCGAAAAAGGGCGAATAAAATAGCGTTGCATGTCATGAAAGAGCAACACTGCACGATCAGGATCTACTTCCCAATTTACGGTGTTGGAAATAACACCCTGAGGTATGGAATATGATTCGATTTGTGGAATTTCTGGCATTGTAGTTATCTCCGCTTCATAGAAAAATTTAGGGTCCTAACAAGTCATCGACCTTGATTAACTCGCATGAAATTCAATCCTTAATATCAGATTCCACACGTACGTTACTTGGACGACACAGGTTTCAAAAGCATGCTATGCGCCAGAAAACTTAGCGCAGACTTTTTTTGCTCGCCTTTATGTATCGACCGACATACAAATTAAACAAATATTGTTACAGTATCAAGACAGTCACTGTGTCGCTTATCACATAAGTAAAATAAATATGTAAAGACTGAATATGCCAGCCTTGGTGCCCCCCGGAAAGACGGCAAACAGCTGAGCAACGACAGCGCTAGAAAACAAGGATATATATAAGTCGCATCCACAAGTGAAAACACCGCAATCGCAACTACGAACTTGAAAGTGACCAGATCGGAAGCGTCATTAATCGAATTCTCAGCATTAAGTACCGCCACCATATGCATAGGAAATTTCAATTTGTACATGACTCGACTCTTTACACTATCAAGACATAGGTGGACGATACTGCCGTGCCGAGCACAAGCGCCGCAAAGGTAATACGTCAATAACATGGAAAAGCACAATTCCCATAATCACTTGCTGATATAACTTATGCCGATAACTTCATAAAAGCACCTCACGGTACAACGGGCTAAAGGCAGGGTCACACAGCTCCTGAAGAAGCATTTAAATTGCATATCAATAATGACAAAACAGGCTTGGACCAAGCACGCAAACGGCGTTAGCATTACCCCTATTGCTACTGCCATAGATGCCGGAAGAGGTGGGAGTTGCCGCACAGGAAGATCAAACATTTGGTGAGTCTGGACTGGATGTCCCGCCTGAAGGAAGCGAACAAGATCAGTGTGAGATCGAAAAAAAACTACTCCATGTCGATTACGCAATAGCGGTATTGAATGAATAGTTAACAGTGCAGATGTTGATTTCGATTGAAGATCAGTGGGTACTTTTTTATTACCCTGTTCAATCTCCTAGTGCGAATCCGCATGCTTGATAAAGCAAAGGAGCCAGAGTGATTCCGGCCTTACTCAATTAGCCCTGCGACGGACGCTCATCATACTGTGGCGAATCGTCAAGAATTTCATCCCACTCTGCCTTCGAACCAACGAAGATATGGGCGGAAATTTTTGCGTCTATCGGTGTATCAAGCGTACCTATACGCACCCGTACAATTTCAGGTTCATTGTCACGTTTGCTATTAATTGGTGAACCACATGCACTGCAGAACACACGATGAACACCTGCATCTGTGCTATAGCTACGCAGTGACTCCTGCCCCTTGAATATACGAAAGTCTTCTGCGGCGACAGGGGACACTGCCGCAAACGCAGAACCATTCGACTTTCGACAGCGAGAGCAGTGACAATATACGACTGGGCCAAGTGAACCAGTGATTCCGTACTCAACCGCTCCGCATAGACAACTACCTTTATGCATGTTTTTCTCCATTAAATATTTGGGTTTTAGGAAAGGCCTGGATCACACCGCCACCTTGTCGACAATACAGGTGGTGGTGGCGCTTAAACGACCTCAGGACATAAGTTGTGGCGCAAATCCCATCGTTTCGGCAGCCAGTTCAGCAAGTGTGAGAATGGGGCCTTGTGGGTTGACGCCGGGTATCTCCGGAATAACCGAGCCGTCAACCACGCGAAGTCCATCGATACCCCAGACACGAAAGTCCTGATCAACAACACTGTGATTTGGATCGCGGCCAGCCGAACATGTACCCACAAAGTGAACACCAGGAGAGATATTTGCCGCTATGAAGGCGAGCTTCTCTTCCCGCGTCATGGCTGGGTTGAGCGGTGAACTGAGCCCTCTGGAGAATGGGACCATTGCATCAGTTAGGCCCAGTGAAATTGCATAGTCGAGACCAGCCAGCATTGTTTCTCGATCCACTTCTTCGCGCAGATAGCCCGGATCAATGGCGAGTGGATCCCTTGGATCCGCACCCGTAATCGCAAGAGTACCTCGACTTTTGACCTTGGTAAGCCACGGCATGATGTTAAATCCTTGACCCGCCGTAAGAGGATCCGGTGGAAAGAGGCCCTGCATGCACATTACCTGAATGTTTGGTGCCTCATCGAGAGAATTGGTCCGGAAAAAAGTGTGGCTGGCGACACGACCATACGTCTCTGACAACGAAAGTTCAGGACCGGCATTAAAACGGATACCGGGCAGGATCATATGGTCGTGTAAGTTTTTTCCAACGGGCAAGCGATGGCGGAGAGCAACACCTGCACTGCTCAACACGTCCTCAGGTCCAATCCCTGAGAGCATCAGCAAACGCGCTGAACCGAAGGTTCCCCCGCTCAAGACCACTTCCTGTGACGCCCCAAAGTGGCGTACCTTACCGTCAATGACGGTGCTGACGCCCCGGCAGTTCGAGCCGCTCAGAATTAAACCCGTCACCAGCGCATCTGTAAGTACGGTAAAGTTATTCCTTTCCAGGGCGCGAACGAGATAAGTTTGGGCCGGACCAGAACGTCGACCATCAGGAAAGATGTTGACATCCGCCACACCTGCGCCATCGATAAAGGCACTTGCATTGTGATCTACTGGTGGCAAGCCCAGTTCCTGCGCACCGGCAATGCTCGCGGCAGTAATCGGATTATCCGACGCATAACGACCTACACTGAGCGCACCGGTACTGCCACGATACGCGCCCCCAGGTAAAAAATTTTCTATCCGCAGAAACGCTTCATACAGTTTGGAGGGTTTCCAACCGGGACCAACCAGCTGTTGCCATCGACGGGCATCCCGCACATCTCCGCGGAACCATAACATCCCGTTGATGCTACCGCTCCCACCCAGCACCTTCCCGGCAGCAGCATAGAGTTGCCGATCATTAAGGGGTGTCTGCGACAGAATGGAACGGCTCCAATCCAGCTCACTACCAAAGTTCTCAGCCCAACGGTAGCTATCGGTGATCGTTGGCTGGTCGACCTGGTCGGTTCCCGCCTCGATTAATAGAACGGAAGCCCCTGTAGCTGAAAGTCGGTCTGCCATCACGCAGCCTGCCGAACCGGCTCCCACGATGATGTAATCGTACTCATCCCTCGATACATCGACATCGGGACCCGACCAAGCAGCTGAAGTACGCGTTGCCATCGTCCCAGCGACGCCAAGGGAAACGCCTATCTGTACAAGCCGCGTTATGAAACTCCTGCGACTGAGCCGACCATTAAGCGCTTCCAGATGAAGCTCATCGATTTCTTCCCCCGTAGGCTCATGACTATTGACTTTCTTCATTCTTCAGACTCCTGTCTATTATTATTAGGCATTCAAGATTCTTGATACATCTACAGCGTGCGGTGCATAAACATGCCATCAGTACCACTTTGCTTCTCAAGCTACTATATTTTATATTGATCGTAACAGAATATAACGCGCTCCCGAATGGAAGACAAGAAACTTTTCTATCGATCAACACAGAATAAATAGTTTATTTTAGAACGATAGAGTCCGACTTTGTACTAAGGGGGTTTAGTTAAGGTGCTGGCTGCCGCAGCTCTAGGTCCACCTTAGGTGGAGGCTGGAACGGCGCAGCATATTGCGAACTCGGCGTCTTTCAACGCAAAGCCTTTCCGTCGCAACAACCAGAGACGAGGTCATCCCACGCTGCCATGGCGCAATCAGCAACAGCGCGGAGGGCTTTGCGCGAAGCACCATCGCGCGCTTGTATTGACATACCCTGCTGAACCGTAATATAGAAAGAGGCGATTGCTCGCCAGTCCGGGCCGTTCGGTAACTCGCCCTCGGCGACACCTCGCTTGAGGCGCAGAAGGAGCATTGCCATGCTTTCCGCACGACGTTCTTGCAGCTCTCTGCGCACAGCCTTATTTCCGTCGCCGGCATGGAGCGCTTCGAGCACGATGAGGCAGCCGCGTGGCTTGCTGGGCCGGGTAAATTCTTCAGCGCTTACGCATAGCATGGTTTCAATTGCCATGTGTGCGGACGGCGCAGCCGTCATGGCATCCCAGATTCGTCCACCATCGGTTGCACGATAGAGCGCCACCGCTTCGCGGAATAGTTCCTCCTTACAACCAAAGGCGGCATAGATGCTAGGTGAATTGATGCCCATTGCAGCTATCAGGTTCATCATGGACGTACCTTCGTACCCCTTCACCCAAAATACCTCCATCGCCCTGCGTAGGGTAGCTGCACGATCGAAACTGCGTGGTCGACCTCGCTTTGTCATAATGTAAACTCCTTATTTTATATCGACCAACACAGAATGTTATTGATCAAAGTCTAAATGTAGATTATATTATGTACTAATTAATAAATAAAGGTAAAAAACATGAGTAAATTAAAGAATAAAGTGGCGCTGGTGACCGGCGGTAGTCGGGGTATGGGTGCCGCGATCGCTAAGCGATTGGCGCACGAGGGTGCGGATGTTGCGCTGACCTACATGAGTTCAGCCGACAAGGCCGCTACGGTCGTAGCCGAGATCGAGCAAGCCGGTCGGCGGGGTCTGGCGATTGCTGCGGACAACTCCGATCCTGCCGCTGTCCGGAGCGCTGTGGAGCAGACCGTCGCCGAGTTGGGCAAAATCGATATCCTCGTTAACAACGTCGGTATTTTCATCGTCAAGCCACTCGATGCTCTGACACTCGACGACTTCGATCAAACGGTCGCCACCAACGTACGGGCTGTGTTCGTAGCCTCCCAGGCTGCCGCTGCCCATATGAGCGAGGGCGGCCGAATCATCTCAATCGGCAGCAACCTGGCCGAGCACGTAACAATGCCGGGAGTAAGCCTCTACAGTCTCAGTAAGTCGGCACTCATCGGGTTCACCAAGGCCATAGCGCGCGACCTCGGACCGCGAGGCATTACCGCTAATGTCGTGCATCCCGGTTCGACCGACACGGACATGAATCCCGCCAATGGTGAGTTCGCAGATGCACAGCGCAACATGATGGCCATTCCCCGCTTTGCCGAGCCGAGCGACATCGCCAACCTCGTCGCCTGGCTCGCGAGTGAGGAAAGCCGCTTCATGACCGGCGCAGGTCTTACTATCGACGGCGGCACAAACGCATGACCATCGAATTGGACGGGACGCAGATGCAGACTGTAGCTCCTTCGCCCTACAACGTCGTGGATTCAGGCTCGCGAGCGAGGAAAGCCGCTTTATGACCGAAGCCGGTCTCACCATCGATGGCAGTGTCAAAACATGACCGTCGAATTGGAAGGAACACGGATGCGGACTGCAGAGTCCGTGTCCTCCTTCACCCTAACCATTATTAGCTTACTCGCCTTCATGATGTTTGTGATTGTCACGACGGAGTTTGTCGTTGTGGGCCTGCTACCAGCCATGGCAAAGGATCTCAACCTGTCGCTCACCGAAGCTGGCTGGTTCGTCACATGGTTCGCGCTTGCTGCAGCACTCCTCGGCCCACCCATGACGATGCTGGCTAGCCGATGCGATCCGCGCAAGTTCCTTATCACAGCGTCGATCGTTTTCGCCACTGGCAATCTCGTGATTGCGTTGACTCAACATTATTCCATCATCATTGCCATTCGCCTGTTACAGGGTAGCGCCTTGCCCGCCATTGCCAGCGTCGTCGCCGTAGCGGCCGCGCACTTGGCAGGTGCCGAGCGCGAGGGTTGGGCAATCTCACGTGTCAATATCGGTGTGGTCGCAGCCACTGTGCTGGGCATTCCTGCTGGCACAATGGCAGCAGACAATGCAGGTTGGCCTACGAGCTTTACTGGCCTTGCGCTGCTCGGTCTCATCTCAGCAGGTCTTATCGCCGTCTGGTTTCCACGCATGGAAATTCCGAAGCGACCATCGATACTAACTGAGGTCTCTCTGTTATGGCGACCGAGTTTCTTGATGCATCTTTTGCTGTCATGCATCCTGTTCGCAGGGATGTTTGCCGGATATACCTATATCGCCGCCTTACTCGGTACCCTAGCCCATCTTGATGGAGCAATGATCGGTTGGGCGCTGATGGGATTTGGTCTTGCCGGCGCGTTAGGGAATTGGATTGCCGGGCGTGTGGTCGACCGTGATCCACTCGCGGCGACGGCGTGGGTCGCGTTCGCTCTAGCGTTTGCCATGGCGGTAGTCGCACCTGCCGGAGAGAGCCTATCGAGTTTACTCAGCCTAGTTGTCGGGTTATGGGGTGCCGCGCACATGGCAGCATTCGTCTTCAGTCAAGTCCGCGTCATGAGGGCTGGAGGTGAGGCGGCAGCTTTTGCCTTATCGTTGAATATCTCAGCCTGCAATCTCGGCATCGGTCTTGGCGCGACTCTCGGTGGCCGAATTGTGGGCCACTACGGCGTCATGGCTGTTGGCTACGTGGGCGCAGCCACCGCAGCGATCGCTCTCCTCATCGCCATCGCGATGACAGCAACTCGATCCCGCTCGGCTAGGACGTGAGCGAGAGGTTTATGTGTGTCACTTGAATGGCTTAAAGAAAGAATGGGACACTCAACTTTATAGAATGCTAGAAGAAGTTTATGCTAGTTGGACTAAAATAAGCCGCACTGAAAAAATTAAAATCCGTGAGTGGATATCAGAACGGTCACAACATGGTCAGACGCCTGAGATGGAAAAATATTTTTTAAGTAAATCAGTATGTTACTGGGCAAATAATGGCGGAGAAGGAGGGATTCGAACCCTCGATAGGGATAAACCTATACACGCTTTCCAAGCGTGCGCCTTCGGCCGCTCGGCCACTTCTCCATGTTCCCAAAAAGCACTAATCCGCTTATTTTGAGGACGCGCAAGGTTAAACCAGTTATGCCTGTTTAGCAATTCAAGCCATTACCTTGTTAATTCACAGGTTATTATTAGGTGATAATTCACAATATATGACATTTTTGTAATGCAGGTCACATATAAGGTTGTTATAATATACTCGTTCTACAGGTCGCGTCGTTCTCCCCAAACGCATGGATTTTGACCACACTTAAAATATAACTTCAGTTTTTATCTTTCGAACCGCTAAATGATATAGAAGTACAGCAGGAATTAACCATGCGTAAATCTCTACCCTACATAGCCGGTCTATCCCTTATATTAATCGTTTTAAACGCCTGCGCGCCTCAAAAACCGGCATTACAGCATATTCGTGATACAGGTGAATTACATGTGCTCACTCGAAATGCAGCAACCACTTACTTCATCGGCCCTAATGGCCCCGAAGGTTTGGAGTATGATTTAGTTAAAGCATTTGCGGGTTATTTAGGTGTTTCTTTAAAAATAAGCACAGAAGATAACCTCAAAACCATGCTCTCTAAAGTTCGGGAGAATGAGGTTGATTTTGCCGCCGCGGGCTTAACTGTTACTGCTGAACGAGAAAAAACGCTCCGTTTTTCAAAGAGTTACCAGTCAATCACCCAACAATTAATTTATAATCATAGTATGCCTCGCCCCAAAACAATGGGTGATGCGATAGAAGGCATGATGGAAGTCATGGCTAATAGCAGTCATGTCGAAAAATTGTCAGAATTGAAAAAGAAATACCCTCGTCTTAGCTGGGATGAAAACAAAACTGCCGGAAGTACTGAGCTTTTAAACCTGGTTGCTGAAAACCTCATTGATTTTACCATTGCTGATTCGAATGAATTTTTATTAACTCGTCGTTTTCACTCTAACTTGCGCAGTGCATTTAATATTTCTAAACCTCAACCGTTAGCCTGGGCTTTTTCTAAGCAAGGTGACGATTCACTTTATAACGAAGCCAATAAATTTTTAGCGTCTTATAAAAAATCGGGGCAGCTTGCTCAGCTGTTAAAACGACACTACGGCCATGCACGAAATTATCAGTATGCTGGCACGACAACCTACCTTGCTCATGTCCGTTACCGTTTACCACGGTATCAGGAAATGTTTGAACTGGCTGGTGAAGTAAATGAGCTTGACTGGCAATTACTTGCAGCGATTGCTTATCAGGAATCACATTGGAATCCTCGTGCAGTATCACCTACTGGTGTAAGAGGCATCATGATGCTAACTAATTCAACCGCGAAAGATTTGGGTGTAGAAGATCGTACTGTTCCAGCACAAAGCATTAAAGGTGGTGCAAAGTATATTCGTGAGTTATCTGAAAAATTCTCTGCCGAGTTAAATGAAAAAGACAAACTTTGGTTTACTCTTGCAGCTTATAATGTTGGTTTTGGCCATGTACAAGATGCGCGTTTAATTACTAAGCGTCGTGGTGGTAACCCGGATAAATGGGTTGATGTAAAAGAGAGTTTACCTTTGTTACGCAGTAAACGATGGTACAAAAAAACACGTTTTGGTTATGCCCGTGGTAACGAGCCGGTTAAGTACGTAGAAAATATTCGCAGTTATTATGATATTTTGCACTGGCATCTTGCAAAAGGAAATCAGCAGGAAAAGAAAGTGGCTTACGTTTCACCTGCTTTATAATTAATCCATTACACATTAAATATGCCGTCATTGCCGCATACGCTTAGCGCGAATTCCGTGGTTTAAACTTTAGATTCCGGATAAATTCTATCGGATTTTCCGGAATGACGCGCTTTCTTGACGCACCTAAAATATATATCTTATTCAGCACGTCATTCCCGCATGCCTTTAGCGGGAATCCAGTTCTCAACGGGAATGACATTTAGTTTAAGGTTTATTAAATAACTCTTCTTCCATCGATAAATATGCCTGATAGGCATTTCGGCGATTAGCCTCTTCAAATGCCGGTAAGTTTTCAAACTCACTCCAATCCGTTTTATCATATGTTTCTGCAAAATCGTCCATATTTTTTACGGCATCAAACATAACCTTACGGATTTTTTCTAAATAATGACGCGTGGCCGTAATGGCTTTATTCGGATCTTTTGCAGCAGGACCATGACCCGGAATTAGCGCTGTTATTTTTCCAGTTTCCATGTGAATTAAAGTCTCTAACCATTTTTTAGTGTTCGCATCACCTAAATAGGGAACACGGCCTTCAAAAATAATATCGCCTGAAAAGAAAATTTGTTCAGGCTCTACAAACATGGTTAAGTCACCATCAGAATGTGCTGCACCCAAAACATCAAGCGTAAATTTAGTGTTACCCAGTTTAAAGGTCACCGGTTTATCGATAATAATATCGGGAGAAACCAAATGAGTGGACTCATTGACCCATGGTTCTAATGCAAATCGACGATCTTCAAGCAGTGATTCCGCCTTTGCTGATCCCAGATAAACCATTGCGCCTTTAGGTGCAATAATTTGAGCACCCAGCTTTTTAAAAACCTGTAAACCATAAATGTGATCTGCATGGTAATGACTCACGACCACTTTTAAAATGGGCTTATCGGTTACACTACGAATTTTTGCTAATAACATATTAGCTAATGATGGGGTTCCTAATGTATCAAAAACAACCACACCGTCATCGGTCACAATAAAACCAGCATTAGAGATAAAACCTTCATTCGCTGTCGCAATACCTGCTTTACCCTGCACGTAATAAACATGTTCAGAAACCTGTTTTAATGTCATCTCAACATCAGCAGCGGGATACTTTGTTTGCGTGGATGGGTTACAGCCAAATAAGAAACTTGAAATAATAAATATAAATGCGAACCGCATTAAGAGCCTCGTTTTTTTTCTTTTCGTCGTTTTTTAAAAAAATCAGCTAATATCTGACCACACTCTGTAGCCAGTACCCCATGCACAACATCCACTTTATGGTTCAAACAATCTGTGCCTAAAATATTAAAGGCACTTTGTTCAGCACCGGCTTTTGGATCAAAAGCACCATAGACGACTCGTTTAACTCGAGAATGAATAATTGCACCCGAACACATGATACAAGGTTCAAGAGTGACATAGAGAGTGCTGTCGAGTAATCGGTAATTGTTTATTTTTTTTGCTGCAATTCGCAATGCCATTATTTCAGCATGCGCGGTGGGATCATTATCAATGATAGGACGGTTCCAACCTTCCCCGATCACCTGCTCATCCAGAACAACAACGGCACCGACCGGCACCTCGCCTTCAGACTCAGCACGATTAGCTAATTCAAGCGCATGTTGCATCCAGAAAATATCTAAATCGGCTTGTTCTTGTGTATCATCCATCAATTTATTTTTATTATTTAAGGTTTTCGAGCTCTGCCAGCTCACGATCACGCATACCAAGCAAATATAAAATGGCATCTAAACCAAGGTTGGCGATTGAATGTTTGGCTTGTTCTTTAACAATCGGTTTTGCATGAAAAGCGATGCCTAATCCGGCGATAGCGAGCATCGGTAAGTCGTTAGCACCATCACCAACGGCAATCACTTGTTCTGTACTAATGCCTTCCGTTTCCGCTATTTTTACTAATAACTTCGCTTTCATCTGGCCATCAATAATATCGCCTTTCACTTTACCGGTAAGTTTTCCATTTTCAAAATCAAGTTGATTAGCATAAACATAGTCAATCCCGAGTTTTTCTTTTAGGTAATTTGCAAAGTAAGTAAAACCACCGGAAAGAATAGCGACCTTATAACCAAAGTGTCGCAAGTGACTAATCAAACGTGCTGCCCCTTCAGTAATTGGCAAGCTTTCAGCTATCTCTTTTAAAATAGACTCATCCATGCCTGCAAGCAAGGCCATACGTTGGCGGAAGCTTTCTGAAAAATCTATTTTGCCCTGCATCGCAGATTCAGTAATTGCAGCAACTTGATCACCTACACCGGCAGTCTTTGCTAATTCATCAATGACTTCGACCTGAATTAAGGTTGAGTCCATATCAAAGCAAACTAAACGGCGACTACGGCGGTAAAGATTGTCTTCTTGCACAGCAATATCAAGGTCTAGTTCTTGTGAAATATGTAAAAAGCGTGAATGCATGGCAGCGATATCATCAACTTCGCCACTCAATGAAAGCTGCACTGATGCACCACGTGAATTTTCATGACTCTTATCAAGCTCATCCAATGACAAGCGCCCAGACAGGCGACTTATTTGATCAATATTAAAACCTTCTTCCGTCACAACTTCGGTAACACGTGCTAAATGACGTGCCGTGATTTGTCGCCCGAGTAAAGTAACAATATGTTTAGCTTTACCTTGCGCATTTACCCAGTGTTCATATTCTGGTTTAGTGACAGGAGTAAAACGAGCGTTGAGATTTAATTCGTGCGCTTTAAATAAGATATCTTTAAACGCGGTGTGATCAAAACCAGCAGAGCTTTTAGCATCGTAAGGTGACTCAATCAAAATACCTAGCGACAAACTTTCATGAATAACCGACTGGCCGATATCTAAAACATTAATATCGTAGTTAGCCAGCATTCCTGTTAATGCAGAGGTGAGTCCTGCTCGATCCTGACCCGAGATGGTGATAAGTACAACGTCTGACACCCGCGCTACTCCCACTCGATTGTAAATAAGCCGCGAAAACCTAGTAGTGGCATGGGTTCCCCGGTAAGGGCAAGTGTAAATACCATGATAAACTCCATTGTCATTGTGTTATTGCTATATTTTACGTTAATTCGCTATATGACCAAACAAGTAAAATTCCTTGTTGTCTTTGTTCATTTGCGACATCGGCCCTTACCATATCGAATCGATAACGCCTGTCAAACCAATCCCTTTCGGCTAGAGATAATCCGCCAATGTTTGTGGAGGCATATCTCGTTTAGTTAGAAGTTGCCGCCATTCCTGGGTAGCAAATCAACAGGGTGTTTTTTTATTTCAAGTTGAACGAGTTAAATGTCAGGTGAATCACTTAATTATCAACGTTTATTGAATAGCACTACCATGCATTGACTGTTGCTGATTGCCAGTCATTTTTCCAGTCGAGAGGCAGCGCCTCTTCGGAAAGTAAGCAACCTTCACTGATAAGTGGATGGAGTTCAGCATAACTCATGATTGTTGTACGATTTACACGGCTATTTATGTGCCAGGGTTTAATCTCTTCTAAGCGGCATAAACCTGCTGCTGCAATTAGCTCCATTAAATTTTCGACTATCGAATTTTGATAGTTAGCGACGCGTTGCCCTTTGTCGTTAACATCTAATGCTTTGTAACGGGCCGGATTTTGCGTTGCTACACCTGTTGGACAGGTGTCCTGATTGCAGTGCCTTGATTGAATACAACCTAAAGCAAACATCATCGCCCGCGCTGAATTCACCGTGTCTGCACCCAGTGCCATTAGACGTAAAACGTGAAAAGCCGACATGGCCTTACCAGAGGCAATAATGCGCATTTTATCGCGAAGGCCAAAACCTGTTAATGCGCTATTAACAAATACAAGACCGTCGCGTAAAGGTGTGCCAACTGAATTTGTTAGCTCAATCGGCGCGGCACCGGTACCCCCTTCAGCACCATCCACGGTTATAAAGTCGGGTGTGATCCCCGTTTCAACCATGGCTTTACATATTGCTAGAAATTCCGATTTTCTGCCAATACATAGTTTGAACCCTACGGGTTTGCCACCAGATAATTTGCGCAACTGTGCCACAAATTCCAGTAAGCCTTTTGGTGTTGAGAAGGCCGTATGTGCAGGGGGTGAAACCACGTCATGTCCCATCGATACATGTCGAATATCGGCTATTTCCTGGGTTAACTTTATCGCGGGTAATATGCCACCATGCCCCGGTTTTGCTCCCTGTGAAAGTTTTATCTCAATCATTTTTACAACATCGAGCGTTGCTTTTTCACTGAACAGCTTTTCGTCAAAATCACCTTCTGCATTACGACAACCAAAATATCCAGTTCCAATTTGCCAGACCAGATCGCCACCGTTTTTTAGATGGTAAGGGCTAATGCCACCTTCTCCAGTATTATGTGAAAAACCACCGATTTTCGCGCCTTTGTTCAATGCCATAATGGCATTTTGGCTCAAGGCACCAAAACTCATGGCCGAAATATTAAGCACAGAGGCATCATAAGGTTGTTTGCAGTCACGACCACCAAAGCGAATTCTTGGATTGGTATCCGTTACCGGCTTAGGGGCGAGTGAATGATTAATCCACTCAGCACCGCTACGATAAACATCAAATAAGGTGCCAAAAGGTCGAGTATCGCGCACGCCCTTTGCGCGTTGGTAAACCAGTGAGCGGAACTCACGATTTATTGGCTGACCATTGATGTCTGATTCAACAAAATATTGCTGCATTTCAGGGCGAATTAATTCAAACACATATCGAAGATGTCCGATAACCGGGTACAGTCTTAATATTGCGTGTTTACGTTGTACCATGTCATAAATACCCAGAATAATAAGCGGCAAAGTAACAATGAATAACCAGTAGGCATCCGGCCAGACCGTCGCCAGTATAAGCGTGGCGATGGGTACTATTATTGATAGCAAAATAAATTGATTGCGTACAAGCATGATAAAAATTCCTGGTTAGTATTAGATTTTTTTGGACTATACTTTTTTGACTATACTGGGCTGACAAGATTGCCCAGTTTTTCTGGTTAACTTCATATTCTCTTAATAATCTACAGCAACATCAATAATAACAATAGTATTATCGGTGTTGGAATATTATTAGTACCTTCTGATGTATATGATGTAAATGCAATTAATAAGTTTGATGTCCGCAACTCATAATTGGTTACAACTAAAAGTATGTGGGAGATTAAGCGAATAATAGATCATGGCTCAAACTCCAATGTTCGTAAGTTAAGTGTTTTTGTTGAAATAGTCTGCGCCGTGCGCACAGCGCGCTCTACCATGACACAGATGTTCCTTAACTTAAGGGTATTGGCTCAGACCTTGTGTATCCGTATACGTTCAACAATATTTAGTCGTTTTTAGGATAGTGCTGTCGTTTGTTAACAGTGAATTATGCAAGATCCCCTGATGTACTGGCTATCGATGAATTTTTTAAGCTGTGAATCAAAGCTAACTAGCATTATTTCGAATAATTGTTCCCGTGGGAGGTTATGCTCGATGCTAGTACAGATCCGTAACGATGCTAAAGTGAGTGGTTACTGAATAAGCAGCTGATTGAGTAATAACAATTGTTATTTATGTCCTCTTTTTTTGACTATTCTGGTAACATGCGCTCCATGAATTTTTACCTAAGTACAGTCTAATTTAAAGTGCATTTCAGCTCTCAGACATTTATCGTCGCCATGTTAATGTTGACCGTTGCATCTGCCTTGCTGGCGCTTGTAGCGGATAGAAAACCGGTGATAATGCGCCGCCTGGTGTTCCCGTTACTTGGGCTTGGTGGTTTACTGGCTGTGTGGGTAGGCGTTTCTGCATTATTTAGTGACGGCAGCGAATCATTTTTATTCTCCGCAGGTTTACCCTGGTTACACTGGCACCTACGCATCGATCCGTTGGCAGGTTTCTTTTTGTCACTGGTCGGCATCGCTGTGTTTGCAGTTAGTTTGTACGCGCCAGGTTACGCGCGTGAGTATGAGCATGGCAAGCACAAGCAGCCGCTTGCTGTTTTAGGCTTGTTCACTGGCTTGTTCGTAACCGGTATGTATCTGGTAGTACTGGCCGATGATGCCTTTTCTTTTATGGTCGCCTGGGAAGTAATGTCACTTTCCAGCTATTTTCTCGTTGCTTATCAGCACCATCATGCAGCCAACCGGCGTGCGGCCTTTATTTATTTACTGATGGCACATGTTGGTGCTCTGTCAATACTACTTAGTTTTGGCGTGCTGGCAGGTTTTGGTGATGGCTTTACCTTCGAGCTGATGCGACAGGCGCCCTTGGACCTGACCTGGTCCAGTATCGCATTTGCATTGGGATTGCTGGGTTTTGGTATGAAAGCCGGCCTGGTGCCGGTCCATGTCTGGTTGCCCGAAGCCCATCCGGTGGCACCTTCGCACATTTCCGCATTGATGTCGGGAGTAATGCTGAAAGTGGCTATCTATGGATTTATTCGTCTAACATTTGACCTGATTGGCAACGTTCACTGGGGCTGGGGGGTGGCGGTATTAGCCATCGGCAGTATTACGTCTTTGTATGGTGTGCTTTATGCGTTGTTGCAGACGGACATGAAACGTTTACTGGCCTATTCATCAGTAGAAAATGTCGGCATTATTTTTATCGGCCTGGGGCTTTCACTGATTTTTTTCGGCAGCGGCCAACCCCTGTTGGGTGTGTTGGGATTAGTTGCAGCCTTGTATCATTCACTTAACCATGCGTTGTTTAAAAGCCTGTTGTTTCTTGGTGCAGGTGCAGTTATCCAGCGTAGTCATGAAAAAGATATCGAACGCATGGGCGGGTTACTGGCGCGTATGCCCTGGACCGGTGTGTTTTTTCTGATTGGTTGTATCAGCATATCGGCATTGCCACCGTTTAACGGTTTTGTCTCCGAATGGCTAACATTCCAGACTGCTTTGCAAGTGGGCAGTCTGCAAAGTGGTGTGTTGCGAGCAATCATTCCAATCTCAGCGGTGGTGCTGGCATTAACCGGTGCTCTGGCCGCTGCCTGTTTTGTGCGTTTATATGGTATTGCTTTCCTTGGGCAAACGAGAACCCGCAAAGTACGTCGTACGTCTGAGGCAAGTACCGGTATGGTCTGGGCGCAAGGTCTGCTCGCTAGTTTATGTTTGCTTTTTGGTGTACTGCCAACATGGACTGTAAAAGCCATGAATCATATCAGCCACAGTTTGACTGGTTATGATTTACCTACAGCGACTTCACATGGCTGGTTATGGTTAACACCGGTATCTGCTGATACGGCATCTTATAGTGCGCCTCTGGTTTTACTAGGTGTGCTACTGGCTTTTGCTGCCTGGGGTATAGTGTATTTTGTGTTACGTCCCACGGGTAAAGTAACAACGGTGAAAGATCAGCCGTGGGACTGTGGATTTGGCCCATTGTCGCCTCGAATGCAATACACGGCAACGGCATTTTCCATGCCGATCCAGCGAATATTTACCCCTGTATGGCGTTTGAAAGAAACGGTTGAACGCGAACCTGAACTTGGAGATGAAAGTGGACAATCAACAGAGCCCACATCAATCCGTTACCAGTTGCAGGTAGAAGATGTTATGTGGAAGTGGTTGTATCAGCCTATCGTTAAACTGCTTCATATTGCAGTTCGACGTGTTGGCCGAATTCAGACCGGTCATTTGCGTCATTATCTGATGTACTCTTTCGTCACCTTGATTCTATTGCTGTGGTTGATCACATGAGTGACTGGATACTGGCATTATTGCAGGCGTTGTTGTTCGTGTTATTCGCGCCGTTATTTAGCGCCTGGATAAAACGTGTGAAATGCTGGTTGCAAAATCGTCGTTCACCGCCGTTACTTCAGCCTTATAAAGATTTGCGTCGTCTATTCAGCAAGCAGGTTGTGCTGGCCAATAATGCTTCGGTAGTGTTTCGATTTACACCCTATATCATTGCCGCTGCTACGTTACTGGCAGCGATGGTTATTCCGCTGGTTGCGGTCAATCTGCCAACAGCGGCTATTGCCGATGTTATCGTGCTGGCAGGTTTTTTTGCGCTAGCACGGTTTTTTCAAGCTTTGGCTGGGATAGACATTGGTACCGCATTTGGTGGTATGGGTTCGTCACGTGAAATGACCATTTCTGCACTGGCAGAACCTGCAATGTTGATGGCCGTTTTCACTCTGGCGATGGTCGCCTCGAGCACTAATCTTTCAACGGTTATCGATGTGGTACTTAATCAGGGCTTAGTGTTAAGACCTTCATTCTTATTTGCTTTTTTAAGCCTGGTATTAGTTGGTATCGCCGAGACAGGACGTCTCCCGGTTGATAATCCGGCGACACATCTTGAACTGACAATGATTCATGAAGCCATGATTCTCGAATACAGTGGTCGCCAGCTGGCGATGATTGAATGGGCCGCGCAACTCAAGTTAATGATATACGGCGTTTTGATTGTCAATATCTTTTTCCCCTGGGGAATTGCCGAGCAGATTGATGCCCTGTCACTGGGTATTGCTTTTTTTGCGATTGTTATGAAATTGCTATTGATTGGCATCCTGCTTGCTGGTGGTGAAACGTTGATGGCGAAGATGCGCCTGTTTCAAGCACCCGCTTTTCTGGTACTGGCGTTGACGTTTTCAGTGATTGGGCTGTTAAGTCATATTATCCTGGAGATTAATTAGGATGCTCGCGCAGCTACCACTGTATCAACAAGCTATTTTGTTGTTGGCAGCATTAGTGCTGTTTTCTTCATTTGCACTGTTAGCGCAGACGCGCGTGGTCGCTATCGTAAACACTTTTGCCTGGCAAGGGACACTGGTCGCCATTACCACGGCGCTGGTCGCGTTTGATAGCGGTCAGCACCATCTATACATTTCAGCGGTACTAACTCTGACTTTAAAAGCGCTGTTTATTCCCTGGTTATTGCGCCGTCTGGTGAAACAGATGGGGCTGCATAAAGAAGCCCATACAGTCGAGCACCCGACGATGATCCTGATGATTGCCACCGCACTGGTTATTTTTTGTTATTACGTGGTCCAACCGATCGAGATGTTGTCTTCGTCTATTACCCGCAACACGATTGCCGTCAGTATGTCGGTGGTACTGCTGGGCATGTTGATGCTAGTGAGTCGTAACAAGGCTGTGTCACAGGTAGTGGGGTTTATGTCTCTTGAAAATGGCCTGTTTTTTGCTGCAGTAGCAGCAACGCATGGCATGCCCATGGTTGTTGAACTGGGGGTGGCGTTTGACGTATTAGTTGCTGCGGTAATATTTGGTGTGTTCTTTTTTCATATTAAAGACAGCATTGATTCGCTGGATGTCAGCCAGTTGAACAAGTTATCGGAGCTGGATGAATGAACGCACTCTGGTTCACCCTGTTAATCCCGCTGCTTGCCGGTATCTTACTCGCCATGTTTGGTCAGCGTCGTTATGCGGCACATTTTAATGTATTCGCATCGTTTGTGCCGCTGTTCACCAGTAGTTGGCTAGCCTGGATTGTTCTGCAAAATGGTTCGCAAGGCAAAATCGATGGTCAATTTTACATCGACAGTTTTAATGTTTATCTAATCGTATTAACGGCACTGATAGGTGCCACCACATCGTTATTTTCTAAAGCGTATATGGCTGACCAACAGGCGCATGGTCGTTTGGGCCCGGGACGCATGCGCCTTTATCACGCCAGTTATCAGGGATTTTTATTTACCATGCAACTGGCGTTGAGTACCAATAACCTGGGAGTTCTGTGGGTTGCACTGGAAGGCGCGACGCTGGCAACCGTGTTACTGGTGAGTTTGTATCGAACGCCGGAGTCAGTGGAAGCTGCGTGGAAATATTTTATTATCTGTGGTGTTGGCATCGCCCAGGCGCTGTTTGGCACCGTGCTCATCTATTTTGCAGCAGCGCATGTGATACCTGATCCTGAACAGGCATTGTTATGGCATGTATTGATCGTGCATGCCGATAAATTGCAGCCGGTTATCATGGCGATTGCTTTTGTTTTTTTACTGGTCGGTTATGGCACCAAAGTAGGTTTAGTACCGATGCATACCTGGTTGCCTGATGCCCATTCCGAAGGTCCGACACCAATGTCCGCCGTCTTGTCCGGCCTGCTGTTAAATGTGGCACTGTATGCACTGGTGCGGGTCAAAATGCTAACTGATGCCGCACTCGCCGATGGTTCTTCAGGCCATGACCCGCATCTCGCCGGTTATCTGATGATGGGGTTTGGCATGTTATCATTTACCGTGGCGGGTTTAATGCTACACCGTCAGCGAGACATTAAACGTCTGTTCAGTTATTCCTCGATAGAACATATGGGACTGATGACTTTTGCTTTTGGTCTGGGTGGGCCATTAGCAACCTTTGGCGCTCTGTTACATATGACAGTACATTCCCTAACCAAATCATCGATATTTATCAGTGTCGGTCATGCCACGCATATCGCGCGTACCCAATCAATGGAAAATATTCGTGGCCTTATTTCAACGCAGCCCGCCGTTGGCTGGGGGCTGTTAATCGGCACAGCAGCGATCGCCGGCTTTCCGCCCTTTGGTGTTTTCACCAGTGAGTTTCTCCTGCTATCAGCCACCATGGAGAGCCGGCCGTGGCTAACAGTGCCACTGTTGATAGGTTTTGGTGTGGCATTTGCCGGTTTATTCCGACACCTGCAGCCGATGGTCTACGGTGACGTACCACAGGATCAGGTACCAGTGAAGGCCAATATGTGGCCAGTTGCATTACAACTGGGGCTGGTGTTATGGCTAGGTTTATCGATACCGGACTTTTTGGCGAAGTGGTTTGATCAGGTGACATTTCTCATTACCGGGAGTCACTTATTATGAGTCGCTTCGACTGGTTATCAGAACTAATTGCGCTGTGTGAAGATGAAGATATTTTAATGCGGGGTGGTTCTACGACAGATCTGTCGCCGGCACATACCCTGGCTCTGGATGTCGGAGACTGGGGACGTTTTGCTGAAGTCGCTCATGACCAGTCTCTTCGTTGGTGTGCTATCTGGGCGTTGCAGCAAGATGAAGAAACGCTGCTGTTGAATGCCTGTTTTGAAAAAGGCGGGGATTATCTGGTGGCGCGTACAATATTAGAGATGAGCAGCCCGGTATTGCCATCACATACGCCTGTTTATCCCGCAGCTAATCGTCCCGAACGGCATATGCAGGATATGTATGGTGTACTGTTCAGTAACCACCCTGATCATCGGCGCTGGGCGCGCCATCAGGCATGGTCAGAAGATGAGTATCCGTTGCGTAAAGATTTTGCGACGAAAAAAACGGCTGCCGAATCCTCGCAGCCAACACAGGGTTCCTCTGACAAAACAGCCAACGTTGCCCCCGCAGACAGTGATTATGCTTTTTTTCAGGCAACAGGTGCAGCCGTTTATGAAATACCTGTCGGTCCGATTCATGCCGGTATTATTGAACCCGGTCATTTTCGTTTTCAGGCGGTAGGTGAACACATTCTTAATCTGGAAGAACGTCTGGGTTACACCCACAAAGGTATCGAAAAAATTGCTGAAGGCCGAGATCCTTTGGCACTGGCGAAACTGGCTGGTCGTGTCTCTGGTGATACGACGGTGTCTCATACCTGGGCAGCATGTGTCGCCATGGAGCGTGCGGCGAAAGTCAAAGTACCCCAGCGGGCATGTTATATACGTGCATTACTTGCCGAGCGTGAACGCGTCGCCAACCATATTGGTGATATCGGCGCGGTATGTAACGATGTCGGTTTTGCCTTTGCCCATATTCAATTCAGTCGTTTACGCGAAATCTGGCAACGTTCACAGATGGAAATATTTAATCACCGATTATTAATGGACACCGTTCTTCCCGGTGGCGTTAATGTTGATGTAACACCGGATCAAATCGAAACACTCAAAAAACAGCATCAGTGGTTGCGTCAGGAACTGGAAGAATTAATGGAGATACTCGATGCTAACCTGTCACTCGAAGATCGCTTAGTGAGCACCGGTGTACTTAGTCCTGAAATGGCCGTAAAACTCGGCGTTGTTGGTTATGTCGCTAAAGCCAGTGGTCAGGAATACGACCTGCGGCGTGATCACGCCTATGCGCCTTATGAGCATTTTAAACTTAAATCAATCTGTTATAAATATGGTGATGTGGCCAGCCGTGTAAGAGTTCGCGCCGAAGAAGCAGTTCAGTCATTAACCTTGATGGATGAGTTGTTGCAGCAGTTGCCTGCGGGTGAACTCGTTTGTGAATGGAAAAAACCGGCTGCCGACGCAGAAGGATTGGGACTGATCGAAGGCTGGCGAGGTGAAATTATCAGCTATGTTCGGTTTGATGATAATGGCAACATAGCACGGTTTTATGTGCGTGATCCCAGCTGGTTGAACTGGCCGGCAATAGAACAGCTGATTCACGGTAACATCGTGCCTGATTTTCCTGTCTGTAATAAGTCGGTCAATGCGTCTTATTCTGGCCATGACTTGTAAACTGATGACATGTTAAAACTATTTAATAAAATTCGAAGAACAGGTATCGTCACCGAAACGTTCGAGTTGCCGGCCGGCAACTCAGTGGATAACTCAATCAGTCTGAAAGCGCTCGGTATCGAAGTTAAATCGCATATCGACAGACAATTTTCCGGCAGTTTTGCAATTCGTGCAGTGGACGCGGGCTCCTGTAATGCCTGTGAACTGGAGATACAGGCGCTGAATAATCCGATTTACGATATAGAACGTTTTGGTGTGCACTTTGTCGCATCCCCCAGACATGCCGATGCGTTGCTGGTTACCGGCCCGGTGTCCTGTCATATGGCAGCTGCACTGTTGCGTGTCTGGCAGGCCGTGCCTGAACCAAAGTGGCTGATCGCCATGGGTGACTGCGCGGTTGATGGCGGAGAATTTGCCGGTTCCTATGCAGTGATGGATGGCGTCGATAATGTGTTAACGGCTGATGTGCTTATATCTGGCTGCCCACCGACACCGGAGATTATCCTTAAAGCCGTGCTTGAATTAATGCAGAACTATGATTGATATCATGTTTTAGTAACTTAATAGTGTGGCGTTTATTTTACATTTACAAGAGTTCAACAGGTTTTGATTAGCCATTCCGGCAATAGCTGCACTCTCGGTTGAAGCCATTAAAGTAAAACCTTCTGGCAACTCAACGACTTTATCACCTGGCTCATCCAATAAGCCATAGCCTTCTTTGGTTTGGTGGGCTTCTATGTCTTTTAATCATTCTGAATGGCCTTGTGCTGGAACTTGCACATCATCCTATTCAGAGGAAGTAACCATTCATTCCCTAGGTGCTCTGGCAAAATAAACCCTGTTATTGTATAATTCTACGAAATTTTATACCTGATATTGCCCAAGACATTTCTGGCAGAATATCGGCACATCCACTCAGTATCGCAAAAGTCCCCCGGAAAATTAAATTCCGACGCACGTATTTTGTTAACGACATACAGTGCAGAGCAACTTAGCTGCGTTATCCGAGCAATCAGTACATTTAAATGTAAAGATGGGAAACAGGATGCTGATCCGGTAGCTTCAGGTATTTTCTAATCCACATTTACTTATAAACTATCAGGTGACTTATCGATGGATTCTGTTGATCTTAAAAAATCCAATATGAACTGGGGACAGTTCTTTCCTTTTTTAAACTGGCTACCCACACTGACCCGAGACACACTAAAAGCCGACCTTATTGCCGGCTTAACTGTTGCGCTGGTCGCCATACCTCAATCGCTGGCATATGCACAGCTTGCCGGCGTACCCGCTTATTATGGTTTATATGCCTCATTATTGCCGGTTATTATCGGTTCACTGATGGGATCATCACCCGTTTTATCCACTGGACCGGTGGCAATGACCTCATTACTGACCGCCGCCAGTGTGATGACACTTGCGGCTTATGGTACCGATCAATTTTATACCTATGTTATTCTAATGGCGCTACTTTCCGGTCTGATTCAGATCGCTTTAGGGGTTGGCCGCATGGGGGTATTAATCAACTTTCTCTCCTATCCTGTCTTACGTGGCTTTATTAATGCGGCCGCCATCATTATTGGCCTGTCACAATTACCCTCGATGCTGGGGCTAAAATTAAAAAACAGTACTCATTTTCTTAGCGATATTTTCCATGTGATTGAACATGCTTTTCAAATGCATACATTGTCATTCATTTTTGGGATTTCATCCTTAACATTGCTGATATTAATGAAAAAATTCACACCAAAACTACCCGGTGTTTTAATTGTTGTTATTGTCGCAACGACTGCCAGTTATTTTCTGGGGTTTGAAGCAAAAGGGGGGACTGTGGTGGGCATTATTCCACAGGGCTTACCAAGTTTTAGTGTGCCCGAGGTCAACTGGGTTGCCAGTATGCACATGTTGCCTGCCGCTTTTGTTATTGCCATCATCAGTTTTATGGAAGCCATGTCCAGCTCCAAAATTATTGCCATTAAAACCCGTACCCGCTGGGATGAGAATCAGGAATTAATTGGCCAGGGTCTGGCTAAAGTGGTCGCCGCTTTCAGTCATTCAATGCCTGTCAGTGGTTCCTTCTCACGTTCAGCTCTAAATCTGGCAACCGGCGCAAAAACCGGCATGGCTTCTGTGTTTAGTGCTCTACTTGTATTGATCACGCTACTATTTTTTACACCCTTATTGCATCATTTACCCAAACCAGTTTTGGCCTCGGTTATTATGATGGCGGTATTCAGCCTAATCGATTTTAAGACGATTAAAGATGCCTGGACAGCACATAAATCTGACGGCATTGCGGCTATCGTTACCTTTATTGCAACTCTGGCATTTGCACCTAATATTCAAAACGGCATTCTGACCGGGATTATTCTGTCATTGATTTTATTTCTGATGCGTACCATGAAACCGCGCATTGTTATACTCGGTGAAGATGAAAATGGAATTCTACGCAGTGCGCGAAGTCATAATCTGCCAAAGTTAAGTTCAAAAGTTACAACGATTCGCTTTGACGGACAATTGTATTTTGCTAATGTCAACTATTTTGAAGAATCTGTTCTCTATCTGGTCAGTCATGATCCTGATTTAAAAGCGATACTTGTCGTTGGCGATGCGATTAACGGCATAGATTCCTCGGGTGTGGAAATGCTTAAAAATCTTCTTGAACGACTTGAACAAAGTGGTATTACCCTGGCATTCTGTAATTTAAAGGCCCCCGTACAGGCAGTGATTGACCGCACAGTCCTGAAAGAAATGATTCTTCCAAAAAATATATTCTATACAGTGAGAAGTGGGTTAAAAGCACTGGACGATCGTTTTTCGGAACCGGCTGAAGCAGCTGAGCCCGAAAAAGATAAACCCGAAGAAAACAAAATCAAAAGTGAAGAGACATAAGATGCGGTTAATCCTGTTCTTAAGTTGCGGCATACTTTTGCTGGGTACAGCTATTCAAACCGCCTACCCAGCCGGCAAAACAGACACTCCCGTTGCTTTACAACTGCTTGCCCATGAAGCCCGCGATAACAACGCCAGCGCACAATTACTGTATGGGCTTGCCTATCTTGAAGGACGCAATGGCCTTAAAGTGGATGCAAAAAAAGCGGTCTATTGGCTACGCCGCTCTGCTCGTATGGGCAACGCCTACGCACAACTTATGCTAGGTAAATCATTTGCACAGGGAAATGGTGTCACTAAAGACATGACGCATGCTGTCAAATGGTGGCATGAATCAGCGCGTAAAGGTTATCCGGAAGCACAGTACTTATTGGGTAAAGCCATGCTGCAGGGGCAAGGAATAAAAAAGAATCCGACACGTGCTATTTACTGGCTGACAAAAGCAGCAGAACAAAATAATAAAGATGCTCAGTATCTGCTCGGTAAAATGTATTACAAAGGTTACGCAATCACTAAAGACAAAACCATTGCCCAAACCTGGTTAAGTCGTGCAGCTGAACAAGGAAACCCGGATGCCCTCAATTTATTAAATATTCTGGAAGACAGCGTAAACTTCACTATGAAAGTATATAAGGAATCGTCAACCGTATTAATAAATCGCGCCAATAACGGTGATGCTCAGGCTCAATATGAACTCGGCATACGCTATGAAAGTGGTGCATGGGATGTTAATCAAGACAATAGCAAAGCCTTACAATGGATAACCCGGGCCGCTAAAAACGGTAACCGGATTGCCATGAAAACACTCGCAGGTATTTATCGCCATGGTGATCTGGGACTGCCTGTGGATCTGCACAAGGCTGCCGACTGGGATAAAAAAGCCACACCAATTCACCAACACTGATACGCCGGACACCAGGGCCAGAATTAAAAATGACTATATTTAAATGACTGAGCCGATTGGGCTCTTTCATGACCAGGCTCCTGGCTGAGGGTTGATAGCGCAGCTTGATCAATATCACGATGTTGTGGTGTCAGCGATTTCTTGTTTGAGCCCCCACCGGCAAATTGACTCAGCGCAAGAATCCAACCCTATTGCTTGATGTTACCAGATCACTCCCACTCGATCGTACCCGGCGGTTTGCCGGTAACGTCATAAACAACGCGGGAAATCCCTTCCACTTCATTCACTATTCTACTCGAAACATGACTGAGAAAATCATAAGGAAGGTGTGCCCAGCGTGCCGTCATAAAATCAATTGTTTCAACGGCGCGTAGTGCGACAACATACTGATAACGGCGACCATCACCAGTGACGCCTACTGACTTAACGGGTAAAAAGACGGTAAAAGCCTGACTTACTTTATGATATAAATCGTTCTTATAAAGCTCTTCAATAAAAATGTGATCGGCTAAACGTAAAATATCCGCATACTCTTTATGCACTTCGCCTAGTATGCGTACGCCTAAACCGGGACCAGGGAATGGATGACGGTAAACCATATCGTAAGGTAAACCGAGTTCAACACCGAGCTTACGCACTTCATCTTTAAAGAGCTCACGTAAAGGTTCACAGAGTTTTAATTTCATGTTCTCCGGTAAACCACCGACATTATGATGTGACTTAATTAAATGTGCTTTACCTGTTTTAGCGCCGGCAGATTCAATGACATCCGGATAGATCGTACCTTGTGCTAACCACTGTGCATTTGACAGCTTGTTTGATTCTTCTTCAAAAATTTCTACAAACAAGTTACCAATGATTTTACGTTTTGATTCTGGATCTGACTCACCTTTTAATGCTGCTAAAAATCGATCTTCAGCATCAACTCGAATTACTTTAACGCCCATGTGCTCAGCAAACATGGCCATGACATTGTCACCTTCCTGATGACGCAATAAACCATTATCAACAAAAACGCAGGTCAGTTGTTTACCAATGGCTTTATGTAATAAGGCAGCAACAACCGATGAATCTACACCGCCTGACAAACCTAATATAACTTCATCGCTACCCACATCTTTTTGAATTTTTTTAATATTTTCTTCAATAATATTATCGGCAGTCCACAAATTTTTACAGCCACATATTTCGTGAACAAAACGTTCAATAATTCGTTGCCCTTGATTGGTGTGTGTGACTTCCGGATGGAATTGCAAACCATAAAATTTGCGTGCTTCATCTGCAATACCAGCAATAGGCGCATTATCGGTTGAGGCCATGAGTTTAAAACCTTCTGGCATTTCAATCACGTGGTCACCGTGACTCATCCAGACATCAAGTAAACCGTAACCTTCATCACTGACTTCATCTTCAATATCTTTTAAAAGCGCAGTATGTCCACGGGCACGGACTTTGGCATAACCATATTCATGATGATCGGCATTTTCAACTTTGCCACCTAATTGCATCGCCATGGTTTGCATGCCATAACAAATACCTAAAACAGGAACACCAAGTTCAAAAACGACTTGTGCAGCACTCGGAGCATCACTGGCCGTTGTCGTTTCAGGACCACCAGAAAGAATAATGCCGGTTGGCTTAAAATCACGAATTTCCTGTGCTGAAATATCCCAGCTATAGAGCTCTGAATAAACTCCTGCTTCACGAACGCGGCGAGCAATAAGTTGGGTGTATTGCGAGCCAAAATCAAGAATTAAAAGTCGATCAGAATGGATATCCATGGACATGCGCGGTTTCTCTGTTGGTTGGGATTGCTCTAATAAAAGACCGACAATGATCAAGCATACCCTAATAAAAATCAAGGATTTGATGGATATCCAGCCATCCACTAAAGGCAAAATTTAGTCGTTAATTAACTAATTTTAACGAAGTTTTTACAATACGCGACATAATACTAATATATTCTCTACATTGGTCGATAAACTATAAATATAAGAATATAACTATCATACTAATGTCCTGATGAAGCGAATTTAGCCTTGGATAAAACGACTCAAAAAATTAATACGGCTGCAGCTAACTCAACGGTGCCAAAAATTCAGATTCCCGGCTACAAAATTGAGCGCAAACTCGGGCATGGTGGCATGGCACATGTCTATCTCGCTATTCAGGAAAGTTTTGGCCGTGAAGTGGCTTTAAAAATACTCTCGCCCCATCTTGCAGATGATGATCAGTTTTCAAAACGATTTTTACGTGAAGCCCGTATCGTCAGTCAGTTAAATCACCCAAATATTGTCACTGTTTTTGATGCTGGCAAATTCGGCCAACACCACTACATGTCGATGGAATATATCCCCGGCAAAGATCTCAAACAGCTAAAAGATTCCATTTCTCGTGAAGAAGCAATACGCATCGTCAAAGATGTAGCAAGTGCGCTAGATTTTGCCGGAAAAAAAGGCATTGTTCATCGTGATGTTAAACCTGAAAATATCATGATTCAGCAGCATGATAAGCGCGTGGTACTAATGGATTTTGGTATTGCCTACGGTGATGATGTCACTCAGGGAATGACTCAAACTGGCAAAGCCATTGGTACCCCGCATTTTATGAGCCCTGAGCAAACTAAAGGGCTTAAAGTGGATCACCGCTCTGACATTTACAGTTTAGGTGTTGTGTTATTTCAATTACTGGCAGGACATTTACCTTTTGATGCTGATTCAGCGGTTGCTGTGGGCATCAAACACCTCACCGCCCCGATTCCGTTATTACCGGGTGGTCTTGAGATTTTCCAACCGATTGTTAATCGTTGTTTATCAAAAGAACCCAAACATCGTTACCAAAAAGCAGCTGAATTAATTACTGCTTTAGAACAAATCAGTGGCGACCAATTAGAAAAAATAAACACGCAGGCGGTTATTTTTAAAGATGCCGGTGCAGATCGTGATGCAGAAACACAAATTAGTGAAGTCCCCTTAAGTAAAAAGAGAAAAGTACCTGATCTTGTTTTTCCATCCAGTAACCGAAAAACAATAGATGATAGCTCTGTCGAATTAAAAGTGCCCTCTAACCGTAGAAGAAATCTTTTAATTTTATTGTTAATTGCAACCGCGGCTTACGGAGCAAATGAAAAACAAAAAGAGCTGAGCCATTTTTGGGGCGATAAGGCGCTACCAACAATTGTTAAAAAATTTCCAAATTTATTTCCCCAGTCTTACATCCAGTACTGGGCTAAAAGACGGGAAGACGAAAAACCTAAAAAAATCTCCACTCCTGTTGTCAACGCCGCTGTACCGGTTACGCCTGCAACGACAACTGAGCAAAACATAGATAGTCAGCCTGCTCTTGATTCAACAGAAAAACTTTCTCAAAATGAGGTTACCCTAAATACACAACCTATCCCCATCCCAGCTCACCCCCTTACTCAGGAAGAAAAATTGTCTTTTTTAAAAGAAGGCTTAGATAAAATTCCGGAAAATGCAATTGAACTTGCAACAATTTATAAAGAACGATTAATCATAGACAAAAAAGATTCTATTGCACGAAAAGGTTTGTCCGAATTACGAGAATGGACTATTCAACAAATTCAGTTGGCGTTTGCAACTGATGATTCTGTATTAGCCCGTCAATACATCAACACAATAAAACAAAGTTTTCCCCGAGCAGCAAAAAACAAGCGCTTTGTTCGCTTAGAAAGAAAAGTTGCTCTTCTGGAAAAAATTAACAGTCATTTTGAAAGAGCAAAAAAATATTTTCATGCCGGTGCTTTAAGTAAACCGATAAACAAAAATGCGCTAAATGAAATCAATACAATATTAGAATTATCACCGAATAATGATGATGCCAAAAAGTTTCTGGAAAAAATAGCAGATTCTTACCTGAAAAAAACCACTCAATTACAAGAGCAAGGAAATATTCACAACGCAATACTCATGGTTGAAGAAGGTATCGCGGCATTAAATAATAATACGAAACTCATTAACAAACGCAAACAATTAAAAGACACCATTAAACACAATAATGCCATCACCTCATTATTTAAAAAAGCAAAAAAATATCAGGATGCCGATCAACTAATCCGGCCACAGGCTTACAATGCATATGATATTTATAAACAAGTACTTGAGAAAGAAAGTAATAATCTACAGGCAAAAGCAGGATTAAAAACCATCCATCAGTTACTGGCGAAGAAAATAACCGCAGCTATCCATAAAGGAAATTTGAAAATATCAGAAGAGTATTTACAAGCTGCAATCCAGCGATATGGACGTTCACCGTTATTAGCAAATGTACAATTAAAATTGAATGACGCCTTAGATGCCATTGCACCAAAAATTGAAACCATAAAATTAAGCCCTACTGCAATAACACGTTTAAGAACCAATATTGCAGAGACAAGTAATATTCAAACATTGCAATTAAAACATACGTTATATATTGGATTTAACTTTATCAACTTTGATCCGACAACCACATGGCTTGAAGCAACCTTATTTGATAAATCTAAAAGCATTAAAATTGCTCAGAAACCGGTCATTATAAGCAGTCAGTTCGGCGAGCATTTTTTTGATATGACGTTACCAACGCAGGGATTTAAAAATCATCAATATAAAATTGAAATAAAACTCAAAAACAGGGTATTAGCTTCAAAATCATTTTTAGTACGCAATTAAATCTAAAGCTTATAAACTAAAAACCCCGACTTTTTACAAAGTCAGGGTTTTATCTTTAATATGTAACGAATTTTTATACGCGGTAATTTGGCGCTTCTTTTGTAATCGTCACATCATGGACATGACTTTCTGACATACCCGCACTTGTTACCCGAACAAATTCAGGTTTAGTCCGCATTTCTTCAATCGTTGCGCAACCGGTGTAACCCATACTTGAACGAATACCACCGAGCAGTTGATTGATAACCGGTGAAAGTGAACCTTTAAAAGGTACCCGACCTTCAATACCCTCTGGTACTAATTTATCGGCTTCACTGCCTTCCTGGAAATAGCGATCACTTGAACCATGGCGCGTGGTCATTGCACCGAGTGACCCCATACCACGATAAGATTTGTATGAGCGACCCTGATAAAGCTCAACTTCACCCGGCGATTCTTCTGTGCCGGCAAACATAGAGCCAATCATGATGGAATGTGCGCCAGCAGCCAATGCTTTTGCAATATCACCCGAATAACGAATACCACCATCAGCAATAACAGGGATACCTGTACCTTCAAGTGCTTCAACCGCATTTGACACGGCTGTAATTTGCGGTACACCTACACCCGATACAATACGAGTCGTACAAATTGAGCCAGGACCAATTCCCACTTTGACGGCATCTGCGCCTGCTTCTGCTAATGCGATTGCCGCTGCAGCGGTGGCGATATTTCCACCAATAACCTGCACCTCAGGAAAGTTTTTCTTCACCCAGGCAACACGATCTAAAACACCTTGAGAATGGCCATGCGCAGTGTCCACAATGATGACGTCTACACCGGCTTCAGCCAGAGCCTTTACCCGTTCTTCTGTGCCCGCACCCACACCGACAGCAGCACCAACACGCAACCGACCCTGACTATCCTTGCAGGCATTCGGGAATTCTGAGGCTTTTTGAATATCTTTTACTGTAATTAAGCCGCGAAGATGAAAATGATTATCGACGACAAGCACTTTTTCAATTCGGTTTTCGTGCAGTAAACTCAGAATTTCGTCTTTCTCAGCACCTTCCTTAACGGTAACCAGGTTTTCTTTTTGCGTCATAATGTTAGAAACAGGGCTATCAAACTGAGTTTCAAAACGGAGATCGCGGCTGGTCACAATACCGACTAATTCATCACCGCTCACAACCGGTACACCAGAGATATTCTCTGCACGGGTAATCGCTAAAACATCACTAATGCTGGTTTCTGGTGTGACTGTCAGGGGATCCTTAATCACGCCACTTTCAAACTTTTTCACCTGACGAACATGCTCAGCCTGACTCTTATAATCCATATTTTTGTGGATAATGCCGATACCGCCTTCCTGAGCCATCGCAATGGCCAAGCGGGCTTCCGTTACGGTGTCCATTGCCGCTGAAATGAGGGGGATATTGAGCTCAATATTTTTGGTTAGACGTGTTTTTAGCTGCACTTCTTTCGGTAAAACCGTGGAATGGGCAGGCGACAACAAAACATCATCAAAAGTAAGGGCTTCCTGAGCGATTCGTAGCATAATCAATGGCTTCCAAGAGTGGCGTAAAACACCGAATTATAAAGATTTTTTGGAATTTGGTAAATGCTTAGCTATCTTTATCATAGAATCATCTGCATATTTATCACCATTTTAGTCATAAGTAACCAACCAGCAATGTAAATTGCAATACGCACGAATCCTCTTTTATCTTCTCAGAACGGTTGCCAAGATAATTAACTATACGCATAATGGATGCAGGTCACGGGAAAATACCCAAATAGAATGACCACCTAACTTCATAATCATCTACTTATATAGCAGATAAAGATGTGGTAATTAATTTAAATTCCTTTTGGAGGACAACATGAAAACAATCATTAAGCTTGCAGTAGCTTCTGCGCTTGCACTGTCGTTAGCAGCATGCCAATCAGCACCAACTAAATCTCTTGCTGACGCTAACATGGCTTTAAAATCTGCAATGGCAGCAAATAGTACAGCTAAAAAAATGTATGTTGAATGGCGCGATACTGGCAAAATTTTAAAGAAAGCTCGTAAAGCTAAAGGCGCAGGTGATTTTGATAAAGCAGTTAAGTTAGCTGGTAAAGCTGAAAGACAAGCCATCAATGCTGTTACTCAAGCCAATGAACAAAAAAATGTTAAGCCACGCCTTTAATTTTTAAGGCTCAAAGGTTTTTCGAAAAAAGCTGGGGGCTACCCAGCTTTTTTTTGTCTGAATTTTGTCTAAAAGTGCTCTGATAATTTTTCACTATGCTTTATTATTAAAATATGAATAACGCGATTACACCCTCTTCCCAAAGCCGTGACATTTACAGCGTTTCACGTTTAAATCGAGAAGTTCGTACAATACTGGAAACCGGTTTCCCTTTATTATGGATTGAAGCTGAGCTCTCAAATTTTACGCGCCCTGCCTCTGGTCACTGGTACTTTTCACTTAAAGATGAAGCCGCACAAGTTAAATGCGCAATGTTTAGAAATCGCAATCAACTTGTGAAAGTACTACCTGAAAATGGTAAACAAGTTTTAGTTCGTGCGCGAATTGGGCTTTATGAGCCGCGTGGTGATTATCAACTGATCATTGAACACATGGAAGAAGCTGGTGATGGAGCATTAAGGCGACAATTTGAACTATTAAAAAACAAGTTAGCTGATGAGGGCTTATTTGATTCTGCGCATAAAAAAGACATACCGGAAACAACAACACGGGTAGGTATTATTACCTCAGATTCGGGTGCTGCTGTTCATGATATTTTAACCACTTTACAACGTCGTTTCCCGATGCAGGCTACCATCATCTACCCGACTCCTGTACAAGGCAAAGGCGCCTGTCTTAAAATTGCCGAGGCTATTAATAAAGCCAATGCACGGCAAGAAACCGATGTATTAATCGTAGCGCGAGGCGGAGGTTCATTAGAAGACCTATGGGAATTCAATGAAGAAGTGGTTGCACGAGCAATTTATAAATCAGATATCCCTGTCGTTACAGGAATAGGTCATGAAGTTGATTTCACTATTGCAGATTTTGTTGCCGACCAGCGCGCAGCGACGCCCACTGCAGCAGCTGAACTTATTAGTCCCGATCGTTATCAACAATTACAAAAATTATCTTCGATTGAGTCCCGTATTATTTATTTAATGCAACAAAACCTACAACAGAAACAACAAAAAGTAGACTGGCTTAACAAACGCATTCGACATCCGAAAGATCAACTACAGCTACTTAAAAATAAATTGCATGAGTTAAATCAACGTAGCACAAGAAACATTAAAAACAGACTGCTGGAATCTCGTTCAAAAATTGATTTATTAGCCGCTAAAATACAACAACATTCTCCTTCTCAGCGTATTCAACAATATCATTTGCAATATAAAAATATAAATAATCGTTTTCAAATAGCGACAAAGCAATTAATTACTTCCAGAAAGGAAAAATTGTGGCATCTAATTTTCTCACTTGATGCACTAAGCCCATTACATACACTTAAACGTGGTTACGCGATCATTAAAGATAAAGATAACAATATTATTCGTAACGTGAACAAGTTAAAGAAAAATCAGGTTATTAAAACAGAACTGGCTAAAGGTTATATTCACTCAACTATTACAGAAATCAACAATGATTAAAAAAATACTATTTACACTATTCTTTGGGTTTATTGCAACCAGGTTTGCAAACGCGGAAAGTTTTCCTCATGCCTCAGCCGTGCCCGGTGGTATTGCTATTGTTAATTTAAAATCTGATTTTGATGCTCAGCATAAAGTTTATTTTGAGAAAAAAAGAATACTAATACGTAAAGTTAATAATGGCTGGCAAGCCATTGTTGGAATACCACTTAAAACAAAGTCCGGTATTCATAAAATAAAAATAATCAATCCCCAAGGTAAAAATAGCTATCAGGAATTTTCCGTCTATAAAAAAGATTATAAAACCAGCCACATTACAATTAAAAATAAACGTATGGTTTCACCGACTAAAAAAGATATTGAACGCCACTATAAAGAAAAACCACTCATCGTCGCAGCCTTAAAAACGTGGACAGAGAATGACCATGTGCAAACGCACTTCGCAATACCTGTTGATGGAAGGTTCAGTAGCATCTTTGGTTTAAAGCGTATTTACAATAAACAAAAAAGAATACGTCGACATACCGGTCTTGATATTGCCGCACCGACAGGCACACTCATTAAGTCACCCGCTAAAGGAACTGTAATTCGTACCGGCAATTACTTTTTTACCGGAAATACTGTTTTTATCGATCATGGTCAGGGCTTGATTACGGTGTATTTTCATCTCAATAAAACGATGGTTAAAGCCGGTCAACAACTTGCTCAGGGCGACACCATAGGCACAGTTGGTATGACAGGACGAGTCAGCGGGCCACATTTACATTGGACAGTAAGTTTAAACAATACAAAAGTTGATCCAAAATTATTTATAACGACACATGTCGCAAAAAAATAATAACGACATACCAGATTGGGTCAAATGGAAAGCGCAGGATGCGGATGGTGCATGGTGGGGGTACAGTGTAGAACCTCTTGAATTTAGTGATGGCTGGTATGAAAATGAAGTGGGATCACGTATTAAGCTAAAACAATCTTCTGCTAACCCTGATTGGAAAAATTCTTTAATAAAAATAATAAATAAATAATTTATGGATACCCTTTTTTTCTACATTTCTAAAATAATCTGGCTGCTTATTTCACCTGACAGCCTGCTTTTAATTCTAATTATTCTAAGCATCGTTTTGCTTTACATAGGAAAGCAACAACAAGCTAAAATTCTGCTTTCGACCGTGACTATACTATTAATAATTATTGCCCTTTTCCCTATAGGAGAATGGTTACTTTACCCACTTGAATCACGTTTTCAAACTAATCCTCCATTACCCGATAAGATTGATGGCATTATTGTCTTAAGTGGTGCAGAAAACGCTGAACTCTCGCATGTGTGGGAACAAGTTGAACTCGGTGCAGCAGCAGAAAGAGATTTAACTTTTCTTTCCTTAGCAAAAAAATATTCGAAAGCTAAACTTATTTTTACCGGTGGTACAGGCAGTTTAACTAAACAGAAATACAAGGGTGCTGATGTCGCCAAAAAACTATTTGAACAGCAAGGATTTGCTACAAAGCGAATACAATTTGAACGCGAGTCGCGTAACACCTATGAAAATGCGATTTTTAGTAAAAAATTAGTCAAGCTAAAAGAAAATGAAAATTGGATCCTCATCACCACAAGTTGGCACATGCCTCGTTCTGTTGGGATATTTTGTAAAATTAATTGGCCGGTAATTCCTTATCCAGTTGATCATCAAACCAATAAAGACCATCTATTTAGAGTAAATTTTGATCTGGCAAATAATCTGAATACGTTGAAAATCGCAATAAAAGAATGGCTGGGATTATTTGCTTACTATCTAAGTGGAAAAACAAGCGCTTTTATGCCGGATAAATGCTGAAAATATAATCACTTTAGATTTACTACAGAGTAATAATTTTTATTGATTATTAAATATAGTCGTCAGCTAGAAAGCTGACCTACAAAAACTTTTTATTCGTAATTTTATACTTAACATGACTCATTTTTTACTTAACATGACTCATCATACGCCTTCTTTTAGCCTGCTGGCGCCGGGTAAGATTATTTTTATTCTTTCGATCTTTAAACGGATTATCACCTGTTTTGAATTCAATCCGAATCGGCGTACCATGCAAATTTAAACGTTTAAGAAATGCATTAAATAAATAGCGTTTATAACTGGCAGGAACATCCTCAGTTTTATTACCATGAACAACAATGATTGGAGGGTTTTTTCCACCTTGGTGTGCATAGCGAAGTTTGATTCGATGGCCATGTACAATGGGTGGCTGATGTTGTTGTACTAAATATTCAAGTAACTTGGTTAATTTTGGGGTAGAAAATTCTGCCATTGCAGAGGCATAAGCAGTTTGCACATATCCAAATAAATCACCCACACCCGTTCCATGTAATGCAGAAATGTATTTTTTCTTAGCAAAGCTTAAAAAAGGTAATTTATAATCGAGTTCCGTTTTAATTTTTTCTTTTTGTTCGTCGTCCAGTCCATCCCATTTATTAATTGAGATAACCAGAGCACGACCGGCATCCATGATGTAACCCAGTAATGTTACATCTTGTTCGCTAATCGTATCCTGTGCATCCAATACCATAATGACAACATTGGCATCCTGAATTGCTTGTAGTGCTTTGATGACACTGTATTTTTCTGCAACTTCATGCACTTTACCGCGTTTTCTTACACCAGCAGTATCAATAATGGTGTACTGTTGTCCGTCACGTTCAAAAGGAAGATAAATACTATCTCGCGTTGTACCCGGCATATCATAGGCAACAACCCGTTCTTCACCCAAAATGCGATTAACTAAAGTTGATTTACCCACGTTTGGCCGACCAACAATGGCAATTTTAATTCCAGCAACAACACCTAGTTCATTTTCAGCTTCAGGTATTTCAGCAAGTGCCGATTCAATAAGTGCCGTTACACCCCGGCCTTGTGATGCAGCAATTGCTTGTGGCTCACCTAAACCTAAAGCATAAAACTCAGCGGTAACGACTTCGGCATGAAGGCCATCAATTTTATTGACAACAAGAATAACGGTTTTGCCGGTATTACGAAGGCGCTTTGCTATATTATCATCCATTACCGTTAAACCATCGTGAGCATCGGTCATAAATAAAATAATATTTGCTTCTTCAACAGCCAGCCATGACTGTGCCGCCATTAAACCATCAAGCCCTTCGACTTCACCGCTTAAACCACCAGTATCAATAACAATATAGGGAATCTCACCTAATTTCCCATCACCGTATTTTCGATCTCGTGTCATGCCAGGCTGATCAACAACCAGCGCATCTCGAGATCGAGTCAGACGATTAAATAATGTTGATTTTCCTACATTCGGGCGACCAACTAATGCGATTACGGGTTTCATGGCAGCCTATTTTTTCTCAATTTTAAAAGCTTCTAAATGACCAACACGATCCATTGAAAGTAAAAGATCACCAACTTTTAAAGGTCTCAGTAAAATATTACTCCACTTACTAAAAAGTAAATCTAATTCTTTATCTGATTCTTTGTCCGATTCATCTTCTGGAACAACAATATCACTTTTATTAATTTGTTTTCTTGCGATTATTTTTCCGTCTTCCCGATTTAACCAATGCAGGTAACCATCGTAATCACCAACCACAACATAATTATCGTAGGCTTCAGGTGCCGTTAATTTACGACGTAATAATTTATCCTGGCGCCATAACGTAGAGCCATTGTAACGATTCAGTGCCCAAACCTGTCCTGCAGCATCAGTGATGTAAACACGAAATGCATCTACATAAAGACCAGAATAAGATGAGAAATCACGCGCCCAGATTAATTGTCCTGAACCCAGTTTTACAGCAGCAACACGTCCCTGATAACCAGCCACATAAATCACATCATCGACGACAACAGGATCAATATCCATATCAACAATGCGTTCTAACTGATTTCTACCTTTAGCAACTGAAACCGTTGTTTCCCATAACAACTTTCCATTTTTTAAGGTTAATGCAGAAACCTTTCCATTATCTGAAGCAGTTATCACCATGTCGTTATTAATTAATGGTGAACTGTTACCACGTAAAGTTAAGCGCGGGACAGTACGATCGTAAACCCAACTTTGAGAACCATTATTTACATTCAAACCATAAACACGACCATCTATGGTTTTTGTAACCAAAATACCCTTTGCTATTGCCGGACGGGATAAAATTTCACTACTTAATTGAGCTCGCCATTGTTCTTTTGTCGTACTTATATCAAAGGCAACAACTTCACCTTTGCTGGTACCAAAATACAATTTTCCATCATTAAACGTTAAACCACCTGATACAGGTAAATTTAATTCTTTATCCCAAAGAACCTTTCCGCTATTAACAGTAAATGCAAATAAGTGACCTTTATAATCAATAACATATCCCGTATTTTTATCGAATACCGGTTTAAGTTTAAGATATAAATCACTAACTCCTTCACCTACAGTAAATTTCCATACGCGAGAAATATTAATTTGATTATCAATAGGCGTTAATTCGACCGGAGGCAATACCGGAGAAGGAGAACTACCACAGCCAGCTAATACTAATAAAACGGTAACTATAGAGATAAACTTCACTTTGCACTTGCCTTATTTTCTTCTGTTAAATCATCCAGTTTCATTTTGATGAATTCATACCGACGATCACCCCGAGCTAGCGCAGATAATGCTGTAAGATAGCTCTCTTTAGCTTGTAATGTTAATTTTTTTGCTAAATAAATATCACCCTGGATTTCATTATAAGCAGCTGAATAGCCCACCGCTTTTATTCCTTTAATTAAGGATTCTGCCGCTTCAATTTTGTCTTGTGATAAATACAATCTCGCTAAACGTTGTCTTGCAATATGCTCAATGCCATCATCACTAGTATTATCTAATACCCATTTCAGTTGCGAAATTGCTTTGTCAGTCTCATTCGCTAGCAAATTATCTTTGGCAACCAGTAAAGCTGATAAAGCGGCATAAGGAGTGCCAGAATAATCATTTTTTAAAATCTCAGTATCTTTAGATATATCACCTTTTGTTGATAAAATCTGACTATAAAGAGCAGAAGCTTGTTGCGCCTTATTTTGTTTACTTTCAGTCCAGAATTTATAACCACCTAATACTACAATGCCGAGAACAACACCTGATATTAGTGAAACAGCATTTTCTTTCCACCACTGTCTTATTGCCTGAACCTGTTCTTCTTCAGTACTATAAACGTCCACTTTTAGCTCCAATATAATCCAATAATTTATATATAATTTTTTAAATATTCAGTAACTTGATCAAGAGCGATAACGTCTTGTTCTTTCTTTTCACGCAAAAATTTAACAGTTATTACATTTTTTTCTAACTCATCTTCACCCAATATAAACGCTAAATCAGCGCCACTTTTATCTGATTTTTTCATCTGGCTTTTAATACTGCCACCACCACAATTTACCTGCATTTTTAATTGTGGAATTTCATTACGCCACTTTTCTGATAAAGGCATGCCTGTTGATGATGCTTTATCACCAACCAGAACAAAATAAACATGTAAATTATTTTTACGTTGAATATATTCCGGCATTTCCAACAATTCAATTAAACGTTCAATGCCTAAAGCAAAACCAATGGCCGGTGTTGGCTTACCGCCGAGTTGCTCAACTAAGCCATCAAAACGTCCACCAGCACAAACCGTACCTTGTGCACCCAACTTATCAGTAACCCATTCAAACACTGTTTTACTGTAATAATCTAAACCACGTACTAAACGAGGGTTAATCTTATAACTTACACCTGCATTATCAAGCATCTTGCATAAAATGTTGAAATCTTGTTTTGATTCTTCATCCAGATGATCGATTAATTTTGGTGCATTCTCATTTAGCTGTTGCATCGCTGGATTTTTACTATCCAGAATGCGTAATGGATTTGTATGTAAACGACGTTGGCTATCTTCATCCAATTCTTCCAGATGAGATTCAAAATATTTTACCAGCACGTCACGATATAGCTGGCGAGTTTCGGATGAACCAAGTGAGTTTAATTCAAGAGTAACATCATCACTCATACCAAGATTTTGCCAAAGTCGGTTTGACATCAAAATTAATTCAGCATCAACATCGGGCCCTGACAAACCAAATGTTTCAACTCCAAATTGATGGAACTGTCGATAGCGCCCTTTCTGCGGACGTTCATGTCTGAACATTGCTCCCGTATACCATAAGCGTTGTGTTTGGTTATGCAGTAAACCATGCTGCATTGCTGCCCGGACACAACATGCCGTTCCTTCAGGCCGCAAAGTTAAACTGTCACCATTGCGATCATCAAAGGTGTACATTTCTTTTTCAACAATATCGGTTACTTCACCAATCGAGCGTTTAAACAATGCCGTGCTCTCAACAATCGGCATTCTTATTTCCTGATAACCATAAGATTGCATGAGTTGTCGAAAGGTCGTTTCAACATACTGCCAGTAAGATGTTTGCTCTGGCAGTATATCGTTCATGCCTCGAATTGCTTGTATAGTCTTAGCCACAGTTTTTATTATTACACTCGATAGTTATTATGATTTAACGTATTTTTAATTTTTCTAAATATTTCACTTCTTTTGAATCAGGGAAATATCGTCTTAACTTTATTGCAAGACTTCCAGTACGCCCCTTATATCCTTTTTTTCGTGCTATCAGCAGTTCGAGCCACATACTTTGAGGTGTTTGTGGTGCAACCTTATTATATCTTGCTACATATGCAGACGATGCTTTTAGATTTTTTTTATCAAATGAAATTTGCGCCAGGCCTAATAGTGCGGAAGGAGAATTTTTATTAAACTTTAAAGCTGTTGTGAAATATTTTTCTGCATTTCTAATATTCCCCTGCTTTTCTGCACACAAGCCCATATTTTCATATGCTTGCCCCTTATCTGCATATAGAGGATCCTCAAGTGCAACTTTAAGAAAGGACAAACCTTTTTTATAAGAACTTGTACCACATAAGAATATGCCATAATTATTTTTAATAGATGAACTCTCTTCATCAAGCTCTAAGGCCTTTTTAAAATATTTTTCTGCCAACTCATTTTCATTTAATCGCCCATAAAGTATTGCAATATAATGATTTGCATTCGCGTTATCTTCATCATAGTCAATCGCTTTTTTCAGTTTGGTCATCGCAACGCTATATTTACCTTGTCTTAAGTAAGCAACACCTAATTCTGAATTTGCAACAGACGCTTTTTCAGCATCAAAACCAGCACGTTCGGTTATTGATGAACAGCCTGAAATCAGAAGCACTAGAAATAAACCCGTTACTTGAAACAACATTCTCATACTGATCTCCCTGATGAAATATTTTCTTTTTCCTGACGGCGCGCACTTCGTTTAGTTTTATCCAGTACTTTACCCGCTAATTGACCACAAGCAGCATCAATATCTTCACCTCGTGTTTTACGTGTAGTTGTTAGTAACCCGCCCTTAACAACAATATTTCTAAATCGTTCAATCGCTTCTTTTGATGATGTTTTGTAGCCACTATTGGGAAAAGGATTAAAGGGAATAAGATTTATTTTGCAAGGAAAATCCTTTAGCAGCTTAACTAATTCTCGTGCATGTTGAGGCATATCATTTACACCATCGAGTAAAACATATTCAACGGTAACTTTACGTTTGGTCTCACCTGAAATATAGCGTTTACATGCGGCGAGTAATTCCTTAATCGGATATTTACGATTAATCGGTACTAGTTCGTTGCGCAAATCATCATTCGGGGCATGTAATGATAACGCAAGACTCACTTCACTAACTTCTTTGAGTCGGTCTAATGCTGGAACAACACCAGAAGTACTGAGTGTCACACGTCGTTTTGACAAACCATAGGCATTATCTTCAAGCATAATGTTCATTGCTGTTACCACATTATCGAAGTTAAGCAGTGGCTCGCCCATCCCCATTAAAACAATATTTGAAACAACGCGTTCATTACGGGGTATACATTTGAGTGCGCGATTCGCTATTACAACCTGGGAAATAATTTCTGCCGCTGTTAAATTTCGGTTAAAGCCCTGCTGTGCTGTTGAACAAAAACTACATTCCAGCGCACAACCAACCTGAGAAGAAATACACAATGTACCGCGCTCATTTTCAGGAATGAAAACGGTTTCAATACTATTACCACTATCTAGACGTAGTAACCATTTAATTGTACCGTCATCAGAATGTTGTTCTGTTACAATTTCAGGAAGTTTGATTTCGGCTTCCTGATTTAATTTTTCGCGTAACGACTTACTAAGATTGTTCATCTCATTAAAATCATCTACACCAAATTGGTAAATCCATTTTAAAACTTGCGCAGCACGAAAAGGCTTTTCACCTGTTTCTGTAAAATAGGTTTCAAGCCCCTGCCGGTCAAAATTCAGCAGGTTTACCTTTTTATGCGTGTGCAATTTAACATCCATAGAATTTAATCTTAGTTCTAATTAACGTAAACGTGGACAAAGTTCATCATCTGAAAAGAAAAAAGCAATTTCAGCTTTTGCAGTATCAGAACCATCTGAACCATGTACCGCATTTTCATCAATTGATTCAGCAAAATCAGCACGAATAGTACCGGCTGCCGCTTCTTTAGGATTTGTTGCACCCATCACTTCACGGTTTTTGGCAATCGCATTTTCACCTTCTAAAACCTGAACCATCACCGGGCCAGATGTCATAAAAGCAATCAATTCACCATAAAATGGACGTTCTTTATGTACCGCATAGAATTCACCGGCTTTTTTTTCGCTCAGCTGCATCATTTTAGCTGCAACAATTTTTAAACCTGCTTTTTCAAAACGGCTATATATTTCACCAATGACATTTTTTGTAACAGCGTCAGGTTTAATAATTGAAATGGTACGTTCTTGGGACATGTATCTATTACTCCGGTAACTTATTAGGGTCAGGAAGCCACTTATTTAGCTTTACAAAATAGCATAAACCCGCGGAAATACGCGGGTTTACGTCTCAAACTCTGAGAGGTTAATTTTATCGTCTGGCGAAGTTTCAAGCAATCAAAACTCCGTTATTTTTAGGGATATTCGGTACTTTTTGTCTCTGCAGTTCGGATAAGGGTCAGCCGAGAGAAAACAAAGCAAGATATGGAATTGAGGTCGTCAAAGAAAGACCGACTGCCGCATGGCAAGAATTGTTCCCGACAATTCTATTGCATGACCGCCATCCATGGCGGCCAGACCGGCAGTCGAGCGGCCATGGATGGCATATTGCACGCCGTTATTTTGCTATTCCGGTTTCAGATCCGATGGGATAATGGTAATTTTCTAGTCTTTCTCATCTATCCAGGCAGCCTGAATGGCTTCGAGGATTTTCTCGCCTGAATTTTGTGGTTCATCATCGAAATCCTCTAATCCGCAGATCCATTCATGTAAATCAGTAAATCGAATATATCGCGGATCAACATCAGGGTATGCTTCATCCAAAGAGATGGCAATTTCTAGACTATCTATCCATTTTAAAGACATCGTTATCGCTCCCAATTAATGATTTTCTGACACCATATTGATGGTGTATTTAGGAATTTCAATCACCAAATCTTTATCTCCCACATGAGCCTGGCAACTCAACCGAGAATCCGGTTCTAAACCCCACGCCTTATCTAATAAATCATCTTCAAGCTCAGAAGATTCATCCAAATCATCAAAGCCTTCACGAATATAAACATGACAGGTTGTACAAGCGCAGGATTTTTCACATGAATGTTCAATATGAATGTCATTTTCCAGCATAGCATCACAAACCGTAACACCAGGCTCAACGTCGATCATCGCGCCATCTGGACAAAGCTCTTCATGAGGGAGAATAATTAGTTTAGTCATAGTTTTTATCTTTTATTAATAATTTAAAATTCATCTACGTTGTGTCCCGCTAAGGCCTTTTTGATGTTGCCATCCATTCGCCTGGCAACAAACGCTGTAGTAACTCTATCAACGGCTGCAATCGCATCTTTTATTGCGCGCAGCTCACTACTTTTTCTTAATTTACTTAATTTTTCCGCTGCCAAATCAATTTCTTTTCGTTCATCCACATTTAATAGATGTCCATCATCATCCAATGCGGCTTCTAATGCTTCAAGCATCCTGTCCGCTTCTACTTGTTGTTCACGTAACATACGCGTACCAACATCGTCTTCTGCATGTTTAATGGAATCACGTAACATGGTTTCAATTTCATTATCCGTTAAACCGTAAGATGGCTTAACTTCAATACTACTTTCGACCCCGGATGTTTCTTCTCTGGCTGAAACTGATAATAAACCATCTGCATCAACCTGAAACGTCACGCGGATACGTGCTGCACCAGCCACCATGGGTGAAATACCATGCAAAGCAAAACGACCTAATGAACGGCAATCACTGACTAACTCACGTTCACCTTGCAGAAGATGAATCGACATTGCTGTTTGTCCGTCTTTAAAAGTCGTAAAATCCTGGGCGCGAGCAACGGGGATAGTCGTATTACGTGGAATGATTTTTTCTACCAAACCGCCCATTGTTTCAAGACCTAAAGACAAAGGGATAATATCTAATAACAATAAATCACTATCTGCTTTATTACCGACTAAAATATCAGCTTGAATTGCAGCACCGACTGCAACAACAGTGTCAGGATTAATATCCGTTAAAAGTTCCTGCTCAAAAAAATCAGATACTTTATTACGTACATCAGGGACGCGAGTAGAACCACCTACCATGACAACTGATTTTATCTCAGCCACATCGACACCTGCATCACGTAAAGCACGTTTACAAGGTAATAAAGTCTTTTGAATTAAAGGTGAAATAAGCTGGTTAAATTTTTCTAACGTTAAGATTCCATTCCAACTTGAAGCATCATCGAGTTCAATTTTTAATGTCACACTATCTGAACTTGATAATGTTTCTTTGGCTGCACAAGCATCACGCATTAAACGACGCATTTGATGATGACTTGTGTCATCCTGAATACCTGCTTCGTCCATAATCCATTTAGCAATTGCGTAGTCAAAATCATCGCCACCTAAAGCAGTATCACCTGCGGTTGCCATTACTTCAAAAACACCTTTATTTAAGCGTAAAATTGATATGTCAAAGGTACCACCACCAAGATCATAAACAGCAATAACACCTTCTGCTTCTTTATCTAAACCATAGGCAACTGCGGCGGCTGTAGGCTCATTTAATAATCGAAGAACATTAAGACCTGCTAGTTTACCTGCATCTTTCGTTGCTTGGCGTTGCGCATCATCAAAATAAGCGGGGACGGTAATGACCACTCCCGTTAAGTTGTCACCTAATGAAGCTTCAGCACGTTGTTTCAATGATTTTAAAATTTCAGATGAAACTTCAACTGGACTCACGTCACCCGCAACAGTATGAATGCGTGGCACAGAGGAATCAGTATCAATAAATTCGTAAGGTCGACGTCCACCTAATTCTTTAATATCATTTAAGCCGCGTCCCATGTATCGTTTAACAGAGCTAATTGTATTTAAAGGATCTTCAGCAGCCATTAACTTAGCTTTATCACCTACAATAATTTCGTTTTCCGTATACCGTACAACAGAAGGTAATGATTCGTTACCTTGCTCATCAACTAAGGTTGATGTTTTACCACTTTTAACTGAAGCAATAAGTGAATTTGTTGTACCAAGATCGATCCCAGCTGCCAAACGATGTTCGTGAGGATTCGTTGATTGTCCGGGTTCGCTTATTTGTAAAAAGGCCATAAAGTTTGAGTCTTCGTATCTTAAGAATAAATATGGATTAATAACTGATTATATGAATGTCGATTATAACGCATCTAACAAATTTTCTTCCTGATATTCAGCTTCTTCCTGCAATTTATTTAGAAACTGCATTTTATGTATTAATTGTTTCATACTATTTTTTTGTGAGTCGTCTAATTGTTCAGACGCTAAGCCCATGCGAAGCGCTTCTATAACTTCAGAAATACGATTTTTAATATCGAGCATGATCGTATTTAATTTAGCAATAGGATCATCTGTTTGGCTCAACTCACTTAAAGCTTCTCTTAACTCAATTTGTTCCATTAAAAAACCAGGATCCAATGCAGTATCTGTTTCATCATCAAATGAAACAGATTGTAATTCAAGCATGTAACGAGCGCGGCGTTGGGGAAATTTTAAAATTTGATATGCTTCATTAATCATTGCTGCCTTTTCAACTGAAAGCAATCTTTCTCGATCTGAGGCATTAACAAATTTATCGGGATGGACTACGCGCTGTAAGTCACGGTAACGCTGACTAAGATCTTGAAGATCAATTTCGAAAGAAACAGGCAGTTCAAATAACTCAAAGTGAGTTTGTGTTTGTGCCATTATTAGATTCGCGATGTTAAGTAATTAAGCGATTAAACGGTAAAGCTTTCGCCACAACCGCACTCACCTTTTACATTCGGATTATTAAACTGGAAGCCTTCGTTAAGCCCTTCTTTGCCATAATCCAGTTCAGTACCATCGATGTAAAGTAAACTTTTTGCATCAACAATAATTTTTACACCTTGTGATTCAAAAACCTGATCACCTTCATCCAGCTCATCAATAAACTCAAGAATATATGCCATGCCGGAACAACCACTGGTCTTAATACCTAAACGCAAACCAATGCCATTGCCACGATTATCAAGAAATGCTTGAACTCGTTCTGCAGCTGTTTCAGTTAAAGTGATGGCCATTTAAATTTCCTAAATATAAAGAAGTTTAATACTACTTAGTCGTTTAATGTTATCCCCCTCCCTCAGGGAGGGGAATATCCTATTTTTTAGTTTTATAGTCTTCTATGGCTGCCTTGATCGCATCCTCAGCAAGAACTGAACAATGAATTTTAACTGGCGGTAACTCAAGCTCTTCAGCTATTTCTGTATTCTTAATCATGCCTGCTTCATCTAATGTTTTACCTTTAACCCATTCTGTTAATAATGAGCTTGATGCAATTGCAGAACCACAACCATATGTTTTGAATTTAGCATCTTCGATCACACCATCATCAGACACTTGAATTTGTAAACGCATAACATCACCACATGCAGGTGCTCCCACCATACCTGTTCCTATGTTTGCATCATCTTTATCCAGGGAACCTACGTTACGTGGGTTTTCATAATGATCAATTACTTTTTCGCTATACGCCATGATTGCATACCTCTAATTTTAAATTCAATTTACGTTCTTAAATTAATGCGCATTCCATTCGATAGCACTGATATCAATACCATCTTTGAACATTTCCCATAACGGCGAAAGTTCACGTAATTTTCCGATGTTGTCATTGATTTTAGCGATAGCAAAATCAATTTCTTCTTCTGTAGTAAAACGTCCAAGTGAAAAGCGAATTGAGCTATGTGCCAATTCATCATTACGACCTAATGCACGTAAAACATACGAAGGTTCTAAACTTGCAGATGTACAAGCTGAACCGGAAGAAACAGCAAGTTCTTTTAATGCCATGATTAAAGACTCACCTTCAACAAAATTAAAACTAATGTTCAGGTTATGTGGTATACGTTGTTCAAGATCACCATTAATGTAGGTTTCTTCAATAACATCTAAACCTTTTAACAGACGATCACGTAACATACGGATACGTTCATTATCTGTCGCCATTTCTTCTTTGGCTAAACGGAACGCTTCACCCATTCCAACAATTTGATGGGTTGCTAATGTACCCGAACGCATACCACGTTCATGTCCACCACCGTGCATTTGTGCTTCTAAACGAACACGCGGTTTACGACCAACATATAAAGCACCAATACCTTTTGGACCATAAATTTTATGTGCTGAGAATGACATTAAATCAACTTTAAGCTCATCCATATCAATTGGCACTTTTCCTGCGCTTTGAGCAGCATCAACATGGAACATAATTTTACGTTCTCGTGTGATTTCGCCGATCGCTTTAATATCCTGAATTACACCAATTTCATTATTCACGTGCATGATTGAAACAAGAATAGTGTCGTCACGCAAAGCTGCTTTTAATTTTTCAAGATCAATTAAACCATTATCTTCCGGATCTAAATAAGTTACTTCGTAACCTTCACGTTCAAGTTGACGGCAGGAATCTAAAACAGCTTTATGTTCTGTTTTACAGGTAATGATGTGCTTGCCTTTTTTCTTATAGAAATGGGCGATACCTTTGATGGCAAGATTATCTGATTCAGTTGCGCCAGAGGTGAAAATAATTTCTTTGGGATTAGCATTAATTAAATTAGCAACATCCTGACGTGCTTTATCGACTGCATCTTCTGCTTTCCAGCCAAACTCATGTGAGCTTGATGCCGGATTACCAAAATTTCCTTCAATTGTTAAACAGTCGCACATTTTTTTTGCAACACGTTTATCAACAGGGGTTGTTGCTGAGTAATCAAAATAAATCGGTGTCTTCATAACATCTCCAACCAATATCCATCATTCCACTGTTCAGAAACTGGTTTTATTACTGTAATACATTTATTCCTAAGCACATCCATGTTGCCAGGGTCGTAGTGGATTTTTATTACGAATTTGCAACCGCTTCTTTGGTTGCAACAAAATTAGCTTCTGCCTGATTCTGGCGTGCAGCAACTTCCTGTACACCCTGACGTTCAACTAAATTACCTAAACTAATTCCCATCAAAAAATCGTGAATTTGAGTACTTAATTCAGTCCACAAGTCGTGTGTTAAACATTGACTGTCATCCTGACAATTTGATAAACCGCCACAACGTGTTGTTTCAACTTTTTCATCAACCGCTGTAATAACATCAGCAACGGCTATCTCATGTGAGTCACGACTTAGACGATAACCACCGCCTGGCCCACGCGTACTATCAACCAGTTCTTGTTTACGTAAACGTGAGAAGAGTTGCTCAAGATATGACAGGGAAATGCCCTGACGTTGAGAAATATCGGCCAGAGTAATTGGCCCATCTTTGTAATGTAATGCTAAATCAAGCATCGCAGTTACAGCATAACGTCCTTTGGTGGTCAGTCTCATTGCATCGCCCCGCGTAATTAAGTAAAATCTGATATACCAAGTAAGTAAAAATAACAAAACCAAGCGTTTTAGTCAAGTATTTTCACTCGTTACTTATTTAATTATCGCGTTGCTCTTCTGATGGGCTATCTTCTGTTTCAGAATCCACATGTTCAGGCAAGGTATTTGATGAAATATCACAGCCACCTAGATCTGGCAGTTTTACCACATCCAGTTCTGTTCCCAATGATTTCAATGACTTACACATATTTTGCATTTGTGAGTCCATCGCATGAATGTGATCCAACATAATATCGATTGCGTTCGCAACCGGATCTGGCATTGCTGATGACGTACCATAAGCATCAAAACCAATTTTCTTGGCAAAGGCTTCACGTTTATCTGTTGAAGCATCTTTGGTCTTAGCAGAAACAATATGTCCAGGAATACCAACGACAGTGGCATTTTCAGGCACATCTTTCACAACCACCGCGTTTGAACCAACCCTTGCTCCATTCGAAAGTGTAATGGGACCAAGCACTTTTGCACCTGCACCAACAACGACATTATCACCCAAGGTGGGATGCCGTTTGCCCTTACTCCAGCTGGTGCCACCTAACGTCACACCATGATATAACGTGACATCATCACCAATGACAGCGGTTTCTCCAATCACCACACCCATGCCATGATCAATAAAAAATCGCCTGCCAATACGGGCTCCCGGATGAATTTCAATACCGGTTAAAATACGGGTTAACATTGCAAGCATTCGAGCCAACCACTTAAGATGAATGCGCCATAAGAAATGACTAACACGGTGCCACAATAATGCATGCACCCCGGGGTAAGCCGTCAGTACTTCAAAACTATTACGCGCAGCCGGATCGCGATCAAAAACGCAACTTATATCTTCACGAAGTCGTTTAAACATGTGGCTTCACCATAAATCAATGTTTCAAAATTTGAGGATGGCTATTAAAGTCTTCTTAACCGTGACTGTCAATGATCAGTCTGAATGAGACTTTGCTTTTTGTGCTGCTGACATGATTCCACGCAAAATATTCACTTCTAATCGCTCTAATCCCGTACGCGTAAATAAGCGTCGTAACCGACGCATAAGCTGGCCGGGATTATCGGGCTTTAAAAATTCCAGCTCGGTTAATGCTTCTTCAAAATGCTGAAACATGCCATCACGCTCTGCCGATGTTGCCAACGGTGAATCTGGCTTATCTTCCGGTATTTTATCAATACCCTCAATATCCCTATTACCCATGGCCAAGTGGATTTCGTAACACAACACCTGGGCTGCAGCGGCAATATTTAAAGAACTAAAATCTGGATTGGTTGGAATGGTCACCAGCAACTGGCAAAGTTCTAATTCTTCGTTTGTTAGGCCTGAATTTTCACGTCCCAAAACAATCGCAACTTGAGCTTCTTTATCAACATTGACCACCCGAGACGCGCATTCTCGAGGATCAACCACCGGCCAGGGCAAGGTACGCATCCGCGCACTGGCGCCTATTACTAAAGAACAATCCGCAATGGCTTCTTCAAGTGTTGCAAAAATCTGAGTATTTTCCAGTACATTTATCGCACCCGAGGCGCGGGCACGCGCTTTAGCATGTGGGAAAGGCGCTTCCGGTGCAACTAACGATAAACGGGACAATCCCATGTTCTTCATTGCCCTGGCTACTCCACCAATATTGCCAGGATGAGTCGTACCGACCATAACAATGTGAATATTTGAAAAATTTTCTTCCATGAGCCCTATTATACGCAGGTAAATCTAACACTGGAATGAATAGACTGTTAGAATACGCTAAAATGATATCGTTTGAATGAATATCAGCTCTTTAAGAATCCTGAGGAATTTATACTGTGCATCCAATGCTAAATATTGCCGTGCGTGCAGCGCGTGCCGGTGGCGATTTTATATCCCGCTATATCGATCGTGTTGACTCTCTCAGCGTCACTGAAAAATCCCGCAATGATTTTGTTAGTGAAGTTGATAAAGGTGCTGAAAAAGCAATTATTGAAGTTATTCGCAAATCCTATCCTGACCACAGCATTCTGGCAGAAGAAAGTGGCAAGCATAAAGGTAACGAATACGAATGGATTATCGATCCACTCGATGGCACAACAAACTTCCTCTACGGATTTCCTCAATTTGCGGTGTCAATTGCGGTACGCCACAAAAACCGTATTACTCAAGGTGTTGTTTACAACCCTATTTCCCAAGAACTTTTTAGTGCTAGTCGTGGTGACGGTGCGCAACTAAACGGTCGCCGTATTCGTGTTACCCCAAGAAAAAGTCTTGAAGGTGCCTTACTAGGAACCGGTATTCCTTACCGTGAAAACCAGATGCATCTAATGGATGATTACCTCGGTATGCTCAAAGCACTGGTTCCCGGCACAGCAGGTATTCGTCGTCCCGGTTCAGCCGCACTTGATCTTGCGTATGTTGCTGCAGGTCGTTTTGACGGTTTCTGGGAAATGGATCTCAATATTTGGGATATTGCAGCGGGTGTCCTGCTGGTTGAAGAAGCTGGTGGTTTAGTGAGCGATTTAAGTGGTGGAATGGATTACCTGAAGACAGGCAATATCGTTGCCGCTAACCCTAAAGTATTCAAAGGCATGCTGCAAAAAATTAAACCTTTCGTTAAGAAATAAAAATATCCGTTACTCCCATGTCCATGTCATTGTGACAACTGAATAGGAAGGTGAAATCCGAGCTTAACTAGCTGGTCTGTGCCACGCTAGTTAGAGTACCACAAGAGCAGTTGCCGGGAGACCAACGTGACCGCAGCAATCCCCAAATAATCTACGATATACCAAGAAATTGTCACACCATAAAAATAGGGTTCGCAATGACAGGTAAAAACTATCCCTCTCTTTACCCTTAAGTAATTTCTATTTCGAACGCTATTAACCTTAAGTAGCCACGTAATTGGGAATGGAATTAAGGACATGTCAGTTAAACTATCAACACGCGGAATTAAACGTCTCGAAATCAGTATGCGTGATGTGTTAGATGGACTTGAGGATGCCGCAAGTTACATGAACTACCGTTCTTGCCCCGATGTTGTTGAGATTCTCTCCATCGAATCACCTGACCGCCCTAGCTTAGGTAAACAAAAAGTCACCCTAATAAACCACCCCATTAATAACAATACCGGTACTGATATTGTCGCTTATCTGATTCGTCGTGAATTAAAAAGATCTGCCTAAGTCCCTACTTATACCCCTATTTAAAGATTATCCATTGACCTAAAAAGACAAACCGTGATACTTATATAACCTATATTTTGCTTGGAATTTATCTAAACTTAAATATCTGAGTACATTAAGGAGAGTATGGTGAAAAGACGTTTTCTCGCTTTAATAGCGCCACCTGTAGCCGTTTGCCGGTATGGTTGTGCAGGATGTTGTGCGGCACCCATTGGGGTTTTCTGGATAGCAGGAATGGTGAGTATCATTTACGCTTTTTTTGGTGGTCCGACAGAAGCAGAAGGGTTTAGCAGTGGTACATTCTTATTGGGTGTGATTTTATGGGGCATTGCCAGTACATGGGCAGAACTCACTATCGGTGGCATTGATGCTGATGATAAATGTAACCAAAATTCAAGCACACTCTGCCGGGTTGTTAAGCCAACAAAGCTAGATGACAGTAACCCTTTAGATGAAATTAAAAAATTTCAGTAACACTTAAAACAATTCGAAATAATAAGCCCGCTTAGCTCAAAAATAAGCGGGCTTTTTTTAATTCTGTTACATCATCCAGATTTCTACACGACGATTTGTATAACGACCAAGTTCAGTGACATTATTAGCAACGGGCAACTGATGTCCGTAACCCCGAACCCGAATGGGATGAATATGGTTCTTTGCTAAATAATCTGCAACAGCATCAGCACGTGAAACAGAAAAACTATTGCTACTAAATGGAATTACCTCATTCTTATCTGCAAAACCAAATAACAACACTTTTCTATGTTTATTTTCTGGTAATTTAAAATACTCAACTAATCGTTCAACATCTCTCACCGCTTTATTATCGAGTTTAATGCTACCTGATTTAAACCGAATATTGAGCGACATACGAAATGCACCCATTGCAAATTGACGATATTCTTCAGGTGCATTGTTGGGCATTTTAACCCGATAGCCATTTATTTCCTGCGAAACAAAACCAACATCTGTCACTATGTTGTCTGCGGCAGATGAGGTAGCAAATTTCACAAACTCTTGAGCCAACGGATGTGGATTTATCTCCGGGATATACATAAATAATCGGCGAGATAAAACATAGTCTTCCGTTGCAACACTAAAGCTCTCTGGAATAAGTGCTCGAGTTTCTGTATCTGATATTGCTAATACTTTAGAGTCTCGTATGTAAGCTAACCCAACAAAACCGATTCCATTCGGATCTTTTGATACCTCATCTGATAAAATTGTATTTGATTCGAATCGTTTAGCACCTTTTACGAGAGGTGTTTTTTTGCCCAATACCAGCGACTTAAAGGTGTCATAAGTACCGGAATTATTATCACGCGCATAAACATTTATATGGCCATTTGCTAACCCAAGCTGAGACCAGTTTGTTATTTGACCTGAAAATATTTCCCTAACTGTATCTTTAGTTAATTTAACTAAGGGATTATTTTTGTGCACAATAATCGGTAATCCATCAAGTGCAATAACATACTCAGAGTTTTTATTGTTTAATGTACCTAAAGAAGATAATTTTTTAACTTCTTTTATTTTAATTTGACGTGATGACATGCCAACATCTGTTTTGCCTGCAGCAAAATCTTTAAATGAAGTGCTTGAACCATGAGCCTGAATTTCAATAAATAATTTATTGTTCTTTTTTATTGCAGTAATTTTACGCTCTTCTTTTGCAGTAATTTTATTCGCAACAATTTTATAACCTTTAGAAGACAACCACGAAAGCACAAGTTCCGGAGCAAGATTTGCGCCTATAGTATTAGAACCATGGATACGTAGCAGTTGTGATTCCGCATAAACAATGGAATTAAAACAAAAACCTAAAATTAAACTTAAAAACAAACTAATATATTTTCTCACTATACATCCCTTCAACTATTATACTTTTATGACAAAATACCAAAGCAATGTGACAATAATATGACAGACATAAAAAAACCCGCTTAGCGGGTTTTAACACAAGAAGTCATATTGATATATCAATTAGTCGATATATTGGCCTTCTTTAAAATGGTCATCTTGCTCTTCACCTTCTTTTTTCACTGCTTTCATACTTTCTGCAGTAATTTTTAAGGTAATAACCATACTACTTGCAACATATATTGATGAATATGTTCCCACTACGATACCAATAATCAGTGCAATAGAGAAACCATGAATCAACTCGCCGCCTATGAAAAACATGGCTAATACAACAATCAAAGTTGTCACCGATGTCATCATAGTTCGCGATAACGTTTGGTTAAGAGAGGCGTTTACAATCGTACCAGGCTCTTGTTTACGCATGACACGGAAGTTTTCTCGAATACGATCAAATACAACAATCGTGTCGTTAAGTGAATAACCGATAACCGCGAGTACGGCAGCTAATACTGTCAAATCAAAATCTAACTGAAAAAATGAAAATATCCCCATTGTTATAATAACATCGTGAATCAATGCCGCAATTGAACCTAAAGCGAAACGATATTCAAAACGAGCCATAACATAGACAAGAATAAAACCTAACGCGATCAACATCGCAAGGCCACCATCATCACGAAGCTCATTACCCACTTGTGGGCCAACAAATTCTTGTCGACGCATCACAGCATTGGCATCATCTTCTTTTAATGCAGTAAGAATTTTGTCACCTAAAGCATTTGAAGTAGTATTTTCTCGTGGCGCTAAACGTATCAGCACATCTTTTGAAGAGCCAAAATTTTGTACTACGGCATCACCAAATCCAGACGTCTCTAAGCGATTTCTGATTTTGATTAAATTTGCACTTTGCTGATAACCAACTTCAATTAAAGTACCACCGGTAAAATCCAGACCAAAATTCAAGCCTTTGATTGCCAATGATGTTATAGAAGAAATGACAAGAAGAAATGAAAAAGTTAAAGCTATTTTTCTTTTCCCCATGAAATTAAAGGTTGGTGTATTTTTAAAAATTTGCATAATTAATTCCTTAATTATCTATTTAAATAGATAACTTTTTAATTTTCTTACCACCGATTGATAAATTAATAATGGCGCGTGTGCCCATTATTGCAGTAAACATCGAGGTCATAATCCCAATAGATAATGTTATAGCAAAACCTTTTATTGAACCTGTACCAAATATATAAAGTACGATGGCCGCAATTAAAGTTGTAATGTTTGCATCCATAATGGTTGATAACGCTTTGTCATAACCTGCATGAATACTCGCTTGTGGTGTATTACCAACTCTAATCTCTTCACGAATACGCTCGAAAATCAAAACATTGGCGTCAACCGCCATACCAACGGTTAATACAATCCCAGCGATACCCGGTAGCGTTAAGGTCGCTTGTAACATGGATAAAACGGCAACAATTAAAATAAGGTTCACTAACAATGCAATGTTAGCCACCACGCCAAATCCACGATACCAAATCAACATAAAGGCAAGAACAGCAATCATACCGATAATGACAGATTCTAAACCTTGTGTAATATTGGCTTTACCCAGACTTGGGCCAATGGTACGTTCTTCAATAATTCTAATGGGAGCCGCTAACGCACCGGCACGTAATAACAAAGCTAAATTACGTGCTTCATTACCATCAACTAAACCCGTAATTTGGAAACGTTTACTGAACACACCTTGAATAGTCGCAACATTAATTACTTCTTCTACCTTACGAGACACACGTTCCTTTTTACCATTAACCATTTTAGTTGATTCTTTTTGTTCAATAAAAACAACCGCCATTGGTTTTTTTAAATTCTTTTTAGTTGTTTGCGCCATAATGCGTGCACCTGCACCATCCAGACTAATTGATACCATCGGGCTATTGGATTGACTATCAAAACCTGATGATGCATTGGTAATACGATTACCTGAAATGATTAAACGTTTTTTCAAAACAACCGGCTGACCTTCACGGTCGCGATATAAACGAGCCGTTGGTGGAAGTCGACCCTCAAGCGCATCTTGTGGCGAAACATTCACGTCCACTAAACGAAACTCTAACGTTGCGGTTGTACTTAAAATGCGTTTTGCTCGCGCACTATCCTGAATGCCGGGGAGTTGCACAACAATTCGCTTATCACCTTGTTGTTGGATGACAGGTTCTGCTACACCTAATTCGTTAACACGATTACGTAATGTCGTCACATTTTGTTGTACTGCCGCTTTTTTTAATGATACCAGTGCTGTATTTTTCAACACTGCAGAAAAATAAAAAGCGCCTCCTTCTTCATAATCACTCAGCTGTAAATCACTAAGTGCTAAACGTACCACTGACATTGCTTTATCACGCAATTCAACTGAACGGAATTTAACCGTAACTTGTTCTTTATTGTCACGAACAGACAGATAACGAATTTTTTTCTTTCGTAATGCGCCACGAATATCATTTGCATTACTTTCAATTGCCTGACGTATAACCAGCTCTGTATCCACTTCCATTAAAAAGTGCAGACCACCTCGTAAATCCAGACCGAGATACATTGGTTTGCCATTTATATCTCTTAACCAGCCCGGAGTAGCCGGTGCAAGATTTAATGCAACCGTGTACTCATCACCTAACGCAGCACGAATATCGTCCGCAGCTTTAAGCTGTTGATCAACATCATTGAAACGCAATAACAGTCCTTTATCGTCTAAGACAGAACTTCGTAAAGTAATGTTGTATTTTTTAAGTGCTTCGAGTGCTTTACTTTCAACTTGTGTATCAACGGTATTATTTCGCGTTGCAGAAATTTGAATAGCAGGATCTGAACCGTAAATATTGGGTAAGGCGTAAAGACTACCAACAACAAGAACGATAAGTAGCAGAACGTACTTCCAAGTAGGATACTGATTTAACATAGAGGGAATTCCTGAATCGATTTATTAAATGTAGGTTGGCCTTCAGGCCAACGGCTGTCGGGCTGAAGCCCGACCTACAATTTAGTCCTTTAATGCAGCTTTTAATGAACCTTTTGGCAACACAGTCGATACTGACGCTTTTTGAAATTTCATATTTACATTATCAGCGACTTCTACCGTAATATACTGTTCACTGATGTCTGTAATTTTTCCTAATATGCCACCATTCGTAACAACTTCATCACCTTTTGATAAATCACTCACCAATTTACGGTGCTCTTTTGCACGCTTTGATTGCGGACGAATCAGGATGAAGTAAAAAATTAAAATCATGCCACCAAAGAAAATTAAAGACGTCATTGGATCGGTTTGTTGTGCTGGAGCGGCTGCGGCTACTGCATCTGAAATAAAGAAGCTCATTTTTTACCCTTTTTCATGTTTTAAATAATTAACAAATATTATAGCGCGGTATTATGACACATCAGGCACTGCTTGGTCGCGTTTGGCATAAAATTCAGCAACAAATCCATCCAGTTCACCATTTTTAATTGCATCCCGCAATCCTGACATAACATACTGATAATAATGAAGATTATGGATCGTATTTAAGCGCGCACCGAGGATTTCTTTCGTTTTATCCAAATGTCGCAAATAAGCCCGGGAGTAATTTTTACAGGTATAGCAGTCGCACTCATCATCTACCGGGCCAATATCACCGGTGTATTGTGCATTCCGAATCCGCACCATGCCTTTACTGGTGAATAAAAAGCCATTTCTGGCATTTCGCGTTGGCATCACGCAATCGAACATATCAATGCCGCGGCGCACTGCTTCAACAATATCTTCCGGCGTTCCTACGCCCATCAAATAACGTGGTTTATCTTCTGGCATATGGTGTTTCAGATGATCGAGTACTTTGATCATTTCTTCTTTTGGTTCACCAACTGAAAGTCCACCAATGGCGTAACCATCAAACCCGATATCTGTTAAACCATTTAATGAAATTTCACGTAAATTAGGAAACATGCCTCCCTGTACTATACCAAACAAAGCCGATGGATTATCAGCATGCGCATCTTTAGAGCGTTTCGCCCAACGTAACGAAAGCTCCATGGATTCACGAACTTCTTTTTCTTCCGCCGGATACGGCGTGCATTCATCAAAAATCATCACAATATCTGAACCCAGATCACGCTGTACCTGCATCGATTCTTCTGGCCCCATGAAAACTTTGCTGCCATCAATTGGCGAACTAAATTTCACACCTTCTTCTGTGATTTTTCTTAGCTTTCCTAAACTCCAAACTTGAAATCCACCGGAGTCAGTGAGTATTGGCCCTTGCCAATGCATAAAGTTATGTAAATCTCCGTGTTTCTTAATAATCTCAGTGCCGGGTCTGAGCATTAAATGAAAGGTATTACCTAAAACTATCTGCGCACCCAACTCCTGCAACTCTTCAGGTGTCATTGCTTTAACTGTACCGTACGTGCCCACTGGCATAAATGCCGGCGTTTCAACCGTGCCACGATCAAAAACTAAACGCCCACGTCGAGCAAAACCTTCTGTTTTATCTAGTTCAAATTTCATTTATTTACCACATTTTATTAAGAGTAGTCATTACGAACGTAGCACTGCAATCTTTTAGCTATGAACACCAAAAAAGATATTGCCGCGCTACGCTCGCAATGACTTGTTACTTTTCCTTTGTTAAAAACATAGCATCACCATAGCTGAAAAAACGATATTTTTTTTTGATTGCATGTTGGTATGCATTTTTTATATTTTCATAACCTGCAAAAGCTGAAACTAACATTAATAATGTTGATTCTGATAAATGAAAATTTGTGACTAAAGCATCAATTACTTTAAACTCATAACCTGGGGTGATAAAAATATCAGTTTCACCAGTATAAGGTTTCAACTTCGCTTTTTTATCTTCAAACATTCCTGAATATAAAGCAGCAGATTCAAGACAACGTACACTGGTCGTTCCTACAGCAATAACACGTCGGCCTTGTTCTTTAGCTTCATTAATCTTTTTACTATTCTCTTCAGTTAGCTCAATCCATTCTTTGTGCATATGATGATCTTTTAAGTCATCAGCTCGAACAGGTTGAAATGTTCCTGCACCAACATGCAATGTGACGTGAATTTGCTCTATACCTTTGTCAGATAGTTGCTGTAACATTTTTTCATCAAAGTGTAAGCCCGCTGTTGGCGCTGCAACGGCACCCGGTTTTTCTGCATATACCGTTTGATAACGTTCTTGATCAAAAGACTCATCTTCACGCTGTATATAAGGGGGAAGCGGCATGTGCCCAATCAAATTTAAAATATCGAGCACTGACTTTTCATTTTTTTTATTGTGCGTAAACTTCACAATAAATAAGTCTCCTTCTCTTCTTGTCACTTCAGCTTTAATATCCTGCTCAAATAGCAATTCAGTACCGGGTTTTGGTGATTTACTGGCACGAATATGGGCTAACGCAGTTTGTTCATCCACAATACGTTCAACCAAAACTTCTATTTTCCCACCCGATATTTTTTTACCGTGTAAACGTGCAGGAATAACCTGAGTGTTATTAAAAACCAATAAATCATCGTCTTTTAAAAAACCGATTAAATCAGTGAATACCTTATTTTCACAAAGGCCTGTTTCGCCATCCAAAACCAGCAGTCGACTCGCTGTTCGATCGGTAACAGGTAGTTGAGCGATAAGCTCTTCTGGTAAATCAAATGTGAAATCAGTACGACGCATATTTATCTCTAATACACAGCAAATTGAGATGCGCAGTTTATTTGTCAGACTGCAAAAATACCAGTGTAAATTGAATACTGGCGTGGAATTTGACTTGTACAGGATTTGGATAGAACTGGCAAAGAACGAAAATGTGCCCTATAATTGCCGGCCTTTAGCACTTATCAAGTGCAAAGGTAATGTCTATGGCGGTGTGGTGAAATTGGTAGACACGCTGGATTCAAAATCCAGTTGGGGCAACTCAGTGCCGGTTCGAGTCCGGCCACCGCTACCATAACTTATTTTAATCAGTACTATTTTCAAGAAAATAATTAATTAATCCATTGGTTGAGTCATCATACTCATCAACCTGTTTATGCTTTCTTAAATCAGAATATATAGTTGCAGCCACTTTTTTACCTAATTCAACTGCCGGTTGGTCATAAGAATTAATTTGCCAGATGATGCCCTGAGTAAAAATTTTATGTTCATAAAGCGCAATTAATGAACCTAATGATTTTGGAGTTAGTACTTTCAGTAAGATTGTATTAGATGGTTTATTCCCGGGCATTAATCTCGATGGGTATAAGCGTTCAATATCTTCTTCAGAACAACCTTCGACAGCCAGCTCATCTCGCGCTTCTTTTTCATTTTTACCGGTCATCAAGGTACGTGTTTGCGCAAAAAAATTAGCTAATAAAACCAATTGATGATCGCCTACAGGATTTAAACTATCAATCGGGACTATAAAATCAGCAGGAACGAGATGTGTGCCCTGATGTAAGTTTTGATAAAATGCATGCTGCCCGGTAATGCCTAACTCACCCCAAATTATCGGGCCGGTTGCATAATCCACTTTTTCTCCATCACGAGTAACACTTTTACCATTACTTTCCATATCCCCTTGTTGAAAATAAGCAGGAAAGCGATGCAGGTGTTGATCATACGGAAGTAGTACATGCGACTCTGCATCATAAAAATTGTTATACCAAACACCGAGCAACGCTAAAACAACCGGTAAGTTTTCTTCAAGAGGTACATTACGGAAATGTTCGTCCATTTCATACGCACCTTGTAATAACGATTCAAATCGATCCATACCAACATAAATTGCGACGGATAAACCAATCGAAGACCATAATGAATAACGGCCACCTACCCAGTCCCACATTTTAAAAATATTTTCTTCTTTAATACCAAACACTGTTGCTGCTTCAACATTTGCTGCAACAGCAATAAAATGTTTTTCAACTGCTGTTTCATTACGCGAATTTTCTATTAACCAGTCACGCGCGGTGTGCGCATTCATAATGGTATCTTGTGTCGTAAAACTTTTTGACGAAACAATGAATAAGGTACGCTCCGGATCGAGATCTCGTAGCGTATTACAGATATGACTGGGATCAACATTAGAAACAAAATGTACCCGCAAACCCACCTTTCCATAAGGTGTTAATGCTTCACTCACCATAACAGGGCCTAAATCTGAACCACCTACTCCAATATTTACAATATCAATGATGGGTTTACCGCTATAACCCAACCAGTACCCGTTACGAATAGACTCTGAATACTCTCGCATTTTCTCAAGTTCAGATCGCACTTCTGGCATAACATCTTTGCCATCAACATAAACAGGGGTATCGCTGCGATTACGTAGCGCAGTGTGTAAAACAGCACGATCTTCAGTATGGTTTATTTTCTCACCACTGAACATTTTTTCTGTCCAGTCTTTAATTCCACTCTGCTTTGCTAAATCCATTAACAATGACATAGTTTCTTTACTAATACGGTTTTTTGAGTAGTCCAGTAAGATATCATTAAAGCGTAAATGAAAATCGTCAAATCGATTTTTGTCCTGAGCGAATAGATCGCGCATTTGAATATTTTCAGTTTGCTTCTTGTGCTTTAACAATGCCTGCCAAACAGCTGATTGGGTTAAATTTGCCATATTGTTTTAAATTTTTATCCAAATACTAAGTCCAAATTATGCAATATTTCAGAGGTAAAGTCGGTAGAAACTAACTATATAATAGGTAATCACTGAAGAAATTGGCTAAAAATTCATCAGTCCTACCTTTTTCACTCATTTTCGCACTTGTTTTAGCTTGTCAATAGAGGTTTTCTGTCTAAGTGACGGTATAATATGCGGCCTTTTGAAACAAAAAGTTCATATGTAATGACAGCTAACGCAAAAAAAAGTGATTCTCCGGTTACAAAACTTATGTCCACCAACCAGGATAAGCAACTACGCTCACGCGTAAAGCTTTTTGGGAATATATTGGGCAAAGTTTTACTTGAACATGCAGGCAAAGATGTTTTTACTGCTGTCGAAAAACTACGCAAAGGCCACATTAGCCTGCGCAACAAAAATGATTCAGCGCGACGCCGTAGACTCGATAAATTGGTTGCTTCTCTTGATCCTGAATCAACCGAACACGTTGTCCGTGCTTTTAGTATTTACTTTAGTCTAGTCAATATTGCAGAAGAAGAATTCCAGCACAAGCAACGCCGCCGCGAAGTCGGCCCCAAAGGGTTTACCTGGAATGGATCTTTTTATAACGCATTAAATGATTTCCAAAAAACGGATGTTAGTGCTGAACAACTACAGGAGCTGCTCGATCAAACGGCTTATATCCCTGTTTTCACCGCACATCCAACAGAATCGAAACGTCGCACCGTGATGGAAGCGATTCGTCGCATCTATGTTATTAGCGATCAGCTTAACGAACCTAAATTAAGTAAAATTCAAAAAGAAAACATTACAGAAGATTTAGAACAGCATATCCAAATTCTGTATAAAACGAATGAAGTTCGAGTTGCAAAACCACAGGTAACCGATGAGGTGAAAAATGGTTTATATTATTACCGCAAAAGTTTATTTAAGTCAGTACCGCAAACCTATCGAAATTTAGAGAAAGCGATTGGCCGTACGTATGGCAAAGACTCCGGTATTACCGTCCCCAGTGTTATTCAGTTTGGCTCATGGATTGGTGGTGATCGTGACGGTAATCCATTCGTTAAACCCGAAACAACCATTCTTGCTTTACGCATGCAATCGCAGGAAGTGCTGAATGAATACATTAAACAAATTCAACTTCTCAGTAAAATCCTGACTCAATCAAGTTTATTCTGCCAGCCTTCTGATGCATTTTTAAAACAACTTAGTATTGATGAAGAAGAAGTTATTGAACTTTTTGCAACGCATCCTAACCGCTTTAAACAAGAACCTTATCGCCGCAAACTCTTCATTATGCAATATCGCATTCAGTGCAATCTGGATAAAATAGAAGCACGTTTGAATGAAATTGAGCCAAATAGTTCGTCATGTCATTACGCAAACGAACAAGGTATGTTAAATGATTTATACCTGATTCGTGATTCATTAATTAGTCATGGTGACGGAAATTCTGCTACAGCTGAATTACAGGATCTTATTCGTCAGGTTGAAACATTTGGTTTTTACCTCGCGAAACTGGATATTCGACAAGAATCGACCATTCATAGCCAAACAGTTGCAGAAATAATTGAACAAATAGACGGTTCAGACTATACAAAATTAGATGAAGCATCACGTTTAGAGACTTTAGCTAAATACATTAAAAATGCACGTGCTGAATATAATATCGACAAATTAAGTGATATGTCGGCAGAAACAGTCAACGTTTTTAAAGTTATGACAAAAATGCGTGAAGAAATTAGTCCTAAAACATTCGGTACATATGTTATTTCAATGACGCATGCTGCCAGTCACGTAATGGAAGTCATGTTCCTTGCCTGGTTAACCGGTCTTGCAGGTAAAAATAATAACCAATGGTACTGTCATGTAAAAATTTCTCCTCTATTTGAAACAGTAGAAGATTTAAATCACATACAGCCTGTTATGGGGCAATTATTTGATAACGCAACCTACACTGAATTATTAAAAGCTTCCGGTAATTTGCAAGAGGTTATGCTGGGATATTCAGACTCATGTAAAGATGGTGGCATTTTGGCATCTGTTTGGAACTTATATCAGGCACAACAACAAATAACTGAGCTCACACGTTCACGTGGTGTACGTTTAAGAATGTTCCACGGCCGTGGTGGTACCGTTGGCCGAGGTGGCGGACCAACACATGATGCAATTTTGTCTCAGCCAACTGGCACCGTACACGGTGAAATTAAATTTACCGAACAAGGTGAAGTGCTTTCATACAAATATTCTAATCAACAAACGGCTGTTTATGAATTAACAATGGGGGTCACCGGTTTATTAAAAGCCAGTCGTAACTTAATTGAAGAACCAGAACCTGACAAGCCAGAATACCTTGAAATCATGGCTGAATTAGCACAAGAAGGTGAAAACCAGTATCGTGAGTTAACTGACAATACTGAAGGATTCCTGGATTATTTTTATGAAGCTACGCCTGTTTATGAAATTGGACAAATGAATATTGGTTCCCGTCCTTCTCATCGTAAAAAAGCAGACCGATCAAAAAGTTCGGTTCGTGCCATTGCATGGGTATTTGGTTGGGCACAATCTCGTCACACCATGCCAGCCTGGTTTGGTATTGGTGCAGCACTGGAAAAATGGCTAAATAACGATGAACATAATCTGGATACATTACAAAAAATGTATATAGACTGGCCATTCTTTCGAGCACTGCTGAGTAATTCACAAATGGCATTATATAAAGGTGAAATGCAAATCGCTAAAAATTATATGTCACTTTGTGAAAACCAGGATACTGCGAAAAATGTTTATAAAATTATTTCGAAAGAATATGTGAGAACAACCAATAACGTTTTAGATATCGCGAAGATCAATGAGTTGATGGAAGAAACACCTCACCTTGCTTTATCATTAACTCGCCGTAATCCTTATCTTGATCCTTTAAATCAAATTCAGCTTTCTTTGCTCAAAAAATATCGGGACGAGTCTTTAAGTGATGATGTTAGAGAGGAGTGGTTGCATCCGCTATTAAGAACTATCAGTGCGATTGCCGCCGGAATGCGTAACACCGGCTAAAAAGACTATCTGAACCACAATAGCCGCGCGTTGTAAACAAAAAAAGGAAAACTCACTTATTATTTATAAGCTACGTTTTCCTTTTTTTGTTTGCGCCTTGTTCTTACGGCTTAGCTTGCTTTTAATGGATAGCTTTGTCACAAAGTATATCTCTACTTCTTCATTTCTTGATACGGGCATTTTTTGCGCCTCTTGATTTAACTCTCCCCCATTTTATAGCCGGAATAAATAACCATTATTTAAACGCACTACGGTACAACTATATTTCTAATATAGTTTTTATAATAAAATATCATCCAGAGCTCGAGGTTTTTCGATTCCATACCCTTGAGCATAATCTACACCAAGATCTTGTAGTAGCTGAATGGTTTCATCATCCTGCACATATTCAGCAATAATCTTTTTACCCATGAAGTGACCAATTTCGCTAATCGATTTAACAACAGCATAATCATTTGGATTAGTGGCCATTTCTTTAACGAAGACACCATCAATTTTAAGATAATCAACCGGTAAACTTTTAAGGTAACCGTAAGATGACATGCCGCTACCAAAGTCATCAAGAGAGAAGGTACAACCTGTTGTTTTAAATCGTTTAATAAAGTCTGCAGCATCAGATAAACTTGCAATACCTAATGTTTCAGTAATTTCAAAACAAATCTTACCAATCGGAACATTTGTAATACGCATTTGTTCCATTACAAACTTCATCAAGCCCGTATCATTTAATGAATGGCCTGACAGATTAATAGAGAAGCTACTAACATGATCTAGTTCTTTTCTGTGTTCAGCAATCCACTTAAATGATGTTTTGATTACCCAGCGGTCAATGTCCGCCATTCGTTTATAATTTTCAGCTGCATTAATAAATTCCTGTAATGAACTTTGTTCACCTAAGTCATCCGTCATACCCAGTAAAATTTCATAATGGTCATGATAGCTATCATCAGTTGCTAAAGGCATAATACGCTGACAGCGTAAATGTAAATCATTGCTATCGAGTGCCTTATCAATTTTTGCAGCCCACTGCACTTCTGCATTACGTTTATTTAATCGAGCATGACCTTCATGATAAACCTGAACACGATGTCCGCCAATTTCTTTTGCTACGCCACTACTTGCTTCTGCGTCTTGTAATAATTTCTCTACATTCTGACCATGGCCTTTAATAACAATTAAACCCACGCTCATCGCAACAGACAAACGTTTATCTTCCCAAACAAAACGATAATTATTAAGTTCTTCTAATATTGTTTCGATAATTTCTAAAGCATCATCCATTCCATAACCACAGAAGAGCATACAAAACTCATCGCCACTGAAGCGCGACAACACACCATTTTTAGTTAAATGCTTTCTCAGTATATCTGCAATTTCTTTAATTAAAGCATCACCGCCTTCATAACCACAACTGTTATTAATTACACTAAACTTATCTAAATCAATATAACAAAGTGCATGTTTACCGTTTGAAATTTTTGCATCATCAATTGCTTTCTCAAGACAAAGTTCAAACTCACGACGATTTATTAAACCAGTTAACGGATCATGTGTAGACTGGAATAATAATTGTTTATGTAATTTTTGTAACATTGAATATTGAGCACGATCCATTGCCGGCTCTTCTGCTCCATCCAGAGCCAAAGTATCCCCTTCTTTAAATAATTCAATTAGCTCATCTGCTTTTAGTACTTTTTCTTTTTTACCTAATACATTTACAAAAACAAATTTACCTTTACGTCTGGCAACCCAGCCTACTTTTAAGCGGGTAGGTGTTTCTGAAAAGGCATCAAATAGAATCCAGTCACCTTCTTCTAAACGACTAACACGACGGGCCCATTCATCCTCAACATCAAGAATAACTTCTGCCTCTTCTGCCACTTTTTCTTCGACGACTTCATCTTCTTTCAAAAACTCATCAACCACAGATTTCAAGTTCTTATCAAAAGCCTGATTCTGAATTTTGATTAAGATATCAAGTTGCTGCGATATACGTTCAAAAACTTTTGGCGTACCATCAAAGTCTTCATTAATAACCTTAACCAACCAATCGAATGCGCGTTTTACCGCTTGTTGTTCCTCTGCATCATCGGTGTCAGCTAATACTTCTAACTCAGATATTTTATTAATGACTTTACGAACAACATGTGATGTATCCGTAAACACATCAGTATCCATAATAGCCATTTTAAGAACAGGTACTTCAAGCTGTTTGATCCAGGGGCGAACACTTTCTGCTACCTGAAAATCACTCATTAAAGAACTAAATACATTACTGGCAACATCAATAACCTGCCCTTCTCGTGCACTGATAACTTTATCTTCAGCACCACCTTTGGCAGCTAAAATTGATTGAATTTTTTCTTTAAAATCAAGTTGGTTTGTATCGGATTGCGATGAGTAGTCATAGCCGGTTAATTGCTGGCTCGACAAAGCATCCAATAAATCTGTGGGACTAAAATGTTGTGCAACACCACCGCCCGGTAAAGTCGGTGTTGCTGGCTCAGCTGAAAGTTGATCACTTGGTACGCCTGACTGAACCTGTTCAAGATTTTGTTGTAGTCCACGCAAGTCACTAAAGACATCTAAAAGTCCCTGAGTACCACCTGCCGCTTCTGATGATACTCCGCCATGCGATGAAAGAAATGGAGCATGCTGTTGATGCATCGAATTAACAAATTCCCGACCCTGTGCAGGTGAGCTACCAGTAAAACTATTTGGTCCTGCACCACGATTTGCTGGCATGATTGTTTGCGCTGAAGTCGAGTGTCCGGTCGGCCCACTCTGCATACCAGCCGTTCCTGGTGGTGCCCCACCAGAAATAGGAGTGCCTGGTGAATCACCATATTTACCTTCCGGGTAATCGTCTTCAAACTCTTGTTCCGGCTCTGACTCCTGCTCGGAACCCGCTGTTGAAGAGGATGCACTCTTTGAACGCTTAACCTTAAATTTTAATTTTGGTAAAACATCATTTTCGATAAAAAATTTATTAATACTTTTATAGAGTTTCTCGGCGATCGATAAATAAACATCCCTAAAGGCGGTATAACAGACCAGTTTAACGGCATGTTTAATTTCAATATCTTCTAATGAGTCCTGAAAAGCCTGGGCAAACAACGCCGGACCAAAAGGATTATTTTTCTTAGTAATTTTAGCTTGATACAACGCACTTGCTCTGCGCTCTATTTTACCTAATTCATCACGATGATCAGCATCGACATTACTAATAATGCTGGAGATCGATAACCAGTTATCCAAATCATCTGCTTCAACTAAAGATAAAGACTCTAAGGAAACTTCTTTCTCTTTTTCAGCTTCATCTTCGTGTAATATTTTGCTCGGTGAATATTTTTTAATTCTAATTTCATATAATTTTTTGAAGGTTTCGGTGATTTTATTTTTATTTTTTTCTAAAACACCCAGTGATTCAAATAACGCATTTTGTTTTGCCAAATCAAACGTTTCTTTTGCCGCATCAAAAAAATGTTCTGAGATACTGCTATGAAATTTTTCCATTAACGGTAGTAACTCATCCGCAACCAGCTGATGAGCCTCTTTTAATATTTGTGAAGCGGATTTTCCATTAAAAACAGTCTGAGTGGTGCCAAAGTCTTCTTCTGCATCGACATTATTACCCGGATTAGCAATTGCAAATTTATGTAAGGTTTGCACAGCTGAAATATCGGGATTTATAAAAGACACGCCGATATAATCCTTCTCTACTCGCATTATTTTTGTGTTAAAGCTAAGTTGTTTCTCCACACCACTGTTCTCAACCGTAGTAACAACAGTGATTGTGCTACCAATTTGTGGGGTGAAATTAGAGGCTGGCTTACCTAATAAGGTTGGATCAATTAATTCAATATACATGCCACCAATACAGTAATCTTTAATAATGGCTGCATGCGAGCCCTGACTTGGATGAATAAGCTGACTTTTTAAGACAACTGGATAACGCGGATAGGCACGGCGTTCCTTACCAGATTTATTATTTAGCGACTGTTTTTGGCCCTGAGCCATGATATCTCCCACAATAAAAAATTATAAAAACATTAGTAATATTTTAGCCTTTCTGCGCCCATATTATTAGGAACACTTTTACTATTTCGGCATTTTGCCAAAATTCTTCAGTTTATAGTCAGAAAACTGCACTTTTCTAAAATTTTAAGTATTTTCTTAGTGGGGGGGTACATAGAAAATAAACACTAATTCGTGCCAACTATAAATCAATCGTTGCTTTTTGCATATAAAATTAAGAATTAAGCTGAAAGGGTGTGTTCTTAAGCGGCCTGTACGGGGATCGTATGACGTGTATGAGTAATTTTATTTTTATCATCGACATAAACCAGTTTCGGCTTAAAACTGACCAGTTCTTGCTGATTTAGTCCAACATAAGCACAAATTATAATAATATCACCGGGATTTGCTTTATGAGCAGCAGCCCCATTGATAGAAATAACACCAGAATTGTCTTCGGCAAGAATAGCATACGTTGTAAAACGCTCACCATTTGTCACATTATAAATCTCAATTTGCTCATATTCACGGATACCCGCGGTCTCAAGCAAATGTCTGTCAATCGCACATGAACCTTCGTATTCAAGCTCAGAATGCGTCACGGTGACGCGGTGCAATTTTCCTTTAAGCATAATGGTATTCATAACGATAAATCAGACTCTTTCATTTTAAACACAATAAGCTCATCATTATAACACGCATTGCCTTGTTCCAAAATGGAGATTTTCATATACGCAGGTTATCGATTAACCGTATATCGCCTAATTTAGCGGCAATCAGGACAACTTTGCTATCGTTATAATTTTTAGGTGGTAATAACGTATTTAGTTCCCTAATTGCGACGTAATCTGGTACAAAACCAACTGCTTTCAAGTTTTCATGCGCATTCTCTTCGAGAGCAGCATAATTTTGTTCACCGGCATTTATGGCCTTTTTAACGAGTTCCAGCTGCCGGTAAATTTCCGGGGCTTTGCTTCGCTCAGTTTTATTTAATCGAACATTTCGGGAACTCATCGCTAAGCCATCCTGCTCACGAAATGTCGCTTCGCCATAAATTTTAATATCAAGAGCAAATTTTTTAACCAGTTGTTGGATCAAAATGAGCTGTTGGAAGTCTTTTTCACCAAATACGGCGCTATGCGGTTGAATTAAGTCAAATAAGCGTTTTACAACCGTTGCTACACCAGCAAAATGACCAGGGCGATTGTCACCCTCCAATAAAGTGAACATTGTACCCAGCTCAATTTGTTCTACCTCACTTTCCCCCTCAGGATAAAAAGAGTTAGTATCTGGTGTAAAAACAAGGTCGACAGCAACATCGTTCAACATGCCTATATCTGCAGCTAATGTGTTGGGATATTTCAATAAATCATCTTTATTATCAAACTGCAAAGGGTTTACAAAAATGCTGACAACGACATGATCTGCTAATGTTTTTGCTTTTTTTATCAGGCTCAGGTGCCCTGCATGTAAACAACCCATGGTCGGCACAAAAGAAATTGTCTCACCTTTATCACGCCAGCTTTTACACAAATCCTGTGTTTGCTTTAAACCAGAAAAAACCTGCATTAATCACACCCTATTCACAAATATATGAGTATATTGTAATGGCTAATTTTGTACTTTTAACTAAAAACTGACAAAATTCAACATTATTATTTAAAAAAGATAACTCGCTTGAAAGCATTTAAACAATCAGTCATTGCTTCATTAACCAAGGCATTCATACGAGGCTTCTCTTTCCTCTCACTCAAAAATTGCCATCGAGTTGGTAGCCTTCTGGGTTGGCTAATGACTGTGATACCCAATCGAAGCCGTCATGTAACAAGAGTAAATGTTCAGCTCTGTTTCCCTGAAATAAGAGCAGAGCAACAACAACGCCTTGTCAAAAGCAGTTTAATTGAAATGGGAAAAACCATCGCTGAAATCAGCCCCATGTGGCAATGGGAGAAAAAACAATTATTTAATACCATAAAAAGTGTTGAGGGAGAAGAATTACTCAAACAGGCTCTCTTGAAAAACAAAGGGGTTATCCTCGCAGCACCTCACCTGGGATGTTGGGAATTATTAGGCCATTATTTAGCAGATAAATACCCTACTACCTGCATGTATCAAAAACCTAAAATCAAGCAACTCGATTCAATTATTAGAAAAGGACGAGAACGATTTGGGGTAAAACTTGTTCCTACTGATAATCAGGGCATTCGTGCCATGCTTAAATCGGTAAAAAACAATGAATTGATTTGTATTTTACCCGATCAGGAACCCAGTGATGGAAATGGTGTTTTTGTTCCCTTCTTTGATGTTAACGCCTACAGCATGATTTTAATTTCCCGAATTGCTAAAAAAACCGGCGCAACAGTACTCACAATTTATGCAAAACGACTAGAAAAGGGTCAGGGTTATAACGTTGTCTTCAAGCCACTTGATCAAATTAATACCGAATCAATTGAAGACTCTGTCATCTATTTAAATGACGAAATAGAAAAATGTGTTTGTGACATTCCGGAACAATATCAATGGAGCTATAAACGCTTTCGTACTCAACCAATGGATGAAAATGGAAAGCCAACTGAAGATTACTACAATAGTTAATTAAAACTATGTTCTTCAGCAGGAAAGTCTAAATTTTTAACCGCTTTAACGTAAGATTCAATTGCTGAAGTAATCGATTTATTTCCATCTAATTCGGCAAGAAAATCTTTACTGAACTTTGGTCGTTTACCGGGGGTAATACCTAAAAGATCATACAACACTAATACCTGACCACTACAGTCTACGCCGGCACCGATACCAATCGTAATAATATCAACCCCATCTGTAATTCGTTTTGCTAGTTGTTGCGGAATACATTCCAGCACAATCATTTCGACACCAACACTCTTTAATGCTTTAGCATCTTCGATAATTTTATCCGCAGCAGATTGTTCACGTCCCTGAACTTTATAACCACCTAGTTCAACAACAGATTGAGGCAACAAACCTAAATGACCACAAACAGGGATATCATGTTTAATTAAGTGATCAGCTATAGCAACAAACTCGCCGCCACCTTCAAACTTCACCATATCTGCACCGGCTTCTTGCATCAAACGCTGTGCATTTTTTAACGCATCGTCTTTATTTAAATAAGAATGATAAGGTAAATCAGCAATTAACAAGGCATGTTCACGCGCATGGGAAACCATTGTTGTATGGTAGACCATATCGTTTACAGTCACAGGTACAGTTGAATCATGACCTTGCATAACCATACCAAGAGAATCACCAACCAGAATTACCTCAACGCCGGCTTGTTCAAGGTGCTTAGTGAAGCTTGCATCATATGCAGTCAGCACCGTAATTTTTTCATTACGTTTTTTTAATTCACGCAAATCATTTATTGAAATCATATTGATACCGATGCTGGGTTAAAATAATGACGACCACTTTTTACTTTTCGAATGTGTTCTAATAATAAATTATAGTCGCTTTCATTATTAACAAGATCAATTTCTTCTGCATTGACAATTAATAAAGGTGATTGATTGTAATCGTGAAAAAAACGTGCATAACTTTCATTAAGCCGGTTTAAATAGTCATTATTCATTGAACGCTCATAATTACGACCACGATGAGAAATACGTTTTCGTAAAACATCGACCGGGGCTTGTAAATAAATCACTAAATCCGGCACAGGCGCATCAATCACTAAGTGCTGGTATACCTGCTGATAGAGTTTATATTCTTCTTCATCTAATGTTAGTTCTGCGAATAACCTGTCTTTTTCCATAATAAAATCAGCAACATGTACCGGGCGAAACATATCCGTTTGTTTTAAATCCTGCATTTGTTGAGCGCGCTGAAATAAAAAAAACAACTGTGTTTGAAATGCGACGTTTTTCTTGTTTTCATAAAAATGGTTAAGAAAAGGGTTTTCAGCCGCACCTTCAAGCAGCAACTCGGTATTAAAGGATTCCGAAAGTCGTTTAGCCAACGTTGTTTTACCCACGCCGACAGGACCCTCTATAACTATAAATCCAGGCTTATGATCCATTGCATTCATGTTTTGTTTAACCGCTCAATTCCTGTCATTGGACATACAGCCAAAAGCTCACTTATTACTCCTGCTTTTGGAATATTAAAATCTGAATCAACTAAATCATTGAGAGGATATAATACAAAATTTCGTTCACTTATTCCGCAATGCGGTACCGTTAAACGTTCTGTATTTATTATTTCATTGCCAAATAATAATATATCCAAATCTAAAGTTCGTGCCCCCCAGCGTTGAGTACGTTCACGTCCCTGCTTATTTTCAATTTCCTGCAATTCATCAAGTAATTGTACTGCGGTTAAATTGGTCGACATTTTGGTAACAGCATTAATATAATCAGGCTGATCTTGTGGCCCCATCGGCGCACTCTGATAAAAACTGGAAACGTTAAGCAATTTACTTTTTTTAACGTGTTTTAAACTCTCAATGGCTTTTTTCAACTGAGAAAAAGGTTCATCTAAATTACTGCCTAAACCAATAAATACATTATCCATTTTAAATCAGGCTTTCTTCTTTTTCACAGATGATTTCTTGCTCTGACCTCTGGACAAATTTTTACACATAAGCAACTGTTCTTCTTCACTCACTGTTTGAATATTCGTCCACCATTCACAAAGTTGTTTAAGTTGTGTTTCACCTGACTGTTCACGTAACAAAAGAAAATCATACGATGCTCTAAAACGTGGTACGGGTAATAATTTAAGCGGACGTTTTCCTTTGCGAGAAGCAAGTCGTGCCTGCATTGTCCATATTTCACGCATGGGAATACCAAAACGTTTTGGAATAAGAATTTGTTTTAATTGTTTTTCTAAAACTTCCTGGCCGGCTATTTGATAAACCTGTAACAAGGATAAATCTTCTTGCTTTAGTTTCTCCGCTTGATGTTTAACCGCAGGCCATAATAATGCTGCATATAAAAAAGCAGGCGCAATTGGTTTTTTCTGCTGGATACGTAAATCAGTATTAATTAAAGCCTGTGTAATAAAGCAATCACCATCAGCATCTAAATATTTTGCGGTTTGTGAAAACAAATGTTTTAGTAAATCATATTCTTTTAATAATTCATATGAAGCCAGGGCATGGCCATGTAAAAATAATTTTAAAACTTCTTCAAATAATCTTGCAACAGGAACACCATCAAGCAAATGGATATTTGTTTTTATACTTTCAGATAAAACAGGTTCAATGGTAAAACTTAATTTTGCGGCAAAACGAACCGCACGTAACATGCGTACCGGATCTTCCTGTAAACGTTCATTCGCATCACCAATGATGCGAATGCTTTTATTCTCTATATCCTTCAAACCATCGGTATAATCAACAATCGAAAAATCATAAATATTGTAATACAAAGCATTAATAGTGAAATCACGACGCCAGGCATCGTCTTCAAGTGTGCCATAGACATTATCACGCACAATCATGCCATCTTTGGTTATACCCTCACCACCAGCTTGATCATGAGCCGCCCGAAAAGTTGCGACTTCAATAATCTCCCGACCAAAATGAACATGTGCCAGCCGAAAACGACGACCAATTAAACGACAATTTCCAAATAATTTACGTACTTGTTCCGGTGTCGCATCAGTTGCTACATCAAAATCTTTTGGGTGCATACCTAATAATAAGTCACGCACAGCTCCACCCACTAAATAACTGGAATATTTGGCTTTTTTCAGGCGATAAAGTACTTTCAAGGCATGTTCACTCATATCCTTTCGGGTAAGCGCATGTTTATTTCGGTGGATAATTTTTGGTGAATCGTCCGTAACACCTTCACCATCACTAACATTGCTGCTAGTAACAGATTTTCTGTTTTTTCGATGACGGGTAATGCGTTCCCAAAATGCGGTTAATTTCATAAATAGCCTATATTGTAAGGTTAATGATATTACGGACATCACTAACACATTACAATAGTCATAGTTTTCAATTAGATACCTAAAAACACCGCATTAGAAACAAAAAAGGCGAGCATTATGCTCACCTTTGGTTTAACTTTTCATTATTAATAAAGATCATTCATCAAAGAAGCCCGTGATGATTCTGCAATTGGATTTACCGTTTGCTCAAATCCCTCATAATCAATGCCCATAGCAATATCCTTACTGTCTTTTACAGCATTCGACATTTCCGGTGTTAATTCAAAACGCATAAAATGTACTGCAGATGTTTTCTCTGCTGTGTCGCGTTCCATATCTTCATCGGCAATCGCATAGACCTTATCAAAGCCATTAACCTGAACCCAGACTTTATCTTCAACGCCAACCAAGGTTGCCAACACTTTCGCACGTTCTTCCGCATCAGCATATTCAATCATAAACGTCGCTTTCCAATTACTACCATCAGGCACTAATGGATTATAGGTTTCAAGCTCTTCGTTAATCGCATCCGCTTCAAAGATTTTTTCAATACGTAACATTTCCTGAATTTGATACTGAATCGTTTTCTCATCTTCAAAGTACAAAGTCGCATGCTCGCCTAACGCAACATTACGATTTTTCTTATGCTCTATAACCTGATTACGAAAATCAGCGCGTTTTTCTGCATATTCTTCTAAAGACATTAAATCTTTACGTTTTAATTTTGCCATGATTCTTACCTGTAAATTTTATAGTCAACCAATGAGCCAAAAAGTATTTTTTATTTTTCAAGGCCTTCGGCAGCATGGATGTATTAACAGCGTGTCTTGAAAAATAAAAAAATACTTTTTGACGGACTCTTTATATTCCGTATGCCTGTCGCAACAAAGTCATAGGATGTTTAGCTTTACTTCCATCACCGAGATTATTTTCTATGTGATGTCCGGCCATCATGCAATCACTCGTATAGTGATCTGGTTCAGCTTGTTTAACTTTATTAACAACCGGTCGACAGATTTTATTTGAAATAGCATTAAACTCTTTTTTCACTGCATATGTGCCATCATGACCAGAACAGCGTTCGATAGGTAATACTTCTGTATCGGATATCAAATTTAAAAGGTCTCTCGTTTTTAAACCTATATTTTGTACTCGCAAATGGCAAGCAACCTGGTAAGAAATTTTACCTAATGCATTTGGAAATTCTGTTTTTAGTTTATTATCTTTATGACGTAACATTAAATATTCAAAGGGATCATAAAATGCCGCCTGAACTTTTTTAACATCTTCATCATCAGGAAACATTAAGGGTAATTCTTGTTTAAACATTAAAACACAAGAAGGTACAGCCGCCATCAAGTCATAACCCTCATCAACCAACTTAGCTAGCACAGGGATATTTACTTCTTTTGCCTTTGCTACTGCTTCCAAATCACCCAGTTCTAATTTTGGCATACCACAACACTGTTCTTTTTCTGCCAACACAACGGGAATATTGTTGTGATCGAGTACTGCAACTAAATCTTCATTTATCCCTGGTTCATTGTGGTTACCATAACAGGTAGCAAATAATGCAACTTTACCATTGGTTAACTCACCGGCTTCTGATGCTGTTACGGTACTGCCAGTAAAACGTTTACGGAAAGATTTACTTTCATACTTCGGCAATTTTGCTTGTGCAGAAATACCTAAGGTTACTTCCATTAATTTTCGTGCTGGTTGGTTATTATTTACAGTATTCACCATTGAGGCAATCAGCGGTTGACCAACAATCGCACCGACTGTATCTGTTGCCGATAAAACTTTATTACGCAAGCTTGCACCCTGTTCTTTAAAGTGAACAGCCTTGGCACGTAACATGACATGAGGAAAATCAAGATTCCATTCATGTGGTGGGATATAGGGACACTTCGTCATGTAACAAAGATCGCAGAGATAACAATGATCAACGACCTTCCAATAATCTTTTTTATCAACACCATCCACTTCCATGGTGTCAGACTCATCAATTAAATCAAATAAAGTGGGGAATGAATGACATAAACTGACACAACGTCTGCAACCATGACAAAGATCAAAAATACGTTCCATTTCCTGAAGCAAATTTTCTTTGTCATAAAAACTTTCGCTTTTCCAATCTAATGGATGACGGGTTGGAGCTTCAAGACTACCTTCACGTGGTGCCATAGTATTTTCCTAAGATATTTGCTTTTATAAATAAATACGGGGTCAAAAGAGACCCCGTATTCACTACATTAAAATCAAGAAGCTTACGCGTCTAGGTTATCTAATGCTTTTTGGAAACGATTCGCATGTGAACGTTCCGCTTTCGCTAGAGTTTCGAACCAATCAGCGATTTCATCGAAGCCTTCTTCACGAGCAGTCTTAGCCATACCTGGGTACATATCCGTGTACTCATGTGTTTCACCTGCGATAGCTGATTTTAAGTTGTCTGCAGTTGCACCGATAGGTAAACCTGTTGCTGGATCACCACTTTCTTCTAAATATTCCAAGTGACCGTGTGCATGGCCAGTTTCACCTTCTGCAGTAGAACGGAATACTGTTGATACATCGTTATAACCTTCTACGTCCGCTTTTGCTGCGAAATAAAGGTAACGACGGTTTGCCTGGGATTCACCTGCAAATGCATCTTTGAGGCTTTGCTCTGTTTTACTTCCTTTTAAAGCCATGATATTTCTCTCCTAGCTGTTAAAGTGATAGATATAAACTCTTACATTTAGACTAATTCTAAAGTTAAGATTAAAATAGCGGAACATGTTCTAACTGTCAACACAAAAGCTGAATTTCAGCTTAATATTGGTAATTGACGATGCCCATCGAGTAAGCTAACTTAGCCGCGCTTTTATTGATACAAAAATAGCAGGAAAGCCACATTGAACAAGAAAAAAACCAGTAAAAAATCAACAAAAAAGACCGACAGCCTCAACTTTGAAGCTTCGATGATTGAACTTGAATCATTGGTTGAACGCATGGAAGAAGGCGAGCAATCTCTTGAAGATTCACTCAAAGATTTCGAGCGTGGTATCGCCCTTACCCGCCATTGCCAAAAATCACTGCAAGAAACTGAACAAAAAATTCAGCAACTTATCGAAAAAAATGGCCAGGATGAATTAGTGCCATTTGATAGTGAATGAATCAAAAATCAAACCACATACATAAAGAATCATTAGAGCATGAGCAAAGAAATCCCTAATAATCCTAATAATATAGAACAGCAAATAGAACAATGGCGTCAGCGCTCAGAAATCAGCCTCGATAAATGGCTACCATCTGAAGACATAAACCCCGTTCAGCTGCATCAGGCCATGCGTTATTCAGTTTTAAATGGTGGCAAACGCATACGCCCAATCATAGTTTATGCGGCTGGTTATGCTGTTACAGCTAATGAAGCAGCATTAGATGCACCAGCGAGCGCTGTAGAGTTTATTCATGCTTATTCATTAATCCATGACGACTTACCCGCGATGGATGATGATGATTTGCGCCGTGGCAAACCCACTTGCCACAAGGCATTTACTGAGGCTCAGGCTATTTTAGCCGGCGATGCTTTACAGTCACTGGCCTTTCACACGATTGCCCATGGCTTACCTAAACATATTCCTGCAGAGCAAAAGCTTGATATTCTGGATGCATTAGCTGTTGCCAGTGGCTCGCGTGGTATGGCCGGTGGTCAGGCGATTGACCTTGCTGCGGTTGGAAAATCACTCAATATCGCTGAACTTGAAGACATGCATGTGCATAAAACAGGTGCCTTAATCCGCGCAAGTGTAAAAATGGGTGCTTTATGTCAACCAAAAATTAATGATGAACAACTCAAAAAGCTGGATCACTTTGCCAAATGCATTGGCCTCGCCTTCCAGATTCAGGATGATATTTTAGATGTTACCAGTGACACTGAAACCTTAGGCAAGACACAAGGTGCTGATATTGCCCTAAATAAACCTACCTATCCCGCTCTTTTAGGCCTGGACGGGGCACGTGAAATGGCTGCAGAATTACACAAAGAAGCACATGATAGTCTGGATAGTTTTGCCGAAAAAGCCGGACCATTACGCTGGCTGGCAGACTATATTGTCAAGCGTGACTACTAAAAATTTCAACAGTGCCAGTCGATAATGGCATCATTATAATTAACCGGCCTTAATTCCTGAACTTATCCCCATATTACGTAAATCTGCTTGCAAGTTGCTCTCCTGAAGCCCATGATCCATTCTTATGACTGACAAAACTCCACAATCCATACTCCAGCAAATCGATACCCCCTCACAAATGAAGGCGTTGTCTGTTGCCGAACTCTCTCAGCTTGCTGATGAGTTGCGTGAGTTTATTATTCAGTCAGTTAGTCGATCAGGCGGTCACCTTTCTTCCGGATTAGGTACGGTTGAGCTGACCGTCGCTTTGCATCATGTGTTTGATACCCCCGACGATCGTCTCGTTTGGGATGTAGGCCATCAAAGTTACCCGCATAAAATTCTTACCGGTCGTCGCGATAAAATGTCGACCATACGTACAAAAGATGGTTTAAGTGGTTTCCCTCGACGAGAAGAAAGTCCCTACGACACCTTTGGTGTTGGTCACTCAAGCACGTCAATCAGCGCAGCATTGGGCATGGCGATCGCGGCTAAACAGCTCAAAAGTGAGCGACGTGTCGCGGCCATTATTGGTGACGGTGCTTTAACCGCAGGGATGGCATTTGAAGCTTTAAATCACGCCGGTGATTTAGATGCGAACTTACTCGTTATTCTAAACGACAACGATATGTCAATTTCACCCAATGTTGGTGGCATGTCGAACTATCTTGCGAAGTTACTTTCCGGAAAAATGTATTCCAGCATGCGCGAAGGCAGTAAAAAAGTCCTTGGCAAAATGCCTTCTGTTTGGGAACTCGCACGTCGTGCCGAAGAGCACATGAAAGGCATGGTTGTGCCTGGCACCTTATTTGAAGAACTCGGATTTAACTACATCGGTCCTATTGATGGTCACGATATGGGTACTCTGGTGACAACACTCAGTAATCTTAGAAAGCTCCATGGCCCGCAATTTCTGCATATCGTTACCAAAAAAGGCAAAGGCTACACGCCGGCAGAAGAAAACCCGATTGCTTATCATGGCGTTGGCAAATTTTGCGCTGAATCTGGCAAACTTGAGAAATCTTCTGCAAAAACACCCACTTACACTCAAGTATTTGGTCAATGGTTATGCGACATGGCTAAAGCTGACGATAAATTAGTCGCCATTACCCCTGCTATGCGTGAAGGTTCAGGATTAGTTGAATTTTCTGAGCAATTTCCAGAACGTTATTTTGATGTCGGTATCGCAGAACAACATGCGGTCACCGTTGCTGCAGGCATGGCATGTGATGGGTTAAAACCCGTTGTTGCAATTTATTCTACGTTTTTACAGCGTGCTTATGATCAACTCATTCACGATGTTGCCTTGCAAAATTTACCCGTGTTATTTGCCATTGATCGTGCCGGCGTGGTGGGGCCTGATGGTGCCACACATGCGGGCAGCTTTGATCTGAGTTATTTACGCTGCATTCCAAATATGACCATTATGGCACCCAGTAATGAAAATGAATGCCGGCAAATGCTAAGTACCGGATTCAAATTAAATAGTCCTTCTGCTATTCGATATCCTCGCGGTACGGGGCCAGGCACTTTAGTTGAAAGCGAACTAACATCTTTACCTGTTGGCAAAGGTGAACTTTGCCGAAAAGGACAAAATATTGCCATTTTATCCTTTGGTAGTGTTTTAGAAGAAAGCCAGAAAGTCGCAAAGCAATTAAACGCAACGGTTGCCAATATGCGTTTCGTTAAACCGCTGGATGAAGATTTATTACTGCAGCTCGCAGGTGAACACGACATATTGGTTACCCTTGAAGATAACGCGGTTATGGGTGGCGCAGGTAGTGCGGTAAATGAATACTTACTCAAACGCCAATACCAAAACCGTATATTGAACCTTGGACTGCCTGATATATTCATGGAACATGCTAGCCGGGAGCAGCTTCTGGATGATGCAGGATTATCCACTTCTGGTATACTGCACGCCATTGAAGACTTTCTGGATACAGAAGAACTTGCAAAACATGTCACACTCGCTTAAATTCCCAACCTGATTACTCAAGTATTATGACAAAACGATATACAATGAAAATCCTTTTGGATTTTGCCGCCGCTCACCTCCTTCGCGACTATGAAGGTGTTTGTAACCGCTTACACGGCCACAACTGGAAAGTTGAAGTGCTCGTTACGGCAGCCAAGCTCGATCATGTAGGTATGGGTATGGATTTTAAAGTCATTAAAGATGCGACGCGGGAACTCATCGGAAAACTGGATCATCGTAACCTTAACGATATCCCCCCCTTCGATAAAATTAATCCTACCGCTGAAAATATCTCTGAATATTTGTACAGCGAGTTATCAAAAGTATTAAATGCGGATGGCATCAAAGTCAGTGCCGTAACCTTATGGGAAACAGACCGAGCAAGCGTTACTTTTTCTGAAGAGTAATCTGCCGCTACAAAATATTGGAAATAAAGAAGCATGAGCCAAGATAATAAAACAGCAATGGAAGACGTACAAAGCACTCAAGACACACGTCACATTCCAATTAACAAAGTTGGAATTAAAGATATCCGTCATCCCGTTCGAGTTGCAGATCGTAGTGGTGAAGAACAAAACACGATTGCTAACTTTAATATGTATGTAAATTTACCACATAACTTTAAAGGTACACACATGTCACGTTTTGTGGAAATTTTAAACAACCATGAACGTGAAATTACCGTAAAATCTTTTAAAGAAATGATGATTGAAATGACAGAACGCCTTGAAGCTGATTCTGGCCATGTTGAAATGAATTTCCCTTATTTTGTTAATAAAACAGCACCTGTTTCTAAGGTTAAAAGTTTAATGGATTATGATGTTACATTTATTGGTGACTATATTAATGGCGATAACCAGTTTACTTTAAAAGTATTAGTCCCGGTTACCAGTCTTTGCCCTTGCTCTAAAAAAATATCAGATTATGGCGCGCATAATCAACGTTCACACGTCACCGTCACAGCTAAAGTTAAAGACTTTATATGGATTGAAGAAATTATTGATCTGGTCGAACAGGAAGCGTCTTGTGAACTTTATGGATTATTAAAACGCCCTGATGAAAAAGCAATTACTGAGCGCGCGTATGATAATCCAAAATTTGTTGAAGATATGGTGCGTGATGTTGCTGCTCGTTTAAATGCAGAAGACAGAATTATTTCTTACATTGCAGAATCTGAAAACTTTGAATCAATACATAACCATTCAGCTTATGCTTTGATTGAACGAGACAAGACTAAAGATTAAATTTAGTCAGTATTATAAAAAACGGAGCCATGAGCTCCGTTTTTTTATAGTATACATAAAGTGGATATATTGGAGGAATCTAGAATTTCTGTTTAAGCAACATAACCTGTCCCTGACGTTGCATTTCCAGCCTGTTTAAAAAAGAGTTACCTAATAAAACATCAGTGGGTGAATTACCTTCTAATACCCCCGCATCAACATTTGTTAGTTCAATTTCACCGACCCTGACTTTATTCAACTTAATGCGGTACACCGGAACAACACCATTAGCTGTGGAAACCATTGCACGTTTACCAGTATATCTGAAATTTATTCCCAGGCTGCGTGCCTGATGGACATTCATTGCAATCCATGTTGCACCTGTATCAACTAAAAAATTAACAGGTCGCCCATTGATAAAGCCTGTCGTATAGTACATACCATTAACAGGCATTATTTTAGCTTCGGCTTGTGTCTTTTTCTTAAAATTAGAACTTACATGTCGTCCAAGTTTAAATTTCTGAACTTCTCCATCTACTTCGAGCGTTACTACATCACTATCAGAAAAAATAAGTACAACACCTTCAGGACTTTTTAACCCTTTTTTTAAGGTACGTTGCTTACCATCAATTTTAACAATAGCCTTATTTTTAAATAATCCAAGAACTATAATGTCCGTCGCATAAATAGTTTGAATTGAAAAAAAACTAAATATTAAACTCAGGACAATTTGTTTCATAAACTAAATAATTTGTTAACGAACATTGATTTTATACTTATCGCCAGTCATTTTGCTCATATCAATCCTGACTTTGTTTGGTGACCAACCATGCTTTAAATCATGCGCTTCAACAAAAATAATTTTCACATCGCCAGGGATATGAAAATCACTTAGTGAACGAGTAAAGGGTTGTTCATTAACATGCGGATGATAAAGTGTACGTTTACCAATTTCATTTCCTTTTTCATCAACTAAACGCCAACCATCAGCATAGTGTTTCCAGCCGGTATCATCATGTTTTAATGTTACATCGGCACGCCATGTTCCAGTGTGTTTAGTTAATACCACATTAACTATTTCAACATCATTTGCCAGAACAGAAGTTGATAATAATAAACCAAAGATAGTTAAATATTTTTTAAATTGAGATTTTTTATACATGTCCATATCCTTTATCGAAGGCGTTATATGTAGTGATTAATGAGTTGTAAAACAACTAAAGCATACGCTCCGGCAACTAAATCATCCAGCATTATGCCAAAGCCACCTTTCACTTTGTGATCTATGACACTGATTGGCCACGGCTTCCATATATCAAAAAGTCGAAATAATACAAAACCCGTAATAACCCATTCCCAGCCTGACGGTGCGAATAGCATCGTTAACCAGTATCCCAGAAACTCGTCCCAGACAATGGCAGGATCATCATGCCCACCAAGTGTGTTTGATGTCGTTTCACATAAATATATTCCAATGAGCGAACCAACGATTAAAACGGTTACATATGCCCAAAATGAAAGTGTTGCGAGAGGAAGATAAAGTAAAACAGCCAACAGTGTGCCAGCAGTACCGGGTGCAAACGGTGACAACCCGCTACCTAATCCTAAACTTAAAAAATGAACGGGATGAAATATAATATCCCGGGGTTTTAAATTTTTAGTCATTGTCACAATTTTTATCCTTCAGACTAACCATCAAAATGGTTATACCCTGTTCCCTGAATTTCGACTTCCTGATTATTTAAAACACATCTCACACCATTTAGTGATTCAATCTCACCAATACAAATAGCGTTAAATTTATTTACTTTTAATGCTTTCTCAAATTCAACGTGTTTATTAGCTGGAATAGTAAAACAAAGCTCGTAATCATCACCACCTGATAAAACTAAAGGAACAATAAGCGCTTCATCCGTTAGATTGGAACGAAACTCTTTTGAAAGAGGAATTTTTTCAAAATCAATTTTTGCACCCACATTGCTGCTATCTGTGATGTGTTGCAGATCTGCAATAAGACCATCTGAAATATCAATACACGAACTTGCATATTCTCTTAAAAATAATCCAAGCTCAATTTGTGGGGTTGGGCGATTTAGTCTTTTATTTAAATATGAAGCGCTATCTTCACGAAGCAAACACAGGCCTTGCCATGCGGCTAATGCTAAAGCAGCATCACCTATCGTACCAGAAACATATATTTTATCGCTTACCTGTGCTTTGTTGCGCGTTAGCGCTTTGCTAACCGGTACAAAACCATTGATTGTAATTGAAATGCTCAATGAGTCATGAGTCGTATCACCGCCAATCAACTGGATATTATATTTTTTTGCAAGTGATGAAAGGCTTTCACTAAAGGCTTTTAACCAGGTTTCATCATCATGCGGTAAAGTAATTGCAAGCATAAACCAGGCAGGTTCAGCACCCATGGCAGCCATATCACTTAAATTTACGGCTAATGCTTTATATGCAATATCTTCAGGAGATGTTTCGATAGGAAAATGAACCCCTGCGACGAGGGTATCAACAGATTGTATTAACTCATGTTGTTCAGGGACTCTAAGAATTGCCGCATCATCACCGATAGCAAGAACAACATCTGCACGTGATTCTTTTGAAGTAAAATATTGCCGGATGATGTCAAATTCAGACGGCATAACTAATTAACTGCCTTTTCTGGCAGCAACCTCTGCTTGGCGTAAGTTTTCAGCTAACTTATCCATCGTGCCATTTACAAAACGATGTGCTTCATCTGCACCAAATGTTTTTGTTAACTCAACCGCTTCATTAATAACAACACGATAAGGAATATCAATGCGGTTTTTAAGTTCATAACAGCCTAAACGCAGAATCGCTTTTTCGACAAGACCAATTTCATTGAAAGGACGATCAGACAAAGGTGAAATTTCCGCATCAAGTTCTTCAACTTGTGCAGTTATACCATTCAATAACTCGTTAAAATAAGGACGGTCAAACTTACGAGTGTGATGCTCAATTAAAAATTGCTGTTCAATTTCTTTTGGCGCATTGCACGACACTTGCCATTCATACAATGCCTGCACGGTATAACGACGAGCACGACTGCGATCACTGTTTATTGACATTCGATTAACCGAGGTTACGTAATAAGTTAACCATTTCAATTGAAGATAATGCGGCTTCTTCACCTTTATTACCAGCTTTAGTGCCTGCACGTTCAATAGCCTGTTCAATGGTATCAACCGTTAACACACCAAAGGCAACGGGGATTTCATATTCCATCATGCTTGAGGCCATTCCTTTTACGGCTTCGCCCGCAACATATTCAAAATGAGGTGTGCCACCACGAATAACAGCACCTAATGTAATAATGGCATCATATTTTTTACTTGCTGCCATTTTTTTAACTGCCAATGGAATTTCAAATGCACCCGGCACATAAACTACTTCAAGATCACTTTCGTTTGCACCATGACGTTTTAAACAATCAAGTGCTCCATCTAATAAGTTCTCAACAACAAAACTATTCCAGCGTGTAACAACCACACCAAAACGTGAACCCTTAACAATCATGTCGCCTTCAATTTTTTTAATATTATTCATCGTCTTTACCTGATTAAAATTTATTTCTTATCATATACGTATTCAACTACTTCCAGACCAAAACCGGAAAGTGCATGCATTTTTTTTGGTGCACTGAGTACACGCATTTTCCGCACACCTAAGTCTGTTAAGATTTGCGCACCAATACCATAAGTCCGTAAATCATCACCGCGCACGGCTTCTGAATGATCTTCACCTTTATCATGCTTATCATAATGTTTAATCATATTAACCAGCATATTAGACTCTTCAGCAAGACGCAGAATAATAATGACGCCTTCACCTTCGTCTGAAATACGTTTCATTACATCGCGTAATGGCCAGCCACAATCCTGTCGTTGACTGCCAAAAACATCACACATGCTATTTTCAACATGAACACGAACCAGAGTTGGTTTTTCCGGTTCAGGATTGCCTTTCACCAAAGCTAAATGTACCTGACCATCGGTAACATTACGGTAAGCATGAAGTTTAAAATCACCCGCTTCTGTTGGCATATCGCAATCAGCCGCACGTTCAACCGTTTTTTCATTTTGTAATCGATATTCAATTAAGTCTGCAATGGTACCAATTTTTAAACCGTGTTCTTTAGCAAAAATTTCGAGATCAGGTCGCCGCGCCATACTGCCATCTTCTTTTAAAATTTCAACAATAACAGCGGCAGGTTCCCTGCCTGCAAGACGAGCAATATCACAACCGGCTTCAGTATGACCCGCGCGAGTTAATACACCACCGGGTTGTGCCATCAATGGAAAGATATGACCAGGTTGCACAATACTTTTTGCAGTAGCATCTTCAGCAACAGCCGCCTGAACTGTGACCGCGCGATCACCCGCTGAAATACCCGTGGTGACACCTTTTGCAGCTTCAATACTTACCGTAAAGTTGGTTGCAAAAAATTCATTATTATCCTCAACCATCAAAGGTAACTTTAAACGTTCACAACGATCTCTCGTTAATGTAAGACAAATTAATCCGCGACCATTTGTTGCCATGAAATTAATATCTTCTGCTTTCACAGCATCAGCGGCAATAATAAGGTCACCCTCATTCTCGCGATCTTCATCATCCATAAGGATAACCATTTTACCTGCCGCGATATCTTCTATAATTTCTTTTGTGCTATTTATTGCCATAATTAATATCTTCTATGCCTTTAACTATTATTAAGCAAAACCATGTTCGCCAAGCATATCCATACTGATACCTGAGGTTTTAACGTCCGCTGCTTTATCACCTAGAATTAAACGCTCCAGATAACGAGCAATAATATCTACTTCTAAATTAACTGCTGTGCCAACTTTAAATTGTCCCATCGTTGTTTCCTGTAATGTATGCGGCACAATATTCAATTCAAATACTGTGCCTTTCACTGCATTGACAGTTAGACTAATGCCATCGACACAAACTGAACCTTTCTCAGCAATATACTTTGCCATTTCATCAGGTGTTTGGATATGAAAGCGTACTGAGCGTCCGTCATTATAACGTTCAACGACTTTTCCAATGCCATCAACATGACCACTCACAAGATGACCACCTAAACGTGTTGTAGGTGTTAATGCTTTTTCAAGATTTGCTTTTGTACCAACAGTTAATGATTTAAATGTAGTTACTGACAATGTTTCACCCGAAACATCCGCCCAAAAACCATCACCCGGTAACTCAACCGCAGTTAAACAAACGCCATTAACCGCGATGCTATCGCCAAGTTGTACGTCCGCTAAATCGAGTTCATGGGTTAACACGCGTACTCGCACATCATCACCTTTAGGTTCGATGGCGGCAATTTCACCTATTGATTGAATTATCCCTGTAAACATAATTAATGATGTCTCAAATTAAGTTGCTTCACTTTTGCGGTTATTCGTATATCTTTTCCAACAACACGTTGATCTATTATGTCGAGTTCAATTTTATCCTGCATTGTTTCTAAACCAGTCAGCGCAAATAAACCACGTGCATTATTACCCATTAATACAGGCGCCATATAAATAATCAATTCATCAATCAAACCGGCTTGTAGCATAGCACCACTTAAGGTTGCGCCAGTTTCAAGTAAAACATCATTGATCTGCATATCACTTAACTGTTGCAATACTGATTTTAAATCTACGCTAGTATTACAATAAGGCATTATATGAATATCGGCACCGGCATCTTTTAAAGTCTGAGCAATATGTTCATCTGCACTGCAAGTCATTAAAACAGTTTGACCCTGCTCTTTTAACATTTTTGCATCAACGGGCATGCTTAAATTAGTATCAACCACAACGCGTATTGGCTGCTGAGAATCAATCCCCTCCAATCGAACTGTCATAGACGGGTCATCGGCTAATACTGTTCCAACACCTGTTAAGATAGCAGAGCTTTTTGCTCGTAACCGTTGCACGTCTTCACGTGCAGCAGCGGACGTTATCCATTTACTTTCACCTGATGCCATTGCAGTTCTACCATCTAAACTCATGGCTAACTTGCAACGAACATAAGGTAAACGCTTTTGCATGCGTTTAATAAAACCTAAATTTAATTCTTTCGCCTGTTCTTCCAGCAAACCGTGTTCAACTAATATTCCGGCTGCCTCAAGTTGCTTTAAACCTTCACCCGCCACTTTAGAATGCGGATCAATCATAGCGGCAACAACACGCTTCACTTTTGCTTTAATTAAAGCATTAGTACAAGGTGGTGTTTTACCCTGATGGCAACACGGTTCTAATGTTACATAAGCAGTTGCACCTTCGGCTTTATTACCTGCTTGTTTTAACGCATTAATTTCAGCATGCACTTCACCGGCCTTTTTATGCCAGCCTTCACCAACCACTTCACCGTCTTTTACTAATACACAACCTACATTCGGATTGGGTGCCGTCGTGTAAATGCCTTTTTTAGCTAACATTAAAGCACGCGACATAAACGCATGATCTGCAGCAGAAAATTTCAATTACTCAACCTCATTCAAATTGATTCAACTTTACTCAACTTTACTCAACTTTATTTATCATCAGGTAACAATGATTTTTGTTGTCGCCTGACTTCAGGGGACGGGCCCTGTTTTAATTTTTCAATCTCTTCTTCAAACGCACTAACATCTTCAAAACTTCTATAGACAGAAGCAAAACGAACATAGGCAACTTGATCTAAATCACGCAGCTCATCCATAACAAAACTACCCACTTGATCAGCGGGTACTTCGCGATCGCCGGTTGCACGCATCCGCTGAGTAATATGCACAATCGCTTTTTCAATATTATCAGTTCCGACCGGACGTTTTTCTAACGCACGTTGAATACCGGAACGAAGTTTGTGTTCGTTAAATGGTTCGCGTTGCCCACCCTGCTTAATGATGTGCGGCATAACCAGTTCAGCAGATTCAAAAGTAGTAAATCGCTCACCACATGACTGGCATTCGCGACGCCGTCTTACCATTGCCCCTTCATTTGCTAATCGGGAATCAATCACTTTTGTGTCATCGGCGCTGCAAAATGGACAATACATATTACTTGAGACCTTTGCATGAATAGCGAGAAGCTAGAGAACAAGGCAAAGCCGATGAAAAAGCGGAATGTACACTAAGGCCGTTCCCGCACATCCCTGTGCTACACGGCACCTGAACATCCATGTTCAATGTACCTGAGCAATTTTGAAGAGGCTTTCGTCGTGCCCCACATTTAACTATATTATGTAGGGTAAACGCTGTTATCTGGCTTCGTAGCATTCGTGCAATGCTCTCACTTGTATACAGGTTTCTTTTTACAAAGAGCCGATGCTTTCGCTTTTACTTCCTGAATCACTTTATCGTCGCCATTAGCATCAATAATGTCACACATCCAACCGGCTAAATCACTACAATCTTTTTCATCAAAATCACGTGTTGTCACCGCTGGCGTACCAACACGGATACCACTGGTTACAAATGGCGATTGCGGATCATTGGGTACAGAATTCATATTAATAGTAATGTTGGCCTGACCTAACCAGGCATCAACTGCTTTGCCGGTTAAACCTTTTGCAATAAAGCTCACGAGGAATAAATGATCATCTGTTCCACCTGAAACAACGTCATAACCACGTTCAATAAACACGTTTGCCATTGCTTTCGCATTTTTCACAACTTGTTTTTGATATTCTTTAAACTCAGGTTGTAAAGCTTCTTTAAAGGCGACGGCTTTTGCGGCAATAACATGCATCAATGGGCCACCTTGTGTACCAGGAAAAATCATTGAGTTTAATTTTTTCTCAATTTCAGGATTTGCTTTCGCTAAGATGATGCCGCCACGTGGACCACGTAATGTTTTATGTGTTGTTGATGTTGTGACATCGGCAATACCGACCGGACTAGGATAAACACCTGCCGCAATCAAACCTGCAACGTGTGCCATATCTACCATTAAGTACGCACCAACTTTATCTGCAATATCACGGAAACGTTGCCAGTCAACAACACGTGAGTAAGCAGAAAAACCTGCGATAATCATTTTAGGTTTATGTTCTAAGGCTAAGGCTTCAACCTGATCGTAATCAATCTCACCCGTTTCTTCATTCAATCCATATTGAATTGAATTAAACAGCTTACCGGAGAAACTCACCTTTGAACCATGAGTTAAATGACCACCGTGTGCGAGACTCATGCCTAAAACGGTGTCGCCTGCCTGTAACAAAGCAAAGTAAACGGCAGCATTTGCTTGTGAACCTGAATGGGGTTGTACATTGGCATAGTCCGCACCAAATAATTCTTTAACGCGATCAATTGCTAACTGCTCTGCAATATCAACATACTCACAACCACCGTAGTAACGCTTACCAGGATAACCTTCAGCATATTTATTGGTTAATCCAGATCCTTGTGCTTCCATCACCCGCGGGCTGGCATAATTTTCTGATGCAATTAATTCAATGTGTTCTTCCTGACGACGTTCTTCATTTTCAATGGCTTGTGCCAATTCATCATCAAAACCCGAAATGGTCATGTCTTTGTTGAACATGCTTATCCCCTAGATTATTACTTTAAAAATCAGTATGTTATAAAACTTAAACGGCATGATGGATGTTGCCATTCTGACCCGATTTAAGCTCTTGAAAAAGGTCGATAATACTAACCGATCTTAGGAAAAAATGCATTGGAACAGATGGGCCCGTACTAGAAATAAAAAACCCCGCCATGCGGCAGGGTTAAAATACAATATATGGTTTTTATTTATTTTATCAAAATTTATTCTTCTATGTATGAACCACCAACACCAACGGTTAACGCTTCCTGAATTGCCGAAGGCGCACACATGATAGATGCAAAACTATTGCTACCCATCATTGATAAATCCGGGAAACTAATCGCTATACGGAATTCAGCTGGTAAAGCGTAAACATTACCTTTTGATATTACGACTTCATACGGTAAATGGCCTGTTGATTTCAATTTTTTGAAATCAATTTGGCTCATGATATATTTATCGCCACTGCAATCTAAGTTGCCTGGACCCGCCATGCTAACACCGATAACCGTTGCATCTTTGCCTGCAAGATCAATACGATATACTTTTTTCACACCGCTTTTGTTATTAGCCAGAGCTGCTTCTACTTTTGCAATAGCCGCTTTCTGATTACCGTACTCTGCTAATTCTAAACGATCAGTAAAATAGGGCATTAACCATTTATATTGGTAGTCACGTAGTCCTTTAGCTGTTACACCTTCATCCGGACCAAATGCGCCTTTATCACCTAGTGTACTTTTAAGTTTAGCCGTCACTGATTTTAAATCGCCTTTCATGCGATAAACCTGTGACATGTAAGTTGGGTTAGTAAATGCAACCTGTACTTCACCACCCGCTTTAGTGATACTGACACGTTGTGCTGCACCAAATACACCAAAATCAGATTGTGCCGCATTCTCTTTTAACGCTGCATTTGTCACAATTAAAATAGTTGCCGTGTCATAAGGTGAATATTCACCAACAACGTCAAAACCTGCTTTAGTCAGTTTTGATTTAGTTTCTGCTGTAACCTCTGCAACACTACCCGTACTTTTAGATGCTAAAATATATGTTTTAAGTTTTGCTTCAGCCGCAATACTTGTTGCAGCATATAATAAACTAGCCCCAACCATTAAAACCTTTACTAATTTCATAGTATTCCTCAATTTTTATTATTTCACTATTTTATTTAATAAGGGGGAAAACCTTATAATTTTAAACTCCCCCACTGGTGAAACGACAGGAAACTTATAACACTTATTGCCTACATAAATAAACTAATATCTGATTCACCAGCGAATTCGAAGAATAATGCTGCACCACCAAATTCAACGCCATCAATGAAAGATTTTGGATCTAAATCAAATAAATCAACTGTCATTTGGCAAGCAATCATACGCACTTCAGCTTCCTGACATAATTCACGTAATTCTTCCAAAGAAGCGACCCCTTTTGATTTCATTTTATTTTTCATCATCATGGTCATCATGCTTTGCATGCCAGGAATCGCGGTACCAATAACCGGGAACCATTTATCCATCGCTAAGGGCATTGGCATACCAGGATTCCCTAATGGGCTAACTGATACATCCATTTTTTTCTTCAACAATTGTAAACCATAGAAAGTGAAGAAAATCTCAACTTCATAGCCTAATGCAGATGCGGTTGACGCTAATATGAAGGGGGGGTAACCCCAGTCTAATGTGCCTTTGGTGGCAATAATTGCTAGTTTTTTCTCAGACATGTCGATTCCTTGAAATAGTTATTTAGGTTTTCGGGATTGATACTGATATTTTGTATGGCTTTAAAGAGTTTTTCAGTGCGTTTAGGCACATAAAGAGGATATTTATTCGATGGATTAAATTACGAGAAATCTTTACGTACTTTACCTTTTCCTTCACTAACCAGATGTAAGGTATGTTTGCAGACAAGGTGAATTTTTCCTCTCGCTAATTGAATACAGCGCTTATGTTCAAAATCTTTAAGAATGCGGCTAATCATCTCACGCGTTGTTCCCAACTCATCAGCGACATCACTGTGGGTAACTTTGATCGGATGACCACATGAACGATCAAATTGTTCATTTAACCAGCAAGCAACACGCAAATCGAGTCGATCAAAAGCAAACCCAGAAATCAAATCTGCCATGTGGGATAAACGGCCGGTTAAAGTCCGCAATACATAATTTCTAAAACTTGAAGATTCATCCAGCGCTTTTTTGAATGTAGCTCGTGGAATAATGAGGCCACGCATTGGTTTTTCTGCTCTGGCGATAATGGGATATTCAATGCCATCCACCAGACTATTCAAATTATGGATGCACAGTTGTCCGGGTTCTGCTCGATAAAGAGTGACTTCCCGTCCTTCATTTGATTCTTTGAAAACACGCACACAGCCCTCCACGATAAGCATAAAATACTCACAAGGCACGCCCTGATTAAATAAAATTGTACCTGCTTCAATCGTTTGTAATTTTGCACTCGCCAACATATCCCAACACTGTGTATCAGCATTTACGGTTAGATCAGGATAATCCTGTAATAGGCTTCGTAAGTCAGAAAAATCTTTTTCTGAATGAACAGGTTGAAAAGGTGTAACAACACTCATGAAAATATCCTCGAGCCTCTTCCATGAAGAAACACGTTTTTTGATGGGGGAATTACTATACCGTTATTCTAGGACAATTCAGGGTAAATTCAACCTAATTTTAGGGTTATAGCGATAGTTCTTAATGTTTATATTTAGACTAACTCTAAAAAAAAACCCAATGTCAGAAACAATTGGGGTTTTACATATATTGCGATATTTTATTCCAGTTACATAAATAAACTAATATCTGATTCACCAGCGAATTCGAAGAATAATGCTGCACCACCAAATTCAACGCCATCAATGAAAGATTTTGGATCTAAATCAAATAAATCAACTGTCATTTGGCAAGCAATCATACGCACTTCAGCTTCCTGACATAATTCACGTAATTCTTCCAAAGAAGCGACCCCTTTTGATTTCATTTTATTTTTCATCATCATGGTCATCATGCTTTGCATGCCAGGAATCGCGGTACCAATAACCGGGAACCATTTATCCATCGCTAAGGGCATTGGCATACCAGGATTCCCTAATGGGCTAACTGATACATCCATTTTTTTCTTCAACAATTGTAAACCATAGAAAGTGAAGAAAATCTCAACTTCATAGCCTAATGCAGATGCGGTTGACGCTAATATGAAGGGGGGGTAACCCCAGTCTAATGTGCCTTTAGTGGCAATAATTGCTAGTTTTTTCTCACTCATGATGTTCACCTCACAAAATTAAATCAGTCATCCCAATTCAGAGTATTTTTATTGTTATTTGTTCCTAACTAAATAAAAAAAGCCAGCTAAACATATGTTTAACTGGCTTTTTCTGCAAAAACTAAATCTTAGTTTTTCTGCATTAAGAAGACGAATTTACCGCCTTCTTCTTTAGATTCCTGAAGAGTGTTGCCTGTTTGTTTAGCAAAAGCTTCAAAATCTTTTACCGCACCTGGATCAGTCGCAATAATGTGTAATACTTGACCTGCGTCCATACCTGCTAACGCTTTTTTAGCACGTAAAATTGGAAGTGGGCAGTTTAAGCCACTTGCGTCGAGTTCTTGATCGAAATCAGCCATCTGATATCTCCTGATTAATTGAAGTTAAAAATAAATGTGTAGAAAACCGTATTGCTGAGCGTATTAGCAAACAATATATTACTTATATGTCATGTTGAATTAGAACACAACAAAAATTCACAATATCTAATAGATATATCTCGAATCAGCTCCTAAGTATGGCATATATGATAGAGCGTCTTTTGCAATATGCAATCGTTCATTGGTAGAATTAAAAAATTACATCAATACACTCTTCTATCAAAAGAACTCTTTTACAATAACTGAGTCTAACTTTTGTCACTTAACGAGATATTTAAAATACCCATGTTTTACCGCTTTTTACTTTTATTGTGCTTTTTCACACCTCAAATTATTTCTTTTGCCGACAATGCAATTGAACTCCCCGACATCGGCGACAATGCCGGAAATATTTCTCCGGCTGAGGAATACCGTACCGGAGAAGCGGTTATCCGAAATATTCGACATGCGGGCGGTATTCTTGATGATCCTTTGATACAAGGCTATCTAAATGAACTGGGTTACCGCATCGTTGCCTCATCAGAGAGCCATCAGCTATTTCATTTTTTTCTGATTAAAGATGACTCTATTAATGCATTCGCATTACCAGGTGGCTTTATTGGGGTAAACGCAGGCTTAATATTAGCAACAAAATCTGAAAGTGAACTTGCTGGTGTTATGGCTCATGAGGTTGCACATGTCACCCAACGCCACTTTGCACGTCAATATGAGCAAGGTTCAAATAGCATACCGGTTATGGCGGCAATTATTGCTGCCATTGTTCTTGGCAGCCAGAATAGTGACATTGGTCAGGCAGCACTCGCCTCTGTTGCCGCAGGATCAGCACAAAAACAAATTAACTTTACCCGCGCTAATGAAAAAGAAGCCGATCGAATTGGTATTCAACTTTTAATCAACGCTGATTTTAATCCCCATGGTATGGCCTCTTTTTTTGAAACGATGGATAAACAAGCCCGCCTGTATGGCGATAGTATTCCGGAATTTTTACGTTCTCATCCAGTTACTCCTGCCCGAATTGCTGACGCTAAGCTCCGCTCAAAACAATCCCCAAACGTACTCAGCAAAAGCTCAATGACTTACTACTTATTGCGTACCCGATTAAATGTATTAGCCAGTAATAACAAAGTTGCTTTACTAAAAAATTATTCAAGCATTTTAAAACAAGGTAATTATCTGAATAAAGATGCGACGCGTTATGGTTATGCTTTAGCTTTACTGGAAAACAAAAAATATACTAAATCTCTGCAACAAATACGTATCTTATTAAAGAAAAAACCAAACATCATCGCCTATAATATTTTAAAAGCACAAATTGAAACAGCCGATAAAAAATACTCAACCGCGATAAAAACATACAAAAATATTTTAAAGATTTACCCGGGAAATAACACTATACAATTTTTTTACGCGGAAACCTTAATCGAAGCCAACAAAATAAAGTCCGCACATAAAATATTAGAATCTCAAATCAGCTCGAACACTAAATCACCTGACCTTTACCGTCTGCTTGCACGAACTCAGGCTAAGTTAAAAATGCCTGCCAACAGTCATCAGTCACTAGCAGAATATTATTACCTGTTAGGCCAAACACATGATGCAATTAATCAGCTAGAAATTGGCTTAAAAGTACCCAACATTGATTTTTATTTAACAAGTCGTCTCGAAGCCCGCCTGCGTGCATTTAAAACAGAACTACAACAACTCAATGCTAAAAAGAACGCTGACTAAGTATTATTCAACTTATAATTAATAAAGAATATAAGCATATACCTATACGAAATGCACATTGCGTAATAAATAATGCATATTGCACTGCACTACAAAAGTTTGAACATTTTAAAGCTTATCGGTACTTGCGATCTATTTTCACATCTGCAATGCTACGAGCAGTAGTGTGTAACATCTATATTTTATGCTCTGCCTGCTTAATGCTTTTTAAAATGAGCAAAGAGTATAAAAACAAAAAAATAATATTCTTATAAAACTTGTACAACGAGGAGGAGATCATGCGGAAACCCGCCAAATTCCTAACTACAGCAAGTGCAGTACTAATGCTTATCGGTGCAGCAGCTTTAGCTCCTACCACCGCTATGGCAGTAGATGCTGAACTTGCCGCTAAAGGTGAAAAAATTGCAACAAACCGTAAAAAAGGCAACTGCTTTACTTGTCATGCATACAAAGGTGCACACCTTGCTGGCAATATCGGTCCAGCTCTAAATGGTGTTAGTAAACGTAAAACTCGCAAAGAGATTTATGACCAAATTTACGATGCGACTATAGCAAATAAAAACACAACAATGCCTCCATTCGGCAAATATGAAATTCTCAGTAAAAAAGAGATTAATGCTGTTACTGAGTGGGTTTTAACCCTTTAAATTCATAACCGAATAATAAAATTCTGGAGAATCAAATAATGCAACGTAGAACATTCATGAAAGGCACACTCGCAGCAAGCGGTGTTGCTGTTGCGGTCAGCGCGGGTTTATTAAGCCCACGTGCAGTACTCGCAGCGTGGCCTAAATCGGCCTTTGGTGCGAAAT